>Ga0209374_1000001_pt1 | contig 436848 bp, 389 predicted proteins | sample SaaInlLV_DNA_10m_FD_184683 | JGI IMG/M metagenome (GOLD analysis project Ga0209374, IMG submission 184683) | Marine microbial communities from expanding oxygen minimum zones in the Saanich Inlet - SI075_LV_DNA_10m (SPAdes) (version 2) | ecosystem: Environmental > Aquatic > Marine >... | reverse complement strand
GGCCAAGTTAAAATATTAACATACAAAATGAATTCAACAATAATTCCGATTTGAATTTCTCCATTGATATATTGTTTTCCTCCAATATAGATGACAATCAAATTGCTGATTCCAATTAATAAAACCATTAATGGAAAGAAAAGCGCATTTGCTTTGTTTAGATGGATGTTTTTTTCTTTGCTTAAATCGGCAATCCTATCAAAATCTTTAATAATAGAGGATTCAATTCCATAAGATTTTACAACATTAATTCCAGAGAAAAACTCTTGGTTAAAAGAGGTTAGTTTTGATAAGTATTGCTGAACAATAGCGCTTCTATTGTGAATTACTTTACTTAAAAAAAAGACTGAAACAGCTAAAATTGGAAAGGGCAAAAGGGTATATAAGGTGAGTGTTCCGTCGACTCTTGCCATTTGTGTGAAACCAACAATAAAAAGTACCACCATATTGGTGCTATACATCACAGCAGGGCCTACATAGGTTCGTACTTTTGTGACATCTTCACTAATACGATTCATTAAATCTCCAGTTCTGTTTTTTTTATAAAAGTTGATCGATAATCGTTGGTATTGATTATAGATTTCGTTTTTTAAATCAAATTCAATTAAACGAGATGTTACAATGATTTTTTGGCGCATTAAAAAGGTTAAAAAACCAGCAATAATTGTGACCGCAATAATGATTAAAATATTTAATAAAAGAGTTTCTTTAACCGTCTCTAATTCGATGATTTTTCCATTTTGATAATCTTCAACTGCGTTCAAAGAATTTCCAATAATTCGTGGAACTTGTAAAGCTAAAATTTTCGATAAAACGGTGATGAATAGCCCTGCTAAAAAGCGCCATTTATATTTTAAAAAGTACTTGTTTATGTATTTTAGAGCTTTCAATTTTATGGATAAATTTTAAAAACTTGAAGCATAATTGCTCCACTTGTTTAGGGTTTAATATTAAATTATATATAATTTCGTGCTTTTTTTTTGATTCAAATTATCAATATCTTATTTTTGTACCTTAAATTTTATGAATTACTTAATTAAAATAAAAAAATGACATCAGAAATTATAGATTCAAAATCATTAAAAAACGATCCTGTTTTTGGGCAGTTATCGTTTGATAGTCACGAGAAAATTGTTTTTTGTAACGACGAAGATACAGGTTTAAAAGCAATTATAGGTATTCATAATACAGTTTTAGGACCCGCTTTAGGAGGTACTAGAATGAAGACTTATGAAAGTGAATGGCATGCTTTAAACGATGTCTTGCGTTTGTCTCGTGGGATGACCTATAAAGCCGCCATTACAGGGTTGAATTTAGGGGGAGGAAAGGCTGTGATTATTGGAGATCCTAAAACCCAAAAAAATGATGCTTTAATGCGTCGATTTGGTAGGTTTGTTGATTCATTAAGTGGTCATTATATCACTGCAGAAGATATGGGAATGGAAACTAGGGATATGGATGTCGTTAGAGAAGTTACTCCTTATGTTACTGGAATTTCAGAAAGTAAAGGAGGAGCTGGAAATCCTTCGCCGATTACTGCTTTTGGTGTGTATATGGGAATGAAAGCAGCAGCTAAATTTCAATTTGGCACAGAAAGTTTAGCCGGAAAAAAAGTATTAGTTCAAGGTATTGGTCATGTTGGAGAAGCATTAGTAAAGCATATTACTGAAGAAGGAGGTCAGGTCATTATTAATGATATTAATGAAGAGCGCTTAGAGTTTTTAAGTAAAAAATACAATGCACATGTTGTTCTAGGGAAAGATATTTATGGTTTGGATGTTGATATTTATGCGCCTTGTGCATTAGGAGCAACTATAAATGATACTACCATTCATCAATTAAAAGCAAAAGTAATTGCTGGTGCAGCCAATAATCAATTAGCAGATGAAATAAAACACGGACGCATGTTGAAAGAAAAAGAAATTTCATATGCACCTGATTTTTTAATTAATGCAGGAGGAATTATTAATGTGTATGCAGAGTTAGAGGGATACGGCAAGGAAGAAATAAAAAATAAAACAGAGAATATTTACAACACAACCCTTGCTATTTTTGAGCTTTCAAAAAAAGAAAACATTGCCACACATAGGGCTGCGTTCAACATTGCACAGCAAAGAATTGAGCATCGAAAAAAAGCATTAAATTCATAGAACAAAAAAATAAATAATACTACTTTTGCTGCGCGATAGAAATAAATCTAGCCCGCTTTTTTAAACACGTTCTTTCAATGATCAATAGGAGACATATTCGCGTAAAAGTAATGCAGTCTGTGTATGCGATGCAACAATCTTTAAATGACGATGTCATTAAAGAAGAAAAATTTTTAAAACATAGCATTCTTAAAATGTTTGATTTATATGTTTTAAATGTTCAACTGATTGTTGAAGTTAAAAAACTTGCAGCCAAAAAAATTGAATTATCAAAAAAGAAAATTCTCGCAACAAAAGAAGAATTAAAACCCAATACTAAATTTATCAATAACCAACTTATTCATGCTTTAGAACAAAGCGTTAGTTTGGATGGTTATGTTGAATTGAATAAAATAGATCATTGGTCACTAGATACAGAGTATATCAAAATTGTCTTTGACGAATTACAAAAAAGTACGATTTACAAAGCGTATTTGAACTCCGAAACTACTTCTTTCCAAGCAGACAAAAGTTTTGTGATCGATTTCTTCAAAGAAATAATTGCTCCAAATGAAAAGTTAGCGGATTATTTTGAAGATAAAATGATTTCATGGGTGGATGATATTCCTTTTGTAAACACTTGGATTGTAAAATCTTTATCAAAACAAAAAGAAGGTAAAATATTTGTTTTAGATAGCCTCTATAAAGACAATGATGACAAGCAGTTTGTGTCAGAATTGTTCAGAAAAACAGTCTTAAAACATCAAGATTACGATCAAGATATTGCTGATCAAACACCCAATTGGGAAGCTGATCGAATTGCAGACATTGATATGATTTTGATTAAAATGGCCATCACAGAGTTTTTAAATTTCCCATCGATACCGACGAAAGTTACTATTAATGAGTATATAGAAATTGCCAAAGATTATTCTACAGAAAAGAGCAGTTACTTTATCAATGGTGTTTTAGACAAGCTTTCAAAAGAATACGCAAAAGAAAAGAAAATAAATAAAATAGGAAGGGGATTATTATAATCTTCTTTTTTTACTAAATTTACAGAAACAAACTTACCTAAAATGAAAAAAACAATAATTTTATTCACTTTAATTATTACCGCACCTTTCTTTACATCGTGTGATAATTCCAAAGCTGCATCAAAAATAGATGTAACGAATTTAGAAGTTGCAAAAAAAAGAGACGCAGAAATTAATAAAGGAGCAGCAAGTATTTCTTTCGACAAAATTGAATTTGATTTCGGAACTGTAAATGAAGGAGATATTGTTTCAACGACTTATAAGGTAACAAATTCTGGAAAAACAGATTTGATTATTACCAATGCAGAAGCGTCTTGTGGTTGTACAGTACCTGTTTGGCCAAAAGAAGCAATTAAACCGGGTGAAACGGCAGACATTGCAGTTAAATTTAACACAAGAGGAAAACCAAACAGACAATCAAAAAGCATCACTTTATCGACCAATACAGCGGTGGGTAAAGAAGTCTTAAAGTTATCTGGAATGGTAATACCAACAATTAAAAACTAAATAATATGTTTCAAGTGATTTTTTTACAAGCAGATCCTGCTGGTGGTTTTATGAGTATGTTGCCTATTTTGGCAATGATTGTAGTGTTTTATTTCTTTGTGATTCGTCCACAAATGAACCGTCAGAAGAAGGAGAAAGCTTTTCAACAAGAAATGGGAAAAGGAACAAAAGTGATTACTTCAAGTGGTATTCATGGGAAGGTTGTGGATTTAAATGATGCCGATAACACAGTAACGATAGAAACTGGAGCAGGAAAAATTAAATTTGAACGTTCTGCAATTTCTTTGGAGTTGAGTAAGAAATATTTACCAAAAGAAAAAAAATAATTTTTTTACATAGCATTTAAAAGTGAGCAATTTGCTCACTTTTTTTTGTACCTACTTTTTGTGTAAATTGCATTCAAAAATAAATCCTTTTGAAATTCACTAAAAACATCCCTAAAACCTTTTTTGTATTTCTGACATTGTCTTTGCTAATTTGGTTGCTGATTACGCTATCAAAGGAATACGTAGCGCAGGTTTCTCTAAATGTTTCTTATGAAGCGCTACCTCAAAGCCAACTGCTTCAAGCATCCCCCAAAGAAGAAATTCAAATCATTGCAAAAGGAACAGGTTTTAAGTTGCTCTCTACACGGTTTTTTAATCATAGCGTACAATTAAAAACGAATAACTTATCAAAAAAAGGAAAAGAAAAATATTTCTTTTTAGCATCCAATCAAAAAATACACATCCAAAAACAATTGGTTTCAGGACTTTTATTAGAGGCTTTTTTGAAGGATACGGTCTATTTAGAAATTGGAAATTTAGTTTCAAAAAAAGTACCCGTTATCTCCAATTTGAAAGTCAATTATCATATTGGTTTCGATGCTTTAAAACCCATACAAATTAAGCCAGACTCTATTTTGGTTACGGGGCCTGAAAACCAAATAAAAGGGATAGAGAGTTTGTCTTTTGCTCCGCTACTTCTAGAGAATGTAAGCGTTAATTTCTCCGAAAAAGTATCACTTTTAGTTCCCAAAAATCTCAAGAATGTCAACTATAATAAACGTGAAGTCGTTGTAAACGGATTTGTAGAAAAATATACTGAAGGTAGTTTTTCGATTCCCTTTACCGTTAAAAACCTCCCTGATAATTTAAATATTACCACTTTTCCAAAAGAAGTGAAAGTTGTTTTTAAAGTAGATTTACCGAGATTTAATCAAGTAAAAGAAAGCGCATTCACTGTTGTTTGTGATTATGGTGTTTCAGAAACAAATGGTTTTTCTTATTTGATTCCCAAAATTATATCGAAACCAAATTTTGTTAAGAATGTAAAAATTATTCCTACCAAGGTAGAATATTTAATTCAGAAATAAGATGATTGTAGGCCTTACAGGTGGTATTGGTAGTGGCAAAACAACGGTTTTGAATTTCTTTAAAGAATTTGAAAATGTTGCGGTTTACATTGCTGATGTTGAAGCCAAAAAATTAATGAATACTTCGCCCATTATTAGAGAAAAACTAATCAATGCGTTTGGGGAACAAACCTTTATTGATCAGGATTTAAATCGTGTATTTCTCGCAAAAATTGTTTTTAACGATAAGCAAAAACTACAAGTGCTCAATGCCATTGTTCATCCGGAAGTAGCCATTCATTTTAAGAATTTTGTCAATAAAAATAAGAATAAAGCGTATGTCTTATATGAAAATGCAATTTTATTTGAAACTAAAAACGATCGATTTTGTGACTGTGTGATTACCGTTTACGCATCACTAGAGGAACGTATTTCTAGAATAATTAAAAGAGATACAACTACAAGAGAAGCTGTTTTGGATCGAATGAAAAATCAGTTTTCAGATGAAAAAAAAATGCTACAATCTCACTATGTAATTGACAATAATTCATTGAATTACATGAAAGAAAAAATTCATAGAATTCATAATTTTTTAACATAAAAAGAAGGTTATTTTTTTGATTATCTATGTTTTTTCTTAAAATACTCTTAAAAAAACGTTTTTTTTGTTAATAATAGTTAAAAACAATAATAAGCAATTTTTATTAAACTAAATTTGACTTTATGACTAAGAAAATGTTTGTTTTAATTGTTTTACTGATGAGTGTATCGCTCGTTGGTATTATTGCTGTTCAAGTATATTGGATAAATAATGCTCTCGAAAGTAAGAAAGCTCAATTCAATAAAGATGTTTTTAAAGCCCTTGTTGCCACTGCAGAAAGAATTAAAGCAAGTGAAAACGACAAACTGTATCAGAGACATAAAAGCATTTTAGAAGACATAGAATTGGCCGATAAAGCCATGGTAAAAAACATACTAATTCAACAGTATGACAAAACTAAAAAGCAACGTTTTTCAATAGGAACTACGATTTTAGAAGAAAACTTTAAAATTCCAACCTATTTCCTCGACAACGATTCTATTTTAATAAAAAGAATTACGACTAAAAAAGATTTTTTCAGAACCATATCCATTAAAAAAGAAGGTGATTTATATGGTTCCAAAAGTGAAGAGCGGTATTCGTACTCTTCCCGAAATAAAAACGAAGAAAAGAAAAGTATTATTTCAGCTTTAGAAGAAATCCGAGACAGTTTGCCAATCACCGAAAGGATTTCAAATCGAGAGCTAAATGAAACTTTAAGAGAAGAGTTGATTAAAAGAAATGTTTCGATTGATTATAAGTATGGGGTTTACAATAGTGATGGCTTAGCGACGCCTTTAAAATCGGGTTATTATACTGTAAATACAAATGGCAACCAAGGATATCCACTTTTAAAGAATGGAACCGGAGGTTATTATAAGCTCTTTATTACTTTTCCAACAAGAAACAAACTAATTTTATCAGGAATTAAAAACGTTTTACTGCTGTCACTGTTCTTTATATCTATCATCATACTTGCTTTTTCTAGTTCTCTTTATCAATTAATGAGACAAAAAAAAATATCAGCAATAAAAACAGATTTTATTAACAATATGACCCATGAATTTAAAACGCCAATTGCTACAATTAATTTAGCGTTAGATTCAATTAAAAATCCTAAAATTATTAATGATACAGATAAGGTCTTGCGGTATGTACAAATGATACGTGACGAAAACAAACGCATGCACGCTCAGGTAGATAATGTATTAAGAATTTCTAGATTACAAAAGGATCAACTTGAAATTCATAAAGAGATTATTGATGGTCATGATATCATAGAAGATGCCATTACGCACATAAGCTTGCTCATTCAAGATCGACAAGGTCTAATAAGTACCCACTTTAAAGCGTTAACATCAGAGATATCTGCCAATCAATTTCATTTGACAAATGTGGTTGTTAATATATTAGAGAATGCATTAAAATATTCTGAAGGCCCTCCAAAAATTGAAGTGCACTCAGAGAGCACCAACAAATATTTTATTTTTAGCATAAAAGATGAAGGAATAGGAATGAGTAAGAGTGTTCAGAAAAACATTTTTCAAAAATTCTATAGAGAAGAACGTGGAAATATTCATAATGTGAAAGGTCACGGTTTAGGACTCGCATATGTTAAGGAAATTGTTGAAAAACATCATGGAACCGTTTTTGTTGAAAGCGAAAAAGGAAAAGGAAGCATATTTACAGTAAAATTACCAATAATATAAAAAAAGAAAGATCATGGGAAGTAAAAGAATTTTATTAGTTGAAGACGATCCAAATTTTGGAATCGTTTTAAAAGATTATCTAGGGTTAAATGATTATCATGTAACACACGCTAAAGACGGAATAGAGGGTTTGATTATGTTTAAAAACAATTCATATGACTTGTGTATTTTAGATGTAATGATGCCTCGAAAAGATGGTTTCTCTTTAGCACAAGACATTCGAGCAACCAACAAAGAAGTGCCAATTATTTTCTTAACAGCAAAAACATTAAAAGAAGATGTTTTAAAAGGATATTCCGTTGGTGCAGATGATTATCTAAACAAGCCCTTTGATTCGGAAGTGCTATTGTATAAAATTAAAGCAATTTTACAGAGAAAAGATTCAGACACATCGTCTGATTCAGAACAATTTGAATTTGTAATTGGACAATTTTTCTTTAACTCTAAACTACGTCATTTGTCAATTGGTGAAAATGGAGAACCACAAAAACTATCACCAAAAGAAAGTAAGTTATTAAAAATGTTAGCCATTCATAAAAATGATTTAATGCCAAGAGAATTGGCCTTGACTAAAATCTGGAGAGATGACAATTACTTTACATCGAGAAGTATGGACGTATATATTGCAAAATTGCGTAAATACTTAAAAAGTGATGAGAATGTTGAAATTCTAAATATTCACGGAGAGGGATTTAGATTGTTAGAAAAATCGTAAAATTCCATCATAGTATAAATAAGAAAAACTTCCCCAACAAATAACCTGATTGAAAATTCAATCAGGTTTTTTAATGTAATTCATTATCAAAAATTTATTGTTATTTTTACCTAATGGCACAGTTTATTAAAATATATGACGAAAATCCCAATCAAAAAGAGATTGATAAAGTTGTAAAAGTTTTACAAAATGGGGGATTGGTCATTTATCCAACAGATACCGTTTATGGTTTAGGATGTGATATTACTAAAATAAAAGCCATTGAGAAAATTGCAAAAATAAAAGGAACTAAGATTGAAAAATCTAATTTTTCATTTGTCTGTAATAATTTAAGCCATCTATCGGATTATGTAAAACAGATCGATTCAGTTACATTTAAGTTGTTGAAAAGAGCACTGCCTGGACCTTATACTTTTATTTTGCCGGGAAGTCAGAATTTGCCAAAAGCATTTAAAAAGAAGAAAACAGTTGGGATTCGAATTCCAGACAATTCCATTATTAGAATGCTAGTTGCAACTCTTGGTCATCCAATTATTACAACTTCGATCAAAGATGATGACGATGTTTTAGAATACACAACCGATCCTGAACTGATTTTTGAGAAATGGCAGCACCTCGTAGATGTTGTAATTGACGGAGGATATGGAGGCAATCTTGCATCTACAATTATAGATTTAACAACAGATGAGCCCACTGTTATTAGAGCAGGAAAGGGAAGTTTAGATGTGTTGTAGTTTTTTTAAGTAAGGCAAATAAAAAAGAGTCCTTTTTATTTTAACTGCTCATACTTTTTTCTCTTCATTACAAAATATTGCCATACAACACTCGTGTGTAAATTGTAGTTCAATTTCTTTTGAAGTTTCTTTCGTTTTCTTAAAAATTTAAAGAAATTTTTATAAAAACTAAAATGTGCTTTTAAAATGGCTAATGTATGAATCGGTCTCAATTCAATCAAAAACTTGATTCCTGCAATTCCATCCAATAATAAACGAGAAAAAATGACGAATAAAAACCATTTTTTAGGAACGTTTTTTACTACATTTAGAAGGCTGTTTCTGAAATTTAAAAAGGTTTTATGCGGATTAGTTTCTTGTAAAGTAGCACCGCCAACATGGTAAACAGTCGATGTGCCAACATATTTAACAGCGAGGCCAATGTTTTGTGTCCTCCAACAAAGATCTATTTCTTCTTGATGTGCAAAGTAATCTTCATCAAAACCATTTAATTGATGGTACACATTTGCGCGAATAAAGAAACAAGCTCCAGAAGCCCAAAAAATATCAGCAACATCGTTAAACTGATGGGTATCTACTTCTAAATCATTAAAAATCCGTCCCCGACAATATGGATATCCATATAAATCGATAAAACCACCACCAGCCCCAGCATATTCAAATTTGGTTTGCTCTTTAAAATCTAAAATTTTGGGCTGAATAATTGCTGTGTTTTTTTCCTTTTTAAAAACTTCCAAAATAGGAGGTAACCAATTTTTTGTCACAGCGACATCCGAATTGATAAGACAATAAATATCCGCTTCAATGAATTGAAGTGCATCATTATATCCTTTTGCATACCCTCCATTTAAAGCATTTTCAACAATATTTACAGCAGGAAAAAATTCTTTTACATAGGCAATAGATGCATCAGTAGAAGCATTGTCTGCAACATAAATTGCAGCTTCATTTGAGCTGAAATTTACGATAGATGGTAAAAACTGTTCTAAGAGTTTCTCTCCATTCCAATTTAATATGACAATTGCTGTTTTCAAGGTTGCAAACTTACAGTTTATAAATTAGTTAATTTCCTATTTGCGATTAATAAATGTAGGGCTCTTTTAAACGCTATAGCTTCTAGTTTCTTCGCTATGGTTTACTATTGAGAATTTCTTAGGATATATAATCAGGGATACCTTTTAAGAAAATATACGTTTCTTTTTCAAAATCCATTTTACAATAAAAATGCTCTAATCCATTAGTAACAATTAAATAATTGGCTTTTAGTTTTAAATTATAACGTGCAATTTGGTCAAAAGTTGCTTGCGTTATTTTAATACTCGGAGCTTTGCATTCAACAATAATTTCTGGATTACCTGCTGTATTAAAAACTAAAATATCGGTTCTTTTTTTTCGGTTATTGAGGACGAGCTGTTTTTCAACCGCAATCAAAGACCTTGGGTATCTCTTTTCTTCAATTAAATAAGAGACATAATGCTGCCGTACCCATTCTTCGGGAGTTAGTACCACATATTTTTTTCTCAAATTATCAAAAATAAGCGTCTTATTTTCATTACTTTTGAGTTTGAATTTATAGGTTGGTAGCTTAAGTTCTTGCATCAATCAAAAGTAACAAAATGAACGAAATTAACACAATTGTTTCCGATATTAAAAAAGGGAATTTAAAACCCATTTATTTTTTAATGGGCGAGGAGTCTTATTACATAGATAAGATTTCTGATTTTATTGAAGAAACAGTTTTAGATGAAGCGGAAAAAGGATTCAACCAACAAGTAATGTATGGTCGAGATGCTACGATTGAAGATATTGTTGGTGCAGCCAAACGCTATCCGATGATGGCAGAGCGTCAGGTTTTGATCGTAAAAGAAGCGCAAGACTTAAGTAGGAACATAGAAAAGCTAGTTTCCTATGCAGAAAACCCTCAACCGACAACGGTTTTAGTCCTTAACTATAAATACAAAAAATTAGACAAGCGAAAAAAATTATATAAGGTAATTGCAAAATCTGGATTAATTTTCGAAAGCAAGAAGTTGTATGAAAATCAAGTTTCAGATTGGATTCGTAGAGTTTTAAGTGGTAAAAAATATCAGGTAGAACCGAAAGCTGCACAAATGTTGGTGGAATTTTTAGGAACCAATTTAAGTAAAATTTCAAATGAATTGGACAAGTTAATGCTAATTCTACCCGAGGGTACAATTATCAATCCTACCCACATTGAAGAAAATATTGGCATTTCTAAAGACTATAATAATTTTGAATTAAGAAAAGCTGTAGGAGAGAAGAACGTGGTAAAAGCGAATCGAATTATTGCTTATTTTGCAGAGAATCCTAAGAACAATCCTTTGGTAATGACAATTTCATTACTGAATAGTTTTTTTACGCAACTTTTACTCTTTCACAGTTTGGACGATCGATCTAAAAATTCGGTTGCAAAAATGTTGGGTGTCAACCCCTTTTTTGTTGATGAATATTTCCTTGCAGCTAGGAATTATCCCATGCGAAAAGTAGCACAGGTAATTGCTTTTTTAAGAGATGCAGACATTAAAAGTAAAGGAGTGGGTGCCAATCAAACCAATGAAGATGTATTAAAGGAATTGTTATTTAAAATTTTGCATTAACAATGACCATGAAAAACATATTTAACGAAGCCGAAGCCGAAGCAGTCATAGGTAGAATAGAAAAATTAACAGTTACATCCCTCCCAAAATGGGGAAGCATGTCTGTCTCCAAAATGTTGGCACATTGTTGTATAACCTATGAAATGGTGTATACAGGCAAGTATCCAAGACCGAATCGATTGACCCGATGGATTTTGAGAAAATTTATTAAGAATAGTGTCGTTTCAGAAAAAGCTTATCCAAAAAACGGTAAGACAACAGCACAGTTTATCATTAAAAATGATCCAGTTTTTGATATTGAAAAGGCACGTTTAATTGCATTTATCAAGCAAACACAAGCATTGGTTACAGCTGCTTTTGAAGGCAGAGATTCTCATTCTTTTGGACGCTTAACAGCCAAAGAATGGAATGTTTTATTTTACAAACACTTAGCACATCATTTAACGCAATTTGGCGTTTAAAATTTAGGAAACAAGAATTATGAAAACAACAGCAATTATTTTAGGGATTTTATTGGCATTATTTTTTGGACTTCAAATTTACTCGTATGTCAGCAATGGAAACATCGAGAAGTATTCTTACACAGTACTTAAGGAGTATGACGATTTTGAAATTCGAAATTACGATGCAGGGTTGTTTACATCCGTAAAATTAGATACCGATTCTTATAACGAAGCATCCGGAAAAGGGTTTTCTATTTTAGGGGGGTATATTTTTGGGAAAAATGAAAAAAAAGAAGCTATTGCGATGACCTCACCAGTTAGCATGTCTTTAGAAAAAGAAACGACCATGCTGTTTTTAGTGCCAAAAGCGTATACAAAAGAAACGTTACCCAAACCAGAAAATGGAGCCATACAATTTGTGGAGGTACCTGCAAAGAAAATGGCGGCAATCACTTTTGGAGGTTGGGCAAATGATGAGAAAATAGCAAAATATAAATCGAAACTGATTGCACTTTTAGCTAAAAATGGAATTAAGCACACTACTAATTTCTCTGTATTGGGGTACAATCCGCCCTATGAAGTTCTCATTCGTAGGAATGAAGTTATTGTAGAGCTGGAGTAGTTTAGCGTTCTAAATTAAGATATAAATTCCTCCATATCTATATTTTTTATTTAAAGACACAAAAAAACCGAACAAAATTTGCTCGGTTTTTCTGTTTTTAAAAAGAAGAGAACTATTTGCTTTCTTCTTCTTTAACTGCTTTGTCAGGAACAATTCTTGTTTCCATATTGGCAACTTCCCATGCGGTGTGAAATACCAATCGGGCTCTGTTTTCTAACAATTCATAATTGATTTTGTCAGGAGTGTCAGAAGGTTTGTGGTAATCTGCATGGGTTCCATTAAAGTAAAAAATAATTGGAACGTTGTGCTTGGCAAAATTATAATGATCTGATCTGTAGTAAAAACGATTCGGATCATTTTCATCATTGTATTTGTAATCTAAATTGATGTTGGTATACTTCTTATTTACAGCTTCCGATAGGGCGTGTAATTCGGTACTCAACTTATCAGAACCAATTAAATATACATAGTTTGGATCCGCTTTGTGTCTGTCGTCAATTCTACCCACCATGTCAATATTTAAATCACATACGGTATTTGCTAAAGGGTATGCTGGGTTTTCTGTATAATATTTAGAACCTAGCAATCCTTTTTCTTCTCCAGTTACATGTAAAAACAAAATGGATCTTTTTGGACCTTTTCCAGCATCTGCAGCAGCTTTAAAAGCTTGTGCAATCTCTAAAATGGCTACTGTACCGGAACCGTCATCATCGGCTCCATTATAAATTTCTCCATTTTTAATTCCTTCATGATCTAGATGTGCAGAAATCACAACAACTTCATCTGGCTTTTCACTTCCTTTGATAAAGGCAAGAACGTTTTCAGATGATTTCAATCCTCCTCTACGAGAATTTTTATTCAACCATGCAGCAGGTACTTCTTGAAAATAATCATCCCCACCAATTCCTGAAGCAATTCCTTCTGTTACATAGAAGTTTTTTAAATACTCTACGGCTTTTTTCTGTCCTGGTTCTCCAGTATTTCTACCTTCAAATTCATCCGAAGCGTAAATGAATAGATGAGTTCCTAAATCTTTTGCAGTAATCGTACTCGCATATTTTGCTGCTTGATCTACATTTTCGTCGGCTGTTTTTGTTGCATCTTTACCAGAACCACAAGCTATAAAAGCTAATGTAATGGCTGCATAAAGTATTTTTTTCATTGATAGGTTATTAATTCGATTTGAATATTAGTATCCAAATGTAACAAAAAATTTACACTGCCTTCAATTTTCAATAAAAAGAATTTTTTGATGTGAATCCGTTTTTTTTAAAACGATTGACTATTGATGACAAATTGCTGCAAAGCACGATCGAATTTAACAATTTTGGAAGTGAATAAATTTTCAAAAGCATTTTGTTGTATCAATTCTGCTGTTGTGCCTGTATAGATTTTATTCTCAGATAATACGATCAATTCATCACACATTTTAGTTGCTAAATTAATTTCATGAGTAGAAATTAGAATGGTTTTTTGGGTGGAGCTAGTCAATTTTTTTAAGAGCTCAAAAATGGCAATGGTTTGATGCATATCTAAATGAGCGGTAGGCTCATCTAAAATAATGATTTCGGTATCCTGAGACAATGCTCTTGCAATTAAAACACGTTGCATTTGTCCATCACTCAATTCGGAACAACGATTGTTTTGCAATGCCGCTAAATTGGTTTGTTCAATCGCCCAATGTATTTTTTCAAGATCCTTTTTAGTTAAGGAATCAATCCAGTTTGTGTAGGGTTGTCTCCCCAGGGCTATGACTTCAAATACCGTTAATTGACTTTCTGGAAGTCGTTCGGTTAAGACCAAACTAATGGTTTTAGCCAATTCTTGATGTAGATATGCTTTGCTGTTTTTTTTGTTGATAAAAATAGCTCCGGCTAGTGGTTTTTGTACTTTTGAAAGGGTTCTTAATAAGGTGGATTTTCCGATCCCGTTTTTACCGACAACGGCATTTAATGTACCTTTTTTAATTGCGAAATTGATTCCTTTCGCAATAATCTTTTGCTGTTTTTTTTGCTCATAACCGATGGTCAGATTTTCGATAGTAAGTATGTTGTTTTCATCTGTTTTCAAAACTTCATTTTTTTTAGCGCTTGTCTGACTTAGTTTGTCAAATCCTAGCTATTTTAAAATCGTACTACACAACTATTTTCTTTTTTCGAAGTAACAACCAAATTACAATTGGCGCACCAAATAAAGAGGTGATTGCGTTAATGGGTAATGTAAATTCGCTAGTGGGCAATTGAGCAATACCATCACAAATTAATAATACAATTCCGCCAATAATTGCAGAAGCGGGAATTAATATTTTATGATTGGATGTCGTGAATAGCATCTTTGCAATATGGGGTACTGCCAAACCAATAAACGCAATTGGCCCTGAAAAAGCAGTAATAACACCCGTTAATAAACTGGTAATGACTAAAATAATAGTCCTACTTTTTTTGATATTAATTCCTAAACTTTTGGCATAATTTTCTCCTAACAAAAAACTGTTTAAAGGTTTTATAATTGATAAGCAAGCAAGCACTCCTAAGAGATAAATACTTCCAAAAACACTCAATTCTGACCAGCTTAGGTTTCCGAGGCTCCCAAAACTCCAAAATAAGTATTGTTGTATTTGAGTTGCTTCACTAAAATACACTAAAACAGCAATAACTGCTGCTGTCAAACTCCCAAACATCAATCCTATAATTAAAATTGACATTGTGTTTCGTATGCTATTTGCAGCCATGATTACTGCAAAGAGTACGAGGAAAGCTCCTAAACTGGCAGCAATTGCCAAAGACCAATTTGAGATTGAACTTGTTAGTAAAAAACTTCCAAAAATGGACGAACCTAAAATTAACAGTGCAACACCTAAGCTTGCGCCAGAAGAAATTCCTAGTACAAAAGGACCAGCTAATGGGTTTCTGAAAAGTGTTTGCATGAGCAGTCCACAGATCGAAAGACCAGAACCTACTAAAATTGCCGTTATAGCTTTGGGTACTCTAAAATCTAAAACGATTGTTTGCCAACTGTCTTTTATACTTGTATCTCCTATCAAAGTATGAAATATTTCTTTAAAAGGAATGGAAACAGAACCCAAGCTAATGTTTAAGAAAAACAGTACAATCAGTAAAACCGAAAGTAAGATAAAGTGTTTTTTGTAGGTTTTTTGTTTCATTTATTTATGGCTGGGAGCGCAAATCTATTTTTTATAGGCGACTAAAAATGTTACTAGTTTTTCAATTGCCAATCCTCGATGAGAAATTTTGTTTTTTTCATTTCGTTGCATCGTTGCAAAACTTTGTTGGTATCCTTTGGGTTGAAAAATAGGGTCATATCCAAAGCCTTTTTCGCCTTGTTTTTCTGCTAAAATTTCACCTTTGCAAATGCCTTCAAATAAAAATTGTTTTCCGTCAAGATGTAAACAAATTGCTGTTCGAAATTGTGCTTTTCTATTTTTTTTGCCATTTAATTCTTGCAGTAGTTTTTGCATGTTGTTTTCAGAATTTGAGGGTTCTCCAGCAAAACGAGCGGAATAGACTCCAGGTTTCCCATGTAAACTCTCGACTTCTAAACCGGTATCATCTGCAAAACAATTATAAACAAATTTTGCTGTAATATGAGATGCTTTTAAGCGTGCATTACCCTCCAAAGTAGTTTCAGTTTCATCAATTTCATCAAAACAATGAATGTCTTTTAAACTCAATAATTCAATTGAATTGGGAAGCATTTCTTGTACTTCTTTTAATTTATTTACATTGTTGGTCGCAAAGACTAATTTCATATGGTAAAAATACTCAAATTTATATTTGGAAAGAACGAATACAGAAAGTAGTTCAATTATTCGTGATGATACGGCTCATTCTTTAAAATTGTAAAACCTCGATAGAGTTGTTCAACAATGAAAAGACGAATCATTTGATGTGAAAAAGTCATTTTTGACAACGAGATTTTGCCGGTTGATTTTTTATAGACAGCTTCCGAAAATCCATAGGGACCTCCAATGACTAAAACAAGTTGTTTGATGCCTGAATTCATTTTCTTTTGTAAATATTGTGAAAACTGAATCGATGAATACACATTCCCTTTGTCATCTAATAATGCCAATTGGTCTGTGTTTTGAAGTTTCGATAAAATGAGTTCGCCTTCTTTTTCTTTTTGTTGCACCTCACTCAGATTCTTTACGTTCTTGATGTCTGGAATGATTTCTAGTTCAAATTTTATATAATGTTTCAGACGATTTTGATATTCATCAATGAGCGCAATCAAATTTTTATTGTCCGTTTTTCCAATGGCAAGTAACTTTATTTTCATTTTTCAGATCTCGTCTAATAGGTTCTAAGACTCACTATTGTCTCGATTTTACCTTTGGTTCGACTGCAAATTTATTCGTTTTCAGCTATAAAATCAATAGAACTCATAAAAAGTTGAAAATCATTCCTATTTTTACATCAGAATAAAATGCAGAATGATATCAAAAGCACAATTTGAAAAGGAATTAGCGATCATTATTGCGAATGCAATAAGAGAAGATATTGGAGATGGAGACCATACTTCAAACGCTTGTATTTCACCAGATGCTCAAGGCAAAGCAAAGTTATTGGTCAAAGAAGCTGGAATGATTGCAGGTGTCGCATTTGCAAAACAAGTTTTCGCGTATGTGGATGCAGATTTAGAGGTAACAACATTTTTAAATGATGGAGACAATGTACAGGTTGGAGATGTTGTTTTTCATGTTTCAGGGAGGTCTCAATCCATTTTAATGGCAGAAAGATTGGTATTAAATGCCATGCAAAGAATGTCTGCAATTGCAACCAAAACAGCCTTTTTTGTGGGATTATTAGCAGGAACAAAAACGAAGATACTAGATACTCGAAAAACCACACCAGGGATTAGAGCACTCGAGAAATGGGCAGTAAAAATTGGGGGAGGAGAAAACCATCGATTTGCCTTGTATGATATGATGATGATTAAAGACAATCATATTGATTTTGCAGGAGGGATTACACAAGCAATTACGAAAGCAAGACAGTATTTGATTGCAAAAAAAAGAGATATTAAAATTATTGTTGAAGCCAGAAGTTTAAAGGAAATTAAAGAAATTCTTTTGAATGAAGGGGTTTACAGAATACTAATAGATAATTTTAATTATGAGGACACCAAAAAAGCGGTAGCATTAATTGGAGATACCTGTTTAACGGAGTCCTCTGGTGGAATCAATGAAAAAACAATACGGAAGTATGCAGACTGTGGCGTAGATTTTATTTCATCAGGAGCATTGACCCATGCCGTTCACAATTTAGACTTAAGTTTAAAGGCGATCTAAGTAAATAATAGCACTAAAAAAAATAGGAGTTTAAAACAGCAGAATAAATGACAGATGCTTACTTTGATAGCGAAACGTATACAAAAATTGATTTTTCGAAGACAAATATCATAAAAGGAGAATATGACAATTGTACGTTTATAAATTGTAATTTTGAAAATATACATACGTCTAATATTCAGTTTGTAGCATGTGATTTTATGGATTGTAATTTTAGCAATGCCATCGTAAAAGATACCGCGTTTAAAGATGTGAATTTCGTTAATTGTAAATTAATTGGAGTCAAATTTAATGAGTGCGATCCCTTTTTGTTGCAAATGCGTTTTAAAGAGTGTCTATTGAACTTTTCTTCTTTTTATCAATTAAAAATACCAAAAACGGTTTTTGAAAATTGTAATTTGGAAGAAGTAGATTTTACAGAAGCAAATATCAGTAGTTCTTTTTTTGATAATTGTGATTTAAAAGGTGCTATTTTTGAAAGAACTAATTTAGAAAAAACGAATTTTAAAACGGCTTTTAACTTTACTTTTGAATTAGAGAAGAATCGGGTAAAAGGCGCAAAATTTAAAAGAGATAGCATTGATGGATTGCTATTCCACTATAAAATTGTTTTGGAGTAATAAATTGGACTTATAGCCAAAAGACAATGTTATTCTAAATTTAATATTGAAACGCGTACGAATGAGTAAAGAAATCGAGGACAGTTTAACAAAAATACCCGTCATTAAGACTTTAGTGAAGTTTGGAAAGAAAATGAAAGTTCCAGGTTTGCAAGGAATGTCTTTGTATGATGTCATAGAAATGTATTTTATTGGGATTATAAAAGGGGCTTTAACCTCCAGAGCAGGGGGAATTGCTTTTAGTTTTTTTATGGCCGTTTTTCCTTTCTTACTTTTTATTTTAACATTAATACCCTACATTCCAATAGACGGATTTCAAGAAGGACTCTTTTCTTTTATTCAAGATATTTTGCCACCACAAACATTTGAAGCAGTCAATTTTGTCATTGGCGATATCATAAACAATCAATACGGAGGTTTACTTTCATTTGGTTTTATTCTGTCGATCTTTTTAATGACTAATGGCATCAATGCTATTTTTGGAGGATTCGAATATTCCTATCACGTCACCGAGTTTCGTAATGTTTTTAAAACCTATTTTATCTCCCTAGGGGTTTCGCTATTAACCTCATTTTTCTTAATTATAACGGTTGTTTTAGTGTTGTTGTATCAAGTGGCATTGTCTAAGATAGATGATAGCGGTTGGTTGAATACCAGCGATTTAAACCTGTTTTTTTACGGACGCAGCGTCTTGTTTTTAATTATGATTTTCACCATCGTTTCGTTACTTTTTAGATATGGTACAAAGCAAGGGAAAGGTTTGAAATTCTTCTCTGCGGGTGCTATCTTAACGACATTTTTGTCATTAAGTACCTTTTATTTATTTGGAATTTATGTTGTTAAATTTGCCCAATACAATCAATTATACGGTTCTATCGGAACCCTGTTAGTATTGATGTTATTTGTCTGGTTAAATGCAATTATTCTATTGTTAGGGTTTGAATTAAACGCTTCCTTATATCAATTGAGGCAACAAAATAAAACAGTTCCAACCACCTAAAAATGCTAACTTTTTTCACGATATTTGCGCTTACAGACCGTTTTTGTAATTCACTTTTGTGAAAAATCAATTTTCGCACAGTCTGTGATTCCTGTTAAGGCAGGAATCCATAAAAGTATTAAACGTTTAAAATTTTGAGTGATTCGTTTTGAGTTTAGCAACTAAAAACTAAAAATCAACAACAAATAACTATTTTAATGAAACCAAGCATCCCAAAAGGAACCAGAGATTTTTCACCAACAGAAGTTGCCAATCGTTCCTACATTATGAATCTGATTAAAACAACTTTTGAAACTTTTGGATTTCAACCTATTGAAACGCCAAGTTTTGAGAATTCTGCAACCTTGATGGGAAAATATGGTGAAGAAGGAGATCGACTGATTTTTAAGATTTTAAATTCAGGAGATTATTTAGCAAAATTTGATGAAACCTTATTGTCTGAAAAAAACAGTTTAAAACTAACTCCTCAAATTTCCGAGAAAGCGTTGCGTTACGATCTTACAGTGCCCTTTGCACGCTATGTGGTTCAGCACCAAAATGAAATTACATTTCCATTTAAGCGTTATCAAGTACAGCCAGTTTGGAGGGCAGACAGGCCTCAGAAAGGACGCTTTAGAGAGTTTTTTCAATGCGATGCAGATGTTGTTGGTAGCAAATCTTTGTGGCAAGAAGTAGAATTTATTCAACTCTATGATACCGTTTTTACCAAATTAGGTTTGGTGGGAACGACCATAAAAATCAATAACAGAAAAATACTTTCTGGAATTGCAGCAGTGATTGGTGCACAAGACAAACTCATCGATTTTACCGTTGCGCTAGACAAGTTAGATAAAATAGGGAAAGAAGGAGTTGTTAAAGAAATGCTCTCCAAAGGAATTACGGAAGAAGCAATTGAAAAAGTACAACCATTGTTTGATTTTTCAGGGACCAACTTAGAAAACTTGGCTTCTTTAGAAAGTATGTTAGCGGGGTCGGAAGAAGGCCTAAAAGGCGTTGAAGAGTTGCGTTTTGTAATTCATTCTATAGCAGCACTCGGGTTGGCATCAGCAAGCCTAGAAGTGGATGTAACGTTAGCAAGAGGTTTGAATTACTACACAGGTGCAATTTTTGAAGTAGCAGCTCCAAAAGAGGTGAAAATGGGGTCTATTGGAGGCGGAGGAAGATATGACGATTTAACAGGAGTCTTTGGTTTGAAAGAGGTTTCTGGAGTTGGAGTCTCTTTCGGTCTCGATAGAATTTATTTGGTGTTAGAAGAATTGGGCTTGTTTCAAGCAGTCGCTTTGCCAAAGCCTAAAGTTATTTTCTTAAATTTTGATGCAACGACAGATCTAACGAAAATGCAAGCAATAAAAAAGCTGCGAGAAAATGGTGTGAAGTCTGAGTTTTATCCTGATTTAGGTGAAAGCAACAAGGCACAAAAACGACAATGGAAATATGTTTCGAACAGAGAGATTGAATATGTCGTGTCTAAAGTAGAAAAAAATCTTTTTGTTCTAAAGAATATGCTTTCCAATGATCAAGTAATCTGTTCATTGTCAGAATTAGTAGCGAAAATGACCGCGTCATAGGTATTTCAAAAAATATCTTTCCTAGGATTTTTTATTTAGATTACAATCTAAAATTGCATTTGTAGAAGTCTTGACTTGTAATTATAGCAGCATAATTATAATTGATAAAAAAAATTAAAATAATACGTTGTAAAGACCTAAATTTGCACTTTAACAACAGATTGAAAATGTTTGAATTGAATCGTAAAATGAACGAAGAAAAAATAAAAGAAATAGGGGATAACCATGTAGCAACTTCTGCAGAAAACCCAATGAGAGCAGATGCGTTTGATATCTCCGATACCGAAAAAATAGAAAAAATTCAAGAAAGTGTAAAAGATATTTTACAGACTTTAGGAATGGATTTAACAGATGATAGTCTTCAAGGAACTCCTAAACGAGTTGCCAAAGCATTTGTAAATGAAATATTTATGGGGTTGAATCCTGCAAATTTGCCAAAAGCATCTACCTTCGAAAATAATTATAATTATGGTGAAATGTTGGTAGAAAAAAACATTGTTGTTTATTCTACTTGTGAGCATCATTTATTACCAATTATTGGAAGAGCACATGTTGCTTATATTTCTAATGGTAAGGTAATTGGATTGTCTAAGATGAACAGAATTGTGGAATATTTTTCTAAGAGACCACAAGTTCAAGAGCGTTTGACAATGCAAATTGTACAAGCAATGCAAGAAGCATTGGGTACAAAAGATGTTGCTTGTGTCGTTGATGCGAAGCATTTGTGTGTAAACTCAAGAGGGATAAAAGATATTGAAAGCTCTACAGTTACTTCAGAATTTGGAGGTAAATTTAAAGAGAAAGAAACTAGAAAAGAATTTTTACAGTATTTACAAATGGATACAAAATTCTAAATTGTACCCGATTGTTATTTTATAAAAACCCGTTTTGAGTTACTCAAAACGGGTTTCTTTTTGTAATTCTAATAAGATTGATAAGAGGTAATTTTAGTTGTTTACAAGTACCCATTCTCCTTTTTCAAGTAAAGGAATGGCTTGTTTAAATTTCACTTCTTTCTCTTCGCCACTCATTACATTTTTAATCCTAACTTTTTCGTTTCTACCAATTTTTGGTTGATCTCTCACAACGGTTTCAACAGGTTCTTGTTGTTGTTGTTGTTGTTGTTGTTGTTGTTGTTGTTGTTGTTGACGAGAGTTTGAGATGGCTTGTTCTGTAGAGTTTTGAACAGCTGCTTTAGAAGTATTTAAATTTTCTCTCTTTTTACTGCGTGCTTCTGAAATTTGATGGGTGTCCTTTGCGGGCAACTCCCCTTTAAACAAGAAGGATAAAACGGCTCTGTTAATTTCTGCTACCGTTGCTTTAAACAATTCAAAAGCTTCAAACTTGTAGATCAATAAAGGATCTTTTTGTTCGTAAGATGCATTTTGTACCGATTGTTTTAAATCATCCATTTTACGTAAATGATCTTTCCAGTTTTCATCTATGATTGCTAAAGTAATGTTCTTTTCAAAATCTGTGACTAAACTTTTCCCTTCACTCTCGTAGGCATCCTTAAGATTGGTTACTACTTGTAGTGACTTAGTGCCATCGGTAAAAGGCACTACTATACGTTCGTATTTGTCTCCTTCGTTCTCAAAAACATCTTTAATTACAGGATAGGCCAAAACAGCATTTCGTTCGATTTTGTCCTTGTAGTGTGCCGAAATGATTTCATACAAGGAATCAATGATCTCTTGTTCAGACTTACTTTCAAATTCTTCTTCAGAAAAAGGAGATGTCATTGATGAGAATCGAATCAATTCAAACTCGAAGTTTTGAAAGTCTTTTGTTGGTTTGTTTTGGTTTACAATGATTTCACAGGTTTCATAGATCATATTTGCAATGTCAATCTGCAAACGTTTTCCATCCAAGGCATTTCGTCTTCTTTTGTAGATAAACTCCCGCTGAGCGTTCATAATATCATCATATTCTAACAAACGCTTTCGAACACCAAAATTGTTTTCTTCTACTTTTTTCTGTGCACGTTCAATGGACTTGGAAATCATAGAATGCTGAATTACTTCGCCTTCTTTTAAGCCCATTCTGTCCATCATTTTTGCAATTCTATCCGAACCAAACAAACGCATTAAATTGTCGTCTAAGGCTACGTAAAACTGTGTAGAACCTACATCACCTTGTCTACCTGCACGACCTCTTAACTGTCTGTCAACTCTTCGCGAATCGTGACGTTCTGTTCCAATAATTGCCAAACCTCCTGCATCTTTTACATTTCCAGAAAGTTTAATATCGGTACCACGACCTGCCATGTTTGTTGCAATTGTTACTACACCTGGTTTCCCAGCTTCAGCAACGACATCGGCTTCTCGTTTGTGTAATTTTGCATTTAAAATATTGTGTGGAATTTTACGCATTTGTAACATTCGCCCTAATAGTTCTGAGATTTCAACGGAAGTGGTTCCCACCAATACCGGACGCTTGTCTGCGACTAACTTTACGATATCCTCAATCACTGCATTGTATTTTTCACGTGCAGTTTTGTAAACTAAATCTTCTTTATCATCTCTTTGAATTGGCTTATTTGTTGGAATTTCTACAACATCTAATTTGTAGATTTCCCACAATTCTCCAGCTTCTGTAATTGCAGTACCTGTCATTCCAGAGAGTTTGCGATACATTCTGAAGTAATTTTGAAGGGTTACCGTTGCAAAGGTTTGTGTAGCATCTTCAATTTTTACATTTTCTTTTGCTTCAATGGCTTGGTGCAATCCGTCAGAATAACGACGACCGTCCATAATACGACCCGTTTGTTCATCAACAATCATTACTTTGTTATCCATCACCACATATTCCACATCTTTTTCAAAAACAGTATATGCTTTTAACAATTGATTCATGGTATGAATGCGCTCACTTTTAATGCTAAAGTCTTTGTAGAGCTCCTCTTTTTCAGCAGCTTTTTCTTCGGGTGTGTTTTCTGAAGTTTCAATTTCACCCACTTTTACACCAATATCTGGCAATACAAAGAACGTGTCATTTTGTGTTTTTTCAGATAAGTATCCAATTCCTTTGTCTGTTAAATCAATCTGATTGTTTTTTTCTTCGATGACAAACCAAAGATCTTCGTCTACTTCTGGCATTAACTTGTTGTTGTCTGCCATGTAGGTGTTTTCTGTCTTTTGAAGAATTTGCTTCATTCCTTCTTGTGACAAAAATTTAATCAATGCTTTGTTCTTTGGCAATCCTCGATACACTCTCAATAATAGAAATCCACCTTCTTTTACGTTGCCGTCTGCCAATAATTTTTTTGCTTCTGCCAATACACTTACCAAGTGTTGTCTTTGTAGGGTAACCAATTCAGAAACCAAGGGTTTTAATTCTGTAAATTCATGCCGATCTCCTTGTGGTACAGGACCCGAGATAATCAATGGGGTTCTTGCATCGTCAATTAAAACAGAATCTACTTCATCAATAATGGCATAATTAGGCGCTCTTTGAACCAAATCATCTTTAGAACTTGCCATATTATCTCGCAAGTAATCGAAACCGAATTCGTTATTAGTTCCGTAGGTAATGTCTGCATTGTAGGCTTTTCTTCGTGCATCCGAATTGGGTTGATGGTAATCAATACAATCTGTTGTAAAACCATGAAACTCAAAAATAGGTCCCATCCATGCTTTATCACGTTTTGCCAAGTAATCATTTACGGTTACTAAGTGTACTCCTTTTCCAGTTAGTGCATTTAGGTAAACGGGTAGGGTAGAAACCAATGTTTTTCCTTCACCTGTCATCATTTCTGCAATTTTCCCTTGATGTAATACAGATCCACCAATTAACTGCACATCATAATGCACCATGTCCCAGGTTACTGGTTTTCCAGCAGCATCCCATGAGTTTGCCCAAAAAGCTTTGTCGCCTTCTAAGCTAATGTGGTCTCTTTCTCCAGACAATTCTCTGTCGTAAGCCGTTGCTGTTACTTCAAGTTCTTCATTTTCTGCAAAACGTTTTGCCGTTTCTTTCACGACTGCAAATGCTTCTGGCATAATTTCCATTAGCGTTGCTTCAGAAACCTTATAGGCTTCGTCTTTTAAAGCGTCAATTTCTGTATAGATTGCCTCTTGTCGATCGATATCTGCTGTTTTTGCTTCTGCTTCTAAACTTTCAATCTTGCCATCAAATTCCTTTGTAGCCTCTTTTAGGATGTTTTTAAACGCAAGCGTTTTTCCTCTCAATTCGTCGTTAGACAATAATTGGATTGTAGTTTCAAATTTTTGTACATCATCGACAACAGGTTGTAATATTTTCAAGTCTTTTTGTTGTTTGTCTCCGACAAAAAGTTTGATTACAGAATTTAATATGCTCATTGCGTATTTATTTTTTAGGACAACATCGTGTATGTTGCTTTATTTTATTGTGAATCAAGTTTTTACTTTTTTAATTGATCCTTAAAAAAGGGATTGAAATATAACAAAAAAAAAGCCTCTTTAGAGACTTTTTATATTGTTATTATTTAGTATTCATCTTCATTCCAAAGATAATCATCTTCGGTGGGATAATCTGGCCAAATTTCGATAATGGAATCATATGCATCCCCTTCATCTTCAATATCTTGTAGGTTTTCAACTACTTCTAAAGGAGATCCAGTTCTAATTGCATAATCAATTAACTCATCTTTGGTTGCTGGCCAAGGTGCATCTGCTAAATAAGATGCCAATTCTAATGTCCAATACATTTCTTAATTGTTTAATTTTGTGCAAAAATAAATTTTTTACGCAATTATGCAAGTCTTTTTTAAGAAATATAAAATCAATATATAAAGAACTTAATTATTTTTTTTTGGAATCCACTTGATTTCCTCCACTGATAGGTCTTTAGACAATTTCCGTGCCAATACAAAAAGATAGTCAGATAGGCGGTTTAAGTATTTTAAAATGTCATTATTAATGGTTTCTTCGTCATTTAGCTCCACACAAAGACGTTCAGAACGTCTACAAACACATCTTGCTACGTGACAGAATGACACAGATTGATGTCCTCCTGGTAAAATAAAATGGGTCATTTGAGGAAGATCCTCTTCCATCGAATCAATTTCATTTTCTAAAAAAAGGATTGAATTGCTATCAATTTTTGGAATGTTCAGTCTTTCTGCTCCACTTTTTAAGGTTTCTTTTTCTGTAGGGGTTGCCAGCATAGCGCCCAATGTAAATAATTCATTTTGAATTTTTAATAACGAATCTTTAATCGATGTTGAAATTTCTTGATCTTTAATCAATCCAATATATGCATTCAATTCATCAACCGTTCCATAACTGTCTATTCGTAAATTGTATTTTTTTACCCTACTTCCTCCATAGAGTCCAGTAGTACCATTGTCTCCTGTTTTTGTATATATTTTCATTTTAAATGAGTTTCAAAGTTTCTATTTTAGTGTGTGTAACCGTTTTACTTTTTTAGAGGCGTATCTTAAAATGTTCTTTTTGCTGTTCTTTTCTCATGAAAACAAATCCGTAGTCATAAACATCGACGGTTACTGTTATTTTTGGATGTTGTTTTATTTTAGCCCAAGTAGTTCTCATTTCTTTACTTTGGTAAAGATCTTTAAAGATAAAGAATGTTTCGTTATGAACACTAGAAAGACAGCTTTCAAAATACGACAAAGTTGCTTTTTCGGTACTATTAAAAAAAATCATATCATAGGGTTTGTTTTTAATAGCTTTTAATAAATTCGCTTTATCATCAGCAGTTTCAGGAGTATTCGCTATGGTTGTCACTGTTGCATTGTGCTGGGCAATTTTTACTGTGGATGCAAAGTGTTCGGAAGCATTGCCAATTTCTAAACTTGTAATGGGTTTAAAATAGCCAATGACTTTTAGGAGTAGCTCGGGTTTCTTACAGCTTAATTTTGAAAGGTTTACATTTCTAACCTGCAAGGCATTTTTCTGGATTTCTCGGTATTGCGCTATCTGCTTTTTATCCACCTTCGTGTAAAAACAGGTTGTAACTAAACGATACACAAAAGGGGAATGCACTCCGTGTTGATTTGTGGAATTCAAAAGAAACTTTACATACTGAAAAAAATGAAAAAACATGCAATAATTTTGAAGTGCAAATTTAAAGATAAAAAAAGAGTTAAGGCCTTTAGAAAAAGAATATTTGCAAGTATTTTCCTTTAAATTACCGAATTAACGAGTGGCTTTTTTCCCTTTTAAATAAACGGTTTCTATTAAATGATCTCCAAAACGATAGGGGAGAAAGCTATAAGAAGCTATTTCTTTTGTAATGAAAAAATTGGCCAATTTTCCTTTGGTAATACTGCCCACTTTGTGGGATAGATTCATGGCAAAAGCACCATTTATTGTTGCGGCATTCATAGCTTCTTCAGGAGTCATTTTCATTTTGATACAGGCAGTTGCCACTACAAAATTCATGTTTCCAGAAGGCGTAGAGCCTGGGTTGTAGTCGGTGGCCAGTGCCAAGGGCAAGCCTGCGCTAATAATTTTTCTAGCAGGGGTGTATGGAATGCTTAAAAAGTAAGAGCAAGCGGGCAGCGCCACAGGCATCGTATTTGTCCCTTTTAGTGCATCAATATCTTCCTGTGTCAATTCCTCTAAATGATCTACAGACAATGCTTCATGCGCTACAGAAAGAGCAATTCCTCCAAAAGCATTGAATTGATTTACATGTACTTTTGGAATCAGACCATATTTCTTTCCTGCTGCTAAAATTCGTGCGGTGTCTTCTACATCGAAATAGCCAATTTCACAGAAAATATCGATAAAGTCTGCTAAATTTTCTGCTGCTATTTTAGGAAGCATCTCTTCAATAATTAGATCAAGATACGCTGCTTTGTTCTTTTTGTATGCAGCTGGAAGCGCATGTGCACCCAAAAAAGTGGCTTTTATAGGCGTGTTAAAATTTTCTTTCAATCTTTTAATGACCCGCAGCATTTTTAGTTCTGCTGCTACGGTGAGCCCATAGCCCGATTTTATTTCGATGGCGCCCGTTCCCAATGCAATTACTTCTTGCAGTCTTTTGGCAGCTTGTTGGTATAAATCGTCTTCTGAAGTTTCTTGTAGTTTTTTTGCTGAATTTAAGATTCCGCCGCCATTATTGGCAATTTCTTCATAACTCAATCCCTGAATTCGATCTATAAATTCTTGCGTTCTATTTCCTGCATAAACAATGTGTGTGTGTGAATCGCACCAAGATGGGAAGATCATTTTTCCGCTGCAATCGATGGTTTCATCTGCTGTTTTATTTTGCAGCGTGTCCATCAAACCATAGTCTACAATCAATTCATCTTCAACGCGTAAATACGCATTTTTAAGGGTTGGTAAAATGCCCATTTCTTTCCCGGATACTTTTTGAATATTGGGTTCTCGAACCTGAATGAGTTCTTTGATATTGATGAATAATTGCGTCATATAAAATGCTTAGTTTTACAAAACAAACTTACATAAAAGAAAAGGAATGATTCCAAAAAATGAATACGCAGCTTATTTTGAGCATTACATCCAATTGGTTGCAGTGAAAAATAGATCGATTATAGAAAATTTACAGCATTCTCAACAAGAGTTTGATTCCGTTTTGCGAAACCTACCCGAAGAAAAACACAATTTTTCCTATGCAGCAGGGAAGTGGACCCTTAAAGAATTGATTCAGCATATTATTGATACGGAACGTATTTTCTGTTACCGCGCCTTGTGTTTTGCTAGAAATGACAAGACCGCTTTGCCTGGTTTCGATCAAGATTTATTTGTGGACTATGGCAATGCCAATCAATTGAATTACTTCGATTTATTGGATGAAATGGCTACGCTTAGAAAAAGTTCCATTCAATTGTTTCAAAGTTTTACTGAGGAAGCCATGTTGCACATAGGAGTTGCTTCTGAAAATGAAATGTCTGTTAGGGCTTTAGGAGTTCTGTTTTCTGGACATCAAATGCACCATTTGAATGTTGTAAAAGAACGGTATTTGTAAACTGTTTTAGAAAAAAGAGATCGATTTTATTGAGGGTTTTAAAATCTTACTGTTGAAGGTTTCGACTATGAACAGTGCCCCGAAGGGCAATGCGTATAGGTGTTGTTGTGGCTAGTTATTTTTTTTACCATCAATCATTTCATCCCAATAATCACTGTCAAGCTTTTTGAGTTCAATCACTTTTTCAGTTTGCACACCAATATTATACTCATAAATATAATGTGCACTAAATGAAGGGATTTATTTTGGATATTTCTCTCTAATTTTATCTAAGGACAAATTATGAATGCTTCCCACGTGCGTGTGTTCTTTTCCAAGATCTGGGGTATAAGTGCCTGCTTGAACCTGACCGCCAATTTGTTGGTAAGCCTCTCTAAACGACATGCCTTCCACCACTAAATTATTAATACTATCTACTGTAAATAAATACTGGTATTTTTCATCCTTCAAATCAATATCTTTCACAATAACTTGCTGAATGGCGTAATTTAAAATGTCTAAAATCTCTTTTACATCCTCAAAAGCATTGATAATATTCTCTTTCAATAACTGAAAATCTCTGTGATATCCTGTTGGAAGGTTGTTGGTAATTAAGAGCATTTCGGTATGTAGTGCCTGAATCTTATTACACTTTCCACGGATGAGTTCAAACACATCTGGATTTTTCTTATGGGGCATAATGCTACTCCCAGTAGTCAATGCATCAGGGAAACTAATAAAGCCAAAATTCTGACTCATGTACAAACAAACATCCATAGAAAAACGCGCTAAGGTGTTGCACAATCCGCCCAAGGCAGCGGCAATGCTACGTTCACTTTTCCCTCTGCTCAATTGGGCCGCAACCACGTTATATTTTAAGGTGGCAAAATTCAGTTCTTGGGTGGTTAATTCTCGATCGATCGGGAAGGAACTACCATATCCTGCAGCAGAGCCTAACGGATTTTGATCCACTACTTTAGTAACGGCGTTGAGCATGTGTACATCATCAATAAGCAATTCTGCATAGGCTGAAAACCACAATCCAAAAGAAGAAGGCATGGCAACTTGTAGATGAGTATAGCCAGGCAATAGCTTTTCTTTGTGAGTTTCTGCCAAATTTAAAAGAGTGTCAAAAACTGTTTTTACTTTCTCATTCACCACCCCCAAATTTTCTTTATAATAGAGTTGAAGTGCTACTAAAACCTGATCGTTTCTGGATCGTGCTGTGTGAATTTTCTTTCCTACTTCGCCCAGTTTGTTGGTCAATTCCCATTCAATTTTAGAATGTACATCTTCAAAAGAAGCTTCAATTATAAACGTACCGTTTTCGATATCGGTAGCGAGTTCTTGCAAACCTTTCTGCAAATCTTTCAATTCATCGGCTGTAATAATCCCAATTGATGCTAGCATAATTGCGTGAGCTAAAGAAGCTTGCACATCATATTTTGCAATGTGAAGGTCAATCTCTCGGTCGTTTCCTACTGTAAAAAGTTCTATTTGTTTGTCTATTGTAAATCCTTTGTCCCAAAGTTTCATATAACGATTGTTTAATGGTGTAACTGTTTTGTTGTTTTATTGCGGTTAAATTCCTGAAAGGAGTAAACGATTCAGCAATTCAATATACAATTGAATGCCTTCTTCAATTTCTGATAGGTAAATAAATTCATCTGCAGAATGGGAACGCGTACTATCGCCAGGCCCCAATTTTAGGGATTGACACGACAACACTGCTTGGTCTGATAATGTGGGAGATCCATAGGTAGTTCTGCCCATTGCAATGCCTGCTTTTACCAATTCATGGTCGGTGGAAATTGCCGAGGAGTTCAATCGGAGGCTTCGTGGAGTTATTTTTGTACAAGGGGATTCCGTTTGTATAATGGTTGCAATTTCTTGATTTGAATAGGCATCATTCACTCGAACATCGACCACTAAATTTACTTGAGCAGGAACCACGTTGTGTTGAGAACCCGCAGCAATTTGTGTGACAGTCATTTTTACATCACCGAGTGCTTCGGATGTTTTATGAAACTTAAAATTTTGAAACCATTGCAACACTTCAATACTATTGTAAATGGAATTGTTAGTGTTTGGATGTGCGGCATGACTTGGAGTTCCTGCAACTACAGCATCAAAAACTACTAAGCCCTTTTCGGCAACTGCCAACTGCATTAAAGTAGGTTCGCCTACAATCGCAACATCAATGTGTGGAATGATTGGAAGCATGCTGTTCAATCCGTTTTCGCCACTATTTTCTTCTTCTGCTGAAGCCACAATCACCAAATTATAGGAAAGGTTTTTTTGGGCATAAAAATGTGTAAAGGTTGCGATTAAGGAAACCAAACATCCTCCCGCATCATTGCTTCCAAGTCCGTAGAGCTTTCCATCTTCTACAATGGCTTTAAATGGATCTTTTGTGTAGGCGGTATTTGGTTTTACAGTGTCATGATGAGAGTTGAGTAATAGGGTTGGTTTGCTTTCATCAAAATATTTATTCGTTGCCCAAATATTGTTTTTTGTCCTATGAAAAGACATGTTGTGGTTTGTAAACCAGTTTTCAATTAAAACCGCTGTTTGCGCTTCTTCTGTGGAAAAAGATGGGGTTTCGATCAGTTCTTTTAAAAGTGATATGGCATTTTCTGTTAGATATTTAATTTCCATAGCTAGAGAGTGATTTTGGTATGTAGATTGTTTTCTTTTGAGAGTAGCGTTGTATTTCCAATAAGAACTTCTTGTACGCCCTTTTGCAAAGCATCAAAGCAATTTTCTAATTTCGGGAGCATTCCTGCTGAAATGGTACCGGCTGCTAAGAGTTCTTGATAGGTTTTTGAATTGATTTTTTGAATCACCGATTCCTTGTCTTTAATATCGTTTAAAACCCCCTTCAATTCAAAACAATAATAAAGAGACGTTGCATAAATTTCACTCATTCCAATGGCAATCTGACTTGCAATGGTATCGGCATTGGTGTTTAACAATTGTCCGTTTCCATCATGTGTAAGGGCACAAAAAACAGGTGTAAATCCTGCAGTCATCAACGTATCAATTCCATGATGATTGACCTGGGTTACATCACCTACAAAGCCAAAGTCAATTTCTTTTACGGGTCTTTTTTCGGATTGAATACTATTGATATCGGCACCTGTTAAACCAATAGCATCGGTGTTATTTGCTTGCAATTGCGCCACAATTTTTTTATTAACCAAGCCCCCATACACCATCGTAATGACCTCCAATGTTTCTTTGTCAGTAATGCGCCTTCCATCAACCATTTTAGAAGCAATACCTAATTTAGAAGCGAACTGTGTTGCACGTTTTCCGCCACCATGAATTAAAATTTTCTTCCCTTCTAACTTCGAGAATGATTGAAGAAATTGCTTTAAAACTACTTCATCTTCAATGATGTTTCCACCAATTTTTACGATCGCTATTTTTTCTTTAGTCATTTTCTATTATTTTTTTTAGGACCAATTGTGCGGCAAAAGTCCTGTTATTCGCCTGTTCAATAACCAATGAGTGGTCGCTATCTAATACGGCATCTTCAACGACTACATTTCTACGAACCGGCAAACAGTGCATAAATTTTGCATCCCCAATCTTCTTTTTGGTGAGCATCCAATCCATATCCGTTTTGGATATGTTTCCATAGTCTTCATAAGAACTCCAGTTTTTAGCATACACAAAATCAGCATTTTTAAAAGCCGCTTCCTGATCGTGATAAATGCGTGTGTTTTTGGTGATTTCTGGATTTAAATCATACCCTTTTGGATTTGCAATGACAAAATCAACGTCCATTTTTTGCATGGCTTGTATAAAACTATTCGCGACAGCATGTGGGAGTGCTTTCACGTGTGGCGCCCAGCTTAAAACTACTTTGGGTTTCTTCTTTGTCGTATTTTCTGAAATGGTAATGGCATCTGTCAATCCTTGTAAAGGATGCCCAGTAGCACTTTCCATATTCATAACAGGGACTGAGGCATAGTTCATAAAGGCAGTTAATACTTCCTCTGATTCATCTTTTTCTTTGTCTGTGAGCGAAGGAAAGGCGCGGACAGCAATGACATCACAATATTGTGAAACTACGGCTGCTGCTTCTTTTATGTGCTCTGCGGTACTGCCGTTCATAATGGTTTTATCTCCAAATTCAATGCCCCATGCGTCCTCAGAAATATTCATCACAATTGGAGTCATCCCCAAATTTAATGCTGCTTTTTGGGTACTTAAACGCGTTCTTAAACTGGAATTAAAAAACAACAATCCAATGGTTTTATTTTTTCCTAGTTCTTGGTTTTTTAATGGATTCTTTTTTAGCGCTTTTGCTTCCTCGATCCATGAATGCAGATCGTCTATATCGTCTATATGCGTGTAGTTTTTCATGATAATTCGCTGATTAATGCTTCGAAAAATGTGTCTATATGACTTTTTTTGATGGTTAATGGGGGCAATATTCTTAATACATTTGGGTTTTTGGCGCTTCCTGTAAAAATCTTGTGTTTGTAGATTAGGTTTTTACGGAGTTCGGCGATTGGGAATTCAAATTCCAATCCCAGCATCAATCCGCGCCCCTTTACCATTTTTAACCTTGGAACGTTTAGTGCTCTTCTTAAAAAATGTGTTGAAACTTCTAGTGTATTTTGTAGTAAGCGTTCTTTTTCTAGGACTTCTAAAACCGTTAAAACAGCAACACAGGCTAAGTGATTTCCGCCAAAAGTGGTTCCTAATAAACCAAAAGAAGCCTTAATGTTAGGATGTACTAAAATTCCACCAACAGGAAACCCGTTTCCCATTCCTTTAGCGATAGAAATGATATCTGGTGTCACATTGTATTTTTGAAAAGCAAAGAAATCGCCCGTTCTTCCGAAACCAGATTGCACTTCATCAGCAATAAAACAGGCATTGTATTTTTTACAGAGCTTGTCAATTCCTTCGTAAAATACGGCAGTACTTTCGTCCAATCCACCGACTCCTTGAATGCACTCTATGATCACCGCACACACATCGTTTTTTGAAAGTGATTTTTCAAGGCTTTCTAAATCGCCCAAGGCTAAAATTTCAACTTCTTGTTGTGCATTGATCGGGGCAATTATTTTGGCATTGTCAGTTACTGCAACAGCTGCAGAGGTTCTGCCATGAAATCCATTTTTAAAAGCGATTACTTTCTTCTTTCCAGTATGAAAAGATGCCAGTTTTAAAGCATTTTCATTGGCTTCTGCACCGGAATTGCAAAGAAATAATTCATAAGAATTACAGCCGGATACCCTAGCTAGTTTTTCGGCAAGTGCAACTTGTAAAGGATTCTGAATAGAATTGCTATAAAACCCTATTTTTCCTACTTGCTCTTGAATGTTTTTTACATAGGTTGGATGTGAATGGCCAATTGAAATTACAGCATGACCGCCATACAAATCTAAATATTGACAGTTGTTTTCATCGTATACAAAGACATCTTTCGCAGTTACTGGCGTAATGTCAAATAAGGGATACACATTGAATAAACTCATAATTGTTCTTTTTTAATGGTATTAATTTTATTGAAAGAGGCAACCATTCCTTGAATCAAAGCCGCGCTTAGTCCCTGATGTTCCATTTCATTCAAACCTTCGATTGTGCAACCTTGGGGGGTTGTAACACTGTCAATTTCTTCTTCTGGATGCTTTCCATTGGTAAGTAATAAGCTAGCAGCTCCTTCACTGGTGTACATGGCCAATTCTTGTGCTTCTTTTGCATCAAATCCTAATTGAATTGCTGCTTGTGTTGTGGCACGTATTAAGCGCATCCAAAAAGCGATACCGCTTGCACACACCACAGTTGCGGCTTGCATTTGCGCTTCTGGAATTGTCAATGAATGCCCCAATCTGTTAAAAATTGCTTCAGCAATTCCAATGCGTTCTTGTCCTTGTTGGTTTGCACACAAACAAGTCATCGATTTTCCAACGGCAATTGCTGTGTTTGGCATGGCTCTAATAATAAAGTTATTGGCACCAATTTTTGCTTCAATTTTTGAAATTGAAAAGCCAGTGATGGTCGATATGACCACATGATTCGCTGTTAAAATTGGTTTTATTTGATCTAGGATTCCTTCAAAATGAGCAGGTTGTACTGCAAATAGAAGAATGTCGGAGTTTTTTATTGCTTCGCTATTATTTTTAGTGAGATACACATTTTTATATCCGTTAAAATCTGCAATTCCGTCTAAATTTCTTTTGGTAAGATATAAGGAGGTAATTGCATTGTTGGTGATCAATCCTTTTGCGATTGATTTCCCTAAGTTTCCAGTTCCGATGATGGCTATTTTCATTGTTTTGGCTTTATTATTACAGTTTAAAAGTAACTTGCTTTTAATTGCAAGCCTGCTGTTTCTTCAAAGCCATACATTAAATTCATATTCTGAATGGCCTGGCCCGATGCTCCTTTTACTAAATTATCTATGACGCTGGTTATTAATAACTTGTTGTTGTGTTTTTCTAGGTGAAGCAAACATTTATTGGTGCCTACTACTTGTTTTAAATGAATTACGTTATCAGAAACAACCGTAAAAGGAGCGTCTTTATAAAAGGTTTTATACAGTTCTTTTGCAGCTTCAATAGTACCTTCATATTTTGTATAGATTGTTGCAAATATTCCCCGAGAAAAATTTCCACGATTGGGTACAAAATTGATTTCACTCTCAAAATCAGTTTGCAATTGCCCTACTGTTTGATGTATTTCGTCTAAATGCTGGTGAGTAAAAGCTTTGTAATGGGAGAAATTATTGTCTCTCCAGGTAAAATGTGTGGTTTTAGATAAGGAAGTTCCAGCGCCAGTTGCTCCAGTTACGGCATTGATGTGAATGTCGTTTGTAAGTAAGTTATTTGCTGCTAAAGGTACTATAGCCAACTGTAAAGCTGTTGCAAAACAACCTGGATTGGCAATGTAATTTGCTTTTTGAATTGTTTCTTTATGCGTTTCTGGTAATCCATAGACAAACGCTTTGTTTTCGAAGTTTTTGTTTGCTAATAATCTGAAATCGTTACTTAGATCGATCATTTTTGTTTGCTTAGAAAAATCATTTTTTGATAAAAATGCAGTTGAGTTCCCATGCCCCAAACACAAAAACAACAAATCAACTTCGGGATTGATTTTTGATGTAAAACGAATCTCGGTATCTCCAATTAAATCTTGGTGCACCTGATGGACTTTATTACCCGCATTGGAGGTACTATACACAAAATTGATGTTTGTTTTTGGATGATTTAGTAGCAAACGAATCAACTCACCTGCTGTATATCCAGCACCGCCTATAATTCCTATTTCTATTTTTTTCATTTTGAATACGATTTGTTTAGAATTCAGACCTAGGGGTTTTTAAAACCAGATAGGTCCGTTTTGACTAACTGCTATTTTATGGGTTTACTTGTTGGTATATTTTATTCTGATTTCCAATTATTTTAATGAACCCTTTTGCTTCATCGGCAGTCCACCCTTTATTTTCTTCGCCATAACTTCCAAATTTAGCATCCATTAAGTCATGTTTTGAAACGATTCCGTCTAAAGAAAAATGATAGGGTTTTAGGGTAACAAAAACGTCGCCAGTGACTTTGTCTTGTGCGCTTTGTAAAAAGGCTTCCATATCTCTCATAACGGGATCTAAATACTGTCCTTCATGCAAATGCATTCCATAAAAATTTGCCAAATACGCTTTGTGTTGCAATTGCCATTTTGTGAGGGTATGCTTTTCTAATAGATGGTGTGCTTTTATGGTAATTAATGCTGCTGCAGCTTCAAAGCCAACCCGTCCTTTCATACCTACAATAGTGTCACCTACATGTATATCTCTTCCGATTGCATATTTGGAGGCAATGTTGTTTAATTTCTCGATGTTGTTTTGTGGGGTATCCATCACATAGTTTAAAGCAATGAATTCGCCATTTTTAAAACTCATTTTTATCTTTTCGCTTCCATTATTTTCTAAAGGAGATGGATAGGCATTTTCAGGCAACGGGTTTTCAGATGTTAAGGTTTCAACACCGCCAACACTGGTTCCCCACAATCCTTTGTTTACAGAGTATTTTGCTTTTTCCCAAGAAAGATCAATTCCGTTGTTCTTTAAATATTCAATTTCTTGTTGTCTGGTGAGGTTTCCATCTCTAATAGGTGTAATAATTTGAATATCAGGAGCCAATGTTTGAAAAATCATATCAAAACGAACTTGGTCATTTCCTGCACCAGTACTTCCGTGGGCAATGTATTTGGCATTTATACTTTTCGCATACTGAATAATTTCAATGGCTTGAATAATTCTTTCTGCACTTACGGAAAGGGGATAGGTATTGTTTTTTAGAACATTTCCAAAGATCAAGTATTTGATTACTTTGTTATAAAAAGTAGCCACTGCATCAATGTTTTTATAGGTTGAGACGCCCATCTTATAAGCGTTTTTTTCGATGCTAGTAATTTCTTCAGAAGAAAACCCACCTGTATTTACGCTAACTGCATGTACATCATATCCTGCTTTACTGAGGCTTACTGCACAATAGGAGGTATCTAAGCCACCACTATAAGCGATTACTAATTTGCCAATATTATTTTTTTTCATTTTTGTTTTTTTTAAGGAATAAATGCTGTTTTATATTTTTCAATCTTTTAAAAACGTTTTCTTTTATTTTTTTTGGTTTTTCAGATTTTTTCAATGTAGGATCATAGAGCATGCCTGTACACAAGCACATTTGTTGTGCTGTTCGTGTTAAGACATCATAATTTTTACAGGTTTGGCAGCCTTTCCAAAAAGATTGATCGTCCGTCAATTCAGAGAAGGTTACGGGTTTGTATCCCAGATCGCTATTCAGTTTCATGACTGCCAATCCAGTGGTGATGCTAAATATTTTAGCATTGGGAAATTTGCTTCTAGAATGTTGAAAGACAATTTCTTTTATTTTTTTTGCCAAGCCTATTTTTCGATACTCCGGATGTACAATTAATCCAGAATTGGCCACGAATTTTTCATGTCCCCAAGCTTCTATATAACAGAACCCTGCAAATTTCTCATTATCTAAAGCAATGACTGCATTACCATTTTCCATTTTGGTAATGATGTATGACGGTTCCCGTTTAGCGATCCCTGTACCTCTTACTTTTGAAGCTTCTTCTATCGTTTTACAGATAATTTCTGCATAGATGCTATGTGACTTATTCGCAATTACAATTTGCATTGTATTGATGTTTTTTAAATGGATGTTGTTGAATTGTTGTTTTTGAAAAGTGGAAATGGACACACCTAATTCCGAAAATTATAATACACCCAAAGGGCGACGTGTTAAAAATCGGCGTACAAAATCGGGGTTATTTAGAGAAATAACTTTGTGGTGATTGTTGAAAGAGAATGTAAGAATTGACATGATGAAAAATAAATAAATGAATATACCTTGCGCTGTTAATTGTAGAATTAGCGGTTTGTTTTGCGACAGCGCAAAATGGGGTTTATTGATTTTATTTTATTTCTTGTAGTAAACATCGAAACAAATATATTGTATATTATTTTAGATTAAGGCGTGTTTTATTCTTTTTTGTGAAGTTTTATGTTTTTATGATTTAAAGCTACTTTTTTTTATAATTATATCATTTTTAAACAAGTAAAAATGATAATTATTAAAATATTGTTTTTATAGTGATGTTCTTCAACGAGTTATCCATTCCTTTTAACAATATCAACTCAAAATTACATTTGAACCTCTAAAATATACAGTTGGGTATCCTTTTGTTTTTGGAGTACAATTTGGTTTGCATCTTTGTATCAATAAATAAAAAAATATGAAAATTTTAGTGACCCTTTTACTCGGAGCTATGCTATTTGTATCGAGTATATTAATAGCTCAAAAACAAATGATTACCGTACATATGGAAAATATTTCGACTGACAAAGGAACTGTAAAATTTGCGTTGTACGATGAAACCAACTTTCGATTGCAATCTTTGCAAAGCGTTGCGGGTACAATTGAAGCAGGTAAGACTACGATAGTTTTTAAAGATGTTCTTCCTGGAGTGTATGCAATTGTTTGTTATCATGACAAAAACGAGAACAATCAAATGGATTTTCATCCCAACGGCATGCCTTTAGAAAATTACGGTACCTCTAATAATTTTATGACTTTTGGCCCGCCAAAGTTTGAAGATGCTAAGTTTGTAGTTGCAGATAAAAATATATCTTTAGCCATTCGATTTTAATACCTTTAACAACTGTTGAAATAAAAAAAAGTCACTGAAAATGAAAGTTCGCGAAAAAGGAACCCTACAATATAATTTAAAAAAAGGAATCAAAAATTGTTTGATAGTGACCCTCATGTCGGCTCTTTTCTTTTTAGTTGTTTTTCAACAATTCACAATAGAAGGTATCGGGTCTACTTTTTTACTTTCAGCGATGTATTCTTTTGCATTGGGTTTCGGGAATAGCTATTTAAATAGTTATTTAAGCTCTAAATGGAGTTGGATTACACAAACACGACAGCGAGTTTTAACAGGTATTATTGCTACAGTTTTATATACTGTTCCAGTTGTTCTGGGGATTAATTACTTTCAATTTGTGGTATTATCGAATCAAGATCCTGTTAATTTTTTTAAGGGAAACATGATTTTCTTTCATTTATTTTGGATTTTATTTGCTTTTGCTTTTTCAATATTTTTTCATGCGAAAGGTTTTATGCAGTATTGGAAAGCAGCAATGACCAAAGAAACGACCATTCAAGAAATTGTTGCAAAAACAGAAACGGCAAAATTTGAATCGTTAAAAAATCAATTAGATCCTCATTTCCTATTTAATAGTTTGAATGTTTTAACAAGTTTAATTGGAGAAAACCCCTTAAAAGCTGAAAAATTTACCACCAAACTTTCTAAAATTTATCGCTATGTCTTAGAACAGCGAAATAAAGAGCTAATTCCCTTAGAAGAGGAATTGCGTTTTGCGAGCGCTTATATGGAATTACTGGGCATGCGTTTTGAAGATGCGGTAAAGTTTACTCTTCCAGAGTCTGTGAGTGATCGTGAATTAAAGATTGTGCCTCTTTCTTTACAGTTATTACTAGAAAACGCTGTGAAGCACAATGTAGTTTCGACTTCCAAACCTTTAGAGATTCACATTTTTGAAAAGGAGGGGTACCTACATATTCAGAATAATAACAATCCAAAAGAAGCGATTGGGAAAAGTACCAAAGTAGGTTTGCGAAATATTGCGGATCGCTATGGATTGCTCACTCACAAAAACGTATTAATAGAAAACAATAGCAAAACATTTACAGTGAGTTTACCATTGTTAGAAAAAACACAATTAATGATGCATACAGAAGATTTTGAAAACAGCAACTATGTAAAAGCAGTAGAAAAAGTTCAACGTTTAAAAGAGTTTTATCAGAACCTAGCTTCGTATTGTTTAGTAATTCCATTTTTAATATTTATTAACGTTCAATTTTCTCCCGGTTTTCAGTGGTTTTGGTTTCCCGCTTTTGGATGGGGAATCGGCCTAGCGTTTCACTTTTTAGATGTTAATAATTACAATCTCTTTTTAGGAAGTGATTGGGAAGAAAAAAAGATTCAAAAATTAATGAAAGATAAAAAAGAAAAAAAATACTAACATGGAAAAAAATCATTTAGAAACTCAAAAATATCAGAAAGCCAAACAGCGCGTAAAGGCAATGAAAGGCTTTTACAATCACTTAACGGTTTATTGCATAGTTATTCCAACACTTATTTTTGTAAACTTAAAATTTGAACCTCATTTCCACTGGTTTTGGTTTTCTTTGATCGGTTGGGGAATTGGACTTTTTACGCATTGGTTAAAGGTTTTTGGATTTCTTAAAATTGGTTTCGGAAAAAATTGGGAAGAAAATAAGATCAAAGAAATAATGGCTGCACAAAACAGTAAAAAAGGGTAAAATGGAAAAGAATTTTATAGAAGAACGAGAATATATTGCCGCAAAAAAGAAAGTAAAAAAAATCAAAGGATTCTACATACACTTCTTGGTATATGTATTGGTAAATATTTTTATTAGTGGTGTAATTGTTTTTGGATTGACACGAAGCGATGACCGTACTTTTTTTGATGCAATTACTAATTTTGGGGTGTACTCGACTTGGGTGTTTTGGGGAATTGGTGTGTGCTTTCATTGGATAGGTGTTTTTGAAATTTTCTCTTTTATTGGAAAAGACTGGGAGGATAAGAAGATTAAAGAACTGATGGAGAAAGAGCAACAGCAACGAAATAAAAGATTATAAAATGGAGCAGATTGATAATTTTCAACAAGACAAAGCATATCGTAGGGCAAAAAAAAGAGTCAAAGATTTGAAAGAATTTTACAAACACTTTTTGCTGTACTTTTTGGTCAATGCTATTTTTATTGGTAGAAGAATTTATAAAGACATCGATCAAGGAGATCCATGGGTTGAAGCTTTTACAGATCGAGGGAATTATGATTTCTTTTTTTGGTGGGGGATTGGATTGATCATTCACGCAGCTACTGTATTTATAGCACCCAATATTTTAAGTAAAGAATGGGAAGAAAGAAAGATTAAAGAACAGATGGAAAAAAATGAAGTAGGATGAAGGTATTAATTATAGAAGACGAAAAGCCTGCAGCTCGAAGACTGAGTAGAATGTTGGCAGCTTTAAAGATAGAAGCAGAGGTGCTGTTACATTCTGTGGAAGAATCGATACAATGGTTTCAAGAAAACAAACACCCAGATTTGATTTTTTTAGACATTCAACTTTCAGACGGATTGTCTTTTGAGATTTTTGAAGAAATAGCGGTAAAATCGGCAATTATATTTACAACTGCTTATGATGAGTATGCCCTTAAAGCATTCAAATTAAATAGCATCGATTATCTGTTAAAACCAATTGATGAGGAGGAGTTAAAAGTTGCTGTCGCTAAGTTTAGAAGTCAGCAAACAATAATTTCAGACGTAAATGTGAAGATTGAAGATATCCGTAAACTATTAATCAACCCGGTTGGTCAACGGTTTAAAAAAAGATTTACAATTAAAATTGGGCAGCACATAAAAATTATTCATGTCGATGAGATTGAATGTTTTTATAGCGAAAATAAAGCTACATATATTCACACAAAGGAAAATAGAAGTTACCTTTTAGATCATTCTTTAGAGCATTGGATCGGACATTTAGATCCAGAAGTATTCTCTAGAGTGAATCGTACTTTTATTGTGCATGTAAACGCCATAAAAGACATTATATCCTATACCAACAGCAGATTAAAATTAATCTTACACAGCTATTCCGAATCAGAGATTATTGTGAGTAGAGAACGGGTGAAGGATTTTAAGAATTGGATTGATTAAAGTACCTCCTGTGCTTCTGAATGTGCTTTTTTCTTATAAGAAACCTTATTTTTTATTCTTTACCAATGAAACTTTGATTATTTTTATCAAAAATTTATTTGGCGGGTAATATCAATGCATCGTGATTATTAATGATTGTATTCCGATTGCAGACCATTTAAAAAAAAGTGTAAAAGAAAATAAGAATTTATTTAATTTTACGTTAGCAATATAAATCAACTAAAAAAATACAATGATCAATAAAAAATTAGCAACTCTATTCATAGCAACCTCTTTATTCATTATGGGTTGTTCTAATGGTGATTTTGAAATTAAGAAAGGGAAAGTAGGCCAATTAACCACCAAAACAACGATGAATGATTTAGCACAACTGTTTGCAAATGATTCAATTGTTAAAAATTTAAGTGAAGGAGCAACGGGCTATAATTATTTACAAGATGATGATGAATACTTAATCTTTGAAAAAGGAGGGAAGCATTTGCTTACTATTGTTCCAAAAGAGCAATTAGACAGTACATCTACCATTAAAAGTATTGAGATATTAGATTCTAGATACACTACTGAAGATGGACTTTCTTTAAATTCTAGTTTCTCAGAAATTAGGTTGAATACGACCATTAATAAGGTTGAAACATCGTTTTCATCTGCGACACTATTTATTGATGACTTAAATGCGACAGTTGCCATCGATAAAGAACAATTGGGCTTAAAAGAATATAGTGTCGAGAAAGTAACCTTAGACCAAATTCCAGATTTCGCAAAAATGAAATCATTCGTAGTTTGGTTTAATTAGAAACGACTCTTTTTTAATTTTATAGTATCTTGGAATTCAAATGAAAAAATATACCCTCCAAAAATCACCGTTTGTGGTTCCTACTACCGACGGCAAACTGATTGAAGAACATTTTGGAAATGCAACAGATAATAACACAAAGATGAGTATGGCGCACATGGTGGCACCTGCTGGTTGGAGTGAGCCGTTTCAAACACCAGAATTTGAAGAGTATACCTATATCATTCGCGGTAAAAAACAATTCATTATTGATGGAGAAACCCTGATTTTAGAAGCGGGACAATCCATTAAAATTGAAAAAAATACCCGGGTACAGTACTCAAATCCGTTCGACGAAGCCTGCGAATATATAGCAATTTGTATGCCTGCTTTCTCGATGGAATTGGTGCACAGAGAGGAAATTTAAGCCTTTTTTCGCGTTAAATAAAAAGGCAAATAAATCAATAAAAAATACGGAATTACAATCAACTCTACCACAAAAACGTATTGAGGCCAATCTCCAAAAAGATCTAATAATGTTGCTGCATCTGGCTTTCTGTTGGTATAAAAGTAATTGGATCCTAAAAAGTAATTGAGTACAAACATGAGTAGCATATATACTTGCATGCCTAAAAATGATTTCCAAACACTTTTAAGGGTAGGTCTCATTTTATAAACAAATGTCGCATACATCATAAATATAACCAATCCTGCATGTACAAACCAGTACCTGAAAAACGGGAAGTTTAAGTAATTGTATTGATCTGGTGTAATTACTGATTGTAGTGTCCCGGCTAAAATTAAGAAAAAGAAGACCTCGTAATACACAATTTTTTTTGTGAGTGAGAGTAGTGGTGCGGTGAGTCCTAAAAAACTACATAAATGTAGGGGTAAATCTTCTTGGTAATTAAAATCACCTTTGTATATTTTTAAGAAAGTTCCAAAAATAATGGTCGTTGCAATTGAAATTGTTAAGAGGTTTCCGACGCGTGTCTGCGTTTTTTCTTTTTGTTTTTTTGCCCATAAAATTAAGGCAACTCCACATATGATTAAAAAAAGGACCACCCCAAAATGTTGGGTGGTAAAAGGCGTAAAATGGTTATTTTCTTTAAGGAAAAAATCGATCAAATTAATGGGCTATTGTTGCTTACAATATATAAAAATTATCCGTGAGCTCTTTGACAAGCTAATAACGTGTTTTTTAATAGCATAGCAATCGTCATGGGACCAACACCACCGGGAACTGGGGTAATGAATTCAGATTTTTTAGCAACCTCATCAAACGCAACATCACCTAGCAATCGGTAGCCACTTTTTTTAGAAGAATCTCCAACTCTGGTAATACCAACATCAATTACAGTTACATTGTCTTTAACCATATCTGCTTTTAGGAATTCAGGAATTCCAATGGCTGCAATCACAATATCTGCTTGTAGTGTAATCTCTTTTAGGTTTTTGGTTCTACTATGGCACATGGTCACTGTAGCGTTTCCAACCTTTCTTTTTTGTGATAGTAAAATACTCATAGGACTTCCTACAATATGACTTCTTCCAAGAACCACAACGTGTTTTCCTGATGTTTCAACATTGTATCGTTCTAGCAATTCTAAAATACCAAATGGTGTTGCAGAGATAAATGTAGGAAGGTTTAATGCCATTTTACCCACATTTGTAGGATGGAAGCCATCTACATCTTTGTTTGGGTCTACGGCCATTAAAATCTTTTGTTCATCAATGTGTTTTGGTAATGGTAATTGAACAATAAAACCATCTATATCTTTGTCAATATTTAAAATTGCAATTTCATTTAGTAGCTCCTCTTCAGTCGCTTCCTCCGTTAAACGGATTAATGTAGATTCGAAACCAACACGTTCACAAGCCTTCACTTTAGCATTTACATAGGTAATACTTGCTCCGTTATTTCCAACAATAATTGCTGCTAAATGGGGTGTTTTTTTACCATTATCTTTTAGACTTCTTACTTCTAAAGCGATTTCTTCTTTAATATCAGCTGCTGTTTTTTTTCCGTCGAGTAATGTCATTGATCTATTTTTTTTAAAGATAGTATTAAAAGTAAGTGTAATTTTTTATCGCATTCCTTTCATTCCCTGCATCATCTGCATCATTTTCTTTCCACCACCACCTTGCATCATTTTCATCATCTTGCTCATCTGCTCAAACTGCTTCATCAATTGATTTACTTCAGTTACACTCGTCCCAGAGCCTTTTGCAATTCTCTTTTTTCTACTTACGTTTATGGTTGTGGGAATACTTCTTTCTGTTGGGGTCATTGAGTGGATAATTGCCTCGATGCCTTTAAAAGCGTCATCGTCAATATCTACGTCTTTCATTGCTTTTCCGGCACCTGGTATCATGCCAACCAAATCCTTCATGCTTCCCATTTTTTTGATTTGCTGAATCTGACTTAAAAAGTCATCGAAACCAAATTGGTTTTTTGCAATTTTCTTTTGAATCTTTCTTGCTTCTTCTTCATCATATTGCTCTTGTGCTCTTTCTACTAAAGAAACAACATCTCCCATTCCAAGAATACGATCTGCCATTCTTTCTGGATAGAAGATATCAATCGCATCCATTTTTTCTCCGGTTCCAATAAATTTAATGGGTTTATTGACAACCGATTTTATGGTTAATGCAGCTCCACCTCGTGTATCTCCGTCTAATTTTGTAAGGATTACTCCATCAAAATTTAAGATATCATTAAATGCTTTTGCGGTGTTAACGGCATCTTGCCCAGTCATGGCATCTACCACAAATAAAGTTTCTTGTGGGTTAATGGCTTTGTGAATGTCAGAGATTTCGTTCATCATTTCATCATCAACAGCCAATCGTCCTGCCGTATCAATAATCACCACATTTTTACTATTTGCCTTTGCGTGTTTGATGGCGTTTTGAGAAATTTCTATTGGATTATTGTTTCCAACTTCTGCGTATACTTCAACACCAATTTGTTCTCCAACAACTTGTAATTGATTAATTGCTGCAGGTCGGTAAACATCACAACCTACTAACAAAACTTCTTTTGCTTTTTTCGTTTTTAAGTAATTTGCTAATTTTCCAGAAAAAGTGGTCTTTCCAGAACCTTGCAAACCAGACATTAAAATTACGGTTGGATTTCCTCCTAAATTAATCCCTACAGTTTCACCTCCCATTAAGTCGATCAATTCGTCCTTAACAAGTTTTACCATTAATTGCCCAGGGTTTAACGTTGTTAAAACGTCTTGTCCTAGTGCTTTTTTTTGTACGTTTTTGGTAAACTCTTTGGCAATCTTAAAGTTCACATCAGCATCTAACAACGCTCTTCGAACTTCTTTTAAAGTCTCTGCAACATTAACTTCTGTAATCTTACCATGCCCTTTTAAGGTGTGTAAGGCTTTATCTAATTTATCGCTTAAATTATTAAACATAATTTGTGTTCTTTTTTAGGAAACACAAATATAAGAATTCGTCTTTAGTTGTCCGTAATTACCTGATAATTTTTTGCAATTTATTACACTTCAAATTGAATTATAAACCTGCTTAATGATTCAGAAAAAAGTCAAACCTTTAGATATTTGATTAAAAGATAAATGAGTTTAAGGTTGTTTTTTTTCAGGGACAAATTCTAAGGCCACTCCATTTATACAGTGTCTTTTTCCAGTAGTTTCTTTTGGACCGTCATCAAAAGAATGCCCCAAATGTCCACCACAAGTGTTGCACTTTAGTTCCGTTCTTGCGTAGCCTATTTTATAATCTACATCCAATTCCACACTCCCTTTGATGGCTCTATCAAATGAAGGCCATCCAGATTTAGAGTCAAATTTATGAAGTGCATCATACAGTGCTGTCTTACAAGCCGCACATACATAAATTCCTTTTTCTTCATTCTTATTCAATGGACTTGAAAAAGCGCGCTCCGTTCCCGCTTCACGCAATACATAGTACTGCATATCATTCAGTACTTTTTTCCACTCCGAGTTTGTTTTAATAACAGCATACTTCTTTTTAGTTTCTTTTTTCTGTGCAGATGTTGTACAATTCATTAATAAAAGAATTGCGATAAAGGGAATCCATTTTTTCATAATATTAAGTTTATTTTTTTGAGTTTTGAGTAATGAAATCTACTATTTTATAGGTTGTCTTTTTATCTCTTAAAATTTTGGTATGTCCCAGTCCATTTGTGATCAATAGGCTCCCATTTTTTGAGTTTTTTCGAATATTTTTAGCACAACTAACAGCTACATCACCATCGCGTATGTCGTGGACGACTAAGATAGGTGTTTTCATTTTCTTTGCAGCCTTATAGACTGCAAAGTCACTAATTTTAACATTCCATTTCTTTTGAAAATGACGTTCTAATTTTTTAGAAATACTTTTTTTCAACCCCAAGCTATTTGTAAAATTTAACAAAACATCTTCTACTTTATCTCCCGAGCCAATGGTTACCATTGTTTTAAAAATTGGGTTATTGGCGTTAGTGTTTATTATCGCCATGCCTCCAAAAGAATGCCCAACAGCAGCCTCAAAAGGACCATGTTTCTTATCAATTGCTTCTATCGTGGTAATGTATTCTAGCATATTTGTTGTTTTACCAAAAGACTTACCATGTGCTGGTCCATCAAATGAAATGACCATGTATCCTTTTTCTAACAGTCGGTTGGCAATCATAAATAATTGCGTGCTTCTGCCAGACCATCCATGAGCAAGCAATACCTTTTTATCCGAATATCCATAACTTAAAATATGAATTTTTTTATTGATTTCGGGAACAGATAAAATGCTTTTTTGTGAACTTTCATACATTGGCAATTCTCTTTTTGGTGTTTTAAATCGAATTGGAGTCGTAAAGAGTCTTGCCGAAAGTAACACCGCCAACTTGTGTGAAACGAATTGTACAAATTTAGCAACAACTAAAAGGGGCTTAGGAATTTGTATACTTGGCGCTAAAGTTTTTGTGCGAGATTGCAGGGTCATTGAATCTTAATAATTTATGCGAAAGATACCAAATGTGTTCTTGGAAAAGAAATAATTTATTCACAATAATTAGCAACAATTCAAAGTATTAGCTTGTGCTTTGGCACTCTATAAAATCTAACATATGTTAAGGGTAAAGAAGGAATACTTTCCCTATATTGTATTTCTGTTTAAGGACTCTTGAATTGTATTTTAATTTTAAATCAGGAAGATGTTAAAAATAGGAGATAAAAAATTAATTAACGGTTGGGCTTTTTACGATTGGGCAAACTCGGTATATTCTTTGGTGATAAGTACTGCAGTTTTTCCACTATATTATTCTGGAATTACAAATGGCAAAGTGATTTCTTTTTTTGGTATCGAATGGGAACATCCAGATACGCTCTATAGTTATACCTTGTCTTTTTCTTTCTTAGTGGTTGCTTTTATGTCGCCAATACTTTCAGCTATCGCAGATTATACGGGGAATAAAAAGAAATTTTTAAAGATTTTTTGTACGATTGGAGCTGTTTCTGTAATGAGTATGTATTTTTTTGAGGGATTAGATACTGTCTGGATTGGAATTGTTTTTACTTTTTTTGCAAGTATAGGTTTTTGGTCTAGTGTGGTGTTTTACAATTCTTATTTACCAGAAGTAGCACATCCAGAAGATCAAGATCGGGTAAGTGCAAAGGGGTTTATTTTCGGTTATATTGGTTCCATTATTTTATTGATTATAAACTTAATCATGATACTTTTTCATGACATGTTTGGAATATCTGAAGCCTTTGCTTCTCGGATTTCTTTTGTAATGGTGGGGCTTTGGTGGATAGGTTTTGCACAGGTAACGTTTAAAGTATTACCAAACAATACTTTCAACAAAAAACCAGAAAAAGATTATATCTGGAAAGGATTTAAAGAACTTAAAATTGTTTGGAATGAGATTAAAGAATTGCCCACTTTAAAAGGTTTTTTAACCGCTTTTTTCTTATTGAGTATTGGAGTGCAAACCATTATTTTATTGGCTGCAATTTTTGGTTCAACAGAATTAGGATTAAGTGCAACGAGTCTCATTATTACTATTTTGTTAATACAGTTTGTTGCCATTTTTGGAGCCATGATTTTTTCAAAAATCTCCAAAAAATACGGTAATTTCAAGGCTTTAAAAATTACCATCTCTATCTGGATTTTAGTTTGTTTTTGTGCTTTTATGTTGCACAAAGACATGCCAAACGTAGCGACCTATTTTTATGCTTTAGGAGGATTATTAGGACTCGTTTTAGGAGCGATTCAATCTTTAACTAGGTCTACCTATTCAAAATTATTACCAGATACAGAAGATCACGCTACTTACTTTAGTTTTTATGATGTTACCGAAAAAATAGCCATTGTACTCGGGACTTTTGTCTATGGCTTTTTATATTCATTAACAGGTTCTATGCAATGGAGTGTCTTGTGTTTAGCCCTGTTTTTTGTAGCTTCTTTTGTTGTTTTAAGTCGATTAAAAAACACAAAAAATGTGCACTAATAAAAGATTTTCCGAATAAGTATAAATACAAATATTAAAACGGAATATCCAATAAAGAAGGGGATGATATTTGTTTTTAGTCCTAAAACTAAAAAGAGGCTTATAAGTAATAATTGAAAGCCCAAACCGAATGTTGAGATTAAAGTCATTAACCAATTTGGAAAAGGTTTTCCTTTAGAGGCATCTCGGTCTAAAGCATAAATAATTTTATCAAAAATACCGTAGAATAATTTATACAAAAAGAACAGTATGTTTACATTCTTTTGTTTTTCTCCAGGCAGTGCAATAGGAGTTTTGTCTTCGAAAACGCGACTTGTAGTATCACCCTCAAATCGATTTCTTAAAATGACATAATAGTAATTGTATAAGGTTCCTTGTAATTGAACTCCAAAAAAAGCAAGAAACGCGAATAAAAAATTTACATTGGTCACATACCAAAGAGAAAAGAAAATAATAAAGTTGAGAAGAATATCAGAAACTGAGTCTAAAAAGCGTCCTGTATAAGAAGGTGTTTTTTTAACGCGTGCCAATTCACCATCTGCAGCATCTAAAATAGATTTAAAGATTAAGAAAAAAGCTGCAGCCCAATAATATTCTTTTAGGATGCAGAAAACACCAATCAAGCCCGAAATTACAAATGCAATTGTCACATCTACTGGCGTAAATTTTGTGTTTTTTAATGAACTTGCAATCCTTCTTGCAATGGGTCTACCGTAATCTGATAGATCTAAAAATTGATGTTCTTTGGGTAGTTTTGACATTAAAATGCTTTAGAATTGAGCATTTTTAAGAATTTTTTATAAGCTTAAAACAGCACATTTTTTTATAAGTGCAAAAGTAAACTTTTTGTAACAAAATTTGATAAAAAAAAGGCACATAAAATTTATGTGCCTTTAAAAAAGAATCAAATACCTATTGAACTGTTATCGGGAAAACAGCTTGTACATCTGTTTCTCCACCAGCATTCGTAATATCTCCATTGCGAACTCCACTTGCAGTTTTCATTGGCTCGTGTCTCAAGGTTATGGTTAAACTCCCAGAAGCTGCCGTTGTAGTTGCTAAGGTAAATTGAACACCAATTGGATTTCCATCTTCGTCCATATCATTATATGAAACAGTTGCGATATTGTTCGTTGGAGTAAAAAAGAATTGATGCTCTTCATCTTCCTCTAATACTTCTATTGTAATATCATCAGCTGGACTTTCCGTTTCGTTTTCAACTTTTAAAACCCCTGTATAATTAGTATTTACAGTTAAATTTGCGGATACTGAAATTACTGGAGCATCTGGTCCATCGCCATCTAAATCTACACTTTTTAAGATAATGTCTGTTCCTCCACCACTAGGTCTTAAAGTTGCCGTTAGCGTTGTAATTAATTCTTCTTCATTCACAACTTCTGGATCATCTTCTGAACAGGCTGTAAATAGAGTTGCTACGAATAATACTAAGGCTAAATTTTTAATTGTTTTCATATATTTATTTTTTAATGTATGCATGTTATTATTGTTTTTTTAATATTTTAATTTTAATTGTAATGTATAATTTCTTCCTAAATCATCAGCAAAAAACCTTAATCTGTTTAGATTTTCTCTGTAATTAATATTCAAAATATTTGTGACGGTTAAGCCAACGGTTAAATTTGTTTTTTCTGATAGCTTAAATCTTGCATCAGAATTAAAGTTGAGCAAATGATAACTACTTGGTGTCGTACTTACATCAACTAAAACAGTTGTGTCTGTAGTAGGTATATAGGTTTCAAAGTTGTTGTTTGGAAATAAATTTTGCCTAAAAACATACTCACTTTCTATAACTGCGGAAAAGTCATACCATTTTTCAAGAGTATAACCAATACTGTTTAGGGTTTTAGCAGAAGGGATATCAATCAAATTCCGATCATTTTTAACATCTTTTCCGCGGATAAATGAACTTGTATTTTTTAATATAAAATGACTTCCGATATTTTGTGTCAGACTAAAATCTGCTCCAAATAAATTTGCATTGGTTTTTTTATGTTCCCAAACAGGAAAAGCACCACGAATCGTTTGCTCCGTTCCGGTAGGTTCTAGATACATGAAATTACGAATATCATTAAAAAATACTTCAACCAAAATAGAAGTGTTTGCACTCTTAAAACGATAATTCGCCGAAACTCTATTAGAAGTTTCTTGCTGTAATCTTAAATCTCCTAACTCAATTCTTGCGGCAGAATGATGTAAACCATCACTAAATAATTCTGATGGATTTGGTGCTCGATTTGACAATCCATAATTGAATAAAACCGAATTTTCATCATTTAACTGATAAGAAATTCCCGCGGAAGCAGAAATGTTATGAAATTGAAATTTAGGATTTACCAACCATTGCGTATTAAAATCTCCTATGATTAAATCGGAAAAGTCTAGCTCATAATTACGTTCTTCCCACCTGCTTTTTGAGTAAAACTTTTTGGCATTTATGGCATTGAAATCGTATCTAAAACCAACATCTAGTGTTGTTTCGTCATTTAAGATAAAGTTACCTATTGTGAAAAAACCAAGATCATATTTATCATAGTCTGGAATTAATCTTTTAATACCTGTATTTGGGTTTGCAAAATTATTTTGATAAGCACCCATAAAACCAACTTTGTACTTCTCATCTGTTTTTGCATCAAATTTAAAGCTAGATGTGATTGCATGAGAAGATAAATTTAAATCCAACGAGGCCTTATTTCTATCATTGCCAACTCTTATATCATACTCAAAACGATGATTGTTTTGAAAGTCATATTGCACTTTTAATTTTCCTAACTTTTTAAATCGTTTATAATAATCCACTTTTACCAATTGATGGGTAACATCTTGCTTTGGCGAATTAATATCATATGAAAAATCGTTAGTAATTAATGGTTCTGGAGAATTAATTGCGTTTACTAAATCTTCAATATTTCCTAGATGCGAAGCTCTTAATATTCCTATTTCGTTGTTTATAAATGTATAGTATACATTAAAACCACTTTCAAATTTCTTCAAACCTGTTTGTAAAGAATATGCTTTTGAATTGAGTCCTGAATTACTTAAAACATACTCTGGGCTTTCAAAATCCCCCATTTTTTTAAGCGTTGTTTTTGCATTTACATACCAACCTTTTTTTGTGGATTTTGATAATGATGAATGAAAACTATATCCACGACCATTACTTTGTCCGCTTAAAATACTTTTACCGTACAAAGAATCTTTTAAGAGTACATTACTTGGTTCAGTAACAATTACACCACCAATTGCATCCCCGCCAAACTCTAAAGAATTCGCTCCTTTAATTACCGTAATTTTTTCGGCGGTATTAATATCTAAGTTTGGTGCATGTTCAATTCCCCATTCTTGATCTTGCAAACGCACTCCATTTGTCATTACAATAATTCTACTACTATGCAAACCATTGATCACTGGTTTTACAATTGAATTCCCAGTGTTTATTGATGAAATACCTGCAATATCTTTTAATGCATCCCCTAAGTTTTGATTGCTAAATGCTTCTATAGTTTTTCCTTTTAAGACAGTTGATTGTATTGTTTTTGATTTTATATTTGCTGCAGCAACAATACTAACCTCTTTTAAAGATTCTATATGATGTTCTAAAAAAAAGTCTCTATATGTATCTTTTTCGATACTGACTGTAACATTTTTAGTTTCACATGATATGTGAGAAATCGTCAAGTTTATTTCTCCATTACAAAGCTGTTCAATTTTGAATTTTCCTTCAAAATCAGTAGTTGCATATTTATTTAGGCTTTTTATATAAACGGTTGCACCATAAATGGGGGTACCATCATGATAATCGATCACAGTGCCTTTTAAAATAGTGTTGCATTCTTGCGCATTATTTGTAAAACTTAAGCAACAAAAAAGGACACAAAAAAAGATTTTTTTAATCATTTTCAAGTATTAGAATTAGTAGTAATTTTATTGAAAAAATTATACGAATTCTGGAGGTCCACGAAGAGAAAAAGGTAATTGTTGATGTGGAAGTAAAAAATTATAAGTTGCAGTAATTGAAAAAAGATCGTCAATTACGATAATAGTTTGATTCTGTTCGAACAAAAATCCGTCCGATTTTTTGATTACATCTAATTCACAATCAAGAGATTTTTCATGAATATGTTGATCTGTCTCAGAGGTACAAATTGTATGAGAATGATTCTCAAACAAATGCACTGTTTGTATAACTGCTGGAGACAGAAATACTAGCAACAAGAAAAATACAATATGTTTTTTAAAAGTTTTAATATGCTTTATTTTTTTCTAATTTTCATATTCAACATTTCAACACCTAAAGAAAATGCGATGGCAAAGTACAAATATCCTTTTGGAATAATACCAACTGTTTGTCCAAAAATATTAGCATGAGATAGATGAGCACCTTCCGCAATTAACATAAAAGCAATTAAAATTAAAAATGCTAAACCCAACATTTGAATCGTAGGATGTTTGCTTACAAATTCACCTACAGGATTTGCAAATAAGAGCATGATACCCATAGACAAGATTACAGCAACAACCATAATGGTTATTGCACCGTTTACCCCATTTGTCATTCCAACAGCAGTTAAAATAGAATCAAATGAAAAGACAATATTGATCAATGTAATTTGAAGAATTGCTTGTTGTAAGGTGTATCCTTTTTTAGGTGTAGCTTTGTCTAGTTCTTCATCATTTCCTTCTACTTTGTGATGGATTTCTTGGGTACTTTTATACAAAAGGAAAATACCACCAACAAATAAAATTAAACTTTGACCTGTAACGCCAGCCTGAATCCATGGTAAATCAATGGTCCAAAATGGTGCTTTCATAGCTACTATATATGAAATACCAAACAGTAATATAATTCTTAAAAATAGCGCCAATACAAGACCGATATTGGTCGCTCTTTTTCTTTTTTCTTTAGGGAGTTTATTTGCAGCAATCGAAATAAAAATAATATTATCAATTCCTAAAATAATTTCCAAAAATGTTAAAGTTAATAGCGCAATCCACGTATCTGCTTGTAAAAAAAGTTCCATATTATTTCAGTTTAAAAATTGTCCCTTTTTTAGAAAATTTTGAAAACCCAATTTTAACGGTAAAATCATAGCCGTCTTTCTTGATCTTATTAATTTGAACGAACATTGGATCTTTTTGCAAGTCCGTTTTTGGATTTATATAACGTAAAGTATAGAAAAAATTATTTTTCCATTTGATAGACAAGGTATCTATTTGGTCTCCATACTTACTGATTTGGATGCTGTCTTTTCGAATAATCGTTTCTTTTACAAAACCTTTTCCTGAAGGAATTTCAAAAACACCCGTTTTAAATTGATCTGAATTGTCATTGATGACAGTCTCACAAGATGAAAATGTTATAAAAATGACTAAGACACTAAATACATACTTCATTAAATTCCGGTATAATTTGCAGGCGTAATTGCCTTTAATTCTTCTTTAATTATTGTTGAAACTTCTAAGGTATCAATAAAATTAGCAATTGATTGTTGATTGATTTTTTCATTGGTTCTTGTTAGTCCCTTTAATGCTTCATATGGGTTTGGGTAAGCTTCTCTTCTTAAAATTGTTTGAATCGCTTCTGCAACAACAGCCCAATTATTTTCAAGGTCTTGCTCAAATTTTTCTTTGTTCAATAATAATTTATTCAATCCTTTCAATGTAGAGGTAAAGGCAATAACTGTATGTCCAAACGGAACACCAACATTTCGTAAAACCGTACTATCTGTTAAATCTCTTTGCAATCGGGAAACAGGTAATTTAACTGACAGATGTTCGAAAATAGCATTTGCGATTCCTAAATTCCCTTCTGAGTTTTCAAAATCGATTGGATTTACTTTATGTGGCATTGCTGAAGAACCCACTTCACCCGCTTTAATTTTTTGTTTAAAATAGTCCATGGAAACATAGGTCCAGAAATCTCTATTTAAATCGATGATGATGGTGTTGATACGTTTTAAAGTATCAAACAGTGCCGCCATGTGATCGTAATGTTCTATTTGTGTAGTAGGAAATGAGTGCTGCATGCCTAATGTATTTTGTACAAAAGAACTTCCAAAAGCTTTCCAATCAATGTCTTTATATGCTACTTTATGTGCATTGAAGTTTCCAGTTGCACCTCCAAATTTTGCAGCTGTTGGAATGGCAGTTAATAGATTAAATTGTTCTTTTAAACGCACTACAAAAACATCAATTTCTTTCCCTAATCTTGTTGGAGATGCTGGTTGACCGTGAGTTCTTGCCAACATAGAGATGTCTTTCCATTCGATAACTAATTCTTGTAATTTTTCTAAAACTTCCAAATAGTGAGGCACATAAACTTCGTCCATTGCTTCTTTAATTGAAAGTGGTATTGCAGTATTGTTTATGTCTTGTGAGGTCAATCCAAAATGAATAAACTCTTTATACTCTTGTAGGTCAAGAGCATCAAATTTTTCTTTAATAAAGTACTCAACCGCTTTTACATCATGATTTGTTACTTTTTCAATGTCTTTGATCTTTTGAGCATCAGCAGTTGTAAAATCAATATAAATTGAACGCAATGCACTAAAAAGGTCCTTGTTAAAGCTGACTAATTGTGGTAATGGGATTTCGCAGAGTGCAATAAAATATTCGATCTCTACACGAACCCTGTATTTTATTAAAGCTTCTTCAGAGAAGTAATTGGCTAATTTTGCTATTTTATTCCTGTATCGCCCATCAATAGGGGAGATGGCATTTAGTTGTGTAAGGCTCATTTTTTGATTCTGTTGTGAATCACAAAAATAAGGATTTCATCACATTTATAAACCTGATTTTTGATGTTTTTCTATCAAATTTAATACTTGGGTCCCTCTTGCTTTACAGCCCTTACTTTCGTGTATTATTTTAGTGCTTATGAGGTGTGAAAGTTCTGGATGAATCCATGTTTTCGTCAATCCAAAGAGATATAAAGTATTCATCGTATAGGCTCTTACAGCAATTTTTTGAGGTGTTATCAACCAGTCAAAACCAGTCTCAATAATTGCGTTCATTTGTGCATCGGTCATCGTTTTTTGAAAATCATTCTCTTTTTTTGAAAAATAGGCGTTTGCTAAATGTTCACAAATTTTTGCGCAAGGCCTGATGGCACTATCAAATTTTAATGTTGCTATTTTTAGAGAAAATTCTTCTAAATGTGGAAGCATCCATTCTAGTTGATGATGCGTACAAATCCATTCTAAAATCCAAGCAGCTTTAATAGATAGTTTGTTATCAACATCAAATGTAACTGCAATGAGATGCTCGAATAGATTTTGATTGCCCAAGACAAAATTAGCCACGTTTTGTCGGTTTACCCTTTTGGGGTTTTCCATATTATCAAGTTCTGTTACTAAAGATTGAAAATCCGATTTTGACACGTTTAATGTATATTAGTATGAATTTGTTCTAGAAGTATAAATATAAAAAAAAACTATTTTTAATTCTTTTCTTCTTTGTCTATTTTTCATAAATAATGATTTGAATATTCAAGAATTAATTCGGAAGATAGAAAGAACTAAAAAAGAAAAAAGGAAAGGAATAATTTTAAAAGAATCACGATTCCGTCTCTCACTTTTCATCATATTATTTATTCAATAAGCATTCAAAAATCGATCTTATAAAGCAGATACTTATTTGTATCTTTGCATCTTTAAAATTATATAATGAAACGAGTTGTTGTTGGTCTTTCTGGGGGAGTAGATAGTAGTGTTACAGCCTATTTGTTAAAAGAACAAGGGTATGAAGTAATCGGTCTTTTTATGAAAAATTGGCATGATGACTCCGTTACTATTTCTAATGAATGTCCTTGGTTAGAGGATAGTAATGATGCAATGCTTGTTGCCGAAAAGTTAGGGATTCCTTTTCAGGTTGTCGATTTAAGTGAGCAATATAAAGATCGAATCGTAGATTATATGTTCGCGGAATATGAGAAGGGAAGAACCCCAAATCCAGATATTCTTTGCAATCGAGAAATAAAGTTTGATGTTTTTATGGACATTGCTTTAAAGCTTGGTGCTGACTTCGTTGCAACCGGTCATTATTGCAGAAAAGACTCAGAAATTATCGACGGAAAACCGATTTATAAATTGTTGGCAGGAAAAGATATCAATAAAGATCAATCTTATTTTCTATGTCAATTATCCCAACAACAATTAGCAAAAGCCTTATTTCCAATTGGTCAATTAACAAAACCAGAAGTTAGAGCAATTGCGAAAGAAGCAGATTTAATTACTGCAGAAAAGAAAGATTCACAAGGTTTATGTTTTATTGGGAAAGTCCGTTTGCCTGAATTTTTACAACAAAAACTGCAACCAAAAGAAGGGGTTATTGTTACGATACCACGAGACTTTAAAGGATATACAGCAGCAGTACCTCAGTTTGAAGACAATGAGGCTGCATTAGAGTATTTTGCCACAAAATATTCCTATCAAATTACAGACGGTAAAACAGTAGGAAAACACCAAGGTGCACATTATTTCACAAAAGGGCAACGGAAAGGATTGAATGTTGGAGGTACAAAAGAAGCGCTCTACGTTATCGAAACGGATGTGAAAGCGAACATTATTTATACTGGAGAAGGAAAAAATCATACTGGACTCTATCGAAAGGTATTGTTTGTTTCCAAGGAAGAAATTCATTGGGTTCGCGAAGACCTAACCTTACAAGTTGGAGAATCTATGGAGGTGTTGGCAAGAATACGATATCGACAAGTTTTAGAAAAGGCCACTTTGCACAAAATAGCTTCGGGATTGTATGTTTCTTTTGAGAACAAACAATCTGCCATACAAGAAGGACAATTTGTAGCTTGGTATCAAAACGAAGAGCTTTTAGGTTCAGGAGTTATTTCGTAACTTTATGTTATGGAAAATAAAATCACACAACTTTTTAAGATTCAATATCCAATAATTCAAGGAGGAATGATTTGGGTTTCTGGTTGGAAGTTAGCTTCCGCCGTTTCAAATGCAGGCGGTTTGGGCTTAATTGGTGCAGGTTCTATGTATCCAGAAGTACTGCGAGAACACATTCAAAAGTGTAAAAAAGCAACCAACAAACCCTTTGGTGTAAATGTGCCGATGCTGTATCCACAGATTGATAAAATCATTAATATTATTGTCGAAGAAGGAGTTGAAATTGTTTTTACTTCCGCAGGGAACCCCAAAACATGGACTGCTTGGTTAAAAGAAAAAGAGATTACGGTAGTACATGTTGTAAGTTCTGTGAAATTTGCTTTGAAAGCCCAGGAAGCTGGTGTTGATGCTATTGTGTGCGAAGGTTTTGAAGCAGGAGGACATAATGGGAGGGAAGAAACAACTACATTTACTTTAATTCCGATGGTGAAAGAAGCAATTCATATTCCAATCATTGCCGCAGGAGGTATTGCAACTGGTAAAGGCATGATGGCTGCAATGGTATTAGGTGCAAATGGTGTGCAAATTGGAAGTAGGTTTGCCGCAACGTTAGAATCATCAGCGCATCAAAACTTTAAGCAATCAATTCTAAAGGTAAAAGACGGGGACACAAAATTGACTCTTAAAGAGTTAGCACCTGTAAGATTGATTAAAAATGAATTTTACGATCAAATAGAAGCACTGTATCAACAACAACCAACACTCGATGAAATTAAAAAATTATTAGGAAGAGCCCGCGCTAAAAAAGGTATTTTTGAAGGAGATTTGGTGAATGGTGAGTTGGAAATCGGACAAATTGCAGGGCTTATTAATGAAGTAAAATCTGTAAATCGTGTTTTTGAAGAGATTCTTAAAGAGTTTAACGATTCTAAAGTGCTAATTAACAGGTTTTAATCTGTTTTTTAAATAATATTAATTATTTTTTTGTTTATTAATTTAATGATATTATATTTGCAACTTAATAAACGTTGTTAGTAATTAAATTAACAGCACAATAATTTTTTATAATGAATAAAGGTACCGTAAAATTTTTCAATGAATCTAAAGGATTTGGATTTATTACAGAAGAAGGATCAAACAAAGAACATTTTGTACATGTTTCAGGTTTAATCGACGAAATTCGTGAGAATGACGAAGTTGAATTTGACTTACAAGATGGAAGAAAAGGATTAAACGCAGTAAATGTAAAAGTAATTTAATATATACTTAGTTAATTTTTAATGAAAAAGCCTGCAATTTGCAGGCTTTTTTATGCGCTTTATTTAATAGGAATTTTAATCTCATAGACTTTTTGAGACCTATTATTGAGTTTATTTTGTCGTAGCCAAGGATTATGAAGTTTGAGCTCTTTGTAGTTGAGTCCAAAATTTTTGGCAAACAGTGCAATATTCGTAATGGCAGAATCTACCTTAATCGTTCTTGTTTTCTCCATCGTGTAGAGGTCTTTTTCTTCAAACTTAAACCCATATTTTCTGGGGTTTGATAAAACTTCTTTTAAAGCAATGATTCGTAAGACATAGCGTTCCGTTTCATTTGGTAAAAACGCATCATAATACGAAGTAACTCCTTGTGCTTCTAATCGTCGAGAAACACCATAATTACCTGCATTATAAGCCGCAGCAGCTAGGGTCCAGGAACCAAATCTTTTTTTTGCTTTTATTAAATATTGGGCAGCAACTTTTGTCGATTTCTCAATATGATAGCGCTCATCAACATTTTGATTAATTTCCAAACCATATTCTTTCCCTGTGTTTTTCATGAAATGCCACATTCCTGCTGCTCCAACAGAAGAGGTTTCATCAATTAAAGCACTTTCTGCAACTGCTAAATATTTAAAATCATCTGGAAGTCCATATTCCTTTAATAATGGTTCCAAAATTGGGAAGTATTTATTTGCTCTTTTTAATAACAACAAACCATTCGATTGCCAGTAGGTATTCACTAGCAATTCACGATCCATTCTTTCTCTAATGTGCTGACGCTCTGTAGGAACTCGTTCTCCAGCAAGATTTAAATTTTCAGGAAGTTCTAAAGCTTGAATTTCATATTTATCGCTTGTACTTTTCGGGGGCTCACTCTTTGCTTTGTCAATCCCTTTAATAAATAAAGAGGTAATTGCAATCACTCCTATAAAGGTAAATAAGCGCATTATTTTTGGCATCATATACGTAGTTTAATAGCTATAAAAATACAAAAATTTTAAGCTGTTAAAAAATTAAACTTTCATGAATGTGCTTTGTGATTGTTTTTGATTTTCTTAAAATCATCACGTGTGTTCCTCCCTCTACAACAACACAATTTGAGACGTTTTTTAATGGAAACACTTTATCATCGGTACCGTTGATATGTACTAAGTTTTTAGGAGTCTTTATTACTCCGTTCCAATTGATAACATTGTAAATCGACCAGTGCAAATAAGAACGATCTCTTACAGATAAATACTTTTTATAAAGAGCAGCTCTTTTTTTTAGTGATTTTCCTAAGAAAAATTTTGTGTAGTCCTCTAAATTAGCAACTATTTTTGAGGGAAATAACTTGTATATCTTTGTAAAGCTAGCGAGTTGAAACCTTTTTGGTAGTTCGTTCTTGTCTTTAACACTCGAAATAATGATTACTTTTTTGGTAGTTATATACTGACTCATTTCTAGTGCCATGATACCACCAAAGGAGACACCAATCAAAACAGGGTTTTTATGTAGAATGTCTTCACACATTCTTTTAGCATAATTGGCAATAGTTTCTTCTTGATCTAAGGGCATCTTCCACTGAAGATAATGCAAATCATATACCGAGTTTGGCAACCTTAAGTTTTCAAATATTTCCGGCCCTGCAGCCAGTCCAGGAATAAAATAGATAGGTATTTTAGACATAAGTCAAATCAATAATAAGTCACAGTTTTTAATCTTCATTTAGAAAGTGAAACCGTACAAGTCCATCTTCGTCAATTTCAGAGAGTGTTACTTTATGAAGTGTGTTCACAAGCTCAGGATTCCAAGGAGATTTTACCTTCACATAATTTTCCGTAAAACCATGAATATATCCTTCTTTATTTTCACTTTCAAACAAGACTGTTAAGGTATTCCCTAATTGAGACTCATAAAAAGATCTTCTCATTTTCGCAGACAATCCACGCAACATTTTACTCCGTTTTGCACGTGTTTTTTTAGGAACAACGCCTTCAAAATTTACAGCAGATGTGTTGGGTCTTTCCGAATAAGAGAAAACATGTAAGTAAGAAATATCAAGTTGGTTTAAAAAGTGATACGTTTCTAAGAAGAGTTCATCTGTTTCCCCTGGAAACCCTACAATTACATCAACTCCAATGCAAGCATTGGGCATGGTTTCTTTAATTTTAGAAACTCGATTTGTATAGAGGTTTGTAAGGTATCGACGTTTCATTTTTTTTAACAATTCGTCACTACCAGATTGTAAAGGAATATGAAAATGTGGAACAAATGTTTTTGATTTTGAAACAAAATCAATCGTTTCATCTTTTAAGAGGTTCGGTTCAATTGAAGAAATTCGAAGTCGGTGTATTCCATCAACTTGATCTAATTCTTTGACCAGTTCTAAGAAGGTATGTTCGTGTTTTTTGTTGCCAAATTCTCCCTTTCCGTAATCTCCAATATTGACGCCTGTAAGAACAATTTCTTTAATTCCTTTTTTAGAGATTTCTCTTGCATTCTCCAATACATTTTCCAAAGTATCTGACCTTGAAATCCCTCGTGCTAAGGGAATTGTACAATAAGTGCATTTATAATCACAGCCATCTTGTACTTTTAAGAAAGCTCGTGTTCTGTCTCCTATAGAGTAGGACCCTACATAGAAATCTGCATCCCCAATTTCGCAAGAATGTATTTCTCCAACATTGTTTTTTGTTAAATCGTTGATGTAGCTGGTAACATTAAATTTTTCCGTAGCTCCTAAAACCAAATCAACGCCATCCACGGCAGCCAATTCTTCAGGTTTTAGTTGTGCATAACAACCCACGGCTATTAAAAAAGCATCTTCATTTTTTTGTAAAGCGTTTTTTACAATGGATTTAAAACGTTTGTCTGCGTTGTCGGTTACCGAACAGGTGTTAATCACATATATATCAGCGATTTCATCAAATTCAACGCGTTCAAAACCTTCACTCACAAAATTTCTTGCGATTGTAGAAGTTTCAGAGAAGTTTAATTTACATCCTAAAGTATAAAAAGCTACTTTTTTATCTGCATTCATTAGTGTACATTTATGCGTTGCAAATTTACACTTTTATTGATGATTTTTGAAACTGATCGCTTACAAGTACGCAAATTAATTTTGGAAGATTTAGATTCCTTTCATAAAATGCAAAGTAATTCGAACGTAATGCGCTATGCGGACGGTGAGGTGAATACCTTAGCGGCCCATTCGATCGAATTATCTGCATTGATATCCAAATACACGCTGCCAAAAAATGATTTTTGGATTTATGCAATTGAGCGTAAAGAAGATCGTTTTTTTGTGGGAACATTGGCCCTTGTGAAAGACGGAGAAGATGATGAAGTAGGGATTCGGTTTTTAGAAGAATATTGGAGTTTAGGATATGGAACAGAAATTTGTCTTAATTTACTGCAGTATTGTAAACAAATCGGCATTCAAAAAATAGTGGCATCTGCGGTTGATTTAAACAGCGCATCTACTAAAATTTTAGCACGATTGGGTTTTAAACAAGTGAGAAAATTTATAAATCAAGAACTCCAACTGCCAGAAACAAAATATGAATTATACGTATGATTGTAGATAATTTAGAAACGCCATATTATGCGGTTATTTTTACGAAAATATCTTCAGAAAATACCGACGGATATCGAGAAGCAGCTCAAAGAATGGAAATTCTTGCAAAACAACAAAAAGGTTTTTTAGGGATGGAATCTGCACGCTCAGAAATTGGGGTTACTGTTTCATATTGGCAAACATTAGCTGCTATTTCTGCATGGAAAAACAATATGGAACATGCTGCAGTCAGGGAATTGGGACGAGAAAAATGGTATAAGAAATACCAATTAAGAATTTGTAAAGTAGAAAGAGCATATGGTTTTGAAAATTAAATACGTTCTTTTTTTAATCGCAATTATTGTGTTTTCATCTTGCGATCAAAAGAAAAATAAATACAATGATTCGCAGGTTTTTAGATACAATGAGCACAAAAATATCAATACATTAGATCCTGCTTTTTCTAAGGATTTACGAACTATTTGGGTAACTACGCAACTTTTTAATGGTTTGGTTCAATTGAATGATTCCTTGCAAGTAATTCCTGATATTGCAGAAAAATGGACGATTTCTGAAGATGGATTGTCTTATCAATTTCATTTGCGAACGGATGTTCAATTTCACAAACATGCTTTGTTTGGTAAAGACAGTACCCGAAACGTTATTGCCAAGGATTTTGAGTATTCATTTCAGCGATTATTAGATCCTGAAGTAGCTTCACCAGGCAAATGGGTGTTAGAATTTGTAGCTTCTTTTGCAGCTGTGAGCTCACATGTTTTTACCATTCAGCTTAAAAAACCATTTCCTCCTTTTTTAAGTCTATTAACAATGAAATATTGCTCGGTTGTCCCTAAAGAAGCTCTTGACTATTTTGGCGATTCCTTTAGAGAAAACCCAATTGGAACGGGGCCTTTTCATTTCAAATTGTGGAAAGAGAATATTAAATTGGTTTTAAGAAAAAACAACAACTTCTATGAAATGGATGAAAATGGGGTTCGACTTCCATATTTAGAAGCAGTAGCAATTACTTTTTTACCAGACAAGCAAAGCGAATTCTTACAGTTCATTCAAGGGAATCTCGATTTTTTAAACAGTATTGATAATTCTTATAAAGATGACCTTTTGACCAAAAAAGGGAAATTACAATCGCGTTATGCCTCAAAAATAAAGATGATGACGAGTCCATACTTAAACACAGAATATCTTGGCGTTTATATGGATGCAGCAGAGGAGGAAGCCAATTCATTAAAATTGAGAAAAGCCCTGAACTATGGTTTTGATAAAGAAAAAATGATTTTATATTTAAGAAATGGAATTGGTACTCCAGCCTTAAATGGTTTTATTCCAAAAGGATTACCTTCGTTCAATCAGATGAAAGGATATACTTATCAACCTCAAAGGGCGAAACAACTGATTGAAGCATATAAATTGGAGTCTGGAAATAACAATCCTAAAATCACCATAAGTACCGATAGTCAATACCTGGACTTGTGTGAATACATTCAAAGAGAGATGCAAAAGATTGGGTTGGAAGTTGATGTAGAAGTTCTGCCAGCATCTACTTTACGAGAGCGAAAAGCAAACGGTCAGTTAAGTATTTTTAGAGGAAGTTGGGTGGCTGATTACCCAGATGCTGAAAATTATTTATTCATTTATCACAGTAAAAATTTCTCTCCAAACGGACCTAATTATACACACTATAAAAATGACCAATTTGATGCATTGTATGAAAAAGCAGTGGAGACAGTTGACAATCAAAAGCGATATCTTATTTATCAGAAAATGGACAGTTTAATGATGGAGACAGCCCCTGTAATCCCATTGTATTATGATGAAGTGCTTCGTTTTACGAATAAAAACCTAACAGGATTAGGGATCAATCCCATCAATCATTTGCATTTAAAGAACGTCCAAAAAACAGAATAGCAGACCTAAAGTTCGGGTTCCCAGTTTACTTTTGTAAGAATCGGGTAGTGGTCTGAATATTTTACATCAAAGGTTTTAAAGGTACTTATGTTGGCTCTTATATCTGTAAAAATAAAATCGATTCGCGTTGGTAAAAAATAGCGATACGTTTTTCCAAAACCCTTACCTGCGGATATAAATGCATCTGTTTTGTTGTTTCCAATTTGGTTATAAACCCATGAGTAAGCGGTATTGTTAAAATCGCCACCTACTATTTTTTTTCCTTTCCACTTCTTTTCATGTGCTAAAAATAAGGCGGTTTGATCCGCTTGTTTTTTGAATGTAAGACTTACTCGATCAATTAGTTTTTTTGAATCCTTTTCACCAAAGTTTTCCTCATAAGGTTTTATTCTTAAAGACTCTAAGTGTAAATTGTAGATTCTAATAGTGTCCTTTTCTTTCAAAATATCAACAAAAATAATATTGTTTCCGGTCTTTTTTAGATCCAATGAACCGCTATTTATAATTTTAAATTTAGAATATATAGCCATTCCAAACCTACCGCCAATACTCTGTTTCTTTATATATTGATATGGAAAGTCTAATTTGATTTTGCTAGATTGATAATATTCTTGTACCAAAAGTACATCTGGAGCTATTGCTGCAATGTAATCGAAGCCATTTATTGAGGGATTACCTTCTTTTGTATTATGAAATAAATCAAATGATTTTACATTGTAACTCATCACTTTTAGATCTTTGTTCAGGGAAGAAGTTTTATCAGAAATTTTATAAAAAGGGGTTGAAAAAAAGAAGCCAATCGTTAAAACAATGGAGGAGAGAAGGAGTTGTTTTTTTAGTTTGATGAGCCAGTAGATGACAAATAGCCCATTCAGAAAAATTAAAACAGGCACAAACAGGCTTAAAATTGCAAAAATTACAATACTATTAGGAGATACAAAAGGGAGTAAATAGGACAATACTAACAGGATCGCTAAAAGTGAATTTAGCAAGTAGATTATTTTGTCAAGAAACGATAATTTTTTCATATTAACGCTTTCCTTGTTTAAACAAGAAGTCCTTTTCTGCTTTTGATAAGGTATCATACCCTGACTTGCTAATTTTATCTAAAATGGCATCAATTTGTTTTTGATTTGGTCCTGTATTTGGGGGTGTTTTTTTCTTTTTTGTAGTCGATCTATAAGCAGTTTTTAAAGGTTTTTCTTTTTTCTGAAAGCGAAGAGTTAGCCAATTCAGAATTCCAGCACTTTTAGTAGTTGCTTGTTTTGTATAAAGATATCCGAAGAGTGCACCTCCTAAGTGTGCAAAATTTCCACCAGCATTTCCTCCATTTAAACCCATGAAATTTAAAACAATCCATATTCCAGCCAAATACCATAATTTCACAAAGCCGATAAACCGCAATTTCAATTGATAGTTTGGCATGTAGGTTGCAATTCCTGCGAAAATTGCAGAAACCCCAGCAGAAGCTCCTATTAATTGACCTTGATTGTTACTGAAAAGTGGAAAATAATTATAACTAAGAATGAATAACAGTCCGCCAAAAATAATTCCTAGAAAATAAAAAGTCTGAAATTGTTTTTGTGTAAAGTATTGAATAAAAAGATTCCCGATAAAATACAAAACAATGAGGTTCGATATTAAATGCAAAAAATCGGCGTGTAAAAATCCGTAAGAAACAATTGCCCATGGTTTTGATAGAAATACTTCTGTGCTAGAATCTAATGAAAACCAATTCACTAGCCAGTTTGTTTGTCCTTTGTACAATCCAGGAAGCACACTAAAAAAAATAGAAAGTATAAAGATGGCTACGTTGATGTAGATCAGCTTTTCTACACTATTCGCTTCTTTATATTTACTTTGTAAGGTGTGTATGAAACTCATTTAAGAAAATTTAAATTGATTTTTTTTCCAATACCATGCAATGATAAAACCAACAAGGGCACCACCAATGTGTGCAAAATGCGCAATATTTCCTACAGAGTACCTTGTCATTCCAAAGAATAAATCTCCTAAAAGCAGTATCGGAATAAAGTATTTTGCAGCAATTGGAATTGGAAAGAAGATCATCGCTAATTTCGCTTCTTTAAAGTACAAGCCAAATGCGACTAAAACGCCATAAACAGCGCCAGAGGCACCCAATGCAGATGTGTTGTAAAGAGCGTTAACGGTTTGTAAAATTTCATCATTATAAATAAGTGTTGGATTCATCAATTTCATGATCTCCATTTTTGTAGCTCCTAATTCGATAAGTTTTTCAAAGGCATCATTAAACTGATAATAATTTACAAGTGTATAAATGATACTAGCACCAATTCCTGTTGAAAAATAGAAAAAGAGAAACTTCTTTTTTCCCCACATTTGTTCTAAGGGGGTTCCAAAAGCATACAAGCCATACATATTAAAGAGTATGTGTCCAAAACTCCCATGCATAAAGGTACTTGTTAGGTATTGCCAAAATCCAAAGTGTTCATTTTGAGGGAAATGTAAAGCGAGAATATTTGTTAAATCTAAATTTAAAAATTGTGGAACAACAAATAAAATAACATTTAAAATGATCAGGTGTTTGATTGTTTCTGTAATATTACCCATAGTTTTAATTGTTAAAAATTAAATCAATTTCTTTTAAAGTCAAAGTTTTAAAAGTCAATTTCCCAAAAGGAGAAATACTTGGTTCCTTACAAGAAAACAAGTCGTTTACAAGATTTTCTTGTTCTAAGGCAGAAAGTATAGTGCCCGTTTTAATGGCCAATGTTTTAGAAAAAGACTTCGCCATTAAGTCGAAGGGGCTAAAACTCGCATCAGGCACTTCCAAATCAATATCACGAATTAATTCTTCTAAAATAACCGTAATCTGACTTTCGGTCACAGAAACGGGTATTCCTTTAATCGTAACTCCTGTTTTTGTAAACTCACCAAAAGAAAAACCAGCATTTTCTAATTCTGTTTTTAGAGAATAGATAATTTCAATTTCTGAAGCAATTAATTGAATATTTACGGGAAATAATAACTGTTGGCTGTTGGCTTCTTTTACGGTAATGCTCTCTAAGAAATTTTCATATAAAATACGTTGATGTGCTAAGGATTGACTGATTAATACCACACCAGACTTAATAGAACTTAGTAGATATTTTCGCTGAATTTGTAATGTCTTCCCTGTTTCTTTTACTGTTTCAGTATCAAACAAAGCGGCTTGGTTTGTTTCGTTACTTTCAACTTCTACATGAGTGTATAGTGATTCCCAACTTTCTTTAGAAACCTCTCGCTTATATGGAAATTGTACTTTGTTTTGTTCAACCTCTTTAAAAGGATTGAAATCGGGGTCTACAGTAATTTTTGGAGAAGAGGTTCCTGTTTTTCCTTTAAAGTGATAAGGGACGTCTAAATTGGCGTCTCTGTTGAAATCTAAAACAGGCGCCACATTGTATTGTCCTAAACTGTGTTTTATGGTCGCTCTTAGAATAGCATATAGCGCTTTTTCGTTGTCAAACTTAATTTCTGTCTTGGTAGGATGAATATTAATATCAATACTATTTGCCGGCACTGATAAATATAAGAAATAGGAGGGGTGACTTGAGTGCTCTAGTAAACCGTCAAATGCATTGACAACGGCATGATTTAGATAGGAGCTTTTAATAAAACGATCGTTTACAAAAAAGAACTGTTCGCCTCTTTTCTTCTTTGCGAATTCGGGTTTGGTAATAAAACCTTGTATCGTAATCAAATCTGTTTTCTCTTCGATGGGTACTAATTTTTCATTCATTTTAGCCCCAAAAATAGCCACAACTCGTTTTTTTAGATTGCTGCTTCTTAAATTGTAGACTTCATTATTATTGTGGTGTAATAAAAAAGAGATGCTTGGGTGTGCCAAAGCAACCCGTTGAAATTCATCAATAATATGCCGGGTTTCTATAGTGTCTGACTTTAAGAAATTTCTTCGAGCAGGGATGTTGTAAAATAAATTCTTTACCGCCAAACTGGTTCCAGTTGCGGTTGAAATAAAATCTTGCGAAATGATTTTACTCCCTTCAATTTTAATTTGACTTCCCAATTCGTCATTTTCCTGTTTTGTTTTAAGGGCTACATGTGCAATTGCAGCAATAGAGGCCAATGCCTCTCCACGAAAACCTTTGGTATTGAGATTGAATAAATCTTCTGCTTTTTTTATTTTGGAAGTTGCATGGCGTTCAAAACATAAACGCGCATCTGTGGTACTCATTCCTTTTCCGTCATCAATTACTTGAATTAATGTTTTACCGGCATCTTTTAAAAGTAATTTTATGGAATTTGCACCCGCATCAATCGCATTTTCCAGCAACTCTTTTACAACGGAGGCAGGTCTTTGTACTACTTCACCAGCAGCAATTTGGTTTGCCACATGATCTGGCAAAAGTTGAATAATGTCTGACATTAATTATTGAAAAATATTGATAAATCGAAATCGATAATACATAAAAAGATAAAAAGTAAAATACCAATAATAATCATTAGATTTTTGTTTACTTTTTGATCGGGGTTCTTTAATTCTTCTAGAGCATCAGAAAACTTAGATTTAATTCCTTTGTTTTTACCTGTTGTACTTCTAAACTGATCTAATTTATGTTCTATTTTAAAAGGACTCCCTTCTCCTTTGTAGTAACGTGGTTGATAATCAAATTTCTTATTTGTACGTTTAAAAAATCCCATAGTGTTTTGTTTGAATTGAAAATAGTCATTGATGTGAATCAATTTGTATACCAATTGAAAGCATATTTCAAATTTACAGAATTTAAAATGATTTTTCGAAAATTGAGGTTAAAAGTACTTGAAGATTATATTGGTTTTTTTTAAAAACCAATATGGTCACTTTTTCGATCCAAATGTTTTAATGCAGCCATTTTTATTGCGGCTACAGCACATTCAATTCCTTTATTTCCGAGGGCTCCTCCAGAACGATCTAAAGATTGTTGCTTTGTATTGTCTGTCAATACACAGAAAATTACCGGAACATCATATTTAATGTTCAAATCTACAATTCCTTGTGTAACTCCTTTGCAAACAAAGTCGAAATGTTTTGTTTCTCCTTGGATGACATTTCCAATGGCAATAACTGCATCTATTTTTTGAGATTCAATCATTTTCTTGCAACCGTAAACAAGTTCGAAACTCCCTGGTACTTCCCAAGATATAATATTTTCTATAGAAGCCCCACAATCCATTAAAGTATCGATTGCTCCTTTTGCAAGGTTTGTGGTGATTTCTGGATTCCATTCAGAAACAACAATCCCAAATCGAAAAGACTTCGCATTTGGGATTGTTGCTTTATCGTAATATGATAAATTGGTTGTAGCCATTTATTCGGTTTTAGTGATTCGGTTTAGTCGTTAGGTTTTTACGAACTCCTAAAAACGAATCTCTAAATACTATTGTGCGTATTTAGCTGCATTGATATATTTGTCAGCATCTTTACCTTGTTCAGAAGTAGCATACTGTTCTTTAATCTGCGTAAAAAGTTGTTCAGCTTTCCCAAATTCTTTCAATTCCATGGCTGTAAAACCAGCTTTTTGCAAAAATAATGGCGTTGTAAAAGCGTTGTCTTTTTTATTAGCAGCTTTAATGTAATATTCCAATGCTTGTTCTGGTTGATTGATATCTGCAAAAGCATCCCCGATAGCACCTAGCGCAACAGGACCTACAAGCTCATCATCAGAATTAAATTGTTCTAAATATTCGATAGCTTTCGCATATTCTTTTAATTGTAAATAAGAAACACCTGCATAATAGTTTGCTAGATTTCCAGATTTTGTACCACTATACTTAGCCGCAACATCTATAAAACCATATTTACCATCTGCTCCTTCTAAACCTAAAACTAACAAAGAATCTATTGATGACCCAGCGATAGCTGCATCATTGAAATATTTTCTTGGAAAAGCCAATTGATTAGAAGCATCTAATTCTGCGGGTTCTATAACATATTTGTTATAACCTAACAATCCCAATACAAAAACAACAATAACAATCAAACCATAGAATAAAGGTTTGCTGTTTTTTTCGATCCATTGTTCAGATTTACTCGCGGTTTCGTCTAAAGTATTGAATACTTCTGCCGTTGTGCTTTGAATCTCATCAACTTGTTGTTGGTCTTTTTTATCTGAAGGTTTGTACCCTCTTTTCTTGTATGTTGCCATGTTTGCTTAAAAAATTAGTGGCGACAAAAATAGTTTTTTTAATTGGATTTTAAAAGCGGATAATTCCCTAAATTTTCAATAATTTGCAATTCCTATTTAATACCCTTAATTATTTATGTATTTACAAAAGCTTTCGTTAATAAATTTTAAAAACATTGAAACTCAATCCTTTGATTTTCAAGAGAAAATAAACTGTTTCGTTGGCGATAACGGCGTAGGAAAAACAAATGTATTGGACGCTATTTATTATCTTTCTTTTGCGAAGAGTTACTTTAATTCAGTCGCTTTACAGAACATTCGACATGGAGCGGGTTTTTTTATGGTGGAAGGCGATTATTTTTTAAACGATAGAAATGAGAAAATTATTTGTAGTTTAAAACGAGGGCAAAAGAAAGTTTTAAAGCGAAATGGAAAGAGCTACGAGAAGTTTTCTGAACATATTGGTCAATTGCCTTTGGTTATTATTTCACCGGCAGATAGAGATTTAGTGACCGAAGGAAGTGATACCAGGCGTAAGTTTATGGATGGAGTTATTTCTCAACAAAATAAAAGCTACCTAAAGGATTTAATTTCCTACAAAAAGGTTTTAAGTCAACGAAATGCGTTGCTAAAATATTTTGCAGCCAACAGAACTTTTGATGCACTTAACTTAAATGTATATGACGAGCAGCTTTCAGAATATGGAGCACGAATTTATGAGGTTAGAAAACTTTTTCTGGAGGAATTTATCCCTATATTTAATGAAAAATATCAAATAATTTCTGGTGATAAAGAAAATGTCAATCTAAAGTATAAGAGTCAATTACAAGATTTTTCAATGATGGCGCTGCTGAAGAATTCTTTAGAAAAGGACAAAATTATTCAGTACACCACTTCAGGGATTCATAAAGACGATCTGAGTTTTGAAATTGGTGCCTATTCCATCAAGAAATTTGGTTCACAAGGACAACAAAAATCTTATCTAATTGCATTAAAATTGGCCCAGTTTGAATTTATTAAACAACAGTCAAAGGTTACTCCCATTTTATTGCTAGATGATATTTTTGATAAGCTAGATGAAAGTCGTGTTTCTCAAATAATAGATTTGGTAAGCAAAGATACATTTGGTCAAATATTTATTACAGATACTCATGCTGAAAGAACAGAGAGTATTTTAAAACAAAGTAAAAATCCGTACCAGATTTTTAATTTGTAATTTCATTTCAAAGTGGGGGTGTTTGAAAAGTATTTTATGAATTCGTTTTTTCTGTTGGTAAAATAAAGTTTGTAATGACCCATAAAGAAAAAATAAATACAATAATTCGCGAGGGCAAAATAGCCACAAGCTAAAAGCTAGAAAAATATGGCAAAAAGAGAAAATGATTCTTTTTCAGTAAAAGATTTAATGCAAAGCTTTATCAAAGAAAACAATTTGACTAAAGGAATGCAAAAAATAAAGGCAGAAGAAACTTGGAATAAAATGATGGGACCTGGAGTTGCCAATCACACGAGTGCTGTCAAATTACAAAATAAGACATTAATTATTCAGTTAACATCCTCTGTCTTGAGAGAGGAGTTAAGTTATGGAAAAGAAAAAATCATTAAAATGATGAATGAAGAATTTGGAGATGAAATTATTTCTAAGTTAATGTTGATCTAATACCTTGACGTACAATTTTAGTTAATTTATAAAAACATTATATTTGTAAGAAATAATTACAAAACTACCCTATGAAAAAAATATATTTATTTGTTTTCTGTCTTACCCTTTTAAGCTGTTCTTCCAATGAGGAAGTAGCTGATTCCCCAGAAGCAACCGTTATTGGTCGATGGAATCTTAATGGTTTTGTTGGAAGTGTGATGTATGAATTTACAGCAAACAAACGCTATACCTTGTATTCTGGAAATGGTGAGTTTGAAACCGTACAAGAAGTTATAGATAGTGGTCGTTCTGGAAACGATTGGTGGTATGAAGGCGATAAAATTACCGTAGATTTAAATTTTGGGAATACTTCCACTTTGACACCTAGTTTTAAATGCAACAATAATGTGATCGTATGGCTCAATGATATTGGAGACATTCACGCCACTTATTTTAGAGAGGACTATGATATAAGTAACTGTAATGAGTAACTCCATCGGTATTTGAGATATAAAAAAAACTCACAACGAAAGTTGTGAGTTTTTTAATTCTTAAAAAGGAATTTTTTTAGAATTGCTCTCTACCAGAAAAATGAAAATTTCCTTCAATAGTAGCGTTTTCATCAGAGTCAGATCCATGCACAGCATTTTCCCCCATAGAAGTTGCATACATTTTTCTGATGGTTCCTTCTGCAGCATCCGCAGGATTTGTAGCACCAATTAAAGTTCTAAAATCTTCTACTGCGTTTTCTTTTTCTAAGATCGCAGCCACTATCGGACCACGTGTCATAAATTCCACCAATTCCCCAAAAAACGGACGCTCATTATGCACTGCATAAAAAGATTCAGCATCAGCTTTTGTCATTTGTGTTTTCTTTAAAGCTACAATTCTAAACCCTGCAGCATTCATTTTTTCTAAAATAGCTCCAGTATGACCGTTTTCTACAGCGTCTGGTTTTAGCATTGTAAATGTTCTATTTGTTGCCATAATATTGACTTTTTAATTACGTGTGTATTTTTGTAGGAGTGCCCTACAAAATCGCCGCGAAATTACATAAATTTTTTAATTAAATTGTATCTTCGCCACTTATGATTTTAAAAGGATTTGAAGAATTACAAGTTTTCTTAGAGAAACCAAAGAACATTGTCGTTGTTGGACATCGCAATCCAGACGGAGATGCAATGGGCTCAACCCTTGCATTGTCGAAGTATTTAGAAAAAAAAGGCCACAAGGCAACAGTAGTTGTTCCCAATGAATATCCAGCGTTTTTACACTGGTTACCAGGGTCTGATGCCACCTATCGTTTTGATTGGCAAAACAGTCAATCCCAAAGAGAAATTAAGAATTCAGAGATTATTTTTTTACTCGATTTTAATGCATTGCACCGGGTAGGGTCTGATATGCAAAATACATTGGAGAAGTATCCAAATGATTTCGCTATGATCGATCATCACCAGCAGCCAGATGATGTAAAGTACATGTACTCAGATGTGGAGATTTGTTCTACCTGTCAAATGGTCTATCAATTTATTGAATTGAACAACGACTTAGACTTAATAGATGCAGACATTGCTACGTGTTTATATGCGGGTATCATGACAGATACTGGTTCTTTTCGTTTTCGTTCTACCACCAGTAAAACACACCGAATTATTGCCGACTTAATTGACAAGGGTGCAGAAAACGATAAGATTCATAACAACGTTTATGATGCAAACTCTTATAACAGATTATTGTTGTTAGGACAAGCATTGAGTAATATGAAAATTGTACCAGATTGTAAAACAGCCTATATTACACTTACCAATGAAGAGAAAAAGCGTTTTGATTTTCAAAAAGGAGATACGGAAGGAATTGTGAATTATGCGTTATCGCTCAAAGGAATTATTTTTGCTGCTATTTTTATTGAAGATGCAGAGCAAAATATTGTTAAGATATCCTTTCGATCTAAAGGTACTTTTTCAGTAAATCAATTTTCAAGAAACCATTTTGAAGGCGGTGGACACGATAATGCTGCCGGTGGTAAATCCGATTTATCGATGGAGGAAACCGTTGCTAAATTTACTTCATTAGTTGCGACATACCAACAAGAATTAGCTACTTCGTATGAAAATTAAAGGAATTTTTTTATTGATTTTACTCTGTTGTGGATGCTCAAAAAATGAAGCAAGAAGACCTGTAAATCCAAGACCATCTTCAACCTTGTTCTCAGAAACAGTTGAAACGTCAAAAGCTTTAAATGCACAGGAAGTTGAACAAATTCTAATGTATATTGACAAAGACATTGCTCAAACCTATGAGGTTTCCAAAAATGGATTTTGGTATGTCTATCAAAATAAAATACAAGATAACAGTCCGCTCCCAGAATATGGAGACGAAGTTCTTTTAGAATACAATATTACAGATTTACAAGGATCTGTGCTTTACAGCAAAGAATCTCTTGGAGTAAAAAAATATAAAATTGACAAAGAAGATTTTATTTCCGGACTACAAAAAGGAATAAAGTTGATGAAAGTTGGTGAAATTATTACCTTTGTTATTCCTTCTTATTATGCTTTTGGAATTGCTGGAGATGGAAATAAAATTGAAGTAAATCAAACAATAAAAAGTACCGTAAAATTATTAAATATTAAAAAAAAATAAAGATGAAAACAATTAAAAATTTAGCATTTGCGGCTGTTTTAACAAGCCTTGTGTCCTGTAACAAACAAGTAGAAAAGAAGTCTTTAGAGACCGAATTGGATTCTGTAAGTTATTCTCTAGGATTGGATATGGCAGTAAAGGTCAAAGCAAATTGGGACAAAGCTGATGTTGATTTATACCAGCAAGGTTTTAGAAACGGAATGGACTCCTTAAATCTTTTAATAAATCCTAAAGATTTGAACGGAATCTTAAATCCGTTTTTCCAAAAATTACAATTGGAAAAAAGAAAAGCGCAGTTTGCAAAAAAAGACAAAGAAGCGATCTTAAAATTTTCGGGTGTTAAAAAAGAAGGAATTGCATTTTTGGAAGCAAACAAAACAAAACCAGGTGTAAAAACAACGGCAAGTGGTTTGCAGTACTTGGTGATGAAGCAAGGAAAAGGACCAAAGCCAGCAGGTCCTTCTACAAGAGTAAAAGTACATTATCATGGAACGACAATTACTGGTGAAGTATTTGATAGTTCTGTAGACAAAGGAACTCCCTCAGTCTTTGGATTGAACCAAGTAATTAGAGGTTGGACAGAAGGGTTACAACTCATGAATGTGGGATCTAAATATAAATTCTTTATTCCTCAAGAATTGGCTTATGGTACTCAAGAAAGAGGTGCACTAATTAAGCCATTTTCTACATTGATTTTTGAAGTTGAGTTGTTGGAAATTGTAAAATAAAGGATGAAGAATTATAAAACAGTAATCATACTCTTGGCGATTATCGCTTCTTGTAAACCTGTCCATAAGTCTACTTATAATGGGTTAAATGACGGGCTTTATGCAGATATGCAAACGAGTAAAGGGAATGTTCTTTTAGAATTATATCCAGAAGATACTCCGCTAACAGTTGCTAATTTTGTCGGTTTGGCTGAAGGGACACATCCCAAAGTAGCTGCTAAATTCAGTGGGAAAAAATTTTATGATGGGCTTCGTTTTTACCGCGTAGTTCCTAATTTTATAATTCAATCAGGAGATGATGTAGAATCGGGTAGTGGCGGCTCTAAATACCTTTTTGCCGATGAGTTCCCAAAAGATAGCACTGGAGGTTTTAAATACAAGCACGATGCTGCTGGTGTTTTATCAATGGCAAATCCAGGTATGCCGAATACCAATGGAAGTCAGTTTTTTATAACACACAAACCAACGCCATGGTTGGATGGGAAGCATAGTATTTTTGGGAATGTTGTGCAAGGCTTAGACGTTGTTCATTCAATTGTACAGTCTGATACCATATTTGCTGTCAAAATTATAAGAGTTGGGGAAAAGGCTGAAAAGTTTGACGCTCCAAAAGCATTTTTAGCTGCAGAGATTACTGTTGCCAATGCTCAGAAAGAACAAATAGCAGCAGCAAACAAAGCAGAAGAAGTTCGGTATAATCAATTTTTAGAAGCGAAAGCGGCAAATTATACAAAATTAGGAGCAGATAAAGTTAAAGCAACTGCATCTGGTTTAAAGGTTTTAAAGTTGAAAAGTACTCGTGGAAAAAAAGTAGTTGACAACCAGCCAATTACAATCAACTTCACCTTATTTTTAGGTGATGGTAAGCGATTGCAATCTACTTTAGATGCCGGTAAACCGTTTACGTTTCAGTTAGACAATAAAGAAAGACCTTTGATAACAGGATTTAAAGAAGGTTTAAGAAAGCTTAGAGAAGGAGAAAAGGCACGCCTTTTCATCCCGTATTATATTGCTTATGGTGAAAAAGGAGGTGGAATATTTCCTCCCAAAGCAGATATTATTTTTGAAGTAGAAATTTTAAAAGTTGGAAAGTAATTTGATAGAATCTCTTTTACAAAAAGACAAAGATCTTTTGGTTTTTTTAAACAGTTTAGGGAGTGAGCAATGGGATTCTTTTTGGTTATTAATAACCAATCAATTCAATTGGGCTCCATTGTTTACTTTTATCTTTTATTTAGTAATCAAATCAAACGGATGGAAACGTGGTGGGTTTATCATTTTTTCCATGATTTTATTAGTCGCATTTTCCGATCAATTTGTAAATTTAATTAAGAGTTCTACGGAAAGATTGCGTCCCAATAATGATCCTGAAATACAAGAAATTTTAAGAACTTTTATAAGACCGAAAAGTTTTAGTTTTGTCTCTGGTCATGCAGCAACTTCTACATTTTTTGCTGTATTCACGATTCTAGTGTTGAGAGCAAAATATAAGTATATTTATGTCATTATTTGCTTTCCACTCATCTTCGCTTACAGTAGATTGTATTTAGGAGTGCATTTCCCAATAGATGTCTCATTAGGAATGCTTTTGGGGGTGTTATTAGCCAATGGTTATTACTATTTGTACCGTAAGGCTGACGATCGATTATTTGGCTAATTTCTTATTGTTGAAATACAAATACTTGGTGCTGTAATAATATCCAGAAAGCAGACTGTCCATGCTTTGAGTAATCCATGGGTTTTGTTCTTTAACGTCCGTTTGGTCTTCTCCATTCAAACGATACAAGCTGGCTTTTTTAGAAATGTTCGTTTTTTCGTAATAAAAACCATCTTTAATTAAACCTACCGCTCTTTCCCCTTTACTCTGGATGTATACAAATGCTGCAGTGTCTGTGTTTGTACTGTCTAGTAAATCTCTTCCTAGTGTGTAGTTTGTATAGTCTAATTTGGCCAAACTTGTTGCTGTTGGAAATACATCAACCAATTTGGCATATTTGTTTAGAATCTGAGGCTTTATGTATTTTGGTGCATGTATGAAAAATGGAACATGATGCACTTGAATTCCTAAATCATCCTCATTGTCATCTAAAAAATTTAATTGCTTCATACCACCTCTATGGTCTCCAAAAAATACAAATATAGAATTGTCATAATAGCCTGCTTCTTTGGCTCTTTCTAAAAAACGCGCCACATTAAAATCTAAATATCGAATTCCATTCAACTGTCCTAAGGATCGAAACCCTCCTTTGAGTAATGTTTTTTCTGAAATCTCCTCCTCAAGTATTGGCTTAAACGTTTCTTTTTTATCAGGAACAGTAAAGGGCATGTGATTGGTAGCTGTTTGAATATAGGCAACAAATGGTTGTTTTTTTTGGTGTAATTTTTTGAGTTCTTTGTTTGATTCTTTGAACAGTTCATAATCGTCAATACCCCAAACATCGGCTCTTATTTCTTCTTCAAAACTACCTTCTTCAAAAATTTTCAACCCTTCTATATTCGATTGAAAAACGGCTCTAATATTTGCCCAATTGGCGCTTCCTCCTATGAAATAGCGCTTTTCATATCCGTTGTATTGATCAAAAATAATTCGTTGATCGATTGCTAATGGATTTCTAGAAACCGTCTTTATATCGTCAATATCTGGTAAACCGGTAATGCTTGCAAAAACACTTCCTGCAGTTCCTGGTTTGTGTACATAAAACTTAGAAAAACTAGCACTTTCCTTAAGGATTGAATCCATTTTGGGAGTACTGTTTAATGGATTTCCATAGAAGCTCATGGGAGCAGTTCCAGTAGACTCTAACATCACATAAATAATGTTGGGTTTTTGTTGATATGGATTGGTAAAAGTTACTTTTTTCTCAAAGTAAATAGTGTCTTTCGATAAATTTAAATGCCTCGCAATGACGGGGTAATAGGTTTGTAGTTTTTCCATATCAACACCTTCACTTCTAAAAGCAAAACTATCAAAGAAATATAAAACAGGATTCAATCCAAACTGATTTACAGAATTCTTTTTAGAAAAAAATGCTTCACTCCAGCGTAAAGGATAATGCGTAATACTGTTATATACGCCAAAAGAAAGTAAAAGAAAAACTCCGATAAAATAGGCTGCTTTTATTTTCTTAGATAGGATCTTATTCGTTGTATTGTTTTTTCTGAAGCTATAATTAGCAAATTTGTAGCTCACGAAACCAAAAACAATAAGACCTAGAAGACCTTTGTAAACAGGATAACTTTCAAATAAAACTTGGGAAGAAATTTTTAAATTACTTAAAAAACGAAGTGCACTTGCGTCTAAGCGCATCGCTAGGTATTCGTAGTATCCAAAATCTACTACATAAAAAAGTAAAATAACAAGGTATGTTAGTGTTAAATAAATATTGTTTATTTTATTATAAATACTTTTTTTGAAAAATCTATAATTTACAATCAATATCAAAAGTGCTAGTGGAAAAAAGGAAAGAATGGCCAATTTCAAATCAAATCGAATTCCTAATAAAAAAGATTTTCTAATTTCATTCGCCGATACCCCTTCTAATTCCATAAAGAAATTATAAAAAATAATTCTAAATAGAACATTAAATAGAAACAAAAAGAAGACGTTTTTGAAGATATATTGAATGTAATTGGGGATTTTACTTATCATTGAATTCAAATTAATGCACCTCATTTTTAAATAGGTGACTTTATCAATTACAAAAGTAGTTATTCCTTTACAATTTGTCCGAACATTTTTTTTTTAGCTCGCTAGAAACAAAGCATAAAAGTTATTTTCCGATACAGAAATTGGAGAAAATATGCCCTAAAATATCCTTATCCACATCATATTCCCCAGTAATATTCCCAAGGTGTCGCAAGCATTCACGAATATCAATCGAAAATAAATCTGTAGAAATTTTCAAATCAATTCCCTGTTGTACAGAAGAGATTGCCGTAAGTGCATTGTTCAACGCTTCAAAATGTCTTGAGTTGGTTACAATGGTTTCATTATTACTCAATGCCCCCGTATTTACCAAAGAAGTTAAGGCCTCTTTCAATACAGTAATTCCTGTCTTTTCTTTTGCAGAAAGTAAAATTAAATCCGCAATTTCCGATTCCAAAATGGCACGATCATGACAAGATAGGGTGTCCGTTTTATTAGCAATCACGAGCAGTCGTTTGGTTGGAAAACGTTTTTTAATTGTTTCAATTTCATCTAAAAAGACATCGCTCGCATGCGAGAATTTATTTGAGTCCAATAAGAAAACAATTAGTTGTGCATTTTCAGCCTTTTCATAGGTTTTTTTAATACCAATATTTTCCACTACATCCTCCGTTTGGCGAATTCCTGCAGTATCAATAAATCGGAAAGCAACTCCCTCAATAATCAATTCATCCTCAATAGCATCTCTTGTAGTTCCAGCAATTTCAGAGACAATGGCTTTTTCTTCGTTTAAAAGCGTGTTTAATAAAGTCGATTTTCCCACATTGGGTTCTCCAATAATGGCAACCGGAATCCCATTTTTCATGGCATTCCCAAATGCAAAAGAATCTATCAATCGCTTGAGAACAAACGAAATTTTTGCGACCAATTCTTTAAATTTACTACGGTCGGCAAACTCTACATCCTCCCCAGAAAAATCCAACTCCAATTCAATCAACGCCGCAAAGTCTAACAATTGAGCCCGCAATTCTTTCAGTTCATTGGTAATACCTCCCCGCATTTGCTGTATCGCCATCTGATGGCTTGCAGCAGAGTTCGAAGCAATTACATCGGCAACCGCCTCTGCCTGACTTAAATCCATTTTTCCGTTTAAGAAAGCACGCATGGTAAACTCCCCATTGTCCGCCATTCTACAGCCTTTCTGTAAGAACAATTGAATGATTTCTTGTTGAATAAAACGAGAACCATGACACGAGATTTCTACCACATTTTCCCCTGTATAAGAACGCGGGTTTTTAAAAACAGAGACCAATACTTCATCCAATATCACACCATTGCTCATGATATGTCCTAAATGAATCGTATGTGTTTTTGCATTTTTTAAAACCTTATTCTTTCGAACAGACCTAAAGTTTGCATCCACAATTTGTATGGCGTTTTCACCAGAAAGTCTAATAACAGAAATTGCGCCAACTCCAGACGGAGTTGCAAGTGCGATAATGGTATCCTTATGAATCATACTGCAAAGATACGTAGGTAATTTTGTTCAATAAAAAAAAGCTTGTAACAATCCACGATTCAAAGCGTCTTACTGTAATAACCTTAAGACCCCTTCATGAAAAAAGACAACCAGTTACTCGTACTCACCCATTTAAGTCAGTTATTAGATTATGTTTCCGGTATCGGAGGTTTTATTGTGCCTTTAATTTTGTGGCTCACCAAAAAAGATAATATTGAAGGAATGGACCTGCACGGAAAAGCAATTTTAAACTTTAGAATCTCTATTTTTATCTATCTAATCCTCTGTGTTCCTTTGGTGCTATTGCTAGGATTGGGCATTATCGGTATCATTGCCATCGCAGTAATAGCGTTCATATTTCCTATTGTAAATGCCGTTAAAGCAAGCAACGGACAAGCACCAAAATATCCCTTTAGCATTCCATTTATAAAGTAGTTTTTTTTGGGCGCTCCCAAGCAAAAAAGCTTGGGCAGGCTTTTGCTTCAATCTTTTTAGGGAGGTTTCCCTAAAAAGGATTTCCACGACAATCCTTAGCGCGGGCACTCCAACATAATAATCGCTATCTCAAAGCATTAAATATCCTTAATAACCGTTTCATATTCATAATAGAAGGCTTCAAATTCAGTCATCGAGGCAACAAAAAACTCATAGCATTGTTGCCAAGTATTTTTATTGTGAATGCTAAATTTTTCTTCAAAAGGAACGTAAATACGCTGAATTACCTTTCCATTGTCTAGCAAATATTCATCATCAAAAATAATTTCCGGCAAATGATTTTCAATTAAAAGGTTTTTTAGAGACAAAAGTTGATCGAAGTACAAGAGATTGGCCACTTCATCCGGATTTTCAAAATCCAAACACACACATGCTTTCTTTCGATCGGCCTGAAATTTAAAAGCAACCCCTTTTATTTTGGTATTGTACAACAACCATTTCCGAGGAAATGATTTTCCAAAAGAAGTCCAGAATTCTTTGCGTAATTTTTCAGAATCGTCTTTACTAAACATGTTTCATTAGGAGTTTCAAAATATTAATAGCCTGGTATTCATCGAATAAAATAGGCAATGGGCGGCATTTAGGTTCCAGACAAGGTATACATCCCTCAAATTATTGATACAAGAGCTACTTTTTATCCATGAATTTTCGCCACATTTCCACGTTCTTTCATCATGGTTGCTTCAAAGGCTAGCAAAGCATTCCATTTTTCGTCAACAATAGCTCGGTCTTGGTAAGACCTTGCCAAGGTTAAAAAAGTAGTATAGTGGTTGGCTTCCGAAATCATGAGGTTTTTGTAGAATTTAGACAATTCTTGGTCGTCCATGTTTTCAGAAAAAACCTTAAAACGCTCACAGCTTCTCGCTTCAATTAAAGCCGCCACCAATAAACGTTGCACCAAAGCAACTGTTCTATCGTGTGTTTTTGTAAAGAATTTTTGAAGTCGAATTGCGTAATCGTTCTTTTGCTCTCTCCCTAAAACCATGCCTCTTTTTACCATTAACAAATGCACCATTTTAAAGTGCTGCATTTCTTCAATCGCAATATTGCTCATCTCTTTCACCAATGCTGTTTCTTCCGAATAATTAATGATAATAGACACCGCATTTGAAGCCGCCTTTTGTTCTAAAAAAGCATGATCCGTTAATATTTGTGATAAATCTGCCTTGGCAATGTCTGCCCAAGAAGTTTCAGTTTCAAATTGTAATCCTAACATTTTTCTATAATTTTACGCAAACTCGCCCCAAAATAGGCCAGTGCTTTTAATTCCTTCACGCTTGCCAAACGTTCGTTACTAAAGATCAGTAAACCCACCTTAGACGCTTCGATATGATATTGTTTATTACTTTCTAAAAACAAAATTAATTCATCTGTAAAAAAGGTTCTAATTTTTGCTTCATTTTTTCCTAATAAATAAAAACGCTTGCTAAAATCGGGATGCTTCTCAAGGTTAATATCCTTAAAACCAGCAAAATGATACAGGTATTCAAAAATACCTTCTTTATCTAAGGTAAAATTTGGCACCTCTTTTTGTGTATGAATATGAAGCATGGTTGCTTTGATTACTTGTTTCGCAATCATTTCACCCTCAGAGAATTGCACATCAAAAATAGTACAATCATCATTAGACAATACATTAGAAACCTTGTCTATTTTACGGGTTTTAAAATAACCAAATTGAGGTAATTCTTCCATTTCAATAGCAGAGAACGCATCATAAGAATAATGCATTTCTTCGCTAATTTTTTGAATGTTTTTTTGTCTTTTTGTCAATACCCCTTTTTTAGGAATCATTTGTTTTGGTAAAATCTTACGCAATGCAAAGGGATGCTCACTTCCCGATTTAGAATCATCCAAGCCAATGACTTCAAAATCGCCTCCTTTTCGAGCAAATGCTTCCGTATAATTACTCATGTTTTCCATGACCGAATGGTCTACAAAATCGCACAAAGAAAAATCGACAATTGCTTCTTCAGTTTCTGGAATCTGATTCAGTTTCGACTTTAATTTTATAAAATTTAAAAAAGAAGAGAAGTTTTTTACACTCACATAATATTTTCCGTCCTCAGTAAACATGAGCACATTGGGTTTCAGAATGTTTTTAACAAAGAGTAAAATATTTTTATTAATAATAACATGAAGGACGAAGGTAATGATGATTCCAACGAGAATTCCAGTAATTAAACTGGTTGAGATCGTAACCAAAAGCGTCATTAAAAAGATAATTAACTGTTCCGAGCCCACTTGAAGGACTTTTTTTAAGTTTTCTGGCGATGCCAATTTATACCCAGTATAAACCAAAATGGCAGCCAAAGCGGGGAGTGGTATCTTTTTTAATTCTGAAGCAAATAGTAAAATAAATAAGACGAGAAAACCTGCATGAAAAAAGTTGGCAGATCGGTTACTTCCTTTGTTGTTTACATTTACCGAACTTCTTGCAATTACAGTCACCACATTCAAGCCGCCCAAAAAACCACTAATTACAGTAGCCAATCCCAATGCTTTAATGTCTTTATTTACATTTGAACGCCTTTTTAAAGGGTCTAATTTGTCAACTGCTTTGATACTTAATAAACTTTCGATACTTGCTATTAAAGTAATGGATATTACCGCATTTATGAAACTCAGTTCGTAAATTTTTCCAAAATCTGGAAAGGCAAATTTTGATAATATGTCATCGGACAATTCAATCAATAAGTTTTTTTCAATAGGATACGGCGTTGTAGAAAAGAGGTCAAAATAAGAATACATCCCAACACTCAATACTACAATCCACATAGGTGCAGGGATCAATTGAAAATAACGATTCCTTATTTTACTGTAAAAAATCATAATGAGCAAACTAAACACCCCCACCAATCCAGCATAAAAGACACTCGTATTATCTGTATTGACGAAATTTAAAACCCCTTCAGGAATTTGAACAAGTAACTCAATAATACTCCCTTTCGCTTCTAAATTCCCGAACATCACATGAATCTGTTTGGCAAAAATACCAATACCAATAGCTGCCAACATTCCTTGGATGGCTGAAGAAGGGAAGAAATCTCCCAAAGATCCCAAGCGAAGAAACCCAAGAATAATCATGATAACCCCAGAAATAACAACGGCTGCCAAGGTATATAAAAAACCCTGATTCATATCGATAACACCATTAGCACCCGTTCCTAGTGTTGTAATTGCAGCTAGAATAACAACCACCAAACCGTTTCCAGGTCCAGTAATGGTTACGTTAGAACCTCCTAATATAGCAACAACGGTACCTCCAACAATAGCAGCAATAATACCAGAAATTGGAGGGGCTCCAGAGGCCAAAGCCAAGCCCAATCCTAAGGGAAGCGCAATCAAAGAAACTACGAAACCTGAAAATAAGTTTTTTGGAATTTCCCCGATGAATGATTTAAAAATATTTTTTTGACTCATTATTTTACAATTAATACATCTGTTGGTAATTCAGATAAAATATATTCAATATCGTGTGGGAAAATTCGATCGATAATTCGAATCTTGTCGGGGGCGTTCATTACCAACAAATCGGCCCGTTTTACTTTAGCATAATGCCCTATAGAGTATCCTCTACGACCAAAAATACTTTGAGTTTTTACCGTAATATCTTCGTGATTAATTTCATTTAAAATGTTTTTTACCCGCTTGTCTTCTCTGTTTTTTATGCGTTCTTTTACAATGGTAGACTTTCGTAAAGTACGATCATCATTGACTTCTACGTGCAATTCAGATTGACTTACTTCTTCTACAATTGTAATTTTTTTACAGTGTAAATGTTTAGAGAAATCAAAGGCTGTTTTAATTGTTTTGGTGGTCTTATCGTCCTGCAATCCATTGACAACAATGTGCTTACATACGACTCTAACAACGGAAGGTTTGATCATTAATAAAACAGAACAAGGGGCCTTTCTTGTTAATACTCTGGCAATAGAACCCACATAATATTTTAGTAATTTTTCTTTTTGAAGCGCTCCTAAAATCAGTAAATCAACCGCTTCATCTGTACATGTTTTTAGAATCACATCGACCGGTTTTCCGGTTTGCCAGATTGTTTTAAAAGGTTTTTTTAAAGGATCGGCTTCTTTTAATAAATCGGATAATTGCTCTTTTTTTTGGTCAGTTTCTTCACCAACATGCACTCCAATTAATTGGGCATCAAACATATTTGCCATTCTAACTGCTTCAAATAAATTTGATTTTAAGTTGGGTGAAAAGGCAACTCCAACTAGGATTTTATTAATTGTATTCAAGAATTTCTATATAAGAATTGAGTAAGCACAATATAGAACTTTAAAGGAGAGAAAAAAATTATAAAATTAATTTTTATCATTCAGAAACATTCTTAAATTTACTAAATCATATATATAGACAAATATGTTAGAATTATCAGGAATTATCATTTTAGGAATCTTAGCACAGTGGGTCGCATGGAAATTTAAAATTCCAGCAATTTTACCACTTATTTTAGTGGGTTTATTAGTAGGACCAATTGCTGCTGAATTTTTAAGTGAAGATGGTACAAAGTGGATAGAACCTATTTGGAATGGATCCAAAGGGTTGTTTCCTGGTGAAGCACTCTATTATTTTGTTTCGTTGGCAATTAGTATCATTCTTTTTGAAGGCGGATTGACATTAAAAAGAGATGAAATTAAAAACGTTGGTCCTGTAATTACTAAGTTAATTACTTTAGGATCAGCAGTTACTTTTTTGGGTGCAGGAATTGTAGCACATTTTATTTTTGGTCTTACTTGGGAACTTTCGTTTCTTTTTTCTGGATTGATCATTGTTACAGGTCCAACAGTAATTACACCAATTTTAAGAAATATTCCACTTAAAAAAGATGTTTCTACAGTGTTAAAATGGGAAGGAATTTTAATAGATCCAATTGGCGCGTTAGTTGCCGTTTTAGTTTTTGAGTTTATTAGTGTTGGTGGTGATGGTGCTTTTACCAAAACTGCTTTGATGGAGTTTGGTAAAATTCTATTATTTGGAACTTCTTTCGGCTTCACATTTGCGCATGCTTTAATGTATGCAGTTAATAAAAAACTAGTTCCACATTATTTATTAAATGTAGTTTCTTTATCGGCTGTATTGTTGGTTTTTGTAGAATCAGAAATTTTTGCACATGAATCAGGGCTTTTAGCAGTGGTAGTTATGGGAATGGTTTTAGGAAATGGAAACTTAAAAAACCTAAAAGAATTGCTTTATTTTAAAGAGTCTTTAAGCATTTTATTGATCTCAATTTTATTTATTTTACTATCAGCAAACATCAATATAGAAGACTTACAATTGCTATACAACTGGAAAACAGCGGTACTCTTTGCATTGATTGTTTTTGTGATCAGACCTTTGGGGGTATTTTTAAGCACCCACAATTCCAACTTAAAACTAAATGAAAAATTATTTATTAGTTGGGTAGGGCCAAGAGGAATTGTGGCTGCAGGTATTGCATCATTGTTTGGAAGTAAGTTAATAAAACAAGGTGTTGCCGGTGCAGAATACATCACACCTTTGGTGTTTATGATTGTTTTAGGAACCGTGCTTTTAAACGCAACTACCGCCAGACTATTTGCAAAAATGGTAGGTGTTTTCTTAAAAAGTTCAAATGCAATTTTATTTCTAGGTGCCTCAGACCCTGCGAGATTGATTGCAAAGTATTTAACAGATGCGGGCAAAAGAGTCGTTTTAATTGACTCCAATAAAAGTTTTATTGAAACAGCAAAAAAGGAAGGTTTAGAAGCTTTCTCTACAAATATATATGATGATGATTTAACCGATAACATCGAGTTAAACGATGTAGGATATTTAATTGCAATGACGGGAAGTGATGCCGTTAATGATTTTGCGATTACTAGCTTATCCAATGCTTTTGGAGAACATGGCGCTTATAGATTGGCAACATCCAAAGAAATAAGAACCAATAATTCTGAGAACAAAGAACTGTTTTTTTCTCCGAAAGATGATTATATCAATCTCTCTGAAGCTTTTAGAGACAATCCTAAAATTTATGAAGTGGTAATCGATTCGGAAGAAATGTACCATACAATGCTTTCTAAACTCTTTAACGAGTTGAAGTCGGTATTGCTGTTTGTCAAAAAGAGTGGAAAGCTGTATTTAATTCCTGAGTTTGAGAAATCAGGTTTGTCAAAAGAAAACTGTACGTTCGTCTATTTGGGTAAAAATATTTAGTAGTTTACAGATCCAATTCAAATGCCTGTCTCAATTTTAAAAGCAATGGATTTTTCTCTTTCAATTTATTAAACTTTTCAAGAGGCGTATAGGCAAACTTTTTTTCTACCGTTTCATTTAAAATAGCATCAATTGTAATTCCGTAATTGTTTAATCTTTCACGTAAGAATTGCAATAATTTTGGCCTTCCTCTTTTAAATTGATCCTGCATTAATTTATTGGGAACCGTAAAGCTAATTTTAAAACCATCACCCAATTTAGGAAGGTCTGTTGCAACGATAGAAGCCATACTACGTTCGCCTTTCTTGTTTAAAAGGTCCACATATTCTTTCCATAACTTTTGCAATTTGGCTTCGTTAAAAGCCTCTTTTGGATGGTCGTCGAAATTTTCCTCAACAGCAGATTTTTGCACTACTTTCTTTTCATGAACACTTTTTAAAGAGAGTGAAGAGGAACGCCTTTGTACATTTAGTAAAACTGGCTTTGGCGCTTTTGGTTTCGGAGTTTCAACAACGATCTGCTCGATTGCGGCAACAGGTTTTGGAACCGAAATGGGCTCTTGAATCTTTTTCTTTGCTGGCGAAAGAGCTTGAAAAAAAGTGGCTGGTATTATGTAGTTAGCTGCTTTTTTTTTTTCTCCATCAAAAGTGATAGAGGCAATCTGCATTAAAGTCAATTCGGTGAGTAATCGCTGGTTTTTACTAGTGCGGTATTTTAAATCACAGTCATTGGCTTTGTCAATTGCCTGTAATAAAAAGGGTATGGGTGCTTTTACTGCTTGCTGTAAATATTTCTTTTTAGCATTGTCACCAACCTCCAACAACGCAATGGTAGCTTTGTCTTTGGCAACCAAGAGGTCTCTAAAATGACTTGCCAATCCATTAATGAAATGATGGCCTTCAAATCCTTTTCCTAAAATGGTGTTGAATGCATTTAAAACATCGGGAATTTTATTCTCTAGCAATAAATCTGTCATCGAAAAGTAGGTATCGTAATCCAATACATTTAAGTTTTCGGTAACCGCTTCTCGCGTTAAGTTTTTTCCAGAAAAACTAACCACTCTGTCAAAAATAGACAACGCATCTCGCATGGCACCATCTGCTTTTTGAGCGATGATGTGTAATGCATCATCTTCAGCAGTAATTCCTTCTTTTTCGCAAATTACTTTTAAGTAATTTTTAGCATCTAAAACTCCAATTCTTTTGAAATCGAAAATTTGACAACGCGATAAAATAGTGGGTATTATTTTATGTTTTTCTGTAGTTGCTAAAATAAAAATAGCGTGTGCAGGAGGTTCTTCCAACGTCTTTAAAAAGGCATTAAAAGCCGACTGAGAAAGCATGTGTACCTCATCTATAATGTACACTTTATATTTCCCTGTTTGTGGCGGAATCCGCACTTGCTCTGTTAAACTTCGAATATCATCTACAGAATTGTTGGAAGCAGCATCCAACTCGAAAATATTGAAAGCAAAATCTTCGTCTGTTACGTTTTCTGACCCTTGTTCATTGATTTTCTTGGCTAAGATTCTTGCACAAGAAGTTTTTCCTACACCTCTCGGACCTGTAAATAATAAAGCCTGAGCTAAATGGTCATTTTTTATAGCGTTTTCTAACGTATTGGTAATAGCTTGTTGCCCAACAACATCCTCAAATATTTGAGGACGGTATTTACGCGCAGAAACTATAAAATGCTCCATGTATATTTATTATCTTTGTGTAACAAATGTAAGTATCTACTTCTTTTTTTACAAGAATCATTTTAAACAAAATGCTAAAGTTGTAAACAATTATAAGAAAAGGTACATGTAATTTTATTTTATAAATGTTCATTTTTAAGTCACCGTATTTAGTGTGAAGTATTTACAATAATTTTTAATTTAGTTCCTATGAAATTTTTACAAACAAGTAGTATCATAAGTTTTTCAATCCTATTAATGGCATGTTTTAGTTTTACTGAAACCAAAGAAGTTGCAGAGAAACAATACCAACCAAATGCAACTACCGAAGTTGCCTATTTTGCAAGTGGTTGTTTTTGGTGTGTAGAAGCCGTTTTTGAAAGTGTAAAGGGAGTAGAGGAAGCTGTTTCTGGCTACGCAGGGGGTTTTACAGACAATCCAACTTACCAATCTATTGGATCGGGAAAAACAGGTCATGCCGAAGCGGTTGCCGTATATTACAATCCAGCTGAAGTATCTTTTGAAACCCTGGTCACCGTTTTCTTTGGTTCTCATGATCCTACGACTGTAAACGGTCAAAAGCCAGATTATGGAACGCAATACCGATCTATTGCTTTCTATAAAACAGAGGCACAAAAAACAATTATTGACAATGCAATTGCAGAACTGCAAAAACAATATACTAAGAAAATTGCCACAGAGGTAACCTTGTTTACCAAGTTTTACAAAGCGGAAGACTATCACCAAGATTTCGAAAGAAGAAATCCAAACCAAGGCTATGTAAAAGCTGTTTCAATTCCAAGATTGAATCGTTTTAAAAAGAAGTTTCCAGAGTTGTTGAAGGAAGAAAAGAAGTAGGATATAACCAAAAAAAAAGCGCTCATTAAGAGCGCTTTTTTTTTGGTTTATACATTGTAAATATCGTCGTACAAATCTTTGTATAATTTTAAGATTACGGTACGTTTCATTTTCATGGTAGGGGTTAAATGACCACCGTCTATCGACCATTCATCATTTGTAAGCCTAAAGACTTTAATCTTTTCCCAGTTACCAAAGTTTTCATTACAGGTGTCTACTTCTTCTTGTATGCGCGCTATTACCTCTTTAGAAGCAATGATTTCATCATTGGTTGTTCCAATATTCAATTTTTTACGCGCTATCCAATCTTTGATAAATTCAAAGTTCGGTTGTATGATGGCTGCTGGCATTTTTTGCCCTTCACCAATGACCATTACTTGTTCTATAAATCGAGATTGTTTTAGATCGCCCTCTAACAATGGTGGTACTACATATTTTCCACCTGAAGTTTTAAACATTTCTTTGGTTCTCCCCGTAATTCTTAGGAATCCATCGGCATCCAATTCACCTTTATCTCCGGTATGAAAATAGCCGTCTTTAATCACCTCAGCGGTTTTTTCTGGATCTTTATAATAGCCCATCATTACATTGGGTCCTTTTACTAAAATCTCTCCGGTATCTGCAATTTTTAAGGTAATGTCATCAATAATTTTACCAACAGTTCCGATTCTAAAACCTCCATCATCCATAGAACTTACGGTAATTACTGGAGAAGTCTCTGTCAATCCATACCCTTCCATGATTGGCATTCCTGCCGCAGTAAATACTCTCGTCAATCGATGTTGTAAAGCAGAAGCTCCTGAAACCATTAATTTTAATTCTCCTCCCAAAGCAGCTTGCCATTTAGAAAAGATTAATTTTTTAGCCAATCCTAATTGTTTTTCATACCACCAACCATTGGCACCATAAGGCTCGTATTTTAATCCTAAATCAACCGCCCAAAAGAACAAGCGTTTTTTAATTCCAGTTAAATCAGCACCTTTCGCAATGATCTTGTCATATATTTTCTCATACAAACGAGGAACTGCCGTCATTACATGAGGCTTAATCTCTTGCGCATTTTCACTCAATTTTTCAATCGATTCTGCAAAATGAATATGTACACCACAGTATTGATATAGATAGAGAATCATTCGCTCAAAGATGTGACACACCGGTAAAAAACTCAGTGCTTTGTCTTCACCATAACTTAAAGGAACTCTTTTTTCACTTGCCAATACGTTGGTTACAATGTTATTGTGACTTAGCATTACTCCTTTAGGTCTTCCGGTAGTTCCTGAAGTATAAATTAAGGTTGCTAAATCTTCAGGCTGTACGTTGTTTTTTCGCTCTTCTACTGCATGCTGATTTTCAGTATCCGTTCCTAAGGCAAGTACCTCTTTCCAGCTTTTTTCACCTTCAATATCATTAAAAGTAAACACGTCTTTTAATTTTGTATTGCCTTTAATTTTATTGATTTTGTCCAAAACCTCTTGATCGGATACAAAAACATAGGTAGCTTCTGAGTGATTTAAGACATATTCGTAGTCATGTTCAGAAATGGTTGGATAAATAGGGACACTTTGTGCACCCACTTGTAAGATTCCGATATCACAGATATTCCATTCATTTCGATTGTTCGAAGAAATAATTGCGACTTTATCGTTGGGTTGTACACCTAATTTCAGCAAACCTCTACTAATTGTATTGGCTTGATTTATATATTCTTGTGTAGAGATGGATTCCCATTTTCCATTGTACTTTGTAGTAAATGCTTGGGGTAAATTGTATTTTTCTAATTGGTGGTAAGGAAAATCAAATATTCGTGTAATTGTAATAGACATACTTATTTTTTTGGGTATTGCAAATTAGGTAATTTCTCTTGATTTTGCAAATGAATAATAAAGTGTTAAAAAATTATGAATTATATATTTTTTGATACAAATCTTTGTATTTTTCTTTAATTACTTTTCGTTTCATTTTTAGAGTAGGTGTAAGGTGTCCTTCTTCAATAGACCATTCATCAGTTGTCAATTCAAAACGCTTAATTTGTTCCCACTTTCCAAATTTTTGATTGTGAAAATCTATTTCTTTTTGAATTCGATTGATAAAACGTTCATGGGTGAGTATGGTTGCTGGATCAAGTCGTTTGCGGGTTGCCCAATCTTTTGCAAATTCAAAATTTACTTGAATCAAAGCTGCAGGCATCTTTTCAGATTCTCCAATAATCATTATTTGTTCTATAAAACGAGATTGTTTCAATTCGCTTTCTAATACGGCAGGTGCAATGTATTTTCCGCCAGAAGTTTTAAACATTTCTTTCTTTCGGTCGGTAATTTTTAGAAAACCTTCAGCATCAATTTCACCAATATCTCCTGTGTGTAAGTATCCGTCAATAATGGTTTTTTGGGTCATTTCTTCGTTTTTGTAATAGCCCATCATTACAGAAGATCCTTTCATTAATATTTCACCATCTGAAGCAATTTTTACATCAAGACCTGCTAGTGGTTTGCCTACAGTTCCAATCTTTAGCCCTTCATTTCTGAGATCGTTTAAGGTAATTGCTGGTGATGATTCTGTCATTCCATATCCTTCAAAAATAGGGATTCCTGCCGCTAAAAAAACTCGAATTAAACGATCTTGCATTGGAGCACTTCCACTGAGCATGAACTCTAAATTTCCTCCCAAGGCTTCTTGCCATTTTGAGAAAATAAGTTTTCTGGCAATGTTTAATTTAAAAGTATAAAAGGAACCATTCTTTCCATATGGTTTATATATTTCTCCTAAAGAGATTGCCCAAAAGAACAATGCTTTTTTAATCCCTGATAACTGACTTCCTTTGTCTACAATTTTATCAAATATTTTCTCCAATAATCGTGGTACAACAGCTAAGAAATGAGGTTTTACTTCTCGAATATTATCGCCCAATAGTTCGATGCTTTCTGCAAAGTGAATCTGGTACCCTAAATACTGATAGTAATAAGAGGCAGCACGTTCAAAGATATGACAGATCGGTAAGTAGCTTAAAATTCTTTTGTGATCTCCTGATACATCTAATGCTTGGGATGTTTTGAAAACATTTCCTACGATATTTTGATGTGAAAGCATGACGCCTTTTGGAGTCCCTGTAGTTCCAGATGTATAAATAATGGTTGCCAAGTCTTCGGGTAATACCCTTTTTTTCAAACCTGCAATCTCTTCCGATCGATCCGTTGCGGTTCCCATCTCTAAAAAGGCGTTCCAACTAAAATCTTCTTCAGATGCTTGCAAAGAAAACACTTTTTTAACATGTGTACTGTCTTGCACTTTTTTTACTTTATCATACAGTTCTTGGTCTGAGACAAAACAATACTTTGCATCTGAATGATTTAAAACATAGGCATAATCTTTCTCTGATAGCGTAGCGTACAGCGGAACGTTTTGGGCTCCAATTTGAAGTAAACCTGTATCTAAAATATGCCAATTCGGATTGTTATTGGTTGTTATTACAGCAATTTTATCGTTTTTTTCAATGCCTAAAGCTAATAAAGAAGCACTCACTTTATGTGCCTGATCAATATATTCTTGTGTACTTATTTTTATCCATTGATTGTCTTCCTTGTATAGAAAACATTCTTTTTGTGGATGGTTTGCAAGCTGGTAATCGGCAAAGTCAAATAGGCGCGTTGGTTTCATGGGGTAGTATTTATAGCAATATATGAAAAATATTTTTAGATAGAATGAAGAGAATGTGTTCTCACAATCGATATTTCCTTTTTGGTATTTGCTAATTAGACCATTCTTTTCGTCCCTCCTTGTAGGATTAAGATTTATTTTTGGGCAAAAAAAAAACAAACTTTATAATAAAGTTTGTTTTTTTATCGTCTGTAAATTTTTATTTATTTTTTGGTATTAATCCAGTCTTTAGCATTCACAAAAGCTGCTAACCAAGGAGAAACTTGATCTTTTCTTCCGGCAGGATAGTTTGCCCAATTCCATTGGAAAGTAGAGCGCTCAATATGAGGCATGGTGACTAAATGACGTCCAGAGGCATCACACAACATGGCTGTGTTAAAGTCCGAACCGTTGGGGTTGTTTGGATATCCTTCATATCCGTATTTTGCAACAATGTGATAGTTTTCTTCTGGTTCTGGTAAGCTAAATTTTCCTTCTCCGTGAGAGATCCATACGCCCAATTCCGTTCCTGCCAATGAAGATAACATGACAGAATTATTTTCTTGAATCGTTACGGAAGTAAATGAAGATTCATGTTTTTTAGAGTCGTTGTGAATTAGCTTCCCATGTACTTTGTGTTTAGGATTGATTAAATCCAATTCCATCCATAATTGTGCGCCATTACAAATACCAACAGATAACGTGTCTTCTCGTTTAAAGAAATTCTTCAATGCTTTTTTTGCTTTTGCATTGTATAAGAAAGCACCAGCCCATCCTTTTGCAGAACCTAAAACATCTGAGTTCGAAAATCCTCCTACGGCACCAATAAATTGAATGTCTTCTAAGGTTTCACGCCCGGAAATTAAATCGGTCATGTGCACGTCTTTTACATCAAAACCGGCTAAGTACATCGCATTTGCCATTTCTCTCTCTGAGTTACTTCCTTTTTCTCTAAGGATGGCTGCTTTTGGACGTATTGCTTTTGCAGATGCTTTTGGCAATTTTCCTGTAAATTTCTTTGGGAAGGTATACTGTAAAGGTTGTTTTTTATAATTGTCAAAACGTGTTTTGGCCAACCCGTTTGCTGTTTGTTTTTGATCTAACAGGAAAGAAGTTTTGTACCAAGTGTCTCTGGTTTCTGCAACATCAAAAGAGAAGTTGTCTTCTCCGTTTTTGAGGGTTACTTTTCCACTATTGTTTGCGGTTCCAATTGTAAATACTTCAATGTTGTTTTCTTTTAAAACACCTTCTACAGCTGCATCAGCTTGAAAAACAATCCCTGCATTTTCAGCAAATAATACTTTTATTGAATCTTCTTCGTTCAATTCTGAAATATCAAAATCAGCTCCTAAGTTGACGTCTGCAAAACACATTTCTAATAAAGTCGTGATCAATCCACCAGAAGCAACATCGTGTCCAGCTACAATTTTATCTGTTTTAATTAATTCTTGAATCGTATTAAAAACCGTTTTTACATATCCTGCATTTTTTACATCAGGTGCTTCGTTTCCAATGGTATTTAGTACCTGATTGAAAGAACTTCCGCCTAATTTAAAGGCATCTTGTGAAATGTTGATATAGTAAATATTTCCTCCGTCAACTTGTAAAAGAGGTTCTACTACTTGAGAAATCTCACTACAATTCCCCGCAGCCGAAATAATAACAGTTCCTGGAGAGATTACCTCACTGTCTGGATACTTCTGTTTCATGGATAAGGAATCCTTTCCTGTTGGAACATTGATTCCTAAGTCGATAGAAAATTCTGAAATGGCCTTTACAGCTTTGTACAAACGTGCATCTTCACCTTCATTTTTACAAGGCCACATCCAGTTTGCAGATAAAGAAACGCTTGTTAGGTTGTCTTTTAGTGGTGCCCAAATCATGTTGGTCAATGCTTCTGTAATTGAATTTCTACTTCCTGCTTCTGGATGAATTAATCCTGAAATAGGGGAGTGCCCAATAGAAGTTGCAACTCCTTCTTTTCCATGATAGTCGAGTGCCATTACACCTACATTGTTCAATGGAATTTGTAAAGGGCCTACACATTGTTGTTTGGCAACTTTCCCACCCACACATCGATCGACTTTGTTGGTCAACCAATCTTTACACCCTACGGCTTCTAATTGTAAAACTTGATTTAAGTAGATGTTTAAATTTTTCTTTTTATATCTTGGGTTCTTGTATTTTCGAACAATCGTTTTGTCGGTAAGTATTGTTTTCGGAGAGCTGCTAAACATGTCCTCTAAAGCCAAATCCATTGGTTTGTCACCTTTGGATTTTGATTCAAAAGTAAAACGATCATTTCCAGTAACTTCCCCAACGGTATACATTGGTGAACGTTCACGTTCTGCAATCCTTTGCAAGGTATCTACATGCTTCTCAGCAATAACGAGTCCCATTCTTTCCTGAGATTCATTCCCAATAATTTCTTTTGCGGATAAGGTAGGATCACCTACAGGCAATTTGTCCAAATCAATTTTTCCACCAGTATCTTCAATGAGCTCAGACAAACAGTTTAAATGCCCACCTGCACCATGATCATGTATAGAAACAATAAAGTTTTCTTCACTTTCTACCATGCCACGTACTGCATTGGCGGCACGTTTTTGCATTTCAGGATTGGATCGTTGTACAGCGTTTAATTCAATTCCTGAAGCAAATTCTCCAGTATCTGCAGAGGAAACAGCTGCTCCACCCATACCAATTCGGTAATTTTCACCACCAAGAATTACAATTTTATCGCCTTCTTTTGGTGTGTCTTTGATCGCTTGATCTGCTTTTCCATATCCAATCCCACCGGCCTGCATGATGACTTTGTCATAGCCTAGTTTTCTTGGTTTGGCGTCACTCGATGCCGCATTTTCTTCGTGTTCAAAAGTCAATACAGAACCAGTAATTAAAGGTTGTCCAAATTTGTTTCCAAAATCGGATGCACCATTGGAAGCTTTAATCAAAATATCCATCGGAGTTTGGTACAACCAATCTCTTGCTTCAAATTTATTTTCCCAATACCTGTTTTCTTCTAAACGAGAATAGGATGTCATGTACACCGCGGTTCCTGCTAATGGCAACGAACCTTTTCCACCTGCCAATCGATCTCTAATTTCTCCTCCAGAGCCAGTTGCAGCTCCATTAAAAGGCTCTACAGTGGTTGGGAAATTATGGGTCTCTGCTTTGAGAGAGATGACAGAATCAAAATCTTGGGTTTCATAAAAATCAGGTTTGTCCGCAGTTTTGGGAGCAAACTGTGAAACGGTTGGTCCTTTTACAAAAGCTACGTTGTCTTTATATGCTGAAACAATATCGTTTGGAAATTGTTTTGAAGTTTCTTTGATCATTTTGAATAGGGAAGTAGGTTGTTCTTCTCCGTCAATGATAAAGGTGCCATTAAATATTTTATGTCTACAGTGTTCTGAGTTTACTTGGCTGAAACCAAATACTTCAGAGTCTGTTAATTTTCGGCCTATTTTTTTAGCAACACCCTCTAAATACGCCACCTCTTCTTCACTTAAAGAAAGGCCTTCTTGCGAATTATAAGCTGCAATATCATCGATATCTAAAATGGCTTCTGGTTGGATTTCAATGGTAAATGATTTTTGATCTAAGCCTTTGTATTTTTCTGAAATCATTGGATCAAAATCAGAAAAATCTTCCGAAACTGCTGTAAATTCTTCTATTCTAAGAATGTTTGAAATCCCCATGTTTTGGGTGATTTCTACAGCATTTGTACTCCATGGAGTAATCATTGCGGCTCTTGGTCCAATAAAAAAAGCGTCAATTGAAGACACTTCTATTTTGGGTTGATCTCCAAACAACCAAGTTAGTTTTGCAATGGTTGTTTTGGTTAATTCTTTTGTTGTTTGAACAGCAAAGAGTTTACTGTCTGTGTTTCCGAAAAAGTGAATCATTCTATTTTTTTTGGTGTGTTGTTGTATCTCGCAAATTTACTTTTTTTAGTTCAGAAGCCCTCAATTTATTTTAGAGAATATTTAGAGTTATTCACGGAGTTATAAACGAAAAAGAGGCATTCTCTCTAGAATGCCTCTTTTGTAATTGTTTGCAAGAAAAATGCGACTTATCTTCGAATCAATTTCTTGGTAATCGATTTATTTTCAGAAGTAATCTTCAATAAATAAATTCCATTAGAAAGTGTAGAAATATCGATGTTCTTTTTTTCGATCGTCACAGTTTCATTTTTGATTAACTTCCCTAGAATGCTATAAACATTAACTTGTATCTCTTTTGTTGTATTGAAATACAAGGTGTTTCCGTTGTTTGGATTTGGATATACTTGAAAGTTTTCAAGGTTATTTTCAGGCACACTAAGTGTAGCACTGTGCGATCCAATACCATCAAAAGTATTAGCAGCAAAGGAATCCCATTCATTGATGTCATAGGTAGTATTTGGAGATAATATATCTTCCTTTCTTCTCAATGTTATATTTTGAGCAAAGTTACCACTGTTCCCAAATGTACCCACAATATCTATCAATACCCCGTCTTTAAAAAAACCAATTGGATCATTTCCATTAAAATTCATTGGTGAAGTATCAGGATGAAATAAATCTGCATTATCAATCAGTTCTTGTGCAGTTGCTCCAGAATTAAGAATCACAAAAACATCCCCTGTAGTAATGCTTTGAACAGTACCACTATCTAATGCTAATTCATCAATCCATTCACCAGCACCATTAGACTGTTTCATTATTGAATACCCTTCAAGACTGATCGCAGAACTCGTTAAATTAACGATTTCTATCGCTTTCTGAGTTCCTCCTGCTGGTTCTACATATTCAGAAATAAATAATTCATTAATTCCGTTAGATTGACCATCAGTTGTAGTAACAGATAAAGATTCACTTTGTGCAGATTCGTTGTTTGCTGCATCTTTTGCTGAAACTGATACTTGATAGGTTGTAGAAACGGTCAATCCAGTTATTGTATAGTTTAAATCTGTTGTGGATGCTTCAAACACACCATCTACAAAAACACGGTATTCAGTTACGGCAGTATCATCGGTGGCTGCATCCCAGTTTGCTTTGAATGCAGTACCTGAAATATTTGTTGCTGTAATGTTGGTAGGTACAGAAGGAGCCGTTGTGTCTGAAGTGGTAGTAGCATTTAAAACTGTACTCTTATCAGATTTATTATTAATCAAATCTCTTGCTTCTACTTGTATTGCATAAGAAGTGCTTGGTGCTAATCCTGTAATTTGGTAATTTACATTTGCACTTTGTCCGGTTAATACATCATCTACATAAATATTGTATCCAGTAACTTCAACATTATCGGTTGAAGCTGTCCAATTGATATCAATTGTAGTTGTGGTTTCATTACTTGCAACCACATCCATTGGTTGCGTAGGGGCTTCCGTATCGCTACTCGTATAAATTCCCCAAGTATCTTCAGCAGAATCTCCTCCCCAAATTCGGGTGGCTAAATAAGGATTGTCAATAAGTGGATTTCTGTTTCCTTGTGCGGCTGAATTGTCTGCTGTGTTTTCGTGATATGTATTTCTATTTCTTTCAAAATCAGATACTGGATCTTCGACATTCCATTTTAAAAATAAATCAATCATGTCGTCTTCTGTTAAACTACTATCCCCAATACCCACATTCGTAGGGAGGCAAATATCATCATAACGGATATACATATACATCATCATTCTCGCAACATCCCCTTTCCATTCATCACCAGGATACCAACCACCGTTAGATTCTCCTGAATTTCCAGAACCTTCCGCAAAGCGTTTGTTTCCTCTAGAACTATTTGTCGGTTTGTCTACGGGTCTCAGTGAATGTGCATCTTGTCCAGGTATCGTTGAAGTTGTAATTGCAGGAGTACCAAGAGACTGCGGATATACATGTTCTCGATTCCAAACAAAATTTCCATTACTACCATTATCTTGTAGCGTATTATCTCTTGTTCTATCATTGGTACTGTCACTATCAGAGCCATCTTCCCAGCCATAAATAAGTATTACTTCGTCAGGATTTTCTGGATTCGCATCTGTAATTTTAGAAGCGATCCAAACATCGGGAGTGTATTGTAAAAAATTTGTGTGTGTATTGACAATTTTTTCGTTTAAAGCATTTTTTAACGCCAAACCAGTCAACGTTAAATCCACATCGTTGTAATAAGATTCTTGTGAAAAGCTACTGAGTGAAGCACTAACAATTGCAACAATAAAAAATATTTTTTTCATTTTTAAGGGTATTTTTTGTGAATCAATAAAATTCAAATTTAATTTAAAATATGGTAACTTTTATTTTTTTTCTAATAAAGCCATGTAAAATCCATCAAAACCAGAAATGTGCGCCATTACTTTTTTATCTGAAACAAATGTAAAATCTTTTCCAGCTTCAGAAGCTAAGAAGGTTTTCACTTGATTTTGATTTTCTGAAGGTAAAATAGAACAGGTTGCATACACCATTTTTCCACCTGGTTTCACAATCTTCGAATAGCTTTGTAATATTTCCTGTTGTATTTTTTTGATGTTGTCAATAAATTCAGGTTGCAACTTCCATTTAGAATCTGGGTTTCTTCGAATTACACCCAATCCAGAACATGGCGCATCAATTAAAACACGGTCTGCTTTTCCATGTAATTTTTTGATGGGTTTGGTTGAATCGATGACACGCATATCGATGTTGTGTGCTTTGTTTCTTTTGGCTCTTACCTTTAGCTTACGAAGTTTACTTTCGTAAATATCCATGGCGATAATTTGCCCTTTATTTTGCATTAATGAAGCCAAGTGCAGTGTTTTTCCACCAGCTCCTGCACAGGTATCTACCACTTTCATTCCTGGTTTCACATCCAAATAGGCAGCTACCAATTGAGAAGAAGCATCTTGTACTTCAAAATATCCATTGTGAAATGCTTCTGTTCTAAAAACATTAGCTCTTTCTGGTAAAACCAATGCATCTGGGTGCTGGGGTACGAATGCGGTATCGATGTTTTCAGCTTTTAATTTTTTTTGTAATACTTCTCGCGAAACGTTTAAGGTATTTGTTCTAAGAATAACACTCGCTTGAATGTTTAAGGCGGCGATTTCTTTGGTCCAAATTTCTTCTCCTAATTCTTCAACACAAAGTGTATCCATCCAATCTGGAACAGATTCTCTGAATTTTCTTGTGCGTGATAATTCTGCAAAACGTCCTTTTATTTTTCTTTCGGGTACATCTCCAATTTGATTCCAATCTGGTAACGCAATTCCTCTCAATATACACCATACAGAAAAGATTCTCCAAATATTATCTCTGTCGTAAGGAGTCTTTACTTCCGCAATTTCTGCATACAGTCGATTCCAACGCACAATTTCATAAATGGTTTCTGCAACAAATTTACGGTCTCTTGCTCCCCAACGCTTGTCGCGTTTTAAAGCTTTTTCTACTGCTTTGTCAGCGTAAACGCCTTCATTAAATATATCTCTAATACTATCTATAACTGCAAAAGTCAAGTTTCTGTGTAATCTCATTGTATCGTTTCTATCGGGCTGCAAAGATACGTTAATTTAAGGGATTTTTTTCCTGCTTTTTCATTTCCATCAATGATAAAGAATCAAAAATTGTTTTTTGTGAATCTTGAATTCTTTATTTTCGTTGTTGTAAATGATATCGCGTGAATTTAAACTACCCAATTACATACATAAAAGGCATTAGTGCTCAACGAGCATCGCTTTTGTATGCCGAATTGGGAATCAAATCTTGTAATGATTTATTGCATTTTTTTCCGTTTCGATATATTGATAAAACACAGTTTTATGCAATTAAAGAATTGCAACCCAATTCTTCTGAAGTACAGATTGTGGGTAAAATTACACGCATAAAATCGATAGCTCAAAAGAGAGGGAGTAGACTTGTAGCAACTTTTCAAGATGCTTCCGGTACGATAGAATTGGTTTGGTTTAAAGGTCAGAAATGGATCCAAGATTCCCTCAAAATAAACGAACCCTATGTCGTATATGGAAAGTTGAATCACTACAATGGAAATTTTAGTATTCCGCATCCAGAATTTGAATTGGCTTCTGAATACAAAAAAAAGTTGCAAACCAAAATGCAACCGGTATATCCCTCAACAGAGAAGTTAACAAACTCGGGCGTTTCTAATAAGTTGATTCGTGGCTATATTCAAAACCTATTACAGCAAGTTTTTGATGGAATTCAAGAAAGTCTTTCTCAAGAAATTATGGATGATTTTCAATTGATTTCAAAAAGAGACGCGTTGTTGAATGTTCATTTTCCAAAAAGTCAAGAACAATTAGCAAAAGCAGAATTCCGATTAAAATTTGAAGAATTATTTTTTATTCAACTGCAATTGGCGCGTAAAAAATTGATTCATAAAGCAAAAATTAAAGGGCCTGTATTTGAAAATGTTGGGGACGTTTTTAATCAATTCTATAAAGAAAAGCTACCGTTCGATTTAACGAATGCGCAAAAACGAGTTTTAAAGGAAATCCGAAAAGACGTAGCTTCTAGAGCACAGATGAACCGATTACTACAAGGAGATGTAGGTTCTGGAAAAACAATTGTTGCCTTGTTGTCGATGTTGTTGGCGATTGATAATGGATATCAGGCAACGATTATGGCGCCTACAGAGATTTTGGCAAAACAACATTATATTGCTGTTTCCGAGCTTTTGGAAAGAATGAATATCAATGTAGATATTCTTACAGGTTCTGTAAAAATAAAAAAACGAAGAGAAATTCATGCCAATTTAGAAAACGGACAACTACACATTCTTGTGGGAACACATGCCTTACTCGAGGACAAGGTGAAGTTTCACAATCTAGGAATTGCCGTAATTGACGAACAGCATCGTTTTGGGGTAGCACAACGCTCAAAACTTTGGGCAAAAGGCGCTCAAATCGACGATGGAGGAGCTATAGTTCCTCCACATATTCTTGTAATGACAGCAACCCCGATTCCAAGAACATTGGCCATGTCGGTGTATGGCAATTTAGATATTTCAGTGATAGATGAACTGCCTCCAGGAAGAAAAGAAGTAAAAACGGTACATCGTTATGATAGCAATCGCCTCTCTGTTTTTAAGTTTATGCGAGATGAAATTGAAAAAGGAAGACAAATTTATTTGGTCTATCCTTTAATTCAAGAATCTGCGGCCATGGATTATAAAGATTTAATGGATGGATATGAAGGGGTTTCAAGAGAGTTTCCACCACCAAAATACCAAATCAGTATTGTACATGGGCAAATGAAGCCTGCAGACAAAGAATTTGAAATGCAACGTTTCGTAAAAGGGGAAACACAAATCATGGTGGCTACTACGGTGATTGAAGTTGGTGTGAATGTTCCCAATGCCAGTGTTATGGTTATTGAAAGTGCCGAACGTTTTGGGCTTTCGCAATTGCATCAGCTTAGAGGAAGAGTTGGGCGAGGAGCAGATCAAAGTTATTGTATTTTTATCACGAGTTATAAACTCTCGACAGAAGCAAAAACACGTTTAAAAACCATGGTGGAAACTACAGACGGATTTAAAATAGCCGAAGTAGATTTAAAATTAAGAGGTCCTGGGAATATTATGGGTACCCAACAAAGTGGTGTGTTGAATTTGAAAATTGCAGATGTTGTCAAAGACGGCGCTACTTTGGTGAAAGCAAGAAATGCTGCAATAGGTTTGTTACAAGAAGATACTAATTTATCGAAGCCGGAAAATAAAGGTATTTTAACAACTTTTACTGCCATCTATAAATCTATCGGAATTTGGGCAAATATTAGTTAGACTTAAAATTCCTCTCTATTTTTTTGCATTCAGGCTCCATCTATACCCAACGTTTACAATTGCTTTTGATGCAAATGAAACATAATTGTTTGCATTGAGAGGATTCAATTCAACGGAGGTAATCCAATACCCATTTTTTCGGGTAGCAAAACTAGATTGTAAAAAAATATTAAAAGGGAAGGGCCTTATTCCTACAATCACTTTTGTAGTATTAAACATTTTACCAATACCAATTTTACCAGTAATAAGTGATGGAAGCGCAAAACCAGCTTGATATTCAAAAATGATATCATTTTTATTTACATAGGTTTTTCCCCATAGAACAGAGCTTCCTGGGAATGGAAAATTCTCATCAGCAATGAACGCGATTCCAACATTCCACTCAATAAAAGAATTTTCTGAAGTGATTGAATTGCTTTTTTGTGCATTACTGGTTAGAAAGAAAAATAGGAGTAAAAGCGAACTAAAGATTGTTTTTTTCATGGGATATTATTGAAGTATTAAATACACTCATTTAGCAACTAATATACGAAATAAAAAAAATCATGAAAAAGAGCGCCTATTTTTAATTTCATTTCACCAATAAGTACTCCTTTATATTTCGATTTTTTCGAGTTTTAAAAAACACGTTTAATTGCTGCTTTTTATTCTTTTGGAAATCAAGCTTTTGTTATTAGCAAACTGCTCAAAAAGGGATTCTTATGCAAAATACACATAGACTCCAACGACAATAACACAAATAGCAATTCCAACTAGCTTGGTGTACTTCCAGGAAGTAATGTCTACTTGTTTGGTATATTCTTGAACATAGGCTTCTTTTCTTGGGTAGCATTTTCCTATCAATAACATGATTGCAATGTTTGATAAAAACAGAATGGCCATAATATCTAAAAAGTGAGGGTATGCCTGGGCTTCAATTAAAGCCAATTGAGCAGTGTCTGTGATACCAGCTGTTTTTGCATTTTCTAATGCGGAATTGATGAAATAGGGCTGCATAAAAAACTGACTAATAATATATAGCAAACACCCGGAAACAAGACCAATTTTTGCTGCAATAGCAGGAACTCTTTTGGTAAGATACCCAACAACAATAATTGTTAAAATAGGAATACTATAAATTCCATTTATTTCTTGTAAATAATCAAACAAACTTCCAGCATTGGCAATTAACGGTGCAATAAACATGGCTGCAATAGCAAGGACGATTCCAAACATTTTTCCATACTTTACTACTGTTTTCTCATCTGCATCTTTGTTGATGTGTTGTTTGTAAATATCGATTCCAAACAAGGTAACAGAGCTATTTAAAACGCTATTAAAAGAACTTAAAATAGCACCAAATAAAACGGCTGCAAAAAAGCCAACCCATGCTTCGGGCAATACTTTTCTAACCAATTCTGGATAGGCACTGTCTGCAGATTCTAAATTTCCTTGAAATAAATGAAAAGCGATTAAACCTGGTAAGACTACAATGATTGGCCCTAGAATTTTTATGAAAGAGGCCAACAGCAATCCTTTTTGACCTTCTTTCAAATTCTTAGCCCCCAATGCTCTTTGTATAATTTGTTGATTGGTTCCCCAGTAAAACAGTTGCACTAAAATCATTCCTGTAAATATGGTATAAAAAGGGACTGGATCTGTTGCACTTCCCATGGATTTAAATTTCTCTGGATTTTCAGTAATAAGCACAGACAATCCATCCATAATACTTCCATCTTCACCAATCATCATTAAACCAAAAATAGGAATTAAGATTCCTCCAATTAACAATCCAATGGCATTGATAGAGTCTGAAATTGCAACCGCTTTTAATCCGCCAAAAACAGCATATATAGATCCAATGATTCCAATTCCCCAAACACAAATCCAAATAGATTGTTTGTGAGTAACGCCTAATAATTCTGGCACATTAAACATTCCGCTAATTGCTAAGGACCCAGAATATAAGATAACGGGCAATAGTACAATTACGTAACCAGAAAGAAATAAACCAGAGGTGAGTGTTTTTGTTGTAACATCAAATCTTTTTGCTAAAAAACCAGGAACAGTTGTCAAACCTCCTTTTAAATATTTTGGCAATAAAAAAATCGCTGTGATTACCATTGCGATCGCAGCCAGCGTTTCCCATACCATTACAGAGAGTCCACTTTCATAGGCAGAACCATTCAGACCCACTATTTGTTCAGTTGATAAATTGGTAAGTAGAAGAGATCCCGCTATCACTCCAGCAGTTAAACTTCTACCACCTAAAAAATAACCATCTGAAGAAACAGTTTCTTTTCTAGTTTTCAAATAAGCTATGATAGCAACTAAAGCTGTAAATCCTATAAATGTGAGAAATTGCATAAATTTTGTTTGATTTATTTAATTGCAAAGTACAAAAGAATATTGCCTTTTATAAAAAATAATGAAAAAGATATTTTATTCAATTTTCGAAAACGATTTCGATTTTAGATTTACTGTTTATTATACATAATTATCTTTTTTTAACTGCTTTGTATTAGTTTTAAAAAAATACTTATAATATGAATAAAAAAATACTACTCTGGTCAATAACAGCAGCAATGGCAGGGTTTCTTTTTGGGTTTGATATTGTTGTGATTTCAGGAGCAGATAAAAAATTACAAGCATTATGGCAGTCTTCAGATGCTTTTCACGGTTCCGTTGTAATGGCAATGGCGCTATGGGGTACTGTTTTTGGCGCTTTATTTGGTGGAATTCCTACCAATAAATTTGGGAGGAAGAAAACATTGATATGGATTGGTGTCTTTTATTTTGTTTCTGCGATTGGCTCCTCTTTAGTGAATGACCCCTATCTGTTTGCTTTTTTTAGATTTATAGGAGGTATTGGTGTTGGAGCTTCTACAATTGCGGCTCCTGCCTATGTTTCAGAAATTTCACCAGCGAATGACAGAGGTAGATTGGTCGCACTTTATCAATTTAATATTGTTTTAGGAATTTTAATTGCTTTTTTATCAAATTATTTATTGCGCGATATTGGAGAAAACGCATGGCGTTGGATGATTGGTATTGAAGCCGTTCCTGCATTAATTTATACCGTACTTATTTTTACGGTTCCCAATAGCCCCAGATGGCTTATTTCAAAAAATAGAGATGCTAAAGCTAGAGAAGTTTTAGAATTGATTAATCCTGATGAAAATCCAGAAAAATTATTACTAGAAATAAAAACAGAAAATGATAGCCACGCTGAAGGAGAAAATATTTTCATGAAAAAGTATCGTTTTCCATTAATTTTGGCCTTTTTAATTGCGTTTTTTAATCAATTTTCAGGAATTAATGCATTTCTGTATTACGCACCACGAATTTTTGAAGAAGCAGGTTTGGGTGAAAGTACTGCCTTATTAAGTAGTGTTGGAATTGGAGTTACAAATTTAGTATTTACATTATTAGGCGTGTTTTTAATAGACCGTTTAGGGAGAAAAACACTCATGTATATCGGTTCAATTGGTTATATCATTTCCTTAAGTTTGGTTTCACTAGCTTTTTTCTTTGATTGGGGTGGGATGGCAGTTCCTATCTTTCTGTTCTTATTTATTGCGTCTCACGCAATCGGTCAAGGTGCTGTAATTTGGGTCTTTATTTCAGAGATTTTTCCAAGTCATTTACGTGCAAAAGGCCAATCTTTTGGGTCATCTACTCACTGGGTCTTAGCAGCTATAATTCCATCATTAGTTCCCGTATTTTTCTCTACAATTGGAGCGGGTGTAGTTTTTATGGTATTTGCAATTATGATGGTATTTCAACTGTTATTTGTCATTTTTATGATGCCAGAAACAAAGGGACAATCTTTAGAATCATTGAGTAAAAAATTAATTAGAAATGAAAAATAAAAAAGCGTATTATGGAATACACTTGCTTTTAATTGCAGGAGTATTTGTTTTTTCTGTAGGTTGTAAAAACAATATAGAGAAGAAAGGTTCAAAAGAAATTGCTGCAACTGAGATCTCTGCTGAAGAACAATTGTACAGACCTAACTTTCACTTTACACCAAAAGCCAATTGGATGAATGACCCGAATGGGATGTTTTATTTTAACGGAACTTACCATTTGTACTACCAATATTATCCAGACGGTAATGTTTGGGGCCCGATGCATTGGGGACACGCTACGAGTACTAATATGATTGCTTGGGAAGAAGAACCTATTGCAATTTATCCAGATGATTTAGGACTGATTTTTTCAGGGAGTGCTGTTGTAGATGTCAATAATACATCTGGTTTTGGTAAAGACGGTATTGTACCAATTGTAGCTATGTATACCTATCATAATATGAAAGGAGAACAAGCGGGTGATTTGGATTTTCAAACGCAAGCCATTGCTTATTCTTTGGATGAAGGGATGACTTGGGTGAAGTATGATAAAAACCCAGTGATCCCCAATTCAGGGATCAAAGATTTCAGAGATCCAAAGGTTATTTGGGATGTGGATCATAGTAAATGGATTATGACCTTAGCAGCAGGAGATAAGGTGCTTTTTTATAGTTCATTAAATTTAAGAGAGTGGATTCTTGAATCTTCTTTTGGAGCAGCGTTTGGACAACATGATGGCATGTGGGAATGTCCAGATTTATTTCCAATTAAAGTGAGTGGACAAGACGAAACTAAATGGGTGTTGCTTGTAAGCATCAATCCGGCAGCTCCAAACGGAGGAAGTGGTACACAGTATTTTGTGGGCGACTTTGACGGTCAAAAATTTACATTAGATACGGATTTTAAACAACAATTACAGCAAGACAGAGCAGTTTGGTTGGATTATGGGAGAGACAATTATGCGGGTGTAACTTGGTCAAACATTCCTAAAAAAGATGGTCGTAAACTATTTATTGGTTGGATGTCGAATTGGGAATATGCAAGAGATGTACCCACAGAAACTTGGAGAAGTGCTATGACCATTCCAAGAGAGTTAAAGCTTAAAAAGAATGAAAAAGAGTTTGTACTTTCGTCTGCTCCAGTCTCAGAATTATCAAAATATGTTTCTAAAACGATTGTAAAAGAAACGTTGACGGTCAACAACCAGAAAACAATTATCACTCAAAGTGAGATCGATTTGTCTCGTGTACGAATCCAGTTAGAAATGAATCACTTAAAAAGTGATAAGTATGATTTTACGTTTCAAAATTCATTTGGAGATCGCCTTTCTTTTGGAATAGACAACATTAAAAAACAGTACTATTTGAACCGACAAAATTCAGGAAAGGTGACTTTTTCAGATAAGTTTGCGAATACCATCTCTAAAGCACCAATAAAGAACCCCTCTAATATGCTTAAAATAGGGGTACTTGTAGATAAAACTTCCATTGAAGTTTTTTATAATGATGGAGAAACAATAATGACCGAAATATTTTTCCCCAATGAACCGTTTGAGGCCTTTTCTATAAATACTTCAGATGCTGCATTGATTTTAGAAAACATTAAAATTGAAGAGTTTCAATTAAATTAATTAAAGAAAAATGTCAAATATTGTCTGTTTTGGTGAAGTTTTATGGGATGTGTTTCCGAACAATAAAATGATAGGAGGAGCACCGCTTAATGTTGCTTTAAGATTGCATTCTTTTCAGAACAACGTAACTGTAATTAGCAGTGTAGGGAAAGATTTCAATGGAAATGAATTGCTAGATACCCTCGAAAAAGAAGGTTTAAATACTGCGTTTTTTCAAGTTAATGAAACATTTTCAACCAGTGAAGTTCTTGTAAATTTAGATGCAAAAGGAGGAGCTACTTATTGTATTAAATATCCTTGTGCATGGGATTATATTGCCTTAGAGGACGCGATGATAGCAACTGTGTCAAAATCACAAGCGTTCATATTTGGAAGTCTAATCGCTAGGAGTGAAGAGTCATATAATACGTTATTAACGCTTTTAAAATCTGCGTCTTTCAAAGTTTTTGATGTCAACTTAAGACCTCCTCATTTTAAAATCAATGTAATAGAGGAGCTAATGCAGCAGGCAGATTTTATAAAATTTAATGATGAAGAGCTTTTTGAAATTTGTGCTTCACTTCAGTTTCATTCAAAAGACTTACAAAAGAATATTTTGTTCATTTCAAAACATACCAATACGCATCTTATTTGTGTAACACTTGGTAAAAATGGCGCCATTATATATAGTGATAAAACTTTTTCTTATAATACAGGTTACATGGTAACAGTGAAGGATACTGTTGGTGCGGGAGATTCATTTTTAGCAACATTGATACATCATTTGTTGCTCAAAGAAACTCCACAAAGCGCAATTGACAAGGCATGTGCTGTTGGTGCTTTGGTGGCTTCTAATGCGGGTGCAAACCCAAAAGTAACACAGCAAAGTATTGTGGACTTAATGAAACAATAATGTAGAAGTTAGAAATATAGTATTGTTCTTACTATTTAATTTCTTCAAAAAGAATTGCATCAGAAACTTTTGGTAGATTCTCTTTTTACGAGATCAGTTTCAAGAGTAATGGTGCGTGGTGGTATTGGGTTTTTATCTTTAATTGCCTTAATTTCTGCATGAAATTGATGAAATGTCTTTTGCCCCATTTCAAAACCGGGTTGATTGATTGTAGTTAATGAGGGGGAAGTCACAGATGACATGAACCAATTGCTAAAACCAACAATACTGATGTCTTCAGGAATGCGAACCCCTTGTTTTCTGAATTCATTTATGGCTCCGATTGCAATTAAATCTGTATTTATAAAAATACCATCAACATCATCATGGTCTTTTAAGAGTTGTTTTGCGTTTTTTTGACCTTCTTCAAAACTCTTATCCTCACACTCACAAATGTAAACGAGTGAAGCATCATAAGGGATGTTATTGTCTAACAATGCCTTTTTGTATCCTAAGAAACGATCTATTGAATTTTGAGGTAAAAGAGCTCCTCTAAAATGTGCAATTCGTTTGCATCCAGAATCGATTAAATGTTGTGTTGCTTTATAGGCAGCATTTCGGTCATCAATAATTATTTTTGAACATTTTACAATTTTGGCAATCTTATCAAACATGACCAAGGTTTTGTCTTGCGCCAATACCGCATTTAAATGATCGTAATTAGCGGTTTCATTTGCTAGGGAAATTAGAATGCCATCTACTCCGTGACTTATAAGCAGATTAATTTGTTTTTTTTCTAACTCGTAAGAGTCATTGGATTGAAGTATGATAACCAAATAGCCTTCATTTTCAGCTTCTTTAAGAATGCCTTCTATCACATTTGAGAAAAAATAATGAACTATTACAGGGATAATTAAACCAATAGTTTTTGATTCTTTGGTTCTTAAATTGACTGCAAAAGAGTTGGGTTTGTAATTTAATTCTTTTGCTAAATTACAAACCAGATCTCTGGTTTTTTTACTAACGTCAGGATAGTCATTTAGCGCCTTCGAAACCGTAGCAACTGAAATCCCTAAGGTTTTAGAAATAAATTTTAAACTTGCTTTTTGCATTGTATAGCAGTTGATTTATAGTTTTAAGGTACTCATTTCCAATAAAAAGAAAAAATACATATGAGAAACTGTTTGGTCTACTTCTTTCGCTAAATATTATTCAATAATATACAATCAAAAATAGAACATTTATTTTACAAAGAAGAATGAAACCTAAAAAAACAATTAATTTTATCGTTTAAAAAGACTGATTTTAGATTGATTCATAGTCAAAAAAAAATAAACTAAATCACCTAAAATTATACGCTAATTTTAAAAATGTTTTCGGTAATTTTTGTATTTTTATTTTTCAAATTCAATTCAATAAAATGAAACATATTTTAACGACAATTATCAGTTTATCATTATTAGTAAGCTGCGGAAAACAACAAAAAAATGACATTTCAAAAGATCAAGAGGTAGTTTCGGTTCCCGTAGCTAAAACTAAAAAAAACAATGTTACTATAGATGCTAATGGTACTGCAAATATTTTAATGACCTCTAATGATGTAATGAAGTTTAATTTTAAAAAAATGACTGTTAAAGCGGGGCAAAAAGTGATTTTGACGCTTAAGCACACAGGGAAATTGGACAAAAGGATCATGGGACATAATGTTGTAATTTTACAAAAAGGAGTAAAGCTTTCAGCATTTGCAAGTTTGGCAGCTGCAGCAAAAAATAATGATTATATTCCAGAAGGTAGTACAGATATCATAGCCCATACCAAAATGATTGGTGGTGGAGAATCCGCTACTGTTGAATTTACTGCTCCAGAAGCCGGAATCTATGATTTTATTTGTAGTTTCCCAGCGCACTTTGCGATGATGAAAGGGAAGTTTATTGTAGAGTAATGTTTAAAAAATACTTGAATTTTAAAGTACCTTAAAATTCAAGTATTTCAATGTTCTTAAATTCTATTGGATGGCTTTCACTCTGTAAAGAAATATATCCACTTTTTAGTGATTCCCCATCCTTCTGTTGCACTTTTTTAGAACTGGTCTCTAAAAACTGACCACCAAAGGTTGGATTAGCGTATGAGATTACCCTATTTTTGTTAATATAATGCGTTATAGAATCTTTTCTCACCTCGATTTCCACAGAAACCCACTCTTCACCGTAATATGTTTTCCCTTTTGAAGGAATACAATGAGCTGTTTCTTTAAGACCATTAATTTCGACATGGGTACCAGGTGTGCATAAGTTTCCTGTGGGACGTGCAATTTCCTTCTTTACACCTCCTAAAAACTGTACTTCCAGAGATATTGGAAACCCTTGTTCTATTAACATGGTTTCTGGAGCTTGGCAATGGATCATTACACCACTGTTCTTTTCAGCCCAAGAAGCACCACCTTTCGCCTGTTTACCAACAAATCGATACTGTAATCTTAAAGTGTAATAAGAAAAAGGAGTCTTGTAAAACAAATGCCCATATTCGTTTGTAAAATTATCATAAGCATCATAGGATACCTTTAAATGACCTTCTGATACACTGAAAGTATTTTTGTAATTATGGCCATATGCATAACCATTAAATTTAGGACTCCATCCCTCTAGGTCTTTACCATTAAATAGTGGTTTCCATTGCTTTTTAGACTCAGTTTTAATGAGCGTATTTTCTTTGGTTTTTTGGCAACTAAAAAAAGCAACAAGAACAATGAAATAACTATATTTAAGAAGTGTATACATTGTTTTGTCGCTTTTATGTTTTTAAAATTTAGATTAAAGAGAATAAGCTTTTCCTCCTGTTAGCTCTTGTAAATCACCGCTATAATAAGCGGAAGGTATAGGGTCATAGACAAGGATATTTTCACCTACTTGCTCTGAATTTCTATACCCAGTAATTGTCAACCATTTGAGTTGTCCTAAAAACTCAGATTGTGTCATCGATTTAGCTTCCGGGTTTTCTTCTCTTTCAATATCTATATCACCTTTCACCAATAAATATCGATCTAATATTGCGGTATAATTATCCTCTGTTAATTGATCTATCGGAGTAGTTTCATTCGGTTTTAAGGTTGCAATCAATCTTTCAAAAGCAGTCCTCGTAATAGCTTGGTCTTCGATGCTTAATACTTCATCAATATATTTGTCTATAAATTGTGGTACATTGACTTCAGATGCAGCAGGAGTAGAGGCTGTTTTTGGTAAAATGATGTCTACCAAATCTGTCAATACTGTTTTTTCATTGGGTGTTAAAAATTTAGGAACCCAAGTTTCTGTATTTGTTGTGCAGCTTTGAAAAATGCTTAGCAAGCTGGGTGCAGCAATTGTAAACCCTGCTGCAAGTCCTATGTTTTTGAGTGCGTCTCTACGTTTCATAATTTATGAGTATTAAGCGTTCTTTTTAAGTTTTTTTGCGGCATGGTTTGCTGCTCTCGCTGTAAATGCCATGTAGGTCAATGATGGATTTTGACAGCCAGAAGAAGTCATAAATGCACCATCGGTAACATAGACGTTATTACAAGCATGTATTTGATTGTATTTGTTAAGAACAGATGTTTTTGGGTCTTTTCCCATTCGAGCTGTTCCCATTTCATGAATTCCAAGTCCCATCGCTTTACCACCATTATCGTATCCTCTTACATTTTTATATCCAGCAGCTTTCAACATTTTTATAGCTTCCTCCTGCATATCTTTTCGCATTTTAAATTCATTTTCTCCAAATGCAGCATCAAAAGTAATGGTTGGTAAACCCCATTCATCTTTTTTGTTTTCGTCTAAATACATTCTGTTACTGTGGTCAGGCAAGGTTTCTCCAAAAGCCAATAAGTTTACATTCCACTCTCCAGGTTTTAAAATGGCATCCACTAATTTTGGACCGTATTTCAATTCTGCTACCATTTCTGAAGTGTCTTCTCTACTTGCACCTCCCTGATAACCGTAGCCTCTTAAGAAGTCTTTATTATCGGTCTTACCTCCTAAATTTCTAAATCTTGGAATGTAAATTCCATTGGCTCTTCTCCCTTTAATATGTTTATCATCAAATCCTTCTGCGGTTGCTTGTGCTCCAACATGAAAGTGGTGGTCCATAATATTGTGCCCTAGTTCTCCACTGTCATTCCCCAATCCATTCGGAAATCTTTCTGATTTTGATTGTAATAGAATCGATGCGGATGCCATAGCAGATGCACACAAAAAGATTACTTTGGCATGATAAACATGTTTTTTTTTTGTTTCTGCATCAATAACACGAACTCCTGTCGCTTGTTTGGTTTTTTCGTCATAAATAACCTCATGCACAATAGAATTAGGTCTTAAAGTCATATTTCCTGTTGCCTCTGCGGCTGGTAATGTAGAAGAGTTGCTACTAAAATATGCACCATAAGGACAACCTCTCATACATCTGTCTCGATACTGGCAGGTACTTCTACCCAATCCTTCTTTGGTTCCTTCTGTAATATGTGCTGTTCTACCAATGGTAAGCAAGCGATCATCATCAAATTTTTCCGATATTTGTTCTTGAAGGTGTTCTTCCACACAATTTAAATTCATCGGTTTTAGTAGCTTTTGATCTGGAAAGTGTTTCAAACCTAAGTTTTGACCACTTACTCCTATGTATTCTTCCACTTTATCGTACCAAGGTTCGATATCTTTATATCGAACTGGCCAATCAACAGCAATTCCATCCTTTTTGTTTGCTTCAAAATCAACATCACTTAGACGGTAACTTTGTCGTCCCCACATTAATGAGCGTCCGCCAACATGATAGCCACGAATCCAATCAAAACGTCTTTCTTCATTGTAAGGATGCTTTAAATCATCAACAAAAAAGTGTTGTCGAGCTTCCTGTGTTGTATAGCCTGTTCTGTGTTGTTTGTGTTTTCGTTCTCGAGTTTCTCTGCTTGCTTTTCCACCATTGGGTAAGTCCCATGGATCTAAATGAGCTGTCGGGTAGTCTTCTACGTGTTTTACCATTCTTCCTCTTTCAAGAACCAATGTCTTTAAACCGTTTTCGCAAAGTTCTTTTGCTGCCCAGCCCCCAGAAATTCCTGTTCCAACTACTATCGCGTCGAATTGATGGTTTTCCATAATTGTCTTTGTAATTAATTGATATGTTGTTTTTATTGCTATATTATTGTCAGATTCTAAATTAAATCTACTATAAATTATTGATTTATCAGCCAAATTAATTAATTTGGCAACTTATAATGTTCAATATTATTCAGTGAAATTAAATATACAAAATATAACACCTTTTGAGGTTGACGGAATTGAGTATCATGCTGATACTTGTTTGCCATTAATAGATGCTGTTTCTAGAAAGAAACTAAAGTTCAATGCTTTGGCGAGATACACGTATCCTGGAAAGCGTTTGACTGATGACACATTAGGGATCAATAGCATTGGATATTGGGATGCGAATGAGCCGCAAGACTGGGGTTTAGATTGGCATCGCAATGAAGGCATTGAAATTCATTTTTTAGAATCGGGAACAATGCCTTATGCACAAGAAGGAGTAGAGATGAATTTGAGTCCTAATTCCTTAACAATAACTAGGCCTTGGGAGATGCATAAGGTGGGTGGGCCAAATATAGGTATGGGCCGATTCTACTGGGTCATTTTAGATCTTGGTGTTCGACGCCCACATCAAAACTGGTCTTGGCCAGATTGGATTGTTTTAGCGCCAAATGACCTCGAGAAATTAACCACTATTTTAAGACAAAATGAAAATGTTTCTTGGAAAGGGGACAAACGAATTTTAGATTGTTTTCAGCAAATTGGGAAAGCAGTTGATGGAGATGTTGATGGGAGCAATGCCTCTAAAATAAGACTGTTGGTCAATAGTTTACTGTTGTTTCTTCTTGATTTGTTGGTCGTTGATAAGGTAAAGTTGGATGAAGAATTGGTAAATAGTTCTCGAAGTGTTCAGTTGTTGTTAAAAGAATTAGAAGGAAGTTTGTCTGAGAATTGGACCGTTGAAAAAATGGCAAAATCTTCAGGAGTAGGTTTAACGCGTTTTACTTTTCATTGCAGGCAATTAACGAACTTAACACCAATGAAGTATTTAATGCATAGACGCATTGAAATGTCCAAGAGAATTTTGCAGGAACAATTGGATTTAAGTATTTCGGATGTCGCCTATTTATGTGGATTTTCTACCAGTCAATACTTTGCAACGATGTTTAAAAAACAAGTAAAATGCACACCAGTTTCTTACCGTAAAAAAGCTTTTGTAACACCTTAGTTTTTTTGTTTAAAATTTTTCACTGAATAATTATACACACAGTTTTATGTTTCATTTTATAATTTTCAACCTCATAAATTTTAAATAATCAAATCTAATGGACGCAAGAATCCTTCCAAAATCAAAAACTGTTTTATTATTAACACTTCTTTTATCAGTAGTTTTTAGCTGTAAAAACGAGCCTAAAAAAGTAGCACCTGCGAATACAGGGTCTCCTTTCTTTAAACTCTCATTAGCACAATGGTCTCTTCATAAATATGTTCTTAATGAAAAAAAATCACCTTTTCATTTTGCTTCACAAGCAAAAGAAATGGGATTTGAAGGTTTAGAATATGTAAGTCAATTGTATGCTGGAGAAATAGAGAAATTAGGTTTTGTTGCAGTAATTGATTCACTCAAAACTATAAGTGAAACTGAAAATATGCAAAACGTTTTGATTATGGTTGATAATGAAGGCGATTTAGCTGATCCTGATGAAGCAAAACGAGATGTTGCTGTGGAAAATCATAAACGCTGGGTAGATGCAGCAGCAGTTTTAGGGTGTCATTCCATTCGAGTGAATACTTTTGGAACCAATGCTCCTGAAATTTGGAAAAATTCTGTGGTAGATGGTCTTAGAAAATTATCGATCTATGCTGCCTCAAAAAACATCAATGTGCTTTGTGAAAATCATGGTTGGTTGTCGTCAGATGCTGAAAAATTAATGAAAGCTATTCAGGATGTTAATATGGATAATTGTGGAACATTACCAGATTTTGGAAATTGGTGTACAAAAAGAACCGATCCTTTCGCTAAATGGGGAGACTGTGAAGAAGTGTACCCAGACAAATATAGAGGTATCCAATTAATGATGCCCAAAGCGAAGGCAGTAAGTGCAAAATCGTATGATTTTGATGCTGAAGGCAATGAAACAACTATCGACTTTATCCGAATGATGCAAATTGTAAAAGATGCAGGTTATACTGGTTTTGTTGGTGTTGAGTATGAAGGAAGTCGTTTAGACGATGCTTCAGGAATTAAAGCAACGAGAGATTTGCTTTTGAAAGCAGCAAAGGAAATTCAATAAAATAGTAGAAGTTTTGAAAATAAAAAATAGAATACGATGAAAAAAACAGTACAATTTCAATTATCATTTATGATGTTTCTCGAATTTTTTATTTGGGGAGGATGGTTTGTGACGATGGGTTCTTTCTTAGGAAGTAATCTAAATGCATCTGGAGCAGAAACAGGGATGGCCTACTCAACACAGTCTTGGGGAGCCATTATTGCTCCGTTTATTATTGGTATGATTGCAGATCGTTATTTTAATGCCGAGAAAATTCTTGGTGTGTTGCACCTAGTGGGAGCAGTTTTAATGTATATGATGGCACAATCAACTGAATTTAGTACGTTTTATCCTTATGTATTAGGATATATGATTGCTTATATGCCTACTTTGGCTTTGGTCAATTCGGTTTCTTTTAACCAGATGAGTGATCCTGCAAAACAATTTCCTATGGTTCGAGTATGGGGAACTATTGGTTGGATTTTAGCAGGTTTAGCGATTAGTTTTATTTTTAAATGGGATTCAGAATCAAATATTGCAAACGGAATGTTATCGAATACATTTATAATGGTTGCCATTGCTTCCTTAGTTTTAGGTGTCTTTAGTTTCTTTTTACCGAAAACACCTCCAACGTCAAATAAGGAAGAAAAAGCTACTATTTCTGATATTTTAGGGTTGGATGCATTGAAGTTATTTAAGGATCGCAACTTTTTAGTATTCTTTATTTCTTCTTTTTTAATCTGTATTCCACTCGCATTTTATTATCAAAATATAAGTTTGTTTTTAACGGAATACAAAGTAGATAATTCGACTGCTTGGGCCTCTTTAGGACAAGTTTCAGAAGTTGCTTTTATGCTGTTGTTGCCTTTCTTCTTTAAAAAATATGGTTTTAAAAATACTGTATTGTTTGGAATGTTTGCTTGGGTAATTCGTTATGTATTATTTGCATATGGGAATAATGGAGACCTGTTCTTTATGTTGGTAACTGGGATTGCATTGCACGGAATTTGTTATGATTTTTTCTTTGTTTCTGGGCAAATTTATACAGACTCTAAAGCTGGAGATAAAGTAAAAAGTGCCGCACAGGGTCTAATTACATTAGCAACGTATGGAATTGGTATGTTGGTTGGTTTTTGGGTAGCAGGAAATATTGTCGATAAAAACTTAATTGCAAACGGTGCGCATAGTTGGAAAGATATTTGGCTGTTTCCAGCCATCTTTGCAACTGCTGTACTTGTAATTTTTGCCTTGTTTTTTAAAAACGAAAAAGTAGATTATAAATCTTAAAAAAAGAAATGAATTCTAAAATAAAATTAGGAATATTAGGAGGAGGTGGTGATTCATTAATCGGTGTGTTGCATCGTGTAGCTGCTTCGATGTTTGATAAATATGAACTGGTTGGTGGTGTGTTTAATCTTAATTGGGATGAAAATGTAGGTTTTGCTAAAAATATTGGATTGCCTACAAATAGAATATACAAAGATTTTGATACGCTAATTGCTCAAGAGTTGAAACTTCCTGAACAAGAGCGAATGCAAGTCGTTTCTATTTTAACACCCAATTTTTTGCACTTTTCAATGGCAAAAAAACTATTAGAAAATGGTTTTCATGTCATTTGTGAAAAACCAATGACGACTACTTCTTCTGAAGCAGCAATCTTAAAAGAAACATTACAAAAAGCCAAAACAGTTTTTGCTGTTACTTACACGTATACAGGGTATCCAATGATTCGTCAAATGCGAGAAATGGTAAAAGAAGGTGTACTTGGAAATATTCAAAAAATAGATGCACAGTATTATCAAGGTTGGATTAATCCAATTATTCATGATACCGAAAAACGTTCAAATACTTGGAGACTTAATCCAGAAAAATCTGGACTGAGCTGTTGTGTGGGGGATATCGGTACCCATGCTTTTGAAATGTTAGAATATGTTTCGGGTGTTACCATAGAAAGTATTTTAGCCGATTTAAACTATCTCTATTCAGACAATAAAATGGACATTGACGGTACGATTTTACTTCGTTGTTCAAACAACGTAAAAGGTGTTATTTGTACGAGTCAGATTGCTACAGGTGAAGAAAATAGTTTTGTTGTTAAAATCTATGGAGACAAAGCGGGAATTAAATGGGAACAAGAAAATCCGAATTTCTTGTATTTAATGGAAGAAGGAAAACCGCTCCAAGTCTTAAAGCCGGGACACACTTATAATAGCGAGTTGTCTTTAGGAGGAACAAAGTTACCGCCAGGGCATCCTGAAGGAATTTTTGATGCGATGGGGAATATTTACAAAGGTGTTGCAAAGGCGATTCATAAAGAACCGTATAATTCGGGTGAATTTCCTACGATGACAGACGGTATTCGTGGCGTAAGTTTTATAGAAAAAGCCGTAGCCTCCCATCAGCAAGGAAATGTATGGGTTGCAATGAACGAACTATAAGGGTTTGTTTATAATTATTGCTAACTAATAATATAATTTATAAGTTCAATGGATAAAAGAGAGGTATTGGTATTTTCTTTCTCTTTTAGAACTTTTAATAATCCAAAATAAAAGATGACAACAATAAAAGGACCTGCTGTGTTTTTAGCACAGTTTATGGACGATAAAACGCCTTTCAATTCACTCGATGGTTTGTGCAAATGGGCATCAGATTTAGGGTATAAAGGAGTACAAATTCCTACGCTAGATAAATCGATTATTGATTTAGATGTTGCCGCCAATAGTCAAACCTATTGCGATGCATTTAAAGGCAAAATAAATAGTTATGGACTTGAAATTACAGAATTGTCTACTCACATTCAGGGTCAGTTAGTTGCCGTTCATTCTGCGCATGACGTGATGTTTGATGTATTTGTCCCGAAAGCACTTCAAGGGAAACCAAAAGAAAGAACTTTATGGGCCATTGATCAAATGAAAAAAGCAGCCATCGTTAGCAGACGTTTGGGTTTAAAAACACATGCTACATTTTCAGGGTCTTTACTTTGGCCGATGATTCATCCATGGCCACAACAACCTAAAGGTTTGATTGAAACAGGATTTAAGGAATTGGCAGACCGATGGGTGCCCATTTTAGATACTTTTGAAGACAATGGAGTAGATGTTTGTTATGAGGTACATCCAGTAGAGGATATTCATGATGGCGATACTTTTGAACGATTTTTAGCGGCAACAGGAAACCACAAACGTGTAAATATGTTGTACGATCCATCTCATTTTGTATTACAACAATTGGATTATTTAAAATACATAGATCATTACCATGAATTTATTAAAGCGTTCCATGTAAAAGATGCTGAATTTCATCCAACAGGTAAAAAAGGGACTTTTGGAGGGTATAATGATTGGAAACACCGAGCTGGCCGTTATCGTTCGCCAGGAGACGGACAAGTAGATTTTAAGCAAGTCTTTTCGAAACTTACCGAATACGGTTGCGATGTTTGGGCTGTATTGGAATGGGAATGTGTGATTAAAAGTCCTGAACAAGGTGCTCGTGAAGGTGTTGATTTTATAAAAAAGCATATTATTGAAGCAACCAACAAGCGTTTTGACGATTTTGCAGGGAGTGATAAAATGGATGAAAATTATTTAAAACAAATTTTAGGGATATAAGTATGAAAAGATTTTTTGCAATATTAGGATGCAGCATAGCCATGATGGGCTGTGATCAAACGGTAAAAGAAATTTCAGTGTTAGAAAGTGTAGAAGAAGCTGCACCAATGGAGCCTGCAGAAACAGAGGTCTGGTCACCAAAACCAAAAACAGTTTCAGTAGACGAAACAACTGGTATTCCATCGGATGCGATTGTTTTGTTTGATGGTATCCATTTTGATGAATGGATTTCTTCAAAAGATTCTACAGCAGTACAATGGATTTTGAACAAGGATAAGAGTATGACTGTTAAAGACAAATCAGGAGATATTCAAACCAAAAGAAATTTCGGTTCGGTTCAACTGCATCTTGAATGGCGTTCTAATATTGCGAAAAGAGCAAATGGACAAAATAGAAGCAATAGCGGTGTTTTTCTTCAAAACCGATATGAGGTACAGATTTTAGACAATAACGACAACGAAACCTATGTCAATGGGCAAGTAGGGGCTATTTATAAACAGTCGATACCCTTGGCTAAAGCTTCTTCGAAAACCGGAGAATGGAATGCTTACGACATTATTTATCATGCTCCTGAGTTTGATGCCAAAGGACTGCTTTCAAAACATGCGACTATTACTGTTCTTCATAATGGTGTTTTAATTCAAGATCATTATTTAATAAAAGGGAGCACAGAGTATATTGGCTGGCCCAAAAATCAAGCGCATGGGAAAGCACCCGTTAAGCTACAGGACCACCAAGATCAAAGTGGTGTTAGCTATCGAAACATTTGGGTTCGAGAGCTAAAATAGTCTCACATTTAGCACCGAAAACGTTTTCGGTAAAATTTTAAGGCTATTTTTGTGAATTCATTAATAAAATCATAATTATTTGTTAATATTACAATTGATATAAGTGTTCTTTACAAGAATTAACAAATTTAATTAACTTTTTTAAACTCAAATTTAAATGAAAAACAAACTACTTAAAAAACTGGTCTTACCGATTCTCTTATTGGTTGGTGGTTTTATGTATGGACAAACCGTTACAGGTGTTGTTTCTGACGCCTCTGGTACTTTGCCAGGCGTAAGTGTAAGCGTGAAAGGAACTTCTGTTGGAACAGAAACTGACTTTGATGGAAAGTATTCTGTAACAGCTAAACAAGGAGACGTTTTAGTCTTTAGATCTTTAGGTTACAAAACAACTGAGAAAACAGTAGATTCAGATACTGTTAATGTAACTTTAGCTCAAGATGCAACTCAATTAGATGAGATTGTTGTTGTGGGTTATGGAAACAGTACTAAAAAAGAAATTACTTCATCGGTTACCAAAGTAACAGAAGAAGAATTTAACAGAGGTACTATTAATGCTCCTTCTCAATTACTTCAGGGTAAAGTTGCGGGTTTAAGTATTTATAACAAAGGAGGTAATCCTAATGAAGATGCCGTTATTCGTTTAAGAGGTATTTCTACAGTAGGAGCAAACTCTTCACCACTAGTTGTTGTAGATGGCGTTATTGGAGCTTCTTTAAATAATGTTGATCCAAGTGATATTGAAACAATGACTGTTTTAAAAGATGGATCTGCTGCTGCAATCTACGGATCTCGTGGTTCTAGTGGAGTTATTATTGTAACTACCAAAAGAGGTAAAGCTGGTACAACGGAAGTTGCTTACAGTGGTTCTGTTGCAGTTGCTTCAATTTTAAATACAATCGACGTAATGTCTGGAGATGAATTTTCTGCTGCAGGTGGTACAGATTTAGGTAGTAGAACAAACTGGTTAGACGAAGTAACAAGATCTGCAGTAACAAATATCCACAACATCTCTATGTCTGGTGGTTATGAAAACACTACTTTTAGATTATCTACTAACATTAGAGAGTCTCAAGGGATTTTACAGAAATCTGGTTTTGACCAATTCAACACAAGATTACAAGCTACGACTCGAATTTTAGATGACAAATTGAAAATTAACTTCAATGCATCTTATACAAGTAGAGATACTGATTACGGATTCAATGAAGCTTTAAGATATGCTGTATTGTACAATCCAACAGCTCCAGTATATGGTGCGGATTCACCGTATCCTTATAACGCTGATCCTTATGGAGGTTATTTTGAAACCTTAGGTTTGTTTGATAGTTTTAACCCAGTTTCTATTATCAATCAAAATACAAATCAAGGAAGTAGAAATGAGTTTACTTATAGTGGTAACTTCAAGTATGACTTTTCTGATAACTTTTCTGCAAGTGCTATTTATTCTGAACAAGCTTCAAAATACACAAACGGAGAGTACTACACAACAACTTCTTTGTTTAGAGGAAATGCTTCTAGTCCAACACGTAAAGGTTTAGCGCGTTTAACTTCAGGAGAAAACAGATTTAAGTTATTTGAACTTTATGGAGATTACAACTTAGACTTAAGCGAAAAGACCAATATGAAATTTACAGCGGGTTATTCTTGGCAACAAGAAAACTTTAATAGCTATTTCTTATCTGCTGGAGATTTTCCAAATGATAACTTAGCATATATTGATGCATTAGAGTGGTCTCAGGATCAAGTGAATGCTGGTCAATTAGAAGTGAGTAGTGATCGTTCACCAGATCAAAAAATTATTGCATTTTTTGGTAGAATGAATGTTTCTTATGACGATGCGATCTATTTCAATGCATCGATGCGTAGAGAAGGTTCTACAAAATTAGGAGAAAACAACAAGTGGGGTCTTTTTCCAGCTTTAGGTTTAGGAGTAGATGTGAATAAATATTTACAATTAGAGAATGTGAACTTATTAAAAGTTCGTTTAGGATACGGTGTTACTGGTTCTTTACCTTCTCAATATGGTCTTCAGTATGCACGTTTCAATCCTGCTGGAGATTTATTAAGTACTCAACAAGCAACGGATGCAAATCCAGACTTGAAGTGGGAAGAAAAAGCAGAAACAAACTTTGGTATCGAATACAATGCGGGTAGATTGTCTGCTACATTAGATTTGTATACACGTAAAGTTTCTGATTTTATTTTAGAAAGAACTGTTGATGCAGCTGTATATCCAACGGGATCACGTGTTGAAAATGGTGGAGATTTGTCTACGAATGGTTTTGAATTGGCTGTAAACTATGACATCATTAAAAACGAAACATTAACGTATAACTCAGGATTGGTGTTGTCTAGCTACAAATCAACTTTAGATTCTTTCGATAGAAGTGGATTAAGAGGAAATTTAGGTGCACCAGGACAGAATGATACAAATGTAGTTTTAGTTGCTCCAGGACAAGAAATTGGTCAAATTTATGGACCAGTATGGGATGGAACAATAACTGATGGAAGTCAGAACTTCTTAGATCTTAACGGAGATGGAGTAATGCAAACAGACCAATTGTATGACAATGCAATTGATGCTGACGGTGACGGAAACATTGATGGAGATTTAACGAAATTAGGAAATGGTATTCCAGATTTCGAATTAGGATGGTCTCACAGTATTTCTTATAAGAATTGGGATGTAAATGCGTTTTTCAGAGGAGCATTTGGACACAGTATGGTAAACAACTTTAGAGTGTTTTATGAGCCAAGAGTAGGTTCTCAAGGATCTTATAACTTCGTAAATACTGAGTTAGCTGATCCAGCAATCACAAACGCTAAATTTAGTTCTTTATATGTTGAAAAAGCAGATTTCGTAAAATTAGACAACTTATCAGTTGGATATACTTTCGATATTGCTGAAAGCAACAAGTACTTCAAAAATGTTAGATTGTCATTAAGTGGACAAAATTTATTTACAATTACGAATTATTCAGGTGCAGATCCAGAACCAGCGCTACAGGATAGAGGTTCAGTTGATAATGGTGGATTCTTAGGTTCTAATGCAGATCCATTAACACCAGGGATTGACAGAAGATATAACTATTTTTCTGCAAGAACGATCACTGTAGGATTAAATATTAACTTTTAATAAAAATAGAAATGAAATATACTTATAAATTATTTACAATTTGTTTCGCATTACTTACGGTAAGTGCTTGTACAGATTTAGATGAAGTTCTAATTGGAGAAGTGAATTCTTCATTTAACGGAACAGAACCTTCTTTTGGAACATTTGACGGTGGTGGTTCAGGCCCAGCCGATGCAGTTAGTTCTGCATACAATGAATTAAGAAATGCAGGTTCTGCAAATCATGGTGGATACTGGTCAGTGAATTCTGTATCTTCAGATGAAATGGCGATTACACAAAAAGGTGGTGACTGGTATGATGGTGGTATTTGGATTAATATGCACAGACATACATTTACATCTACAAACGGTCCTATTAAGGATGCGTGGAACCAGCAATATGCTGCTATTGGAGCTTGTAATACTGCACTTGCAGATGGTGGTTTAAATGCAGATCAAGTTGCTCAAGTAAGAGCACTTAGAGCATTTTTCTACTTCCGTTTATTAGACATGTATGGAAGAGTGAAAATAGTTACAACTCCTGGAGTGGATGCACCTCAAGCTACAAGAGCTGCGGTTTATGACTTTGTTGAGTCTGAATTATTAGCTTCTTTAGGGATTTCAAGCGTATCTATGGCAATGGATTTAACTTCAAGTCCATTAGGAACTTCAAGAGATGCTTATAGAATCAATCAATTTGCTGCTTTAGGTTTATTATCTAAGTTGTATTTAAATGCAGAAGTGTATACAGGTACTGCTATGTATTCTGAAGCTGCGATTGCTGCAGGATATGTAATTGACAATGGAGGTTACATGTTATGTGACACAGGTTGTTCTAAGCCAAACGAAGGTAGAAGACCTTCTGTAGCTACAGATCCTGAAAACTTAGAAGGTTATGCGGCTGTATTTGCTCCGAATAACCAAGGTAATCCTGAAATTATTTGGTCAATTGCTTACGACAACGTTACTGGACCAAACATGAACTTTGCACAAATGTCATTGCATTATTCAAGTCAATTTACTTGGAATCTTCAAAGTCAACCTTGGAATGGGTATTCTGCTTTAGAAGATTTCTATAATTCTTATGATGTTGCCGACAAGCGTAAAGCTGCCAACTTTATTATTGGTGCGCAATCAGATTATGAAGGTTCTGTAATTTTAGATTATGCTGCTACTGGTGGAGATTTAGAATTAACGTATACTGCTGCAATTAATGAATTGGAGCCAAATGCTTCAAGAAAAGGTGGTGCTCGTTTAGGGAAGTTTAGCTTTAGACAAGGACAACTTGACAATATGGATAATGATTTCCCTATTATTCGTTTAGGTGAATTGTATTTAATACGTGCTGAAGGAAACGCAAGAGCTGCAGGAGACTGGAGTTTAGCAGCTACTGATGTAAACACTTTAAGAGCAAGAGCTGGTGTACCTGCAATGTCTGGTATTACTGCAGATAGCTTTTTGGCAGAAAGAGGTAGAGAAATGTTTATGGAAGTAACTCGTAGACAAGATTTAATTCGTTTTGGTAAATGGGGTAGCTCATGGTGGGAAAAGAACAACAGTGATGTACATAGAACTGTATTCCCTATTCCACAAGAACAAATTGATGCAAGTAACGGTACTTTAACACAAAATACGGGTTACTAATTTGTAGAATTATTACAGATTATATCAATAAATTATAGTAACGGGTTGTCGTATGGCAACCCGTTTTTTTTAGCTGCTATTTTATGTTAAATTTTAGCTTTTTAAAGGAATATTTTAGTTTATCAGTTGTAAATCATCACAATAAAACTTAGATTTGTTTGTCTATATATACAGTGCAGTACAGACTGTTTTATCAATTTCGTATTAATATTTAGACCCATTTATACGGCCCTTTTTATGAATTTAAAACTTGGATTTCTTTCAATACTTTTTTTACTTTTTTTTTCTTGTGATCAAGAAGAAAAAGTAAAAACATTATTTGAATTACAAGAGAATACAGGTGTTCAGTTTGCAAATACATTAGTGGAAACAGAAAATTTGAATCCATACACCTATAAAAATTTTTATAATGGTGGTGGTGTTGCTTTGGGTGATATTAATAACGATGGATTATTAGACATTTATTTTTCTGGAAATCTTGTTGAAAATCAATTGTACCTGAATAAAGGGGATTGGAAGTTTGAAAACATCACTAAAAAAGCAGGGGTCTTAAGTACAGATAATTGGTCTTCTGGTGTTACTTTTGTAGATATCAATTCTGATGGATTGTTAGATATTTACGTTTGTCAAGCAGGCCCTCCAAGAGATAACAACAGACACAATCAACTTTTTATCAATAATGGTAATTTAACTTTTAGTGAACAGTCTAAAAAATATGGTTTAGATATTACAGGATTAGGCGTACAAGCCAATTTTTTCGACTATGACAAAGATGGAGATTTGGATTGTTATCTTTTAAACAATTCAATTCGTTCTGTTGGAAACTATGATTTAATCAAAGATCAACGGGATAATGCCACTGAAAAAGGAAATAAATTACTGCGAAATGATAATAATGTTTTTGTTGATGTTACCAAAGAAGCTCATATTTATTCCAGTGCTATTGGATTTGGTTTAGGTATCACAATCAGTGATTATAATAAGGATACTTGGCCCGATATTTTTATTTCAAATGATTTTTTTGAAAGAGATTACCTTTATGTAAATCAGCAAGATGGCACTTTTAAGGAACAACTAACGGAACAATTTCATTCCATTTCAATGGGTTCTATGGGAGCAGATGCAGCAGATTTAAACAATGATGGAAACACGGATATTATGGTGACTGAAATGTTACCAAAAACTATCCAAAGACAACGTACCAAAACCTTATTTGAATCGTGGGATAAGAATGCATTGGCGGTAAAAAATGGGTATCATTACCAGTTTTCAAGAAATGCGTTACATCAAAATATGGGCGATGACACCTTTTTCGAAATAAGCCGTTTTTCTGATGTTCATGCATCCGAATGGAGTTGGTCTACTTTACTATTTGATGCAGACAATGACGGATTAAAAGATATCTTTATTAGTAATGGTATTTATAAAGATTTGTTAGATAGAGATTATTTAACCTACATGGCCAATGAGGATCAAATAAAAGAGTTGATTCAAACGGACAAACAAGTCATGAAAAAATTAATTGATAGAATGCCTTCAAAAGCAGTTGCCAATGCAATTTATAAGAATACTGGCGATTTTCAATTTAAAGATCAAACAATAGAATGGGGCCTACAAAAACCCAGTTTTAGTAATGGAACTGCTTATGGCGATTTAGACAATGATGGCGATCTTGACCTCGTTGTAAATAATGTAAATATGCCTGCATTTATTTATAAAAATACGACAGATAGCACAAAGCAAAAAAGCATTACTGTTCAACTAAAAGGAACATTAAAAAACACCCAATCAATTGGATCAAAAGTTGAAGTGTATTACAATAATAACAAATACAGTGTTTTAGAAAATTTCCCATCAAGAGGATTTCAAAGCTCGGTATCTCACCAACTTACTTTTGGTTTGGGCAATTGCATTAACATAGACAGTCTTAAAATAGAATGGGTTTCGGGTTCGGAATCAACTTTTACAGCTTTAAAAACAAATTCAGTGTACACTTTTCAGGATCCTAATACGCCCTTAAAAGGAAATTCAAAAAAAGAAGTTTCACAAAGAAGTACATTAAAATTAACCGAGGCAGTTGTGAATTTTAAGCACAAAGAAAACAAAGCTGTAGATTTTAATAGAGAACAGTTATTACCAGAAATGTACAATAATGAAGGCCCACACATTACCAGTGCAGATATTAATAATGATGGACAGCAAGATTTTTATATTGGAGGTGCTAAAGGGCAAACAGGAACACTTTTTATATCTCAAAAAGACCAATCGTATAAAGAACTATCAAAGCCTTTTCAAATGCATGCTTCTTCGGAAGATACAGATGCGCTCTTCTTTGATAGCGATAATGATGGTGATTTAGATTTGTATGTAACTAGTGGTGGAAAATCATTTTCAAAATATGATTATTCATTATATGATCGTTTGTATATTAATGATGGTAATAACAACTTTACAACTTCTAAAACGGTCTTACCTTTTAAAACCCCTATTAGTACATCAACAGTAACTGCGTACGATTATGATCAAGATGGAGATCAAGATTTATTTGTTGGAGAACGGTTTAAAGTAGAAACCTATGGTGTTCCTTGTGATGGTTATCTTTTAGAAAATAAAGGGAATAACCGGTACGAAATCTCAAACGAAAAAGCTCTAAAAAATATGGGTTTGATCACGGATGCAGCATGGAAAGATCTTAATAATGATGGAAAAAAAGAACTTATTGTTGCAGGAGAATGGATGGCAATTCAGGTTTTTAAGGTTGCCTCAGGCAAATTAATTAACGCAACAAAAGAACTTGGATTGGAAAATACCAATGGATTCTGGAAAAAACTGCAGATTGTAGATGTAGATGCAGATGGAGACCTCGATATTATTGCCGGAAATAAAGGTGAAAACACATTTTTTAAAAACACCATGAGAATGTATGTTGCTGATTTTGATAGCAACGGCACTGAAGAGTCTATTATTTGTTACAAAAAAGGGAACGATTACTATCCAATTGTTGACAGAGATGAACTAATAGGTCAAATTGCGAGTTTAAAACAAAAACTACTGTATTATAAAGCGTATGCAAACGCTACAATGGGCTCTATCTTTACAAAAGAACAGCTAGATAAAGCAAGAGTTTTTGATGTGAATACAGTTCAGACAACTCTTTTTGTGAATACTGATAATAAATACATACCTGTAAAATTGCCGAATGAAATTCAATATTCAAATGTCACAGCAATTGCAACAACAGACGTCAATAAGGATGGGTATTTAGATCTTTTATTCGGAGGAAATCAATACCTTGTAAAACCGCAGTTTGGAAGACAAGATGCCTCTGAGGGCTGGTTACTCTATGGTAGTAAGCAGAAAAATATTTTTGAAAAAATAATATCATTACAAATAAAAGGACAAATAAGAGATTTTAATATCCTTGAAATAAATCATAAAAAACACCTATTAACAACACTCAATAATGAAAGTTTACAAATTTATGAAATACAATAATCGTACGCTCGTGTTTCTTATTTTAAGTACCTTATTCTTGTACTCTTGTAAATCCGATTATACAAAATTGGTAGAAAGAGAATTGGCAACGGGCATTAAAAATGATACTCTTGTGTACAATTTAAAGTTTGGTGACACGAGAAAAGAATTTTATGAAATCTGTTGGGATCTAAATAGCAAAGGATTGGTTACCCATGGTGGAAATAATAACTATGTAAAAAGGGTTTTACGTTCAAAAGATAGTACACTTAAAACTAAAGCCATTAAAATGCTGTTTTATGCACAATTTAGCAATCGAGACATCATCACAGGAATGAATTTAAAGTTCACTTATTCTGCTTGGGCTCCTTGGAACAAGACCTTACAAGCAGACAATCTATTTCCTGTAGTTCAAGACACAATACTAAAATGGTACCCTGGAAATCCTTTTATAGAAGTAAAAAAAGGACTTTTAGTAAAAATCGATGGAAACCGACAAATACAAATTTCTAAAGAGTCGGAGAAAGACGTTGCCGTTTTAATAGAAAACTTAGCATACAAATACAACGCTTTAGTCAATTAAGAAATGAAAAATTTATATCCTCTTTTTTTATTGGTAATTCTGGCTGCTTGTACTAATAATACAGATCAGAAACCACAATTTGAACTCTTGTCAGCCGAAACAACCAATGTTTTTTTCAGTAACGATTTAGTATCTACCACAGATTTTAATGTTTATCGTTATCGTAATTTTTACAACGGTGGCGGTGTTGCTATTGGTGATGTAAACAATGATGGTTTGCAAGATATTTATTTAACTTCAAACTTAAATGAAAACAAGTTGTACCTAAATAAAGGGAGTTTTCAATTTGAAGATGCTACAGAAACTGCTAATGTTGGTGGGACAAAAGCATGGTCTACAGGTGTTTCAATGGTCGATATTAATGCCGACGGACTTTTAGATATTTATGTATGTAATTCAGGAGACGTTGCTGGAGATAACAAACAAAATGAGTTGTTTATCAACCAAGGCGATGGTACATTTACAGAAGAAGCGATGGCTTATGGCCTGGCTGATTTAGGATTTTCTACACATGCATCATTCTTTGATTATGATAAAGATGGGGATTTAGATGTGTATTTACTAAATAATTCTTACCAAGCGATTGGAAGTTTTAACCTAACCAAAAACGAGCGTCCAGTGCGCGATGTATTAGGAGGTGATAAGTTATTTGAAAATAATAACAATCACTTTACGGATGTGAGTGAAAAAGCAGGCATTTATGGCAGTGTCATTGGATTTGGATTGGGTGTTACCGTTAGTGATATAAATAACGATGGCTGGGAAGACATTTATGTATCTAATGACTTTTTTGAAAGAGATTACCTCTATATCAATCAGCAAAATGGAACCTTTAAAGAACAATTAACCAATGCAATTAATTCGATTAGTGGTGCTTCTATGGGTGCCGATGCAGCCGATATTAACAATGATGGTTATAGCGATATTTTTGTAACAGAAATGTTGCCAAACGAATACGAACGATTGAAAACCGTTACTACCTTTGAAGACTGGAATAAGTACCAATACAATCTTAAAAACGACTATTACCATCAGTTTACCCGAAATATGTTGCAATTAAATAACCGCAATGAAACATTTAGTGAAGTGGGGCGATTTAGTGGGGTAGATGCTTCTGACTGGAGTTGGGGTGCTCTCTTTTTTGACATGAACAATGATGGGGCTAAAGATTTATTTATTGCAAATGGGATTTATAAAGATTTAACAAATCAAGATTATTTGCGCTATGTTTCCAACGAAGAAGTGTTGATGTCTATTGTAAAAGACAATAAAGTAGACTACAAAAAATTGATTGATATTATTCCTTCAAACAAAGTAAAAAATCATGCGTATATCAATAAAAGTGACCTAACTTTTGAACGTGAAAATAATGGATTAAATACAGAAGGATTTTCCAACGGTGCTGCCTATGGTGATTTGGACAATGATGGTGATTTAGATTTGGTGGTAAACAACGTAAATATGCCGTTGTTTATTTATAAAAATAATTTAGATACTACCAAATCCAACTATCTTAAATTAGTTTTAAAAGGAGAAGGAGCAAATACAAATGCGATTGGAGCCAAAATAAAATTAACTACAAAAAAGGGTGATTATTATTTAGAGCAACAACCTGTTAGAGGTTTTCAATCTTCTATGGACAACCGTCCTAATTTTGGTTTTCATGGTAAGGATAATGTTTCGTTAACCGTAACTTGGCCTTCTGGGAAAAGAACACAACTAGAAAATGTTGTTGTGAATAAAACGTTGACGCTTTCTGAAAAAGATGCAGAATTAGTTTCAAAAGACCAACGTTTAATTGCAAAAAATATATTTGTAAAAGACAATAAGACCATTCAGTTTGTCCACAAAGAAAACAATTACATTGATTTTAATGTAGACCGATTATTGCCTTTTATGAGAAGTACAGAAGGACCAAAAATATCGGTGGCAGATGTAAATAATGACGGTACTAAAGATCTTTTTATTGGAGGTTCTAAAAACAATATTGCTTCTTTATTCATTCAAAAAGAAAATACTTTTAAAGCTGTAAAAACAACTGTTTTTGACAAACAACGAGCTGCTGAAGATACCGAAAGTGCCCTTTTTGATGCGGATGGTGATGGAGATTTGGATCTATATGTTTGTAGTGGAAGTATCGAAACATCTATCTACAGTGCTAATTATTTAGACAAACTATATTTAAATGATGGTAAAGGAAATTTTACAGTCTCCAAACAACTTTTGCCGATTGCCAATAAATATCATGCTTCGAGTACCGTTACGGTTGCAGATATTGATAATGATAATGATCTGGATTTATTTGTTGGAGAAAGAGCCATTCCGAATTCTTATGGAGTTCCGGGTTCAGGTTTTTTATTAATAAATGACGGATTAGGTAATTTTACAGAGCAATCTGAAGGTTTAGCACCTCAATTGAAAAATTTAGGCATGATTACAGATGCCATTTTTGTAGATATCAATAAAAATGGCTACCAAGATTTGATAGTAGTCGGTGAATTTATGGGGATTGAAGTTTTTAAAAATGAAAATGGAAGATTTACAAAATTAGAAGATAGTCCGTTGTCAGCGATTAAAGGTTGGTGGAAAACTATTGAAAAAGGCGATTTAGATGCGGATGGAAATGTAGATTTGATCCTTGGAAATCATGGTTTGAATAGCAGATTTAAAGCCTCTAAAAAAAATCCGATTAAATTATTACTAAATGATTTTGATAATAACGGATTTCTAGATCCAATTCTTTGTTTTACAGGAGAGAACGAAAATGTATATCCGTATGCACTCCGACACAATTTAATAGATCAATTAAAATATTTAAGTAAAAAGTACCCAGATTACGCATCTTTTAAATCGGCAACTATTTCGGACATTTTTACCAAAGAACAACTTCAGGAAACCACTATTTTAGAAGTAAATACATTAAGTTCAATACTTCTTATTAATAAAGGTGATTATCAATTTGAAGTTCAAGAATTACCTCAAGAAACACAGTTTTCACCCGTGTATGCGATAGCAGTGTCTGACTTTGACAAAGACGGAGATCAAGACCTCTTTTTAGGTGGGAATTTAGACGGTGTTCAACCAGAGTTTGGTCGCTATGACGCATCCTTTGGAACATATTTAGAAAATATTGGGGCACATCAATTTAAATTTCATCAAACAGGAAGTGGTATAAAAGTAAAAGGACAGGTACGAGATCTTAAAATAATTAAAGACCAATTATTTATCTCCAAAAACAGCGATTCATTAGAAGTATATAACTATTAATATGATAAAAAAAATCATTTTTACAGCACTTATTTTGGTAGGCTGCTCAAAAGAGCAAGTTGTAGAGAAAACCACAGAAAAAGAACTCTTTTTGGAAGTGAATGCTTCTGCTTCGGGTATTGATTTTTCAAATGATTTAACAGCAAAAGGAGACTTAAATATTATCGAATATCTCTATTATTATAATGGAGGTGGAGTTTCTTTAGGTGATATTAATAATGATGGTTTGGATGATATTTACTTAACAGCAAATCAAAAACCAGATAAATTGTACCTCAATCTTGGGAGCTTAAAGTTTAAAGATATTTCATTGTCAAGTAAAATAACTCAGGATAGTACATGGTCTACAGGGGTCACGATGGTGGATATTAATAACGACGGACACTTAGATATCTATGTTTGTAAAGTTGGAAATTACAAAGGATTAAAGGCGAAAAATGAGTTGTATATCAATAATGGAGATGCTACTTTTCAAGAAAGTGCAAAAGCGTACGGATTGGACTTTTCAGGATTTTCTACACAGGCTTCTTTTTTTGATTATGATCAAGATGGCGATATGGACATGTATTTGTTAAATCACTCTGTGCATTCAACGTATTCTTATGGAAACATTAAATTGAGAAAGAAGCCTGCAACTTTTTCGGGCGATATTTTGTTTGAAAATAAAATTGAAACAGGAAAGATTAAATTTGAAGATGTTACTAAAAAAGCAGGAATCTATAATAGTGCACTTGGATACGGTTTGGCAATTGCAACATCTGATGTAAATAATGATGGGCTATTGGATATTTATGTAGGTAATGATTTTCATGAAAATGATTACCTATACATCAATAACGGAAACAAAACCTTTACCGAGTCTAACGCTGACTATTTTAATAGCACTTCACGATTTACGATGGGAGTTGATGTAGCAGACATTAATAACGATGCACAGTTGGATTTGATTACCTTAGACATGATGCCCTATAAAGCTGACGTGTTTTTGAAATCTGGCGGAGAAGATTCTGATAAAATTAATGAAATAAAAAAGGCATTTGGATTTCAACAGCAATATGCAAGAAATCATTTGCAAATAAATAAAGGAAGCCATTTTTCTGATGTGGCGCTTCAAACTGAAACTCATGCAACAGATTGGAGTTGGTCACCGTTATTATTGGATTATAATAATGATGGATTGCAAGATATTTATATTACAAATGGGATTTATAAGCGTCCAAATGATTTAGATTACGTAAATTATATAAGCAATGTGGATTTTGCAAAATACGAAGCAAATCAGCAGGATACCTTAGAGAAAAAATTAATAGAAACAATGCCAATGTTGGGATTGTCAAATGTCTTATTTCAAAACAACGGAAATTTAGACTTTCATAAAACAGCCATCAATGCTGCCAAAAAAACGAGTTACTCTAATGGTGCTGCTTATTCAGATTTAGATTTAGATGGCGATTTAGATCTTGTGGTAAACAATCTGAATGATAAAGCCACTTTGTTAGAAAACAAGACAATAGGGGCAAACTATCTGACCCTTCAACTATTCGAAAAAAATAAAAGTCTCAATACCAATGGGGCCAAAGTATATCTCTATGCAGGTGATAATGTTTTTTATAAAGAACAAACTACCGTTCGAGGATTCTTATCAAGTTCTACAAGAAAAGTACATTTTGGATTGGGAGCTATTACCGCTGTAGATTCTTTAGTAGTGTTATGGAATCATGGGACCAAAACACTTCAAAAAGAAGTTTCCATAAATAAAGAAATCACCCTTAATAAAGAAGAAACTTCAGTTCATACTTTTTCACCTTTTAAGAAAGTGATACAAGAAGAATTTTTATACACACATATCGAAAATAATTTCTTAGACTACGAAAGAGAAGCATTAATGCCAGAGAAATTATCTACAGAAGGGCCTTCTGTGGTTCAAGCTGATTTTAATGGTGATGGCTTAAAAGATCTTTTTATTGGAGGTGCAAGAAACCAAGAACCTGTATTGTATTTTCAAACAAAACAGGGAAAATATACACCAATAAATACGCCAGTATTTGAACTTGATAAAATGTACGAAGATGTAGACGCCATTGCTTTTGATATTGATAACGATGCTGATTTAGACATCTATGCACTCAGTGGTGGAAATGACTTCAAAGAAGGCCACTCAATGTTAGAAGACCGTGTTTATTTGAATGACGGTAAAGGAAATTTCACAAAACTTGAAGCAAGATTATTAGCAACCAATGGGGGGAGCGTTTCTTCTTTTGATTTTAATAAAGATGGGTTTCAAGATTTATTTATTGGAAATCGATCCATTCCTGAAGCCTATGGTTTAACACCGTTTAGCTTTATACTTAAGAATACAGGTAATAACAATTTTGAAATTGCAGCAAAAAAACGTTTTGGAATGATTACCGATAGCAAATGGGCCGATTTAGAAAATGATGGACAAGTCGAACTAATCCTTGCTGGAGATTGGATGCCGATTACTGTTTATTCATATACAAAAGAAGGACAGTTCGAAAACCAAACGAAAAAACTAGGCTTAGATAAAACCCATGGAATGTGGAATGTTTTGGAAATAAACGATATTAATAAGGATGGATTGTTAGATATTTTTGGAGGAAATACAGGAACTAATTTCAAGTGGAAAGCTTCTGAGAAAAATCCAGTAAAAATTTATTTAGATGACTTTGATGGAAACAAACAATTGGATCAATTGATCTTTTACAACTATTTTGGTATCGATGTCCCATTTGCATCCAAAGATAAATTGGTGCAACAAATTCCAAAGTTAAAAAAGCAATTTTTAAAATACGCTGCTTTTTCAGAAGTACAAACTATAGAAGATCTAAAATTAAAAGATGAAAAATCGATTTTAGAAATTAAATATATTTACGAACTGCGTTCCATGCTATATGTAAATAGTGCGAGTGGTTTTTCACCAATATCCCTTCCGAAAGAAGCACAATTAAGTACAATAGAAGACATTCACGTAACAGGGAATGATATATTTTACACAGGAAATTATGATGGATTTGTAACTGAACTGGGAAACAGTATGTCCAACTCTGGAGGTGTTTTACATTTCTCTGAAACGGGAATTACCTCAAAAAAATCATTGCAATTGCCAAAAGATTTTCTTGGAAGAAAAATTATGAAATTAAACGAACAAGAGTACTTAGTGCTCTCTAATAATGGAAAATCATACATTTTAAATATAAAAAAATAAAAAGATGAAGAATTCAATTTATAGTTTCACAAAGCGACTCTTTTTTGTGGCTTTAATTGGTGTTTTGACACAATGTCAGAAACCATCAACACCTATTATAATTAGTCCCGATACCTATCATGCTTCTGTAGATAAGGTAACAAATATTATGATTCATGATATTTTTTCACCTCCTGTTGCAAGTCGAATTTTTGCATATCCTAACGTTGCCGCTTATGAGATATTGGTGCAAAAAGATACCACGTATGCCTCTTTAGTTCATACCGTAAATGGTTTGAATTTCATGCCGAAAATGGATGACAATAAAAAGATAAATGCAAACGTAGCGGCTTTAATTGCCCACATGGAGGTGAGTAAAATATTGATCTTTTCTGAAGAGAAACTAGATGTTTTAAAAGATAGTTTGTACCAGAAATGGCAAAACACCAACGAACAAGAATTTTTAGCCTCTAAAACCTATGCTTTAAAAGTGGTTTCAAATATTAAAAAGTGGATGGATGCAGACAATTATAATCAAACGCGAACCATGCCTAAATATACAGTAGACACAGACGACGCATCAAGATGGCAACCAACACCTCCTGCATATATGGACGCAATTGAGCCTCACTGGAATAAAATTAGACCTTTTTTATTACAATCTGCAGACCAGTTTAAGCCATTACCTCACCCAGAATTTTCATTAGAAAAAGGATCACAGTTTTACAAAGAATTGTTAGAAGTATACACTATTAGTGAAAACATTACTAAGAAAGGAGACCAATCTGAAGAAGTTGCTATTGCACAATTTTGGGATTGTAACCCTTATGTTTCTGTAACCAGAGGGCATTTTATGTTTGCTACTAAGAAAATAACTCCAGGAGCACACTGGATTGGAATTGTGAAAATAGCCGCCAAGAAAACAAATGCAAATTTAATGCAAACCGTAAATGCCTATACCAAAACATCATTAGCAATTGCTGATGCTTTTATTAGTTGTTGGGATGAAAAATACAGGACAAATTTAATTCGCCCAGAAACGTTAATTAATCAAAATATTGATGCAGATTGGTTGCCTATTTTACAAACACCTCCTTTCCCAGAGTATACAAGTGGTCACTCTGTGGTTTCAGGTGCTGCCTCTGTTGTTTTAACAGCCCTCTTTGGAGATAATTTTGCTTTTGATGACGATACAGAATTACAATTTGGGTTGCCGATACGTAGTTTTAGTTCTTTTTACGATGCCTCAAGTGAAGCCGCAATTAGTAGAATGTATGGTGGAATTCATTATAGAGCAGCTGTCGATAATGGATTGGAACAAGGGAAAAATTTAGGTCATTTTATCGTTGATAAAATCGACACCAACAAAGAAGTTAATTAGCAATATTAAAGTGTTTTATCAATAAGAGTATGAAGCCCAACGATAGAAATGATACACCAGTAATTTTAGAAAAAGATGCGAAAGCATGGTGGAAAGAAGGTGTTTTATACCAAATTTATCCTCAGAGTTTTAAGGATACAACAGGTGATGGTTTTGGTGATTTTCAGGGGGTTATTCAAAAACTCGACTACCTCGAAAGTTTAGGAATTACTATGGTTTGGATGAATCCTTTTTTTGGTTCTCCATTGGTAGACAATGGATATGATGTAAGTAATTATACAGCCATTCACCCAAGATATGGAACAATGGAAGATTTTCAAGAAATGCTTGATGGTCTTCATTGTAGAGGAATTAAATTTGTATTAGATGTAGTTGTAAATCATAGTAGTAATGAGCATCCATGGTTTCAGCAATCGCGAAGTTCTCGAGACAATCCGTATCGCGATTATTACCATTGGTGGCCTGCAGAAAATGGGACTCCACCATTTAGAGACAGTATTTTTGATCCTGAGGGAGCTTGGCAATTCGACCAACAAACAAATGCTTATTATTTGCATTATTTTGCCAAAGAACAACCCGATTTGAATTGGGAAAATCCAAAAGTAAGACAAGAAATTTATGCTATTATGAAGTTTTGGGCAGAGAAAGGAGTTGATGGTTTTCGAATGGATGCTTTTCAGTATGCAAGTAAAGACACCACCTTTCCAGAATGGCCAAAAGGACACGAGAAAGAATATGACAAGTGGTATGGTATGCGACCACAATTGCATGATTATTTGAAAGAAATGTACACTGAGGTGATTGAGCCTTATGACTTATTCGCAGTAGCAGAAGGAGCTGGAACCTCATTTAAAGATGCTCATGATTTAGTGGATGCAGATAGAAATGAGTTGCAAGTGGCGTATCATTTTGATTGCAGAGATATTTCAAAAGATTTAGAAGGGTACCAACTTTCTGAATTTAAAGCTGTTTTCACAAAATGGGATGCTGCTTTTAAAAACAATGGTTGGTTAGCTATTTATCTTTCAAACCATGATGTTGCGCGACTTATAGATCGATATGGGAATACCGATGCAGCCTTTAGAACTCCGTCTGCACAAATGTTGAATACCTTTTTGTTGAGCATGAGGGGAACACCTTATACCTACTATGGAGATGAATTGGGAATGACCAATATAGACATGCCAAAAATAGAAGAATATGTAGATGTTTCTGCGATTGGCGATTATAATAGAGCAAAAGCAGAAGGAGAGGATATGGATCAATTTATGAAGAAATTGAATTTCAATTCTCGTGAAAATGCACGTACACCAATGCAATGGGATTCTACTAAAAACGGAGGTTTTACAGAAGGGAAACCATGGAGAAAAGTAAATGATAATCATCAAACAATTAATGTTGTAGCTCAAAATAAAGACCCTAAAAGTATTTTAAATCATTTTCGAAAGATGGTGAAACTTCGAAAAGACAATCCAGTTTTAGTTTATGGTCAATATCAAATACTACAAGAAAGACATTCTGAAATTTATGCATATACCAGAACTTTAGACCAACAGCAGGTGCTTGTACTCTTGAATTTTTCAAAAAAACAAGCAACAATCACATTAGAGGAAACGATAAAGACGGGAACTCTTTGGATTAATAATTATGATAGGTTGGATGCTAAAGAGGGACAAATTACCTTACAACCTTACCAAGCCATAATTTGTGAATTAATAAACTAAATCAACAAACAAATACAAAAACTAACACAAACACAACCATGAAACTAAAGAAACCCAGTTTGACCTTTTGGCAAATTTTTAATATGAATGTTGGATTCTTAGGAATTCAATATAGTTTTGGATTACAGCAAACTGCTATTAATCCAATTTTCTTATATCTAGGAGCTCCAGAAGAAATGTTACCCATTTTGAATATTGCAGGTCCAGTAACTGGATTACTTGTACAACCCATAATTGGTGCAATGTCAGATAAAACATGGTCTTCTCGTTGGGGAAGAAGAAAACCGTATTTTTTAATAGGCGCGTTGTTGGGTAGTTTGTGCTTGTTCGTATTTCCACACAGTCCTGTACTATGGTTTGCCGTTGGTTTACTATGGATTTTAGATGTTGGAAACAATATGGCTATGGAACCTTACAGAGCTTTTGTAGGTGATAAATTACCAGAAAAGCAATTAAGTCTAGGTTTTCAAATGCAAAGCTTATTTGTTGGTGCTGGTATCTTGTTAGCAAACGGTTCTATTGTTTTATTTCAATATTGGTTTGGAGGAGAATCAGTTGAAATGGCAGCAACGATACCTCAGTGGCTGTATTACTCTTTTTATATAGGTGCATTTTTATCATTAACTACCATTTTATGGTCGGTTTTTAAAACCCCTGAAATTCCACCTTCAGAGGAAGAACTTGTCGAAATTAATGCAATTAAGAGTTTATCTTTAAGTCAACGAATATCTCAACCATTTTCAGAAATTGCAGAAGCCATTAAAAAAATGCCAAACTTTATGTGGAGAATTAGTGCTGTTTATCTTTTTCAGTGGTATGCGCTCTTTATTTATTGGCAATTTACAACTCCATTATTCAAATTAACATTAGGTTTTTCTACTTCAGAAGCAGCTTCACAAGCAGCTAAAATGAGTTTAACGTATAATATTGTTACAATGGTGGTTGCATTGGCATTAGTGCCATTAACATTGCGTTTTGGCGGAAAAAAAATATATGCATTTAGTTTAATTGGAACTGCAATCGCGTTGTTTGCCATTCCTTATATTTCTGATCCAATGTTAGTACTGGTACCAATGATTTTATTTGGAATTGGTTGGGCAGCGATGATGGGAATTCCTTACACAATGGTTTCTAAAATTGTACCTCAAGATAAAAGAGGTGTCTATATGGGTATTTTAAATATGATGATTGTAATTCCAATGTTTATTCAAACCTTAACTTTTGGACCAATCTATAAATACTTACTTGGCGGAAATGCTATAAATGCAATGTTGTTTGCTGGTGTATTTTTTGCTTTAGCAGCCATTTTAGCGTTTCGTTTAAATGAGCGTAAATCAGTAATTGAAGACTAATTTACTTTATATGAAAAATATAGGCATTAAAATTTCACTTTACCTTAATTACTTTGTTTTTGCAATCCTTTTAAATAGTGTCGGAATTGTTATTTCTAAATCAATTAATGTATATTTTGTAACTGAATCTCAAGCTTCTGTTTTGGAGGCATTTAAAGATTTGCCTATTGCAATAGTTTCTTTCTTTATTGCCTCATTCTTACCTCGTTTTGGTTATAAAAAAGGAATGTTAGTAGGTTTAGCAATTGTATTTTTTGGTTGCTTACAAATGGTTTTTGGGAATGCTTTTCTTTATACTAAAATACTGTTTTTAAGTATTGGTGTAAGTTTTGCACTTATTAAACTATCTGTTTATTCTCTAATAGGAATTATAACCAATTCTAAAAAAGAACATGCTGCTTTAATGAGTTCTATTGAAGGTTTCTTTATGGTTGGTATCGCATTCGCATACATATTATTCCCAGCGTTTTATTCTGACGATGTAAACTCCTGGTTGAACGTTTATTATGTATTGTGTGTACTGATCGCTATTTCTTTTGTTTTTTTGCTTTTTTCTAAGGTTGAATATCAAGTAGAATCTTCTGCTTCAACTTTAAAGGAAGATCTAATACAATCTGTTAAATTAATCATTGTGCCGCTCGTTTTGGTTTTTATTATATCGGCATTTTTGTTTGTAATGATAGAACAAGGAATTATGACATGGTTACCAAGGTTTAACGAAAAAATATTTTTGTTTTCTGAAAATCTAAGCGTACAAATGGCAGTTATATTTGCCTTGTCTTTAGCGCTTGGTAGATTTATAGCTGGTTTTCTAACTAAAAGAATGCCATGGGTATATCTCGTAATAATCTGTATCGTTATTTCTGGTGGTATTTTATTAGGTGTGTTGCCGCAGTTAAGTGAAAATATTGAAACATTATCAATAATTGAAAACACTACTGATGTTCCTGTTCTTGGATTTATCTTACCTTTAATTGGCTTATTTATTGCTCCAATTTATCCGCTTTTAAATTCAACAGTTTTAAGTTCATTACCAAAAAGTTTACATTCACCAATGTCTGGTTTAATCATAATTTTTTCTGCTATAGGAGGCACAATTGGTTCAAGAGTTATAGGTGAATTATTTGAAAGTATTGGCGGAGCAAATGCATTTTACTTTTTGTTAATTCCGATGAGTTTACTAATTGTTTTTGTGCTACTTATTGATAGAATGTCTAAAAAACAAGAAGTTACTGTATGATTTTCTTTCATTTAAATATTAAAAAAACTCTCGAAAATTTATTAATACAGGAAGACACAGATGGCGATAAAAAAATAACCATCGAAGATAAAGGACCTAAAGTATTTACAATTCCATCTGACATCGGAGACGATTATATTGTAAAGGGCACTTATCATCTTTCAAATTTATTACAAGAATTAGTTATTGCAAAAAACGAAGGAAAAACAATTGCAAAAATACCTATAAATCATATAGAAGAATTACCTGTTGATAGGGTTTCTAGAATGATAAAAGATTTTTTTTGGAGCGGATTAACAAGAACTCTTGATGAAAAAGGGATAGAAAACCTTATAAACGACTCTAAAAACGAGACGTTAATATCTAACAAATTAAGAGTTTATGTCCCTTATAAAGATAAGATTGCTTATGATTACTACAAAAAATTAGAAACAGGTTTTCCTATTGAAGCGATTCAACTTCCTGAAAAAATAACTTCAAATTTTGTAAAAAGTATCAACTCAAAACCAGGGATTTTATCACTAAAATTAGAAGAAAAAAATGGTGAAATTAGTGGAATTCCTTTCGTGGTTCCTGGAGGGAGATTTAATGAAATGTATGGTTGGGATAGCTATTTTCAATCTATTGGGTTAATAATAGATGGTAAGATTGATTTAGCAAAAGCAGCAGCAGATCATTTTCAATATGAAATTGAGCATTATGGAAAAATTTTAAATGCTAATAGATCTTATTATTTAACCAGAACACAACCCCCTTTTTATACCAGTTTAATTTGTGAAGTTTTTGAAATAACCAAAGATAAAATTTGGCTAAAATCTCATTTAAAAACAGCTATAAAAGAGTATGAAACTGTTTGGATGGTTAATGGAAAGCGCTTAACTAAAAACGGATTAAATCGTTTTTTAGCTGAAGGTATTGGTATACCTCCAGAATGTGAGGCTGGACATTTCGATTGGATCATAAAACCACTTGCAGAAGCTTTAAATTGTAGTATTTCAGAATATATTAGTCAATATCAGTCTAATGAACTTAGTAATTCAGAATTAGACGAGTATTTTTTAAATGATCGAAGTGTTCGTGAATCTGGACATGATACCTCTTACAGAATTGAAGGCAATTGTGCCGATTTAAATTTAGTAGAACTAAATGCGTTTTTGTATAAATATGAAACAGATTTTGCTAAATTAATTAACGAAGAATTTAATGGTAGTATCCTCATAAATTCTAAAAAATACACAAGTACTTATTTTCTAGAGAAGGCAACTATCCGAAAGAATAAAGTAGATCAGTTCTTATGGAATAAAAGTGATGGACTTTATTATGATTATAATTTCATCACAAAAAAACAATCAAAATTTATTGCAGCAACAACTTTTGCACCTTTATGGAGTAAAATGGCAACACAAGAACAGGCACAAAACATTGTTAAAAATGCAATCCCTTTGCTATTAGAAAAGGGAGGAATTGCTGGAAGTACAAAAGAAAGTAGAGGCTTAATTTCTGATGAAAGGCCTGCACGGCAATGGGATTATCCTAATGGTTGGGCTCCACATCAAATGCTAATTTGGAAAGGTTTGCTTAACTATGATTTTCAAGAAGAAACCCAAGAGCTAATTTATCGTTGGCTGTATATGATTACTAAAAATGCTGTTGATTATAACGGCACAATTCCAGAAAAATATGATGTTGCAGTCGCAACGCATAAAGTATTTTCAGAATATGGAAACGTTGGTACAAACTTCGAATACATTACCCAAGAAGGTTTTGGTTGGATGAATGCATCGTATCAATATGGATTATCATTACTATCAAAAACTAATATTACATATTTAAATCAATTAATAACACCAGAAGAAATATTTACTAAAACACAAAATTATGAAAGTTAAAATCCTATTTGTATTTGTAGGTTTATTGTTGTTTTCTTGTAAAAAGAAGACTAATGAACCTAACCTTGAAAAACCAAAAGCGTTCGTCCAAATTTCTGATAGCATATTAGAAAATGCAGTAATTTATGAAGCGAATATTAGACAATATTCTTCTGAAGGAACTTTTAAAGCTTTCACAAAAGACATTCCAAAACTTAAAAACCTAGGCGTTAAAATAATTTGGTTAATGCCTATTAATCCGATCTCAGAAGTTAAAAGAAAGGCGACAGATGGTTCTTTTACAAGTGATATAAAAGATGAAGCTGAAAGAAAAAAATATTTAGGAAGTTATTATTCGGTTTCAGATTATAAAGCGATCAATCCAGAATTTGGAGATAAAGACGACTTTAAAAATTTAGTAAATACAGCACATGATAATGGTATTTATGTAATAGTAGATTGGGTTCCAAACCACACAGGTTGGGATCATCCATGGATAAGTGCGCATCCAAACTGGTATACTCAAAATGAAAAAGGAGAAATTATTGATCCAATAAATCCAGATACAGGAAAGTCTTGGGGATGGACAGATGTAGCTGATCTTAATCATGAGAATAAAGAAATGCAAAATGCAATGATTAATGATTTAAAATATTGGGTAGAAAATTTTAATATTGATGGGTATAGAATGGATGTTGCACACAAAGTTCCTCCACTATTTTTTAATAAAGCAATTACAGAGTTAAGAAAAATAAAGCCCTTATTTATGCTTGCTGAAGCAGAACAACACGAGCTTTTTAGAAACGGATTTGATATGCAATATGCATGGGAAGGACATCATATATTAAATAAAATTGCTAAAGGAGAGGCAAATGTTACAGATTTTGATGTTTATATGAAAAAGCAAGAAGAGCTTTTGGAGGCATCAGATTTTAATATGAATTTTGTAACAAATCATGATGAAAACTCTTGGAATGGAACGATTAAAGAACGTATGGGTGATGCTAGTGAAGTTTTTACAGTATTAGTGTACGCAATGCCTGGAATGCCTTTAATTTATAGCGGACAAGAATACGATTTAAATCATCGTTTAAAGTTTTTTGAAAAAGATAGTATTCCTAAAATTAAAGGAAATACATGGAACTTGTTAGAGAAACTAGGGTCTCTTAAAAATAATACAATTGCTCTTAATGGCGGAAAAAATGCAACAAATTACGAACGTTTACAAACCGAAAATGAAAATGTATTAACTTTTAAAAGAGGTAAAGAGAATGATGCGGTTTATTTTATTGGAAACTTATCCAATAAAACTCAAACTTTTACAATTGATTTAAAAGGGAGTTATCTTGATCTTATCAAACAAGAAAATGTTGTTTTTGATACAAAAAAAATAACTTTAAAACCATGGCAATATTATCTCATAAAATAATTCAATAGTATACTTAGTAAGCTATGAATTCATTAAAATTAATTTTAACAAATATCAAATACTTTTCAGTTGTTTGGATATTTAGTTCTCTAAATTTTATTGTAGGAACTTGGGTTTTATATATTCCATATGTAAAAAACAAACTATCTTTAAATGATGGGCAAATCGGAGTTGCTCTCTTCTGTTTGGCATTAGGTGTTTTAACATTTCTTCCTTTTGTGCCTTATTTAAGTAAAAAATTGGGATTGGGGCGTTTGACTTTTTTTGCGATTGTATCCTTTGCTATTGCATTTATATTTCCTGTTGGAATGCCTAATTATACATCTTTATGTATTTCCTTATTTATTGTTGGAATTTTTTCAGGAATCACAGACATTGCAATGAATGCTTTAGTTTCTGAAATAGAAAAAAAAGAGGGGGTAAATATTATGTCTGCAGCACATGGTTTTTTTAGTTTAGGAGGTGTCTTAGGAGCCACTTTAGGAACTATTTTTATGCCTTTTTTTCAGCTACCAGTATCTCATATGATTGCTATTTCGGTGTTGATTATCGGTATGAATATCGGTTTTGTTAAACAGTATTTTTTAATATCTGAAGAACCTTCTTCAGTTAAGAAAAAAAGCTACACTTTAAAAAAAATAAAACCATTGATAAGTATTGCTTTTATTGGTTTTGTGATTATGGGAAGTGAAGGGGCAATTGAGCATTGGAGTAGCTTATACCTAATTGAAGTTGTCAAAATTACGCAAGAATATCTTGCGGGAATCGGCTTCATTTTTTTCTCACTAATGATGACAATTGGACGCTTTTTGGGAGATGGTATCAGTGCCAAAATAGGGTCCATAAAAATTATTTTATTAGGTTGTACATTCGCCATTTTGGGATATGTATGTATATTAATAGGACATCCTTTTAGTGCCGTTTTAGGATTTGGAATACTTGGTTTAGGCTTGTCTGTAATTATTCCAGAAGTTTTTAGAATAGCTGGTACAACAAAAGGAATCAAGGCCTCTGTTGGTATTTCAATTGTTTCAGGTTTTGGTTTTGTCGGTTTTTTACTAGGCCCCGTAGTTTTAGGATACTTGTCCAACAAGTACCATTTAAAATTGAGTTTTTTCGTCTTGTTATCACTTACTTTTTTGGCCCTGTTGATTGCATGTGTTTTATATAGAAAAGTGAATAAGAGGTCATTTTAGCTGAAAAAAAATATTTACTAAAACGTTTTCGTTAAAATAAAATATGTTTTCGTTTCATTTTGTACAATTCGTAAAATTTGCTTTGTAAATTTATGAAAATTACAACTAAAACGTACATAACATATTGGAGACTATAATTGATGTTTTATGTGTTGGTGAAGTTCTTATAGATTTCATTGGTCATCAAGCAGAAACGCAAATTAATAACACAAGAGATTATCACAGATATTTAGGAGGTTCTCCCACAAATCTAGCAATGAATGTCGCTCGATTAGGGTTGAATTCAACCATTGTAGCTACAGTGGGCGATGATGGTTTTGGAGAGTATATTTTTAATAGATTGGAAGGAGAAGGGGTTCGTACAAATTATGTAAGTACCATCGCCAATAAGCCAACCAGTGTAATCTTTGTTTCAAGATCTGAAAGTACCCCGGAATTTATTCCTTTTAGAGAAGCGGATTCTATTATTTTAGAAAGTCAAATACCTACCGAACTTTTACAAAGAACTCGTATATTTCATACAACCAGTTTTGCTTTAAGCAAAGAACCTGCTCAATCTACAATTTTAAAGAAGGCCGAAGAAGCTTTTAATATAGGATGTAAATTGAGTATTGATTATAATTATTCGTCTAAAATTTGGAGTTCTAAAACAAAGGCTTTAGAAGTAATTAAGACTTATTGCAAGTTCAATCCATTGGTAAAAATTAGTGAAGATGATATGTTTCGTCTTTTCGATGCACACCTACCACATGAAGAAATTTTTAACTTTTTTCACGAAGAAGGAGTGGATACTGTCTGTTTAACACTTGGAAGTAAAGGCGTGAAATTGTCACAAAAAGAAGAAGCAATTATTGAATTACCAGCCATTAAAATTGAAAAGGTAATGGATTCAACAGGGGCTGGGGACGCTTTTTGGTCAGGATTTCTATTCGCATACACACAGAAAAAATCAATGCGAGCTTGTTTAGATGTAGCATTAAAATTGGCGGCTTTAAAACTTCAAAATGTAGGAAGGCTACCAGATAACATCAATATTTTATCCAAACTACTTTAGTCTTTAAATTATGAATATGACTTCTACGACACCAATTTCAAAGGGAGTAATGCTAAATGCCTACCCAGACAGTATTGGAGCTAATTTAAGTGACATTGTTACTATGCTTCAAAAGCCGGAATTCAAAGATGTTTTTTCCTTGTTCTATGTATTACCTACTTTTTTTAATAGTGATCTTGATAGAGGTTTCTCCATCATCGATTACAATTTAAACGAAGCACTCGTTTCAAAAGAGGATTTAAAAGCGCTCTCAGCCTTAAATATTCAATTGAAGTTTGATATTGTTTTAAACCATTTATCTGTAGCATCTCCTCAATTTAAAGATTTACTAAAACACGGTGCACAATCAAAATACAAAGATTTTTTCATCAATTGGAATACCTTTTGGATGGGTACAGGAAAAAAGAATGCAGATGGAGTTGTGATTCCAAACCCTTCATTTCTCAATAAATTATTCATGAGAAAGTCAGGCTTACCTATTTTAAAAGTTCCTTTTTCTAATGGAAAAGAGATACCTTATTGGAATACTTTTTATCAAAAAATCATTCAAAATACGATACAAGTTGACGCATTAAAAGACATCGAAGGACTTTCATTGGCAAAAGCAAAGTTGATTTGTGAGAAAATCAATATGGCAATTCAAAACAAAGAAGATTTAGATGCCTTGGATTTTGCAGATTGTACCTCGATGAAACCCGAGATCATGAAAGTGATTCAAAAGAACAATACTTATTTAGGGCAAATGGACGTGAATGGAAATTCTGAATTGGTTTGGGATTTTTATGGAGAAACATTGCAAAAAGTAAGTGATTTCGGAGGTAAAATATTACGTCTCGATGCTTTTGCTTATTTGCATAAAGAGATTGGTAAAACAAATTTTTTCAACAAACCAGGAACCTGGGAATATCTTGAGCGCATCAAGAAAATTGCAAAGAAAAATGATTTAATGCTTTTGCCTGAAATTCATGCCGAATATGGATTGCATTTGCATGATGAAGTCGCAGAGAAAGGCTATTATATTTATGATTTTTTCTTACCTGGTTTAGTCATTCATACCTTAGAAAAAGCAAACAGTAGTGCATTGATACGTTGGGCAAAAGAAATTGTTAGCAAAGGTTATAAAACAGTAAATATGCTAGGCTGTCATGATGGAATTCCTGTATTAGATTTAAAAGGAAAAGAAGTCAACAATATTTATAACAAAGGACTGCTTGAAGATGCTGAAATTGAAGAAATCATGGAGACCATTTTAGCACGTGGTGGTCGAGTAAAAAACTTATATGATTCTTCAGGGAAAAAGATTTCCTATTATCAAGTAAACGCTACCTTTTTTAGTGCTTTGGATGAGGATGAAAAAAAATTACTCTTAGCAAGAGCCATTCAATTATTTATGCCTGGAATACCACAAATCTGGTATTTAGATATTTTTGCTGGAAAAAATGATTATGAAGCGGCAGATAAAGGAGGAGAAGGCGGACATAAGGAAATCAACAGAACCACACTTTCTCTAAAAGATATTGAGGAAGGATTGCAAACAGAAATTGTCTGTAAGCAGTTAGATTTAATCCGATTAAGAAACACTTCCAAAGCGTTTTTAGGAAGCGTAACGATTAATGACAGCTCTGATAGCAAAATAGATATTCTGTGGAAAAACGATACGACAACAGCCCATTTAAAAGCAGATCTTCTTACGCTTGAGTATAATGTTTTTTTAAATGAGTAGTTGCTAGGGTACTGTATATTATTTGAACTCCATTCTAATGATTGAGTTTTAAAGCACAATAATCTGAGGTGAATTTCTCATTACTTATTTTTTTGATTTTTCTACAAACTCCAATTTATCAATTGTTGTTTTTGTGGTAAAAAAACCATAGTTAATTTCCACTTTTTTCTTTTCAATTTTATCAATGGTTCCAATCGTATTTGAGCCAACAACACGCACACGATCGTTTATCTTAAAGATATATGCCGCTTTTTCTTTTGCTACTTTTGCAGCAACTACCTTTTTCTCTTTGCGAACTTCAACCACTTTTTGTAAAACTTCTTTTTCAACTTTCTCTATGACCTGTCGCATTTGTTTTTCAACGGTTTTAGCTTTTTGTTTTTGAGTTTTGGTGGTCAGTTTTTCAGGATTTTTCTTAGCGCGTTTTACTTTTTCATCGGCAACCCATTTGTTGAAATTGGTTGTAAGTTCTTTTTTATTATTGGTTTGAAAATATTTATTCAATAACTCATTTGTTTTTCTTCCTAAAGACAACATTTTCTGATTGTTGTCATACAATTCTTGAAAACCAGCTAATTTTGCCTGAATCTTATCATCTTTTTCTTGCAAGCTCTCTAGATGTTCTTGTCCTTGTATCTTTTGTTTCTCTAAGTTGTCTGAGTTTTTCTGCAATCGGTTTCTTTCTTTTTGCAGTTTAGAAATGGTTTTGTCCAACCTAATTTTTTCTGTTTCTACTCGCTTTTTAGCTTTGTTGATAATGCTATATGGAATTCCATTTTTCTGCGCCACTTCAAAGGTGAATGAGCTTCCTGCTTGTCCGATAAACAATTTGTACAACGGCTCCAAAGAACGCTCGTCAAACTGCATGTTTGCGTTGGTTACATTTTCCAATTCATTAGCCAATACCTTCAAATTGGAGTAGTGGGTGGTAATGATTCCAAAGGCTCCATAATTGTAAAATTCTTCTAAGAAAATCTCCGCCAATGCACCTCCTAATTCTGGATCAGATCCAGTACCAAATTCATCAATTAGAAATAAGGTTTCTGCGTTGCACTTTCTTAAAAAAGCACGCATGTTTTTTAGTCGATAACTATAGGTACTTAGCTGATTTTCTATGGATTGATTGTCTCCAATGTCAGTAAGAATACTTTCAAAAATATAGGTTTCACTTCGTTCATCAACAGGAATTAAAAGACCGCTTTGTAGCATAATCTGCAGCAAACCAATGGTTTTTAACGTGATGCTTTTTCCACCTGCATTGGGGCCAGAAATTACAATAATTTGCTGTTTTTGATTCAATTGAATCGTTTGCGGAATCGTTTCGATCTGCTGCTGCATGTTTTTTCGCCACAAAACAGGATGTAGTGCATTTTTAAAATAGATCTTCTTTTCTTTGGATATTTTTGGCAAAACAGCATTGCTTTCTTTGGCGTATTTTGCTTTCGCTCCAACAGCATCTATGTGCGTTAAATAGGCAAGGTACTCTTCTAAAAGCGATCTCATAGGGCGAATTGTAGTCGCCAATTCACGTAATATTTTTACAACTTCTTGTTTTTCTTCATAAACTAAATTTTGGTATTCTCTACTATAAGCAAGGGTTGCCTGCGGAGCAATGTAGACGATTCCACCAGACTTTGAAGACCCTAACAAACTTCCTGAAACTTTTCTTCGATACATGGCTTTTACGGCCAATACTCTTTGGTTGTCTACAACAGTTTCTTTGATGTCATCTAAAAAACCAGCCCCAATAGATTTTGACAAAGCACTGGTAAAACTTGCACCAATTTTTCCTCGCACATGATTGATGTCCTTTCGAATTTGCTTTAAACTACTTGAAGCATTGTTTTTTACTTCACCACTTAGCTCGATAATTTTTTTAATCTCATCGTCGATATAGCTAGTGAATTCAATCTTCTGTGTGAGGTCAAAAAAAGTTGGAAACTGTACTTTAAATTTCTTAAAAAACTTAAGATGTTCATTGACAGTTAGTGAAGTGGCGGCTATTTTTAGAAATGCCGTGGTTTCTATAAAACTATTTTCAATTTTCAAACGCTTTACACTCTCGGTAACATCGTCAAACCCATGGTTGGGAACACGATTTTCACTTTGAAAGGAAGAAAGGTATTCGTTGACCAAATTCAATTCTTTAAAAAGTCCTTTTTTGTAGGTAATCGGAGTTGTTTCGAAGACACGTTCTTTCCCTAGCCCAGTAATACAATGTTCTGCTACATGCTGTAAAACCGTTGCAAACTCTAAATCTTGTAATGTTTTATTTGAAATATTTGGTATCAATTTTGTAATTTTGAGGTATTAAAATTCTGAGTCAAGCATTTTTGCCTTGTGATGATATTAACACTATCTATTGGGTCCTAGTGATGCTTCTAAATACTTTAAAATTTATTTACAAAAATAAGAAACAATGCAGGTAAAAATTGCCGATAGCTGGAAAAATATACTTCAAAATGAATTTGAGAAAGCTTATTTTAAAAAGTTGGCTGATTTTGTATCTACAGAATATAAAAAGAACTCTTGTTTTCCGAATGAAGAAGCCATATTTGCAGCCTTTAATTTTTGTTCTTTTGATGCCTTAAAAGTGGTAATTATTGGTCAAGATCCCTACCATGGGGAAGGACAGGCAAATGGATTGTGTTTTTCTGTAAAAGAGGGAATTAAATATCCTCCTTCTTTGCAGAACATCTTTAAAGAATTGACTACGGACTTATCCTGTGAGTTTCCTAATACAGGGAATTTAGAAAATTGGGCAAAACAAGGTGTTTTGTTGTTAAATGCAACGTTAACAGTGCGGGCACAGGAACCAGGAAGTCATCAGAAACAAGGTTGGGAGATTTTTACAGATGCTACTATTGCACAAATTTCGCAACAAAAAGAAAATGTTGTTTTTTTACTTTGGGGCAAGTTTGCAGAAAGTAAAATAAAACTGATTGATCTTTCGAAACATACCGTTTTTACCGCACCACATCCGTCACCTTTAGGTGCTTGGAGAGGATGGTTTGGAAGCAAGCATTTTTCGAAAACAAATGCAGTTTTAAAATCGCTTGATAAAAAGGAAATTAACTGGTGATTTCCTACTAGACGTAATGCTTCCTAAAAAAATGGAAAATCTAAAAATAGGAGGGTGTTATTGGTATTACTTTGATTGAAATTATGCAGACATACAATTAACTAAAATCCATTTCTTGTGTGCTTATTTCAATCGGCGAATTATCTGCTAAACCACACGAACTACTTGTGCTTCGACAGGATGATACACAAAGGATTCCTAAAATACAAATTACAATACTAATTGCTTTTTTCATGGGATTTCTTTTACAGGTTAAATGTACATATTTTTTATAAAATCTGCTGAATTTTTCTTCTTTTTGATAACGTTAAGAGTAATCATTTTATTTTGAATGCGTGTAATTAAATTCTTGGTGATGGGTTTTCCTGCATTCCATTTTGTGATTTTTAACCATTTTTGAATGTCGGATAGCTGTTGTTCGTATCTATTTGCTAGTACTTCATCGATATTCATTGTTTTTTTAAAATCTTTGTTTGCAGTATTAATGATCTTTAAAACTGTTTGAACATCCTTAAAATTCGTTGCTAGAACTTCATCTCTAACGACTACAACAAAACAAGGCCAAGGAGTAGGGCAGTCGCCAATTCTTCTGAAAATACCATTGTCTACAAACGGTTTCGTTGTAAAATGTTCCCACATAAAATAATCTGCCTCGCCATTTACAAGTGCATCAATACCACCTTGTAAATTCCCAACGACTTTAAATTGTAGTTTTTCAATATTCCAACCCTGTTGATGTGCATTTACAATGGCCATTAAATGCGATCCAGAACCAAATCGACTAATGGCTATAGTAGCGTGTTCCAAATCTTCCTTTTTTTGAAAGGATGAAGTTGCTGAAACATGAATTCCCCAGATTAAAGGAGTTTCTATGTAAGTTTGTACAATTTTAGAAGGGTTTCCAGCAGCAATGTCTTTGATGATGCCATCTGTTAACACAATCGCAATGTCTACCTCACCAGTTCGTAGGGCTTTGCACATGGCACCTGTACCCCCTGGGAAATCTTTCCATCTCAGGTTGATGTTGTTTTTTATATATTCTTTGTTTTTTAATGTGACATACCAGGGATAATTAAAATGCTCTGGAACGCCAGCTACAGTTAAATCAACCATTTATACTACTAATTTATTCAACGTATACACTATTAAATCTTCAACTACTTTGTTGTAGTCTTTACTAAAAGTTCCAAGGGCTCTGTTGGCAATTATTGCATTCATAGAACAGGCATTGTGACCTAGCAATTTGCACAAGCCATAAATAGCAGAAGTCTCCATTTCTAAGTTGGTGACTCGTACTCCGTTGTGTTGAAATTGGTCTATTTTAGTATTCAATTCAGCATCCTGAAGCGCTAAGCGCAATACTCTGCCCTGCGGACCATAAAAGCCTCCAGCAGTTGCAGTCATCCCTTTATAAATAATTTTTGAGGATAATTTATCTTCGAGTTTTTGACTGTTTTCAATCACCAAAGGGGCATGTTTTTGAGAACTCCAATTGGTGTGTTTTGCAAAGGCAGTTGCGAGTTCTGTGTCTGAAATTGCTGCTGTTTGATACGCGTGTAGCATTCCGTTTAAATCCAATGCATGCGTACTCATTAAAAACGAATCTACGGGAATGTCTTTTTGCAAAGATCCTGAAGTACCAATTCGAACAATGTTTAACGAAGTAAATGTTTCTTTTAATGTTCTTGTTGCTAGATTGATATTTACAATTGCATCCAATTCATTTAAAACAATGTCGATATTGTCCGGTCCAATTCCTGTTGAAATCACAGAGATTCTTTTTCCTTTGTATGTTCCGGTAGTGGTTTTGAATTCTCTTTTTTGAGTGGTAAATTCTATCGTATCAAATAAGTGGGTAATCTTATCAACTCGATCTTGATCTCCAACAAAAATAATGTCTTTAGCAATATTTTCTGGTTTCAAGTTCAGATGATAGATACTACCATCTTCATTTAAAATTAATTCGGATTGTTGTATTGCCATATTGCTTTTTTAACCGCCAACGCGTTTTACTTTAAACCCTTTTTTGGTTAGCATGCCCATTATTTTGTCTCTAAAGTCTCCTTGTATGATAATTTTATCTTCTTTAAAACTTCCACCTACACTAAGTTTTGTTTTAATTTCTTTTGTCAAGGTCTTGAAATCAGAAGTTGCCCCTGTATAGCCTTCTAAAATAGTAATGGGTTTTCCTTTTCTTTTTTCATATTTGCAAATAATAGGATCCTCTTGTATCCAGATTGTCGAGGCATCTTTTATGGGTTCTGGAGATTCCTCATGCTCTGGGAATAAGTTTTTAAGTTGCTCTTTAAAATCCATTTTTATAATTTGTAGTATTCAGTTTTAGTTGCAGTATTCAGTTTGGTGTATCCTCTTTACTGATCTTTAAAACAGTGATCTATTTTTTTAAGCCTAATTCCTTTAAACGCTGATTTAAAAAATCACCAGCAGTAATGTCCTCGTATTTTTTTGGATTTGCTTCATCAATACAATTCTCTAAAACATCTAATTTCATTGCGGATATTGGATGTAAAAAAAACGGAATAGAATAACGCGATGTTCCCCACATTTCTTTGGGAGGGTTTGTCACTCTATGTATGGTCGATTTTAACTTGTTATTACTATGTCTTGACAACATATCTCCCACATTAATCATTAATTCATCGGGTGCTGCAACGGCATCAATCCATTCTCCTTTATGGTTTTGAACCTGCAAGCCTTTTCCTTGCGCTCCCATTAATAAAGTAATGAGATTAATATCTCCATGTGCGGCAGCTCTTTCGGCTCCTTTCGGTTCTGTTTCTATTGGTGGATAATGGATCGGTCGTAGGATGCTATTTCCATTTTTGATGAAGTTGTCAAAATAAGTTTCTTCCAATCCTAAGTGAAGGGATAAAGAACGCAATACATATTTCGCTGTTTTTTCTAACATTTGGTAGGTTTGTTTGCCTATTTCATTAAAACGGGCTAGCTCTTCTACAGTTACGTTATCTGGGTATTCTTCTGCATATTTTGAAGCTTTGTCTACATATTGTCCAAAATGCCAAAACTCTTTCAAATCTCCTTCTTTTCTTCCTTTTGCAGACTCTTTCCCAAAAGAAACATAGCCTCTTTGACCTCCGATACCTGGAATTTCATATTTTTCTTTTACAGCAACCGGCAAGTCAAAAAAGTTTTTAATTTCTTGATAGAGGTTTTCAACCAGTGCTTCGTCTAAAAAATGTCCTTTTAACGCTACAAATCCAATGTTTTCATAAGCATGACCAATTTCATTGATGAATTTCTCTTTTCTTATGGGGTCATTAGAAAGAAAGTCGGCTAAATTTACGCTGGGTATTTTATTCATAGGTATCTGATTTAATAAAATATGTTTTAAAGTTACAAAAAATAGGTGGAATGGAATTATTTTTTCGTGAATGGAATTAAGTATGAGATCGTATAGTTAAATCCAAAACCGGTGCCACTTTCAAAAATTCTACCGAAACCCGGAGCAAAAAGTGTTTTAAAATTTTCTGGATCGTTTACCGCCAGTACTATTTTATAGGAGATACTTGTACTCACAAATAAGTTCCGTAAAGTTTCTACTTTTATCCCCACAATAAATTCGGTCCAATGTGCCGTTAATCCGCTGTCTGTAATGGATGCATTTATAGATTCTGATGGAAAATAGAGTGAATTTACATTGGGAGTATAGCTGTTTAAGGTTTGATCGAATATGCCCAACCCATATCGAACCCCTGTAAAAATTTCGTTGTTCATGTCTAACCAATTGTCATATGCATTGTAGTTAAAACCAACACGGATATAATTTCCTTTGGAAGTTGAATTGGAATATTCTTCAACTGAAGTTTTCTCTTCAAAGCCTATTTCTGCGGCAATGTATATTTTTTTATTTATTCGATAATCGGCTACCAATTCAAAACCGGTATAATTTCCATTAAATGAAGCTAATATAGGTTTGCTAATGTCAGCACCCAATCTTAGTCCGTAGGCGGTTTTATAAACTAAAGAATCCTTCTCTTCTGATGGAACTTCCATAGCTTTCTCTTGTGCATACCCAAGCGAACAAAACAATAAGAAAATAAAACTAATGGAATATCTGAACATGTGCTGTGTTTTGATGGTCTATCGTTGTGAGGGGAGCAGGGGTAAAATCTTGAATCCAACTCGTATCTGATGAAAAACGAACATTGTTAAATATGATTCTAAAACCACATGATCTTGATACAAATTCTTCTTCTGGTGTGTATTGGATGGTAAGAGTAGCGGTTTCATTGCTGGCTAAATTTCCATCGAAATCATTTATTTTTAAATGATAAACAGTTTCTATTGTCGTAGTGTTTAATGGAATTGCAACACTGTCTAAAGCAACACTTCTATAGGTTGGAATGGTATCTTTTCCTGCAGCCCAAATAGACAAACGTTCGGTTTTTTTTAATTGATCTCGGTCGTTTGCGTCATAAAACCGTAGCACTAACTTAGGGGTTACTGGATCTTTGGTACAAAAATCGTCTTTCTCACAACCACTTAAAATAGCTGTACAAAGGATCAAAAGGAGGATACTTCTTTTCATTAAAATGAATTCTTAATAGTGTTCAAAAATACTAAATTAAGCTGCTATTCTTCTACTTCTACAATTTGATTGATTATCGTTGCCAATTGAAAGTCCAACTCAGTTACTCCGTCTGCATCATGCGTGGTTAGTTTAATGTCTAACGTATTGTATACATTGGTCCATTCTGGGTGATGATTCAATGCTTCACACTCAAACGCAATTCGATTCATGGCAGACATACAATCTTTAAAGTTGTCAAACTCAAAATCGGTATGTAATGCATTGTCATAATAATCCCAATCTTGTAAAGAAGTTAATTTAGCTGCTATTTCCTTTTCTGTTAGTTTTATCATTTTAGTTGGCTTTATAATTTTCAATGTGTTCTCATTTTTTTTGTCTTGCTAAAATATCATCATTTTCAGGAAAAACTGTTAATTCCGTCTAAATTATGACAATCCTTTTTATTTTTCAAACAGCACTACTGTTTCGATGTGTGCTGTATGTGGAAATTGATCGACCAAACTAATCTTTTTAATTTCATATCCAGCCTCTCTTAGTAATACGGTATCTCTTGCTTGTGTAGCAGGGTTACACGATACATAGACCATTCGATCTGCATTCAAAGCAATTATTTTTTGCAATGTTTTGGGCGCGATTCCTGCTCTCGCAGGATCTAGAATGATTGTTTTTATTTTGTTTTTATATTCTGGATGTGCATATAAAAATTTTCCAACGTCTGCTGCATAAAATTGTAAACCTTCTATGTGGTTTCTTTTGGCATTTTTTTCGGCATCTTGAATGGCTGAAGCCACAATATCTACTCCAACTATTTTTGCGTTTTCGCTTTTTGAAGCCACAATTTGACCAATTGTTCCCGTTCCACAAAACAAGTCCATTACTACCGTGTTGTCAACTTTGGTCTTGTCTTCTAAAACGTATTCGACTACTTTGCTGTATAGTTTTTCGGCACATTTGGGGTTTGTTTGAAAGAAACTTTTCATGCTAATTTCAAAGTTTAAACCAAGCAACTCTTCAACAATTTTATCTTTCCCGTATATCAATTTGATACTCCCAGAAGTGGCAATTGTTCGATCTCCAGTTTCATCATTAATTGTATGTAACAAACCTGCCAAACGTTCTCCAAAGATTCCTTTTAAGAAAGCTGCAAATTTTTCTAAATCAAATTGATCTAAATCACCAGAAGTAGTTACTAAATTACACAATAACTCATCGGTTTTAAAAGATTTTCGAACCACAAAATATCGAAAGAAACCTTCTCTTTTTGGACCATGCCAAGGAGGTAATCCTGTGTCAATACAATAGGCACGGATGTTCTTTAGTACGTCTTCCATTTGCTTGTCAAACAAGCCAGAATCTTTGTCTAAATTGTCTCCCATCCACCAAACACCTCGTCTTTTAAAACCCAATGTAAATTCGTCTTTATCTCTTTTTGTAATGCGATCGTATCCAATGGCAGAAAAACCATATTCCATTTTATTTCTATAGTGAAATACATTGGGAGAGCTTACAAATTCATCAAACAAATCTTCAATGTTGGCTACCTTTCCAATTCTTTTGAACAAGGAAAGAGTACTTTCTTTTTTATATTGGTGCTGTAATTCAATAGGTAATTGTATATAAGGTGCGCCAGGAATGTCTTGAAAAGGCACTTCTACTTCGTCTTCTGAAGACTCTAACACATCAATTAGCTTTGCTTCAGCATATTTTTTACTCGATTTGCTTATCTGAGCTTTTACCAATTGACCGGGCAATGTATTGGGTACAAAAACTACGAAATCTCCTTCTTCACTCCGAATCCTTGCAATTCCCTTTCCTCCAAAAGCATAATCTTCGATTTTTAATTCTAAAACCTGATTCTTTTTTACAAACTTATTTCGTTCTCTACTTGGCATTCTGTATCATTTATTGGATTGCAAAATTAAGCAAACTTATTGATAAAGCCTTTACCCGTTTTGAAAATCTATCAACCCAATAAAGGCAACTATTTTTAATGATTGAGACGTTTGATTACCTCCCTTTTTGTGTTCTAGATTGTAGTGGACTGTTTTTTTGAAGGATGAAAAAAAGATTTAACGAAAAGCCCGACACTTTAGGAACGATCATTTCGTTAAAATCGGAATAACAAAGTTCATTTATTTTAGCTACTTTTGTAAAACTTCGGGGATGATTTCTTTCCCACGCTGAATTTTCGAAACTTCGAAAGGATAAAGGTAGAACAGGAATGGTTATATTAATATAAACATTTAAAAGTTTAAAAATGGCTGTTTTAGAACAACTTACGTCGCAAAAAGCGATCGATTTAGAAAGCAAGTACGGTGCACACAACTATCATCCACTTCCAGTAGTATTAAGTAAAGGTGAGGGGGTATATGTTTGGGATGTAGAAGGAAAAAAGTATTACGATTTTCTATCTGCCTACTCTGCAGTAAACCAGGGACATTGTCATCCGAAAATTGTGGATGCGATGGTCAATCAAGCAAAAACATTGAGTTTAACCTCAAGAGCATTTTACAATGACATGCTTGGGAAGTACGAGAAATTTGCAACGGAACTTTTTGGCTTCGACAAATTACTACCAATGAATACAGGGGCAGAAGCGGTAGAGACGGCTTTGAAGATTTGTAGAAAATGGGGCTATGAAGTAAAAGGGATTTCTGAAAATGAAGCGCAAATTATTGTTTGTGAAAATAATTTTCATGGAAGAACAACCACCATTATCTCTTTTTCAAATGATCCAGTAGCGCGAAAGAACTTTGGACCGTTTACAAACGGATTTATAAAAATTGAATATGACAACCTAACCGCATTGGAAGAGGCTTTGAAAGCAAATGCAAACATTGTCGGTTTTCTAGTAGAACCGATTCAAGGTGAAGCAGGAGTATATGTTCCTTCTGATGGGTATTTAGCCGCAGCAAAAGCATTGTGTGAAAAATACAATGTGCTATTTATTGCCGATGAAGTACAAACAGGGATTGCACGAACAGGACGTTTGTTGGCTACTTGTGGGAATTGCACCTGTCCAACGAAGAATTGTGAAGGGACTCCAGAAACAAAAGCAGATATCTTAATTCTTGGAAAAGCGTTAAGTGGAGGGGCATATCCAGTTTCTGCAGTATTGGCAGATGACGCGATTATGAACGTAATCCAACCAGGAAATCACGGTTCTACATATGGTGGAAATCCAATTGCTGCTGCAGTTGCAATTGCTGCTTTGGAAGTAGTAAAAGAAGAAGATTTGGCTGAGAATGCGTTCCGATTGGGTGAAATCTTTAGAGCAGAATTGTCACAATTTGCAACTGAAAACGAATTGGTAAAATCGGTTAGAGGTAGAGGGCTATTGAATGCAATTTTAATCAATGATACTGAAGAAAGTTCTACAGCTTGGGATATTTGTATGAAGTTGAGAGACAACGGATTGTTAGCAAAACCTACCCATGGAAATATCATTCGTTTTGCTCCTCCTTTGGTAATGACAGAAGCAGAACTAAACGCTTGTATTTCGATTATTAAAACAACAATTTCTGAGTTTAAGAAATAACAAATACATTTATTTTACATAAATAAAGGAGCGATAGTATCGCTCCTTTTTTATGCTATGTTAAAATATAATTATCTAACAATCCATTTTCTCCTGCTTAATACTTTAAGAAATTTCTTTTCAATGCGCATTCTCATAGTTGTTTTATGCTTGTTAACAAACGTAATAAAATTAACGGGGTCTTCTCTTAGAAAAAAGGAGAAAGATAATTCTTATGGCTATGTTATTTAGTCTTATTTTTGCCATTGTTCTTAAAAAAAAATACCATGAAAACTACAGATATAATAGCTCCAAAAGCAGCCAAAAAGCCCACAAAATTAGAAAAGCACGGCGACGTTAGAATTGACGATTATTTTTGGATGCGGTTGTCGGATGCTCAAAAATTGGCAGCAGAAAAAGATGAACAAACAACAAATGTTGTCGATTATTTAAATGCTGAAAATGAGTATTATGAGGACTGTACTGCGCACACAAAAGATTTTCAAGAAACCTTGTTTCAAGAAATGAAAGGGAGAATAAAAGAAGATGATTCATCTGTTCCCTACAAAGACAACGGTTATTTCTACATTACTCGCTATGAAACAGGCAAGCAATACCCGATATTCAGTAGAAAAAAAGAAACTTTAGCGGCCAAAGAAGAAATTTTATTTGATGTAAATGAAATGGCAAAAGGTTTTGACTATTATCAATTGGGAGGTTTGAATATTTCTGAAAACAATAAATTTGCTGTTTTTGCAACAGACACTGTAAGTAGAAGACAGTATACCCTAAGAATAAAGAACTTAGAAACGGGCGAAATTTATAAAGATATTATCGAAAATACAACCGGAGGTTCTGTTTGGGCAAATGACAATCGTACTCTTTTTTACACAAAAAAAGATCCTATAACACTTCGAAGTGAAAAGATTTTTAGGCATGTTTTAGGAACACCCGCCTCAGAAGATATTGAGGTATATCATGAAAAAGAAGATACCTTTGGAACCTATGTTTCAAAAACGAAGTCAAACAAATACATCATTATCGGTTCGTATAGTACCCTTTCTTCAGAAGCTCAGTTTTTGGAGGCAGACAATCCTACTGGAACCTTTAAAATGTTGCAAGCACGAGAAAGAAATCTCGAATACAGCGTTTCACATTATAAAAATGATTTTTATCTATTGACTAACAAAGACGATGCAATCAACTTTAAGTTGATGAAAACCTCGGTAGATCAAACAGAAAAAGAATATTGGGTGGATGTAATTCCACACAGAGCCGATACTTTACTAGAAGATTTTTCAATTTTTAAAGAATATTTAATTTTAGAAGAACGAAACAATGGTTTGAACAAAATCAGAATTAAACGTTGGGACGAAAAAGAAGATTATTATTTGCCTTTTTCTGAGGAAACCTATTCCGTAGGAGTGTATGAAAACCCGGAGTTCGATACTGAAATTATTCGGTATTCTTATAATTCGATGACAACACCAGCTTCTGTAATTGATTTCAATTTGACAAATAAAACAAAAGAAATTCAAAAAGAACAAGCAGTTTTAGGAGGGAAGTTTCAAAAAGAAAATTACATCAGTAAACGCGTTTGGGCAACGGCTAGGGATGGGAAAAAAGTTGCAATATCATTAGTATATCACAAAGATACCTTGCTAAATAAAGAAACTCCGTTAATGCAATATGCCTATGGGTCATATGGATATACAATTTCAGATAGTTTTTCTACGACAAGACTGAGTTTGTTAGATCGTGGATTTGTTTTCGCGTTAACGCACATTAGAGGAGGTCAATATCTTGGAAGAGCATGGTATGAAGATGGTAAAATGCTTTCTAAGAAAAATACCTTTACAGACTTTATAGACTGTTCTAAATATCTAATTGAAAATAACTATACCTCTGCAGCACATTTGTGTGCTATGGGAGGATCAGCAGGAGGGCTGTTAATGGGAGCAATTGTAAATATGAACCCAGAACTGTACAATGGTATTATTGCAGCTGTCCCCTTTGTAGATGTCATTTCTACCATGTTAGACGAAAGTATTCCTCTTACGACAGGAGAATATGACGAATGGGGAAATCCGAATGATAAAGAATACTACGAGTATATAAAATCCTATTCACCCTACGATCAGGTTTCAGCGAAAGCCTATCCAAATATGTTGATTACTACCGGATACTTCGATTCACAAGTGCAATATTGGGAGCCTGCAAAGTGGGTTGCCAAACTTCGTGAATTAAAAACCGATACGAACATGTTGTTTTTAGATACCAATATGGAAGTCGGTCATGGAGGTGCTTCAGGTCGTTTCGATGCTTTAAAAGATACTGCCAAAGAGTATACCTTCTTTTTAGCCTTGGAAAATAAATTAGATTCTTAATAAAAACAGCGTATAAATACCTTTTGGAATTGGTTCCAAAAAACACCTCACAGGATTTCTGTGAGGTTTTTTATGCGATGAATTCAATGCATGAAAAACAAAATTAAGCTGTTTACTTCTTGTGAATAAGTAGCTGTATTTTAAAAAAGAAAAACCTTCTATAAAAAGTAGAATTTCAGTAAATTTGCAGGAGTAAATAGCAGATAAATTATGAAAATATCATACAATTGGATCAAACAATTTTTACAAACAGATTGGGATGCCACCAAAACTGGAGAATTGTTAACCGATTTAGGATTGGAAGTGGAAGGGATTGAAACGAAAGAAGCTATCAAGGGAAGCTTGAAGGGAATTGTTGTTGGAGAAGTTTTAACCTGCATTCAACACCCTAATGCAGACCGATTAAAAGTCACAACGGTAGATCTTGGAGATGGAAATCCAGTGCAGATTGTATGTGGTGCTCCTAATGTTGCTGCTGGACAAAAAGTACCCGTAGCTACTATTGGAACTTTATTGTATGATGACAAAGGCGAAAGTTTTAAAATAAAAAAAGGTAAAATTAGAGGCGAGGAAAGTCATGGGATGATTTGTGCCGAAGACGAATTAGGTCTTGGTACTGGACATGACGGGATTCTTGTTTTAGATGCAGAGATAAAAGCAGGAACACCTGCAGCAAGTGTTTTTAATATTGAAGTTGATTCGGTTTTTGAAATTGGATTAACCCCCAACAGATCAGATGCAATGAGCCACTTTGGTGTTGCCAGAGATTTAAAAGCGGGCCTCATGCAGCAAGACATTAACTTGGAATTGATATCCCCTTCTGTGAGTGATTTTCATGTAGATGAAAGAACCTTGCGAATTGATGTTGAGGTAGAAGATAGAGAGCAAGCTCCAAGATACTGTGGAATTACCATTACAGATGTTACAGTAAAAGCATCTCCAGAATGGATTCAAAACAGATTAAAATCGATTGGGATTACACCAAAAAATAATATTGTAGACATTACAAATTATGTACTTCACGAACTCGGACAACCTTTGCATGCTTTTGATGCTCAAAAAATAAAAGGAAATAAAATTCTTGTAAAAACATTAGCACAAGACACACCATTTACCACACTCGATGGTATAGAAAGAGCTTTGTCATCAGAAGACATTATGATCTGTGATGCAGATTCTAACGCGCTTTGTATTGCAGGAGTTTTTGGAGGGTTGAAGTCTGGAGTTTCAGAATCTACCACTTCCATTTTCTTAGAAAGTGCCTATTTTAATCCAGTTTCTGTTCGAAAGACAGCAAAAAGACATGCATTAAATACAGATGCTTCATTCCGTTTTGAACGTGGAATTGATATTAACATGACAAAATACGCGCTGAAAAGAGCCGCTTTGTTAATTGAAGAGTATGCAGATGGTAAAATGGGATCCGATATTTCTGATTTTTTTCCAGATAAAATCGAAGATTTTCAAGTATTCTTATCCTACGAAAATGCTTACCGTTTAATTGGGCAAGAAATTCCAAAGGAAACGATTAAAAATATTTTAGCTTCCTTAGAAATTAAAATCAATAGTGAAACAGAAGGTGGTTTAGGATTAACGATTCCTTCTTACAGAACCGATGTGCTTCGTGAGGCCGATATTATAGAAGAAATATTAAGAGTTTATGGCTACAATAATATTGAGTTTTCGCACAAATTAAATACTTCCATTTCTTTCGATTCAAACAAAGAAACGAAGATTGAAAATGTGGTTGCCAATCAATTGTCTTCATTAGGATTTAATGAAACGATGGCAAATTCGCTAACAAAACCGGTATATACTACCTACTCAGAGAATATCAATGAAGCCGCCAGCGTAACGATGCTTAACCCGTTGAGTAACGATTTGAAAGTAATGCGCCAATCATTGTTGTTTAGCGGATTAGAATGTGTTGCCTACAATATCAATCGAAAAAACAATTCTTTAAAGTTTTATGAGTTTGGTAAAACTTATCATAAATACAATGATGCCTACCAAGAAGACAAGCATTTAACCTTGTTTATTACTGGTGAAAGAGCAAAAGAGAGTTGGAGTTTACCTTCTAAAACATCAGATTTTTTCTATGCAAAAGGAGTGATTACAGCTGTTTTAGCTCGATTAGGGATCGATACTTTAAAAACAACACCAAGCAAACAGGATGTGTTTTCAGAAGGAATCACCCTAGGTTTAGGAAAAATGAAACTGGTGGAGTTTGGTGTTATAAAATCAAGCTTATTAAAAGAATTTGGAATCAAACAAGAAGTATTGTTTGCTGATTTTAATTGGGATACGATTCTTAAAATAACAGGAAATAAAAATGTGAAAGTTTCAGACCTAACAAAATTTCCAGCTGTAAAAAGAGATTTAGCGCTCTTATTAGATACGAAAATCGAATTCAAAGAGATTTATAATTTGGCATTTCAGTCAGAGAAAAATTTGCTAAAAGAAGTCGATTTGTTCGACGTCTATGAAGGAGATAAATTACCAGAAGGAAAAAAATCTTATGCAGTTAGTTTCTTATTACAAGACAAAACAAAGACCTTGGAAGACAAGCAAATTGATAAAATAATGCAAAAATTACAGCAAACATTTGAAAAGAATTTAGAAGCTGTTTTAAGATAATTTAAAAGCTCCACGAACCATGGAGCTTTTTTTATATTTTCGAAATCAACCGAATTTATAATACAGACTCAAAATATATATATGTACAAACTACTACTAAGACCTGTTTTATTTTTATTCGACCCAGAAAAGATACATTACTTTACATTTTCACTCATTAGAATCTTTTGTAAAATTCCTTTAGTACCAGCAATTTTCAGAGCGCTGTATCAAGTAAATGATAAAAAATTAGAACGTACTTTATTCGGAATCAAGTTTAAGAATCCTGTAGGTTTGGCGGCTGGTTTTGATAAAAATGCGGTGCTATATAATGAGTTGGCAATCTTCGGTTTCGGATTTATAGAAATTGGAACGGTTACTCCAAAAGGACAAGCCGGGAACCCTAAAAAACGATTGTTTCGATTAAAAGCCGACCAGGGAATTATCAACCGAATGGGCTTTAACAATGAAGGCTTAGAAACCGCTATTCATCAATTAAAAAAGAATAGAGGGAAATTAATTATTGGGGGTAATATTGGGAAAAATACGCAAACATCTCCTGAAAACTATACCCAAGATTATAAAATTTGTTTTGAAGGTTTGCATCCTTATGTAGATTATTTTGTACTGAATGTGAGTTGTCCAAACGTTGGGAGTCATGCAAAACTCAACGATAAAACGTATTTAGTATCGCTGATTACAGAATGTCAGAAACTAAACAATGCACAAGCAATACAGAAACCGATCTTATTAAAAATAGCACCCGATTTAAACAACCAACAATTGGATGAAATTATCGAACTGGTTGCAGAAACAAAAATTGATGGTGTCATCGCATCCAATACTTCTACCACAAGGGACAATTTAAAGGCCTCTAAAGAACAGTTAGAAATTATAGGTAATGGAGGAGTCAGTGGACAACCCATTAAAAACCAAAGCACGAAAGTAATTCAGTATTTGTCTGACAAATCAAACAAATCCTTTCCAATAATTGGAGTAGGCGGTATTCATTCAGCGGAAGATGCCCTCGAAAAAATAAATGCTGGTGCCGATTTGGTTCAAATTTATACTGGATTCATATATGAAGGACCCGGTTTGATTAAAAAAATAAATAAAGAAATCTTGGCAAATTTATAAGAAATTCTATCTTCTATTATTAAAATAATGGAATGCTTAAACTGTCAATTTTCACTTTTTAATAAATGTTAGAAACCTTAAGCGCTTTTATTATTGCTACTGCAATCTTGGCAATTTCTCCAGGACCCGATAATATTTTTGTACTTACTCAAAGTATTGTAAATGGTAGAAAGTACGGGATAGCAACCGTCCTAGGTTTAATGACAGGCTGTCTTGTTCATACAACATTTGTTGCGTTTGGCATTTCTACCCTTATAGAACAGCAACCATTCTTTTTTATGGGGATTAAAATTTTTGGAGCAAGCTATCTGTTATACTTGGCATATCAGGTATATAAAAGCGATGCAAAAATCACCTTTTCTACGGAACACGTGCTTCAAAAAACAACGGTAGAATTGTTTAAGAAAGGATTTCTAATGAATGTATTGAATCCGAAAGTAACCTTATTTTTCCTAGCATTTTTTCCTCAATTTCTATTTTCAGAACAGTTATCTCATCTCGTTCAATTTTATGTTTTAGGGATGCTTTTTATATTTGTTTCATTCCTTATTTTTGGAGCATTAGCATTCTTAGGGGGTCAGGTTTCAGATGCTATATCCAAAAGGAAAAACATCGGATGGTATTTAAAATGGGGGCAAATTGTTGTTTTTGTGGTCATTTCCATCCTCATTATCCTTTAATTTTCCATTCGTATATTCTTTTAGATATTCAATTGTTTGTCTATCTTTGAGACAGATGAATAAAGTCAAAATCATAGAATGTCCACGAGATGCCATGCAAGGCATAAAGTCTCATTTTATCCCTACCGATAAAAAGGCATTGTATCTCAATTCGCTTTTAAAAGTAGGGTTTGATACCATTGATTTTGGAAGCTTTGTTTCTCCAAAAGCCATTCCGCAAATGCGAGATACTGCTGAAGTTTTATCAAAATTAGATTTGTCCAAAACAACCAGTAAGTTATTGGCAATTATTGCCAATATCAGAGGTGCCAACGATGCTTCACAATTTGAAGAAATTGATTATTTAGGCTACCCATTTTCTATTTCAGAAAATTTTCAAATGCGAAATACACACAAAACGATTGCCGAATCGATTACGACTTTAGACGGAATTTTAAACATTGCGTCCAAAACAAACAAAGAAGTAGTCGCTTATTTGTCAATGGGTTTTGGAAATCCGTATGGAGATCCCTGGAATGTAGAAATTGTAGCGGAATGGACAGAGAAAATGTCTCAAATGGGGGTGAAAATTTTATCCCTATCTGATACTGTTGGGAGTTCAACACCCGAGGTAATTCATCACCTTTTTTCAAATTTAATTCCTGCTTATCCAACAATTGAATTTGGGGCTCATTTGCATACTACACCAGACAAATGGTACGAAAAAGTAGCTGCAGCCTATAAAGCGGGCTGTAACCGATTTGACGGTGCAATTAAAGGATTTGGAGGCTGTCCAATGGCAAAAGATGAATTGACCGGCAACATGCCTACAGAAAAATTACTCTCTTATTTTACGGCTCAAAAAGCAAATACAAACTTGAAACCTATGAGTTTTGAAAGCGCTTTTAATAAAGCTTTGGAAGTTTTTGAAGTCTTGTAATATTGATAAATTAGAAGACAAAAAAGCAGTTAAAACTTAAAAAAAATAATAAAATGAAATTCATTAAAATCGGCGTTTTTTTGCTATCCCTGCTTTTATTAGCTTCTTGCACCAAAGACGATCAGAAAATAGACTTTACGTTTTTACAATTGAATGATGTTTATGAAATAGCACCCATCCAAGGCGGTGAGTTTGGAGGTCTGGCGCGTGTAGAGACCGTGCATCAAGATTTATTAAAAGAAAACAAAAACACGTTGCTTATGATGGCTGGTGATTTTTTAAATCCGTCTCTAATAGGAACCCTAAAAGTTGAAGGTGAACGCTTTCATGGAAAACAAATGGTTTCCGTAATGAATGCCATGAATTTTGATTTGGTTGCCTTTGGGAATCATGAGTTTGATGTGCCTCAAAAAGACTTGCAGAAACGCTTGAATGAAAGCAATTTCCCTTGGATTTCTGCCAATGTAAAAGAGAAAACAGCAACGGGATCTGATTTTTTTCATAAGGAAATAGGGGGTAAAAAAGTACCACTATCTCCTTCTTTTATTAAAGAATTCACTGATGCAGATGGCACCAAAATAAAGATCGGTTTTATCAGTGTTTGCATTCCCTCAAATCCAAAAGAATATGTGGTGTATGAAGATATGTATGCGCAAGCAAGGGCTGCATATGACGATCTCAAAGACCGTGTTGATATTGTTTTTGGGCTCACACACGTTAAAATTGCACAAGACAAAAGAATTGCAAAGCTACTTCCAGAAGTTCCTTTAATTATGGGCGGTCATGAGCATACCAGTCGATCTGTTTCTGTAGGAAATACCGTCATAACAAAAGCAGATGCAAATGCTAAAACTGTTTATATACATCGGGTTTCTTATGATAAAAAAACAAAAAAAGTAACCCTCATTTCAGAATTAAAAGAAATCAACTCTTCAATAAAAACGGATGAAAAAGTAGGGGCGATAGTTGCGCAATGGCAGCAAGTATTGAAAACAAAAATCAAAGAAATTGTTTCAAACCCAACAGCCATCATTTATACTGCTAAAACCCCTTTAGACGGAAGAGATACTCCCATTCGAAGCGTGCAAACCAATTTAGGGAAAATCATTACCCAGTCAATGTCTTTTGCTTTTGATGACCGTGTTGATTGTGCCCTTGTAAATGGTGGATCTATTCGAATTGATGATGCCTTAGAAGGGGCCATTACTGCAGTAGATATTTTTAGAGTATTGCCTTATGGAGGTCCGATTTTAAAAGTGAATATAAAAGGAAGCTTGCTGAAACGTGTTTTGGATTATGGTGTTTTGGCTGGCGGAACTGGTGCTTATTTACAGCGTTATAATGCTAAAAAAGTAGGAGCGGAGTGGTACATAAAAAACAAGCTACTAGTTTCCAATACAACCTACGATGTTGCCTTTTCTGAGTATCTTTTAAAAGGTTTTGACATTCCTTTTTTATCAGAAAAAAACAACGATGTACTTTCGGTATATCATCCAAAACCATGGGAATTAGGGGCTGATATTCGAAAAGCAGTGGTTGCCTATCTAACTTTAGAAACCAAAAAAAGTGCCCATAAATAGGACACTTTTTTAACTTTTTTCTTTTTTATGATCTATTTCTAATTTCTAGAATTGGTATTGAAACCCACCGTAAATTCCAAAAGGATGTCCAGGACGTAAGCCAGCAGGAACTCTAGAAACTGCATAGGTATTATCAAGTAAGTTTGTTACGTTTGCCGTCAATTGAAATTGGGGACTTACTCTGTATTTACTTGACATGTCTATGATGAAGTTGGAGGCTACTTTTTCGTTGGTTGGAATGTTTCCTGAACCGGCCATAGTTCTAAACGCACCATTGTAACGTGCATTTAAGTTGACTTCAAATTTTGCATGTTCCAAAGACAAAGCAGCATTCAATTGGTGTTTTGGAATGTAAGGCAATTCATCACCAACCATTACGGTTCCCCACAAACTATCAGCACTTCCAAAACTGTTTAAAAATTCGGTGTTTGTAAAAGTATAGCCAAAAGAAATTGGGAAGGAAAAACGTGCATTTTTTGAGGTTATATTGTAGTTTAACAAGAGTTCTATTCCGTTTACTTTTACTGCTCCTGCGTTGAATTGGTCTAGCGAACCAGTTCCACCGGTAGCAGCGATATCACTTCCTAATAGGTTGGAATAATCATTGTAAAAACCAACAAATTCTCCTTTTAATTTCCCGAGATTGAAGCGAGTTCCCAATTCGTAATTGATACTTTCTTCTGCTTTTTCATCTTCTTTGTTTCCTGGAGGCGAAAACCCTTTATGAATTCCTCCGAATAGTGAAAAATCATTATTAAACTTATAGTTGGCTCCCATTCCAGGAATGAAAATTGCCACGTTGTTTTCTCGTTCATTTAAGTCACTACCAGAGCGAGTAATGTCATTTTTGCCAAAATCTCTTCTTTCTAATAAAATCTCTTCATATCGAACCCCTGGTGTAAATGTCCAATTCTGATATTTTAATTTATAGGTAATGTAAGATGCAAATGCTTTTGCACTGCTAATTCTGTTAGCATCGGTTCCAGGAATTCCTGCTGTTGTTTCGGTTAAAACACCAGTATTTGAGATGCTGTATTTATCGACCCATTGAAAACGATCTTCCTCATCATAATGATATCTGAAACCGATTTCTAGATCATGAAATGCATTTCCTGTGTACCAATGATAATCTAGCTTTGTCTGGATTCCTTGTGCATAATATGTTCGGTTATTGGCTTTCACCCCAATGGCATCTGCCGCTGAATTGACGGTCCCGTTTACGATGTTAAAATGATTTGAATAGCCCGAAGGATCTTCTAATATTTTTGATATTTTTTGCTTGTCATCTTCAAAAGTAATGTCGTTTAACTTGTACCAGTTTCGTGCAAAATTATTTCGATAGAATGTGGTAGTCAACGTAAGATTTTTAGAGAAACCCAAATGATGCGTTAGCATGTATTGAGTATGATCTGTCGTCATCTTATCATTATTAGAGGCTGCGTATCTTGAAAACGGATTCGTTTCAAAATCTGCTTCTGTAAGCCCTAAATACGTTTCATTTCCCATTTCATCCGCATATTGAAATTTGAAATCCAATGTTTGCTTCACTGCTTGATTTGGAAATAATTGTACACGTAGTTTGGCAACAACATCGTTTTTATTAAAACCTGTATTTTTTCCGCTTTCTAAGGTTTTAAAACCGTCCGATCCGTAATTTAGATATTCAATGAAGTATCCTATATTTTTATGATTGCCTCCAACTTTCGCATGTAACTGATTCGAATTGAAACTTCCATAAGAAGCTCGAACACTTCCTGTAAAATCTGTAGGAATTTGAGAAGAAATCATATTAATAGCACCCCCAGTGGTAAAAGGACCATATTGTACTTGACTACTTCCTTTTAAGACTTCAACTGCTTCCATTCTTGCAATGGTAGGGAAGTAGTAGGCAGAAGAGGCACTGTAGGGAGCCGGAGCTATTAAAACCCCATCTTCCATTAATGTAATTTTTGAGCTTCTTTCTGGAGAAGTTCCCCTTAAACTAATGTTTGGTCGCAATCCAAAACCATCTTCTTCATACAAAGAAACCCCTGGAACGGTTCTCAATGCTTTGTTGATGTCGGTAAAACTGAATTTTTGTAATTCTTTTGGTGATAGATAATATGCGGAGCCTGTTCTGTGTTTCGCTACATATTTATTTCCAAAAATTTGATTGGTGGAAATAATGATTTCGTCTAATTTTTGGATGGTATCTAGTAGCCCAACTTCTTTTTTTTCTTCTTTTGTTTGCGCTGTTAATATGCCTGTAAATAAGATGGTTAAGAGCGAAAAGTGTAGTCTCATTTTATTTAGATTAATTATAAATAGTTTTTTTTTTGAGTGCAAAGATACAACACATAATGAGTTTTTCAAACCTTATTTAGAATAAATAAAGATAATATTTAAAAAAAATTGATTGTCAGATAGTTACGTTAAAAATATTTTTATTGTGGTTATGTAGGCTGGTTTAAAAGCAACATTATGCCCTGTGGTATTCATCTAAAAAAGGCCTATTGAAACCTTACTTTTAATTAATGGTAAAAACTCAATAAATAGTTGTAAATTTGCTTGCAATTAGACTTTAATTGCAACATGACAGCACACAACAATAAAATAGTAGGAGAGGGACTCACGTATGACGACGTTTTACTAGTACCTGCCTTTTCAGATGTACTTCCCAGAGAAGTAATTATTCAAACAAAATTTACGAGAAACATTACCATTAATGTTCCCATTATTTCCGCAGCAATGGATACGGTTACCGAATCTGCGATGGCAATTGCGATTGCCAGAGAAGGAGGGATTGGTGTTTTGCATAAAAACATGACCATTGCGCAACAAGCACAAGAAGTAAGACGTGTAAAGCGTGCAGAATCGGGCATGATTTTAGATCCAGTTACTTTGCCTTTAACGGCCTTTGTTTTAGATGCAAAAGCCCATATGAAGGAACACAGTATTGGCGGAATTCCGATTGTTGATGAACATGGGATTTTAAAAGGAATTGTAACCAACAGAGATTTGCGTTTCGAACACGACAATCAAAGACCGATTGTTGAAGTAATGACTACGGAAAACTTGATTACTGCTTCTGTAGGTACTTCTTTAAAAGACGCGGAGAAAATTCTTCAAAAAAATAAAATTGAAAAACTATTGATCGTAGACGATCAGTATACCTTAAAAGGACTCATTACATTTAGAGACATTACTAAAGTGACTCAAAAACCAATTGCAAACAAAGATTCATTTGGCCGTTTAAGAGTGGCTGCTGCCTTGGGGGTTACTTCCGATGCGGTTGAAAGAGCTGAAGCTTTGGTGAATGCAGGCGTTGATGCGGTGATTATAGATACTGCTCATGGACACACCAAAGGCGTGGTCATGGTGCTAAAAGAAGTAAAAGCAAAGTTTCCAAATTTGGACGTGGTGGTTGGAAATATCGCTACTGCCGAAGCTGCAAAATATCTAGTAGAAGCAGGTGCCGATGCTGTTAAAGTTGGTATTGGACCGGGTTCTATTTGTACTACCAGAGTCGTTGCTGGAGTTGGTTTTCCTCAGTTTTCTGCCGTTTTAGAAGTGGCTGCTGCCATTAAAGGAACAGGTGTTCCAGTAATTGCTGATGGAGGAATTCGCTATACAGGGGATATTCCGAAAGCCATTGCTGCAGGTGCAGATTCTGTAATGTTGGGATCTCTTTTAGCGGGAACCAAAGAATCTCCTGGAGAAACCATTATTTATGAAGGAAGAAAATTTAAATCTTACCGTGGAATGGGTTCTGTTGAAGCCATGAAACAAGGCTCTAAGGATCGCTATTTCCAAGATGTTGAAGCAGATATTAAAAAATTAGTTCCTGAAGGTATTGTAGGAAGGGTTCCTTATAAAGGAAATTTGGACGAAAGCATTCACCAGTTTATTGGTGGGTTACGTGCTGGAATGGGCTACTGTGGAGCGAAAGACATTGCTACTTTAAAAGACACTGGTAAGTTTGTAAGAATTACTGCCAGCGGTATTAATGAAAGTCATCCGCATGATGTTGCCATTACCAAAGAAGCACCAAACTATAGCAGAAGATAAAAATAAACTGATTTCAATTGTAAAAAGAGAAGCGAATGCTTCTCTTTTTTTTGTTCTGCTAGTTCTGGAGAGTTTGTGGAGCAGTATTTCTTAAAATGAAAAAGCCACTACCATTACGGTAGCAGCTTTCCCAAACTTCATTATGAAAACATTATTTAATGAATAAATAATTTCTTTGTTTGTACTTGGTGGTTGGTATTGTACATTTCTACAATATAAATACCGGTACGAAGCCTTGAAACGTCTAAGGTATTGGAAGTACTGAATTTATCGAAGGTTTCACTAACGATCATTTTACCCAGTAAGTTGTACACATTTACAGTAGTCTTCGCATTTAGCATACCGCTGATAACGAGTGTTTTGTAGCCCGTACTATAAATGTCTAATTTACTGCTGTCGATATTTTTTACTGACAGTACAGCACTGTCATGCTCGTAAGCACCTGCATCTACTGCAGTACCGGTTATTCTAGTGCGTCCTGTAATATCAACAGGAATGGCCTTTGTAGTATCACCATCTCCATCTAAATCTAAAGTATCTAAAGGCAATTTTGTTGCATCACCTTCGTCTGTTATAGGACTCGTTGCACTACTAGGTTGTAAACCATCATCTGTTGTAAACCAAACTCCATCTGCCCCTATGGGGTTTGCACTGTCTGAAAAAGGGTCTGCTGTTAAGGCAGTAAAACCTGTTTCTGCATAGTTCTCAGAAAAATTATTCCCCCCTGTAGCTGTAGCGCTAGTTTCATTTTTTATATCCGCACCATTGCCATAGAAAACGCTATTGTAAATCGTTGGAGCGGAAGAAGAACCACCATTATACATTCCGCCACCTTCATTAGCAGCTGAATTTCCGCTAAACACGTTGTTGATAATGCTTGGGGAAGAAGAATCATTAATCATTCCGCCACCTCTACTACCTGTATTTCCACTAAACAGCGTATTGACCATGTTTGGAGAAGAATTATTATTATAGATTCCGCCACCATTAATAGCAGCTATATTTCTGCGAAACACCGTATTGACGATGCTTGGGGAAGAATAAAGATTATACATTCCGCCACCCCTGGCACCTGTATTTCCGCTAAACACCGTATTGACAATGCTTGGGGAAGAATTAAGGTTGGTCATTCCGCCACCATTATTACTGTAAAAATTCTGACCACTATAAGAAATACTACTAATAATATCATTTGAATTACCCCCTGTTATCAAAAAGCCCTCTATTTGTGCTACAGTAGTAAGATTTACTGTAATCAATACATGATAGGCATTTTCCGAGTTTCCTGAAATGCTTAGGCTACTTCCACTCCCTGTGATGACATCGTCACCGTCAAAATCACCACTTAAGATGCTTCGGTTGGTGAAATCTTGTATACCGGTCACCGGATTGTAACTTCCTTTTAGAAGGAGGTCTTTATTGAAGTGAAAGGCTTTTTTTCTGTTGTCATCTGTTGAATCATCAGGTGTTGCTGTGGGTTTGTAAGTCCCCGCTGCTACGCGTATTTCTGCATTTTCAGAGGCAGCATCTAATGCGGGTTGCAAGTCGGTGTAGGCATTGGCCCATGAGCTACCATCATTGTCGCCTGTTGTAGCAGCTGCATCTACATAAATTTGTGCTTGTGTGCTCAATATACTACACCCCATAAAAATGGATACCGCAAGTGTTTTTAGGATTTTGTAATTCATAATTTTTAATTTGTTTGGATTCATATGTATTTGATTGTTTGTATTCATCTAAAACAATGTTAAGAGATTGTTGCTGTAAAGATGAAAACTTTTTTTGGATTATTCTCGTGCCAATCAATAAGTGGCCGTATATGGGAATAAGTGGCCGGATATTGGGATAAGTGGGAAATTAAGTCCCAAAAAAAGACCGTTTTTTGTCAAATTTCAGGTCATTTTTTGATGAAAATATCCTCTTTTCTTCAAAAAAAAGCGAGGAGAAGGCGTGAAGAAGTTCTAATGCGTATTATTTTATTTCTAAAATCTCAAACTTTCGAGACCAGGCAACCGAAGTGTTCGTTGCTAAGTCGATGGTAAAAAACAATTCAGGACTAATGACCTGTTTCGTGCCCCAAAGGTTTACTTTGTTGGTTTCGAAATTACCAGTTTCACGAATTATAAGCTTGGTTTTACGATTTTCAAGCTCCCATTGTGCAGTAGCAGTTTTAGTTCCAGAAAGGTTGCTAAAAAAGAAGGTTTCGTTAATGGTCTCTTTAAAAGTAATTTTGGTTGCTCCCAAAAGTACTTTGTTTTCTGGGTTCACGGTTTCTATAAATTGTGCGGGTTTTAACTGAAAAGGGAATTGCAAACAATAGTTGTTGCCAATAGGATCCTTGTCTATCGCCATGAAATTGTGCACATATTCATCCGTTATTATCTTTTTGGTCCCGGTATTCTGCAATTTATAATCGATTCTAAAACCGTTTTCAAGCAACACAATATTCTTTTCCAATACATACGAATAGCCATTCATGGACTCCGATGTACAGCGAATAAAAATCCGATGGGCTGCTTGGGTTACTTTAAATGTGGCCGGTTTTATTTGGTATTTTTTTCCAGGTTGGTAAACTGCTTCCTCTTTTTTTAAAAGCCCCACACCAATTTTGTGAAACCAACCTCCAATGGGCGTTTCAGCAAAACCCAATGGAGTCTCAATTCCGAATTCGTTGTAAAACCCTTTGCCAAGAATATTTTCTGGATCTCCTTGGTGGTTTTCGCTTCCCGTGATAAAGAGCCCCTTATATTGAAGAGCCGTTATTTTTCCAGTCCAGTCAAACCTTGAAAAGCAATAGTTTTCAGAAGGCAAATCCATCCGAATTTCAACATGATTTTTTTTAAGAAGCTGTGGCATTTAAAGTTCTAAAATAGGAGTAAGCGAATGTACTTTTTTTAAGGCATTTATTGAAAGTAAAGCGCAAAAAAAAACGCACTTGATTACAAGTGCGTTTTTGAATACTTTATTTTGTATGAATTAGTCTTTACGTCTTCTTCCGAAACCGCCTGGACCTCTATCGCTAGAGCTTCTACTAGATCTGTCTGGTCTGTCTGGTCTGCCTGATCTTCTGCTAGAATCGCTGCTTCTTCTTGAAGAACCACCCTCTGAGCTTCTTTTACGACCAAAACCACCTTCTCTTTTATTTCCGAAAGACTTACGATCTCCACCACCTCTTCGACCGCCGCCACCGCCACGTTCTTTTTTGGTGATTTCAACATTTACCGAACGACCATCAAAGTCGGGTTGGTTGTCTAAGAATGCAGATAAGGTTGCGTCTTCATAGTTTTTATCAATTTCAAAGAAAGAAAAAGTATCTAAAATATCAATCGCACCGATTTCTACTTTGTCGCCAATATTCTGCTCGTTAATTAAACCAATTAATTTCCCAGGATTCAAGCTGTCTTTTCTTCCAATATTGATAAAGAAACGCGTCATGTTTTCATCTGTAGCTCTTGCTCTAGAATTGTCTTTAGACGATAAATTATTTAAATCTTTCGAGTTTTCATAATACTTTAACATGGTATTGAATTCTAAAGAAACAAACTTCTTAATCAATTCTTCACGATCTAATGCTTCTAATTTCTCGTAAATACTTGGTAAGAATTCCTCCATTTCAGATTCATTCACCTCCGTATTTCGAACCTTGTCAATTAAATTGATTAACTGGTTTTTAATAATTTCTTTACCAGTAGGAACTTTTCCTTCAATAAATTTCTTTTTAATGATTCTTTCAATCTGACGTAATTTCCCTTTCTCTTTTCCATTGACTAAAACAATAGAAATTCCTTTGTTTCCAGCTCTTCCTGTTCTACCACTTCTGTGGGTGTAGTTCTCAATCTGGTCTGGTAACTTGTGGTTCAATACGTGTGTCAATTCAGTAACATCTAATCCACGAGCAGCAACATCTGTCGCTACTAATATCTTGATGGTTTTCTTTCTGAATTTCCCCATTACAGAATCACGCTGTCCTTGCGATAAATCTCCATGCAAAGAATCGGCACTATAACCGTCTCTAATTAGATTGTCTGCAACTTCTTGAGTTTCTCTACGAGTTCTACAAAAGATAATTGCATAAATATCAGGATTTAAATCGGCAATTCTTTTTAAAGCAGGGTAACGAGTTCTTTCTGTAACTGAGTAATATTCGTGACTTACATTTTCTGAACCAGAATTCTTTTCCCCAGAAGTAATTTCTACGGGTTTGGTCATGTAGTTTCTTGCAATTGCTTCCACTTCTCTTGGAAAGGTTGCAGAAAATAATAAGGTTTGTTTTGTTTCTGGAGTTGCTTCTAAGACCCTATCTAATTCGTCTTTAAAACCCATGTTTAACATTTCATCAGCTTCATCTAAGACTAACCATTGAACGTTTCCTAATTTTAAAGCCCTTCTTTTAATTAAATCGACTGTTCTACCAGGAGTTCCAACAACAATTTGAGAACCTCTTTTTAAAGATCTAATTTGATCTTCCATGCTAGAACCACCATAAACAGTAGTTACCTTAACATCGGGTAAGTATTTACAAAAGTCTTTGATGTTGTTTCCAATTTGTACAGCAAGTTCTCTAGTAGGAGAAAGTATGATTGCTTGTACATTGCCATTCTTTTCATCTAAGAGTTCTAATATTGGCAAACTAAAGGCAGCAGTTTTTCCGGTACCTGTTTGTGCAAATGCTTTTAAATCGTCGGTAGAAGAAATAATTTGCGGAATTGCTTTTTCTTGAATAACAGTTGGCTTTTCATAGCCTAAATCTGTTAATGCTTTGTTGATAGGATCTTTCAATCCTAATTCTAAAAATGTTGACATACTGTGTTTTTTGTTGATTCACAGACGCCCACCTGCAAACCGTATTTATAATTCGACTTGATTTTCTTAGGGTTTCACCCCAAATTTAAAATCGCGCAAAGTTATGTTAAATAAACAAGATAGGCTTGGTAAAAGCAATAAATTAATTATCGTTCAAACGGTCTAACTGTGTGTAGATATTTCTAGAAGTTATGGATGCGAATCCATTTGTTAAGACGCCTTTTTTATTAATCAGCATAGAACGGGTCATTTTGCTTGTTAAAAAAGATTTTGCGCCGCTATTGCGGTCAATGAAGAATTGTTTTTTAATATCTAAATTTTTGATTTGATCGGTGCTGTCTCCATCGATTTTTAGGGTCAAAAATTGAATATTTGGATACTTGTTGGATAAATAATTGATGCGTGCTCTAACATACGGTTTTGATACGTATTGAGCACTCCAAAAAAACAAGAGGGTGTTTTTATCCTTAATTACATCTCGAATGGCATAACTTGCATTGGTGAAATCACGGACATAGAAGTTTTCCATTTCATGATTCTTATGAATCATCTGACTGTCTTTCAGTAGCTTCCTTACTAAGTTTTTATCTTTTTCATTCGAACTCAATGCAAAATAGACATCAAATTCTTTGTTGTCAATATCGCAGGTGGATTTTTTATAAAAATGACTGATTACGGTTTGCTTTAAAAAGGCATTTTTAAATATTTTAGAACTCACCTTTGCATCTATTGTATTTAATAAATCTACCGTAAAATTAGAGGTAAAATTATTTTGCATCGGTTCATGACGCTCCGCATAGGTTACATTGTATAAATAATTAGTGATGTATTTACTGTAAGGCTTGTAGTACATTAAAGCATCTATGTTAATGTCGACGTCTTTTCGATATTCATAAAATGATAAAGGAAGGGGGGGGAAACGCTCTAATTTCATCTTTTTTGCATGCGAGACAGGATAACTTTCTATTCTTGCATAAACAGGGTAGGTAAGTGCTATTTTTAATACGTCCTTAAATTTTTGGGTTTCCGTAGGATGTCTTTTCGCGTACGCTTCGTGTGTGTATTCTCTGAGTGAAATAATAGAGTCTACCTTGGTCTTAAAAGATGATGGTTTTAATGAATTGTATCCATAAAATGTTTTTTCATCTTTTTCAAATTGTAAAAAACAATCAATTAAAACATTGTTTCTCTCAGCACCAATCCCAGAAAAAACCAACGATTCATCAAATTTCCAAGTATTTAAGCTCAGCATTATACTGTCTTTTGGTTCAATATATAAAAATTGATTTTCATTTCCGTGGACGAAATAATAAAGTCCTTCTTGAATAGAATCCAAGGTGCCTCCAAATTTATTTTCAGCATTGATTGAAAAAGTATCAATTACCTTGTCCATGGCATACAAAATGACATGGTTGCTTTTTGGATTCATAATTTTACCTCCAAAATAAGTAGTACTGTTCCTAACAGTTTTGTTACAACTAACAAAAACGGTTAAAAACAGGCATGTTAAAAATAGAGAAATAATGGGTTTCATTATTATTGGGATATTGCGCACGCAAATTTAAACATCTGTAGCACCATATATTGTTAATTAGCTGTTAAAAAGCCCACTTTTAAAGCAATTTTAATAAAAAAGATGAAAAAATGGAACGCAATTTTTTGTTTTGCAGTTAATTTTTTAATGGATTGGAAAACAGCTGTATTTCTGTATGTAAAAACAAAATCAATTTCCTATTTTTGCACAAAATTTTAAAACAGTAAAAAGCATGTTATCAGTATCTAATTTATCAGTTCAGTTTGGAAAAAGAATATTATTTGATGAAGTAAATACAAAGTTTGTACAAGGTAATTGTTACGGAATTATTGGAGCAAATGGTGCTGGTAAATCTACTTTTCTTAAAATTATTTCTGGAAAAATGGAACCGACATCTGGTCAGGTACATCTAGAAAAAGGAAAACGAATGTCTGTTTTAACTCAAGACCATTATGCATATGATGAGTTTCCAGTATTAGAAACCATTATCATGGGAAACCAAGATTTGTTTAAAATTAAAAAACAAATTGATGATTTATATGCCGATTATACGGATGAAAATGCAGAAAAAATAGGGGAGCTTCAAATTACTTTTGAAGAAATGAATGGTTGGAATGCAGATTCTGATGCAGCGGCAATGTTGTCTAACTTAGGAATTAAAGAAGACTTGCATTATACCTTAATGAAAGACTTAGATGGAAAACAAAAAGTACGTGTGTTAATTGCACAGGCACTGTTTGGGAATCCTGACGTACTTATTATGGATGAGCCAACGAATGATTTAGATTTTGAAACAATCGCTTGGTTAGAAAACTTCTTGGCAAATTTTGAAAATACCGTAATTGTAGTATCCCATGATAGACACTTTTTAGATGCCGTTTGTACGCACATTTCGGATATTGATTTTAGTAAAATAAATCATTACTCCGGAAATTATACCTTCTGGTACGAATCGAGTCAGTTAGCCGCAAAACAAAGAGCCCAACAAAACAAAAAAGCAGAAGATAAAAAGAAAGAATTAGAAGAATTTATTCGTCGTTTTTCTGCCAATATGGCCAAGTCAAAACAAGCAACTTCTCGTAAGAAAATGATCGATAAGTTAAATGTTGAAGACATAAGACCTTCAAGTAGAAGGTATCCAGCAATTATTTTTAAAAGCGATCGAGAAGCAGGAGATCAAATTTTAAATGTAGAAGGACTTACTAAAGAGTTTGAAGGAGAGAAATTATTTTCCAATGTTGACATCAATCTTAACAAAGGAGATAAAGTCGCTATTATTTCAAAAAATTCAAGAGCTGTTACTGCTTTTTATCAAATTATTACCAACAATGTAAAGCCAGATGCTGGTACACATAATTGGGGAGTTACCACTACCCAGTCTTATTTACCGCTAGACAATTCTTCCTTTTTTCAAAATGGAGACTTGAACCTTGTTGACTGGCTGCGACAATATGCACAAACTGAAGAAGAACGAGAAGAAGTTTTTATTCGTGGTTTTCTAGGAAAAATGATCTTCTCTGGAGAAGAAGCCTTGAAGAAAAGTAACGTTTTATCTGGAGGTGAAAAGGTACGTTGTATGCTTTCTAGAATGATGATGAAAAGAGCAAATATTTTGTTGTTAGATGAACCTACAAATCACTTAGATTTAGAATCGATTCAGTCTTTAAACAACTCGTTGATTAATTTTCCAGGAACTTTACTTTTCTCTACACATGATCATGAGTTTGCACAAACAGTAGCAAATCGTGTGATTGAATTAACCCCAAAAGGAATCATTGATCGACACACTACCTTTGATGATTATTTGGCTGACCCAAAAATAAAAGAATTAAGAGAGAAAATGTATTCTTAATATAGCAGAAAACATTCATTGTATCAATTGTCCTTAAAATCGTTTTTAGCACCTGTACAATGAATGTTTTTTATTTTATTTCTTTTGTTGAAGTGGACTAATTATTTTTACATCTGAAAAGGAGATTGCACCTCTAATGACTCCATCAATGGTTGTTTTCAAAGCCGCAATCATTTGCATTTTTAATTGTGATTTATGATAGATCAAACTCACTTCCCTAGCTGGCGGTGGATTGGTAAATTCACGCAGATGACTTTTGTCAACATCATTTAAATCTAAAGTATGCAAATACGGGAGTAATGTCATACCCAAACCTTCTTTGGATAACTTAATTAAGGTATCAAAACTACCGCTTTCCAATCGGAATCTTTTTTTGTTTTCGAGTTTGTGGGTGCTGCAGAGATTAATAACACTGTCTTTAAAACAGTGCCCATCTTCAAGAAGTAAAATATCATCTACTTCCAATTCATCAGAAGTAATTTGTTTTTTATTGAAAAGACGGTGATTTTGAGGAACCAATCCAACAAACGGCTCGTAATATAAAGGCTCTTCTTTTATGGCTTCATTTTCCAAAGGAGTTGCTGCGATTGCTGCGTCTATATGTCCGTCAGTTAATTTTCGCATGATATCCTCCGTAGTCAATTCTTCAATGATCAACTTTACTCTTGGGTATTTTTTTGTGAAGTTATTTAGAAACATTGGAAGCAAAGTAGGCATGATAGTCGGTATAATTCCCAACTTAAATTCGCCACCAATGTATCCCTTTTGTAGATGAACAATGTCTAAAATCCGATTGCTTTCGTCTACAATTACTTTTGCTTGTTTCACAATTTTTTTTCCAACTTCTGTAAGTTCAATCGGTTTTTTAGACCTGTTAAATATTTTAACTTCCAATTGATCTTCAAGCTTTTGTATCTGCATGCTTAACGTTGGCTGTGTTACAAAACTATTTGCAGCTGCAACCGTGAAATTTTTGTATTCTGCAACAGATAAAACATATTTTAATTGTGTAATTGTCATCGCTATAGTAATTTTTGATAAAGATAATAAATTCATCAATAATAGTGATAGTAGAGCGGATAGTTTTTTTCTTTTGAAAGATACTAAGCCTTGCAAAAAGCGAAAAAATAAATAGATATTGGGAAATTCGGTTAATTCCGGAACTATTTCATGCTGTTAAAAAAAAAAGAGAAGCATCATGCTTCTTTTTTTTAATCCAAAAATTTTCGTTTATCTTCTAACTCTTTTTCTTCTTTGGCGACCTTCTCTAATTCTTTTACCGAAAGGACTTTTAAGAACGAAGGATGTTGTTCAATTGCATACTCAATTTTAGTAATGATTTCAGCAACATCTTCATTGTCATAATCAATTTCTAAAGGTTCTTTAATGACCATAGATTGCAATACGCTTCTCTTTTTTATTTTGAGTCCTTTTTTATCAAAAGAACGTCTAAATCCGTCAATGACTACTGGAACAACTACGGGTTTGTATTTTTTAATAAGATGCGCTGTTCCTCTTCGAATTGGCTTAAATGCAGTTGTTGTCCCTTGAGGGAAGGTTACTACCCAACCGTCATCCAATGCAGTTCCTATTTTAGAAACATCAGACATTTTTACTTGCCTATTAACGTCTTTACCTTTATCTCTCCAGGTTCTTTCTACAGATATTGATCCCGCATAACCAAATATTTTTGGAATAATACCAGAACGCATGGTTTCTCCTGCAGCGATAAAGTAAAAATTTAGCTTTGGATTCCATAAATAGCCAACATTTTTTAAGGTATTATCTCTGCCTTTAAGAGCCGCATTAAAAACATGAAACATTGCAATTACATCCGCAAAATAAGTTTGATGATTTGAGATAAAAAGGACGTTTTTTTCGGGTAAATTTCTAATAATTTCAGATCCTTCTATTTGTAAACTGTTAAAGCGTCTGAATCTACTGTGAAAAAAAACACCTAGAATTCTAATTATCCATTTTTTAATGATAAGTATATGTCCGAAAGGGTTTCTTTTAAATAGGGGCATGATAAAAAGTTCTTTTATTTGCCGACAATTTACAAAAAGAAATTAGAACCGCTCTACTAGAACAACTCTTTAATTTCCGATAACATCATCGCTGTAGCTCCCCATATAATGTAATTATCTAATTTAAAGCAGGGTACCTTGACTTTATCCATGTAGGAAGTTGACATTTCTACACTGCTAATATTCATGTCATTTAATAAGTCTTCTAAAAGCACTTCAATAGTAGCGGCAACTTCATAGTTTATAGTAAAAATGGGTCGCTGATTTGTATACCCAATGAAAGGAGTCGCTAAAAAATTACTGGGAGGGATAAATACTGTTGTTAGCTCTCTAATCGTATGAATGGAATCGGAATGAACCCCCACTTCTTCAAAGGTTTCTCTTCTTGCAGTCTGTTCTAGATTGCGATCATTGAGTGCAGTTTTTCCACCAGGAAAACTAATCTGCGCAGAATGTGTGCCCTTATAACTGGCTCTTTTGGTGAGTAAAATACGTGTTCTATTGTGCTCATCGGGATAAAACAAGGCCAAAACAGCAGCCTTTTTTGGGTTTTTCGCTTTAATTGTATCTTCATTATAGCGCAACCTTAATTCTGGGGCTAATTTAAATTGTGCATCTAAACCTCCTAGTTTGGTGGTTTTTATGTTCGATATATGTGCTTTAAAATCAGGAAAATTCATTTAAAAATAGCTTTAAACAAACTTAAAGTTTTTCATTGAAAAGAAGTCTTAGATTATGATAAATATAAAGACCTTTTCTCTGAAATTGAATCAATATCCAATCTTTCATCTATAAAAAGGAAGAAGTCTTATTTTTTAAAAAGGAAACCAAGACCCAATCTATTTAAAAACTTTTTTTCAAAAGCCCAGAAAAATTTAAATTGTCCAAACAACCATCCAACAAGAGGGAGGGTCAGTTGGTAAATAGGAAAGATCAATAAAATTCGTAATGGCCAATAGATAATTGAAGAGATGGTCTCCGGAGATAAGCCTAAAAAAGCAGTGATGGGCTTGGCAACCCAAGCTGCAAACGAACCGTTAATTGCAAACACGATACAAATTGCAATTACAGACCAGTTGCTTTCAATATTCCAACGCTTTTTAAGTTTTTCCATGCTGCGAAATTAAGCACAAAAAAAAAAGCGAACAAGTGATTTTCATTGTAATTTTAAAAGAATTTCTTCCAGTAAAGTAAAATCTAGAAAAGGGTGCTAATTTTCCCTTTAAAAGTCTAAAAGATACAACCGATAAACACGGTCTTTATTTAATTTTTTTTTTTACCTTTCAATCCTAAAAAATCAAAAAAAATACTAAATATGAAAAAACTAGCATTGCATTGGAAGATTTTATTAGGAATGGTTTTAGGAGTAGTTTTAGGAATAATCATGACCAATTTTGATTGGGGAATGAAATTTATTCAAGACTGGATAAAACCTTTTGGTAAGATATTTATAAGTTCACTGAAATTAATTGCGATTCCTTTAATTTTGGCAGCTTTAATAAAAGGTGTTTCAGATTTGAAAGATATTTCTAAACTTTCTAAAATGGGAGGTAGAACAATTGGAATCTATATTACTACAACTGTTATTGCCGTTTCTATAGGTTTACTTTTAGTAAATATTGTGAATCCAGGAAGTTCTATTAGCGAACAAACCAGAACAGAAATGGTTGAGAACTATAGCGGAAGTGCAGATAAATATCAAAAAACGGCCAAGGAGCAGAAAAAAAATGGGCCATTGAAAGCTTTGGAAGATTTAGTTCCAGAAAATATTTTTTCTGCTGCGACAAGCAATAGAAATATGTTACAGGTTATCTTTTTTGCAATCTTTTTTGGTGTGGGGCTAATTTTAATTCCAGAAGAAAAAGGAGAGACTGTAAAAAAATTCTTTGATGGCTTTAATGAAGTCATCTTAAAAATGGTAGATTTAATAATGCTTGCAGCTCCATATGGAGTATTTGCATTATTAGCAGCTTTGGTTGTAGAATCACCAAGTGTTGATTTGTTTAAAGCATTAGCTTGGTATTCCTTAACGGTTGTTATTGGTTTGGGTGTTATGATTCTGATTTATATTTTAATCGTATTTCTTTTTACAAAGAAAAAACCAAGTTTCTTTGTCAAAGGGATCTCTCCAGCTCAATTATTAGCATTCTCTACAAGCTCTAGTGCCGCAACACTTCCTGTGACTATGGAAAGAGTTACAGAGCATTTAGGAGTTGAAGAAGAAGTAGCCAGTTTTGTATTACCAATTGGTGCTACTATTAACATGGATGGAACTAGTTTATATCAAGCAGTCGCTGCTGTTTTTATAGCACAAGCTTTTGGTATGGACTTGACTTTTGGAACACAATTAGGAATTATTGCTACCGCTACTTTAGCCTCTATAGGTTCAGCGGCAGTTCCTGGTGCAGGAATGGTTATGTTGGTTGGTGTGCTAGGTTATGCTGGTATTCCTGAAGCTGGTTTAGCATTAATTTTTGCTGTTGACAGACCATTGGATATGTGCCGAACAACCGTAAATGTTACTGGAGATGCTGCGGTATCTATGCTAGTTGCAAGTTCTCTTGGCAAACTAAAAAAACCAAAAGTTAAAGAATGGGACGATAATTATGAAGTTGTAAAATAATAATAAAATACATAAAATATTGAAGTGAAGCTCATACCGAGGTATGTACTTCACTTTTTTTTATGCGTATTTTAAGGTTTCTTGATGATTTTTTTTAGGGAACTAAAACTGTCAATCACTGCATCCGCATTTTCGAGCGTTTGCCCCTCTGAAAGTTTATTGGCATATCCAAAAACAAAAATACCCGCGTCATTGGCTGCTGTTATCCCATTGTCTGAGTCTTCAATGACAATACAATTCTCTTTAGAAGTATTCGCTAAAAGCGCAGCTTTTTCAAAAATTTCAGGATGTGGTTTTGAAGCGGTTAAATCGGCTCCGCTTATTTTCGCTGAAAAATAGGATTGCAATTTGAAACGATCAAAAACACGGTTAATATTAACCATTGCAGAAGAAGATGCTAAAATTAAGGTACAGTTTTTTTCGTAAAAATACTTTATAATCTCTTCAACGCCAGCTACCAAATGTAAATTTGGGTCGTTTTCAAAGAAATTCACATAACGTCTTCGTTTGTCTAAAACCAAGGCATTTGCATCCAAATCCAAATTAAAATGAGCAATCAATCGCTGAAAAGCATTGATTGTTGAAGAACCTGTTAGTGTTTTATATAGTTTTTCAGAAACTTCCAAACCCAAAGAAACAAAGGTTTCATAATAGGCTTTTTTGTGAATTGCTTCAGAATCTATAATCACACCATCCATGTCAAAGATGACGCATTGAATGTTTTTTGGAATTTTTTTCATTGGTTTAAATCGTGTTTTTAAAGAGTAGATTCTGTAATAGTAAAAGAGGTTAAAAAGCGTTTTTCTAGGGCAGGAGTAGGGCACATGCAACGGTCTTTTTTGCCAAACCATTTGTACCTGTTTCTCGCAATAAAATCATAGATTAAATTTCTTAAAAATGGAGGAACAATCCAGCAGATTTGTGTCAAATTCCACCATCCTCCAAAAGTATTCATTATTTTTAATACCGCAGTTGATTTATAAGTATAGTTGTTTGGCGATTCATAAAGTATGATTGAATCCATTTTTAAAAGATCTATTTTCAAATCACGAATAATTTCCTGACCAATTTCTGACTGTAATGCACAAAAGACAAAATTATTTTTGGTATCAAATCGAATGACTTTTAGAACGCTATTGTTGCATAAATTACACATTCCATCAAATAAAATTATTTTTTTGTTTTTCGGCAAATGAGTCATTTTCTGTCATTCTAGTATGAGATACAAAAGTACAGCAACTTTTTAATAATATTTAATAAAATTATTACATGAATTTGTAACAATTTTATTGCACATACGTCTTACCTTTGAATTCGTTTAAAAAATAAAAACACCAAGTGTTTTTGAAAGATAATTAATAGCCGAAAACAAAGGTATTAGTTACTTTGTGAAAAAAATAACATTGAATGATTAGAATAGAAAAGCTTCATAAGTCGTATCCTATTGGAAAGGATTCTTTACATGTTTTAAAAGGAATTGATTTGCATATTAAAGAGGGCGAATTTGTTTCTATTATGGGATCTTCTGGATCTGGGAAATCTACTTTATTAAATATTGTTGGCTTGTTAGACATTCATGATGAAGGCGATTATTATTTAAATGGTCAGTTAATAAAAGATTTAAACGAGAAAAAAGCAGCCATTCTTAGGAATAAGTTTTTAGGTTTTGTTTTTCAATCTTTCAACTTAATTTCATACAAAACAGCTCTAGAAAATGTTGCATTGCCTTTGTATTATAAAGGAATGAATAGAAAGGAACGCTTAAAAGTTGCAATGGATTATCTAGATAAAGTAGGTTTAAAAGATTGGGCTAGCCATCTTCCAAACGAACTATCAGGAGGGCAAAAACAACGGGTTGCAATTGCAAGAGCATTGGTTACAAATCCAAAAGTAGTTTTAGCAGATGAACCAACAGGAGCGCTTGATACCACTACGACTGATTCTGTGATGGATTTACTAAAAGACATTAACGACGAAGGAATGACTGTTTTTGTGATTACCCATGAGGAAGAAGTTGCAGAACAAACCAAAAGAATTGTACGACTAAGGGATGGAATCATTATTAGCGATACTCCTACAAAAGCCGCCAAAGCACTATAATTATGTTCGATTTAGATCGTTGGAGAGAAATTTTTCAAAGCATTAATAAAAACAGGTTACGTTCCGTAATGTCTGGTTTTACTGTTGCGTTTGCAATTCTATTATTTACCTTACTTTTTGGAGTTGCATCTGGATTAGGGAACTTTTTCAAAAGCGCTTTTGCAGACGATGCACAAAATATGATGTTTGTGCGTGTTTGGAAAACAACAAAACCCTACAAAGGATTACAAACAGGAAGAGCAATTCAACTTAAAAATACAGATTATAATTACATTACAGAGGAATATGAAGATAAAATTCAATATCAATCTGCAAGAGTTTATAAAAATTTCTCCATTAAATATAAAAATGATGCAAGTAGTTACAGTGTAACAGCGGTGCATCCAGATCATCAGTTTTTAGAAAAAACGATCATGGATGAAGGTCGTTATTTAAACGAAAGGGATCTTAGAGAAAAATCCAAAGTAATTGTCATAGGTCGACTGGTGAAAAAAGATTTATTTGGCGAAAAACCAGCATTAGGAAAAAGAGTCAATGTAAATGGAAGTTCTTTTTTAATAATCGGTATCTTTTCTGATGAAGGAGGAGATAATGAAGAGAGAAAGACCTATATTCCTATTTCCACTGCCCAGATGATGTACGGAAACAATGACTATATCAGTCAGATTAATTTAGGGTACAATCCAAATTTAAGTACAGATGCTGCCATTGCTTTTGGTAAAAAAGTAGAACGCGATATGCGTAAAAAATTGAATATCCATCCTGATGATCAAAGTGCATTGTCAGTTCGGAATATGGCCGAAGCAAACAAGTTTGTAAGTATTTTAATGTTTGCTTTGTATCTAATTATTGGTTTCATTGGCTCTGGGACTCTAATAGCTGGGATTATAGGAATCAGTAATATTATGATTTTTGTGATTAAAGAACGTACCAAAGAATTTGGAATTCGAAAAGCCTTGGGTGCAACGCCAGGATCTATCATTGGAATGGTTGTTCAAGAATCTGTGTTGATAACCACATTAGCAGGGTATTTTGGCTTGATGCTGGGAACTTATATATTAAGTGCAATCGGAAACAGTTTGGAAGAGAAATATTTCATCAAAGATCCAACCGTTAGTCCTGGCATAGTTATCGGAGCAACGGTTATTTTAATTCTTTCAGGATTAATTGCGGGATACGTTCCTGCAAAAAGAGCCGCTAGAATCAAACCCATAGAAGCATTAAGAGCAGACTAATTATGAAATTTTTATTTGATTCAGATACATGGCAAGAGATTTACGGAAGCATCCGTAAAAACAAAGTGCGAACTGGAATTACCATTATCGGTGTTTTATGGGGAATTTTCTTGTTAGTTGTTTTATTAGGAGCTGCTAGAGGTTTAGAAAATAGTTTTAACAAAGCTTTTGGTAATTTTGCGACCAACAGTGTATTTGTTTGGACACAATCTACAGATACTCCCTTCAAAGGTTTTCAAAAAGGAAGAAGGTTTCGATTAAATATGAAAGATATTCAGGTTTTAAAATCGGAGTATGCTGATGAAATTAAACTATTGGCACCTAGAAATCAAACCATGAATTTAATCGTCAAAGACTTCAAATCAGGTTCTTTTAAAGTGAGTGGTGATTTTCCAGTTTTAGATCAAATTCAAAAGAAGAAGTTAATATATGGTCGTTTTTTAAACCAAAATGACATTACATCGAGTGCAAAAGTAACCGTCATTTCAGAAGATATTTACAAGCAATTTTTTGAAAAAGATGAAATGCCGATTGGTCAGAACATTAAGATCAACAGCATCAATTATAAAGTTATTGGGGTCTACGAAGCTTCTAACACTGCAAATATAGACGGAGATACTGCATACATTCCTTTTTCTACCTATAAAAAAGTATACAATACGGCCAATAATATTGATTGGATGATGATAACTGCTAATGAAGGTATTGACATTGAGCAAATGGAGAGTGATGTATTGCTAACGCTTAAAAATTTACACAAAGTACACCCCGAAGACGAAAGGGCTTTTGGTTCCTTCAACCTTGGAAAAGAAATTGCGAAGTTTACTGGTTTTTTAACTGGGATGCAGTTTTTAACTTGGTTTGTAGGGATTGCAACTTTAATCGCGGGTGTTTTTGCCATTGGAAATATTCTTTTAATTACCGTAAAAGAACGCACCAAAGAAATAGGAATCCGAAGAGCTTTAGGTGCAACTCCAAAAAGTATCCGACAACAAATTATTTTAGAATCAGTTTTTTTAACCACAGTAGCAGGGATGGTTGGTATAATTATGGGAGCCACTGTTTTAATGATTATTGATACCTTGTTTGGGCAAGGTGAAGACGCAACCCTCGTAAATCCAACTGTAAATATTCCAATTATATTAGCCGCATTTACAGCATTAGTAGTTTTAGGAACATTAATTGGTTTAATTCCAGCGCATATGGCAACAGTAGTGAAACCAATAGAAGCATTAAGAGAAGAATAAAGAGCATAAAAAAATCAACAAATCATGAGTAAAAGAGCAAAAATTATTTTAGGGATTATCGTTTTATTTTTTGCAGCCGCATTAGTATGGTTCGGCATGAAAAACAAAAGGAATATCATTCAATTTGAAACAGCAACCCCTTTTAAAACCTCTATTGTAAAAAAGACAGTAGCCACAGGGAAAGTAACTCCTTTAGAAGAAATTGAAATCAAACCACAGATTACAGGGATTATTGATAAAATTTTATTGTTAGAAGGTGCCACTGTTACCAAAGGAGATTTGATTGCAACCGTAAGAGTAGTTCCAAATGAGCAATCTCTATTGAGTGCTAAGGGACGTGTAGACAATGCCAAATTGAGAATTAATAACTCACAAATCACTTACAAAAGAAACAAGCAATTGTTTGATAAAGGAGTAATTGCTAGAGCTGCATACGAATCTGTAGAGCTTGCTTATAATCAAGCAAAGCAAGATTTGAAAAATGCTGAAAACGATTATCAGATTATTAAAAAAGGATATTCTGGATCAGGGGCTACTGCAAACACAAATATTATTGCACAAATGTCGGGTACTGTTTTAGAGATCCCTGTAAAAGAAGGAGATCAAGTAATTCAGTCAAATAATTTCAATGCAGGAACAACCATTGCATCGATTGCAGACATGCGAAAGATGATTTTTGAAGGGAAAGTTGATGAGTCTGAAGTGGGAAAATTAATCAACGGAACCGGTATTGAAGTTTCTATTGGTGCGATTGAAGGAATTAAATTTCCAGCAAAATTAAATTTCATTGCACCCAAAGGTACTGAAGAAGGAGGAGCTGTTCAATTTAAAATTAAAGCAGACGTTACCTTAGATGATAAGTATTTTATTAGAGCAGGATACAGTGCCAATGCGGATATTGTATTGGAAAAAAGAGACAGTGTTTTGTCAATTAAAGAAGCTTTGTTAAAGTTTGATAGAAAGACAGAAGAACCTTATGTAGAAGTTCAAACAGAAGAAGGGAAATTTGAAAAAAGAACCTTAAAACTAGGAACTTCTGACGGTGTTAATATTGAAGTTTTAGAAGGGGTTACACTAGAAGATAAAATTAAAGTTTGGAATAAAGCCAAGAAATCGGATGCCAAAGAGGAGAACGATTAATGAGCAATTCTGATGATTTTGCATAAAAAAAGGAACTCACAACTGAGTTCCTTTTTTTATCTATAATATTTAATAAACTTAATGTTTTCTAGCGAAACATTTTAGCCACTGTGTCTGATTTTTTGCCCTTACTATAATCATAGAAACCTTCCCCAGACTTTATCCCTAATTTACCCGCCATAACCATATTTACTAACAACGGACAAGGGGCATATTTTGGGTTTTTAAAACCATCATGCATCACATTTAAAATGGATAAACAGACATCTAAGCCAATAAAGTCTGCCAATTGTAAAGGTCCCATTGGATGTGCCATTCCTAATTTCATCACGGTATCTATTTCTGTGACACCAGCGACACCATTATATAGTGTTTCAATAGCTTCGTTAATCATTGGCATTAAAATTCGATTGGCAACAAAACCAGGGTAATCGTTCACTTGTACAGGAATCTTATTGATTTCTTTGGATAAGTTTACTGTAAATTTCATCACTTCATCGGACGTGTTGTACCCTCTAATAATTTCCACCAATTTCATAATTGGAACAGGATTCATAAAATGCATCCCAATTACTTTATCGGGTCTGTTAGTAACCGCAGCAATCTGTGTAATAGAAATTGAAGATGTATTGGTTGCCAAAATGGTATCTTCTGGACAAACCTCATCTAGTTCTTTAAAAATTTTGGTTTTTAAAATTGCATTTTCAGTGGCAGCTTCAATAACCAAAGTTGCATTTTTCACCCCATCTTTGATAGATGTGAAGGTCGTTATGTTTGCAAGTGTTTTTACTTTATCAGCTTCAGAAATTTTTTCTTTTGCAACCATTCGATCTAAGTTCTTTGAAATCGTTGCAATTCCTTTCTCTAGTGCAAGCTGAGAAATATCGATTAGTTGTACATTATAATTAAACTGTGCAAAGTTATGTGCGATACCGTTTCCCATAGTTCCTGCTCCAATTACTGCTATATTTTTCATATACTGTTAATTAAAATTCATTCCTAAAAGTCTCCAATTATTTGCAAAATATAGAGCTGTTTGATTAGAAGCAATCAATAATTTGCTGCGCAACTCTTAATGCTTCCGTACCTTGATGTAAAGAAACAATAGGTGTTGTATTTTGCTGAATTGCATCTGCAAAAGATTCCAGTTCATCTAAAATGGCATTATTCCCCTCAACTGTTGGATTATCAAAATAGATTTGCTTTTTAACACCTTCAGCATTTTGCAAAATCATGGCAAAATCATCAGGGTTTTCAGGTACTTCTTTCATGCGAACTACTTCAGCTACTTTTTCTAAAAAATCTACGGATATATAAGCATCTTTTTGAAAAAACCTAGATTTACGCATGTTTTTCATAGAGATTCTACTTGCCGTCAGATTGGCAACACAACCATTTTCAAATTCAATCCTTGCGTTTGCAATATCTGGAGTCTCAGAAATTACCGAAATTGCACTTCCATGTACATTTTTCACTTTGGATTGAACCACTGATAAAATAATATCAATATCATGAATCATTAAATCCAACACAACAGGCACATCTGTACCCCTTGGGTTAAATTCGGCCAATCGATGTGTTTCGATAAACATCGGTTGATTGATTTTTTCGTTTACTGCTGTAAATGCTGGATTGAAACGCTCTACATGTCCAACTTGTCCCTTTACTTGGTGTTTGTCGGCCAATGCGCTAATTGCTTCCGCTTCTGTGACTGTTTTGGTGATTGGTTTTTCAATAAAAACATGGCAGCCGCTCTCAATTGCTTTTTTTGCACAATCAAAGTGAGAGAGGGTTGGTGTAACAATATCAATCACCTCAACAGCAGCAATTAAATCATCAATAGAATCAAATAATTTATAGCCAAATTCTTTAGCAACTTTTGTTGCATTTTCAGTGAATGGATCGTAAAATCCAACCAATTCATATTTTTCAGATTGTTGTAATAAACGTAAGTGAATTTTTCCAAGGTGACCAGCACCTAAAACTCCAGCTTTTAACATAAATGTGTTTTTATTTCATTGCGAGAAGCATCGAATACTCTATAAAGAAAAAGAGTACTTTATTATACTCGCTCATAATGATGTCGTTAAATTTGTATATGACCTTCAAATAAATAAGGAAAATTACACCAACAAATATACAATTTTATAAGATTGTATTTAGATTTATTACTATTTTTAAGGCCTTAGAAAGGAATCAGATTTGAGAGATACATCAAAACATCAAGGACTTAGAAATCAATTAGCTACCGTACTACAAGCAAAAGGAATTACCGACAGAAAAGTATTGAATGCTATTCGTCAAATTCCACGGCATCTTTTTATTGATAGTAGTTTTGAAGATCACGCATACAAAGACAAAGCATTTCCAATTGCAGCAGAGCAAACCATTTCTCAACCCTATACAGTTGCGTTCCAATCGCAAACGCTAGCCATACAACCCAATGAAAAGGTATTGGAAATTGGAACTGGATCTGGATATCAAACGGCTGTTTTATTAGAATTAAAAGCTGCTGTATTTTCTATTGAAAGACAACAAGAATTGTTTAAAAAAACGTCCTTGTTTTTACCGAAATTAGGCTACATACCTAAGAAATTTATTTTTGGTGATGGTTATAAAGGGCTGCCAGAGCAAGCTCCTTTTGATAAAATTATTGTAACAGCTGGTGCGCCATTTGTACCTAAACCATTATTATCACAACTAAAAGTAGGAGGGATGCTTCTCATTCCGGTTGGCGATACTACGCAAATAATGACTTTATTCATTCGGAAATCTGCCAAAGAGTTTGAAAAACAAGAATTGGGCGATTTTGCTTTTGTACCGATGCTAGAAAAGAAAAACTAATTTTATAAAGTGAAGTTATGCTCCATAAAGTATAATAAAGGCATACTGATGGACCCCAATTTTATTTTTCTGAAAAAATAATTACTCCGCTCTTTCCCAATAAGCAGTTTTTCCAAAAAGTGAAATTCCAATATAACCTCTTATTTTTAGCTTATTCGGCTTTTCAAGTAAGATATAACACTTATAGACACTCCCGTTTCTTGGATCTAAAATAGTCCCTCCAGACCATTCATCACCTTTTTTTTCCAAACCATCCAAAATGTTCATACCGAGAATTTTCTGCCCTTTCTTGCTTCCTTCACAGAACTCACAAATAACATCTTGTCTTTTTGGATCCATCACTTGAACTACTTTGGCATACGCTTTTCCTTGATCTTCATAAACTTCGATAACAGAATCAATTTCACCTGTAGCGTCATTTTTAGAATTCCATTTTCCAAATATACTTTGTGCACTTAAGGAGATAGATAGCGTAACGAATAAAAATGTAAAAAGTATTTTTTTCAAAATAAAAGGGTTGTTTTATAGGGTTGCATTAAAATTAGAATTCCACTTTCCTTGCACTCGCATGACTTGCTCTATAACATCGCGAACACAACCTTCGCCTCCTTTTTTATTAGAAATATAGGTGGCAATTTCTTTGATTTCAGCAACAGCATCATTGGGACAGGCTGGCAATCCTACGACATTCATCACCGGATAATCTGGTACATCATCTCCCATATAAAGTACGTTTTCGGGCTGCAAATTGTATTTTTTTACCAATTCTTGGTATTGTTCAATTTTATTATGAGCCCCTAAATAGATGTCCTCAATTCCTAAAGCAGTTAATCGATTTCGAACTCCTTCATTGGTACCACCAGAAATAATACAAACACGATACCCATTGTTTAAGGCTGTTTTCATGGCATAACCATCTTTTACATTCATATGTCTTACCAGTTCACCATCAGGCATAATTGTAAGCATTCCGTTGGTAAGTACACCGTCAACATCAAATATAAATGTCGTAATTTTTGGCAATAATTGTTTGAAACTAATTTCCATTTTGTATAGATTTTGTAACTGTTGTATAGATTTCTTGCTGTTGTTTGTTCAACAGTGCTAAATGTTCGTTTATTGTTCTTTGATCTTTTCTAATTGCAGGACCAGTCTGGGCTTCAGCTGGTGATAGTGTTTCTATTTTGGAAGCTGTTTCTTTAATCAATGGTTCCAAAATCGCAAAAGGAACATTATTTTCTGCACAAATATCACTTCCTATTTTATACATATGATTGGAGAAGTTATTGACAAATACTGCTGCAATATGCAATGCTTTTCGTTGTTCTGAATTGATCGCATATACTTTTTTTCCAATTAAATTGGCCAATAGTTCTAATAGGATATAATCCTTTTCATTTTCAGCTTCCAAACAAAAAGGTACCTCAGAAAAATCAACGATTTTGTTTTTAGAAAATGTTTGTAACATATAGAAAACACCTTTTCTACCTTTGTTATTTAAAGAATTCATTGCAACACTTCCAGAAGTATGGACAACCAATGAATTCGGTATTTTTGATGAAACTTCAGCAATGGCATCGTCAGAAACGGCAATAATTGTAACGTCTGCGTTTGGGATGTCTGTTAAATTTCTTGAATTTATCTTTGTAACAATGACGGCATCGGCTTTTAAAAAAGCCTGATATAAATGTGAAGCCACATTTCCGTCACCAATTATTAGTATAGAGATCATTGCAGCGAAGATATTCAAATTATATAGAAATTTAGATTCGAATTTCTTAAATTCGCTTTATAATTTAAATAACAATGGCGAAGAATAACGATTTTGGAATCAACACCCAATGTGTACACGTTGGTGAAGTAGAAGATAAACAGTTTAAAGGAGCAGTTTCACCTATATATATGGCTACTTCTTATGCTTTTGATGGGGTAGATGTCAAACGATATCCGAGATACTTCAACACACCAAACCAAGAAATGCTTTGTAAGAAAATTGCAGCTTTAGAACATTCTGAAGCTGGATTGATTTTTGGATCTGGAATGGCCGCAATAAGTACCGCATTATTTGCTTTTCTTAAAGCTGGTGACCATATCATTATTCAACAAGTTATCTATGGTGGTACTTATCACTTAATCGTTTCCGAATTTGAAAAGTATGGCATTGAATACTCTTTTACAGATTCCGATCAAGTAGCCGATTTCATTCCACTTATTAAAGAGAATACGAAGGTTTTGTATATTGAAACTCCTTCAAATCCATTATTGGGGATAACGGATATAAAAGCAATTAGTGTTTTAGCAAAAGAGCGAAACATTATTACAATGATCGACAATACATTTGCATCTCCCATTAATCAAACACCTGCCGATTTTGGAATTGATATTGTTTTACATTCTGCAACAAAATATATGGGTGGGCATTCTGATATTTCAGCGGGCGCAATAGCTGCTAGTCAAGCACATATAGATCTTATTTGGAATACGGCCATTAATTTTGGTGGAAATTTAAGTGATCAAACAGTCTGGTTGCTTGAAAGAAGTTTGAAAACCCTAAATATTCGAGTGAAAGAACAAACAAAGAATGCACTTGTTATGGCAACCTATTTAGAGGAAAATAAAAATATTGAACGTGTGTATTATCCGGGATTAAAGAGTCATCCACAATATGAATTGGCAAAATCTCAAATGCATGGTTTTGGTGCCATGTTGTCTTTTGAATTGAAAGAAGGCATGGATGCAATGGACTTTCAGAATAATTTGCAATTGATAAAACCTTCGCTCAGTTTAGCAGGTTTAGAGAGTACTACGGTAAGTCCTGCTCAAACAACACATGCACTTCTTAGTGAAGAAGAACGGTTGGCTAGAGGTATAAAAGAGGGATTAATTCGTTTTTCAGTAGGAATCGAAGAACCAAAAGATCTCATTGCAGATATTGAACAAGCAATCGAAAAAACAAAAAAATGAAGTTAGATATATTAGCTTTTGGGGCACACCCAGATGATGTAGAATTGGGCTGTGGTGCTACGATTGCCAAAGAAATTTCTTTAGGTAAAAGTGTTGGAATTATCGATTTAACACGTGGTGAATTAGGTACTCGAGGTTCTGCTAAATTAAGAGATCATGAAGCTGAAAATGCTGCAAAAATTCTTAAAGTTTCTGTGAGAGAGAATTTAAATTTCGCAGATGGATTTTTCATTAATGATAAAAAACATCAGTTAGAGGTCATTAAAATGATTCGGAAATACCAGCCAGACATCATCTTATGCAACGCTGTTGAGGATCGGCACATTGATCATCCCAAAGGGAGTAGCCTGGTTTCTGATGCTTGTTTTTTAAGTGGACTCATGAAAATTGAGACTGACATTGCTGGAATTCAACAGGAGAAATGGCGCCCAAAACAAGTGTATCATTATATACAATGGAAAAATAGTTCACCCGATTTTGTGGTGGATGTAAGTGGTTTTTTAGATCTAAAAACAAAAGCCGTTTTAGCATATTCATCTCAGTTCTTTGATCCAAATAGTAAGGAACCAGAAACGCCAATTACGAGTAAAAATTTTATAGATAGTATTCACTACAGAGCAAAGGATTTGGGGCGTTTAATCGGTGTAGACGCTGCAGAAGGCTTTACTACAGAACGTTACGTTGCCGTTGAAAATTTAAGTAAATTAATTTAATTTTTTCTTTCGTTACAATAGAAAAAACGATTATATTTGCACCCGAAATTACATGGTGGTTGTAGCTCAGTTGGTTAGAGTATCGGTTTGTGGTACCGAGGGTCGCGGGTTCGAATCCCGTCTTCCACCCAAAGCCAAAGCCCAGTAAATACTGGGTTTTTGGCATATTTTTACCGCTCTGCAAAGCTTGTGTTTTTTGGAAACGTCCCTAAAAACGTCCCTAAAATACAACTTAAAAAATGTCAAAAACACTTTTAAAATTCAATGATGGGTGCACTTGCACGCAACCTGCTATTATCCCAAAAAATTGGAAGACAGACTGGAAAGAACTGCTTTTAAAAGATTGGAAGCTCCAGTACTATTTCTTTGATCCTGCTTTTAAAGATGACCAGTTTGATTATATTGGAAGCCCCTAAAAAAAATATGATGAAAAATGTGCAAAAAATTGTTAAAGGAAATGCTAGGATTAAAAACGAACAAACAATTCCGGTTTTTGTGATTACTTTTCTCATGGCTTCTAGGTTTTAAAATGTGAATACACTTCAAAAGTAGGGGAGATGTAAGCTGCTATTTTAGTTTTTTAGAATTCGTTGCTACTGCTTTAGAATTCGTTCACAGAAATTCTTTCTTAAAGGTTTTTCAGTAGCTTTAGTTGTTTCGTTTAGACCAGTAGATTAAGAGTTGAGTTTTTCTTTCAAGTACTTTGCGGTATATGATTTTTTATTTTTGATCAATTGCTCTGGAGTTCCTTCAAAAATAAGTGTTCCTCCATTTTTTCCACCGTCCAAACCTAAGTCTATAATATAATCGGCGCATTTTATGAGTTCTATATTGTGTTCAATAACCAATATGGAATGTCCTTTTCCTATTAAAGCTTCAAAGGATGCTAATAGTTTTTTAATATCATGAAAATGCAAACCTGTTGTAGGTTCATCGAAAATAAAGAAGGTTTTATCTTTGGTCGTTCCTTTTACTAAGAATGATGCCAATTTAATTCTTTGCGCCTCACCTCCTGAAAGGGTTGATGAAGACTGCCCTAATTTCACATAGCCCAATCCAACATCTTGTAAAGGTTTTAGTTTTTGCGATATTTTCTTTTCTCCATTGTCTGTAAAAAAGTCTACAGCATCATCAATGGTTAAATTTAAAATATCATCAATGTTTTTTTGATCTATTTTGATTTCTAAAACTTCTTTTTTAAATCGTTTTCCTCCACAGGTATCACATTCCAAATGCACGTCTGCCATAAATTGCATTTCGATGGTCACTTCTCCTTCTCCTTTACAAATTTCGCAACGTCCACCTTCTACATTAAAAGAAAAATGTTTGGGTTTGTAGTTTCTTATTTTTGATAATTTAGAATTTGAAAACAACGCACGAATATCATCATAAGCTTTTATATAGGTTACAGGGTTTGAACGTGAGGAACGTCCAATCGGATTCTGATCTATAAACTCTACATTTTTTAAGGTCTCAAAATCTCCAGTAATACTAGTATGTTGTCCTATTTTATTTCCATAACCGGTCAATTTTTTTTGTAGTGATGGATATAAGATATTCTTTACCAACGTACTTTTCCCAGAACCAGAAACTCCAGTAATAACGCTTAAACTATTTAAAGGAATCGTAACATCGATATTTTTAAGGTTATTTTCTCTTGCCCCAACAATTTTAATTTTATTGTTCGATTTCCTTCTTTTAGTTGGAACTTCAATTTTTAAATCTTCGTTCAAGTATTTTGCAGTTAAAGAGTCTGATTTTAAAATATCATTAAACGTTCCTTCAGCAACCACGTGACCCCCAAAAGTTCCTGCTTCTGGACCAATATCTATAATATAATCTGATTCTTTCATGATGTCTTCATCATGCTCTACAACAACAACCGTATTGCCTAAATCTCGTAAATCTTTTAAAACACCAATCAATCTTTCGGTGTCTTTTGGATGCAGACCTATACTCGGCTCATCTAAAATATACATAGAGCCTACTAAAGAACTTCCTAATGAAGTAGCTAAGTTAATTCGTTGACTTTCTCCTCCCGAAAGGGTATTTGAGGTTCTATTGATCGTTAAATAATTTAACCCCACATTATTAAGAAATTGCAACCTATTGTTGATTTCAATTAATAAGCGTTTCCCAATTTTTTGTTCGTATTTATCTAATTGTATCTTCTTAAAAAATGCTGCCAATTCATCTAATGGGAGCGTTACGAGATCTGAAATTGTTTGGTTGTTAATTTTTACAAATTCGGTTTCCTGACGTAGGCGTTTTCCGTTACAAGTAGTACATTTTGTTTTTCCGCGATAGCGCGATAACATTACTCGATTTTGAATTTTATAGCTTTTTTCTTCTAAAACGGTGAAAAAGTGATGAATTCCATGAAACCTTTTGTTTCCATTCCAAACAAGCTCTTTTTGTTTGTCGGTCAACTGAAACCAGGGTTTGTGAATTGGAATATCAAATTCAAAGGCTACACTTATTAAGGATTCTTTATAGTGAATATAAGATGGAGTTTTAAATGGAAAAATAGCATCATCATAAATCGATAATCCCGTATTTGGAATGACTAAATCCTCATCAATACCTACAACATTCCCATACCCTTCACAAGTTGGGCAAGCACCATACGGGTTGTTGAAACTAAATAAATGGGTGTTGGGTTCTAAAAAAGAGAGGCCATCTAAATCAAATTTATTGCTAAATTCTGTTGTTTTCTTTTTTTCTAAATCTTCAATGAAACAAATTCCTTTCCCTTCAAAAAAGGCAGTTTGTATGGCATCTGCAACTCGGTTATAAAAATCTTCATTGTCTTTTGTGATAATTCGATCGACCACTAAAAACAAATCTTCGTTGTTATATTCATCAACAATAAAGTTTCCAATTCTAACTACGTTTTCCTTCCACTTCAAACGGGCATACCCTTGTTGTTCTAGAACTTGTAAAAGGGTTTTTAAATCTCGTCCTTCATCAATAACAATAGGAGCCAATAAAAGTAATTTTATGTTTTCGTTGCATTTTTTTACAAAATTCACCACATCTGATACCGTGTCTTTTTTTACTTCGTTTCCTGAAATAGGAGAAAATGTTTTTCCAATTCTGGCAAACAATAATTTAATATAATCATAAATCTCTGTGGATGTACCAACGGTAGAACGCGGATTTGTGGAGTTTACTTTTTGTTCAACAGCAATTGCTGGAGCGATTCCTTTTATGTAATCTACTTTTGGCTTGTGCAATTTGCCTAAAAACTGCCTCGCATACGAACTCAAACTTTCTACATAGCGTCTTTGACCTTCTGCATACAGTGTATCAAAAGCCAATGAAGATTTTCCTGAGCCAGATAATCCAGTGATCACTACCAACTTATTTCGTGGAATTACAACATCAATGTTTTTTAAATTATGGAGTTTTGCTCCTTTAATGATGATGTTTTGTTTGGGGTCAATCGTAGAAATATCTGCTTTCATTTATAAAAAAATATAAGCGTTAAAAATACCACTTTTCAAAGTCTTAAATTCATAAATTAAAATGAAATTTGTCAAAAAAGTTGCTAAATTGGATAAAAATAAAGATATTTGAATTCTTTAACACTCATAAATAAAACGCCTATACTAAAAAATTACTTTTAATTATTAAAATAATAATAGAAACGAAAAGCGCCATGCTTTTCAAAAAGTAATTTGATGATGCGTAAAAACTCGACCCCAGATAGTACCCTAGTAAGTGATTTTATTAATGGCTGTGAAACTTCCCTAGAAATATTAATTAAAAGACACAAACAACGTCTGTATAGCTTTATATATAGTAAAGTTTTAAATAGAGACATTGCTGAAGATGTTTTTCAAGATACTTTTATCAAAGTAATTCGAACCCTTAAAAAAGGGAATTACAATGAAGAAGGAAAATTTCTTCCTTGGGTAATGCGAATTGCTCATAATTTGGTAATAGATCATTTCAGAAAAACAAACAGAATGCCAACCTTCAAAAATACAGATGAATTTGATATTTTTTCTGTGATTGGGGATGGAAATTTAAATGCTGAGAAAAAAATGATTCAAGAACAAATTCATACAGATGTAAGAGCGTTGATTGAAGAATTACCAGAGGAGCAAAAAGAAGTTTTAATAATGCGGATGTATAGAGATATGAGCTTCAAGGAAATAAGCGAAAACACAGGAGTAAGTATCAATACCGCTTTGGGAAGAATGCGGTATGCTTTGATGAATATGAGAAAATTAATAGAGAAAAATAAAATTATATTAGTCAATTAACAATAAAAGTAAAAGTGCCTCGTTACTTGTTTATATCGAATCTATTAAACAAAAATGTATGATGCAACTTTACCCTAAAAAGTCATTTGATATTCAAATGCAACCTAAAAAAGAAACAATTCAATTTTTGATTCATTTTTCCAAATCACTCACCATTGTAAAAACGGAATCAAAAAACTTCATTGAATTGAATTTGAATTAATGCAGAAAAAGTTCCAACATTTGTTGGAACTTTTTTTATTTTAAGGATTGAGGATTGAGAATTGATGTTACTTTTTATAGTACGCATCTAAAACGGACTTTCTACCAATCGTTTTGGTAATGATGTCTTTCTCTAAATCCCAACCTCTTGCCGGAGAATATTCTCTTCCATACCAAATAATTTGCAAGTGCAAATCATTCCAAAGCGCTTCTGGAAACAAACGTTTTGCATCTTTTTCTGTCTGAGCTACATTTTTACCATTGGTTAAATTCCAACGAAATAGTAATCTATGAATGTGGGTGTCTACTGGAAATGCTGGCACACCAAAAGCTTGACTCATCACTACACTGGCTGTTTTATGTCCAACAGCAGGAAGCTCCTCCAAACCTTCAAAAGATTGGGGTACTTCGCCATTGTATTTTTCAATGAGAATTTTAGACAGCCCATAAATCCCTTTTGATTTCATTGGAGACAATCCACAAGGTCGAATGATTTCTTTGATTTCTTCCACTGAGATCTTTACCATATCAAACGGGTTGTCTGCTTTGGCAAAGAGTAAGGGGGTAATTTTATTAACCCGAACGTCTGTACATTGTGCAGATAATAAAACGGCAATTAGTAATGTATAAGGATCTTTATGGTCTAAAGGTATTGGAATTTCTGGATAGAATTCTTCCAAGGTATCGATTACAAATTGTACTTTTTCTGACTTGTTCATTTTTATTGTTGCAAAGTTTCAAAAAGTTGAAGTTACAAAGTTAATCTAAAACTTTAATTACTGCACGAATAAATACTTTATCACTTTTGTATCTTTGTGAATAAAAAATATAAAAGATGACTACATTAAAAATAGGGGAGAACGCTCCAAATTTTGAAGCAAAGGATGAAAAAGGCAACACAATTCAGTTGTCTGATTATGCTGGAAAAAAATTAGTTTTATTTTTCTATCCCAAAGCAAGTACGCCAGGTTGTACAGCCGAAGCATGTGATTTAAGAGATAATTACGAAGCTTTTTTAGCAAAAGGATATGCTATTTTAGGTGCAAGTGCAGATGCTGCGAAACGCCAACAAAATTGGATTAATAAGCATGAGCTTCCATTTCCATTATTAGCCGACGAAGACAAAACGGTTATCAATGCTTTTGGTGTTTGGGGCCCTAAAAAGTTTATGGGAAAAGAATATGATGGCATTCACAGAACTACTTTCGTTATTGATGAAAATGGTGTAATAGAAGACATTATTTCAAAAGTAAAAACCAAAGCACATGCAGCACAAATTTTAGGCTAAGCAATGCGATTTATTTAAAATTGCATTCCTATTTTAAAATTTAAGACCCTACCCGTCATAAAATTAGGAACACCAAATTGGGTTTTGGAATACACATCCCGAACCCAAGTGTTTGTAATGGCATTTTGAATATCAAACATATTAAAGAGTTCTAGCCCTGCAGTTAGCTCTTTGAAGTTTGATAGAAATCCTGTTGTAAATTGTTTTTTTGCGCTTGTAAAGACATAGGAAACCCCTAAATCGGCTCTTTTATAATCTCGCAAACGGTTTTGAAAATTATACGGGTTTGAATATGATGGAGAACCTCCTGGAACACCAGTATTGAATACTAAATTTAAATAGGCTTTTAAATCAGGTAGGTTAGGAACGTAGTCTTGGAATAAAATACCAAATTTTAATCGTTGATCGGAGGGACGTGCAATATTTCCTTGATTGTCAATGTTTTCCATGGTCTTTAAATACCCCAAACTCACCCAGCTTTCACTTCCAGCAATAAATTCGCCATTTAATCGAACATCCACTCCAGAAGCAAATCCAGTGGTCTTATTGTCTGCTCTGTATCGAATTCTTACATTGTCTATGGAATAGGCATTAATATTACTTAAATCTTTATAATAGATTTCTGTTGTGAGTTTAAAAGGGCGCTCCCACATTTGAAAACTATAGTCCATACCAGAGACAAAATGAATTGATTTTTGTGCTTTCACATCGACATTTAATTGGCCATTATAATCTTTTAGTTCTCTGTAGGAAGGGGGCTGTGAATACCAACCGCCTGATACTCGAAATAACATGTCTTGAGACCAGTCTGGCTTGATGGCAAACTGCCCTCTTGGACTTATTGTTACTTGATTTTTTGAAGGAACTCCATTACCAGTTACCTTCCAGTTTTGTGCTCGTACACCAACACTGTACCAAATTTCATGATCTTTCCAAGAACGCTTTTCATTCAATTGTATAAAACCCGAAACACGATTTATTTGCACATTGTTGTCTGCCCTTATATTTTGATAGGGAAGAATAGGACCTTCAAAAGAAACATAGGGTTGGTTGTTTCCTGCGGTCAACGGTGGACGCACCGAAAAACCTAATGAATCTATGATTTCCCATTCTCGGATACGGTCTTTGATATCTTCATGTTGGTATTTAAGTCCAGCAGAGATTTCTAAAGATTCTTTTTTGTAAGTTCCTTTTAATTGAAAATTACTAATCAGTGCATCGAGATCATTTCTTGCATGGTTTAATTGTGAACCAATTCCTTCAGAAAATTCAACTTCTCCAAAATCTTCTGAACCAACATTGGCATCAACTTCTCCTAAATTATAGGCCGCTGCAATATCAAAATATTCTTCTTCTTGTGTATTGTAACTTGAGGCTGTTGCAGTAAGATCGATTGCATCATTCACTTCATAATTTGCAGAAAGTGCTCCAAATAAGGTGAGATAATTGTTTTTTTCCTGTCCGTCATAAAAAACGGTTAATTCTATGGGGGCATTTACAGTTCCAAAACGAGTTCTTCTCGAAATTGGTGTGTAATTGTAATTATTTAAGGAAAAATTCCCCAAAAAGTTAAGTGTGAATGCATCCGTGGCTTTGTATGACAGAAACGATTGTACATCTGTAAATCGAGGTTTAAAGTTGGTTTCTACTTGTTTGCTATTTACAAAAAGGCTGTTGTCTCGATATCGAATTCCTGTAATTGCACTTAATTTTTTATCTAAAAACTGCCCTTCTAAAGTAATGCTTCCTCCCAAAATACTAGCATCTATGGTTGTGGCTCTTTCTTTTGCATCTCGGTAAGTAATGTCTAAAACAGAGGACAATTTGTCTCCATATTTTGCCTGAAACCCACCTGCCGAAAAGTTGATGTTCTTTACCAGATTTGAATTCACAAAACTCAATCCTTCTTGTTGTCCGGATCTAATGAGAAAAGGTCTATAAATTTCGATTCCATTGACGTACACGAGGTTTTCATCAAAATTCCCCCCTCTAACATTGTATTGTGTACTTAGCTCGTTGTTATTATTTACCCCTGGAAGTGTCATTAAAACATTTTCTACTCCTGCATTTGGACCGATAATATTCTTTGCTTTTAATACATCAATTTTGGTAACTCCTGCAGCATTCTTTTTATTATTTTTAAGAACAATTTCCTTTAATACTTCTGTTTTTGGAGTTAATATTGGCGAAAAACGCATCACATTTTTACTGGTTGCTGTAATCTCTTTTGTAAATGAATAATGTGCAATATGACTGTAAGTAATTGTGATGCTCTGGTTTAAAGGAATTCGTATGCTGTAATTTCCATTTTTATCGCTGGTGGTTCCAAAGGTTTTGAATTGAATATTCACTCCCTCGATAGACTGTTTTTTTGTGTCTTTGATAACACCTCTTAAAATTGTTGTAGTCTGTGCATACATCAGTGTAGGCAGCAAGATCAAAATGAAAAGTATTTTTTTCACGTAAATTGTGGAATTATATGTTGAACTATTTTCTATAAAACGTTCTTATTAGTGTATTCGTATTTAATACATTGTCTAAAACTACAAGTTTAAAGATATGTTTACTGCCTACCAATTTTTTATCCTTAAAATTATAGGTTAAGATGCCTTTTTTATGGTTGTACTCCATTAATATCCATTCATCATCAATCGTAGCTAGATAATTCTTAATACCAGAATCTGCATCAGAAACTTTCACTTTTAAGGTTGTTGCATTCGAAATCCATTGTTCATCCTTAAAATATAATGGGGTTAATTCAGGTGCTAATGTGTCTAATAACAATTGGTAATTCCCTAAGGATTTTGTGGTTGTATAAAAGGTACTGTCTTTTTTTCGGGTGTATTGGTACCTTGGGTATTTTTTGTAATCAACATTTGCAATATATAATTGTGATTTTTCCTTTTCTGTATATTTTGAAACATCAAATGTTAACGTATAGCTTTTATCTAGTGGGATTGTAGGTTGATGAACTTTTACGACCCCATTTTCTTTTCTTAAATCTAAAAAGCAATCCTCGTAAAAGGTGTTTTTGGGAAATGCAACGGTAAAATCTTCTAAAGTAAATTTCTGAAATGCTTTTGCACTAATTTTATAGGCGGTTGTATCTTTTGTTTTTGTAAATAATGCATTGCTATTAATCCCTTTAATTGGTATTTCTAAAATACTTTTATTCCCTTTAAAATCTTTTGCGATTACCTTTACTTGGTAATTAGCATTCGCTGCTACTAGGATTTTTCCATCATTTACTAAGTCTTTATATATGGACAGTCCATTTTTATCTACTCGATGCGTTTTTTGAATTCGTTGTTTGTACGTCTTAAAGTGAGGGTAATCAACAAGTAAGTTGATGAGTTTACTTTCTGAGAAAGAAAAAGTAGTCACATCGTGATAATATACTCTTTTACCATTGACGAACATTTCCAAACTATAAATTCCATTTTTGTTATTCGCATTGTTTAAACGATCAAAAACACGAACACCAATACCAATGAGTCCATTAGAGGAAAATCGATTTGTTTTATAAACGCCTTTTGCTATTTTTTTTATGGGAAGTGCCACATTTAAATTGTTTTCATTAATTCGTGAAGCACTGTTTAATGCATAAATCATCAATGATTGAAAAACGGGAGGAATATCATCTTCGGGACAGATCCCTAAAAGCATTGGGTTTACAACTTTTTCAGTTAAAGTATTTCTTATTTCAAAATGCAAATGAGGTCCACTCGAACCTCCTGTATCTCCAGTATAAGCAATGACATCTCCCTTTTTTATAGGAAATTGATCTTCCTTTAAATAGAGATTCCCTGCGGTGTTCTTTTTAGTTTTGTATTGATATTCTTTTACATATTTTTCTATGTCATCTGCATATTTACTTAAATGTGCATAGACAGAGGTATATCCATTTGGATGCGTAATGTAGATTGTTTTTCCATAACCAAACTGCGCTATTTTAATACGAGAAACATAGCCATCTGCCACTGCATAGGCATTTAAACCTTCTTTGCCTCGTGTTTTAATATCAATACCAGAATGAAAATGATTGCTGCGAAGTTCTCCAAAAGTACCCGATAATATAAGCGGAATGTCTAAAGGGCTTCTAAAGTAGTTTTTCGGGTATTTATCTTGACCAAATCCCAAAAAAGAAAGGAATAAAAGCGTGAAAGGAATGTATTTCATTGAAAGCGTAAAATTTTAGCTAAAATAGGGAAATTTGACGGTAGTTATTAACTTCTTGAAATTCAATTAGTAACTAAAAAACCAATTAAACCTTGTAGAATGAAAAAAGAATATTAACTTTGTTTCTATAGTTTTTTCTAAAAGTTAAAATGAGCATACCATTAGAAGCAATTCATTTACTGGAAGATAAGTTGAAAAACTTATTTTCAAATTATGAATTTTTAAAAAATGAGAATGAAATATTGCTTCAAAATGCATCAATGTATCAACAGAAGCTTTTAGAACAGCAACAATTAATAGAAGGACAAAAGAAACAATACCATCTTTTAAAAATTGCAAAAACTATTGAAGGCAGTAAAGAAAATACAAGAGAGACAAAACTCAAAATAAATACTTTAATTCGAGAAATCGATAAGTGTATCATTCAATTGAATGCGTAAGTTCATTATATTGTGGGAAAATTAAAAATAAACGTCGTGATAGCAGGAAGAACCTATCCTTTGAGTGTTAACAATACACAAGAGGAAGAGGGCATGCGTAAAGCAGCGATAGCGATAAATACTTTAATTAAGAATTACGAGCAAAATTATGCCGTTAGCGACAAACAAGATGTTTTAGCAATGTGTGCACTTCAGTTCGCTTCAAAATTAGAAATTTCACAATTAGAAGAATCAGCAACAGATGCCGAAGTATTAGATAAAATAAAGGCGCTTACCCAATTGGTAAATACGCATTTAGAATAAGTTTTCTTTAAGATATTAATAACATACTGCCTACGTTAGTAATTTGTTTGATAAACTCAACACGAATCTATTATGAAGGATAAGTCTTAGTTGCTAAAGCATGCCATCTTAGAATGGACCCTTGATCAACTAGTTAGTCCTATAAATACCATAATGGAGTTTATATAAACCCAACTGATGTAGGCTTTTTTATACACTAAATTTAAATTATGGAAGAAATGATATTTCCCATCAGCGTGGGAATTTTAATAGGAATTGTTCTTGGTTTTTTAATCCTGAAAATTGCAGAAAAAGCAAAAGGAAAAAAAGCATTAAACAGAACTAAAAGAGAAGCAGCTGCAATTTTAAAACAAGCTAAAATTGATGCTGAGTCTACAAAAAAAGATAAAATTCTTCAAGCAAAAGAGAAGTTTATTGAATTAAAATCGGAACACGAAAAAGTAATTTTATCGCGTGAAAAGAAAATATCAGATGTTGAAAAAAGGATTCGTGATCGAGAATCTCAAGTAGCCTCTGAAGTAGATAAGAACAAAAAACTGAATCGCTCTTTAGAACAAAAAGAAAGAGATTATGATTTTAAACTTGATTTTTTAGATAAGAAAGAAAGTGAGTTAGAGAAAAACCATAAGCGTCAAGTAGATATGCTTGAGCAAATTTCTGGTTTGTCAGCAGACGAAGCTAAAAAAGAATTAATTACTTCATTAAAAGATGAAGCAAAGGCAGACGCAATGGCCTTTGTTCAAACCACCATTGAAGAGTCTAAATTAACTGCAGAACAAGAAGCACGTAAAGTAGTTCTTGGAACCATACAAAGAGTAGGTGTAGAGCAAGCTGTAGAAAATTGTGTTTCTGTTTTTAACTTAGAATCAGATGATGTAAAAGGAAGAATTATTGGTAGAGAGGGAAGAAACATTAGAGCCATAGAAGCTGCAACAGGGGTAGAAATCATTGTTGACGATACTCCAGATGCAATTATTTTATCTTGTTTTGATCCTATTCGAAGAGAAATTGCACGTTTGTCATTGCATAAATTAGTGACTGATGGAAGAATTCATCCTGCAAGAATTGAAGAAGTAGTTGGAAAAACAGAAAAACAAATTACACAAGAAATTATTGAAGTTGGTAAACGTACTGTAATCGATTTAGGTATTCATGGATTACATCCTGAACTGATAAAAGCAGTCGGTAGAATGAAATACCGTTCTTCTTACGGACAAAACTTATTGCAACACTCGAGAGAAGTTGCAAACCTTTGTGGAATTATGGCCTCAGAAATGGGCTTAAATGCTAAGGTAGCTAAGCGTGCAGGATTGTTACATGATATCGGTAAAGTTCCCAATGAAGAAAGTGAATTGCCACATGCATTGTTAGGAATGCAATGGGCAGAGAAATACGGAGAAAAACCAGATGTTTGTAATGCCATTGGTGCCCATCATGATGAAATTGAGATGAAGAGTTTGATCTCTCCAATCGTTCAAGTTTGTGATGCGATTTCAGGTGCGAGACCAGGCGCAAGAAGACAAGTATTAGATTCGTATATTCAACGATTAAAAGACTTAGAAGATATTGCTTTTGGTTTTACAGGAGTACAGAAGGCCTATGCTATACAAGCTGGTCGTGAATTGCGAGTGATGGTAGAAAGTACGAAAGTAAATGATGCCAAAGCATCAGAATTATCATTTAGTATTTCTCAGAAAATACAGAATGATATGACCTATCCAGGACAAGTAAAAGTAACGGTAATTCGAGAAACAAGAGCTGTGAATGTTGCTAAGTAATTGAAACGATACTATAAAATTAAAAATCCTGCTTTTCGCAGGATTTTTTTATTTCCGGGGATGAAACTTTTCTATTGTATCCTGTAAGTCGCTTTTGTCTAAATGTAAGTAGACCTCAGTAGTGGTAATACTTTCATGACCTAACATTTGTTGAATTACTCGTAAATCGGCGCCACCTTTTAAGAGATGTGTTGCAAATGAATGGCGAAAGGTATGCGGACTAATTATCTTTTCAATCTTAGCTTTTAATGCCAGGTTTTTTAAAACAATAAAAACCATTTGTCGACTCAGACCATTGCCTCTTCGATTTAGAAATAAGGTATCTTCAAAGCCTTTGTTGGGGTTGATGGTATTTCTAAAATGAAAAACATACCCATTTATTAATTTTTGAGTGGAACTATGAATGGGGATAAAACGCTGCTTATTCCCTTTACCAATGACTCTTATGAACCCTTCCTCAAAAAAAAGATCTGATATTTTTAAAGAAATTAACTCACTAACACGCAATCCACAGCTATACATCGTTTCAAGCATTGTTTTATTCCGTTCCCCTTGTGGATGACTCAAGTCAATGGCAGCAATAATCGTATTAATTTCGTCTATAGATAGCGTATCTGGAAGTTTTACCCCTAATTTGGGGATTTCTATTAAATCGGTTGGATTGGTAGTTCTGTAGTCTTCAAAAATTAAATAATCAAAAAAACTTCTGAGTCCAGAGGTTATTCTTGCCTGACTTCGAACGGCTACTTTTTTCGCTATTTCGTATATAAATTGTTGAAGGATATTTTCATCAATAGCAATAGGAGAGACGTCAATTTCATTGGCCTCTAAAAAAACAACAAGCTTAGTTAAATCCCTTGTATAGTTTTCTATGGTGTTGGTAGAAAGCCCTCTTTCAATTTTTAAAAAAAGTTGAAAATCGATAATTGCGTTTTGCCAGTTCATACAGATAAAAATAGGCATAAATAAACAAAAACAGTTGCGAATAATTATAAATATAAATCCATTTTTTTTAAAATAATATTCATACTATTCGATTTGGTATCAGTTATCATACAATGGGGGCTTCAATAAATAGTATTAATAATAATATTTCAGTTAATAGATCAAATCAATTAAAAGTGAGATCATATTTTAGTTTTGCAGCAGTATTTATATTGTAATAATTTAAAATTTATTTAAAAAAGGAAGCTATAATGCTTCCTTTTTTTATTTATATATTATTTTAGCTGTATGAAATTATTAATTTTAAACGGCCCTAACCTTAATTTATTAGGAAAAAGAGAACCAACTATCTACGGTTCAGAAACTTTTGAAGCTTATTTGAAGGTTTTGCAAGCCAAATATCCCGACATTGAGTTGCATTATTTTCAATCGAATATCGAAGGAGAACTTATAGATAAATTACACGAAGTAGGCTTTAGCTATACCGGTATTGTTTTAAATGCTGCGGCTTATACGCATACCTCAGTAGGAATTGGAGATGCTGTTAAAGGCATTGAAATTCCAGTGATAGAAGTTCATATTTCTAATGTGCATGCAAGAGAGGCGTTTAGACATCAGAGTTTTATCGCTCCAAACGCAAAAGGAGTCATTGCTGGTTTCGGACTAAAAAGCTATGATTTAGCGATCGAGAGTTTTTTATAAATCCAAACGCATTTTAATATCTGCGCGTTCATAGTGAACATCCTCTTCTAATGCTACTTCTTCAAAACCTATTTTTTTGTAAAGATATATCGCTGCAATCAGAGATCTGTGAGAATAGAGTGTAATGCTTTTCCACTGTTGTTTTCTTGCAAACGCAATGCAATAGTCCATTAGTTGCAATCCTATTTTTTTTCCTTGGTAAGCTGGTTTTACCGCCATTTTACTCAATTCAAAAAAATCACCTTGATTGATCAAGGCAACGGTTCCCACTATTTCCGTGTTTATTTTTGCGAAAAAGATAAATCCGCCATTTTTAAGAATGTACTCTTTTGGATTGCTAAGTACCTTTTCATCGTAGGGTTCTACATAGAAATACTTTTCAAGCCATGCGACATTTAGGGTATAAAAATGGGGTGCATATTCCGGTTCAAATGGAATGATGTCGATGGTAAATGGATTCAATTTTAGTTATAATTTTTTGTTGATAATTTCCATCATTTTAAGTTCTAAACTGCAGGTTTTTTGGTAGATGCTTTCTGCCTTTACTAAAATATCTTTGGCAAACTCTCGGTCTTTAATATCTTTTGCATTGATCTTCACATTAAAATAAGCACCTGTTACAGCTGTTTTTGCACAAAGCACTCCAACACCACCATCTGATAAGGAATTTTGAATACCGTGTTCCATCATGGCAAGCATTACTTCAATAGAATTGTATGCGGTTTCCATTACTTTATATGGAATTTCTGTTGCATATTTGGTAGCATTCTCTATAGCTTCTTTACGAGTTTTAATTTCTTCTGCATTTGTTTTCGGTAATCGAAATCCGTCGATAATTTTATTAAATGCATGGGTATCTTCATCTACTAAAAACAACAGGTCATTTTTATATTTTTGACCTTTTACGGCCCAATCTGAAAAAAATTCCCATTGTGCATCCCATCCTGCTTTGTGCGCAGAAAGATTGGCCACCATAGTGCCTAATGAAACTCCTAAAACACCAACATAGGCGGCAATACTTCCTCCACCAGGTGCCATTGATTCAGAAGCTGTTTCTTCTGCAAAATCTGCAACCGTAAAATCGATTAGTTTTTTATCCGCAGCTGCATTCATCACATATTCTATAATTCTTTCTTGTGGATTGAAGGGTTTTAAATCATCTAATCCCAAAGATTTAATGGCTATTTTTATTTTTTCTTTTTCCGAAATACCCAAAGAACGTTGCTGCTTTTTTAAGTAAAAATCGGCAGCATCTAACATGGCTTGTAAAGGTACTAAACCTACTAATTCAGAGCCTGTGACACGCAAGCCACGTTTTGTAGCGGATAAGGTAGTCTCATAAAAGGCCTCATGCATAGATGTGATACTGATGTTTGTAAGGTTGTACGATATTTGTGCTATGCCATATTCTTCAATAAACCATCCAATTCCTTTAACGGCTTTTAGTTTTCCTGGTATTTTTTGTGGAACACCATTTGTGTCCAATACTTTTTTACCATTCACCATTTTTATACGCCCGTTCTCTCGAATATCAAATGCAATTGCATTGGCTCTTCTGGTAGATGTTGAATTTAAATTTACATTGTAAGCAATTAAAAAATCTCTTGCAGAAATAGCAATTACACCAGATTTTTTCACTTGAGTATTGTAGACTGTAGGCCCAAAATCTGGTTTCCAATCTGGTTTTGAAAATTTCTCTTTCAATCCTTCATATTCTCCTGATCGAACGGTTGCCAGATTTTTACGATCTTCTGAAGTCGCTGCATTTTCATAAAAATAGCCTGATATGCCTAATTCTTCGCCAACACGCTTTCCAAGCATGTGTGCATAGGCGGCTGTTTCTTCCATAGAAATGTTTGCAATGGGTACTAATGGACAAACATCGGTAGCACCAAATCTTGGGTGTTCTCCGGTTTGATTGCTCATATCAATCAACTCAGCAGCTTTTTGTATCAATAGAAAAGCAGCTTCAATGACCTCTTTTGGAGCTCCAACAAATGTAATGACTGTTCGGTTGGTTGCCTTTCCAGGATCAACATCTAATAGCTTAACACCTTTTACTGTAATTACGGTATTTGCGATGGCATGAATTTTTTTCAAATCACGACCTTCACTAATGTTTGGTACACATTCTATAAGTTGTTTTTTCATTTTAATTGTTTTTTATATTATAAAATAATCAGGTTTATCTCAGAAAAACGTTGTTTACCTTACTGATTTGACGTTGAAAAATGGTGTTGTAAATAGACATATCTTACTATTAGAAATACCAGAAAGGGAAAGATTGCATAAGGAAATGACTGAATTCCAAGAATCCAAAAAAGGAGCATTGAAATCAATAGAACCGTTACAAATTTAAAGTATGTAGCAAACCATTGCTTTGATTTCTTTTTCAAAAATAAAAATGCCACTAAAAGGTTGGGAGCGAAGGCCCATAAAAAATTAAAGTTGTTCGGGGTGGTAGCATGGTCTGTGAAAAACCAAAGAAAGAGGATAAAAACTCCAATGACACCCGAAGTAAATAGGATTAAAAAATCAAACCATTTTGTTCTATTCCTTTTGTGATAGTCTTTATAAGTGATCCACAATCCTAGTAATGAAAGAAGTCCAAAAACAAACAAAGGGCTTATAATTTGGGCTTTATAGGATTGTTTGCTATGCTTTAAGAGCACTTCTTCTCTTTTAACTAAATTTATTTTTTTTCCATCCTGGATGCGAGTAGCTACTTTGAACTTCTGAAAGACATAGTTTGGCAAATACATATATTGTGCTTCGGTTGCTATTGCATCTAATTTGTTCCCTAAGGCAAGATTGATTCCGAAACTGCCCCAAGTATTCCAAGGAATTTCTTCTCGCATTAATGCTCTTAAACTATAATTTTCTTGCGATTGATGAAGTGCATCAAAGGTTACAAGATCGCCTAGCACAGTCGTAGTGATGTCTCTTAATTTTGTAGCGCAATTATTAAAATAAGGATCATACAAATAATCGCGATTTTCTGGAGCAGCATTGTTTTCTAAATAGAGAAAAAAGGCCTGTCTTTCTGACTGATTTAAGTTTAACACTTGTTGCTGAACATTTCTTTTTTGGTAATTATAGTTGCTTATAAACTGGTTGAAATGCTGTCTTCCAAGTTGATAGTTTAGTTTTCCCTTAACAAAATTGGTGTAAAAATTAGGCGCATTAAAATCGAACATTCCATAATTGTAAATTATATCTAACTGTAAAACAGGATCTTTAATTCGAATTGCAGCATGCCCAAATGCTTCAAAAAGTTCACTTCCAGGCCCCGCTGTAATAATACTTACTTCGGAATACACGGAAAGGTTTACTTGTGCATTTGAAACATTAAAAAAGGAGAGAAAGCAAAGAAGAAGGATGTATTTTTTTTTCATAAAAATTTAAGGTCTAAAAAAACGATAATCAAAAGTAATGGAGAATACGTTTGAAAACAAAGCATTTCCAAAACTACCAATGTTTGTGAGGGCATAATCTACTTGAATTCCGTTGTATTTGAAGCCGACACCAAAATTTGGTTGTAAAGACATTGATTTGCTATCATCAAACTCGGTAATGTATTGAAAATTACCTACTCCAGCTCTCAGATAGACCAGTTCATCAAAATCTAATTGCAAGCCAATCGCAGGGTCTATACTTACGATGTCAGAAGATATAAGGTCATTTGTTTTTGCAAATCGCATGTTTAAATCTATTTCAGAAAGTAAATGAAACAGTTGACCAATTTTGAAACGTTTGGCAACTCCGAATTGAACTTTTGGCTTTGTGACTTCGGTTGTTTCAGGTAATTCTTGATTTTGCCCAGGAATTGCGTTTTTAATTTTATCAAATTCACTTTGATCGATACTCCAACTATTAAATGTGGTGGTAATATCTCTGACCATCAGTCCAACATACCAATCATTTCTTTCAAACTGTATGCCCGCGTCAAATCCAAAACCCCAAGAAGAAGCAAAGTCACCAATAATTCTTCGAACTACTTTTGCATTGACACCAAACTTCAAATCTTTAAAAATAAGATTTCGAGCATATGCCACATTAAAAGCATAATCTGCTGCAGAGAATAAACTAATATTATTAAAGTCTATATTTCCTTGATTGTCAATTAGTTCTGTTGTATTTAAAATATCATCCACTCCAAAACGAATGATGGAAAAAGCGATGGCACTTTCTTTGTCTATCGGCATTGCAAAAGCAGCATAATTGTAATTTGCAATGCCTGCAAAATAGGAAGCATGCATAATGGACCCCTGATAATCATCGATACCAACAAGACCGGCTGGGTTCCAGTATATCGAGTTTACGTTATTACTTGTTGCAACAACGGATTTACTCATTCCCAAAGCAGCAGCATCAACACCAATGTTTAAAAATTCATTGGAATAATTTCGAAATGCTTGCGCACTAATAAATTGTGGGAAAACCAATAAAAGAAAAAAAAGATTTTTAAGTTTCAAAAGGTTTGTTTTAAGAATAACAAATATCTAAATATATAATTGAAATAACAGTTCTTTCCAACAGATATTGTGTTCATTATAGATTCTGTTTTATAAAATTTAGTATTCTGTTTTCCAACCATCTATTTTGATGATGTAGAAAGGTAGCAATAAAACCCACATGACCTCCATATTTTGTGATTTCTAAATAGAAGTTTTTAGAGGCTTTTGCTTCTTTTATGGGGTAACATTCTTCTCCTAAAAAAGGATCGTCTTTTGAGGTAATTAATAATGTAGGCGTTTCAATGAATTTCAAATAAGGCTTTGAACTCGCTTTTTCCCAATAATCTTCAGCTCCCGAATACCCAAAAACAGGTGCTGTATACAATCCATCAAAATCGCTGAAAGATTTCGCTTGAAGTAATTTATCTTTATCAAATTTGAATTCTGGAAATTTACGGGCTTTCTCTAAAACTTTCAAACGCAATGTTTTTAAAAAGTTTTCCATGTAAACTTTATTTTTATACGAACTCATAACAGCACTTGAGGAGGACAAGTCAACTGGTACAGAAACTGCAACTGCGCATTTAATTTTAGAAGATTGTGTCTTCGCAAATTCACCCATATATTTTAAGGTTAAATTTCCTCCTAAACTATAGCCCACAAGAACAATGTTTTCATAGGAATAATTATCTATGATATGATTTACAACGAAATGAACATCATCTGTTTTACCGGAATGGTAAGTGTGTAATAGTAAATTATCTTCTCCAGAACAGCTCCGGAGATTAAAAGCAACCGTATCTATCGCTTCATTATTAAATTCACTGGTGGCTGCTAATATGTATTTTGATTGTGAACTTCCTTCTAATCCGTGGATTAAGATCACCAGGGTTTGAGATCCTACTAAAGAAAAATCTAAATCAATGAAATCATGATCCCAAGTGGTCACTCTTTTTCGAGAATACCTAACATTCTCTTTCATAAACAAAGCACGATAAATGGTGTTAAAGTGCGAATTCCGAAACGGTAGTGTTGGGAAGAAGGTGGACTTTAGTAATGGCATGACTTTTTGATAGCAATTCTCTACAAATATGACAAAAAAAGCGCAATTGTCAAAACACTCAAAATAGATTCCTTATTTTAGCTTTTTAAACCTGACGATGCCCTTTATGAAGAAACACATTCCCAATTTAATAACGCTTGGAAACCTATATTGTGGAACCATTGCGACCATTTTTGCAGTACAAGAAAATTTTAAACTTGCAGCACTTTTTGTTGTTCTAGGAATCGTTTTTGATTTTTTTGATGGATTTGCAGCCCGTTTGCTAAACGTCTCTGGGGAATTAGGAAAACAATTGGATTCTTTAGCAGATATGGTGACCAGTGGTGTTGTCCCTGGAATTATTATGTATCATTTGTTAGACAATGCCTCTTCTGGAATTCCTGCACTCAAATACTTTGGCTTGTTACTAACCTTAGGTGCTTGTTATCGATTGGCGAAGTTTAATATTGACACGAGGCAGTCCGATTCTTTTATTGGTTTGCCAACTCCAGCGATGAGTTTATTTATCATCTCGTTGCCATTAATTCAAGAATATACAACCATCGAATTTGTACAATATTTAATTTCAAATCATTATTTTTTACTTGTAATAACGCTTCTTTTAACCTATTTAATGAATGCTGAATTGCCTTTGTTTTCGTTGAAATTTAAAAATTATAATTTCAAGAATAATGTGGTGAAATACCTGTTTTTGATCGCTTCTTTAACTTTGTTGCTTTCAGTGAAATACATCGCAATACCTTTGGTTATTCTCCTCTATGTCGTTCTGTCCATGATTCACAATTATGGAAAAAAAACAACCATTTAAATCGATAAGAAGTTTTATTGGTGCTAAAGATTACTTTTTTTAGAGCAATAGAATGTAATAGATTTTCTTACAACGGTTCACACTAAAAAACTCACTGAGAAATATCCAAAAGTAAAAATATCTAAAATTGTCGAAAACGATTGGGGAAGAGAATTCTTTGTACACGATCCATCGGGGATACTTTGGCACTTTGGTAGTTTTATTACTAAATAAACTTCTTCTTTTTTAGTTCAAAATCATGTCCTAAGTATACTTTACGTACCATTTCGTCCGCAGCTAACTCTTCTGGAGTTCCTTCTTTTAAGATGCTTCCATTGTACATTAAATAGGTTCGGTCAGTAATTGCTAGGGTTGCTTGTACATCATGATCGGTAATTAAAATACCAATATTCTTGTTTTTTAGTTGCGCAACAATACTCTGAATGTCTTCTACTGCAATAGGATCTACTCCTGCAAAAGGTTCATCTAGTAAAATAAATTTAGGGTCAGAAGCTAAACATCGTGCAATTTCTGTTCTTCGTCTTTCTCCCCCTGATAGTAAATCACCTCTATTTTTACGGACATGTCCTATATTAAATTCTTCAATTAAAGACTCTAATTTTTCTTTTTGGGCTTTTTTTGACAATCCTGTAAATTGTAAAACAGACATGATATTGTCTTCTACAGATAATTTTCTAAAAACAGAAGCTTCCTGAGCCAAATAGCCAATCCCTTTTTGGGCTCTTTGGTACATGGCATCATTCGTGATTTCTTCATCATTTAAAAAAATTTGACCCAAGTTCGGCTTTACCATTCCAACAATCATGTAAAAAGACGTTGTTTTCCCGGCACCATTTGGTCCTAAAAGCCCTATGATTTCTCCCTGTTTTACTTCCAAAGAAATCCCTTGTACTACTTTTCTTCTTCCGTAAATCTTCTGAATGTTATTGGCTTTTAAAATCATGTTTCAAATATAGTAAAACTGGTTGTAGGAAATCTTAAAGTATTTATAAAGTGTTTTCTTCAAGAAGTTCCCAATATTCAACGGCGCGTCTTAGATGGGGAATTACAATAGTTCCTCCCACTAAAGTGGCAATCGACATGGTTTCCATCATCTCTTCTTTACTGACACCATTTTTCATGGCAGATTCTAAGTGATACTGCACACAATCATCACAACGTAAAACTGCTGAAGCAACTAAGCCTAACAATTCTTTTGTTTTGGTTGGTAGGTGACCTTCCTTAAAGGTGTTGGTATCTAAATTGAAGATTCTTTTGATAACTTTATTATCATCACTGAGTATTTTATCGTTCATTTTTTGACGATAGTCATTGAACTCTTGAACTTTATTTGGCATTTTTCTGTTGTCTTTTAATAACAATCGCAGCTACTTTTATACTAATTTCATATAAAATTAAAACTGGGATTGATACAATTATTTGACTCGCGACGTCTGGTGGGGTTATAATTGCTGCAATAATAAGTACAAAAACGAGCGCGTGTTTTCTGTATTTTTTTAAGAAAGCAGGTGTTATTAATCCTATTTTAGCTAAAAAATAGATAATTACTGGAAGTTCAAAAAGTGCAGATACACCAAGTATCATGTTGGTTACTAATCCAATATGAGATTCTAGTGTAAAGTTATTTTGAATCGCATCCGTAATTTGATAGTTATAAAGGAAATTAATCGAAATTGGAGCAATCACATAAAAGCTAAACACAACTCCTAAAAAGAACAGGAGGGAAGCAATGGAAATAAATCCTCTAGATTGACGCCTTTCATTTTTATGTAAACCTGGTGAAATAAATCTCCAAAACTCCCATAAAATATAGGGAAATGCAACAATAATTCCTAAAATAAATGAAGTCCAAAGGGAGTTCATTAATTGAGAGGTTACTTTAATACTTTGTAGCTTTTTATCTGCGAAACTAATATTACAAAAGTCACTCTCAAAACCAAAAAAAGTAAAAAAATCACAAAAGAGTTTATAGGTAATAAAATCTGGTTGAATGTGTGCTAATAAAAAATTATTGTAGACTTCTTCTGCAAAAGCAAAGAATACAATCCCCAATAAAAAGATCGCAACAGCACTTCGAACCAAGTGCCACCTAAGTTCTTCTAAATGCGATAAAAACGACATTTCTTTTTGTTGCGTCATTAGAAAATACCTTCTTTTATTAAATCGTGTAAATGTACAACACCAATATATTTATTCTCCAAATCTGTTACTAAAATTTGCGTAATATTATTATTCTCTAATCTTTCTAAAGCTTCAACCGCCATTGCATCATTAAGAATTGTTTTTGGGTTTTTACCCATGATATCTTTGGCCGTAAAACTTTCAATTGTAGTCGATTTGCTCAACATTCTTCGAATATCTCCGTCCGTAATAATTCCAACGATTGCATTCTTAGCATTCAGAACAGCAGTTACTCCTAATCTTTTTTCAGAAATTTCTACAATTACTTTAGCAACACTGTCATTTTCTGAAACTTGTGGTACTTGATTGTTCTTAATCAAATCTGAAACTCTAAGGTAGAGTTGTTTTCCCAATGCACCACCTGGATGGTATTTCGCAAAATCTTTGCTACTAAAGTTGTTTAATTTCAACAAACAAACAGCAATGGCATCTCCCATAACGAGTTGTGCAGTTGTGCTGGTCGTTGGCGCTAGGTTGTTGGGACATGCTTCCTTTTCTACAAAAGTATTTAAAGGAAAATCTGCATTTTTACCTAAAAAGGAATCGATATTGCCTGTGATCGCCACAATCTTATTTCCATAATTTTTAATTAATGGAACTAAAACTTTTATTTCGGGTGTGTTTCCACTTTTAGAAATACAAATAACAACATCGTCTTTTTGTACATTTCCTAAATCTCCATGAATTGCATCTGCTGCATGCATAAAAATAGCAGGAGTACCTGTAGAATTTAAAGTGGCTACAATTTTATTTGCAATGTTGGCGCTTTTACCAATACCAGTAACAATGACACGCCCTTTGGACGCAAGTATAAAAGTGATTGCTTTTGAAAAGTTATCGTCTATTAAAGTTGCAAGATTTGCAATTGCATTGCTTTCTAAAAGAATCGTTTCTTTTGCTGTATTTAGGATAGAATTGTTATTTTTCAAGTTTTATGGTTTTATCATAATAAAAAAAGTTATATCTTTAAATTATTATTTTCAGCAAAATTACTACAAATAATTATAGGACTGAAATAAAAGCATTTGCATTCTTAAAAAAGATTTATATTTAAGCATTAATAATACATACCCCCAAGACCTAATGGATTTACACAGTCCTCTGAAAAAATTTTTCGGATTTAATAAATTTAAAGGATTACAAGAAAAAGTAATCACAAGTATTATTAATGGTGATAATACCTTTGTGATTATGCCAACTGGAGGTGGTAAATCGTTATGCTATCAACTTCCCGCATTGATGTCTGAAGGAACTGCAATTGTAATTTCACCCTTAATTGCTTTAATGAAAAATCAAGTAGATGCCATTCGTGGAATCTCTGAGCAGCATGGAATAGCACATGTTTTAAATTCATCCTTAAATAAAACAGATGTCAACCAAGTAAAAGCAGATATTGTAAGTGGAATTACAAAACTTTTATATGTTGCCCCAGAATCTTTAATAAAAGAAGAGTATGCTAGTTTTTTAAGAGATCAGAAAATATCATTTGTCGCTATCGATGAGGCACATTGTATTTCTGAGTGGGGACATGATTTTAGACCAGAATATAGAAATTTAAAACACATTATTAAAGCGATTGATAATGTTCCTATTATTGGTTTAACTGCCACTGCTACAGAAAAAGTTCAAGAAGATATTTTAAAAACATTAGGTATTTCAGATGCAAATCGTTTTAAAGCTTCCTTTAATAGAGCCAATCTTTTTTATGAAGTTCGCCCAAAAACCAAAGAAGTAGAAAAAGATATTATTCGTTTTGTAAAACAACGTATTGGAAAATCTGGAATCATCTACTGCTTAAGTAGAAAAAAGGTTGAAGAAGTTGCTCAAATATTGCAGGTAAACGGCATTAAAGCGGTTCCTTATCATGCAGGGTTAGATGCTAAAACTCGGGTAAAACATCAAGATATGTTCTTAATGGAAGATTGTGACGTTGTTGTAGCAACGATTGCATTTGGAATGGGAATTGATAAGCCAGACGTTCGGTATGTAATTCATCATGACATTCCAAAAAGTTTAGAAAGTTATTATCAAGAAACAGGTAGAGCAGGACGTGATGATGGCGAAGGTTATTGTTTGGCTTTTTATGCATACAAAGATATTGAGAAATTAGAGAAATTTATGGCAAGTAAGCCTGTTGCAGAACAGGAAATAGGACATGCCTTATTGCAAGAAGTAGTTGGCTATGCCGAAACTTCAATGAATCGTAGAAAATATTTATTGCATTATTTTGGAGAAGAATTTGATGAAATTAACGGAGATGGTGCAGCAATGGATGACAATTCCAAAAATCCAAAAACAAAACATGAAGCTAAAGAAAACGTAGTAAAACTTCTTTCTGTAATTAAAGAAACGATGCAGAAATACAAATCAAAAGAAGTTGTAAATACTTTAGTAGGTAAAGAAAATGCTTTATTAACTTCTCACAGAACCCACAAACAACCCTTTTTTGGAATTGGTCGAGATAAATCTCCATCATATTGGATGGCGTTGATACGTCAGGTTTTAGTGGTCAATTATATTCGAAAAGAAATTGAGCAATACGGCGTTCTTAAATTAACGCCTATTGGATTAGAATATATTGAGAATCCAACCTCTTTTTTAATGACCGAAGATCACTCCTACATAGAGGGAGATGACAATTCAATCGTTGTAAATACGAAATCTCCGGGAGGGATTGCTGATGTTAAATTGGTGAAAATATTAAAAGACTTGCGAAAAAAAGTAGCCAATAAATTAGGGGTTCCGCCGTTTGCTGTTTTTCAAGATCCTTCCATAGATGACATGGCGTTAAAATACCCGATCAATTTAGACGAACTTTCTAAAGTACATGGAGTTGGAGAAGGGAAAGCAAGAAAATTTGGAAAAGAATTCATAAAAGTTATTGCTGCTTATGTTGAAGAATACGACATTTTAAGACCAGACGACTTAATTGTAAAAAGTACAGGAGTAAACTCAGGATTAAAGCTTTATATCATTCAAAATACTGATAGAAAACTTCCTTTAGAAGACATTGCGAAATCGAAGGGTTTGAAGCTGGATGAACTTATTAAAGAAATGGAAGGGATTATTTTTTCTGGGACAAAATTAGACGTAAAATATGCGATAGACGATTTGTTGGATGAAGACCAACAAGAAGAAATACATGAGTATTTTATGGAAGCTGAATCGGATAGTATTCAGGAAGCAATCGATGAGTTTGATGGAGAATACGATTTTGATGAGCTCCGATTGATGCGCATCAAATTTATTAACGAAGTAGGAAATTAATTAAAAACCCGCTATTCGTTTATAACGTAAAGATTGTAAGTAAAATACCAATAAGTATCGCTGTAAACTTCTGAACATTAAATTTGTGATTCTCTGAACTTTCAAAAAGAATAATTGTAGAGATGTGTAAAAACACACCAATTATTAATGCGGTAATTTCTGCAGCATAAGTCTTGAAAAACATAATTTTATCACCTACTAACATTCCTAATGGACTCATCAATCCAAAGAAAAGTAAAAAAGTAAATACTATTTTTTTAGCATATTTTGTGTGCAATAAAAAAGTAGTCAAAACGATTGCAATCGGAATTTTATGAACTACAATAGCCCACAATAAATTATCACCAGCATTGTGTATTGGCAAACCTTCCGAGAATGCATGAATACATAAACTTACAAATAACAAGGTTGGAAAGCGTTTGTCATTGGTGTGTATATGAACATGTCCATGTTCTGCTCCCTTCGAAAAAGATTCCAAAACAGATTGTAGTATGATTCCTATTAAGATATAAATCCCTATACTTTTGTAGTCATTGCCCTCGATGTAAACATCAGGTAATAAGTGTAAAATAGTAACAGATAGTAAATAAGCACCGCTAAAGGCTAGAAGTAATTGTACAAACTTCTTACTAGGTTTCAATATAAAAACAAGTGTAACACCTAGTATTACTGCAAGGATTAATAAAATATAACTCATTTATTTGGCAACTAAAATTAAACGATCAGAAGAGTTTTTTTCAAAAGTAGTTAAATTATAATCACCAAAGATGGCGGTCAATTGAAAACCGACTTTATTTAAATATGAAATCATCTTTGGTAAATCTAAATATTTTACACGCTCTGTATACGAATGTTCTTCATTCTCGGCAGTAAATGAGATGTGTTTTAAAATAAATCCTTCTTTAATTTCTCTATGAATGTTGAAGGTAATTCCCTCAACAATTTTTGTTTCTTCTTTGACCAACGTAGCTTCCAACTTGGTGGCATTTAAAAAGTCGAAAACAAAAACACCGTCTTTGTTCAATCCTTTTTTAATACTACTTAATACTTTAATGTCCTCTCGATCGTCTTCAAAATACCCAAAACTTGTAAAAAGATTGAAGATTGCATCATACGTATGATCAATAGGATCTCTCATGTCCCAAACTTCGAAATTTAGACTTTCATTTTCGAACTGTTTTGCATGTAAAATACTGTTTTCAGACAAATCACCTCCAGTAACTTTGTATCCTAAAGAATTTAAATAAATGGAATGCCGTCCTTTTCCACAAGGTAAATCTGCAATATGTGCCCCTTTTTTAAGTGCTAAAAAGGTGGTAATATTTTGCATAAATAATTGAGCATCAGAATCATTTCTATTATTATATAAAATGTGATAATAAGGGGTGTTAAACCAATCGGTAAACCAATCTTTTGTTTTCATACGTTTTAAAAAGTATGCAAAAGTAACTAATTATAGTTGCTTGTAAAATGATATTTAGAAACTTTGAAATATCATTTTTATAAAATGTATTTTTGCAGTGAATTTTACAATATGGAGAAAGATTTTAAAATGGTGGCAACCACCATGTTCGGTTTAGAAGGAGTATTAGCAAATGAGTTAACAAACTTAGGTGCCAAAGAGGTAACAGAGGCAGTTAGAAGTGTTTCTTTTAAAGGAGATACTGGTTTCTTATACAAAGCAAATATTGCTTTAAGAACTGCAATACGTATTTTAAAACCAATAAAAGTTACTAAAATCTACGATGAAGAAGATTTATATGATGCCGTTAAGAAAGTTAAATGGGAAAAGTATTTAGATATTGACGGTACTTTTGCAATCGGGGCTGTTTCCAACTCGGTTAACTTACCCAATCACTCTCACTATATTGCCTTAAAATCGAAAGATGCAATTGCGGATTATTTTAGAGATAAATTTGGCAAGCGACCTGATGTTGATGTTGCTTATCCGGATTTAAAAATTCACATTCATATAAAAAACGATTACTTAACGATTTCATTGGATTCTTCTGGAGATTCACTTCACAAACGTGGATATAGAACCGCAACGAATATCGCACCAATCAACGAAGTTTTGGCTGCTGGTATGGTATTGCTTTCAGGGTATCGAGGAGAAGAGAATTTTATTGACCCGATGTGTGGTTCTGGAACAATTTTAATTGAAGCCGCTATGATTGCCAATAACATTCCTGCCAATATCAACAGAAAACGTTTTGGTTTTGAAACATGGAAAGATTACAACGAAGAATTGTATTTCATTATTCAGGATGCTTTATTAAAGAAAATTAGGAGTTCCCACTTTAAAATTATGGGATTTGATAAAGCGCCTTCTGCAATTCAGAAAGCAGAGACAAACATAAAAGAAGCAAATTTAGATGAGTTTATTGGGGTGCATCACGTAAATTTTTTCAATTCTAAAAAAGAAGTTTTTGGAAAAACAACCATGATCTTCAATCCACCTTATGGTGAGCGTTTAACTTTAGATACCAACGAGTTTTACGGTAAAATAGGGGATACGTTGAAACACAATTATCCAAACTCTACTGCGTGGTTAATTACCTCAGACATTCAAGCATTAAAAAATGTAGGATTAAGAACCTCTAAGAGAATTCCTTTAAAGAACGGTGATTTAGATTGTCGTTACGTGAAGTATGAATTGTACGAAGGGTCTCGCAAGTTTAAGAAAAACCAACAAGACTATCCAGCAGCAGATTCAATTTCTGGTGATACAATTGTTGAGGGAATTACGAATGAGAAAAAAATATCGGAAGAAAATTCTACAAAAGAATAAATAATTAACGTACCAATTATTAACGTCTAAGAAGCAATCCTTATTTGAAAAAAAAGGATTGCTTCTTTATTTTAACACCAATGCAGTCCATTCTTCAGGACTTTCTAACATTGGGAAATGTCCACAATTTTCTATCCAATATAATTTGTTATTTGGAATTTCGGTAGATAGTAATTTTGCAATTGCAACAACAGCTACGGGGTCTTTTTTTGCCCAAATAATTTTTGTAGGTATTTTTGTTTCTTTTAATGCGCCAATCCATCGGTGCCAAAACGTGTAACGCTCTACCATGTAAGAACTTAAAAAGTGAATTACAGCTCGACCATTATTGTGTTCTAATTGGGTCCAGATTTCAATAAATTCTTTCTCTGTAGCTTGTGTTTTGTCATAATAAACATTCCGAAGATTTTTACTAAAAATAGCGTAATTCGTAAGTTTTGCTACCCATTTTCCAGTGTATTTGTTTTTTAATAATTTTTGAATGGTTCGTAATTGTGAAAGTTCTATGTGCACAGAGCCATTACAAACTATTAGGGCATTTATTTGTAAATTTATTTGCTCTTTATTATGTCTCGCTAAAATTTCTGTACAAACACTAGTGCCATAATCATGCGCTAAAAGTGTTACCTCTTTTATACCCAATTGTTTCCAAAGTTGTAAAGCAACATCTGCTTGTTCAATTAAAGAATATGAATAATCTAAAGGTTTGTCAGAAAAACCAAAACCAAGGTGATCGTGAAGAATTACACGATATCTATCACTTAGCTGTGGTAAAACTTTGTAATAATCATATGAAGAAGTTGGGTAGCCGTGCAATAGCACTAGTGTTTCTTTTTTATTATTGGATGAGTTTGAATTTACAGCAGTATCAATCACAAAAATTTTCCTACCAAATACAGTCACAAATTCTCCTTTATTTCTCCATTTTTGTGCGGTCATATTTGTTACTGTTTTCTAATGACAATGTAGTGATTTTTATGTAATTTTGAAATTGATATTTCATAGGTTTTAAAAAACAGTGTCACGAGTTGAATTATAAAATTCATGGCTTTTTTATAATTTCACTAGAAATAACACCCTAAAATTTAGATCTTTTGTCCTACTTTATTGATGTTATATTACCCATTCCGATTCAGAAAACGTTTACGTATTCTATCACAAATGACGAAGCAAATTTCTTACAAAAAGGAATGCGTGTGGCAGTTTCTTTTGGGAAAACAAAAATGTACACGGGACTTGTTTTTAACATTCATCAAATAGCACCGACACTTTACGAGGCAAAAGAAATTCATCAAATTCTAGATAAAGCGCCTTTGGTCAATGAAGAACAATTAAAACATTGGCAATGGATTTCTGATTATTATATGTGTTCCTTAGGCGATGTATATAGAGCTGCTTTACCATCTGCTTTTCTATTAGAAAGTGAAACTGTTCTTACAAAAAATGAACAAGAAATTGATCAATCAATATTAATGGATGATGAATTTCTTATTTATGAAGCTTTGCAATATCAGTCTCAGCTAACGATCCATCAAGTAGTAACTATTTTAGGAAAGAAAAAAGTAATGCCAATTGTCAACAGTCTACTTGAAAAATCGGTCATTAGCTTACAAGAAGAAATTTACGAACAATACAAACCAAAATTGGTTAAGTATGTTCGGTTGCATTCAAATTATGCGACAGATGCTTCTTTGGAGACTTTATTAGAATCTTTATCTAGAGCAAAAAAACAACGCGAAGCGGTATTGAGTTTCTTTCAATTATCAGCGAACAAAAAACCAATAAAAGCAAAAGATTTAGAAATACAAGCAAATGTTTCTTCTACCATTTTAAAGTCTTTAGTTTATAAAAATATTTTTGAGTTTTATCATATTCAAATTGATAGAATTAGTTTTAAGGGAACAACCAATAATTTAAAACAACTAAATGAATTTCAGGAACTTGCGCTGAAAGAAATCAAGGAAACCTTTACAACAAAAGACGTAACACTTTTACACGGAATTACGAGTTCTGGAAAAACAGAAGTGTATGCAAAACTGATTCAAGAGGTTTTAGATGCTGGAAAGCAAGTCTTATTTTTATTGCCCGAAATTGCATTGACTACTCAAATTATAACCCGCCTACAGATGTATTTTGGAAATCAAATTTCTGTTTTTCATTCTAAATACTCTATGAATGAAAGGGTAGAGGTTTGGAAAAATGTTTTAGAAAACAAATCAAAAGCAGGAATTATTTTAGGAGCAAGATCTGCACTCTTTTTACCTTTTTCAAACTTGGGATTAATTGTTGTTGATGAGGAGCATGAAACTTCCTACAAACAGTTTGATCCTTCTCCAAGATACAATGCGCGTGATGCTGCTATTGTTTTGGCAAAACTGCATGATGCGAAAATTTTGTTAGGTTCTGCAACGCCTTCATTAGAAAGTTACTTTAATGCAGCACAAAAAAAATATGGTTTGGTTGCTCTAAACAGACGTCATGGAAATGTTCAATTGCCAAAAATTGAGTTGATTGATATAAAAGAAAAACAGCGTAAAAAAGAGATGAAAGGGCATTTTTCGGACCGAATGCTGTTGTTAATTCAGGAAGCTTTAGACGCAAAAGAGCAAGTAATTCTATTTCAAAACAGACGAGGGTATTCTCCCGTGGTGGAATGTAAAACATGTGGTATTTCTCCAGAATGTCCAAATTGTGATGTGACGCTTACGTTTCATAAATACAAACATGAACTGCGTTGTCATTATTGCAACTATCAACGTGCTATGCCAAATAGCTGTGGTGCTTGTGGTAGCAATACATTAGATACCAAAGGGTTTGGTACTGAGCAAATTGAAATGGAATTAAAAGTACTTTTTCCAGATTTTAAAATTGGTCGAATGGATTTAGATACGACTCGAGGAAAGTATGGATATCAAAAAATAATTGGTGCTTTTGAATCCAAGGAAATCGATGTTTTGGTAGGAACTCAAATGTTGTCTAAAGGATTGGATTTTGAGAATGTTTCTTTGGTTGGAATTTTAAATGCAGATACCATGTTGAATTTTCCAGATTTTAGAGCACATGAACGTGCTTATCAAATGATGGTGCAAGTTTCGGGGAGGGCAGGAAGAAGTAAAAAGCAAGGAAATGTAGCCATTCAGACTTACAATCCCAACCATCAAATTTTACAACAAGTTTCTACTACAAGTTACGCAGAAATGTACAAAGAGCAGCTACAAGATCGCTGGCAGTATAAATATCCACCGTATTATCGATTGATAAAAATTACTTTAACGCATCGAGATTATAATAAAGTTGACAAGGGAATTAATTGGCTGGCAAAGGCTTTTCAAAAGTCTTTTGGCGAATATGTTTTAGGGCCCACTGCACCGGCAGTTTCTAGAATTCGAAATAGATATATTAAGAATTTGGTTATAAAGGTTCCACCAAAACAGTCTTTGGCAAATACTAAAAATCAAATTACTAAAATTAAAAACACTTTTGAAGCTGTTAGTGATTTTAGACCGATTCGCTTTATTATTGATGTGGATGCGTATTAAAATTTCTTTTATTAAGAATTAGACCTTTTAGTTACTCACAATCATCTCTTTCCACTTAATAATACTTTTCATTAACGTATATTGAAGTAGTCTTTTTTTTAAACCCCCAAACCTTTTAATGAAGTAACTGAACATCAACAGCCATGGATACTTGTTGCTGTTTTTGTTCTTGTATAAATGATTTGAATTCTTCTCCTCTTTAAAATTCGCTAGGGAGTCTAATTAAATAAAATATGGAAGAGGCAACCTTTTGAATACTTTAGGAGTCTTTATATTTGTGAGGCAATGAAAACAAAAGAAAGCATTGAAAATTATTAAACTGTATACAAACCAGAATTCGCTTATAAAAAAAGCGATACAGAACAACAGAGCGGCACAAAAACAATTGTTTGACCAGCATTCTCCTAAAATGTTGGGAGTGTGCAGACAATATGTAAAAGATCTCCATCATGCAGAAGATCTACTATTAAAAGGATTTTTAAAGGTTTTTACCAACTTACACACTTTTAAAAATGAGGGGAGTTTTGAAGGTTGGATTCGAAGAATTATGGTAAATACGTGTATTTCACATCTTCGAAAAAAAAATATAATCGATCTATCTGATGAAGATTTTGTTTTTAATGCTGCTGCTACTGATAATCTAGAAAACACTACCGTAAATGATATTCAAAAATTAATAGATGCATTGCCTGATGGCTATAGGGTCGTTTTTAATTTATTCGCCATAGAAGGATATAAACACTCAGAGATTGCAAAAAAATTAAAAATTTCAGAAAGTACCTCAAAATCGCAATTATTTAAAGCACGTAAATTATTACAATACAATTATCACAAAATGAATACAAGAATTCATGAAAACAAATAAGTTAGAAAATCATATAAAGAAGACATTAAGAGCCAGATCAATTGTACCTGCTTCATCTGCCTGGGAACGTTTATCTGTGCAATTAGACACACAGGTTAAAAGCAAGAAAAAAGGAGTGTTTTTTTACATAGGTGTTGCAGCAAGTATTTTAACGCTCGTTTCTGTTGCAATTCAATTATCTTTTAATAATGAAGCAAGCATTCCAATAAATAATGACGTTGTTATTCAGCAAATGAATACAGATGTACTGAAGAATGAAATTGAAAAAATAAAAAATGAAGTTCCTTCAAAAGAAGCAATTTCGACGCTTGTTATTAAAGATGAATCTAAAATTTTTATAAGTAAAACTGAAAATAAAAAAAACAACTCTGTTTTAAAAGAAGTGCCAATTCTTCAAGTATTGGACATCGGAACTCCCATTAAAAAGGAAACTAAAACGATTGTTGCTCAAAATGAAAGGGAGTCAAAAGTTGTTTCTGATGCTTCGCTGAGTTTCCCGAAAATAGACTTAATGCCTTCTTCAAATAGCGTTATTCATGTAGATTCTGGAGATTTATTATATGCTGTTACTCATTCACAAGAAGAAGTTCTAAGCTATTACAATAAGAAGCGTTTGAGTAGAGAGTCTATCCTTGAAATCATTAATAACGAGTTAGAGAAATCCAATTTAAAAGTGGATCCAAAGACTATTTTAGCGGAAGTGGAAAGAACGATTCATGATACCTATTTAGAAAATAACTTTTTAAAATCAATTCAGGAAAGAATATCTACCCTTGCAACAGCTATTGCAAGTAGGAATGATTAATTGATACCCATTCATTCAAAAATAAATTTAAAATAATTAATAAGAAGAAAATGAAAAAAACAATAGTAGTATTCATTTTGTTTGCTGTAACATCAATAGCAGCGCAACAAAAAACATTTGAGAACGAAGTAGCAAAGATCTCTAAACGCATTGATTTGATTACAAAAACACAAAAAGATTCACTAAAAATTAAAGTAATTCAAATTACAAAGCGGCTGGAAAAAGGAGAAATTACTCAAACAACTGCAGCCACTTTAAAGGAGGAAGTAGCTAACTATCATGCAAGAAGAATCGAAGAACTTGTTGGACAGCAAGAAAGGATGTTACAATTATTAGTGCAAGATAAAACGAATGGAAAAATTGCAAGCCAAACTCAGACTCCTGATGATGAAGAGGTCAATACATTTTCGGTTGGTGGCAAAACCTTTCGGTTTACTCTTGAGGACGAAAACAGCAAAGAAAAAAAAGCGAAAAGAAAATCCAACTCGATTAGAAATACGACCAGTCAGTTTGTTTTTGCAATGGGAGTAAACAACGTATTAGAAGGACATAAATTAAGTTCTTTAGAGGAATCGGAATATCAGTTTTGGCAATCTCATTTTTATGAAGTAGGCTATACTTGGAAATCAAGTTTTAGTAAAAAATTCATGCCTTTGCACTTTAAATATGGTGTGTCTTTTCTATGGAATAATTTACGCCCAAAAAATAATCAGCAACATATTATGAATGGAAACATGATTTCTTTAGCAACAAGGATAGATGAAGAGTTATCGGAAAGTAGATTGCGTCATGTACAAATGAATTTCCCAATACATTTAGAATGGGATTTTTCTAAAAGGAAAAAATCGGATAAAAAAGCTGTACGAATTGGAGTAGGGTCGTTTATTGGGTTTAAATTGGGGACCAGACAATTCTTAGAGTATATCAATCTTGAAGGAGTAGATGTTGAAGAAGTTCAATATGGTAATTTTAATATGAATACGGTAAACTATGGAGTAAGCGCTTATGCAGGGTATCAATCTACCAGTTTGTATGTAAAATATGATGTGAATCCATTGTTTAAAAACACAAAAACTAGAAATATATCCATTGGAGTTCGATTGGATTTAAATTGATTGTTAGCAAGTAATAAATAGAATGTGCAATTTCCGTCTCTAAAACACTACCGGTCATGTTTTACGAGATCAAAAAAGCTTTAAAATATTGTTCATAAGATGTTTTAAATAATAAAAAAGTCACTATATTTGCAGCCTTAAATTTAATCAATAAATATTTAATTATGAATCATTACGAAACTGTTTTCATTTTGAATCCCGTTTTATCTGACACTCAGATAAAGGAAACAGTACAAAAGTTTGAGGACTATTTAGTTTCAAAAGGAGCTGAGTTAGTATCCAAAGAAGATTGGGGCTTAAAGAAATTAGCCTATCCAATTCAAAAAAAGAAAAGTGGTTTTTATCACTTATTAGAGTACAAAGTTTCTGGTCAAGAAATTACAGCTTTTGAGTTAGAGTTTAGAAGAGATGATAGCGTTATGCGTTACCTTTCAGTTAAATTAGACAAACATGCTGCAGCTTGGGCGACCATAAGAAGCGAACGTGTTAAATCTACTAAAAAATAAGACATGGCTACAATAGAACAACAAGCAAAAGGAGGTAAATCTGCTGACGTTAGATATTTAACGCCATTAGACATTGACACAAAGAAAGAAGCAAAATACTGTAGATTCAAGAAAAAAGATATCAAGTATATCGATTATAAAGATGCAGACTTCTTAATGTATTTAGTAAACGAACAAGGTAAAATTTTACCAAGACGTTTAACAGGAACATCATTAAAATATCAACGTAAAGTTGCGCAAGCAATTAAAAGAGCGCGTCATTTAGCGTTAATGCCTTACGTTGGAGATATGTTAAAATAATAAAGAAGTAGAGATATGGAACTGATATTAAAACAAGACGTAGAAAATTTAGGATTTAAAGATGACGTTGTAACTGTAAAAAATGGTTATGGAAGAAACTTTTTAATCCCTACAGCAAAAGCCGTTTTAGCTACTTCATCTGCAAAGAAAGTCTTAGCAGAGAATTTAAAACAAAGAGCTTTTAAAGAGGCTAAATTAATTGAAGATGCAAACAAAGTTGCAGAAACAATTAAAGGATATGAAATTAAGATTGCATCTAAAGTAGGTTCAGGAGACAAATTATTTGGTTCTGTGAACAACATCGATTTAGCTGCAGCATTAGCAAAAGCAGGAACAGATTTAGATAAGAAATTTATCAAAGTTGTTGGTGGTTCTGTTAAAAGATTAGGTAAATATGACGCTGCTGTTCGATTACACAGAGCAGTCGTTGCAGATATTACTTTTGAAGTTGTTAAAGAGTAATAACAATCTTCAATAATTTTTATAAAGCTCGTTAGAAATAACGAGCTTTTTTATTTTAAAATTTTGTCCCATTGCAACTTAATAAGAGTTTTTTTAAACGTTTGGGAAAACAATAATGAATCGCAATTTTTAAACTAACAAAATGAAGTACAGACAATTAACCAAAGAACAATTTGAAAACTTACACGAAGAGTTTGCACGTTTTTTAGCTTCGCAAAGCATCGATGCAAAAGAATGGAATCAAATAAAAGAAGAAAATCCAAAGGTAGCAGTAGATGAAATGAATGTTTTTTCTGATGTTGTTTGGGATGATGTACTAACAAAGACTCAGTATTTAGAGCATTTTTCTGAAACAACTGCAAATCTTTTTAAATGTGAAGATGAAGAGATTCATAGGATTGCAATTAAAATAAATTGGGATATTAACTTATTAGAGCAAAAAGGGTTTGAGTGGTTGATGCAAAACCCAATGGATAATTCTGTTGACATCTTTAAAGGATCTAAACCTTATAAAGAGGAAAGAAATACCGAACTATTTGATTTAATTGAAAAAGGGAGTAATATTTCAAAAGGGGAGATTTTTGATTATTTCAATCAGTTAGTATCTTAACAAATCGTTTTACCTTTCATCTATACATAGGTTTATATAATCTTCTCATAGAATCCTTTCATCGATTCTTTTTTATATTTACTCCGTAATGATGCATTTTTGTGTTGGAAAAGAAGGACTAAGATTCATTCTTAGTGTAAACTAACTTAAAATAAAATATTATCAACGCAAGATTAGCCATAGCCGAAAACGAAAGATTAACCAACCATTTTCATAATGATGTAAAAAACTATGCCATTAAAAAAGGGAAAACATTACAAGAATCATTGCACATTTTATGCACCTTAAAAATGAATTGGTGTACCAATGACAATGAAAAAGCATCTCTGTCTATAAGAGCAAAGAATGTTGAGAAAATGATTAAAAATTCTCAATAGTAGGTTCGTATTTAATTTGATGAGTATAGTAGCAGTACAGTTTAAAATTACTTCTACCTTATAACTGTGTATAAAATATCTACGAATATAAAATTAAAAACACCCCTAATAAAATCCCAAATAAAGGAATTAACTTTTTTCTTTTATTTTTTTCCTTAAACACAAGTCCACCAATAACCACAGCAATCAGTAACTGACTTCTTTTAATCGCAGATAATAGCATGATTAATGCGTCTGGATCTTGTAGGGCTTTAAAATAAAAATAATCTGCAGTTTGTAATAAAATCCCAACGGCAACAATGGTCCAACGCCATTTAAATTTCGCTCTTTTTTCTTTGTATGGAAACCATGTAATCGAAAGAATGAAAGTCAAAATTAGGAGGGTATACCCACAAAACCAGAACTGTAAAGTTTGTGGATTTAATACTAATTTTTGAATTAGAAACTTATCATACAAACCACTTGAAGCACCTAAAAATGTTGCTCCAACAATGGCAAAAATCCATTTGTTTTTGTGGAAATTAATCCCTTCTTTCTTTCCAACTTTAGCGTATAAAATTACAGACAAAATAATCGTAAAAAAACCAAGCCATTGTAAAGAATTTGGTTGCTCGTTATAGATAAAAATAGCACCTATAAAAGTAAAAAAAGGCCCTGAAGAACGAATTGGAGTTACGATGGTAATGGGCAAATGTTTTAACGCCTGATAGGCCAAAATCCAGGACGCAGTCATAATCAATGACTTTATAAAAATAAAACCATGGGTAGATCCCGGGATTTTTGTAATATAAAACCCCATTTGCTTGGCGTAATCTGGAGCATAAATAGAAATAATGAAGAAGGGGAGTAGCAACAAAAAACCTGCGAAAATAGTCCCTAAAAGCACAGGTAAAACGGCATTTTGGTGTACTGCATGTTTCTTACATAAATTATGTAATCCTAAAAAAAGTGCTGCCAACAAACCCAAATACATCCACATGGCGCGAATATACTTTTTTATGCTATTTGAGGCCTATATTAATGCTATTTTTTGAAGGAAACGTTTAAGAGAATAATAAGAAGGCTTCATGATTTTACTCAAATGTATGACGTAATTCGTTTGTGGAAGAAGCACTAAGCAGTTGATTGAAGGTTTTAATACTATCAAAATTCTTTGTAATTTCTTTTGAAACTCCAATACCAGTAATTCCTGTTGTTAAAATATGCTTTACGTCTTCTGTTTTAATCCCACCAAAACCGAGAATAGGAGTCGTTGTGTTTAGAGCCTCCACAATTGCTGTATACCCATTAATTCCTAGCGCGGTTGAAATCGTTTTTTCACCACTCTTAAACGGGCCTAAATTGATGTAATCTACTTCGTCTGCTAACAATGCTTCGCAGTCTTGCAACGTATTTGCAGTTCCTCCAATCATCTGCCAAGTATATAAATGTATTCTTGCAATTGTAGCAGAAGGGTCTGATCTTTCCAGATGAACACCATCTGCTTTCACTGTTTTTGCAACTTTATAATGCGTATTAATGATCAATCGGGTTTGAAAATGAGACGTAATCTCTCTTGCTGCTTTGGCAATTTCTAAAATGGTTTCTTCAGAAAATTCATTCAAACACAATTGCACTAATTCAACTCCAGAGGTACAGGCATTTTGAATGTTTTCAAGGTGTTCTTTTGGAGTACTTCCCTCAGAAATATAATGTAATTTTGGAATGGTCATAATGTTGAATAAAAGAAATTAGGATGCTTCTATAATACGGGTGCTTATATTGTAACTGTTTTATAGTGGGTCATAAAATAAGACTCAAAACGTTTTAAGGTTGGGTGCATTTTTTCAGCATACATTACAAACTGGCATTTTTGAATGCTTTGCGTCACAGATATTAAATCTGCAGAAAATGATTTTTGAATTAAAAAATCAGCATCATCAATACTAAATATTTTTACTTGAGTAGTATTTAATCCTTCTGCTAAAATTAATTTATTCAGCGTTTTGGGTGTGGAAATAAGGATGTCGACTCCTTCAAAAATTTCTGACTTTAACAAATCAATATGAGCTTTTTCATCACCAAAATAAACTCGTAAAGAAGTAGGTCTTGTATACTTTAAAAAGAGCTCATACAATTGTTGTGCTTTTTCATTGTTCTCAACGATTACAATAGCTCTTGGCGCAGTTCCAATTTCTTCACACTTCAATTTTTGCATCGTTGTTAAAATCAATGCAATGGTTTTTCCACTTCCTGATGGAGCTGTACAAAAAATATTTGCACCACTTTTTATAACAGGGATACTTGCTTTTTGAAAAGGTGTAGGGATTGTGATGTCTTGATCCTCTAAGAATTCTTTAATCGTTGGATGTAATTTTTTAAAAGGCATGGGAATTATAAACAGTTTGTTATTTGTAATTGCACTGCAAATGTACAACTAAATTGATGTAGTTATTTCGTCAGCTTTCAATTTTATAATGGTGCCTTGAGTCCATCTTTTAAAAAATGGTTCTATTTTTTACTTATGGTATATTACAGCTTACTAATGATGATCCGTAACTTTCTAAAAATTTTTAAAAGCCAATGTTTACGTGATTTCTTAATATGAAAGTGATTAATACTAATGTAGTTAAAATTGCAATTGTGATAAGTAGAATGTCTCATAGTTATAATTTATTAAAACGCTAATATAATAATTTGAGTATAATTGTACTATAATTTATGTTATGTTAAATAGAATGTTTTGAAACACATAACATAACTATTATGATAGACAAATAATGTTTCTAACACCTCCTCTTTAAAATTATTATATAAATTAGCAAAAAACAAGACTGTTATGGATTTAGAGATTATTTACAAGGATGATTATTGTATTTGTGTGAACAAACCCAATAATGTTGTTGTGCACCACTCTTATCTTTCGAGAAATGTTTCCGATGAGCAATCTTTATTGCAATTACTAGAAATACAATTTGGTGAAAAATTTCACCCGATACATCGTTTAGATCGAAAAACATCTGGAATTATGATCCTAACAAATAAAACGGAAAATGTATCTAAGTTTCAAGCGCTTTTTACGAACAAAGAAATACAAAAAACCTATTATGGAATTGTTCGTGGCCATGCCCCTGAAAAAAAAGTAATTGATTCACCCGTAAAAGGAAAAGATGGAAAATCGTACAAGGAAGCCTTAACACACCTAAAAACACTTGCCACAATTACATTGGACATTCCCGTAAAACCCTATGATTCATCCCGCTATAGTTTGGTGGAAATGGAACCTAAAACAGGAAGAATGCATCAATTAAGAGCGCATACACTCAAAATTAGCCACCCTTTAATTGGTGATGCAAAATATGGAGATAAAAATCATGACCTCATGTTTGAAACCAATTTTGGTTGGAAGAATCTCTTTTTACACGCTGGTCGTTTAAGCTTTAAGCATCCATTTACAAATAAAATAGTAAACTTAAAAAGCGAATTCCCAGAAGATTGGAATTCGCTTTTTAAAAAATTTGATTGGAAGAATCCAATCCTATAAACTGTTAATATTCAATTACTTTCAGTACTAATTTTCCGTTTTTATCTCCAGAAAAAAGTCTTTCATAGGTTTCTTTGAAGTTTTCTATGCCTTCATAAATATCTTCACGCGACTTTAGTTTCCCTTCTTTCAACCAAGTTCCCATTTCTTTTGCAGCAACAGCAAAGTCTTTGGTGTAATCCATTACAACCATCCCTTGCATCGAAGAACGCGTTACTAAAAGCGATAAATAATTACTAGGTCCATCGATTTTATGTTTTTTATTGTATTGTGAAATTGCCCCACAAATAACAACACGTGCATGCATTCTAAGTTTACTTAATGCAGCGTCTAAAATAAGACCACCAACATTGTCAAAATAAACATCGATACCTTTCGGACACTTTCTCTTTAATGCAGTATAAATATTTTCTGATTTGTAATCAATAGCATCGTCAAAACCTAACTCGTTTTTTAGGTAATCACATTTTTCTTGTCCACCAGCTATCCCAATTACAGTACATCCTTTAATCTTTGCTATTTGTCCAACAATACTTCCCACAGCACCTGCAGCTCCAGAAACCAATACAATATCTCCTTCTTTGATCTTACCCACTTGAGTAATTCCAAAATAAGCAGTCATTCCTGGCATTCCTAGCGTACCTAAATACATTGGCATTGACGCCAAACGTTCATCTACTTTGTACCATCCATCACCATTTCCAATCGCATATTGTTGAACGCCACCCCAACTGGTAACACAATCTCCAATTTCAAATTTTGGATTGTTATTCGTGGCGATTACTCTCCCAATTGAACCTGCACGCATTACATCATCTAAAGCAACAGGTTGTATATATGATTTAGTATCATTCATCCAACCACGCATAGCAGGATCTAACGAAATATAATGCTGTTGCACTAAAATTTCACCGTCCTGTAATTCAGGAACTTCATTTTCTTGAAATTCCCAAGTAGTATCATCAGGTGCACCTATTGGTCGCTTTTTTAATATAAATTGTTTGTTGTTCATTGCTTATAATTTGTGCTTAAATATATACTTTTTTTTAATAATTTAAGAGTACTTTCAAATCATTTTCAAAACTATTTTTTGCTAGATATTGATTTTCTAAATCTCCTTGAAATGGAATTGGGGTTTCTAAACTCCCAACTCGTTTAACTGGAGCATCTAAATAGTGAAAACAATTCTCAGTAATTAAAGCAGAAATGTCACTGGCAATACCTCCAAAGAGAGAATCTTCTTGTAGAATAATGGCTTTCCCAGTTTTTTGAACAGAACGGTATATTGTTGCAACATCTAACGGTTGTAATGTTCTTAAATCGATTAAATCTGCTGAAATTAATGCGTTTTTCGCGAGCGTTTCTAAAGCCCAATATACCCCTGCGCCGTATGTAATAATTGAAATTTGATCCCCTTTTTTTAATTGATTTGCTTTGCCAATTTCGATTGTAAAATGATTCTCACTTACTTCTTGATATACAGAACGGTACAACGCTTTGTGCTCAAAAAACAAAACAGGATTTGGATCGTCAATAGCTGCAGCCAATAACCCTTTTGCATCTTGAGGAAAAGCAGGATAAACTACTTTTAATCCAGGGGTCTTTGTAAACCAAGCTTCGTTTGTTTGACTGTGAAATGGACCCGCTCCTACTCCTGCTCCACAAGGCATCCTAACGACTATCGCTGCTTTTTGGCCCCAACGATAATGCGACTTTGCCAATAGATTTACAATAGGATTAAAACCGGATGAAACAAAATCAGCAAATTGCATTTCCATTACAGCTTTCATGCCATTTACAGACAAACCGTATGCAGCTGCTACAATTGCAGATTCGCAAATGGGGGTATTCCGGACTCTCTCTTTACCAAATTGTGCTACAAATCCATCTGTAATTTTAAAAACACCTCCATATTCAGCGACATCTTGCCCCATAATAACCAAGTCGTCATATTTTTCCATTGACTGCCGTAGCCCTTCAGAAATTGCATCTACAAATCGAATCTTATTCTTTTTATCAGAAGGTGCAATATCTTGGTATTCAGTTATTTTATATACATCTTGTAATTCAGTTGCTAAATTTGGAGTAATTTTATCTTCCTCAAAAGCAATCTTTAAGTGGGCATCTATTTCTTCTTTTATTTCTGAAGTATACTTGTCTTTGATTTTATTCGTTAAAATAGATTCTTTCAATAAGTACTGCTCAAAATTTGAAATTGGGTTTTTTGCCTCCCATATTTCCAGTAATTCTTGTGGAACGTATTTGGTACCACTTGCCTCTTCGTGTCCACGGAGTCGAAATGTTTTAAATTCGATTAAAATGGGTCTGGGATTTTCTCGAACACTTTCGGCAATTTCAGAAACTTTTAGGTAGACTTCTAGGATGTTATTTCCTTCAATAATATGACTCTCCATACCATAACCAACTCCTTTATCTGCTAGGTTTTTACAATTGAACTGTTCTGCAGTTGGAGTTGAAAGTCCATACCCATTATTTTCAATACAAAATAACACGGGTAAACTCCAAACAGAAGCCACATTTAAAGCCTCATGGAAATCACCCTCACTAGTTCCTCCATCTCCTGTAAAAACAGCACAAACTTCTTTGATTCCTTTTATTTTATTGGCCAATGCTATGCCATCTGCAACACCAAATTGAGGTCCTAAATGAGAAATCATTCCAACAATCTTATAGTCTTGTGTGCCAAAATGAAAACTACGGTCTCTTCCTTTGGTAAAACCATTCATCTTTCCCTGCCATTGAGAGAAGAGTCGTGAAAGTGGAATTTTTCTTGTCGTAAAAACACCTAAGTTTCGGTGCATCGGTAAAATATATTCCTTTTCTTTTAAGGCCATTGTCACACCGACAGAAATTGCCTCTTGTCCAATACCAGAAAACCACTTTGAAATTTTTCCTTGTCGAAGTAAAATCAACATTTTTTCCTCGATCAATCGAGGCTTTAGCATGTTTCGATAGAGTTCAAGCAAGGTTTTTTTTGATAAGTGGTGTTGCTTGTAGTGAATAGGTTGAGACATTTTTTACAGTTTGTATTACAAACATAAAAAATCCCCATCAAAAGATGAGGATTTAATAAAAAATATGTTGTTTATTTTATAATTCTTTAAAAATTGCGTGCATCATCCGTTTTTTATCATTGATACTTTCTTCCAATGCAATCATGGTTTCTGTTCTATTTACTCCAGGAATTTCATCGATTGCATAGATTATATCCTTTGCGTCTTTAGTCCCTTTCGCTCTTACTTTACAAAATATATTGTACATCCCCGCAACTACATAAGCAACTGTAACATTTGGAATTTTCCGCAAATCTTCAATTACATTTTGAGTCATCGAAGTTTTATCTAAAAAGATCCCTACGTGTGCTATAAAAGAATAGCCCATTTTTTCGTAGTTAAGTGTTAGTGTAGAACCTTGAATGATCCCTTCATCTTCCATCTTTTTGACACGAACATGAATGGTTCCAGCAGATACTAAAAGTTTTTTAGCAATATCTGTAAATGGAGTTCTTGCGTTTTCGATTAAGATGTCTAAAATTTGATGATCAATTTCATCTAACATGTATTTTTTCATAATTGCGTATAATTCAAGCTTAGAAGCAAAAATATGAATTTAATTTATAAAAACAGTCAAAATGATGATAAAAATTTAATTAAATCACGAATCGAAAACGATTTCGTTATGCGAAAGTGGATTTTTAATCTGTTTTTCCATTACCTTTTGAAGATCGAATACCAATTTATTTTTAATAATTTTTTCTTCATATTGATATGCAACGCAATTTTTTGTTTGATTTGGGTATCTGTGAACCACGTCATAGAAATTCTTAACATTATTTGGAATATCAAAATAACGCTTGTACGAAGTATAATCATCATTCATAGCAATGTGATAAATACCCTGTAATAATGCGAAAAAGTGATATTTCCTTGTCATTTCCCGTTCATAATCATTTGGATAATGCCCTGCTTCAATTAAAACAGTATTGTATCCCAACTTTTGAAAATTATCGCCAGTTGCAGTTGGGTAAAATTCATCAGTATACCGTCCAACACCATTGGGTATTACTTGCTGTAACAAGTTGTTCATGGCAACAATAATATTCATTGTCTGTATTCTACCCGCTGTTAATGCTCTGTCTACATCCTCTGAGGGCGCCAAAAATGAAATGGTAGCAGGTTTCGTAGTTCCTTCTACGCCAAAGATTGTTCGCTGATCATGTAAATTAAAACTAAAATCGGGTTGAAAGGTATCTAAAGCGTTTCTTAAAATCTTACTTTCGATAGCACTACGTTCCACTGCATCTCTATTTAAATCTACTTTTTTGGAATTGACTCTTGTATATACTTCTGCGCCATCAGGATTCAACATTGGAATGATTTGCAGTGTACAGGTATTTAAAATTTGCTGAATGCAAGGAGCTTCCGATTGTGTTAGCGTATTTAAAAGATCGAAAATAACCTTGGTGCCTGTACTTTCGTTTCCGTGCATTTGACTCCAAACAAGTATTTTCTTTTTCCCTGTTCCTAACTGAATACTATAAATGGGTCTTTGTTGTTCCGAAAAACCGATTTGTTTTACAGAAGTGTTTTTTTCATGTTTAAGAATAACGGGAGTAATGTCCGCCAACCGAATCCATCTTCCAAATAATGCGGTCTCCTTTTCTTTATTGAAAAATGAGTCTAATAAATCGACTGATAGTAATGACATAAAATTGAATTCTTTATCCATTTCAAAAATACTCAATTCAGTTTTGTTGGCAAGTTATTTTTTTACAAATGTATACTCAAGACATATTACAATTGTAAACTATATTTTTAATGAAAAAAGATATTATTGTAAACAAATACTACGTTGTTTAAATTTGTAACCTTCCATAAAACACAAAAGAATAGAATTTTATTATTATAAATATTTAAAATACTAAATATTAACAAATTAAACATACTATCTAATGTTTAAGTTTAACTTTTTTTAAAAATTAAATGTTAAAAAAAAACTTACTATTGTTTCCTAGTTAAAGTTAAGTTACTTTTGTAATATTAAAAATAATTACATTGGTAAACATTGTTGAATTTACAAATCGATTAAAGAAAGTGATGGAAACCCATCAACTTACGGCATCTTTATTTGCAGATAAGATTGGTGTACAACGCTCTAGTATCTCCCATATATTGTCAGGCAGAAACAAACCGAGTCTCGATTTTATCTTAAAAGTAACAAGTGTTTTTTCGGACGTTGACATCCAATGGTTATTAAATGGCCTTGGAGAATTCCCTAAACGAGAACTACACGCTCCTATGCCATCTGTAAAAGAATCTACAAATTCAGCACCGATAACCGATATTAATGATAAAAAAATCAAAAGGATTGTGGTTTTCTATAAAGATGGTACTTTTGATGAGTATCACAAATAAAAAAAAATGATGGAATTCCATCATTTTTAACGGTCTTTTATAAGAATAGTGGCGGTTTTAAGACCACAAACTTTTCAGTCTAGACCAAATATTATTGTTATTACTATTCTTTATTCCGGCAGAATTACCGCCATTATTTTTATACGTTGTTGTGCTTTCGTACTTTATTCTCATATGTTCTTCAGGTCCGAATCGGTCAAAAACATAATGCATTATTTTGATTCCATTAATTGACCATTGATAATTATCAAATCCTTCATTTCCTTTTGAACTTCCTGTCGGTTTTCCAAACGCATTTTCAAAATGAGATTGGAAATCATCAAACGATTTTTTTGGGTCGTCATAATTTGTTCTAAAGAATTCTAATTCATTTAAAACTCCATTCTTTCTTGGCTCAAAGTGAAATCCGATCAAACTTTTCAGTCCATTAAGAGATTCGCAAGGGATTGTATAATATCCGCTTGTCACGTTTTTTAATTCAGCTGTCTTAAATAATTCCAAGAACTCTTTCTCGTCTATATTCCAAGGAACAAAAACATTCGGTGAGTCTATTTTAAATCCTTTTTCTATTTCCATTTTTGGTTTTCAGGTATGAAGCACAACAATCATATAACAACGATTTAGACTTAAATAAGCGCTGCCATTGCCGTTTTAATAATCTGAATGTTGACTTTTTTATTCGATTTATTTTGTTTTTTTTGAATTTGAATCATTCTTCTCATCTGGTTGATCATTACTTTATCAAAATTAAAACTCTTGTATTGAATTCCCTTAACAATCATGTCTTCAACTAAATTTTTAATTGCTTCTTCGTTATTGCTCTCAGAAATCTGTTGAAATGCTTTTTGATAGATTGCTTTGGTTTTGTCATCTCCCGATAAATACATCCCAGAAAGTACATTTTGTGCTATAAATGGAAGTTCCTCTTCATCTTTTTCTTCAATAAAAATTCGGGTCAGTGGTGTGGCTAGTATTTTTCGAATTTCATTAGGCAATGATTTCGATTTTTCAACCGCCATTTGTGGATCTACATAATACAAAGCAACCAAACTCTTACCGATAACAGCAAACGACTTGCTCTCTAGGTTTTTTATAAAAATTGACTTTAACTCAGGATCTAATAACTTCCCTAAGGTTTCAATAGCAGCCGATTTTACCAACGTTTTTGGATCTAAAGTTGCAATTTTAGCAATTTTACGAATTACTTCTTTTTTAGAAAACTTATTAATTAAATCGATATTTTCTAATGCCAATATTCGGAGCTTGTAATAAGAATCATTTAAAGCTTCTACAACTGCATTAAAAGCAGCTTTGTCATCTTGTTTTTTAACAACTTCCAATAAAGCGCTTCTTCGATCGCTGTAATTTTCTGCATTTTTTAGTTGAAAGATATAATCGCTTAAAACCTTGTTTTCGGTAATTTCACAAAGCAAAACACCATCAGCATTTACTTGAATAAAATCGGGTTGTTTTCGGTACGAGAAGGTAAAAGATGCGTCATTTCCATCTACAAAAACATGCTCCCGTCGCGAGATACCATTTTCGTATATATCAATCGCAAAAGGAAATTTAAATTTCTCCGCTTGTAACTGGATAATATTAACAGTCACCTTGTCTTGAATGATATTGTAATCGTAAGAAACTTCTATTTGTGGATGGTTTGCTCCAAAAAACCACTGATTAAAAAACCAATTTAAATCTTTTCCGGTTAATTTTTCAAAAGCCAATCGAAGTTGGTGTACTTCTGCCGACTTATACTTGTTCTCTGTTAAGTATAGATTTAATCCTTTGAAGAAAGCAGTATCTCCTAAATAATTTCGCAGCATGTGCAATATCGCTCCTCCTTTGTTATAACTCACCAAATCAAACAAATCCTCCTTATTAGAGTAGTTAAAACGAACTAAATTTTTATCAGAATTCGGACCATTCAAATAGGCTAAATTATTTTCAAACAAATGTGCATTTGCTTCTTGTTTCCCATACTTGTGTTCCCTCCACAAGTATTCACTATAATTTGCAAAAGATTCATTTAAAGAAAGGTTTGCCCAGCTCTCTGCAGTAACATAATTGCCAAACCAATGATGAAAAATTTCATGTGCTATGGTATTCTCATGTGTGTTTTCGTCAATTAATTGCCCCGGTTTTTGATAGGCTTGATCACCATGAACAACCGTAGTCGTATTTTCCATGGCACCACTCACATAATCTCTAACCACAATTTGACTGTATTTATTCCATGGGTATTCTATACCTAAAAGTGTAGAAAAGAAACCTATCATTTCGGGAGTATCCCCAAAAATATCCTTGGCATAGGGTGCATATTCTTTTTCAACATAATATTCAATAGGAATATTTTTATAAACATCTTTGATTACTTCAAATTTGCCAACTCCCATGAAAAATAAATAAGGTGCATGTTTTTGATCAAATCTCCAGTAATCTGTTCGGTTAGCACCATCTTTTATTTGACTTACTAAGACTCCATTTGAAAGCGTTTGGTATTGATTTGGAACCGTCATGTAAATTTCTTGTGAAGATTTCTGATTTGGACTGTCTATCGTTGGAAACCAACAACTACTTGCTTCTGTTTCCCCTTGTGTCCAAATTTGTGTCGGTTTGTTTTTATCAGTACCGTCGGCATTTATAAAATACAATCCTTTTGCACTATTTATTGCTGCACTTCCTTTTTGCTTAACTTTCTCGGGTCTTGCCGTGTATTTAATATAGAGCGTATAGGACTCTTCTTTTGTGTATTTTTTTGGTAATTCGATGCGCAATTCAAAATTATCATAATTAAAATCTAATTTTTTGTCCTTTAGCATTACTTGATGAATAATCATCCCTTTTGCATCTAAAATAAGTTTGTTTGTTGAAAAGAAATATGGCTTTAGAGTAATCCAAGCTTCACCATTAAGCTGCTTTTCTTTAAAATTAAAATCAACTTTTAATTTTGTGTGTTCTAAAAGATGGAGTTTTTCTCTCTCTCCTCTATAATCAGTGGATTGCTGTGCAAAAATTGATGCAACTGTAAAATATATAAAAAGAAATAATAGTTGTTGAAACTTCATAGGGTATATCCGTAAAATCCAAAAATAAGAAATTAATGTGTCTAACATGTTAACTACCCGTTAAAAAGAAAAAACTGTAACTCTTTTCAGAATTACAGTTTAAAGGTATCATGAGAGTGGTTTTTTACTTTTCGTTAAAAACAGCTTTAAATTGTCCTAACTTAATCATGTCGGTATCTAATTTAACACTGTTCATCATTTCCATGATTCGGGCTGGGTTCATGTTTTCACCTAACAAACGAGCAATACCTACTCCAACATCTTTACTATATCCAAAAGCGATAACTTCATTTATATGGCTTGTTTCACCTATATAATACAACTTCATATTCATTCCTTTTGCTTTGAAACTGCCTAAGTTTTTATATGTTTTATTTGTGAATATATTTTTTAGCTTTAATTTTTCTGTTTCAAATGCTGTATCATTTTCTTCTGTTTTTTTTAAGAATACAACATTCATTTTTTTAATACTTTTTATCGTTTCTCTTACTTCATCAGAAGCATTTTCTTTTGGTGTAAGCATCAATCCAACTGGAAGGTCGCCATACATAAAGGCTTCCTTTTCACTGCTATCTATGATATAGGCTTGTAATGATTTTTCATTGTTACAAGCACTTACTAAAAGAAGCAAAAACAAAATGGAGATTATAAAGGTTGACTTTTTCATGTTTTTTTTTGTAAAATTTTAAATTTTATTATTGAAGGAAACTACTTTTTATTGGTTTCATTTACAAAAGTATCTGTAATTTCAGCTATTTTATTGACATCAATATTTCCTGTCAACGAAATAATTACAGAATCTACGTTTTCTTTTGTTTTCTTCTCAATCCCTTTTACAAACATTAAAACCTCACTCACATAATCTTTATTTTTCGTGGTTTTCACATAAATTTTAACCCGAGAGTCGTCATCTTTAACGCGCATTAACTCCGTTAAACGATTGTTTTTAATCAATTTAGAAACCATCTCGTCCATTTTATTTGCAATGGCGGAATCATCTGTTGTAAAAACCCTTAATTCTTTTAATTCTTTAATCAGGCTAAAAACCTTCATGGTTTGATTGCCTTCTAATTGAATGTCTTTAAATTTCGATAGCATTTCGAAAGCGTCCTTGGTTACTACAACCACATCTACCCCATCCATATCCTCCAATTTATCAAAAAAGGATTGTGCATAGCTTGCTGACGATGCAATTAAAAAAGCGACTACTATTACTAATTTTTTCATAATTTATAACGTTACTTGGTTTTACTGGTTTACTTGGTTTTATTTTAAAATCGTATTGATCGTGTTTTCATAGGTTTGTACTTTTGCGATAGCTCTTTCTCCTTTTTTAAAATTTAGGGAAAGCATATTAAGCGCATAACTTACTTGTGCTAATGTTTTTTCTTGTTGGTATTTTTCATACTCCTGACTACCAATAAAAACACTTATTAATAATGCTACAGAAGCTGCTACAGATAACCATTTCAATTTTTTTCCTCGTGGTTTTTTAGTTTCTAATTGAATGGTTTTCGTGAAAATTTCTTCTTTAGTATTCGCGAAATAACAAAATAAAGATTCATATTCTTGTAAATGAGGAGCAATTACACCTTCCTTGAAATAGTTTTTCAAGGTTACTTCTTCTTGCAAGGATGTTTCTGCATTTAAGTATTTTTCTACTAATTCTTCTATGTTAGCTAACTCCATAGTTATGTGTTTTTGTAAGTTCTTGTCTAATTGTCTTTCTTGCTCTGCTAAGTGCAACTCTCACTGCAGTCGGTTGCATATCAACTATTTTCGAAATTTCATCATAGTCATATTGTTCAATGTCTCTAAGCTGAATAATAATTTTCTGTTGTTCAGGTAACCTTTGAATCAATCGATGTACTTGGTTTACACTATCTTGATATTCAATTTTTTTATCTAAACTAGTCTCTTTTTCTTGATAGTTATTATGTATTAAAGTTAAATTACTTGCTTGTTTCGATTTTAATCGATCATAACAATAATTCTTTGTCATGGTCATTGCAAATGCTTCAATATTTTTATAATCGGCAATTTTTTCTCTGTTTTTCCACAATTTCAAAAACAACTCTTGAGTCGCATCTTCAGCTTCTTCGGTAGAAACTAAAAGTCTTTTTGCAAATCTAAAAACCTTATTTTTAAAAGGGAAAACAATTTTTAAAAAATCGGATTGCTTCATTGTTGCACTGATTATTCTTATCTCCTAATTTTGATACAAAACCCTATTCCATAATCTGGTTTACATAACTACGACGAGTTGAATTTTAATTTGTTACAAATAATAAAAAATAATAAATACGATTAGGCTTTAAAATTCGTTATTATGAAAAACAATATACTATGAAATTTGCTATTTTTCGTAAATTTTTACTGGTTTTATTACTGCTATTCTTTTTTTATAGTTGTGCTTCTAAAACGGAAGTGATTCCAGAAGAAATTGAAATAAATGACTTTGTATGGAAAGGCTTAAATGCCTACTATTTTTGGCAAAGTTCAAAGCCTGAATTAGATGACAATCGATTTAACTCTCAAGCATCATTAGACAATTATCTCGCGGGCTTTTCAAATCCAGAAAATATTTTTGAAAGCCTACTTTTCAGACCAACGGATCGGTTTTCTTTGATTGTTAATGATTATACGGTATTAGAAAATGCTTTTCAAGGGGTTACGCTAAACCATGGAATGGAGTTTGGTTCGTCATAAAACGATAACAAGTAATGTATTTGGTTATGTGAGGTATGTGATCCCAGAATCGGATGCATCCATAAAAGGCGTTACAAAAGGTATGATTTTTAATCAAATTAATGGTGTTCAAATTACAGAAACCAACTACATTTCTTTATTAAGTAACAATACTTACACCATAGGTCTTGCAGACTTTAATGATGGGGATCCAATTTCTACTGCCACTACAATTACGCTTATTAAATCTCAACTGGAAGAAAATCCTATTAAAATTGCCAAGGTTTTTGATGAAGGTATGGGAAATAAAATAGGTTACCTCATGTACAATCAATTCTCAGCTCCATTCGATTCAGCATTGAACAATGCTTTTTTAACCTTTAAAAATGAAAATATTACTGACTTAATTGTCGACTTACGTTATAATGGTGGCGGTTCTGTTCGGACTGCAACCTATTTGGGAGCCATGATTACAGGGCAATTTAACGAACATATTTTTTCGAAACAAGTTTGGAATGAAAAGGTCTTAGCTTCATGGCCTGAAGAAAATTTTATCAATAGATTTCCGAATCAAATCAATAACGGGATAATTACAGAAAACATTAATTCTGTAAATTTATCTAGCGTCTATTTTATTGTTTCCGGTAGTTCTGCATCTGCCTCCGAACTCGTAATTAATAGTTTACGTTCTTATATCGATGTAAAACTCGTTGGGCTGAAAACCGTCGGTAAGCAAGAGGGATCAATTACATTATATGATGCTGATGATTTTAGGAAAAATGGCTCTAATTTTAATCTAAATCATCGCTATGCGATACAACCTATTGTATTTGAAATTACTAACAAAAACAATCAAAATGAAATCAATGGATATCTTCCTGGTGTAACTTTGCCAGGAATTAAATTGGGGGAAGATTTCGGAAATTTAGGTGTTTTAGGTGAACGAACTGATCCACTTCTTGACCGAACAATCAATTATATTTTAACAGGAGCTAAAGGGAATTTTTATTCTCGAAAAAAAGAATACACAACGGAATTTTCAAATTCGAAATTAACGACACCAACAGGAAACAATATGTATCTTGAATTCAAATAAATTAGTCTATTGTATCTGGTCTAAACTCACTCATATCCGCTTCCCGTTTCGTTTTTGCATACATAAACCCTGATTCCCACCAAGTTCGCATTAATTTCTTGTCAAATACTAATGAATTTGTGGTTAAAATCGTTGGGGTGTAGTATAAGTTTAAAGTAACATTTTTGTTTTTTGCGGCTAATTTCCCAATAGTAATATTGTGTTTTTCAACATGGGTAAGCATAAAGTCAAATACATCAAACAGCAATGAAAAGGGGTTTTTAGAAGGCATTCGATTCAATTGAGTAACTTCTGTATCTAGAATAATGGCATCAATCTCTGTAGCGCCTCTTAAAATGGCTTCTCGAATTGGTATTAAAGCACCAAAACCGCCATCTCCGTATTGGCAATGCTCCTTTTCTAATAAACTCATAAAAGGCACATAATTGCAAGAGCCCCAAATCCAATCACAAAAGTCTTCATAAGAACAATCATTGATCGATTTATACTCAATCTTATTGACTGTTAAATTAGAAATCGTAACCACCACTTCTTTGTGATTGTTTCTAATTGAATTGTACATTTCTCGTGTAATATTTTCTTTGATGAGTTTTCGTAAATTTTCACTTTCACCAAACGTTTTTCTTCCTTTGATAAAGTTCCAAAGTGTGTTCAAGTGATTGATACTAATTACTTTTTCGCCAGCAATTTTTCGAATGGTAAAAGGGCTATTACTAAATATTGATTTTTGATCAACATTGGTATAGAGTTTCTTTAATGCATCTAATTTCCCTAATGCTAAATGTGAAACCATAAGACTTCCTGTAGAAGTCCCTAAAAAAAGATCGTACTCTTTTTCTTCTTCTTTCATCAAATACTGTGCAACACCCCCAGCAAATGCGCCTTTACTCCCACCACCGGAAATTACCAAAGCTTTTTTCATAAAACTCAATTTGTATTCATTAATTTCGTAGTGTAAAAATATCAAAAATGAAGAGATTTTCAATCCTTATTTTGGCAGCAATTATTTTAATTTCATGCCAAACACCCTACCAACCTAGAGTCATTGAATCTGTAGTAATAAAAAGCTTTCATATAGAAAATACAAGCATTCGAGCAATCCAAGTCATTGATTCAACTAGTGTTGCCTTCGCAGGCTCAAACGGTATCATTGGAATTTTTTCAGAAGACGAAAAGCTTTCACAGGCTCATTTTCCAAGCTATCAAGACTCTATAAAACCCAATTTTAGAAGTATTGCCTTTAATGGAACCGATTATTTTGCACTTTCGATTGGAAACCCAGCTTTGATGTATAAATTATCAGATGGAAAAACAAGTTTGGTTTATTCCGAAAAAAATGAAAAGGTTTTTTATGACTCAGTGCATTTTTTTGAAGATAACGTACATGCAATTGCAGTAGGAGATCCAACAGAAAATTGCGCTTCTATTATTGTCACGGAGGATCGAGGAAAAACTTGGAGAAAATTACCCTGTAGCTCATTACCAATTTTTGAAGAAGGAGAAGCTTTTTTTGCAGCTAGTAATACCAATATAAAAATAAAAGGAAGTACGGTTTGGATTGCTTCAGGTGGAAAAAAAGCACGAATCTTAAAATCAAATGATTATGGGAAAACCTGGGAAGTTTACAATACTCCTATCGTTCAAGGTAAAGGCCCCCAGGGTATTTATTCTATAGATTTTTATGATATGAATCATGGAATTATTGTGGGCGGAGATTATTCAAAACCCTTAGAAAATACCGCAAATAAAGCCATAACTTCAGACGGAGGAGAAACTTGGACTTTGGTTTCAGATGCTCAAAATCCCAATTATAAAAGTTGTGTACAATATGTCCCGGGAACTCAAGGACAAGAAATTTTTGCAGTGGGTAAAACAGGTGTATCTTTCTCCAATGACGCAGGAAAAACATGGAAAGAGATTTCAAAAGAGGGCTATTACGCTATTCAGTTTGTAAATAAAAATACTGCTTGGTTATCTGGTAATAACAAAATTGGCAAACTAGTCTTGAAACAATAGTATCATAAGCAATGCATAGTTTTACCAAAAAATATTAAGATTCGTTGAAATAAAAAAACATAGGAAGGATGATTACCAAAGAAAATATTATTAAAAGGTTTGTAAGTTATGTTACCATAGATACAGAATCAGATCCCAGTAACCCTAATTTCCCTTCTACAGAAAAGCAATGGAATTTAGCACATTTATTAGAAAAAGAACTAAACGAAATTGGTTTAGAAGATGTTGTTTTGGATGAAAACTGTTATCTAATGGCTACATTACCGAGTAATATTGATTATAAAGTACCCACCATCGGTTTTATTTCACACATTGATACGAGTCCTGATTTTACAGGGAAAAATGTCAATCCACAAATACATTCTAATTATGATGGTAATGATATTGTTTTAAACAAAGCACAAAACATTGTGTTGTCTCCTGACTACTTCGACGATATGTTGCAATACAAAGGGCAGACTATTATTACTACAGATGGTACAACGCTTTTAGGAGCGGACGACAAAGCAGGAATTACAGAAATCGTTTCAGCAATGGAGTATTTGGTTCAAAATCCTCAAATTAAGCATGGGACCATTCGAATTTGCTTCACTCCTGACGAAGAAGTCGGCAAGGGCGCACACTTATTTGATGTCGAAAAGTTCAATGCAGATTGGGCATATACCATGGATGGAAGTCAGATTGGAGAATTAGAATATGAGAATTTTAATGCAGCATCTGCTAAAATTACGATCGAAGGAAAAATTGTACACCCAGGATATGCAAAAGGGAAAATGATCAATTCAATGACCATTGCTAGCGACTTCATGAGGAATTTACCAGCAAATGAAGTTCCTGAAAAAACAACGGGATACGAAGGCTTTTTTCACTTGCATGACTTGACAGGAACCGTAGAAAAAACAGTTTTAGAATACATCATTCGAGATCATAATTTTGATTTGTTTGAAAAGCGAAAACTTTTTATTGAGCAAATTGGAGTAGATTTCAATAAAAAATACGGTAAAAAAACGGTCAACATAGAAATCAAAGATCAATATTTTAACATGAAGGAAAAGATTGTACCGGTAATGCACATTGTTACCATTGCAAAAGAAGCGATGGAAGAAATAGGAATCAAACCTTTAATAAAAGCAATTAGAGGAGGCACAGATGGATCGCAACTTTCTTTTAAAGGATTGCCTTGTCCAAATATTTTTGCTGGAGGACATAATTTTCACGGGAAATATGAATATGTTCCTGTAGAATCCATGATAAAAGCAACTGAAGTAATTGTTCGGATCGCAGAAAAAGTCTCTGAAAAATTTTCATAAACCGCCTATTGGGTGTTAAAAAAACAACTACTTTTTAGTTTAAAACTGCTCTGGATTTTTTCCTTTAACATCACTAAAAAAGGCATGAAAATGTTTAAAGTCAGTATCCATATCCTCTGTTAGAGTGTAGGCTTTGGATATTTTTATTTGTTTATTACCAAAATCTAACGTAGCCATTACAATAGGTACATTGGCACCTTTTGCAATGTAATAAAAACCTGTTTTCCATTTGGCGACTTTTTTTCGAGTTCCTTCGGGCGACAAGCCCAAACGAAATTCTTCTTTAGAGTTAAATAACTGTACAATCGAATCTACTAAATTATTATTCTGACTTCGATCAACAGGGGTTCCTCCTAATAAACGGAATAAAAAACCAAAAGGTCCTTTAAATAGAGAGCCTTTTCCAATAAAATTGACCATTGTACCTAAAGTCATCCTTGATAAAATTGCAATTGGAAAATCCATCCAACTTGTGTGAGGTGCTGCAATCACGACATACTTTTTGATATCTTGAGGAAAATCATTAATGATTTTCCAACCTAAAAGTCTAAATAATATAAAACTTGAAAATGCTTTCATTGTATATTTTAAAGTCCTAAATTTAAGGACTTAATTTGATATGATGAATAATTTAGTAATTAACTTTTTAATAGTTGTTTTTGGAATTTCAATTGGCTTATTTATAGGTAGATTGCTGGGGAAATTAAAATCAGAAAAGGAGAAGTCTGTTTTAGAAGGACAGAATGCTTTACTGCAATCTTCTCAAGAAATTGCAGAAAATGCAGCGTTAAAAGTTCAAAAAGAACTTCGGTTTTTGCAACAAGAAAAAGAACAATTGCTAACAATCAATTCTGGTCAAGTTGCGGATTTAAAAAATTTGCAGCAAAAATTAGATGAGAATAAAGAGGAAGTAACAAAACTCCAAGAAAAATTCACCAAAGAATTTGAAAACTTAGCCAATAAAATATTTGAAGATAAATCGACAAAATTTACGGAACAGAACAAACAAAATATTCAAACTATTTTAAACCCTTTGCAAGAAAAGATTAAAGGTTTCGAAGATAAAGTTGATAAAACACACAAAGAAAGTATTGATTATCATGCTGCCTTACGCCAGCAAATAGTAGGCTTGAAAGAAATGAACTTGCAAATGAGTAAGGAAACTATCAATTTAACAAAGGCTTTAAAAGGAGACAATAAAACTCAAGGAAATTGGGGAGAATTGGTCTTAGAACGTGTTTTAGAAAAATCGGGATTGGAAAAAAATCGCGAATATTTTGTGCAGCAAAGTTTTACCAATGATGAAGGTAAAAGAGTCTTACCCGATGTAGTGATTCATTTACCGGACAATAAAAAAATGATTGTCGATTCGAAAGTTTCTTTAACCGCTTATGAGCAATTTGTTAATTCTGAGGATGAAACCCAAAAAGCCCTTTTTCTAAAGGAACATATAAATTCTCTTAAACGTCATATAGAACAGTTGAGTGAAAAGAAGTATGAAGATATTTATAAAATTGAATCTCCAGACTTTGTGTTACTATTTATTCCAATAGAACCTGCTTTTGCCGTTGCAATAAATTCAGATAATTTCTTATATAATAAGGCTTTCGATAAAAATATTGTAATTGTAACGCCTTCAACATTATTGGCTACACTCCGAACCATTGATACCATGTGGAACAATGAAAAGCAACAAAAAAATGCACTAGAGATTGCAAGACAAGCTGGGAGCTTGTATGACAAATTTCACGGCCTGTTAAACGATTTAATAGGAATTGGAAAGAAAATTGATGCTTCAAAAACAGATTACAATGCTGCCATGAACAAACTTGTTGAAGGAAACGGAAATTTGATTAACAGTGTGGAGAAATTAAAGAAAATGGGTGCAAAAGCAAAGAAGGCACTTCCAGAAAATATTATAGAGCGTGCAAGTGATACTTTATAGATAAAGTAGCTTTTGTGTGATAATTTGATTGTTGGTAATTATTTTGACAACGTAAATTCCTCTGTCATTTGAAGAAAGGTTGAACATATCACCGCCCAAATCACAATCATCATAGGGAATATTTATACCTAACGAAGTAGTGCTTTCTAAAAAAGAAAGCAATTAAATTTCTTCATAAACAAAGGATTCTTTTGTAAATGTAGGAAGAAATTTAATTGCTGAATCATATTTTTTACATCACAAACAATCTTCTGCAAGACATCATATCAGAAACACGGTTTCCAATTTTATGCAACGCTTCGTCATTATCTGCATGTTGTATTGCTTCATCGATAAAATCAACTACAGCAGCCATGTCAGAAGCTAAGAGTCCACGTGTTGTAATCGCAGGTGTTCCAACACGGATTCCAGAGGTTACAAAGGGACTTTTATCATCAAAAGGAACCATGTTTTTATTCACGGTAATGTCTGCCTTTCCAAGTGCTATTTCAGCATCTTTTCCAGAAATATTTTTGTTTCGCAAATCAATCAACATCATGTGATTGTCTGTACCTCCAGAAATTAGATCATATCCTTTGGCTACAAATGCTTTTGCCATAGCAGCCGCATTTTCTTTTACTTGAATTTGATATTCTAAAAACTCGTCGGTTAATGCTTCTCCAAAAGCAATTGCTTTGGCGGCTATTACATGCTCTAAAGGCCCTCCTTGATTTCCAGGAAAAACAGCAGATTGTAATAATGATGACATTTTTTTTACTTTTCCACTTTTCAATGTTTCTCCAAATGGATTGTCAAAATCTTGCCCCATCATGATCATTCCACCTCTTGGTCCACGCAATGTTTTATGAGTAGTAGTTGTAACGATATGACAATGTGGTAAAGGATCATTTAAAATTCCTTTTGCAATCATTCCAGAAGGATGCGAAATATCTGCCAATAAAATAGCGCCAACACTATCTGCAATAGCTCTGAAACGCTTAAAATCAATATCTCTAGAATACGCAGATGCACCTGCAATTATTAAATTGGGTTGTTCTTTCGTAGCGGTTTCTTGAATTTTATCATAATCTAAAATTCCTGTTTCTTTCTCAACTCCATAAAAAGAGGTTTTGTATAATTTACCGGAAAAGTTTACAGGAGAACCGTGTGTTAAGTGCCCTCCATGTGATAAATCAAAACCTAAAATTTTGTCACCTGGTTTTAAACACACTGAAAAAACAGCTGTATTTGCTTGAGATCCTGAGTGTGGTTGTACATTTACATAGGCAGCACCAAATAACTCTTTGGCTCTATCAATCGCAATTTGTTCAACAATATCAACAACTTCACAACCGCCATAATAACGTTTTCCGGGATACCCTTCTGCATATTTGTTGGTTAAAACAGAACCTTGAGCTCGCATTACTTGGTCACTTACAAAGTTTTCTGAAGCAATTAATTCTAATCCGTTTAATTGTCTTTCTTTCTCCTCTTCTATCAGGTCGAAAATTAAGTTATCTTGTTGCATTGTTGTGTGTGTTATTTGAGTTTACAAAAATACTGAAAATGATGCATCCATTGAATAGGTTTTATTGATATTTTAAACATTTATATTAACAATTATTAAATCCAAAAAAAAGGGGGTATCAAAATACGTTATTGATTATTTTTCAGGGTAAAAATGAAAAAAAAATGCATAAATTTGATTTAAATATAAAAATCAAAAAATGATTATAACTGCAAACAATCCAAATAGAAAATCTTGGTTGAATGTCAACAAGGATTCCGATTTTCCAATCCAAAATATTCCTTTTGGTGTTTTTATCACCAAAGAGGATATCATAACAATTGGAAGTAGAATTGGTGATTTTGCCATTGATTTAGGCGCATTGCATCAACTGGGTTATTTTAATGGAATTCCATTAACTGACGATATTTTTTTGCAAGACAATTTAAATGATTTTATTGCAGATGGGAGAAAAACATGGCGCTTGGTTCGAAACAGAATTGCTGATATTTTTGATGTTACAAATGGAAAGCTAAGAGACAATGCAACCCATAAAGAACACATTATATTCAGAATGGACGAAGTAGAAATGCTATTGCCAGTTTCGGTTGGTGATTACACCGACTTTTATGCCAGTAAAGAACATGCTACTAATGTAGGCTCCTTATTTAGAGATCCGGAGAATGCATTGTTACCAAATTGGCTTCATATCCCTATTGGATATCACGGAAGAAGTTCTTCGATTATTCCATCTGGAACTCCTGTTAGAAGGCCATATGGACAAACGAAACCAGCTGAAGGTAGTAATACACCTAGCTTTGGACCTAGCAAACTATTAGATTTCGAATTGGAAATGGCATTTATAACAACCGATGCAAATACATTGGGAGATCGCATTCCAATTCACGAAGCTGAAGAACATATTTTTGGATTGGTACAATTTAATGATTGGTCCGCAAGAGATATTCAAGCTTGGGAATATGTGCCTTTAGGACCCTTTTTAGGGAAAAGTTTTGCCTCAACGATTTCTCCTTGGATTGTAACGCTAGATGCTTTAGCGCCTTTTAGAACCGATAACCCGAAGCAAGTACATGCTCCTTTACCTTATCTAAAACAAGAAGGAAAAGGAAGTTATGACATTCATTTGCAAGTTGCTATTCAGCCAGAAAATGGTGAAGAAACCATTCTTTCAAATTCAAATTTTAAATATATGTATTGGACGATGGCACAACAATTGGCACATCATACTGTAAATGGATGTCCTATTGAAGCTGGAGATATGATGGGTTCTGGAACTATTTCTGGACCAACAAAGGACAGTTATGGTTCAATGTTAGAATTGACTTGGCGAGGTCAAAATCCAATCACATTAAAAGATGGAACGACGCGTAAATTTATCAATGATCATGATACCGTTATTATGCGTGCACATTGTAAAAACGAGAATGTACGAATTGGTTTTGGTGAATGTGTTGGTAAAGTATTGCCTGCCAAATAAGTTTTTAAAAAAAACTCCAAAAAAAAAGCGCTGATATACAGCGCTTTTTTTTTATTATTTTATTCCTCAATGGGTGGATACCCATGAATCTTTTCAAAATCTCTATCAAAATTTTCGCGTAGGTAGGCATTTAATTTTTTACGATAATCCTCTTTTAACCAAGTGACAAAATTATGTGTACTTTTTGAAATACATTTTGCATACCTGTTAATGCGATTATCAATCTCCTCTCCTATTTTCTTAGCTAAAATTAAGGCATCAAAGACATCTTCACTGTTTTCAATACACATTTTTGCATGATGCACAATTGATTTTTCTAATACTCTTTTTGAGGATTCACCATTTCTAATGGTATCAATATACACGTACTTAACATCAAAATAAGTATCAGTAGATTTTTCAAAATCTTTTTTTATGTTGGTTGGTAATTCATATCTAAAAGTGCTTTCGATATCTTCATCAGAAAGAATAGCATCTAGATAATAATCAGGCGACTTGAACATTTTCTGCCAGTCTAAATCAGCTCCCCAAGCACCAAATCGATGGAAATTATTTCCTAAATCGACTACATTAAACGAGTTTTTATTTGCTAAAATTCTGGATCCACGACCAATCATCTGATAATATAATGTCAATGACTTTGTTGCTCTATTTAAAATAATAGACTCAATTGTAGGCTCATCAAAACCCGTCGTTAAAATACTTACCGAAGTAATAATGGCATTGGGTGTTTTCTTAAACCAAGTAAGAATAAAATCACGCTCTTTTCTTGTATTCGTATTGTCTAGGTGTGCAATCGGATATCCCGCCTTTTTAAAAGCCTCATATACTTGAATCGAAGTATTAATTCCGTTATTAAAGATCAGTGTTTTCTTTCCTTTAGAGGTTGCTTCATAGGCTTCAACAAGCTTACTCAACATGTCTGAATTGGTATACAAATCTTCTGAAGATTTTACGGTATAATCTCCATTTGCACCTACTTCTAGTGACGTTAATCCTACATTAAAGGAATGCAAATTTACACTTGCCAAATAATGATTATCAATTAAATGTTGAATGGTTTCTCCAACAAATAACTCTTGATAATTCTCATACATTGGTAACTTGATGTTAGAACTCAATGGAGTTGCCGTAACTCCCAATATAATGGAATTGTCAAAAAACTTAAAAATCTTTGTAAAAGAATTATAGTGCGCCTCATCTACAATGACCAAACCAATATCAGAAATGTCAAGTTTTTCGTCATTCAACCTATTTTTCAAAGTCTCCACCATGGCAACAAAACAATCGTATTTATCTTGATCATCTAGTTGAGCGGTACTGTTAATGATTTTATTTTCAACTCCAAACTCGCTAAGCATGTTTGAGGTTTGCTTACTCAATTCTATTCGGTGCGTTAAGACTAAAACTTTTTTCTTATACTTAGAAATATAACGTCTTACAATTTCAGAAAAAATTACCGTTTTACCACCTCCCGTTGGAAGTTGATATAACAAGTGGTAATCATCACCCGCATTATCAAATCGTTGAAAGATTTCCGTGATGGCATCTTCCTGATAATTATATAATTCTTTTCCTGAGGTATTCTTTAACGTGCTAATTTCTGCCAAGATTTTAAAAATTTTGAAATACAAAAATAAGACTTAAAATAGGTTTTTCACTACTTTAGCCTACTGAAATTTTGTTAAATTTATTTCTATGATCTCATTATGCGAAGAATGAGCAACAGTAACTCCATTTCGAACTACTATTAATTGAGGAGATTGATGGACAACTTGGAAAGAATATCCTATTTCATCCGATATATTCCGATGGTTTAAAAGATCTAAATAGTACACTTTTAGTTTCTTCATTTCCGCTGTAAAAAGGTTTTCGAATTGTTTGATGACCATTCTGCTAATTCCACATCGAGTTGAATGCTTAAAAATAAGTACAAATTCAGTTTCAGATTCTGATTTAATGGTTGCTAATTGCTCTAAATTTGTGAGCGGAATCCAATTGATAAATGTTTCTGCAACTCCTTTTTCTTTTTTATTACTCTTAAAAACTCCCTCAAACAATCCCATATTTCCTTTTTTTATTATCAAATTCACTGCAAATGTAGGGAACTTTTTTTAAGTCAAAAAGTCAGTGAAAATAAGAGATAACAAGACAAAATGACTTGATTATAATGAGTTTATCAAATGGTATTAGAATTGCAAAAGAGAAAATAAGGAATTAAAAAAATAAAAAAAATGAATTTTAATAATTATACCACCAAAGCACAGGAAACCATACAATTGGCTCAAGAAATTGCACAAGTATTTGGGCATAATCAGATAGAAAATGAGCATATTTTTAAAGCATTGACACAAGTTGATGAGAATGTACTTCCTTTTATCCTTAAGAAATTAGATATAAACATCGCCATTGTAATTCAGACTTTAGATAAACATTTAGAAAGTTTACCTAAAGTATCGGGTGCTGATTTATTACTTTCAAGAATCGCAAGCAAAAGTTTAACGGAAGCTGCTGTAATTGCTAAAAAAATGAAAGATGAATTTATTTCCATCGAACATTTGATTCTAGGTATTTTTAAATCAAAAAGTACAATATCACAAATTTTAAAAGATTTAGGAGCTACTGAAAAAGGTTTAGAGCATTGTATTAATGAGCTAAGAAAAGGTGAAAGAGTAACATCACAAAATGCAGAGGAAACCTACAATTCTTTAAGTAAATATGGAAAAAATTTAAATCAGTTAGCGAAAGACAATATGTTAGACCCCGTAATTGGTAGAGATGATGAAATAAGGCGATTGCTTCAAATTCTTTCTCGTAGAACCAAGAACAATCCTATTTTAGTTGGAGAGCCCGGTACCGGTAAAACGGCGATTGCGGAAGGGTTAGCGCATAGAATTGTAGATGGAGACGTTCCAGAAAATCTAAAAGACAAACTTATTTTTTCTTTGGATATGGGAGCCTTAATTGCGGGCGCAAAATACAAAGGAGAGTTTGAAGAACGCTTAAAATCAGTCATTAAAGAAGTCACCACTTCCAATGGAGATATTGTTTTATTTATTGATGAAATTCACACACTGGTAGGCGCAGGTGGTGGAAATGGGGCTATGGATGCCGCTAACATTTTAAAACCTGCTTTGGCTCGTGGAGAATTACGTGCAATTGGTGCAACTACTTTAGACGAATATCAGAAACATTTTGAAAAAGACAAAGCACTAGAAAGACGTTTTCAAAAGATTCTAGTTGATGAGCCCGATACAGAAAGTGCAATTTCTATTTTACGCGGAATTAAAGAAAAATATGAAACACACCATAAAGTTCGCATAAAAGATGAAGCAATTATTGGTGCTGTAACATTATCGCAAAGATATATTACCAATCGGTTTTTACCAGACAAAGCAATTGATTTAATAGACGAGGCTGCTTCTAAATTGCGAATGGAAATTAACTCTAAACCAGAAGAATTAGATATTTTAGATCGTAAAATAATGCAATTAGAAATTGAAGTTGAAGCAATTAAACGTGAAAAAGACGAAACAAAGTTGAAAGGTTTGCGATCTGAATTAGGGAATTTTAAAGAAGAACGAAACGAGATTAATGCAAAATGGAAATCTGAAAAAGAAGTTGTAGACAATATTCAAAATGTAAAATTATCGATTGAAAACTTTAAAATTGAGGCTGAAAAAGCGGCCCGCGAAGGAAATTATGGAAAAGTTGCAGAAATTAGGTATGGCAAAATTAAAGAAGCTCAAGACAAATTAGAAGCGCTACAAGACTATTTACTAGAAAACCAATCTGAAGACTCATTAATTAAAGAAGAAGTTACTTTAGATGATATTGCAGAAGTTGTAGGTAAATGGACCGGAATTCCAGTTAAAAAAATGATTCAATCCGAACGTGAAAAATTATTGCATTTAGAAGATGAGTTGCGTAAAAGAATCGTAGGTCAAGAGGAAGCAATAGTTGCTGTTTCCGACGCTGTTAGAAGATCTAAAGCTGGATTGCAAAACCCAGATAAACCCATTGGAAGCTTCTTATTTTTAGGAACAACTGGTGTTGGAAAAACAGCATTGGCAAAAGCTTTGGCAGCCTATTTATTTGATGATGAAAATGCAATGACAAGAATCGATATGAGCGAATACCAAGAACGTCATTCTGTGAGTAGATTGGTGGGAGCGCCTCCTGGTTATATTGGATATGATGAAGGGGGGCAACTAACAGAAGCTGTTCGAAGAAGACCTTATTCTGTAGTGTTATTAGATGAAATTGAAAAGGCACACTCAGACACTTTTAATATTTTATTGCAGGTGCTAGATGAAGGAAGATTAACCGATACTAAAGGTCGTGTTGCCGATTTTAAAAACACCATCATAATTATGACATCGAATCTGGGAAGTACGATTATTCAAGAGAAATTTGAAGTTTCAAAAGCAGACCCAGCTGTGGTTTCCGAGGCTGCTAAAATTGAAGTACTAGGACTTTTAAAACAGACTGTAAGACCCGAATTTTTGAACAGAATTGATGATATCATACTATTTAGTCCCTTGAATAAATCTGCTATTTTTCAAATTGTAAAATTACAAATTGAAGAATTGAAAAAAAGGATTGACCAACAGAAAATCACAATAGATGCTACAGACGAAGCAATTACCTACCTAGCAATGAAAGGGTACCAACCAGAGTTTGGTGCGAGACCAGTAAAAAGAGTGCTTCAAAAAGAAGTACTTAATACGCTTTCGAAAGATATATTATCAGGAAAAATAACAACTGATGGTATTATTTTATTAGATTGTTTTGATGATAAACTCGTTTTTAGAAATCAATCTGATTTGGTGAAAAATTTATAATTTGAGTTTAGATGAACTATAAAAAGTGATGTTATGTAAAGACATCACTTTTTTGGTTTTACGTATATTTGTAATATAAAATACTACTCATGAAAAAATACACACTCCTTCTTCTTTTTGTTTTTACAGCGCTATTTTCATGTACTACTGAAGAAACAACGACCTATTATTTAATACGTCATTCAGAAAAAGTAAGAACAGATGCAACCAACCGCAACCCAAATTTAAACGATGCGGGAAAAGAAAGGGCTGCAAATTGGGGAACTTATTTTAAAAATATAGATCTAGAGGCCATCTATTCAACAAAATACAATAGAACGATACAAACTGCTACACCAACTGCAAAGCAAAAGAAACTCCCGATTCAATACTACGACCCTAGAAAGATGTATACGGAAGAATTTGCTGCAGCTACAAAAGGAAAAACAATATTAATTGTTGGTCATAGCAATACAACACCTGTTTTTGCAAATAAAATCTTAGGTGAAGCAAAATACAAAAACATGAACGACGACGACAATGCAAGCCTCTACATTGTTACAATTGTAGGATCTAAAAAGAAAAGTCGTATCGAAATTCTAGAATAAGTTTACTTTTTTGCAACCAACATCATGTGTGGACTAAAAGACAAAACAGATTCGTCTTTTTCAGTGACTTCTAAGAGCGCCAATAATGTTTTTTTCTTTTGAAGATTTAACATATTTGCAAAGTATTCATTGTCCAACCAAATCATCCCTTCGACCGCAAATAAATTGACAATCTCTAAACCCTGAGAAGTGAATTCTTTCTTTAATTGTTTTGGTTTGTGATAAAAACCATCGGACAACAACCAAGGAAATTCCTTTGGTGGATTGTGAACACCAGTAGTTAATTCTGTCTTACACATTTCAAAAAAAGGTTTTTTATGCACCAAACCTTGCATTAATCCTGCAACTGTTGATGCAGACGAATTGATAGCAAAACCTAAAACTATCCCTCCTTTTTTCAATACTCTTTTTGCTTCCTGAATGGTTTTCAATCGATCTTCTTTTTTTTGAAGGTGATACAATGGTCCGTGTAAAATAACCAAATCAGCCACCTCATTTTTAAGTTCGAGATTTCGCGATTCCCCCAAAGTTACTGAAAAGGGATTCTTTAATTGCTGAGCACGCTTTTGCGCCAATTTAATGTGTTTTTCAACAGGTTCTATCATATGAACATCGTGCCCCATTTGCGCCAACCATTCACTGTACTTCCCGGTACCGCCTCCAACATCAATAATAGTTGCATTGGTTTTGGAAAGATGTCTTTCAATAAGCGACTTGATTCGTTCAAATTCAAAAAAACCCATACCACTGTCTAAGCGTGTTTCTTCGGAAGCTTTGTTATAAAAATCGTTTAGTGCGGTACTAATGAGTTGCTTTTTGCTCATTTTAATCTTTTAAAAGAGTTACTTCAATATTTTCTAAAATAATTTCTGATACTTTTTTCAATTGCTTTTTATCAAAAGAAACATCCAAATCGATCAATGGCGTTTCTGAATTTATCGGTTGGTAGTTGTGATAGTCTACAAATCGAATTCCGTTTTTGCTACATTGTTCCTTTAGAACTCGAAAACGTTTTCCACCTCCATTTGTATGAAAAGAATAGGCCAAATAATCGATTAAAAAATCTTCTTTTCCGACCCAATATACAAAGACATCCTCAAAATCTTCTCCACCACCGTCTTCCGAAAATGTTATCATAATCTTGTAATAATCCTTTCCTGCAACAACAGATGAGGGCAATAGTTTCTTTTGTACTGCTTTGTCATTCAATCCATATGGCAACACAGAAAAATAGTGAACAGAATTAATCGAATTTTGATATTTTACGTTCACAGAATCTACTACTGTAATGGGTACACCATCTTTAAAACGCGTAAACCCCTCATTGGATAGGACATCTCTAACAGTAGACGTAGCATTGTGAGCTGTTCTTTCTAAAAGAAATTTCCCATTTTTCCGAATTGCGGCATATTTTTTATCTCTAAATTGAAACCTTATTTGAGTATTTCCCACTTTATCTGCCCCCGAATGAAGCAAGGTTTTATCCACAATTTGTTGCGCAGTAAGTGGGTTTTCCTTCTTTACACAAGAAATAAAAAGTGTGAATGTAATTAGAAAAAAAAAGCGCACGAGCATTGAGGTGTATTTAAGCATAAATTGGCTGCTAAATTACACATCTTAATCTTAATCAAAACTGTATATTTGTTAAAAATTAATTCTTGATTTCCCCTTAAAGAAGTAAAGGGCATTTACGAGCAATAACGATTCTAAAATCCAGTCAATGACTGTTCAGAAAAACATCAACATTCAAAATAAAAAGGCACGTTTCGAATATGAAATTCTCGACAAATTAGTTGCCGGAATTCAATTAACGGGTACTGAAATAAAATCGATCCGACTTAGCAAAGCCAGAATTACGGAGAGTTTTTGCGAGTTTAATGAGCGAGGAGAATTGTTTGTGGTCAATATGTATATTGAAGAATATATTTTTGGACATCAATTCAATCATATGCCAAAAAGTGAGCGGAAGCTCCTGTTGAATAAGCGTGAACTTAAAAACCTTAGAAAAGATGTGGAAGCAAAAGGAAATACGATTGTTCCCTTGCGTTTGTTTATTAATGAGCGTGGTTTTGCGAAATTGGAGATTGCTTTGGCAAAAGGAAAACAAATCCATGACAAGCGCGAAGTTTTAAAAGATCGAGATAATAAACGTGATTTGGCCAGAATTAAAAAGAACTTCAATTAGATGTATAAGAGAGTCTAAAAGCAGATACATGTTACGAGAAAAATTAAAAAATCGCCATATTATTTTGGCTTCTGGATCTCCAAGAAGACATCAATTCTTCAAAGATTTAGACATTGCTTTTACCATTCAATTAAAAGATGTAGAAGAAATATATCCAGCTTCACTAAAAGGACTCGCAATAACTGATTATTTAGCTGATTTAAAATCTAAATCCTTTACCAACTTAAAAGAAAACGATGTACTGATTACCTCGGATACTATTGTTTGGCTCGAAGGAAAAGCTTTAGGAAAACCCAAAGACAAGCAGGATGCTTTTAAGATGCTAAGAGCGCTCTCGGGTAAAAAACATGAAGTAATGACTTCTATTTCAATAAAAAGCAACCATTATCAGAAAATTGTAAATGATAGTACCGTAGTATATTTTAAAGAAATTTCTGACGAAGAAATCAATTACTATATCGAGAATTACAAACCTTTTGACAAGGCAGGCGCCTATGGAATTCAGGAATGGATTGGTTTTATTGCTATTGAAAAAATAGAAGGTAGTTTTTTTAATGTAGTGGGGTTACCAGTTCATAAACTCTATGACTCGTTAATGAAATTATAAATTGTATCGCTCCTATTTGATCTTCCGAAAAATTTTTACAAACTTTTTAACATAATATATGAAAGTCTTGGTTGTATTCTCTCTTTTTTTTTTCTTAAAGAGAAATAAAAGTTTATTTTTACACAAATTTAACAACACACATTCTTATAATGAAAAAATACACCTATACAGAAAAAAAAGATACTAGATCTGGTTTTGGAGATGGTTTAACAGAATTAGGTAGAACAAACCCTAATGTAGTTGCGCTATGTGCCGATTTAATTGGTTCTTTAAAAATGGACCAATTTATCAAAGAGAATCCAGAAAGATTTTTTCAAATTGGGATTGCTGAAGCAAATATGATTGGAATAGCAGCGGGTTTAACAATTGGAGGTAAAATACCTTTTACAGGGACTTTTGCGAATTTTACAACGGGTCGTGTGTATGATCAAATTCGTCAATCAGTTTCATATTCAGACAAAAATGTAAAAATTTGTGCCTCTCATGCAGGTTTAACCTTGGGAGAAGACGGTGCGACACATCAAATTTTAGAAGATATTGGATTGATGAAAATGTTGCCTGGAATGACAGTTATTAATACTTGTGATTACAATCAAACAAAAGCAGCTACCATTGCCATTGCAGACCATGACGGCCCTGTTTATTTACGTTTTGGGAGACCAAAAGTGCCGGTTTTTATGCCAGCGGATGAAAAGTTTGTTGTTGGAAAAGGAATTCAATTAACTGAAGGAACAGACGTAACCATTGTTGCAACTGGGCACTTAGTTTGGGAATCTTTACAAGCAGCGGAACAATTAGAAGCGGAAGGAATTTCTGTCGAAGTGATCAATATTCACACCATCAAACCTTTGGATGAAGACATTATTCTAAAGTCTGTAGCTAAAACAGGTTGTGTTGTAACTGCTGAAGAACATAATAAACTAGGTGGTTTGGGAGAAAGTGTTGCGAGAACATTAGCACTTAACACCCCTACTCCACAAGAATTTATTGCAACCAATGATACTTTTGGTGAATCTGGAACCCCAGAGCAATTGATGAAAAAATACGGATTGGATGCGGATGCTGTAGTTACAGCCGTTAAAAAAGTAATATCAAGAAAAAAATAAAAATTATATATTATGAAAAAAGTAATTTTAATCATTTGTTTAGTATTTGCTTTTGGTCAAACCACTAATGCACAACTCCATTTTGGAATTAAAGGGGGTGTAAATTATAATTCGGAATCTATTATTGCGGTTACTGAAAATGTTTTTAAAGGAGCAGAAAGTAAAACAGGATACCACGCAGGAATATGGTTGCGAGCAAAGATACCTGTATTGGGACTTTACATTAGACCTGAGTTGGTATATACAAATTTAGAGAGCAGCATTACTTACTCTCCAGCAAGAATTGGTGCAAATGCACTTCAAACAGATTTTAGTTTTCAAAAAATTGATATTCCTGTATTGTTCGGTAAAAAGTTCTTTGGCGTTGGAAATATATTTATTGGGCCTAGTTTTCAATATGTTTTAGCGCAAGGTTTTGACGTGAGTGATATTTCAGAGGTAACTGGAGACGGTTTTACCGTTGGACTCCAGATAGGTGCTGGAATTGAATTTGGGAAATTAGGAATTGATGTGCGTTTGGAAAGAGGTTTCAACGATATTGAGTCTCGTTTTTTAGATGAAACATCTAGTATTGAATTTGACACTCGAGTAAATCAAGTACTTGTAGGATTGTCGTATCGTTTCTAAAAGAAACATTCTAACATAAAAAAAGCGCTTGAAGAATTTCAAGCGCTTTTTTTGTATTGTAAAAATAATGATTTTGTTAATTAATCGATGGATTTAAGTAATCCGCTAATGTCGGGTTGTCAGGATCATTAAAGTCATTTGCTGGATTTCCATCACCATTAGCATCTTCATCTCTTGTAGCTACGCCATCCCCGTCATCATCGCCATCTAAATAGTTAACAAAAAAGTCACCGTTGGTATCATCATTTCTTGGATCACCGTCTCCGTCAGGATCTTCTAACCAAGAAGGAATTCCGTCATTATCATGATCTGTGTCTTTTACAAAATCAAATAAACGGATGTAAAAGATTAAGTTTTCGTTGGAACGAATGGAACCGGTGGTACCCGAATTTCCATAAGCTAAACCTGAAGGAATGAATAAAATACCCTTACCTTCATTTTCATAAGTAATGGGTCCGTTATCGGTTATATTATCTCCATTTTTAAAATTGGTAAACCCATAAGACCATCCTCTAATTACTGAGTTTAAAGTAAACCAGATTGGTATTTCTCTGATTTCAAATCTTGGAGTAATACTATCGGTTCCATTAATTCGAAACCCTTCATACTTTACAAAAACAGAATCTAAAGAGGTTGGAGAACCTTTGTCTATTGTTGGTGTACCAACATGTTCTGGTTCCGCTATATAATAATACAACTCATATTCAATTTCATTTTCTGTTACATTCATGGTCTTCAGATTCGCATCTTCAGAAAGCGGTGTTGCACCGGCCACTAAAGTTTTTACAGAATCAACCGCTGTATCATAGTAATGTTTGGTAAAGAAAATCGATAATGAGTCTTTGTCAATGAGTGCTTGTGCTTCATTATCAAATACCTCAATAGGAGTCGTATCTGAATTGCCACATGCATATGCAAAAACACTTAGGATACAAAGTGCAAAAATATTTTTTAATTTATTCATTTATTCGTCTTAATTTGGTGTCGCAATTTAGCAATTTAATACCTTTGTAAAAAGGCAAAAGTACTTTTTTAACATTTTTTATGAGAATTGACAAATATCTATGGTGCATCCGGGTTTACAAAACCCGTAATATCGCTACTACAGCCTGTAAAAAAGGCCATGTAAAGATGAATGATGCCAACATTAAACCGTCTAAAGAAGTCTTTGGAAATGAGCTTATTTTAGTGCGAAAAAATCAAATCAATTATCAATTTAAAGTTTTAGATTTACCAGAGAGTCGTGTAGGCGCAAAAATTGTGGATTTATATCGAAAAGATGTCACTCCAAAAGAGGCTTTTGAGAAAAACGAAATGCTTAAATTTGCGAAAGATCATTACCGAAAACAAGGAACTGGACGCCCTACAAAAAAGGACCGACGTGATATAGAAGATTATAGAGATATAGAAGATATAGAAAACCAAGATGACTGATACAAAAAACATTATTCTAAACACCTTAGCGGTGTCGCAAAAAACACGGAGAATTGCTTATCAAATTTTAGAAAGTAATTCCAACGAGAAAGAAGTTATTATTGTCGGAATTGTTGGGAATGGTTTGCTTTTTGCTAAAGAAATCGTGAGGGATTTAAACCAAATTTCAGACATTAAAACAACGTTATGTGAGATTGTAATCAATAAAAAGAATCCCTTAGACACAGTTTCTACCACTTTAAGTGAAGAAGATTATAAAAATAAATCGATTGTTTTGGTAGATGATGTTCTCAATTCTGGAGCTACTTTAATCTATGCTGTTAAACATTTTTTAAACGTTCCTTTAAAAAGATTTAAAACAGCAGTTTTAGTAAATCGAAATCATAAAAAATATCCTATAAAGGCAGATTTTAAAGGAATCTCATTGTCTACTTCTATCAAAGAACACGTAGTGGTAGAGTTTAACGAAAATGAAACCATTGCCTATCTAATGTAATTTTTTTTGTATTGCTGATACAATTTCTAAGGTTTCTTTTTGATCTGTTGTAATTTTATGATGCGCTTGATCGTAGAAAAAACGTCTTTCAAATAGATGTTTTGCAACGTATTCTTCCAGCTTCTCATCCCCAATTTCTTTAACCAAAGGCCTATTTTCTTTACCTTTAATCAATCTTTCCACCAAAAGTGCAATACTTGCTTGTAAATAAAAAGAAGTGGTTTGCCTCGCTTTTAAAATGTACTCCATATTGTTTGCATAGCAAGGAGTTCCTCCTCCCAAAGAAAGGATGAAACGCTCCTCAGAATTCAGGAGTTCGGTGAGATAGGCATGCTCTATTTTTCGAAAATAGATTTCTCCCTTCTCTTTAAAAATAGCATTGATCGTACTTTTTTCTTTGGATTCAATGTGCGCATCTAAATCGATAAAAGGCATCGAAAGCTGCTTGGAAAGAAGCACACCGATGGTCGATTTCCCGGAAGCCATATACCCTAATAAAACGATTTTCATTCTTTTGAAGTTTCTGCAAATATCGATAAAAAAAAGACAATTTTATAGCGTTAAGTTTTAAGAATGATATTATATTTGCACTCGATTTAATTAGGTCATGACCTGGTAGCTCAGTTGGTAGAGCATCTCCCTTTTAAGGAGAGGGTCCTGGGTTCGAGCCCCAGCCCGGTCACCATGAAAAAGTTAAGCGTTGTGCTTAACTTTTTTAATTTTATAAAAGCGCACGTGGCGAAATTGGTAGACGCGCAGCCTTGAGGGGGCTGTGTTCGCAAGAACGTGGAAGTTCGAATCTTCTCGTGCGCACTTTTATAACTTCCCCCCTTTTAATTTTCTTTTTTAAATTTTCTTGCTTTTTATGGATATTGCTATATTTTTCCAAGCGTCATTTTAGCACCCGACACGACACGAAGTAACGTAAATTCCTGAGATATCTATTTTTTTCTCTGAAATAAAAAATATTCACTTTTTTTCATTTTCACAAATAATTAACCAATCTATACCCGAATATTCTTAAATTTGTTCCTATGCAAAAAATACTCTTCGGTTTCCTTTTTCTTTTTACAATCAATAGTTTTTCTCAATCAGACTCACTAAAAGTATCCGCTTTAAAAGGTCAAATTGTGCACGGGACCAGTAAACGTTCCTTAAGTGCCGCACATATTCTAAACTTAAATACGGTTGTAGGAACCATTACTAATGACAAAGGTTTTTTTGAACTGCCAACCAGAGCAAATGACACCATTTTGGTTTCCTATTTGGGGTTTGCTTCCATCAAATTAAAAATTACCAACGATTTATTAAAAGGTAATGAATTGGTGATTGCGCTTTATGAAAAACCAGAAGAGGTGCGAGAAGTGATCATCAATTCCATGAAACTGATTGGGGTTTTAGAAGTAGATATCAAACAAGTACCGAAAGATAAATTTACACGAATTCATATCAATGGTCTGCCACAAACCTATGAGGTAGGGAAACCAAAAGAAAAAGACTTCTCTTCTCCATTAGCAGCACTGTTTCAACCTGTAGATTTCTTGTACTCTCTTTTTGGGAAGAAACCCAAACAATTAAAGAAACTTCAAAAGTTAAAGAAACAAGATGATTTGCGGAAAATGTTAGCTGGAAAATTTGATCGTGAAGTGATGATGGAATATTTAGAAATGGACAGTCAAGAACTCTCTGAGTTACTTTCTGATTGTAATTATTCGGAGTATTTTATTAAAAAAGCCTCTGACTTACAGATGATAGAAGCTGTATTGGATTGTTATGAGAGTTATAAAGCACTTAAAAAGGGAAAGATTGAACGCAATAACATTCCTGAAAGAAAACAAAATTAGTACAAAAAAAACGGCCAGAAACATCGTTTCTGACCGAACCCTACATTAATAACTAACTAACCTTATATAATTTTCGGGTTTTTTATTTTAAAATACTGTTGTAATATACTTGTAGTTGTACTTTCTTCGAGCGTTCCAAGTACCTCTTTTTGACTGAACTATTTCTGCCGAATAATTTTTCTTACCTTCTTGTAACCCTTTTTCTTCAATTTTCATTTTTTATAGCATTTAATTACACTCATAGGACGGGTTCCCTTTTGTTTCGTTACACCCTTTTTTTCATTTAACATATATTTAAGGATTTTTGTTTCGTTCATTCGGATAACATTGGCACAAAAAAAATCCAGCCTAAGCTGGATTTTTAAATAATGTGTGGAAAGTTTACTATTGATTCCCTAAGATGATTGGCATTCCAGATTTCCCTGAACCAATAACAACTACTTTACTATTCGGAGATTTAGCAAGCTCTAAAGTCGCATCAATTCCTTTTTCTTGTAAAATTTTATCCGTTAATGACGCACTTAAAATTTTGTTTGCGATGGCTTTTCCTTCAGCATCAATTTTTTGTCTTTTTGCTTCTTTTTGAGCTTTCGAAATTCGGAACTCATATTCTAAAGATTCTTGCTCTTGTTTTAACTTCGTTTCAATGGCGGTTCGAATGGTTGCTGGCAATTTTACATCTTCTACCAAAACTCTCGTTACCAATAAAAATTGATCTTCTAATACTTTTTGAACTTCGTCTAAAATTTCTTGTTCAATAACATCTCTTTTACTTGAGTACAATTGTTCTGGTGTGTAACGACCAACAACGCTTCTTGCTGCTGCATTAATTGCTGGATCCAACAATTCACGTTCATAATCTTCTCCTTTAGTTTTGATTAGTTTTCCTAAGTTACTAAATTCAGGTTCATACCAAATGGTTCCATTTACTTTTACTTCCAATCCGTTCACAGAAAGTACATTCATTTCATCGGAGATCGATTGCTGACGTACTTTTCTTACAATCATTTTATTCCAAGGCAACATAATGTGAAATCCTTCACCATAGGTTTTTTCGGTATCAATACCACTTCCAAGGCTTTCAAAAATAACCCCACCTTCTCCAGGTCCAATAGTTACGGTTGATTTAGAAAATAAAAAAATTCCGATTACGGCAACCATTATTAAGAAAACTCCTCCTTTTGGAAAGTTGAGATCTACTTGATTCTTCGTCATTATTATTTGTTTTTAAGTTTTTTCAAATTTACGAAATTAATATTCATTCACGAAAAGAAAACGATGTATAAAGCTCGGCAAAAGTTTACAGCGTGGCTGATCTATTTTTAGGAATTCAACATTTTTTTTCCATGAATTGTAGGTTTTCCTTTTGTATCCAAAGCAACCATTACAATGGTGTCAATCGTAATAATTGTTTTATGGGTGCGGCGATCTCTTACTAAACAGGAAAGGGTTATGGAAGTACTGCCAAACTGTTGCACTTCCAGGCCAATCTCTATAATAGCCCCCAATTGTACAGGACGTACAAAATCAATAGCACCCATATGTTTAACGGCCGTTCTTGGGGTTTCTAACTGAATACTGGTATACATCCCTATTTCCTCATCAATCCATTCTAATATTCTTCCTCCGAACAAAGTCCCATTCGGATTTAAATCTTGCGGTTTTACCCAGTGCCTTGTGTCAAATGTCATCTTTATTGTTCTAAATTTATCGCATTGAATGCTGTTAATTCCCCATCATCAAAACGCGTGTCCATTTCTATTGGATTGCAACATGTTTCGCAATCTTCTACATAATTTTGATGAGATACACTGGTATCTAATAACATCGAAATTTCTTCCCAGCAGTAGGGACATTGAAAAAAGTGTTCTAGCATTGTTTAAATTTTTCCATAATATTTTCTTACAAACCATTCTATCGTTAATAGCATAAGAAGTAATGCTAACACCCATTTCCAATCTATTAAAGCCTGTTTTTTTAGAACTGTCTTTTGGAGGGTTGCATAGTCCTCATTATCAACAAAATCATCAACCAATTCTAAAATTTCAGTTGAATGGTATACCTTCCCTCCTGTGCTCTTGGCCAATCGATTCAATTTCGTTGTATTAGCCTTGGTAAATTGTGCTTCTATGCGTGCTTCTGAAATTAAAAAAACACCACTGTCCATACTTTTCTGACCCTCCACAGTAACGGTATACTGGTAACTTCCAGGAGATAAGTTTTCTACAGTAACTTGAAACGAGTTATGCGCCAAAGAAAACGGAAACTCTTGTTGTTCCTTTGTAACGGTATTGGTTACGGAAAAGAGCAATGAAGCTCTGGGGTCGAATTGATAATTTTTATCGGTATAAAAAGCTGAAATACGTATTGGTACATTGGATAAATACAGACTTTCTAGACTTACTTCCAAACGCTTACGTTTGCTGTTTGACGCTAAAAACTGAACTAAATTCCCCGTAAATTCATCGAAACCTTCAAATGAATTACTTTGCAAATAATTGGCAGCTCGCCATTTCCAAATTCCTTCTCCAAAAATAACTGCTGACTTTTGGTTATTTTGCTCAAATGTTGCTAATAAAGGTTGTTCGGAGGCAACTCCAAAAACACGCTGTTTTAGTAAAACGTGATTTTCGGTGGATAGCAACACTTCTCCAAATTGATCTTTTAGTGGTGGAAAATTATTAAATCCGATATCTTTTTGCAGAAAGGGTTGAAATGAAAACTGATAATTGGCCATATAGTTTTCTGTTTGAGCGATTGCATTTTTAGAAAATCCAAGTTGCTGTTTGTTGAGAAAAGGCCAATCTGTATTGGAGCCAGAAATTACTAAATAATTGGATTTTAATGTTTTTAGCTCTTTGAATAAATTATTGAAGTTGTTGTTTGGTTGATACAATATAAATAATTGATAATCATTTAGTTGAATATTTTTATTTTTAACAGAAAACAGATCAACTGTTCGTTGTTTATCTTTTTCTATAGACCGCTTTAAAGCTCCCAAATCGGGATGCAAAATAGCAGAAATAACTGCTATTTTTGTTTGCTCATCAATCACCTCAATAGAGAAATCTTTGACATTGTTCTTCGTGTTTTTCTCTGTATCGAAAGCTTCAATAGATGCTTTGTAAAAATTAATTCCTTCTTTAGTAGCCGTGAGATTCGTCCGAATTGTTTTTGATTTTTCTGATGCTGAAAAACGAACTTGTTGTTTGAATATCGTTTTTCCTTTCTTCTCAATCCGAAATACGGTGCTTATTGGAACAACTCCTTTATAAAAAAGATGAACTTCTACTGGAAACTGATGTTTTAAGTAACTGTATTTATTGACGTTTAATTGGCGAATTTGAAGATCACTATAATTTACTGTATCTCCCAATACAATTGGAGATATGGGCATTTTAGAACCAACAAATTCATAATCACTCCCAGCTGTTTGATTGCCATCTGAAAGGAGCACAAGCGCCCCTTTTTTATTCTTGTACAGTTTATTGATTGCAGTGATGCCCTCAGAAATTGCTGTTACTGGCGCATCGAATGTTAAAGAATCTTTCACATTTACCGATGCTCCAAAAGAAAAGTAGGAAAGTTCAAATTTGGTGTTTAATGGAACATTTGTCTCAAGCTCTTCTAGGATGGTTTTTACCTTTTCTTCTTCTTTGAAAAATGCTGTTGATGCTGAGTTATCAATTAAAACGGATAAAACAGGTTTTGTGTTTTCAATTGTTTTTTTTTGAACTGCTGGATTGATCAGCAGTAATAGCAACATAAATATACTGAATGTTCTGAGTGAAAATAGAAATATTTTTCTATGACGCACGTCTTTTGATCCCTGAATGTATTGGTAATAGGCGATTGCCAAACTCAATAGGAATGCAAGCAATATATAAAGTGCGGTGGTTGTTTGCAATGTTTTTATTTTACGGAAAGATATAAAGAACTATCTAAAAAAAGAAAACCTGTAACGTTAAATTGTTACAGGTTTTTATAAGATTAATTTCAAAGATACTAGGTCATCATACCACCATCTACAGATAAGGTTTGTCCTGTAATATAGGCACTCATATCAGAAGCTAAGAAAACACATGCATTCGCAATATCTTGAGGATTTCCTCCTCTTTTTAATGGAATACCATCTCTCCAACTTTGTACCACTACAGCATCTAACTTGTCTGTCATTTCGGTTTCAATAAAACCAGGAGCAACGACATTGCTTCGTACGTTTCTTGACCCTAATTCTAATGCTACAGATTTAGAAAAACCGATAATACCTGCCTTTGAGGCTGCATAGTTGGCTTGCCCTGCATTCCCTTTTAAACCTACAATAGAACTCATATTAATAATAGATCCCGCACGTTGCTTCATCATTGGACGAATCACTGCCTTTGTAAGGTTAAAGACAGATTTTAAGTTGACTTCAATTACGCTATCAAAATCATCTTCTGAGATCCGCATTAACAAATTGTCTTTAGTAATCCCTGCATTGTTTACTAAAATATCAATCGCACCAAATTCTTTTAAAACTTCTTTGGCCAATTCCTGAGCTGCATCAAAATCTGCTGCATTCGATTGATACCCTTTCGCAGCAACTCCAAAAGCTTTTAATTCTGTTTCCAGTGCTTCTGCAGCTGTTACTGACGAACTATAAGTAAAGGCTACATTAGCACCTTGTTTTGCAAATTCGATTGCAATACCACGTCCAATACCTCTAGTAGCACCAGTGATGATTGCTGATTTGTTTTCTAATAATTTCATATCAATAGGATTTAAGTAGTTGATAATTAAATGAAAATTCCCGCAAAATAAGCGGGAATATACTTTATATTTTTGAGTAGTTCTTAACGCTTCTCGAATTTATATTGATCTTTATTTCAAAACTTTTGCAACCATTTCTCCAATTTTTGCAGGAGAACTTACTACATGAACTCCGTTTTCTGCTAAAATTTTCATTTTCGCTTGTGCAGTATCATCAGCACCTCCTACAATCGCACCCGCATGTCCCATTGTTCTACCAGCAGGGGCAGTTTGCCCAGCGATAAAACCAACAACAGGCTTTCTATTTCCATCTGCTTTGATCCATTGTGCTGCTTCTGCTTCTAAATTTCCACCAATTTCACCAATCATTACAATCGCTTCTGTTTCGTCGTCGTTCATTAACATTTCAACAGCTTCTTTAGTGGTTGTTCCAATAATTGGATCTCCTCCAATACCAATGGCAGTTGTAATTCCAAAACCTTGTTTTACAACTTGGTCAGCAGCTTCATAAGTTAAAGTTCCAGATTTAGAAACAATTCCTACTTTTCCTTTTTTGAAAATGAAACCTGGCATAATACCTACTTTCGCCTCTCCTGGAGTAATAACTCCTGGACAGTTAGGACCAACTAATGTACAGTCTTTCGCGTCGATGTATGCTTTAACTTTTACCATATCTGCGGTAGGAATTCCTTCTGTAATACAAATAATTACTTGGATTCCTGCGTCAGCAGATTCCATAATAGCATCTGCAGCAAATGCTGGCGGTACAAATATAATTGATGTATCTGCTCCTACGTTTTCTACAGCTTCTACAACCGTATTGAAAACTGGTTTATCTAAATGTTTTTGACCTCCTTTACCTGGAGTTACACCACCAACAACGTTGGTTCCGTAGTCAATCATCTGACCGGCATGAAAGGTTCCTTCACTACCTGTAAAACCTTGAACAATAATTTTTGAATTCTTATTTACTAAAACACTCATTGGTTCGTTTTTATTTTTTTTACAGCTGCAAAAATAGTTTATTGTAGGTTTTAAAAAAAGAATTTTAAGAATTCTTTCGCCCTTTTAAAAAACGTTTCATTTCTGCCAACTCTTTTAGTTTCTCTCTTGATTCTGCCACAGGGGTTCCAAAGTAAGATTTCCCTCCTTCTACAGATTTTGTTACGCCTGTTTGCCCCAGTATTACAGCTCCTTTACCGATTGTAATTCCACTATTTGTACCTACTTGACCCCAAAGGGTTACTTCATCTTCGATGATTACACAGCCTGCAACTCCTGTTTGTGATGCTATTAGACACTTTTTTCCAATAACAGTATCATGTCCAATATGTACTTGGTTGTCTATTTTTGTTCCACGGCCAATAGTCGTTGATCCAGTAACCCCTCGATCTATCGTACAAGAAGCGCCTAAATCTACATGATCTTCTAGTACAACGTTTCCTCCAGAAAGTAACTTATCAAATCCTTCAGGTCTATTTTTGTAATAAAAGGCATCGGCACCTAAAACGGTATTTGCATGAATGGTCACATGATTTCCAATGATCGTGTTGTCGTAAATGGTGACATTTGGATGAATCATACAATGGCTTCCTATAGAAACATTGTTACCAATAAAAACATTGGGTTGAATACGAGTTCCATCTCCAATACTTGCACTTGCTGCAATACTTGCGGTTGCAGCTATAAATGGTTTGAAATGATGCGTCAGCTTATTGAAGTCTCGAAAAGGGTCTTCGGAAATCAGCAATGCTTTGCCTGTTGGGCAATCCACTTTTTTATTGATTAATATTGTTGTTGCTGCTGAATTTAGTGCCTTATCATAATATTTTGGATGATCTACAAAAACAAGATCTCCTTTTTCAACAACATGAATTTCATTGATCCCAGATACTGAGAAATTAGCGTCTCCTACATATTCACATTGAATAATTTGAGCAATTTGTTTTAATGTTTGTAAATTATTAAACTTCATTTTTTGGAAACAGTATTCAGTAAATGGAATTCAGAAAGCGCAGCCAATTGAATACAAAATATTTAAAATTATTCTTTTATTCTTTCTTGATACGTCCCTTTGGTTGTTTCAACTTTAATTTTATCTCCTTCATTAATGAACAAAGGCACATTTACAATCGCACCACTTTCTACCGTTGCAGGCTTTGTTGCATTGGTAGCCGTATTTCCTTTGATACCTGGTTCTGTATGGGTTACTTCTAAAACAACACTTGCTGGTAATTCTACAGATAATGGCATGTCGTCTTCAGCATTAATAATGATGGTTACAATCTGTCCTTCTTTCATCAAATCTGGAGAATCCAATACTGATTTTTCCAATTGAATTTGAGAATAATCTTTTTCATCCATAAAATGATAGGTCTCCCCTTCATTGTATAAATATTGAAATTTATGCGTTTCTACTCGAATGTCTTCAATTTTTCTTCCTGCAGGAAATGTATTGTCTACGACTTTTCCATTGGTAACACTTTTTAATTTTGTTCTAACAAACGCAGGTCCTTTTCCTGGTTTTACGTGAAGAAATTCGACTACTTTATAAATATCATTATTGTATTTAATACACAATCCGTTTCTAATGTCTGATGTTGTTGCCATGCTATTTATTATTTTTTTAAAACCAAGAGGGTTTCTTTGTTTAATTATTAGTTAGAGAACTTTTTTCTTTTTTAGCTCCCTGAATATCCTTTCATAATTCCTCGTTGAGAATTACGAATAAATAGGATGATTTCATCTCTTTCCGGAGTTGCCTCCATTTCTGCTTCTATTTTCTCTAAAGCTTGAGTGTTATTGTAATTACTTTGATACAAAATCCTATAAATATTCTGAATTTCTCTAATTTTCCCAGTACTAAACCCTCTTCGTCTTAATCCAATTGAATTAATTCCTACATAGGACAGGGGTTCTTTTCCTGCTTTGGTATATGGGGGAACATCTTTTCGAACTAAAGAACCTCCGGAAACCATTGCATGGTCTCCAATATGTATAAATTGATGTACTGCTGCCAATCCACCAATAATTGCATGCTCACCAATAATGACATGCCCCCCTAAAGCAACTCCATTTACAACAATCGAATTATCTCCTAATACACAATCGTGGGCAATGTGAGCAGTTGCCATAATTAAACAGTTTTTACCGATGGCTGTTTTACCAGATGCGTTGGTTCCTCTGTTAATGGTTACACATTCTCTAATAGTAGTATTGTCACCAATAACCGTTAAAGAATCTTCTCCCTCAAATTTTAAATCTTGTGGAATTGCAGAGATTACTGCTCCTGGAAATATTCTACAATCTTTTCCAATTCGTGCGCCTTCCATGATGGTTACGTTTGATCCAATCCAAGTTCCAGAACCAATTGTTACGTTGTTATGAATTGTGGTAAAAGGCTCAATAACTACATTTCGGGCTATTTTTGCTTGCGGATGAACGTAGGCTAATGGTTGATTCATGTATTATTTAATTTTAGAAATTTGTGCCATTAATTCTGCTTCAGCAACTACTTTTCCGTTTGCATACGCATAGGCTTGCATATGACAGATACCTCTTCTAATCGGTGTTATTAAGTCGCATTTAAAAATTAGCGTATCTCCTGGCAACACTTTTTGTTTGAACTTAACATTGTTCATTTTCATGAAAAAAGTTAAATAATTTTCTGGATCTGAAACGGTACTCAAAACCAAAATACCTCCACATTGCGCCATCGCTTCTACTTGCAATACGCCTGGCATTACTGGTGATCCTGGAAAGTGTCCAACGAAGAAATCTTCATTCATTGTTACATTTTTCATTCCTACGACATGTGTTGGTGAAAGTTCTAAAACACGATCCACCAGTAAAAAAGGAGGTCTGTGTGGTAAAATTTCCATAATCTGATGAATGTCTAACAATGGTGGCTGATTTAAATCATATTGTGGCACCTTGTTTCTTTTCTCTACTTTTATAATCTGAGCTAGTTTTTTTGCAAACTTAGTATTTACTTGGTGCCCGGGTTTATTTGCGATGATTTTTCCTCTGATTCTTGTACCTACAAGAGCCAAATCACCTATTACATCCAAAAGCTTATGTCTTGCCGCTTCGTTTGCCCAATGCAATTCTAAATTATCTAGAATTCCGTTTGATTTCACGGAGATTTCTTTTTTATTAAATGCTTTTTTTAATTTTTGCATTGTACCATCAGACAGTTCTTTATCGACGTAAACAATGGCATTGTTTAAATCACCACCTTTTATTAAATCATTTTCTAGAAGCATTTCTATTTCATGCAAAAAGCTAAATGTTCTTGCTGCTGCTATTTCTTCTTTAAAGTCTGATAGTTTAGATAATGTCGCATTTTGAGTTCCTAAAATTTTAGTCCCAAAATCTACCATCGCGGTTACTTCATACTCCTCTGATGGCATTAACATAATCTCACTGCCTGTTAATTCATCTTTGTAAGAAATGATTTCTTTTACAATGTATTCTTCAATATCTTCCTCCAATTCTATGATCCCTGCTTCTTCTAATGCTGCTACAAAAAATCGAGACGAACCATCCATAATTGGAGGTTCTGAAGCATCCATTTCAATCAAAAGATTTTCGATATCTAAACCAACAGCAGCGGCTAAGACATGTTCTGATGTTTGTATTTGAACACCGTTTTTATCTAAATTTGTTCCTCGCTGTGTATTGACAACATATTCTGCTTTTGCTTCCACAGTTGGTGTTCCCTCTAAATCCATACGAACAAACGCAAATCCATGATTTGCAGGCGCTGGTTTAAATGTCATATTTACAGTAACACCTGTATGTAAACCAACTCCAGAAAGAGATATTTCCTTTTGAATTGTTTTTTGTTTTTTACCCATTTGTTTTTGTTTTTTGAGCATTCAGCTCTTTTTCAATTGTATCCATTTTTACTGCCAGTTGGGGTAAATTTTTAAAATAAACATAGCTTTTATTATAATCTTTCGCATTGAAAGCGGGAATCCCATTCACAATACTATTGTCTTTTATATTTCTGGTAACACCGGCCTTTGCTAATACTTTTACGTGATCGCCTATAGACAAATGACCTGAAATCCCTACTTGTCCACCAATCATACAATTTGCGCCAATTTTGGTAGATCCTGCAATACCTGTTTGGGATGCAATGACAGTGTTTTTTCCAATTATTACATTATGAGCAACTTGAACCTGATTGTCTATCTTAACACCTTTTCTAATGATTGTTGACCCAAGGGTTGCTCTGTCTATGGTTGCACCTGAACCAATATCTACATGATCTTCTATAATTACATTTCCAATTTGTGGAACTGCCTGATATGCTCCGTTTTCATCGGGTACAAAACCAAAACCATCTGCACCAATAATAGCTCCTGAGTGTATTTTGCAATTTTTTCCAATAAGGGAATCGGAGTATATTTTTACACCCGAAAAAAGAGTGCAATCATTACCAATAATTGTATTATCTCCAATATAAACATTAGGATAAATCTTTACATTATTACCAATTTTTACATCATTTCCAATATAAGAAAATGCGCCAATGTATTCATTAGATCCGATAGTGGCTGATTCAGAAATATAATGTGGTGTCTCTCTTCCTAACTTATTATTTTTTACAGTATTGTAAAACGCCAATAGTTTTGAAAAAGACTCATAGGCATTTTCTACTTTAATCAAAGTAGCACTTACTTCTTTTTCTGGAATGAAACTCTTATTAACAATAGCAATAGAAGCATTTGTCTCATATAAATAGGAGTTGTATTTTGGATTTGATAAAAAGGTCAAAGAACCTTTTTCTCCTTCTTCTATTTTAGATAATTTTGAAACTTCTTTTGCCGGATTTCCAACAACTTCTCCTTCTAATATCTCTGCTATTTGCTCGGCTGTAAATTTCATAAGGTGCAAAAATATAAAATTTCTTAGGATTGCGCTAATTTCATTTGCTTTGGATAGCAAACAAAGTGTTTAATCACGGGTTTGGTTAATGCTTGCAAATTTAATTGGTCGGATGCTTTTGCAATATCTTTTAATTCTCCATTTTTATTTAAAATCTTAATTGGCATTGACGGATTGTAAGCCTGATTTTGAATTTTCATTTGAAACACGAAATAACGAGCTTCACTATCCGATAAATTCATCGTCGATTTTAGTTCAGAAATTTTAGCATCAATATCCGCTTCAGAAAAATGTGCTTGTTGAATTTCAACTTTTAGTAAATTCCGATCAACTATCATTTTCGACAATAAAGAAAGTACTTTATCTGAACTATCGGTCCATTCTTTAATGGCAGACAGAATATCATAATCATCTAACTTAGAAAATATTTCTAATGTTTCATCTGTAAAGTTTTCTTTAGTAATCTTCGTGGTCAGAAAATAGGTCAATGCTTTGCTTGCAAACAAGCGTTCGCCTTTTTGAGATAATTCTTTTGCTCTTCTTAAAACATTTACCAACATGTTCTCTGCAGACAAACCTGTTTTATGCAAATACACTTGCCAATACATTAGTCTACGTGCAATTAGAAATTTCTCTACAGAATAAATTCCTTTTTGTTCGATCACCAATTCGTCATTTACAACATGAATCATTGCAATTAATCTTTCCGAGGAAATGTTCCCTTCGGCAACCCCTGTATAAAAGCTATCTCTTTTTAAATAATCCAACCGATCAATATCTAATTGACTGGAAATTAGTTGATTTAGAAATCTTCGATGATACTTTCCTTCGAAAACACGGATTGCCATTGTTAGTTGCCCGTTAAATTCTGTATTCAATTTCTCCATAAATTTCAAAGATATTTCTTCATGAGAAATACCATCAACAATACTATGTTCCAATGCATGAGAGAATGCTCCATGTCCAATATCATGTAATAATATGGCAATATATAAAGCATTTGCTTCCTCATTAGAAATATCAACTTCTTTGAAACGCAGAACGCGAACTGCTTTCTGCATTAAATGCAAACAACCAATTGCATGATGAAAACGGGTGTGATTTGCTCCAGGATAAACCATATTAGAAAATCCCATTTGTGAAACTCTTCGCAATCTTTGAAAATAAGGATGCTCTATGATATCGTATAATAATGAATTTGGAATATTGGTAAATCCGTAAATGGGATCGTTTAAAATTTTTAATTTATTTGATTTCAATGTTGTAATTCAGTTAATTCTATGGCAAAATACAAACAATAGTTCATAACTTTATTTAATTGGGAATATTTTATCATTTTAAAACAGAGAAACCTATAACAATTGAATACTTTTATCGTTAGAGTTTTAAATTGATAGCTTATGACAACGATACAGATTTTATGGGTAGATGATGAAATAGATTTATTAAAGCCACACATTCTATTTTTAGAGCGAAAAAACTATGAAGTAACCCGCTCTACAAACGGTGCAGATGCAATAGAATTAGTAGATCAAAAGAATTTTGATATTGTTTTTTTAGATGAAAACATGCCCGGACTTTCTGGATTAGCAACACTTTCTGAAATTAAAAAGAAACAACCGAACTTGCCGATTGTAATGATTACAAAAAGTGAAGAGGAATATATTATGGAAGAAGCAATTGGCTCTAAAATTGCAGACTATCTAATAAAACCTGTTAACCCCAATCAAATCTTACTTACTTTAAAGAAAAATTTAGACCATTCGCGGCTCATTTCTGAAAAAACAACTTCCAACTATCAGCAAGAATTTCAGAAAATTTCGATGGATTTGGCAATGGTAAATTCCTATGAAGATTGGATTAAGTTGTATAAAAAAATCGTTCATTGGGAATTAGAATTAGAAAACATTAGTGACTCTGGAATGTTGGGTATTTTAGAAAGTCAAAAACAGGAAGCCAATACACAGTTCTTTAAATTTATTAAAAAAAATTATGAAGATTTTTTTACTGCGCATGACAAACCTACTTTTTCACACACATTATTTAAAGATTATGTAGCACCCGAATTAAGTAAAGAACAAAGTGTTTTGTGGGTTATAGTTGATAATCTTCGCTATGATCAATACCGAGTCTTAGAACCAATAATTAACAATCATTACAAAAAAGAAGAAGAACATTCTTATTTCTCAATCCTACCAACAGCAACTCAATATGCAAGGAATGCCATTTTTTCTGGATTAATGCCTTTAGAAATGGAAAAAAAACATCCCGATTTATGGAAAAACGACATCAATGAAGGGAGCTTAAACCTCTATGAAAATGAGTTTTTAACAGCACAAATAAAACGCTTACGATTAGATATTAAACATGAATATTATAAAATTACTTCTTTAAAAAACGGAAAAGAATTAGCAGACAATTACAATGCTACTAAGCAAAACGATCTAACTGCTGTGGTCTATAATTTTGTAGACATGCTTTCCCACTCGAAAACAGAAATGGAAGTAATAAAAGAATTAGCTGGTGATGACAAAGCATATCGATCTTTAACCCTGAGTTGGTTTAAAAATTCGCCCTTATTTGAAATCATACAAAAAGCACAACTCTTGGGTCAGAAATTAATTATTACTACAGATCACGGAACCATAAACTGTAAGAACCCTTCCAAAGTAACGGGTGATAGAAACATCAATACCAATCTCCGTTTTAAAACAGGAAGGCACATTTCTTATGAAAAAAAAGACGTGTATGCAGTTCATAATCCGAAAGATATTTTCCTACCGACTGTTGCCATTAATAGTCCTTTTATTTTTGCAAAAGATGATTTATTTTTTACGTATCCAAACAACTTCAACCATTTTGTAAAATATTATAAAAACTCATATCAACATGGAGGAATTTCTTTGGAAGAAGTGATTATTCCGTTTGCCATTTATAGCCCTAAATAGCTTCTTATTTTCGAAATTCTATATTCATAAACTTTTCGAGATAAATGTCATTTTAAAACAAAAGCGGATCATTGGACACTATCAGTTTTAAAAATAGTTGTAAAAAATCAACACTCAGGTTTTAAAAGCTTATTAGGTTTCTTATTTTTGTAATATGAACAAGATGTATTCTTTAAACGATTTGGCTACCATTGCAAAAGAAGTGATTGCAATATCAAAACATAAAACCCTCTTATTTCATGGAGAAATGGGGGTTGGTAAAACTACATTGATAAAAGAAATCTGCAATATTTTGGGGGTTCAAGATAGGGTTTCCTCCCCTACTTTCTCGCTAGTAAATGAATACCATACAACAACAAATGAGATTGTTTTCCATTTTGATTTTTATAGAATTACAAATGAAGAGGAAGCTTTGGACATGGGTATTGAAGAATATTTATATCAAAATAAATGGTGTTTAATTGAATGGCCTGAAAACATAGAAAATTTACTACCTTTAGATGCAGTTCAAATTCATCTATCTGTTTTAGAAAATGGACAGCGTAACATTCAATTAACCTAAATTTTATGAGTTCATTTTCTCCCTTCAGTAAAGAAGAATTGTTGCCCCAGACAGAAATGTTAGAAATAAAAAAAAGAAAAGGATCTTTATTTATTGGATTGCCAAAAGAAACTCACTTAGGTGAAAAAAGGGTTTGTCTAACGCCTGATGCCGTAGCTGCTTTTACAGTTCATGGGCATCGAATCGTGGTTGAAACTGGAGCTGGAGATGGCGCAAACTATAGCGACAAACAATATTCAGATGCAGGAGCGAAAATTTCTTACAATACTGAAGAAGCTTTTAAATGTTCGATTATTTTAAAGGTAGCACCGCCAACAGAAGATGAAATTGAATATATTAATCCACAGGCAATTTTAATTTCTTCGTTACAATTAAAGACACAAAACAAACATTATTTCGAAAGTTTAGCAAAAAAAAGAATTACTGCAATTGCTTTTGATTATATCAAAGATGAAGAAGGAACCTATCCAATTGTAAAATCACTGAGTGAGATTGCAGGAACTGCTTCTGTTTTAATTGCTGGCGAATTGATGAGTGGTGTAAATAAAGGAAATGGATTACTTTTTGGAAATATTGGAGGGGTTCCCCCTACAAGTGTCGTCATCCTAGGTGCTGGTACTGTCGGAGAGTTTGCTGCAAGAACCGCTATTGGACTCGGGGCAAGAGTGAAAGTTTTTGATAATTCAATTAGCAAATTACGAAGATTGCAACAGTGCTTAAATACACCAATATATACTTCTACTGTACAGCCAAAATCACTCGCCAAAGCATTAATGCGATGTGATGTTGCCATTGGTGCAATTAGAGGAGAAAATAGATCTCCCATTATTGCCACAGAACCAATGATAGAAAGCATGAAGGAAGGAGCTGTTATTGTGGATGTTAGTATTGACAGAGGGGGGTGTTTTGAGACATCAAACATTACAACGCACAAAACACCAACATTTATCAAACATGGCGTTGTGCATTATTGTGTACCAAATATTCCTGCGCGTTATGCAAGAACTGCATCGGTTTCTATAAGCAACATTTTCACCCCTTATCTACTGAACATTGCAGAGGAAGGCGGATTTGAAAATACCGCTCGTTTCGACAAAAGCTTAAGAAATGGTTTGTATTTTTATCATGGAGTGCTTACCAATAGAACCGTGGCGGATTGGTTTGATCTTCCTTTTAGAGACATTAACTTGTTGATATCTTAAAAAAAATATCGTTTTTTTTTACTACCAAAAGCAATAAAAGGTAAGAAAACCGGTCCTAAAACACTAAGAAATAAGTTGTAAATTACTGTATAAAACAACTCCTTTTCCATAAATTTGCAACTCAATATTCAACGATGCTCGTAAAAAGAATTTTTTATTATTTAGTGGGATTATCTCTTGGTTCTATTGCCGTTTATTTCTTTTGGCAAAAGAAAAATGCTTCTTTTGACTATGGAATGGATGCTAGGACACTTAAGACAATTCGTATCAGAGAACGTTTGTTTTCTGAAGAAGCAAAACTTTCTATGCAACAACATCGTATTGACACCACAATGATTTCTACCATATTGTATTTAGGAGATGTTAACTTTAACAAAAGTAATCAATGGAAAAAGCCTTGTGGAGAATATTATATTACCGGAAGCGATGCATTAGAAAACATTCACTTATTGGTAAAACGTTGCGATTCTACTGCTACCATAGAAAAGATAATGATTCACTAACTTTTCTTATACCGATCGTTTAAACCTTCACCAGAAAGAATCATTGGTATAATTTTCTCGAGTCTTTTTGCTTTTGTTTCTGTTCTTTTTGCTGCTGCTATATACAATGCAAATTCATGCAGTTTGCTTTTAGAAAAACGATTAAACTCAACTTCTAGCTGCTTATCTATTGCCAACCGTTGCATCAATTCTAAAGGAATTATCAAGGGTTTCGTGTTTCTAGTAAACTTTACCTCATTCCCATTTTCTACGTGAGCCATTGCCTCTAGAACATATTCTTTAATCAATGGAAGGTCAATTTCATCAATCGAATAAAAGCGCCATTGCAGCATAGCTTTGGTTTTGCCTTCTTGTGCGTTGATGAATTTTTTTTGTTTATCTTTTAATAATACTCCTTGAAAAAACCACAAACCACAATACTTTTTGAAAGCAGCCAAACCTACTATATTTTTTCCTTTAAAAACATAAGTAGGTGCCCCTCATTTTATCGTTTCTTCAACAGGTAAGTCTATAAACACAGAACGCAAAAGCGCTAACTCCTGTTTCCAAGCTGCTTTCTTGTTTATATAAATCTCAATGGGCGTCATTTAATATTTGTTAAATTTTGACGATAATGGGCTTCAATCTTATCCACATTTTTAATGGTTGTTTTCAACCAATTAAAGTATAAAATTTGTTTTTCTTCGTCAGATAATTTCCAATCAACTTCTGAATTCCTCAATTTTGAAGTTACTTCTTGTAAAATAATAGCAGCAGCAACAGAGATATTTAAACTCTCTGTAAAACCTACCATTGGAATTTTTAAAAAACCATCTGCATTTTCCATTACTGTTTCAGAAACTCCTTCAGCCTCCGATCCAAAGACAAAGGCGGACTTTTTAGTAACATCAAAATCTTGCAATGCACAAGAATCATTGTGCGGTGTGGTGGCGATAATTTGATACCCTTTATCTTTTAAAGAAGCTAAGCAACTTGCCGTATTATCTCCATCATCGCGGTAACGATTGTAGCTAAGCCATTTTTGAGAACCTTTCGCGACGTGTCTCGAAATCTTATTGTTGTATTTATTCTCTATTGCATGCACATCTTGAATCCCAAAAATATCGCAGGTTCTTACCACAGCACTTGCATTATGAGGCTGAAAAATATCTTCCAAAACAACCGTAAAGTGTCGGGTTCTGTCTTCTAAGACTTTCTTAAATAACGATTTTCTCCTCTCCGTTAGATAACCTTCAAAATAAGCAAGTAGTTTTTGATCCATCATAAAAACAAACTTAAATATAAATATGCTTACTTTTAATTAAAAACAGCATTTTAAAACGACATCTCTAAAAATACCCTAATCATTGAAATCAATAATCGAGTAAACCCCCAATTTATTAATTAATAAAAAAAAATGACCCCATCATAACTTGAGCGGTCATTTATATGCAGTCGATTGTAAAAGAGGTTACGCCAATGTTACGCGTATTTTTTTCTTTTTCAAGCGTGTATTGTTTAATTTTTCAATCAAATCATTGACAATTGTTACAGGAACTGCAACAAATGCACAATCCTGTTTTAATTCGATGTTTCCTAATTGATCTTTAGTAATATTTCCCTGTTTAAAAAAGAGTCCAGCAATATCTCCTTTCGATATTTTATCTTTTCTACCACCGGAAATAAACAAAGTTTCCCAATACTGAGCTTTGCGGGGGCCTCTTTTAGAAATATCTTCAGTCTTCGATTTTTTAATAAAATCAGGCAAATTTTCTTTTTCCCATTTCAACACGTAAGCGGTTCCTTTTGCGTCAACTCTTGCAGTTCTACCATTTCTGTGCGTAAATTCTTCTTCAGCCTTAGGAAGCTCATAATGAATAATAAATTTCAATTCAGGAATATCGATCCCTCTAGCAGCTAAATCTGTTGCTATCAAAATTTGACTGGTTCCATTTCTAAACTTAATCAAAGAACGTTCTCGGTCTCTTTGTTCCATTCCACCAGAAAAACAGCTGTGTGATATTTTATTTTTATCCAAAAACTCACTTACTTTATTAATACTGTCTTTTAAATTACAAAAAATAATGCCGGGCTGATTTCCTAAATGCAAGATTAAATCTACTAAGGTTTCGGATTTGTTTTTAGTAGCGGCAACGACTGTTTTAACCTCCAATTTAGAAACTACTTTTTTCTTTAAATAATTAATGGTTCTAGCTTGATCTAATCTAACAAAATCAGGAATCTCAACTCCTTGTGTTGCAGATGTTAATATACGCTTATATAAAGTAGTTAATTGATTAATAATCCCCCTCATTTCATATTCAAAACCAACTTCTAATGACTTGTCAAATTCGTCTAAAACTAAGGTTTTAATATGGGTTTTAGAGAAACGTTCATTTGCAAAATGATCTGCAATTCTACCAGGTGTACCAATTAAAATAGCGGGTACATGTTTCAATTCAATTTTATCTTTAGACATTGGTCGACCTCCATACACAGCATTTACCTTAAAGCCAGACCCCATGTTACGAACCACTTGTTCAATCTGTATTGCCAACTCTCTTGAAGGTACTAAAATTAAGGCCTGCACCTCACTCGAATTTGGGTCTAGTGCTTCAATAACTGGCAATAAAAAAGCCAATGTCTTTCCTGTTCCTGTTGGAGATAGTAATATCGTATTGGTATTTGATGCGATTACAGAAATTGCTTCCTCTTGCATCGGATTCAATGCATGAATGTTTAATTTTGCTAAAATATCTTGTTGCTCTTTTATTCTATTTGCCATATATATATTACTATTATCCTGTTGCTACTTTTTTCGATTCACCACTCACTGTTCACTTTCTCTTTCACTACCAATCTATAGGAAAATAATCTTTTAAAAACTTCCCAGACCAGTGTTTTCCTGTATTAATACCATCAATTAAAGGATCCATCACCCTTGCAGCACCATCAACAATATCCAAAGGGGGCTGAAAATCATGTATTTCTACTTTCTTTTTAGACAATTCTGCAGGATCTTCATCCGTTACCCAACCTGTATCGACAGCATTCATATAAATTCCTTTTTTTGCAAAAGTTGCAGACGAGGTGTGCGTTAGCATATTTAAAGCCGCTTTAGCCATGTTTGTATGTGGGTGTCGGTCTACTTTTTTAAAGCGATGAAACTTCCCTTCCATTGCAGAAACATTGATAATGTGTTTCATTCCTGTGTTTTCTTTCATCATCAAATTAGACAAACGATTGCACAACACAAAAGGTGCAACTGCATTGACTAGCTGGACTTCCACCATTTCCGTAGTTTCAATTTCACCCAACTTTAAACGCCAACTATTGGTTTTTCTTAAATCTACCTGTTGTAAATCTGCATCCAACTTTCCTTCTGGAAATACTTCTTCCGTTTGTAGTGAATTGTCAAAACTATAAGGAATCTGAGACAGTGCTGCAGAATTTCTCAAACCGATACCCGGTTCAGGTCCGTGCCAAGTAACAGGCAAGACATTATTTTCACTTGTTTTAGAAGTACCAACACTTAAATCAGCAATTTCTTGCAAACATTCTGAATGATTGACAAGCAATGTTTGTGCTAATTTTGGTAATTCTGAGATTGCTAATTTTTCATTTTCCATTAAATGGAAATAAAAACCAGAAGGTCTTCTTACTGTTTGAGCGGCGTTATTTATTAAAATATCCAAGCGATCGTATTTCTGTTCTATATAATTACAGAAAATTTCTACACTAGGAATATGACGCAAATCTAGCCCATGAATGTGCAAACGATCACTCCAATCCTTATAATCTTCTTCCTTTGAAAAACGAATAGCAGAATCTGCAGGAAATCGAGTAGTAGCAATAACAGTTGCTCCTGATCGTAACAACATCAATGTAATATGATATCCTATTTTCAATCGCGAACCGGTAATCACCGCAACCTGATCTTGTAAATTGGTCGTTTGAAACCGTTTTGCATAATTTAAATCACCACATGAAATACACATCGTGTCATAAAAATGGTGTAATTTGGTAAATACCGTTTTACAAACATAACAGTTTCTTGGTGATTCTAATTCTGGAGTATCTTTTAAAAGACTCGCTGATGTCAATAATTTAGGTGCTACGAATAGCGCTGCTTCACGAGCAGATCGAATTCCTGTTGACTTTCTGGCATGAATATCCTTAGCAATCATTTTGCGTTTTGCCGCCTTTTTAGCATCTTTTCTACGACGCTGAAACTCATCACGATTTGGCCTTGACAATTCACCTGCTACTTTAAACAGTGCAACTCTTTGTGCTTCGGGCAATTCGAATAGTTGATTAGTATCCGCTAATAACTGCTGTATCGTATTGATACATTGGGCAATCTCTAGATTGCTAATTTGATCACTCATATGCATTAGAAACTAGTGTTTCTTTTTCTTTTTAGCAGTTTCAGTTTTAGGGGCATTTGAAGTTGCTTGTGCCAGATAATTTGCCAATACTTTCTCAATCAACTCCTCTTTCGTTAAATGATGAAAGACCGTTCTTACTTTTTTTCTAAATTCTTCCGAAATAGTTTTGTTCGGTTTGGTCTTAAATATTTTCTTAGCCCATAACAATCCATTATTTTCTTCAATGCTTTTTGCATCTGCTTTTTGAAATGTATGGAAGATAATGCCTAATTCTTTTTCAAAATCGGTAATATCTGGAGTTTCTTCTTCCTGTATAATTGTTAAAGAAAGTCCTTTTGCTCCTGCTCTGGCAGTACGTCCACTTCGATGCACATAAGCACCATAAGTATCCGGTAAATGATAATTGACTACATAAGCAATTTCTTTTACATCGATTCCACGAGCCGCCAAATCGGTAGCTACTAAAATATCAATATGCCCCTCTCTAAATTGCCCCATGATACGATCCCGAATTCCCTGTGTTAAACTTCCATGAAGTGCTCCGGAAGAGAATTTGTTAATCGCTAAATTTTTGGCCAACTTATTTACAGCAGCTTTTGTTTTACAGAAAATAATCCCTCTTTGACCTTCTTTCGAATTTAGGAAATGTAATAAAACCTCCAATTTCTCAATAGGCGCTACAACAACATATTGATGGTCGATGCCTTGATGTCCAGCTGTGTCCATATTTGCCGCTATCTCAACGACGTCATGGGACATGTAATTATTGATCAACTGCTTAATAGCACCTGGCATTGTTGCTGTAAATAAAAGTGTTCTTCTTTTCTTGGGAATTTCCTTGATAATGCTATCCAGTCCTTCTTTCAATGCACTGACCATTTCATCAGCTTCATCTAAAATAAAATGAGAAATATTTTTAATATTTATGGCATCACGCTGCACTAAATCGGCCAAACGACCTGGGGTTGCAACAACAATATGTGTGGTCTTTTTTAAACGTTCTATTTGAGGTTTTATCGGAATTCCTCCGCAAATAACGGCAATGGAGATCTCTGGACTATTTACAGCAAAGGATTCTAAATTACTATGTATTTGTTGACCTAGCTCTCTTGTTGGAGCCAAAACAATTGCTTGAATTACGTCTTTTGTTGTATCTATTAATTGTAGTAACGGTAAGCCAAAAGCAGCCGTTTTCCCAGTTCCTGTTTTTGCCAATGCAACAACATCTTCTGTTTGAGACAAGATTACTGGAATTACTTTTTCTTGAATATCTGTAGGTACGGATATCTGAAGCGATGATAGGCTTTGTTGAATTTCTGAGTTAATTCCTAAATCGGAAAAACGGTTTGACATAAAAAATGTTTTAAGCAAAGATAGTTACACTTTTAAAGAGAAAAGTGTGCGGAATGATATATTATTCTAAGATAGCGGAAATAAAAAAGACCCATCAATAATGATGGGTCTTTTTAAAAACTTTAAGTATATATTTAGATAACCTTTACGTTAACTGCATTTAATCCTTTGTTTCCTTCTTGTAAATCAAATTCTACTTCATCACCTTCATTAATCTCATCGATTAATCCAGAAATGTGTACGAAATGATCTTTTTCAACTCCTTCTTCAGTGATAAATCCAAATCCTTTAGATTCATTGAAAAACTTTACGGTTCCTTTGTTCATTATATTATAATTAAATTATTAAGTAGCAAATGTATAACATATTTTAACACTAAGCCCTTTTTAAACTTTTTATTTTTAGTTTTTCTTTTTTTATAAAAAAACTACAAACAATACAGATTTTGCTGTTACAGGAATTTACCTTACCTATCTTCTTATACTCTTAAAAAAACTCCTCAAGAGAATCGGAACTTATAAACGTTTTCGAGAAGTTATAAAATAGACACCCGTTAATAATACAACAGATGCAATAATTGATTGGGTTGATAGCTGCTCGTCCAAAACATACCAACCTAAAATCATCGCTACGATTGGGTTTACATATGCAGAAGTGGCAACTTTTTCTGGAGAAACATTTTTTAGAAGAAAGTTAAAAGAAGTAAATGCAACAATTCCTCCAAATAAAATCAATCCAACAACAGACAATTGAGCCTCAAAACTCCAATTTGTTGGCAATAGCCAAGTCTCTTGCAATCCAAAACTTATGGTTAATAGCAATACTCCAGCACTAATCATTTGATATCCAGTACTCACAAAAAAGTTTTTGGGTAAATCGGCTTTTGACACAAAAATACTCCCGTAACTCCAGCTAAGCACACAAGTAAACATCACAAAAATGGCTAAAAGACTCCCCTCTTTTGTTGATATTCCTTGTTGGCTGACTAACAAATACATTCCTATCATTCCTAAAACAACTCCAATAATGGACTTTACTTGCATTTTTTTACCGTCAATCAAACGCATTAAAATTAATACAAACAAAGGTTGTGTAGAAGCCAACAGTGCTGCAAAACTACTATCGATATAATTTAAAGCCCATACGAAAACACCGTTTCCGTATACTAGAAAAAGAAATCCGGCAATCGTGGCATTTAAAAATTGTTTTTTTGAGATTTGTAAAGGCTTTTTTAAAATTTTTGCAATCAGCAAAATTAAAACCCCAGCGATTAAAAAACGCAAAGCAGCTAAGGAAAAAGCAGGAATTTCAGTGACTGCTATTTTATTTAGCAAATAAGTAGAACCCCAGATTCCATAAATAGAGAAAAAAGCGAGTATTATTAATATTTTATTTTTATCCCGTTTCAAAATATTGTTTTAGGCCGGCGAAATTAACCATTTAATTTGAATAAACATTTAGGACTTCTATTTCAATTGGAATAAAAAAAGCAAAAAAAAAAACTCTACCAATAATGGTAGAGTTTTATAAGTTAATATGCTGAAAATTATATTTTAGTAACTTTTACTGCGTTCATTCCTCGCATTCCTCTTTCCAATTCGAAAGATACTTTGTCGTTTTCTACAATGGTGTCTATTAAGCCACTTACGTGTGTAAAATATTTTTCATTGTTCATGGAATCGATGATAAAACCAAAACCTTTAGAAGAATCAAAGAAAGAGACTTTTCCTTTTCTTACAGGATCTTCTTCTGGTAAATCTTCTTTTTTAGGAACTGAAACAGCGATGTCTTCTAATTCTATTTCTACTTTTAAATCTGGATCCGGTGGCGTATCTGTTAAATTACCATTATGATCAACATAAGCAAACTGGATACCTGTTGACCCATTTTCTTCCCTTTCCGCTTTTCTTGCGTCCATTTTCTTTTGCTTATCCTGACGCTTTTTTAAACGTTTCTTTTCCTTTTCACTCTTACTAAATGTCTGTTGCGATTTTGCCATTAACTAAATAAATATTTTTTAAAGATTGATATGTTAAAGATAAAATACTTTACTTATGATTTAAATATCGAACAAATTTAAAGGAGTCGTGTATTCTTTCTTACTAAGCAAAGGTAATATTTTTTACTGATTTACCGAAGTACATCACAAAAAAACAATTGAGAACCACTTTTCTGATTTATAAAACTATATGGACTAATGGGACTTATTTATCTGTAGCAGTTTCTCTCCCTTAGGATTGAAAGTATTAGATAGATCTTCTTTGATAGTTCAGTTAATTTAATAAATTTACAACAGATTTTAAAAAATGATTAAAAAGTACCTTTTACTATTCTTTTTCTTAATCTTAGTGATGATTCCTACCACGCTAAATGCACAGCATTCAATCGCTAGAGAATGGAATGAACAACTTTTAGAAGCGATAAGAAAAGATTTTGCACGCCCTACCGTTCATGCCAGAAACTTGTTTCATTCCTCTGTACTAATGTATGATGCATGGGCGATTTTCAACAATACAGCACAACCTATTTTTTTAGGTACCACTTTTGGTGATTATTACACAGAATACGCTCCTTTAGCGATTCCTATTGATAAAAATGAGGCCAGCAAAGAAATAATGAGTTATGCTGTTTTTAGACTATTAATGCATCGTTTTGCTAATTCTCCAAACGCGATGGAGACCTTGGCATCCTTAGAAACCTTTTTTGCTTCTTTAGGATACGACAAGAATAACACCTCTTTGGATTATAGCGATGGGTCGTATGCGGCACTTGGCAATTATATGGCCAGTAAAATGATCAGTTTTGGTTTTCAAGATGGAGCAAACGAAGAAAACGCATATGAAAATCAATTTTATGAGCCTGTAAATAACCCTTTAGCATTGGAGCTGTATGAAAACAATGATGCTATTGATCCAAACAGATGGCAGCCTTTAGCTTTCGATGTGTTTATCGATCAATCTGGAAATCCATTCCCTTTAAATACACCCGACTTTTTAAGTCCAGAATGGGGAGAAGTCACCCCTTTTGCATTGCAAAGTGCAGATTTAGAAATTCTAAATAATGATTTTGATTCGTTTGTCTATAACAATCCAGGAGCCCCTGCTTATATTCAAGAGTCGAATGAAAACGGTATTGAAGATCCCTACAAATGGCATTTCTCCTTGGTAATTTCTTGGTCTGCACAATTAGATCCTACAGATGATGAAATCATCAATATTTCTCCAAATACGATTGGGAATGTTGCCATGAGTGATTTTCCATCAACCTTTGATGAATACAAAAACTTTTATAATTTTGAAAATGGAGGAGACATTGGCGTAGGGCATCAAAAAAATCCGATTACTGATGAAGCATATGAGGATAACTTTGTAAAAAGAGCTGATTATGCGAGAGTTTTAGCTGAATTTTGGGCCGATGGACCCGACTCTGAAACACCTCCAGGGCATTGGTTTACGATTTTAAACTATGTGAGTGATCACCCGCTTTCCAAAAAAACATTTGGAAACTCTTCAAGAGCGCTTCAAGCATTAGAATGGGATGTAAAAAGCTATTTAACGCTAAGCGGTGCCATGCATGATGTTGCAATTAACATTTGGGGAGTTAAAGGATATTATGATTATATACGTCCTGTTTCTGCGATAAGATACATGGCCTCTAAAGGACAAAGTTCAGACATGATGTTGCCAAATTACGATCCACACGGTTTGCCATTAATAGAGGATTTAATAGCAGTCATTACGGAAGGTGATGCCTTAGCAGGCAGCAACAATCAACATCTTGGAAAAATAAAAGTAAAATCATGGAAAGGACCTGATTTTATAAACGATCCGGAGATGGATATTGCAGGTGTCGATTGGATTTTAGGAACCCGTTGGTGGCCTTATCAACGTCCCTCTTTTGTCACCCCTCCTTTTGCAGGATATCTTTCTGGTCATTCTGCCTTTTCAAGAGCAGCTTCTGAAGTGTTAACTTTAATTACAAATGATGCTTTCTTTCCAGGCGGTATCGGTGTCTTTGATGTTGCTCAGAATGATTTCCTCGTATTTGAACAAGGACCTACGGAAAGTTTCTCTTTGCAATGGGCCACCTACAGGGATGCTTCAGATCAAACGAGTCTATCAAGAATATGGGGCGGAATTCATCCTCCAATAGACGATATAAGAGGGCGAATTATCGGAGATAAAATTGGAAAAGAAGCCTTTAATTTTGCTAGCACTTTTTTTAGTACCAGCTTAAATGTTCAAAATGAAACCAATAGTCTTGACATCAAAATTACTCCAAACCCAATTGTAGAAAAACTTTTTATAACTACTACAATCTCTAATTTAAGTCGCATCGACATCTATAATGTACTTGGAGTTAAAGTGTTCTCTGAGGAGATTAATACTAACAATGCTATAAATATTTCCAACTTAAAAACAGGCGTTTACTTTGTAAAAATAAACTCGAGCAATGAGAAGTTGTATTTTATAAAAAAAATTATAAAGTCAAACTAAACAAAATAAACACCCCTTTAAATTACTATTTTAATCACCATCCTCTAGAGAGAAAAAAGCATTCACTGGAATTTTAAATAGTGTAGATAGTTTTAATGCTAAAACTGTAGACGGTACATATCGATTCTTTTCAATTGAGTTGATTGTTTGACGTGAAACCCCAATTTTTTTCGCCAAATCTTCTTGAGTTAAATCTAAAATTGCACGTTGTACTTTTAAAGTGTTCCTCATTTTTTTAATGCTGTTTTTTTAATTTCCAAAAGAATAATAATTGCACAATTAGCATAAAAAATAAGACTTGAAAATAATTAAAGCTCTCATATTCATTGTCTTGTTGTAGTACATAAGAAACAGCAAAGTTTACAATCGGTTGCACCAGCGCATATACAATTGCCAAAATAAATGCCAATCGATAGGATTGTGATCTTAAGCTGTCAATATATTCATCTTCAATTTTCTCTTTTGATACAGAGATCAATAACAATCCAATTAATAAGATTCCATGTAAAAAAGGTTTCAACCATTCAGGATTGTCAATGTATTTGATTGCAATCAACAACACAAAACTAGCAATAGTAACTATAAAACCTACTTTTTTATAGTGCATTCCGAGTTGAAATTTATTCATTTTTTCAAGTTGAATTCTTTCTCTTTAACATATTTTAGACTTTTTCATAATGTTTTTATTTTTTTATTAAAACAAATATAATACATATTAACAAATAAACTACACATAATGACAAATAAACTTTACTTTTAGATTATTAACTTATTTTTATTACATTTATAATATCAATCATTAAAAAACTTAAATTATGCAAGAATCAAAAAAACCAAATGTTGGCTTTTGGGTCATCAGTTCAATTGCACTTATATGGAACCTCATGGGAGTCATCAATTACATTGCTCAGGCGTATATGACTGAGGATATGAAAGCAACAATCTCTGCAGCACAAAGGGAATATATCGAAAATGTTCCCGTTTGGGCAACAGCCGCTTTCGCCACCGCAGTATTTGCAGGATCTTTTGGATGTTTATCTTTATTATTAAGAAAAAAAATAGCAAAGCTCCTCCTCCTCATTTCACTATTAGGAGTTGTAGTACAAATGTCTCACGGATTTATGAGCGACATTGAGGATGTATATGGCCCTGGCGGAATTGCAATGCCAATAATGATTATTGGATTATCGGTCTTCTTAGTGTGGTATTCTCGATTTGTTGATACTAAAGGATGGCTTTCCTAAAAGAAACATTTTCAAAAAAAGCTGCCAACGGCAGCTTTTTTTTATTCAAAGAGTGCAGCAATAAATTCTGCCACACATGCTGGTTTTTCTTGTCCTTTGATTTCAATGGTACAGTTGAAAGTTACTTTCACTCCGTTATCGCCAAGGTTGACAATTTCTTTGACAGAAGTTAACATTCTTAATTCACTATTTACGGGTACTGGATTTGGAAAACGCACTTTGTTCATTCCGTAGTTTAAACCCATAGTTACACTCTCAATTTTAAATGCATTTTCGAGCATTTTAGAAATCATGGCCACAGACATAAATCCATGTGCTACGGTGCTTTTAAAAGGGCTTTCTTTTGCCGCTCTTTCTTCATCAATATGAATCCATTGCTTGTCTAAAGTCGCATTTGCAAAATCATTGATCATTTGCTGGGTAATCGTGTACCATTCGCCATCTGGCAATGGTTTCCCTAAAGACGCTTTAAAAGCATCAATATTTTTAAAAATTTGAGTTTCCATCGTATAATTTTTTTAGAGATTAAATCATCTTTTACTTTGGGTAATTCTGAATGAAACTCATTATTACTTTTCTACTTCCTTAAATTTTATGTTCAGTTCTTTTTGTATTTCATGAATTCGTTCCAATTCACTTGGCAAAATAAAAGCAATAGAATTTCCAGTCTTTCCAGCTCTTGCTGTTCTTCCACTTCGATGTGTATAGTATTCTAATTGTTCTGGTAATTGATGATGAATGATAAATTCCAAACCTCTTACATCGATACCTCTTGCAGAAACGTCTGTAGAAACTAAATATTGTAAACTCTCATTTTTGAAAGCTCGCATTGCTTTTTCTCGATCTCTCTGTTGCATATCCCCTTCCAAAGCACCTACAGAAAAGCCTTCTTCTTTTAGTTGATGACACAAATTCTGAACACCTAATTTGGTTCTACAAAAAATGATTCCTCTTTCAGTTCCTCGTTTTTCGATATATGAAATGATATCTTTGGTTTTTTGTTTGATCGTAGTTTTCACAAACTGATGCTTGATATTTTCATTGACCAAAGCATTTTTATTCACCTCAATTCTTGGAGCATTCGCATCCATATAGGTTTTAATAATTCGCTGAATTCCCTCTGGCATAGTTGCAGAAAATAACCACGTATTTCTTTCTCCGGTTGTGAATTTTAAAATTCGGTTTAAATCCTGTTTAAAACCCATAGACAACATTTCATCAGCTTCATCTAATACCAATGTATGAATGTTGCTAATGTCGATATCTCCACGCTCGATTAAATCTACCAATCGCCCAGGAGTAGCTACTACAACATGCGTTGTTCTTTTTAATTTTTTAATCTGAATATCTATTTTTTCTCCACCATAAACCGCTTCTAAAAAAATTTTATCATCCGCATACTTTGTATACTTAAAAAGTTGTTTTTTTATTTGCTGCACCAACTCTCTTGTTGGTGATAAAATCAATGCTTCAATTTCATCTTTCGTCGCATCAACTTTTTGTAAAATAGGCAAACCAAATGCTGCTGTTTTCCCAGTACCTGTCTGAGCCAAACCAACAAAATCTGTTTGTGATTTCAATAAAATTGGAATTGCCTTTTCTTGAATTTCTGACGGAACTTTAATTCCGAGTTCATTCAATCCTTGAATATAATCTTTTCGAATTCCTAGTGCGGTAAATGTTGACATAATTGCGGTTTCTAATATAGAAGGGCAAAGATACTTTTATTTAAAAGGTTCTAATACTTTTAATACGTTTTCTCTAATTCTGGTTGGCTTATAGGTTTTGGCGTCCAGCATTCCATAAATGGTTTTTGCTTTTACTAGTACCTTCTCATTGGTAGAAAATTCAAAATACCGTTCCGATTTAAAACCCTTTGTATCTCCAATCCATGTTTTAGAAATAACCAAATCGTTTAAAACAGCTTGTCCAACATAGTCAATCTCATGTCTTAAAACTACCCAAATATAGTCTAGAAAGGGAGAATTCGATGTTAAAGCAACCCAATGCTGATGGGAGATTTCATCCATCCATTTCACATAAACAGCATTGTTAACATGGTTCAAATCGTCAATATCGGCTACGTTTACAATGCGTTTTAGTTGAAAAGTTTCGCTCATCGGTCTATTTTCAACAAACTTATAAAATTTTAATGCATCCATAACAATTATTGATGTATCAATTACACAATTAGTTATTAAAGTAGCATCTTTGCATTTCAAGAGAATTATGACAAAACTAGCAGGAGAATTAGGAACAGAAAAGATAAGTAGATTATTGATAAAACAAGCAGTTCCTGCATCTATAGGAATACTTGTAATGTCTTTAAACATGATTGTTGATACCATTTTCGTCGGACAATGGATTGGTGTTTTGGCCATCGCAGCAATTACAGTTGTTTTACCAATTGCTTTTATGATTTCTTCTATTGGAATGGGAATTGGTATTGGAGGAAGCTCCATCATATCTAGAGCTTTGGGAAATGAAAATTCCGAAAAAGCATTGCTTACATTTGGAAATCAAATTAGTCTAACTACCATTTTGGCGCTTCTTTTTGTGGTATTGGGCAATATCTACAGTACAGAAATTTTAACCCTTTTTGGTGCTAAAGGAGCGATTTTAGATCCAGCACAAGCCTATTTTGATGTCATTATATTTGGTGTTCCTTTTTTAACCTTTGCCATGATGGGAAACCCCGTGATTAGAGCAGTTGGAAAACCAAAGTTCGCCATGTATGCCATGCTGATTCCTGCAGTTGTCAATATTGCATTGGACATTCTCTTTATAAAATACATGCACCTTGGGATGTACGGCGCTGGATTAGCTACTGCTATTGCCTACGCAAGTTGTGGATTGTTTATTCTCTATTTCTTTATTTCGAATAAAAGTGAATTAAAAATTATCCCTAAAAACTTTGGGTTGGATTTTTCTATTGTAAATGAAATTGTAAGATTAGGAGGCGTTTCCATTGCAAGACAAGGGACTATCAGTATTTTAATGATCGTGTTAAACTATTCTTTGTATAAGTATGGCGGTGAAATTTCGATATCTATTTTTGGAATCATCAACCGCGTGATGATGTTTGCACTGTTTCCAATCATGGGAATAACACAAGGTTTTTTACCAATTGCTGGCTATAATTATGGTGCCAAAAAATACGATCGTGTAAAAGAAACCATCCAAAAAGCAATTGTTTATGGCTGTGTCGTTGCAGGATTTATTTATATCATGATAGTGCTCTTTGCAAAAGAAATTATTAGTGTTTTTTCAACCGATGCAACTCTATTGGCAGAAACACCTAGGGCCATGCTTTTGGTTTTCTTAGCCTCCCCAGTTATTGCCATACAACTCATTGGCTCTGCTTATTTTCAAGCAGCAGGAAAAGCTTTGCCTGCATTGTTTTTAACTCTACTAAAGCAAGGTGTCTTTTTAATTCCGTTGGCCTATATTTTACCCATGTATTTCGGGGTAGATGGTGTTTGGTATTCCTTCGCCATTGGAGATGTTTTAGCAACCATTATCACCTACATTGTAGTAAGAAGAGAAATAAAAAAAAACTTACAATAGGTTTCTAAAGAATACTTTCTCCGTTTAAATTGGTTGTTAAAAGATCACTAAATAGATTGAAAAAAGGACGCAATGCTTTGTAACTCTTTGTAACTTCTTCGATGAAGTTTTCAGATAAAACTTCAGCATCCGTAAAATTTCGAGAGGCGATAAAACCTTTTTTACGCAATAAATCGATGTCTTTATGCGCTTTATCAAAGCCTCTAGGGGCCGTTTTTAGTTCACTAAAACTTTCGAATTTCCCACCAAAGTAGAGTTGATACTCTTTGTCGGCTAAAATTGCTCTAATTTCAGAGGCATCCAGTTCAATTTCTTTGCGAATTCTTAATAAATCGTCCTTACTTGGCTCCCAAAAACCACCTGCTAAAAAAGATTCTCCTGGGCGGATTCGTAAAAAATAGCCTCCTCGTAATTCCTTCCCCAACCTTGAATACGAATTCGCAAAATGCGCTTTGTAAGGAGTCTTATCATGGGAAAAACGCACATCTCTATAAATACGCATCATTTTAGATTTCTCAATTTCATCATGCAATTGTAATTGCTCATGAATGGCTGCAAAAACTCCTTTTGCATTTTTTTGCGCCTCTAGGTACTTCGGTTTAGTTTCTGAAAACCAATCTCGATTATTGTTTTTTTGGAGGTCTTTTAAATATTGAAGTGTTGATTTTTCGAATTGCATCATAGAAATTTTAAAAGTGAAATTTACGAAAAGAAAATGAAAATCGTTTTGTAATTTCGAAGATCAATGCAACAAAAAACAAAAGACATCCAAAATCATTTTGAAGGTTTTCTAGAAACTCCGTCTTTATGGACTGGAAACGCGGTTTATAATTTAAAACAGTTTCAAATTGACCAAAAATCAATCTCTTTAAACAAAGAAATTGACGGGAAATTAAGACTTGGAAAGTATATCGAACGTTTTGTTTCCTACCAACTTAGTCAACACGAACAGCTTAAAATTATTTCAGAAAACATTCAAATTCAGAAAGACAAGATTACATTAGGAGAATTAGACTGTATTCTTTTGAAAGAACAGAAGCCCATTCACTTAGAAGTTATTTATAAGTTCTACCTCTATGACGTTTCGGTTGGAACTGATGAAATAGCACATTTTATTGGTCCAAATAGGAAAGATTCCTTGGTGTCTAAATTAGAAAAGCTTAAAGAAAAACAGTTGCCCCTTCTCTATTCCAAAGAATGTCAAAAATATTTAGAAACAGTTGCTTTAAATCCTAATGACATTGAACAACAAGTCTATTTTAAAGCGCAGTTATTTGTACCACTCTCAAACAAAAACATTCAGTTAAAGCAGTTAAATTCAGCCTGTATTGCTGGTTTTTACATCAATTTAAAAGCATTGCAACAATTTAAAGAGAGTAGCTTTTACATTCCCAATAAAAAAGATTGGCTGACCGTACCGCATCCAAATGTTGCTTGGCAATCTATTACATCCTTTACAGAAGATTGCGCTGTAATTAGTCAAAGAAATTTTTCACCAATGTGTTGGATAAAGCATAAAAACGGTTGTATTGAAAAATTTTTCTTAGTGTGGTGGTAAGATCTATTTTTACTTCTGCCTATTTTTCAACTCCGTTTCAATATCTTGTAATGTAAATCCTTTTGCTTGTAGGAGCATTAAATAATGAAACAACAAATCTGCAGATTCGTATAAAAACAATTCATCATTACTGTCCATGGCTTCTATGACCACTTCTACAGCTTCTTCACCTACTTTCTGTGCAACTTTATTAATCCCTTTTGCAAACAAACTTGCAACATATGATTTTTCAATATCCTTATTCGCAACTCTTTCAGCAATGGTGGTTTCTAACGAAGAAAAGAACCCATAATTTGGCTTATTTTCTTCGTTCCAACAGGTAGCAGACCCTTTGTGACAAGTAGGCCCATTCGGTGACACTTGAATCAATAAGCTGTCATTATCACAATCTAACTTAAGATCGACCAAATGCAATACATTACCACTTTCTTCTCCTTTGGTCCACAGGCGTTTTTTGGTTCTGCTAAAAAAAGTAACCAACTTGGTTTCTTGAGTTTTAACCAATGCTTCCTCGTTCATATATCCCAACATGAGCACATTTTTTGTAGTTGCATCTTGAATGATTGCAGGGACTAAACCGTCGCTATTTTTATTGAAATCGATATTCATAATTTTATTTTTTTGAATTTGTAATTCCTAATTATAACCTAATTGGAATTTTATTTTCTCTTAATTGAGTCTTTAAATCCATAATTGCAATTTCCCCAAAGTGAAAAACACTTGCCGCCAAAGCGGCATCCGACTTACCGATTGTAAAGGTGTCTATAAAATGCTGCACGGTTCCAGCACCTCCTGAAGCAATAATTGGGATGTTTAACGTCGAAGACAGTTTTGCCAAGGCTTCATTAGCAAAACCTGCTTTTGTACCATCGTTGTTCATCGAAGTAAATAAAATTTCTCCGGCACCACGTTTTTCTACTTCTTTTGCCCACTCAAATAAGTTGAGTTCTGTGGGAATAGTTCCTCCTGCCAAATGGACCATCCATTGGCCATCTATTCGTTTTGCATCGATCGCAACAACCACACACTGACTTCCAAACTTGCCTGACAATTCATTAATCAATTCAGGTCTTTTAATTGCGGATGAATTGATAGATACCTTATCGGCTCCACAATTTAACAAAGCGGTTACATCGGCTATCGTAGAGATTCCGCCTCCAACAGTAAACGGTATGTTTACTTGTTCTGCTACTTTTAAAACCATTTCTAACATGGTTTTCCTGCCTTCTAAAGTTGCCGAAATGTCTAAAAAAACCAATTCATCTGCACCTAATTCTGCATACTGTTTTGCCAAGATTACTGGATCGCCAGCATCAATTAGATTCACGAAATTGACTCCCTTTACCGTTCTTCCATTTTTAATATCCAAACATGGAATGATTCTTTTTGTTAACATTTTATGAGTTGATTATAAAATTTTCTAATTGTTTTAAACTGATTTTATGCTCATAAATCGCTTTTCCGATGATCACTCCTTCACAGCCCATATTGGCCAATCTTGGCAACTCATCAAAAGCTGAAATTCCACCCGAAGCAATCAGTTTTAGGTTTTCTGATTTTGATAAAATTTCTTGGTACATCTCAAAACTGGGTCCTTCTAGCATCCCGTCCTTAGAGATATCGGTGCAAATAACATAGGTAATTCCTTTTTTTTGATACCCATTTATAAAAGGGATCAACTCTAAATTACTTTCTTCCTGCCAGCCGTTTGTAGCAATTTTTCCTCCTGATGCATGTGGATAAAAATCGGCGCCTAAAATAATTTTCTCAGCTCCAAACTTCGAAATCCAGCGTTCAAAAGTCACAGTGTTTTTTACAGCAATACTCCCTCCTGTTATTTGATTGGCTCCTGAATTAAAAGCGATCTCTAAATCTTTATCAGATTTTAAGCCTCCACCAAAATCAATTTTCAATTGGGTCTTAGAAGCAATTTGTTCTAATACTTTGTAATTAACAATCTGACTTGCTTTTGCGCCGTCTAAATCAACAACATGCAAGTATTCGATGCCTGTTGCTTCAAATTCTTTTGCAACTTCTAAAGGGTGCTCGTTATATATTTTCTTCGTAGCATAGTCTCCTTTGGTTAAACGAACGCACTTTCCGTCTATGATATCGATGGCGGGTATGATTCTCATTGCTTATAAATTTAAAAAATTTTGTAAAATTCTTGAACCGATAATTCCACTCTTCTCTGGGTGAAACTGCACTCCATAAAAATTATTTTTTTGCAAAGCAGCGGCATATTCAATTCCATAATCTGTAGATGCAATTCCTTCCATACATTTTTCTGCATAGAAACTATGCACCAAATACATAAATTCGTTTTCTTTTATGCCTTTAAATAAATCGGATTTTAAACTTGAAATGGTATTCCATCCCATTTGTGGTACTTTTAACGCATTCGAAAAACGTTTTACCGCCACATTAAAAATACCCAATCCTCTAGTGTTTCCTTCTTCAGAAGAATTGCACATCAATTGCATTCCCAAACAAATTCCTAAAACTGGTTGTTTTAATGTAGGAATAATTTTGTCCAAACCACTTTCTTCTAACATGTTCATGGCAGCACTTGCCGCACCAACCCCTGGGAAAATAATTTTATCTGCGGTTCTGATTTCATTAAGATCATTTGATAATACTGCATCCACTCCCAAACGCTTAAAAGCAAATTGAATGCTTTTAATGTTTCCTGCTCCATAATCAATGATAATGACTTTCATAATTTGTTTTATGTATTAAAAAATTGGTTAAAGCATTCCTTTAGTAGAGGGTAAAAACATCTTGTTTGCATCTCTTTTTACTGCTATTTTCATTGCTTTGGCAAATGCTTTAAAAATTCCTTCGATCTTATGGTGTTCGTTAGTGCCTTCTGCTTTTATATTAAGGTTGCATTTTGCGCCATCTGTAAATGATTTAAATAAATGAAAAAACATTTCTGTAGGCATATCTCCAATTTTTTCACGCTTAAAATCGGCATCCCATTCTAGCCAGTTTCTACCCCCAAAATCAACAGCAACCTGTGCCAAACAATCATCCATTGGCAAACAAAAACCATATCTTTCAATACCAAGTTTGTTGCCCAGCGCTTTGTTGAATAATTCTCCAAAGGCAATCATCGTATCCTCTATGGTGTGATGCTCATCTACTTCCAAGTCCCCTTTTACCTGAATCGTTAAATCCATTGCACCATGACGCCCAATTTGATCTAACATATGATCGAAAAAAGACAATCCAGTGTGAATTTTATTTTTACCAGAACCGTCTAAATTCAGTTTGATATAAATCTGCGTTTCATTGGTATTTCTTGTAATTTCTGAAACCCGGTCTTCCAGTTTTAAAAATTCATAAATTTTAGCCCAATCAGTAGTTTTAATAGTAATACAGTCTAAAATTTCTTGTTGAGTTGTTTCTATTTCATCAATCCCTAAGGCTGGATTTTCTGATAAATAAATCCCTTTTGCACCCAAGTTTTTTGCCAACTCCATATCTGTTATTCGATCTCCCAGTACAAATGAATTTTCTAGATCATAGGCCTCCGAAAAGTATTTTGTCAACAATCCAGTTCTCGGTTTTCGTGTATTTGCATTTTCATGAGGAAACGTTTTATCAATCAATACCTCAGAAAAAACAACGCCTTCTTTTTCAAAAGCAGTTATAATTTTGTTTTGAGCGGGCCAAAAGGTGTTTTCAGGAAATGAAGCTGTACCCAAACCATCTTGATTTGTAATCATCACCAATTCATAATCCAATTCTAAAGCAATTTTTGCCATGTATTGAAACACCTTTGGATAGTATTCTAACTTTTCTAAACTATCTAATTGATAATCAACTGGCGGCTCTAAAACCAAGGTTCCATCTCTATCTATAAATAATACTTTCTTCATTTAAATTTCTTTTAAAACTTGAATTAAACGGCTATTTTCCAAACGAGTACCAACTGTTAAACGCAAACAATTTTCACACAAAGGCTGTGATGTTCTATTTCGAATTACAATGCCTTTTGTAATTAATTGATCATAGCGTTTGGTGGCATTGTCAACCTTAATTAGCACAAAATTACATGCTGAAGGATAAATTTCTTGAACATAATTTATCGTTTTTAAATTTGAAACTAAATAGGCTCTCTCTTCTTTGATTTTTACAATTTCTTGCACCACTTCATCGGATTGCAACAATCGCTCAATGGCTCTTTGCTGCGACAATTCGTTGATATTATAAGGTGGTTTTATAGTGTTTAAAATTGCGATTATTTGTTGAGAAGCATAACAAACACCTAAACGAATTCCTGCCAGTCCATAGGCTTTTGAGAGTGTTTGTGTGATCACTAAATTAGGGTATTTCTTTAATTTTTCTAACCAACTTTTTTCATCAGAAAAGTCGATATACGCTTCATCGATCACCACCAGGCCTCTAAACCTTAATAACAACGCTTCTATTGTTTCGATTGAAAAACTATTTCCTGTGGGGTTATTGGGTGAGCATAAAAACAAAATTTTACTCTGTGCATCTACTGCTTTTAAAATTGAATCAACACGGGGTTGGAAGTTGTCGGATAATAAAACAGTTCTATTTTCAATGGCATTGATACTTGCCAATACAGCATACATTCCATAGGTTGGTGGCAATGTAATAACGTTATCTACATTCGGTTCACAAAATGCTCTAAAAAGTAAATCGAGTACTTCATCAGAGCCATTTCCTAAAAGAATATTTCCTGTCTCTACATTTTTCATTTCTGACAACAACGTTTTTACTGCATGTTGCTGTGGATCTGGATACCGGTTTACACCATTTTCAAACGGGTTTTCATTGGCATCTAAAAAAATCACCTCTTTTGTAGTAGCATCTTTGTATTCATCTCTAGCCGAAGAATACGATTTTAGCTCCTTAATATTCGCTCTTACAAGAGAATTTATGTTGAAATCTGTAATCATTGTAAATCGTTTAATCGAACTGTAACCGCGTTTTTATGTGCTTGCAATCCTTCTGCTGCTGCCATTACTTCAATGGTGTTCCCAATATTTAAAATTCCTTCTTCGGTGATTTCCTGAAAGGTGATGCTTTTTAAAAAGCTGTCTAAATTCACACCAGAATAGGCTTTTGAAAAACCATTTGTGGGCAGTGTATGGTTAGTTCCCGAAGCATAATCTCCAGCACTTTCTGGGGTATAATTGCCAATAAAAACGGACCCTACATTTTCAATATTATCAAGATAATAATCATTATTATTCGTACAAACAATGAAATGTTCTGGTCCATATTCATTAATGAGCGCCAAGGCATTCTCGTCTGTTTCAACAAAAATAGCTTTCGAATTGTCAATTGCTTTTTGGGCCAGCTCTTTTCTCGGCAATGCCAAGAGTTGTTGTTCTAACGCTATCGAAACTTGATTGATAAATTCCTGAGAAGTAGCTACTAAGATCACCTGACTATCAGCTCCGTGCTCTGCTTGACTTAATAAATCTGCAGCTACATAAGAGGCATTTGCAGAAGCATCTGCCATTACTAGCAATTCACTTGGACCAGCTGGCATGTCTATGGCTACGCCAAATTTTGTAGCCAACTGTTTTGCTACGGTAACAAACTGGTTTCCTGGACCAAATATTTTGGATACTTGTGGAATGGTTTCAGTACCGAAAGTCATCCCAGCAATGGCTTGAATACCACCAACTTTTATTATTTTTGTAATCCCACAAAGTTTTGCTGCATACAAAATTGCTGCATGAATCTTTCCTTCTTTATTGGGTGGCGAACACAATACAATCTCTTTACAACCTGCTATTTGTGCTGGAACTGCCAACATTAAAACCGTTGAAAAAAGCGGTGCAGTACCTCCTGGAATGTACAAGCCTACTTTTTGAATGGGTCTTTTTTCTTGCCAACAGGTAACTCCTGGACTGGTTTCTACTACTACCTTATCTGTTTTCTGTGCAGTGTGAAATACCTCAATATTTGATTTTGCTTGTTGAATCGCAAGTTTTAATGCATCTGAGACCTCTGTAATCGCAGTATTTATTTCTTCTCCAGAAACGATTGTATTTTCTAAGGATACACCGTCAAATAATTGGGTATATTTTGAAATTGCAATGTCCTTGTTTCTTTGTACGTCTTCAAAAATTTGCGTTACTGTATTTTCGATGTCGTCTACCGTTTGTGTAGGTCTTTGTAAAAGCGCGTTCCAATCTTTTTTTGGAGGGTTGTTCATGATTTTCATTATAATACCATATTTTCAATTGGACATACCAGAATTCCTTCTGCTCCTTTGGCCTTTAATAGGTCTATAATTTCCCAAAACTGGCCTTTATCAATTACAGAATGCACAGAACTCCAACCTTCTTTTGCTAAAGGCAATACGGTAGGACTTTTCATCCCTGGTAAAATAGCGATGATTTCTGCAAGTTTATCATTGGGAGCATTCAACAATACATATTTCGAATTCCTTCCTTTTAAAACGGCTTTCATTCTAAATTGAATCTTTTCTAAAATTACTTTTTTATCCTCAGATATTGCAGGAGATACCGCCAATACTGCTTCGGATTCAAATAAAACCTCAATCTCTTTCAAACCATTTTTATACAAAGTACTTCCACTAGAAACGATATCACAAATTCCATCAGCCAAACCAATATTCGGGGCAATTTCTACGGAACCATTAATGGTGTGTAACTGCGCGTTGATATTGTTTGCTGCTAAATATTTGTTAACTGTGTTTGGGTAGGATGTTGCAATGCGTTTTCCATCCAAATCTTTCAATGCATTTGCTGTTGCATTTTTTGGAACAGCGATAGAAACCTTGCATTTAGAAAAACCTAATCGCTCTACAAATTCGATGTCATTTCCTTTTTCAATCAAAACATTTTCTCCGATAATAGCAGCATCTACAACCCCATCTCTTAGATATTGAGGAATGTCTCCATTTCTTAGATAAAAAACTTCTAATGGAAAATTTCTTGCTGCTGCTTTCAATTGGTCTTTACCGTTGTCTATGGCAATGCCTATTTCTTTTAAAATACGCATGGAATCTTGATTTAATCTTCCTGATTTCTGAACTGCAATTCTAATTTTATTCATTTCTTCTTTGTTTGGTGCCTGAGCAACCTTTTGATTTTTAAATATAAAAACCCGTTTGATTGTCTCAAACGGGTTTGTAAATATCTTGAATTTATTCAATACATTTTCAGTTCGCTTGACTGCAAATTTGAAAATGATGATGATGGTTTTGAATAAAGTACATTGTTTTCTTAATAAGTAGCAAATATATTGCCTTTATTTTTCTTAAAGCGTATCTGATACTTTTTTTTTATTTTTTTAGCAACTTTTATCAATATCTAAGTTTACCAATACAATTTTTTATTTTTTTTAAATAGCGCCCCATATTTTTAGGTTTATTATAATAATAAGGTATGCTATTAATATTAAAAATACATCTATTTTTTTTTGAATAATTCAAAAATTAAACCTATTTTAAAAGTGAAAGGGAAAATATTAAAAATGGATTACAAAAAAAAATACGAAGAGCTACTTGAAAAAAATGCGGTACTTCAAGAACAATATATTGAGAAGGTTAAAGAAAAAGATCATAAACTACAAGCACTATTTAATTCAATAGATAGCACGTTTCAATTGATATCCCCCATTTATGATGAAAATGATATCGTGGTGGACTACTATTACAAAAATGTAAATAATAAATTTATCAGTAAAATCGGGAAAACTAGAGAAGAAATAATCGATAAAAGGGGAACCGATATTATTGGTTTCATCGAAGATTACTGGTTCAAATCCATTGAAAAAGTTATAAAAATAGGAAATCCAATCATTTATAGAAACTACAGTGACACACGAAAAACATATTTTGAATTTTATGCTTGGAAGGTTAATGAAAAGGATGTGGCTGTTTTATTAAATGATCTAACTGCACAAAAAGAAAACGAGCGATTTCTTCTTGATTCTAAAGAAGAAATAGATAAGCTTACGATTTCAAAGGAACGACTTATTGCTGTTATTGCTCACGATTTGAGAAGTCCTTTCAATGCCATTATAGGGTTTTCCAATTTATTAATTGATAGTGTAACGCATCAACAAGATTTAGAAGAAACGTTAGATTACAGTAAAATAATACATGGAAAAGCGAAAGAAACACTTGTACTACTCGATAACTTATTGGATTATGGAAATTTAAATAGCAAATACGTACATTTTGATCCGAAAAGAATACCACTTTCCTCAATCATAGACCAAACAATCAAATCTCATCTTCCAGAGGCAACACTTAAAAACATTTCTTTGACATGTAATGTAGAAGAGCAACTTTATGTGTATGTAGATAAAATAATGCTCGAAGCTGTGACAAGAAATTTAATTTCAAATGCCTTGAAATTTAGTTATTTAGATAGCAATGTTACCGTTTATATGAAACAGATTGGTGATGATTGTAAAGTAACCGTTACAGACAATGGTGTTGGAATTCCCTTTGACAAACAAGCAGATTTATTCAGTTTTAAAACCAACAGAACCACAAAAGGAACTCTCGATGAAAAGGGATCTGGATTGGGTTTATTAATTTGTAGAGAATATCTTGAAAGGAACAACGGTGCTATCAGTGTGAAAAGTGAAATTGGTCATGGAAGTGAATTTTCATTTACACTGCCTTTGGTTGCTTCCTAGTCTTACAGGGCTCAAAGTGCTTTTAGGGGTTCTCTTTTTCATTCAACCATAAAAAAACGAATCTACGATTGCAAAGCGATCTCGGGCAAAAGGTTTCTAAAACTCGGTGCATTGTCTCGATAAGAAACCATTTTCTTTTTAGAAACTAGAATTAGCAAATCTTCGCGTAACGTAAATAAGGTTCCTGCTCTAAAGGTTTGCATGAGTAATTTCTCGATTTCAACAAAGGCTTCTGCTAAAGTAAATTGCTTGTAAAGCTCTTCTGTTTCATGTCGATATTTAAATTGAAAAATTTGTTTTCCATTCACTAAAAACAAACGCATATATACGTTTTTCAAGCCTTCACTTTTCCGAAGTGGCTTGCTGAGTGTTAATTTGACAAACTCGTTGTTTATTAGACTATTTTGTAGGGTTTCAAAAAGGATATTAAATTCACTCATACTGCAAAGGTAGATAATGAAACGAAAAAAAAGGGGCTTAAATCATAAAAAAAGCCCAAGTTAAAACTTGGGCTTTTGTATTTTTATCAATGCTGATAGATGCTTATCCTTTAAAAACAATCTTACGCATACGTAAGTTCTCTGGAGTTACCTCTAAATATTCATCTGCTTTGATGTATTCCATATTTTCCTCTAAAGAGAAATTTATTTTTGGTGCAATTTTCATTGCATCATCGGTCCCCGATTTACGCATGTTAGTCAATTGCTTTCCTTTGATCAAGTTTACAGCCATCTCATCAGATTTGGAGTTTTCTCCAATTACCTGACCTACATAAATTTCTTGATTGATATCGATAAAGAAACGTCCTCTATCTTGTAAGCGGTTCAATGCATAAGCAGTTGCTTTACCAGCTGCAGAAGAGACAATAGCTCCTTTTACTTCTTCTGTAAAGTCACCTTTGTAAGGACCGTATTCGGAAAATCTATGGTTTATGATTGCTTGACCAGCTGTTGCTGTTAAAATTCTATTTCTTAAGCCTATCAATCCACGAGATGGAATTGAAAATTCTAAGTGTTGTAAATCTCCTTTAGGCTCCATAATCAATAAGTCACCTTTACGCAAAGAAACCAAGTTTACCGCTTTAGAAGCTACATCTTCTGGTACATCAATCGACAATGTTTCCATTGGTTCATGTTTTACACCATCTATCATTTTAATAATTACTTGTGGTCTTCCCACTTGTAATTCATATCCTTCTCTACGCATTGTTTCAATCAATACAGACAAGTGTAAAACACCACGTCCGTATACATTAAACTTGTCTTCAGAATCTGTTGTTTCAACTTTTAAGGCTAAATTCTTTTCTAATTCTTTGAACAGACGGTCACGAATATGACGAGAAGTAACGAATTTCCCTTCTTTACCAAAGAATGGAGAATTGTTAATCGTAAACAACATACTCATTGTAGGTTGGTCAATTTCTGTTCTTGGCAATGCTTCAGGGTTTTCTAAATCGGCAACCGTATCACCAATTTCAAAACCATCAAGCCCTGTAATTGCACAAATTTCTCCACAAGGCACTGATTCTACTTGAACTTTCCCCATTCCTTCGAATACGTGTAGTTCTTTAATTCTTACTTTCTTAGTAGAACCATCTGCTTTACAAAGCATGTAGTCTTTCCCTACTTCTAAATCTCCTCTAAATACACGTCCAATAGCGATTCTACCAGTAAAAGAAGAAAAGTCTAAAGAAGTAATTTGCATTTGTGGGGTTCCTTCGTTGTATTTCGTTGCAGGTATCGATTCTAGAACCGCATCTAATAAAGGAACGATATCCTTTGTTTCGTTTTTCCAATCAGTACTCATCCAATTGTTCTTTGCAGAACCATAAATCGTAGTAAAGTCTAATTGCTCTTCTGTTGCTTCTAAGGCAAACATTAAGTCAAATACTTTTTCATGAACGATATCTGGAGTACAGTTTTCTTTATCTACTTTATTAACAACTACAATCGGTGTCAATCCTAATTCTAAAGCTTTTCCCAATACAAAACGTGTTTGTGGCATTGGGCCTTCAAATGCATCTACTAAAAGTAACACACCATCTGCCATTTTTAATACGCGCTCTACTTCTCCACCAAAATCGGCGTGACCAGGAGTATCAATGACGTTAATTTTTGTGTTTTTGTAGGTTACAGATACGTTTTTAGAAAGAATTGTAATTCCTCTTTCACGTTCTAAATCGTTATTGTCTAACAATAAATCTGTACGCTCTTTACGATCGTCCAAGATTTTAGCTTGATCAATAATCTTATCTACTAATGTTGTTTTTCCGTGATCGACGTGCGCAATAATTGCGATATTTCTGATTGGTTGCATTTGTAATTCTTAAATTTCGTGCAAAAGTAGTTGATTCCACACAAATTATACTAATTCTAAGAAGTTATTTTGATTGAACAACCTATTTATATACGAATTGAGTGGAATGAATTGTAGATATTAGGTGTAATACTTGGAGTTTCTTGTATGAAGCTACCATTGTGAAAACTTGATCTAATAAAATAGAAAGGTGAAAAAACAAGAATTTGACCTTTTTTGAATACACCTAAAATTGAGTTACTGTTTCAAAAAACTACAAATCTTCCCGAAATGCAGATGGCAAAATATCTGGGATTAATTTGATTAATAAAGGGAGTAGCAATGCACCGCCTGGCAACATAAATACAGCAAAAGAAGGAATTGCTTTACAGATATCCAGTAATTGTTCTTTCACTTTTGTTTTCTCTGCTTCGGTCAAAGCTGTTTTTCTTGATTTTTGAACCAAGTGAACAACTTCCCTACTCTCCTCCAATTCTTTTAAGAATCGTGTTTTGTTTTTATTTAAAAGCTCTTTTATTTCTTCTAAGGTTGTCATGACAACTTTCTTCTTTTACGCTCTGTTTTTATAAGATTTAACTCCCTGCTAGTTTGTCCAGCAACAGAGGTATTTTCCTCAGCTCTTCTTATTAAATAAGGCATCACATCTCTTACAGGACCAAACGGAAGGTATTTGGCGACATTATAGCCTTCTTTTGCAAGATTAAAACTAATATGATCACTCATCCCAAATAACTGTCCAAACCACAAACGGTCATCATTGGGGGCTATTTTATGTTTTTTCGCCAATTCAACAACCAACATTGAGCTTTCTTCATTATGAGTTCCTGCAAAAATAGCCATGTTTTTGTGCTCCATCATATAATGCACAGCAGCATCATAGTTACTATCTGTAGCTTCTTTATCAACACAAATTGGAGACGGGTAGTTATGCTCTTTTGCTCTTTGGCGTTCTTTTTCCATATAGGCTCCTCTCACCACTTTTATCCCAATATGAAAGCCTTTATGATGCGCGCGCTCATGGAGTCCTTTTAAATAGTCCATTCGATCGTGTCGATACATTTGCAGCGTATTAAAAACAATTGCTTTCTCTTTGTTGTAAGTTTCCATCAACATTTCTAACAAATCATCTGCTGCACTTTGCATCCAACTTTCTTCTGCATCGATTAGCAAAGGAACATTCTTTTCCAAGGCAACAGTACATACTTTGTCAAAACGTTCTTTCACACGTTTCCACTCGGTTATTTCTGCTGCTGATAATTCTTTTTTCTCTGTAATTTTTTGATACAAACCAAACCTACCAAAACCAGATGGTTTAAAAACTGCATAGGGAATGGCTTCTTTTTCATATCCAAATTTAATGATTTTAAGAATCTTCTCCATCGTATCATCAAAAATTGCTTCTCCTTCCTTGCCTTCAACAGAATAGTCTAAAACACTACAAACTCTTCCTTTGGTATACATTTTATCAATAACTGGCAGACAATCTTCTTCATTCACACCTCCACAAAAATGATCAAAGACAGTAGAACGAATTAACCCTTCTACGGGTAACTTTGCTTTCAAAGCAAAATTGGTAACCGCAGTACCAATTCTCACCATCGGCTGATTTTGAATCATCTTAAAGAGAAAGTAAGCTCGTTCCAACTCAGAATCCGATTTTAAAGTAAAGGCAACTTCCGTATTATCAAAAAATTTCATTAAACATCAATTTTATGTAAACAAAGATAGCGATAGACTGCAAATAATTCAATAATTTCTACTTAATTTGCAGTTCAATTTATATCGATATGAAATCCATACAAGCAGCCACATATCTTGTTCATTTTCAAGAGCAAGCATACCTAGAATTGAATACTTTAATTGCTCAAAAGAAGTACTCTACACTTTTTATTTTAGTAGATGAGAATACTTTTGAACATTGTTACTCTAAATTCATTCCAAATTTAGATACCGATAAGACCATTGAAGTGATTGAAATTGAATCTGGTGAGATCAATAAAAACATAGAAACTTGTGTTGGTGTTTGGAATGCGATTACAGAACTTGGCGGAGATCGTAAAAGTTTACTGATTACTTTAGGGGGTGGTGTCATCACAGATTTAGGTGGTTTTGTGGCATCTACCTTTAAACGAGGAATCGATTTTGTAAACATCCCCACCACTTTATTGTCAATGGTAGATGCTTCTGTTGGTGGAAAAACGGGGGTGGATTTGGGTGTATTAAAAAATCAAATTGGCTTGTTTTCCAATCCAGAAATGGTGTTGATTGATACCGAGTATTTAACGACGGTTACGGATCGAGAAATGAAATCTGGAATGGCAGAAATCATTAAATACGGATTGACTTATGACCTTAAACTATTTAATCACATTAAAGAGCATAAAAAGCGTAATATAAATGATTTAATTTTTAGATCTATTGAAATAAAAAACGAAATTGTATTGCAAGACCCTACTGAAAAAAACTTGCGAAAAGTATTAAATTTCGGGCATACGGTTGGACATGCAATTGAGTCGTTTTACTTGGAATCGGAAGACAAAGAAAATTTCACACATGGAGAAGCAATTGCGATTGGAATGGTGTGTGAAAGTTATATCTCTACGAAATTATTAGGCTTTTCAAATCAGAAATTAAACGAAGTCAAAGAAACTATCACGGCCATCTATGGGAAAACAACACTTCTAACGGAAGACTACCCTGCTATCATGGACCTACTGAAGCATGACAAGAAAAATGTAAATGGACAAGTCAACTTTGTGTTGTTAAATGATTTTGAAAATCACGAACTCGACTGTAAAGTATCTGAAGAATTGATTGTTGAGAGTTTGGATTTTTATAACGCTTAAACCTTCAAAATACAGGATTTGTAAATAGCTTCGTAGAAAGGTAAAATGTTTTTCAAAGCAAATTGTTTGGTATGTTCTTTTGCATTTTGCTTAAATTGAAGCAACGTCTCATCATCTTTTAAAATGGAAATGGCATTTTTCGCCATATCGTTTACATCGCCCAAATCACTTAAAAAACCTGTTTTTCCGTGAATATTTACCTCAGGCAAACCTCCTGTATTTGTAGAAATTACTGCGGTACTAGCAGCCATAGCCTCCAATGCCGCCAATCCAAAACTCTCTGTTACCGAAGGCAATAAAAAAACATCCGAATAGCATAAAATTTTAGCAACCTCATTGCTATTTCCTAGAAAAATTACTTTGTCTGAAATTTCTAATTCGCGAACTAACTGTTCTGTTTTTGCCCTTTTAGGACCATCACCCACCATTAATAATTTTGAAGGAATTTCTTGCTGTACTTGATTAAAAATCCGAATGACATCTTCAGTTCTTTTTACAGGTCTAAAATTACTTACATGCGTTAAAATTCTTTCATCAAGTTTTGCCAATGCAATTCGCTTGCATTCTTCTTTATGAGCATGTTCGTATTTATCAACATCAATAAAATTATATATGACGTCAATTTCTTTTTTAATAGTAAAAAGACGATTTGTAGTGTCTTTTAAATTCCTAGAAACTGCGGTAACCACATCCGAATTGTTAATACTAAATTCTACCGCTGTTTTATAGGTAGGATGACTCCCCACAAGTGTAATATCCGTACCATGTAAAGTGGTAACCACCTTTATATGAATTCCTTTTTCCTTCAACATTTGTTTTGCCATAAAAGCAGCATAGGCATGCGGGATCGCATAATGTACATGCAAAACTTCCAATTGATGCTTTTCTACAACATCCACCATTTTCGTGGAAAGCGCTAATTCATAGGGTTGATACTGAAACAACGGATATTCTTCTATGAGCACTTCATGAAAATGCAAATTGTGAGAAATAAAATCCAATTTAACAGGTTGGTTGTAAGTAATAAAATGAACCTCGTGCCCTTTATCGGCAAGGGCCATCCCCAATTCTGTTGCTACTACTCCACTACCTCCGAAGGTTGGATAACAAACGATCCCTATTTTCATATTGATTCTTGAAAAATTAAAAAAATGATTGATAAATTAATCAATGACAAGCCCATTTATCTAGTTGTAAATATAGCGGTAATCTGACATTAATATTATAATTAAATGCCAAAAAAAGAGTTTTTCATCGGAATGAAAAACTCTCATTTAATCTCTTAATTTTGAAATTTCAAAATTAATAATCTCCTAAGGTCTCTGGACTTTGCGCCAATGCATTTTCTAATTGAGCATCATTTGGTGCTTTTCCATGCCATGCATGTGTATGCATCATAAAGTCTACACCGTTCCCCATTTCAGTATGCAATAAGATACACACAGGTTTTCCTTTACCTGTCATCGTTTTTGCTTCTGCTAAAGCAGCTAAAATAGCTTCAATGTCATTCCCTTTTTCAACATCAATAACATCCCAGTCAAAAGCTTCAAACTTCGCTTTTAAGCTTCCCATCGCTAAAACATCATCTGTAGTACCATCAATTTGTTTTTCATTTAAATCAATTGTACAAATAATATTGTCTACTTTTTTTGCTGAGGCATACATAATTGCTTCCCAGTTTTGTCCTTCTTGCAATTCACCATCCCCATGTAATGAATAGACTATTTTGTCATCTCCATTTAATTTTTTTGTTTGTGCAGCTCCTAAAGCAACAGACATTCCTTGTCCTAAAGAACCTGACGCAATTCTTATTCCTGGCAAGCCTTCATGTGTTGTTGGATGTCCTTGCAAGCGAGTATTTAACAGTCTAAAAGTGGATAACTCTGCTACTGGAAAAAACCCACTGTGTGCCAAAACACTATAAAAAACAGGTGAAATATGACCATTTGACAAAAAGAATAAATCTTCATTTTTACCATCCATTGTAAAGTCTGTAGAATACTCCATAACTTCTTGGTAAAGACAGGTAATAAATTCTGCACATCCTAAAGAACCTCCAGGGTGACCAGAATTAACCTTATGAACCATGCGTAAAATATCTCTACGAACTTGCTGTGTAAAATCTTGTAATTGTTGTGTTGTTGGCATTTTAAATTATAATTTGTTGTGAACAAAAATACAAAAGGGATTGGATTAGAAATTGTTTTCTAAAGTATTTATTTGATAATTATTAACAGAATGATGAACAGATTGAATGTTTTCTTATGATGGTTAAAATTTAGGTTTTCTTTTTCTTCTTTTTGGCAGCAGGAAATAAGACATTATTCAAAATTAGTCGATATCCTGGTGAAGTAGGATGCAAATCCAATTCTGTTTTTGGGTCTCCAACTCGATGGGTATAATCCTCTGGATCATGACCGCCATAAAAAGTAAACATTCCTTTTCCTTTGGTTCCATGAAGATATCTTGCTTCTCTATTGGTCATATTTTCCCCTAAAACAAGCACATTCGATTTCACAGTATTCCGATCAAAAGAAGTCGTTTGCCCCATAAACCCTTTTACCAAACTGGTGTGATTTTGTGTCAACATGGTAGGTACTGGGTCCCATTTTGCAGAAAAAGCGCCCAATGAAAAATAATCGGAGGTTTTAGGAATTCTTCGCTTACTGGTCATATCTATAGAAGAAAACTCATAGGTAGTAGGTCTTCGTATCAACTCAAAGTCCTTAAAAGCAAATGTTTTTTTATCATTAATTTTAGATTGATAATTGGCTTCTGAGGCATCCCCATCAAACATGGCTTCAGCAATATCAACTCCTTCAGCAGAAAGCGCAATATCAAAACTATCTGTTGCAGAACACATGGCAAACATAAAACCACCGCCTACTACATAATCTCTAATCTTTTTTGCAACGGCCAGTTTTTGTTCAGACACTTTTGTATACCCTAGTTCCTTGGCTTTTTTTTCTGCACGAAGTTTGCCTTCTACATACCAGGGTGCTGTTCTGTATGCACCATAAAAACGCCCATATTGACCTGTAAAATCCTCATGATGCAAATGCACCCATTCGTATAAAAGCAATTGATCTTCTAAAACTTCTTGATCATAAAGAACCTCAAAAGGGATTTCGGCATAGGTCAATACCATTGTAACCGCATCGTCCCAAGGCATTTTATCCTTGGGTGAATACACCGCTATTTTTGGTGCTTTCTCTAATGTTACGGCATCTTGATTGGACGAGGGTGCTGCAATTGCTTCTAAAATAAGTTGTGCTTTCACATCTGAAATCACCTGATAGGAAACCCCTCGAATCTTACACTCATTCTCAATAATAGTATTATTTTCAATTAAAAATGCCCCACCATCATAATTCAACAACCACTTAGATTTTAATCCTACTTCCAAACCAAAATAAACAATTCCATAGGCTTTTAAATGATTTTTCTGTGTATCAGCACTCATGGGTACATAAATAAATGAGGCCCAAACTGAGTTTGTTATCAATAGAATTGTGAGAATTAAAAGACTTTTTTTCATATCTAAAACTAAAATACACAATTCCATTAAAGCAATTGTGTATTTCTATAATTTTATAAAATATTTAAGGTTTAAAAAGGAACATCATCTCCTCCAAAAGCATCTTTAGGCTCAATTCTTTGATCTGGAAAAACATCATCTGGGAAATCTGCATTCATAGAAGACTGAAATTCAGAACTAAAACCTTCTTCTAAATCGGAGAATTTTGCCAAGTGACCTGTAAATTTCAAACGAATATTGTCCAAACCACCATTCCTGTGTTTTGCAACGATAAACTCTCCTTGCCCTTCACATGGGGTATGCTCATCATCGTCCCATTCTGTCATTCCATAATATTCTGGACGGAAGATAAACGACACGATATCGGCATCCTGTTCAATAGCTCCCGATTCACGTAAATCAGAAAGCAACGGTCTTTTGGAACCTCCACGGGTTTCAACAGCACGCGACAATTGAGACAGTGCAATTACGGGAACGGACAATTCTTTTGCCAATGCTTTTAAGTTTCTCGAAATCATCGAGATTTCTTGTTCACGGTTTCCTCCTGCTTTTCCTCCAGCAGTCATTAGTTGTAAATAATCAATCACAATAATTTTTACACCATGTTGCGACACTAGTCTTCGTGCTTTGGCACGCAAATCAAAGATCGATAAAGAGGGAGTATCATCAATAAATATAGGTGCATCCGAAAGCTTTTTCACTTTTACGTTTAGTTGCTCCCACTCATGTGGCTCTAGGTTTCCTTTTCTTAGTTTTTCGGAAGTCAAACCTGTTTCTGAAGAAATCATACGGGTAATTAACTGTACCGAAGACATCTCTAAAGAGAATACTGCCACTCCATGGTTAAAATCAATCGCCATGTTTTTTGCCATCGAAATTACAAAAGCGGTTTTCCCCATACCAGGACGGGCTGCAATAATCACTAAATCGGAAGGCTGCCAACCAGAGGTTAGCGCATCCAATTTGGTAAAACCGGTTGCTAATCCAGACATTCCTTCTTGATTTCCGATTTCTTGTATTTTCTTTAAGGCTTGTTTAACCAAAGAACCTGCATCCTCGGAACTCTTCTTTAAGTTTCCTTGGGTTACTTCAAAAAGTTTTCCCTCGGCATCGTCTAACAAATCGAAAACATCGGTGCTCTCGTCATAAGCATTTTCAATAATTTCACTAGATATTGAAATCAATCTTCTTTGAATGTATTTTTGAAGAATGATACGGGCGTGAAATTCGATATGGGCAGAAGATGCTACTTTTTGTGTCAAACGAATTAAAAAGAAATCGCCCCCTACAAATTCTAGCTTTCCGTTCTTTTTCAATAGATTAGAAACGGTTAAAAGGTCAATCGGTTCCGAATTTTGGAACAATTCAAAGATAGCCGCATAAATTTCCTGGTGTTTGGTATCATAAAAAGCATCGGGATTTAGGATATCAATAACATCATCAATTCCTTTTTTATCAATCATCATAGCACCTAAGACTGCTTCCTCCAATTCTACTGCTTGTGGTGGAATTTTCCCTTTTTCAAGGCTAATGATTCTCGATTTGTTTACTTTTTTTCCTGCGACTTCCTTCGTTTTTTCCATGATTACAAATGTAATTTTTTACATTGATTCGGGTTTCTAAAATGCAACTTTTATTTGTTGACAATTATTGTAAACTAAATTGTTATTATCTTGTTAATAACCACGCAACTTCGAGTTTGATTTGTTATTTTTACCCTAATGAAAATTCAAAAAAAGCATCTTTTCTTTACTTTTTTGTTGCCTGTACAGGTTATATTGGTGCAGCTTGCTGGACAATACCCTATTTTTATTGAGCATTATTATTCCAATGGAATTTATACAATTATTGCTCAGCTTTTAAGATTTATTTTTGGTTGGATTCCTTTTTCCGTGGGTGATCTGCTACTTACTTTTCTTGTGGGTGTATTGCTCCGATTTATATATCGGCTGTTCAAGTCACGATTTAAAGATTGGATTCCAAAAATAGTACATGCAACTGCGATTTTATCGGGGATTTATTGTTGTTTTTACCTTTTTTGGGGCTTGAACTATTACCGCGCTCCTCTGAATGAAACTTTAGGATACAATCAGAAGGAATACACTACAAATCAATTAATAAGCACTACCTATTATGTGGTGGAACAATTGAATTTTTATCATCAGAAAATTACCCATAACGATAGCTTAAAAGTTGAAAACCCCTATTCTGAAAAGAAAATGTACAAAATGGCGGTTGTGGGGTACCAAAATTTAGCGCAAGATTTTCCAATGTTTACCTATGAATCTCCGTCAGTGAAGAGTTCTTTAATGGGTTTATTGCAAACCTACAATGGTACTTCTGGATATTTCAATCCGTTAACTGGTGAAGCACAAGTAAATGATCGAATTCCAAAAACAGGTTATCCTACAACTACCTGTCATGAAATGGCACATCAAATTGGATTTTCCGCAGAAAACGAAGCCAATTTCGTGGGGTTCTTGGCAGCTAATTATACAGACGATCCGTATTTTAAATATGCAAGTTACAGAATGGCGTTCGCCTATTTAATTGGTGAAGTACGAAAAAGAGATCGCCAGGCCTTTGCCGAAATTTGGAAAAAGACACACAAAGGCATTCTTATGGATTTTAAAAACAGTGCTGCTTTCTGGAAATCCTATAAAAACTCTTTTGAACCTTTGGTAAAAAAGGGTTACAATGCCTATTTAAAAGCCAACAAGCAAGATAAAGGAACTGCTTCTTACAGTTATGTTGTGGATTTGTTGATTTCTTATTTTGAAAAACAGGGTGATTCTTTTTCTTAAATTTTTGTTAAAAAAATTCATTTTTGTCATTGCTGACTTACTTCTGATTAAATTGAGCGGTGAAGTTCAAAAATCAAATCAAAGTTATGAGAAAACTACTCTTACTATGTTCCATACTGATGGTAATGTCTGCCAATGCGCAAGATTATTTCCCAACAAATACGGGCGTAAAGACGATCAAAAACACCGTTGTTGCTTTACAAAATGCAACAATCTATGAAACCCCACAAAAAATAATTAAAAAAGGAACTCTTCTTATTAAGGACGGGAAAGTCATTGCTATTGGAAAAAAAGTACAAATTCCAACGGGAACTAAAATCATCGATTTAAAAGGAAAAACAATCTATCCATCATTTATAGATATGTATGCCGATTTTGGAATCTCAAAACCAAAAAGAGTGCGCTCCAATAACAGAACACCTCAATATGATGCAAGCAGAGACGGGTATTACTGGAACGATCACATACGACCAGAAACCAAAGCTACCAACTCTTTTAAATTTGATACTAAAAAAGCAAAGGACTATTTGAAGGCAGGTTTCGGTGTGGTTAACACACATATGCAAGACGGAATCATTCGTGGAAATGGAATGTTGGTCGCTTTAAACCCAAATGCTTCAGATGCCTACCGAATTTTAGAAAACACGTCTGCACAGTATTTATCATTTACAAAGAGTTTGCAATCGCGTCAGTCCTACCCTACTTCAAGAATGGGTACAATGGCATTATTACGTCAGACTTATTTAGATGCAGAATGGTATGCCAATGGCAATGCAAAAAATAAAGATGCCTCTTTAGCAGCATTGAATAAAAACAAAAATTTAGTTCAAATATTTGAAGCAGGAAATCACTTAGATGCACTAAGAGCCGATAAAGTGGGTGATGAATTTGGCATCCAATATACTATTGTTGGGGGTGGTGATGAATTTGAAAGGATTGCCGACATCAAAAAAACAAATGCAGATTTTATCATTCCTATCAACTTTAGAAAACCTTATGATGTTAGCAACCCAAACATTTCTAAGAACATTCCGTTAAGCGATTTGCGTAAATGGAACCAAGAACCTTCCAACTTGGCCATTTTACATAAGAATGATGTCAGCTTTGCACTTACAATGCACAGTTTAAAGTCGATGGATGCTTTTCACAAAAACTTACAAAAGGCCATTCAACTTGGTTTTGACAAAGAAAGCGCCTTGGCTGCTTTGACTACAAATCCGGCTAAAATGTTGGGAAGAACCAATATCGGGAACTTACATCCTGGAAGTTATGCCAATTTTATCATTACCTCTGGAGATATTTTTGACGCCAAAACAACCCTGTATGAAAACTGGGTACAGGGCGCTAAAAATGTGATCAACGACAGACATATTAAAGACCTTACTGGGAGTTATAACTTGGCCTTAAACAATGTCAATTATACGCTTACTGTTTCTGGTAAAGGAGCAAAACAAACCGCTGCTGTAAAATTGGGCGATAAAAAGGTAAAATCTAAATTTTCATTCAAAGACAACTGGATTCACATTACATTGAACGATACGGATGGATATGCTCGATTGGTTGGGCAAACGATGAACGCTTCCAATGCAATGCAAGGGACTGCCTATGACGATGCAGGAAATGAAACTCCTTGGTCTACTGTAAAACAGGTGAAAAAAGAGAAAAAAGATAAAAAAGATAAAAAGAAGAAAAAAGAAGATTTAATACACTTTCCAGTAAGTTATCCAAATGTTGGGTATGGGAATTATGAAGTACCCAATCAAGAAACGATTTTAATTAAAAATGCCACAGTTTGGACCTCAGAAGCTGCAGGTATTTTAGAAAACACCGATGTGCTCTTAAAAAAAGGGAAAATTGAAAAAATCGGAAAAAACCTTTCTACAAGAGGCGCCAGAGTCATTGATGGAACTGGAAAACATTTAACAGCCGGAATTATTGATGAACATTCGCACATTGCAACATCTGCTGTAAACGAATCAGGACATAACTCAACAGCAGAAGTAACGATCGAAGATGTTGTCAATCCAAATGATATGAACATTTACAGAAACTTAGCGGGAGGTGTTACAACCATTCAAATTTTACATGGTTCTGCAAATCCAATTGGAGGAAGATCTGCAATCATCAAATTAAAATGGGGAGAGAATGCCGCAGGAATGTTGCTCGAGGACTCTCCAAAATACATCAAGTTTGCATTGGGTGAAAACGTAAAACAATCCAACTGGGGGGCCTCCAATACCATTCGTTTTCCACAAACAAGAATGGGAACCGAACAGGTTTTTATCGATTATTTCCAAAGAGCAAAAGAATATGATGCGTTGAAGAAAAGCGGAAATCCATATCGAAAAGACATGGAATTGGAAACCTTGGCCGAAATCATTAATAAAGAACGTTTTATTTCATGTCATTCTTATGTACAGTCAGAAATTAACATGTTAATGAAGGTTGCAGAAAGATTTAATTTTAACATCAACACTTTCACACATATTTTAGAAGGTTATAAAGTAGCTGATAAAATGAAAGTACACGGTGTTGGCGCATCCACATTTTCAGATTGGTGGGCCTATAAGTATGAAGTATTGGATGCCATTCCTTACAATGCTGCAATTATGGCAAATCAAGGCATCACTGTAGCTATCAACTCTGATGATAGAGAAATGTCGAGGAGATTGAATCAAGAAGCTGCAAAAACCATTAAATATGGAGGAATGTCTGAATTGGAAGCTTGGAAAATGGTGACGATCAATCCAGCAAAACTATTGCATTTAGACGCTAGAACTGGAAGTATAAAAATTGGAAAGGATGCCGATGTAGTTCTTTGGAATCATAATCCTTTGTCTATTTATGCGAAAGCCGAAAAAACCATTATTGATGGAGCTGTTTATTTTGATATGGAGACCGACTTGGTAAAAAGAAAAGCCATTCAAACTGAAAAAAGCAAATTGATAAAAATGATGTTGGATGCAAAAATGGGCGGTGGAGCAACTCAAATGCCAAAGAAAAAAAGAAATAGAAACTTTCACTGTGACTCTGAATAAGCACTTAAAAACAAACAAGATGAAAAATATATTTATATACAGTTTGCTATGTTTCTTATGGATAGGAAACCTATTGGCACAACAAACACCTGCAGCTAAGCAAACACAAGCATATTCCATTGAAGGAGCAACGGCGCACCTAGGGAACGGGGAAGTAATTGAAAATTCATTGTTAATGTTCAATAAGGGCAAAATTACTTTTGTAGGAAAAGCGACTGCAAAAATTGCGCGACAAGGCACCGTAATCGATGCCACAGGAAGAAAGGTGTATCCTGGATTTATTGCAGCAAATGCTTCTTTAGGCTTGGTAGAAATTGATGCTGTTAGAGCAACAGATGATGAAGATGAAGTAGGTACAATGCTGCCACATATTCGCAGTTTAATTGCCTATAATGCAGAAAGTAAAGTAGTCGAATCAATGCGCCCGAATGGTGTTTTTATGGGGCAAATAACCCCTAGAGGAGGTACGATATCTGGAACATCTTCTGTTGTACAATTTGATGCTTGGAACTGGGAAGACGCTGCAATTAAAAAAGACGATGCTATTCATATCAATTGGCCTGGAAGTTTAACACGAGGACGTTGGTGGATGGGAGAAGACCCCGCCTTAAAATTAGATCCAAAATATGGTGAGAACATTCAGAAAATAGTTACCTATTTTACAGATGCAAAAAGGTATTTATCCAGTGATCAAGAAACAGAAAACATTCCGTTTTCTGCTACAAAAGGATTATTTTATGGTACTCAAAAACTTTTTATTCATGCCAATGGTGAAAAAGAAATTACAGATGCGGTTAGTAAAATGAAAGCAATCGGCATCAACAACATGGTATTGGTACATGCAAAAGGAGCTGAAAATGTTGCTAATTTATTACTTAAAAACAACATTCCAGTGATTATAGAACGCTCACATAGGATTCCAGAAGGTGAAGACGATGATTTCGATTTATCATATAGAAATGCAAAGATTTTAATAGATAAAGGAATTACAGTTGGACTTGGAATGGAAGGACAAATGGAACGGATGAATACACGGAACTTACCTTTTTATGCAGGTACTTATGCTGCATACGGAGTCGGAAAAGAAGAAGCGTTAAAAATGATTACTTTAAACAATGCCAAAATATTAGGTATTGACAGTTTTGTAGGTTCTTTAGAAGTTGGCAAAGATGCTACATTATTTATTTCTGAAGGTGATGCCTTAGAAATGAAAGGGAATATTTTAACCGATGCATTTATTCAAGGAAGAAAAATTAGTTTAGAAACGCACCAAACCACACTTTGGAAGCGTTACTCCAACAAATATAAGACAGATTAAAACGTTGGTCACAATTATAAAAGGCTCGCATTAGCGAGTCTTTTTTTTGGAATATAAAATAAAAAAGCAAAGAAAATTACAGCACATTACTCAATAAAACTTGTTCAATATTGAAAATAGTTCATCTCGTTACTAATTCTTAAAAAATAGTCTTTTCACACAAAGTTCAATTGGGTATCTTTGCAATAATGAAAGCCATAACAAGCACACAGAACACCTACATAAAGAACCTTCTTAAGTTACAAGAGAAAGCGAGAGAACGTAAAAAACAAGGACTCTTTTTAATTGAAGGAAAACGCGAAATTTTTTTAGCAATAAAAGGGAATTACTCTTTTGATACCGTGTTATACAATGCAGATTTTGTTTCAGAAAATGAAATTTTACATTTGTTTAATGAAAACATCAATCGGATTGAAGTTTCTAAAGAGGTCTATCAAAAACTGGCTTATAGAGATGCTACAGAGGGAATTATAGCGGTTGCTAAAACAAAAGATTTCTCTTTAAAAAACATTCAATTTAAAAATGATACGCCACTTATTTTAGTTGCAGAAGCTCCAGAAAAACCAGGCAATATTGGTGCCTTATTAAGAACAGCAGATGCTGCAAACATAGACGCAGTTATCATTGCAAACCCCAAAACCGATTTATACAACGCGAATATTATTAGATCGAGCGTTGGATGTATTTTTACAAATCAGATTGGAACGGGTACATCCCAAGAAATTATTGATTTTCTGACAACGCATAAAGTACAATTGTATGCCACAACGCTACAAAACTCGAACGAATACCACAAAGAAGACTTCACCAAAGCAACGGCCATCGTTGTAGGTACAGAAGCCACTGGATTAACAGAGGTTTGGCGAGAAAAAGCCACTCAAAACATCAACATACCCATGCAAGGGCAAATAGATTCAATGAATGTATCTGTAGCTGCTGCTATTGTACTATTTGAAGCAAAAAGACAACGAAATTTTAATTAAATATGAACGTTTTAGGAATTGACATCGGAGGATCTGGAATAAAAGCAGCTATTGTTAACACAATAACTGGGGAATTAGTTACGGAGAGACATCGAATCAGCACACCAAAACCCGCCACTCCAGAAGCAGTCGCGAATATAGTTAAGGAAATGGTTACACATTTTGATTGGAGTGGAATTGTTGGCTGCTGTTTTCCAACCATTGTCTTAGATGGACAATGTAAACACAAAGGAAATCTAAGTAAAGAATGGGTGAATGTTAGAATTGACCATCTTTTTAAAAAAACTTGTGGTGGATTGTCTTTTTATGTGAGTAACGATGCTGATTTAGCGGGTTTGGCTGAAGTAAGTTTGGGAGCTGGAAAAGAAATGAATGGTAAAATATTTGTAATTACAATCGGTACTGGTATAGGCTCTGGTTTATTTTATAACGGAACGTTGATTCCGAATGTAGAATTGGGAAGAATCTATCATAAAAATGGGGAAATCATTGAAAAACATGTTGCCGATTCTGCAAGAAAAAAAGACAACTTATCTTTAGAGCAGTGGGCAAAAAGATTTGATCTTTTCTTACACCATGTCAAAACATTACATACTCCAAAAATGTATATTTTAGGAGGTGGAATTAGTAAAAAATTTGAAAAATTTAAGCGATTTTTAACAGTAGATATCCCTGTAAAACCAGCACAATTTAGAAACAATGCAGGTATTATTGGCGCAGCTTTGTATGCGATAAAGAAAAATAAATAACAGGATGACCAAAAATTTCACTCTCTTTATTTCATTTAGTTTAATGCTTGGAACTTCTTTGTTTTCTCAAATTTCTAGTGAGAATTTTAATGAAAGTACTTACCAAAAAGCAACACTTTTCTTAAAAAACAAAGACACACTTAAAGGCTTTGCGAGAATTAAAGATTTCAATACCGTTCATTTTAAAAAAGAACGCAACGACAAAAAGGTGAAGTTCACATATAAAAAATTACGAGGTCTTCAATTGGTAAAAGACAATTTCATTAAAAACTTTAAGTACAAACTACTTATTGGGGAAGGTCCTGTTCTTTTGAGAGAAAACAACAGAGGTCCCTTAAAATTGTATACGCAAAGTAGCTTTGTGTTGGATAATGGATCTAGCATTATGTCTGGGAATGGTGTCTTTTTTACATTGAATACTGGAACTGGTCAATTGTATGAATATAAAAGGTATTATCTTTCAAAAAAAGACAGCAAACATAGTGTCATCAAAATTTGGAGCGATACCAACGGTAAAAGCAACAAAATTTTTAGAAAAAGAATTGTAAAATATTTTAAAAATTGTAAATCCTTAATTAGCAAAATAAAACAAGGAGAGTATCAAAAATGGCACATTAAAGACATTGTAAGAGATTACAATCGAAATTGTAAAAAATAATATGACCGCAACCACCCTTTTTTATCTATTAATTTCAATAGTTGTCATCAGTTTTGTCATTGATACAATATTAAGTGCTTTAAATGCGAAACATTATAACGATAAAATCCCTTTTGAATTGGCGGATGTTTATGATGAAAAAGAATATCAAAAATCACAAGCATACAAGAAAAAAAATGCGCTGTTTTCGAAGATCACTTCATTGTTTTCATTAACTCTCACCCTCTTTTTCTTCTTTTTAGATGGCTTTAAATATGTGGATGATTTTGCAAGAAATTTTACAGAAAACCCAATACTCGTTGCTTTAATATTCTTTGGTGTTATTCTGATTGGTTCTGATTTATTAACAACCCCTTTTTCCTATTACAAGACCTTTGTTATAGAAGAAAGCTTCGGTTTTAACAAATCGACAAAAGCCTTATTTTGGATAGATAAGATAAAAGGGCTGGTAATGTCTTCGTTTCTAGGGGGTGGAATTTTAGCATTAATTATTGAGTTTTATCAAATTTTTGGAGAAAATTTCTGGGTGTATGCCTGGATTTTAATTGCACTATTCACAGTATTTATGAATCTCTTTTATGCAAAATTAATTGTACCGCTGTTCAACAAACAAACGCCTTTAGAAAATGGAGAATTAAAAACTGCAATAGAAGCATACGCAAAGAAAGTTGGATTTAAATTGGATGCAATTTTTGTGATCGATGGATCGAAGCGATCTACAAAGGCAAATGCTTATTTTTCTGGTTTCGGTTCTCAAAAAAGAATTACGCTTTTTGACACTTTAATTAATGACTTGGAGATTCCAGAAATCGTGGCAGTTTTAGCGCATGAAGTTGGTCATTACAAAAAAAAACACATCCTTTTTAATTTATTTACCTCGCTCCTTCTCACAGGATTTATGTTATTTCTTTTATCATTATTCATCAATATGCCCCTCTTTTCAAAAGCATTAGGAGTTGCAAACCCAAGTTTTCATATTGGTTTAATTGCCTTTGGAATTTTATATACACCAGTCTCAGAAATTACAGGAATATTCATGAATTATATTTCACGAATTTTTGAATATCAAGCAGATAATTATGCTAAAGAAACCAATACTACTATCCCTTTAATAAGTGCACTTAAGAAACTATCTAAAAACAGTTTGAGCAACTTAACACCCCACCCTGCATATGTTTTTATGCATTACTCCCACCCTACATTGTTCGAAAGAATCCAAAATTTAAAAAAAGAATAGTTGTTTATGTAATTTCTTTGCCTTAAATTCACTTTGGATTGAAATGCAAGCAAACGTAAATGAATTACACCATTTCTATAGAAGAGGAAAATAAGGAAATAGCAAGTCGATATAAGGACTTGTTAAAGGGAACTTATGAAATTTTATCAAAGGACGATAAAGACTTAATCCGGCATGCATTTGATGTTGCAGTTGAAGCACATTCTGAGCAGCGAAGAAAAACAGGTGAACCTTATATCTACCATCCAATCGCAGTAGCGAAAATTGTTGCTTATGAAATTGGTTTAGGAGCCACATCAATAGCAGCAGCACTTTTACATGATGTGGTAGAAGATACCCATTACACAATTGAAGATATTGAACAATTATTTGGAGAAACGATTGCACGAATTGTAAACGGTTTGACAAAAATATCTCGTTTAAACAAAGAAAAAGACGCTTCCATACAAGCAGAAAATTTCAGAAAAATGCTTCTTACATTGCATGACGATGTACGCGTTATTTTAATAAAAATTGCAGACAGATTGCACAATATGCAAACCATGGATGCAATGCCTGCCCATAAACAAATAAAAATTGCTTCTGAGACCTTGTACATTTATGCGCCTCTAGCACATCGATTGGGGTTGTATAATATTAAAACAGAATTAGAAGATTTAGGGTTGAAATACACAGAGCCCGAAGTTTTTAGTGACATAACCGCTAAAATAAAAGCTAGTAAAGAAGAACAACAAACGTATATCAATACTTTTTCAGAAACCATTCAAAAAGGACTGAGTAAAGAACACCTTAATTATGAAATAAAAGGGCGTTTTAAATCGATTTTTTCAATTCGTAGAAAAATGAGAAAACAGAATGTGACTTTTGATGAGGTATATGATAAATTTGCCATTCGAATCATTTTTGAACCCAATTCTAAGGATGAAAAATTTGAAGCTTGGAAAATTTATTCCATTGTTACTGATTACTTTAAACCCAATCCATCACGTTTAAGAGACTGGATTTCTCAGCCAAAATCTACAGGATATGAAGCACTTCACATTACGGTTGTTGGTCCTGATGCCCAATGGGTCGAAGTACAAATTCGTTCCAAAAGAATGGATGAAATAGCAGAGAAAGGTTATGCAGCACATTTTAAATACAAGCAAGGAATCGTAAATGAAAACGGTCTTGAAGGTTGGCTCAATAAATTGAAAGAAACCCTAGAGAATCAAAGTTTAAATGCGGTTGACTTTGTAGAGGATTTTAAATTGAATTTATACGCAAAAGAAATTTATGTTTTCACGCCTAAAGGGGATTTAAAATCACTTCCAAAAGGAGCATCAGCTTTAGATTTCGCCTTTTCAATTCATACCGATGTGGGTTTAAAATGTAGAGGTGCAAAAGTAAATGGAAAATTAGTTCCACTAAGTTATGAACTCAATAGTGGAGATCAGATAGAAGTCATTACAACAGCAATCAACAAACCAAATTCTAGATGGTTGGATTTTGTAATTACTGCCCGAGCGCGAACAAAAATTAAAGCAGCCTTAAAAGACGAAGAGAAACAAATTGCTGAGGAAGGAAAGGCGATATTAGCAAGGAAATTACGACATTTAAAGATTTCATTTAATGAAAAGGTAGTCAATGAATTGGTGACCTTCTTTAACTTGAGAACAAGCTTCGACTTGTTCTTTCGAATTGGAAGTGGTGCTATTGACAACACCCAATTAAAAAGCTTTGTATCGGGAAGAAACAGTGCCATTATTAGTTATTTCAAAAACAAACTGAGAAGAACTCCAAGCACAGGAGCCGTTAGCGAGGAAGTAGTTACTCACAAATACGATGCACTGGTTTTTGGAAAGGATGAAGAAAGACTAGAATATAAATTATCTCCTTGCTGTAATCCAATATCTGGAGACAACGTTTTTGGGTTTATCACCATCAATGATGGAATAAAAGTACATAAGAAGAATTGCCCGAATTCCATTTCTTTACAATCCAACTATGCCTATCGAATTATAAAAACGAAATGGATCGATTCTACAAAACAAGATTTCAAGGTAATTTTGCAAATAAATGGTGTTGACAATGCAGGAATTGCAAATAATTTAACCCGAATTATATCGAACAATATGGGTGTTTTTATTCACAGTATCAACATTGCAGGAAATGAAGGTTTTTTTGAGGGTAAATTATCGCTAAGTGTTAATAATAGAGCGCAACTTAAGAAGCTCATTTCCAGCATTCAAAAGATTGAAGGTGTCAAAAAAGTGGCACGTGTTAATACTTTGTAAATATCATTTATTTAAAACCATTAATTAATTCATAAATTAGAGTAAATTTGTTTTTGAAAAAAATGACAAATGGGTAATTCTGAAAATAATCAAGAAGTAGTAAAGAAAGTGTTTACCTCTTTTTTAGAAGATAATAAACATAGAAAAACTCCTGAACGTTTTGCAATTCTTCGAGAAATTTATGCAGTAGAAGATCATTTTGATATTGAATCTTTATATATCAATATGAAAAATAAAAACTACCGCGTAAGTAGAGCCACCCTATACAATACAATCGACTTACTCTTAGATTGCGGCTTAGTAAGAAAACATCAATTTGATGGGCAATCTATGGCGAGGTATGAAAAAAGTTATTTCGATAAAAACCACGATCACTTAATATTTACAGATTCTGGAGAAGTAAAAGAATTTTGCGACCCAAGAATCCAAGTGATAAAGAAAACAATTGAAGAAGTTTTCAATGTAGACATTCACAATCACTCTCTGTATTTTTACGGAACTAAGAAAAAATAACAAACAACAACACAACAATCATACAAATTAAACAACAAATGGCAGTAGATTTATTACTCGGATTACAATGGGGAGATGAAGGAAAAGGTAAAATTGTAGATGTTTTAACCACCAACTATGATATTATCGCACGTTTTCAAGGAGGTCCTAATGCGGGTCATACATTAATTTTTGACGGAAGAAAACACGTTTTGCACACCATACCTTCTGGTATTTTTCATAAAACGGCATTGAATGTTGTTGGAAATGGAGTGGTCATAGATCCTGTAATTTTCAAAAAAGAATTAGAAAATTTAGACAAACACGATATTGATTATACTTCAAAATTATTAATTTCTAGAAAAGCACACTTAATCTTACCAACACATCGTTTGTTAGATGCCGCATCAGAAACTTCTAAAGGAAAAGCTAAGATTGGTTCTACTCTAAAAGGAATTGGCCCAACGTATATGGACAAGACGGGTAGAAACGGAATGCGTGTTGGAGATTTAGAAATGGAGAACTGGAAAGACAAATACCATGCACTTACCGCTAAACATTTGGGGATGTTGGACTATTTCAATATTCAGATCGATTATAATTTAGACGAATTAGAAACTGAATTTGACAGAGGAATTGAGAAATTAAAAACATTACAATTTATAGATAGTGAAGAATTTTTAAACCAAGCTATTAAAGACAAAAAAACAATTTTAGCAGAAGGTGCTCAGGGATCTTTATTGGATATTGATTTTGGAACCTATCCATTTGTTACCTCTTCAAATACAACCGCAGCAGGTGCTTGTACTGGTTTAGGAGTTGCTCCCAACAGAATTGGTGAAGTGTTTGGAATTTTCAAAGCCTATACAACCCGAGTTGGTTCTGGACCGTTTCCTACAGAATTGTTTGACCAGGATGGTGTCGAAATGGCACGTATTGGCCATGAGTTTGGTGCAACAACAGGAAGAGCTAGACGTTGTGGATGGTTGGATTTAGTTGCCTTAAAATACGCTGTTGATGTAAATGGGGTAACACAGCTAATGATGATGAAAGGAGATGTATTGTCCGGTTTTAAAAACCTAAAAATATGTACTTCTTACAATTATAAAGGAAAAGAAATTTCACATTTACCATATAATATCGAGCCAGAAAACGTTTCTGTAAACTACTCTGAATTTAAAGGTTGGGATGAAGATTTAACGAAAATGACTGCAGCAGATCAATTGCCACAAAATTTAATAGATTATGTTGCGTTTATTGAAAAAGAAACAGGAGTTCCGGTAAAAATCGTATCTGTTGGACCCGATAGAAAACAAACCATCGTAAGATAGTTTTACCTAAACATTAAGACACTTGAAATATTCTTTTCATTATTTTTACCTAAAATCTAACGTTTTGAAAAGAATATTTTTTTTATTGCTTGCCCTCTTCGTTCTCTCTGCAAATGCACAAACTAAGAAGATACTTTACAATGCAAAACTTCAAGACACTGACGAACAAAAATATCCTGGCGCAACTCGATTAATTGGTGAAGTTCGAATGGTTCACGAAGGTGCTATTTTAACCTGTCAGCAAGCATTATACTACAAAGAGAAAAACTTTTTCAAAGCCATTGGTAACGTATATCTAAAACAAGGAGATACCATAACACAAACCAGTGATTATGCAGATTATGATGGGAATTCAAAACAAGTGTTGTCTTGGGGAAATGTTATCCTGAAAGATCCAACGATGGTTTTAACATCAGATACATTGCAATTTGACCGCCTCAATCAAAAATTATATTACAGAAGCTACGCAACTATTAAGGATGCAACCAACACCTTAAAAAGTAAAAACGGAAACTACTATCTAACTGATAAAAAATTTACGGCAACAACCCGTGTCAATGTAGTCAATCCAGAACACAATTTAGTTTCTACACATTTAGACTATTATACAAGTTCGGGACTCACCTATTTCTATGGGCCGACAACTATTACCAATTCAAAAAATAAAAATAGAATATATAGTGAACGAGGATTTTACAATACAAAGACAGATATCTCTCACTTTGTAAAAAATGCAAAACTTTTCTTAAAGGAAAGAACCATCGAAGGAGATAGTTTGTACTATGACAAAAACCGTGGCTTTGCTTCTGCAACTAACAATATTATTGTAAAAGATACTGTAGAAAATTTTTTGACCAAAGGAAATTATGGAGAATTATTTGAACTCAAAGATTCTTTGTTTATTGTAGATAGAGCCGTTGCTATTACAATTATAGATAAGGATTCTATGTTTGTTCATGGAGATACATTACTCGTTACTGGTATTCCTGAAGAACGAATTATCCGCACTTTCAACAATGTAAAAATATTTAAATCAGACTTGCAGGGAAAGTGTGATTCCATTCACACAAACCAAGCGACTGGACTAACAAGAATGTTTCAAAACCCTGTTTTATGGGCAGACCAGAATCAAATTACCGGAGATACCATTCATCTGATTACCAATATTGAAACCGAGAAATTGGACTCCTTAAAAGTATTGAACAATGCCTTTATCAATTCCAAAGATTCATTATCTATTGCCGATTTTAATCAGATTAAAGGAAGAAATATTTTTGGAAAATTTAAAGACAACAGTATCAGAACCCTTTTGGTTAAAGGGAATGCAGAATCGGTGTATTATAACAGAAGTGAATTAGGGGTTTTAGAATCCATCTCAAAAGAAATTTCAAGTAATATTGAATTCTCACTATTCAAAGGTGAAATTGAAACCATCAAATACTTGAAAACTACAGAAGGAAAAACCTATCCACCTTCGAAACTTCCCGATCATGTAAAGGAATTAAAAGGGTTTATTTGGCGTGAAGACGAACAACCCAAAAAAATGACGGATATTTTCATCAAAGAAGGTGAAAACAAAAAAACAGCTACAACTGGAAAGAAATTGGGACCTATAAAACCCATGACATCTTCCAAATTGGATGTAAATAAAATACCAAAGGGCCCTGTAAGTATAGAGAAACAATAATGAAAAATGATTTCTTTACATACCAAGCACAAACATCTCCTCACCCATTAGCGATAGAAATTTCGCATGCAAAGGGTTCTTATATCTTTGATACCAAAGGCAAGAAGCATTTAGACTTTGTCGCAGGAGTTTCAGCAAATAGTTTGGGACATAATCACCCAAAAGTATCACAGGCAATTAAAAATCAATTAGACAAGTACGCGCATGTGATGGTATATGGTGAATTTGTACAAGAAGCACCTGTTGCACTGTGCAAAATACTCGCTGCAACATTTCCAAAAAATGAAATGTCCGTATATCTTACCAATTCTGGTACAGAATCTACAGAAGGCGCACTAAAACTTGCCAAAAGAGTTACAGGAAGGTCAGAAATTATTGCTGCGAAGAATTCCTATCATGGAAATACACAAGGCGCAATGAGTGTTTCTGGCGCTGAAGAACAAAACCGAGCATTTCGACCATTGGTTCCAGGTGCACGATTTATTGAGTTTAACAAAGAAGCAGATTTAGATAAAATTACACATAAAACTGCCGCTGTTATTCTAGAAACCATACAAGGAGGTGCAGGATTTATTAGCCCAACAAATGATTTTCTAAAAAAAGTAAAAGAGAAATGTGATACAGTATGTGCCCTGTTAATTTTAGATGAAATACAAACTGGAATTGGTAGAACTGGTAAATTTTGGGGTTTTGAAAACTATTATGTAACACCAGATATCGTTATAACCGGTAAAGGTCTCGGCGGTGGCATGCCCATTGGTGCATTTATTGCACCTTCTAAAATGATGCACTTATTACAAAACGAACCCAAATTAGGACACATTACTACTTTTGGTGGGCATCCTGTGATTGCAGCTGCAGGTCTTGCAACGGTAACAGAAATATTGTCAAACACTTTAATCGCAGATACACTTAGGAAGGAAAAACTCATCAGAGATCATCTAAAACATCCTGAAATTAAAGAAATTAGAGGAAAAGGATTGATGCTAGCTGCTATTGTTACGACCCCAGAATTAGCGGCAAAAATTATATTGACTTGTTTGGAAAGAGGATTGATTCTTTTCTTTTTACTTTTTGAAAGCAAGGCAATCCGGATTACTCCTCCTCTAACAATTTCTGATGCGGAAATTATTGAAGGCTGTACGCTTTTAAAAGAGGTTATTAATGAAGTGACAATGCACTCATAAGCGTTGAAGCAGTTATTGAAAAATCGGAAAATCATCTAAAGCAGTTCTAATTATTTACTTTTAATGCACTTCCTCTAGCGCAAAAAAAAAAGCTTGAATCATTTGATTCAAGCTTTTTTATCTTAAAATAAGAATGCTATTTATTTTACGAGAAGCTTATGTGAAGGCTTAAACTTCGTTAAATTGATTCCTTTTACAGCAGCTACATATTCTTCTAAAGTAGGTGTTCTACCGAGTATGGTAGATAGTACCACTACTGGTGTAGAAGAAAGTAAGGATTCTCCTTTTTTCTCTTCAGAATCTTTTACAACTCTACCTTGGAATAAACGCGTAGATGTTGCCATCACAGTATCTCCAGGTGCTGCTTTTTCTTGGTTCCCCATACATAAGTTACAACCAGGACGTTCTAAATACAACATGTTTTCATATCCAGTACGTGCGATTGCTTTTGGTGCATTGTCATCAAATTCGAAACCAGAATATTTTTTCAAAATATCCCAATCACCTTCAGCTTTCAATTCATCTACAATATTATAGGTAGGAGGTGCTACAACTAAAGGAGCCTTAAAGACTACCTCTCCTTGTTGCTCATCAATATTTTTAAGCATTTGAGCTAATATTTTCATATCTCCTTTATGAACCATACAAGATCCTACAAAACCAAGATCTACCTTTTTAGTTCCTCCATAAAATGAAAGTGGTCTAATGGTATCATGCGTATAACGCTTAGAAACATCTTCGTTGTTTACATCTGGATCTGCAATCATTGGCTCTGCAATGATATCTAAATCAATCACTACTTCAGCTGAATACTTCGCGTTTGCATCTGGTCTTAAGGAAGGTTTTTCTCCTGATTTAATTTCTGTGATTCGTTTGTCTGCAATTGCAACTAATCCCTTCAAAACTTGAAGATCATTGTCCATGCCTTTTTCAATCATAATCTGAATTCTCCCTTTTGCAATCTCTAAAGATTCAATTAAGGTGTCATCCTCAGAAATACAGATAGAGGCTTTTGCTTTCATTTCTGCTGTCCAATCAGTAAATGTAAAGGCTTGATCGGCAGTAAGTGTTCCAATGTGCACCTCGATAATTTTACCTTGGAATACATTGTCGCCACCAAACTGAGTAAGCATTTGAGATTGTGTAGCATGCACTACATCACGAAAATCCATATACGGTTTCATTTCACCTTTAAAGGTTACTTTAACGGATTCTGGAATTGGCATAGAAGCTTCCCCGGTAGCGAGTGCTAAAGCAACAGTTCCTGAATCTGCTCCAAAGGCTACACCTTTAGACATTCTTGTATGTGAATCTCCACCAATAATAATGGCCCAATCGTCTACCGTTAAATCATTCAATACCTTATGGATAACATCCGTCATTGGTTGGTACTTATGCTCTGGGTCACGTGCAGTTATCAATCCGAAGTCATTCATAAACTTCATCAATCTAGGAATGTTAGCCTTAGATTTGTTGTCCCATACCGAAGCAGTATGACAACCTGATTGATAAGCTCCATCTACAATGGGAGAAATTATTGTTGCTGCCATCATCTCTAATTCTTGAGAAGTCATCAGTCCAGTTGTATCTTGAGATCCAACGATGTTTACTTCAACACGAACATCCGATCCAGCATGCAATACTTTCCCTGGAGTTGTTCCAACGGCATTCTTGTTAAATATTTTTTCAACTGCTGTAAGTCCTTGCCCCTCGTGAGAAATCTCTTTTGATGTTGCAAATACTGGCATTACATCGATGCCTAAAACTTTAGATGCGAATGTTTGTAATTTTTTACCAAATACAATTGCATACGAACCTCCTGCTTTGATAAATTCCACTTTTTGTGGTGTTAATGATGCAGAAATATCAATTAATTCCTGATCACCATTATATAATTTCTTCTCTTTTGTATTGATTGTAAGTACGGTTCCTGTTGCTACAGAATATCTTTCCTTTAAAATAGGATCGCCTTCCGCATCACGAATCGTTTTTCCATTTTCATCTTTCTGCTTTACCCAGTTTTTAAGATCTACACCAATACCACCTGTTACTCCTACTGTTGTAAGGAAAATTGGCGAAATACCATTGGTACCTGCTATAATTGGAGCAATGTTAATGAATGGTACATAGGGACTTGCTTTTATACCTGTCCATAATGCCACGTTATTTACACCTGACATTCTAGAAGATCCAACCCCCATGGTTCCTTTTTCTGCAATCAACATCACTCTTTTGTCTGGATGTTCTTTTTGCAATGCAAGCAACGCATTTTGTTGTTCCTTGTTATGTTCGAACATACATTGTCCGTGCAATTCACGATCTGATCGAGAGTGTGCATCACCTCCAGGAGAAAGTAAATCTGTAGAAATATCTCCTACACCTACGATGAATGTTACTACTTCTATTTTTTCTTCTACTTCTGGTAACTTCGTGAAAAATTCTGCTTTCGCATAACTTTCAATCAGTGCTTTCGCTATTGCATTACCATTGTTGTAAGCAACTTCGATACGCTCCATGTCTGCCTCATAAAGGAACACTTGTGTTTTAAGTACTTTACAAGCTTGCTTTGCGATCTCTTCGTTATCACCTAAAGCGATATCCAGTAAAACATTAATTGAGGGACCCCCTTTCATATGCGCCAATTGCTCAAAAGCAGCTACAGGTGTAATCTCTTTTAATACCGATTCACCAAGAATGATCTCCTTTAAAAATTTCGCTTTTACAACCGCTGCACTCGTTGTACCTGGCAAAACATTATAAATAAAGAAATTAAGAGAATCCGCTCTATGTTCGTTCTCTGAATCTTTAATCTGTGCAATGATTTCGCTAAGTAATTCAGCACCATCAATTGGCTGTGGGCTTAATCCTTGCTTTTTTCTATCTTCTATTTGCTGAAGGTAATCCTTATAAGTGTTCATGTAGGGAATTTTTAGTACTTTAAACCATTTAAATTCTAAGAATCTAAAAAGCTATATCTGTTTATTATTAAGAATTTTAGTATCGCAAATCTACTGTTATTATAGCTATTTTAAAAAATAATTAATAGATTGATTTAATAAATAAATAAATAAAAGTTATTTCTATTATTATTGAAAATAAATTAATAAAAATAACTTTTTTGAATATTTTTTTTTACGAATATCGCAAAAAAATAATAATAAAAATAGCAGATCAATAAGCCGAATCCTGTACCTTAAAAAAGGCTCTTATCATTTATCTAGTTCTAAAATTACTCTTAGAATCCATCTGCCTACCCTTTAGAATCGAGCGAGTAGCTCTCAAGCTCTAATTTACATGGCATTGCATCGCATAGAGTTTACCTGGTTTCACTACAGCCGAACTGTACTTGCTTTCTGTTGCACTGGTCCTCAACTTACGCTGGACGGATGTTATCCGCTATGCTACTCTTTGATGTCCGGACTTTCCTTCAAACTAAAAAGCTTGACGATAAGATAGATCTGCTATTAATAGTGTAAATGTATACAAATTATTCATAAAAAAAACCCACTCATAAATGAGTGGGAAAAATTGCTATGAAAAAGAAAAAGTGTAACTAATTGCTTAGCTACATTACAAATATATGTTAAATTGGTTAACCATAAAAAAAAAAATCAATAAAACAGTAATTTCAAAACAAATGTTTATAATAAGTATCTACGATAAATATTTATGAGAACATATCTTTTACCTTTTCAAAAAATGATTTATCGGATGTATTTGGGTTGGGTGCAAAATTATCGTCGGTAGCCATTTTCTCAAAAAATTGTCTTTGTTCTTTATTCAACTCTTGTGGTGTCCATACATTTATATGAATTAGGAAGTCTCCTGTTCCATATCTTTCAATGCTTGGCAATCCTTTTCCTTTTAAACGTAAAATCTTACCAGATTGGGTACCTGCATCGATTTTTATTTTCACTTTACCCTTCACGGTCTCAACTTCTTTACTGGTTCCTAAGACCGCATCTGAATAGTTAATATAGAGATCGTAATGTATGTTTGTTCCTTCTCTTTTTAGTGTTGCATGTGGAATTTCTTCAATTAAAACTAATAAATCTCCTGACATTGAATTTTTCCCTGGCGCATCATTCCCTTTACCTCCAACTTTTAATTGAACTCCTTCAGTAACTCCTTCAGGGATATTGATAGATACGGTTTCTTCTTCAACAACCAAACCTTGGGCATCTGCACCGTTGGGTTTACTGCTAATCATTTCACCAGCACCCGAACAACTTGAACAGGTTACTGCAGTTTGCATTCTACCCAATATGGTATTGGTAATTCGCATTTGTTGCCCAGAACCGTTACATGTAGAACAGGTCTTGTAGGAAACACCTCCAGCCTGAACCTTTCTACGAACTTTTACTTTCTTCTCTACACCTTCAGCAATTTCTTCTAAAGTTAATTTTACACGAATTCTTAGGTTGCTTCCTTTTACTCGGGCTTGGCGTTGACCTCCTCCGCCAAAACCACCAAAACCGCCGCCGCCGCCGAAAATATCTCCAAACTGACTAAATATGTCATCCATATTCATTCCGCCACCGCCGAAGCCGCCACCGCCCTGAGGTCCATCAAAAGCTTGATGTCCATACTGGTCATAACGTGCCTTTTTGTTTTCGTCGCTTAAAATTTCGTATGCTTCTGCCGCTTTTTTAAAGTTTTCTTCAGCTGATTTATCATCTGGATTTTTATCTGGATGATATTTGATTGCCATTTTTCTATACCCTTTCTTAATCTCTGCTTGTGATGCCGATTTAGAAATACCTAATACGTCGTAAAAATCTTGTTTTGCCATATGCTTTCAGTGATCAATTATCAATGATCGATAGTCATTGGTAATTGTAAAATGTTAATTGTAATTTATTTAGTGTCCGATCACTACTTTTGGGTATCGGATGATCTTGTCTCCTAACTTATATCCTTTTTCAACACAATCAATTACCTTTCCTTTCATGTCTTCACTTGGCGCTGGAATTTGTGTAATTGCTTCGTGTATTTCAGCATCAAAAACATCTCCTGCATTTGTTTCTATTTTGGATAAGCCTTTTTGCTCTAAAGTATTGTAGAATTTTTGATATACTAACACTACTCCTTTACTTAATTCTTCGGCTTCTTTGTCTTCTTCAATATGTGACAAAGCACGTTCAAAATCATCTACAACTGGCAGTAAAGATGTCATTACTTCTTGTCCTGCGGTCTTAAAAAGCTCAATGCGTTCTCTTGTTGTTCTTTTTTTATAGTTTTCAAACTCTGCAAAAAGACGTAAAAATTTGTCTTTTTCAGCAAGAAGTAACGCTTCAGCTGTTGGAACTTCTTCCGCTACTTCCTCTACAACTTGCTGATTTTCTTCAACTTGTTGTATTTCTTCTGCTGTATTTATTTCTTCTTGTTTTATATCTTCTTTCTTACTCATTTCTTTGTAATCGTTAAATTATACATCTCTTATTTGCAAAAATGTTGCCAACAAAAAAAAAGTGTCAATCTGACACTTTTTTTTTCTGTATGCGACCTATCTCAATTTTTAAAAATATTATTAAGGTCTTTTAATCTTCAATACGTGTTATTTTTGCTCCAATCGACTTCAATCGGGCCTCAATATTTTCATACCCTCTATCGATTTGTTCAACATTATTAATGATCGAAGTTCCTTTTGCAGAAAGTGCTGCAATCAATAAGGAAATTCCTGCTCTAATATCTGGTGAAGTCATTTTAGTAGCTTTTAGTTGACTTTGGAAGTTATGCCCAATAACGGTAGCTCTGTGAGGATCACATAAAATAACTTTTGCTCCCATATCAATCAGTTTATCCACAAAAAACAAACGACTTTCAAACATCTTTTGATGAATTAATACGGTTCCTTTTGCTTGTGTTGCAATGACCAAAACAATGCTTAACAAATCGGGTGTAAAACCTGGCCATGGGGCATCAGCAATTGTTAAAATAGAACCATCTATATAGTTTTGTATTTCGAAAGAGGCTTGTGCTGGAATGTAAATATCATCGTCTCTTTTTTCTAATTGGATTCCTAATTTTCGGAACACATCTGGAATCTGGCCTAAGTTTTCCCAACTTACGTTTTTAATGGTTAGTTCTGAGCGTGTCATTACGGCAACTCCAATCCAAGAACCAATTTCAATCATGTCTGGTAAAACATTGTGTTCACAGCCTCCTAAAGAAGTAACTCCTTCTATAATTAAGAGATTGGAACCTACTCCTGTTATTTTTGCTCCCATCGAATTCAGCATTTTACTTAATTGCTGAATATAAGGCTCACAAGCGGCATTGTAAATTTTAGTCGTTCCTTTGGCTAAAACCGCTGCCATTAAAATATTTGCAGTTCCTGTTACAGAGGCTTCATCTAAAAGCATCTCGGTTCCCTGTAAACTTTTTGCTTCTACTCCGTAAAAATATTCTTCTTTATTGTACCTAAATTTTGCACCTAACTTGATAAATCCTTCAAAATGTGTATCAAGTCTTCTTCTTCCTATTTTATCTCCTCCTGGACGTGGAATATATCCTTTTCCAAAACGTGCTAACAAAGGCCCAACTAACATGATAGAACCTCTTAATGAACTCCCATCTCTTTTAAATTCTGCAGACTCTAAGTATGGTAAATCAATATCATCTGCTTGAAAAGCATAGGAACTTCTGTTTAGTTTTTCAACTTTTACACCTAGCTCTCCGAGAATAAAGATGAGTTTATTTACATCAATAATATCGGGTACATTATTTACAACCACTCTTTCTGGTGTCAATAAAACAGCACAAAGTATTTGTAATACCTCATTTTTTGCTCCTTGGGGAGTAATGGTCCCTCCTAACTTGTGTCCTCCTTCTATTTTAAATGATGCCATTGTTACTTATCTTTTTCTATTTTTATTCTGATTGTTATGGTGTGGTTTCTTGTAGGATGTTTTTGAATTGTTCTGACCTTGCGTATTTCGTTTTCTTAGTAGATTTTTACTTTCAGAAAGTGCTTCTTCGGTTTCTCTTAAATCTAATTTACCGTCAGACAAATCATATAAATGTTTAAAAATAACGGCATCATCTACCGTGTCTTTGTTCCAATTTAAATAACATTTTTTCATATGGTTGGCAATGGTAAAAACCAAGGCTTCTTTTTTTTCTCCAGCTTCCCAACTCAAAGCAATATCGATCATCGTTTGAATATTATTTCCATAATAACGATATCTAGAAGCAGATTTTGGATAGGCCAAAGCTTCTGGCTTCTCTTGCAACTCTTCTTTTGATGGATATGGATAAGGAGATTCTGCATCCAATTGAAAATCGGACATGATGTACAACTGATCCCATAACTTGTGTTTAAAATCTGGAACATCTCGTAAATGTGGCTGTAAATTCCCCATCACATCAACAATTGATTTCGCCATTTTATCTCGTGCTTCTTTTGTTTCTAAAGCAACACAATGGTCTACTAACTTCTGGATGTGTCTGCCGTATTCTGGAATAATCATTAACGGTCTTTCTGAGTTGTATTCTAAATCGAATGTCATTTATTTATTTTTGTGAAGCTCTTATTTATGATACGATAAGTAAGAGGTTGATAATGTAAGTGCTCGTAAATGTTTTGTAATCCTTTTATAAAAAGCACTTTTAAGTCTCATTAATGTCGGATTAACAAAATTGTGTGCAGTATTTATTTAATGTTGCAAAATAACATTTTATTTTTAGTTTTTTTAATGATTTTAAAAGAAATCCACATACTCTTTTAACCGATAATTTTCAACTTTACAAAACGCAATAAAAGGTTTTTCTTGCCTGCGGTACCAAACTGAATCATGGCTTTTTTATCAGGGCCTTTTCCTTCTAATGAAATGACCTCTCCTCGCCCAAAACGTTCGTGTTCAATAATATTTCCAACAATAATATCATTGTCAAATAGGTTTGTTTTGGAAGCTGTTTGTGATACTTTCTTTAAGTTTTTAGGAACGATAATTTCTTTCTTTTTTGCCAAATCTCGCGCTGCTTTTTTACGCTGAATTGGTTTTTGAAAACGAATTCCTTTTGGGGCATCATCAAACAAACTTTTATCTACAAATCGGTTGATGGTTGGTGCTATTGTTTTTGGAGCAATATAATGTAAGTATTGTTCGTCTATTTCTTCTAAAAATCGACTCGGCTCTGCATCCACTAATTTTCCCCATCGATACCGTGTTTGGGCATAGGTTAAATAGGCTACTTTTTCTGCTCGGGTAATAGCCACATAAAACAGCCTGCGTTCTTCTTCCAACTCACTTCGCGTGTTCATGCTCATGGCCGATGGAAATAAATTTTCTTCCAAACCAACGACATATACATGCGAATATTCTAACCCTTTGGATTGGTGAATGGTCATTAGTGAAATGCTTGGTTTGTCATTCTCTTTTTTAGAATCAAAATCTGTAGCCAATGCAACATCTTCTAGAAAAGAAGTCAAAGAAGCATCTTCTCCTTGCTCAATTTTGTCCGTAATAAAATCTTTAATTCCGTTTAATAATTCTTGAACATTCTCTACTTTACTCAACGACTCTGGAGTACCGTCTTTTTCCAAATCTTTGATTAACAAGGTTTCTTTCACCACCGTTTCGGCAATTTCAAAAGCATTTTTGGTTTGCGATTCTATTTGCAAACGCAACATCATGTTCATGAAATTGTTCAACTTATTCTTAGTTCCAGCATTGATTTTTAAATCGATTTTATCAATGTATTTTAAAACATCAAAAATGGATTTTTTATAGTGATTTGCTGCAATTGTCAATCGATCTATCGTTGTTGCGCCAATACCTCGTGCTGGGTAATTGATGATTCTCTTTAAGGCTTCTTCATCATTTGGATTGATGAGTATTCGCAAATAAGACAGAATGTCTTTGATTTCTTTTCTTTGATAAAATGAAATTCCTCCATAAATTTTGTAGTCAATCCCTTTTTTACGCAAGGCGTCTTCCATTGATCTGGACTGGGAATTGGTTCTGTACAAAATGGCAAATTGATCATTTTGCAATTGCAAATTCATCTTGGCATCCCAAATAGATTGTGCCACAAATCTCCCTTCTTCTCCATCGGAAATTGTGCGCATTACCTGAATGAGCTCACCAGCATCATTGGTGGTCCAAACTTCTTTGTCTAATTTGGTTTTGTTTTTTTCAATCACAGAATTGGCAGCATTTACAATATTGCCAGTCGATCTGTAATTTTGTTCTAATTTGAAGGTTTTAACTTCGGGATAATCTTTTTGAAAGTTTAAGATATTTTGAATGTTTGCTCCTCGAAAACTATAAATACTTTGCGAATCATCACCCACCACACAAATGTTTTGAAAACGATCGGCCAATGCTTTTACAATTAAATATTGGGAGTGATTCGTATCTTGGTACTCATCGACCATGATGTATTTAAAACGACTTTGATATTTTGCCAAAGATTCTGGAAAACGAGCCAATAATTCATTGGTTCTTAGGAGTAAATCATCAAAATCCATCGCACCTGCCTTGAAGCATCGGTCTACGTACTCTTTATAAATTTCTCCTACTTTGGGTCTGCTTGCATGCAAATCTGCTTCCTGTAAATCGGCATTATTGTAATAGGCTCGCACCGTAATCAAACTGTTTTTAAAAGAGGAAATCCTATTTAAAATCTGTTTGGATTTGTAGCGCTCTTTGTCCAAACCCATTTCTTTGATAATGGAGCCAATCAAACGCACGGAATCTTGTGAATCATAAATGGTGAAATTGGAAGGAAAGCCCAATTTGTCTGCTTCTGAACGTAAAATTCTTGCAAAAACGGAGTGAAAGGTTCCCATCCATAAATTCTTTGCTTCGGTAGTTCCTACCACCGACGCAATTCGTTCTTTCATCTCTCTGGCTGCTTTGTTTGTAAACGTAAGTGACAAAATATTGAAAGAATCAACTCCTTGTTTCATTAAATGAGCGATTCGGTAGGTCAACACTCGTGTTTTACCGGAACCCGCACCTGCAATGATAATCATGGGGCCATCTTTTTGCAAGACCGCTTGTTTTTGTGCTTCGTTTAAGGAATCTAAGTACGTATCCAATCGTTTTATTTTTGAAGAATTTAAAGCGTGAATTTAAGAATTCTTTGGCTCTAATAGGAGGCAAATTGCTTTTTTTATTCACAAATTTTACACTAAAAAAAAGTACATTTGTTTTTTGAAACACGATCGCAATGGAAGATAAAATAATAGAAAGTATCGGGTATCTTTTACCTGCAGCAGTTACAGGCTATATTGCCTATTATATGTTCAATCGGTTTGTAAGCAAGACCGACGGCAATACAAGAGCAAACGTATTGGCTAAAAAAAACAAAGTGGTTTTGACAGTCAAACTCCAGGCTTATGAACGCATGCTCTTATTTTCGGATCGAATAAACCCCACAAAAATATTGGTACGCATCCCACCTATTTCAGAAAACACTCAAGAATACCTACAGCTTTTAATGGGCAATATTGAACAGGAATTTGAACACAATTTGGTTCAACAAATGTATGTTTCTACGGACGCTTGGACCGCTGTTGTAGGTGCAAAGAATGCCGTTCTAAAGAAATTAAAGCACGTTGCCGAAAGTGCAAAAAACGCCAATGCTTTGCGAGAAACTGTTTTAATTGATTATTCAAAATCAATATCACCTACAGAAACTGCGATTGCCATTATTAAAAATGATGTCAAAAAATTATTAAAATAGAAAGCGGTGTTTCGAAGTATTTGTTCGTTTTTTGTTTTCTCAAAGTAAGGAGACTTTGCGGAGCGAGAGAAATATTTTTCATTCTTTATTTACACTTAAATAGAACGTTTTTGTTTGCGGTGCATAAGCCATTGTTTGTTGGCAAATTTTCGCACAACCACCTTCGTCAAGACATTTAGCAATTAATTTACCACAAGACCATTTTCAATCACAATCTCCACTCCAACTGCTTTCTCCATTGTCACAATCAACTTGATAATAATCAGCGGCAATAAAAGCATCTCTTTCAGCTAAATTCTTTGGGCTTTCTAATATAAAAAAATCAGGTTCTTTCTCTTCAGATTTCAGGTATGCGATTGTCTTCGTATTAGGATTCCATTTATAGTCAATGTAAATGACATTTTCTTGGCTGGTTTTAAGATTCATACTGGAAACTTTTTCAAAGAATTTCTCGAGTTCAAGTGATTGATTTTCTATTGAAGACAAATCATTCTCCCTTTGAATGCAAGAAAAGGTTATTAATGCGAATAAAAGAAAGGTTAAAATTTTTAATAAACTTTTCATAGCTAGTATATTTTAAGTTAAAACTATTTGGGTTTTAATCTTTACGATTTTTAAACAGTAATTATTCATAAATATATGTAAGCGCTTGCATACATTTATAAAAAATGAAGGTCAATCAACAAGTGGGCAGATAAGAGGGATATATGGCCAGATATCGGAATAAGTGGGAACTTATGTCCAAAAAAAGGACCGTTTTTTGTCAAATTTGAGGCAATATATTGTTGAAAATACCCCCATTTCTTCTTATTTGTGTTCCGTTAAGTGAGGAAATTTTGTGAGATGGTTGTTGTTAAAATGAAAAAAACCACTCAATAATGAGTGGTTTTTAGTAATGTTATTATAAAATTGCCATTTAGCAACGATACACAACCTATTTACCTGAAATAAAGTAATAAAGAGTACCTCGTTTTAGAACTGCAAACGTACTCCTATTTTATAATTTCTTCCGCGGGTGGAAAAGCCTAAAATATCATCGTAATCTTCATCTAAAACATTGGTTACGGTAGCAAAGAAAGTAACCCTATCGTTCAAGACTTTATAATTTGTCATAAAATCAATTACTTGATAGTTTGGCAAAATTACATCATCCCCTGCGGTTCCAAAAGACCCATATCTATCAAAAATTGTACGTGCACCGACATTTCGGTAGATCAAACTAAAAAAGAAATTTTTAAAAGGTTCAGCTTCTAAAGTGGATACAAATTTATGTTTTGGAATGTAATCATTAAAGTCCTCAAAACGATTTTTGTCTATAAAAGTATAAGAAGATGTGAGTGTTATGTATTCGAAAGGAATGATTTTAGAATTCACTTCAAAGCCATTGGCGTCAGAAGATCCATTAGCATATTTAAACGTTGTACTGTCATAAATGATAGCATCTGACTCTTTTCTATTAAAATAGACTGCGTCTAAGGAGAACCAATCTTTAAATTTATATTCAAAACCAGCTTCTATCGTTTTATTTGACTCCGGATTTAAATCTATATTTCCTGAAAAACCATCATACAATTGATACAAGCTAGGCGCAATAAAAGCTGTACTGTATGAAGCGAACAACTTTATAAAATGTATGTCATTAAATTTAAAATTATAAGCAGTGTTTCCATCATAGACAAACTGATTTCCATAAACATTATGAATATTTAAACGTCCTCCAACATTGATACTCAATCCGTTTTCAGTAATAAAAACGGCACTTGCATAGGGGTCTATGGTATTAAAGTTGGCAATTTCTTTTTCGATGGTTGCATAGGGTGTGACAGTATTGTTAGAGTGCTTCTGATAATTCAACCCTGTAATCAATTGAAATTGAGAAGAAAACTCATATTTATGAACTAAATCTAAATTCAAACTTCTCCCCTTAAATTCATAAGCATCCACCATGTTTGAAAATGGATTGAACTGATTAAAAGTTCTTGCTATAACATTTGTCGAAGCCAATACGTAAACTTCTCCTTTATTATAGGTATATTTTGGTCGAACACCCACTCTAAATTGTTCTTGATTTCCTTTATTTACAGCATTATCAGCGTAGGCACCTGCATCAAAATCATACTCAAATTCATCATAATTTAAGAATGTTTCAATTTTAAATGCATCATTTACTTTGTATCCTAACTTCAGTAATCCATTTTTAGAATGATAAGTATCGTTTTCAAAAACGGTTGGTGGAGTACTTTTTGCTGCTGACATACCATCAACTCCAGTTAAACTAAAAGAACCTAAAAAATTAAAATCTCCTAAAGTTCCATTTAGCGTTAAGTTTTGGTTCCTATCAGACAGGTTACTTTCAGATGTATTTGCTGTATTATTTGTTCCTAAATTGGCCTCAAAAGAACCGGATATTCGATCTTTTGACGCTTTTTTAAGTAGGATATTAATCACTCCAGCTGCAGCACCAGAACCATACAAGCTTGAAGAAGCTCCTTTTAAAATTTCGATGGATGCTATTTGGCTTACCGATAACAAACGCAAATCAAATTCTTGATTAATGGCTGATTGGTCTGTTACTGGAACTCCATCAATTAAAACCAATACTTGTCGGCTTCTTCCTCCACGAATATTAATACTTCTTGGTTCAGTAGGATTTGCATTTACACCCCTAATATCAATACCTGCAACCGTATTTAAGATTTCAATAACTGTTTTTCCAGCGTTTTTCTGCAATTGTTCTTGTGTTATTTTTGCAATTACTTTTCCAGAATTTTCTTTCTTTAAATTAAACTTCGTAGCCGTAACAACCACTTCATCTAAAGTTTCTACTTTTTCTTTTTTTTCTTTTTGCGTTTCATTTTTTTGCGCAAAAAGGGTTGTGCTGGCAAAACTACATGCCAAAACACCTACAAATAAAATTTTTTTTTTCATTTTTTTTGATTTAATTGAAACAATAAATCAGGTAAATTTCGTGTACGAACTCGTATTAGTACATAAACTTTTATCCCGAAAGTTTTTAACTCGTGATGATGGGCAGGTCTCCTGACTTGTTTTTATGTTACTTTGCCTTCCCAATTATACATCAGTGGCAAAAGTTGAAGTAACATCCTCTATTGAGGTGCTGAATACTGAAATGAATTCAATACTGGTTTCAGCATAAACTTACAGTTGCGGGAACAGTTCTGGATTTTAACCAGATTCCCTTTTAATTTGATAGCAAACGACTGTGATATCAAAACCTAAAATCGATGCGAAACTAAGATAAAAATTGCTAATACAAAATTGTTTTGTAATCTTGTTGCATAATTTAACAGAAATGAAAATTACTTCCTTAAAAATTGTGCTTATTGCATCGCTTCTAGCAATTGTCTCTTGTAAAAAGGAAGCACAACGAGCCGTATTAAAATCGGCATCTGCAAAAATCACACATGCCAAAGGCTTTGATATTGTTGAAGAGAAAGGCAATAAAAAACTAATCATAAAATCAGCGTACCAAAATGCTACCGAAGATGCTACCTACCCTCTCTCTAAAAAAATACCCAGTACTGCACTAGCAAATACTAAATTAAATACGATTCAGATTCCTGTTAAAAATATTGTTGTTACCTCTACCACACACATTCCGATGGTTGAATTGTTACAGTCAGAAAATGCCATTGTTGGATTTCCACATGGACAATATGTTTCATCAGAACGTACAAGAAAATTATTGGATGCTGGAAAGATTGCTGAAATTGGAAAAGAAAACTCTTTGAACACCGAAATTTTATTGGATCTACAGCCCGAACTCGTGGTTGGATTCAGCGTTACTTCACCCGACAAAAGTTTAACAACGCTACAAAAAGCTGGAATTAACGTCATTTATAATGGCGATTGGCTTGAAGAAACTCCGTTAGGAAAAGCAGAATGGATTAAGTTTTTTGGGGTTTTGTTTGACAAAGAAAAACAGGCAGACAGTATCTTTAAAGCAATTGAAACCAATTATGTAAATGCTAAAAAAACTGCTTTACTGGGACTTCAAAAACCGACGGTTTTATCGGGTGCAATTATGAGCAAAGACATTTGGAATTTACCGGCTGGGGAAAGTTTTGTTGCACAATTTTTAAAAGACGCAAACCTTACTTATTTATGGAAAGACACCAAAGGAAAAGGAAGTTTGTCATTAAGCTTTGAAAGTGTTTTTGACAAAGGTGCAAATGCCGATATCTGGATTGCTCCTGGGTACTTTACTTCGAAAAAACAACTTCTAGAAAGCAATGCACTGTATGCAAAATTCAAAGCATTTCAAGATGACAATATCTATACGCCAACCACAAAAAAAGGGAAATCGGGCGGTGTTCTTTATTATGAATTGGCTACAACAAGACCTGACTTGGTATTGAAAGACCTCATCAAAATTACAAACCCAGCATTGTTACCCGATTATGAATTGGTGTTTTTTGAAAAAATGAAGTAATCCCTATTTTTAAAAAAGAGATTGCTGAGTATCATCTTCTGTATTTTCCTTCTTCTTTTGAATCGCTTTCTTTAAGAGTGCCTCTTTTTTAGTTTCTTTACTTAGAAGCTCTGACTTAGAAGAATTTTCAATTGTTGGCACATCCATGGGCAACGTTTCTTCAATAACCTGCTCTTCTATCACTTCAATATCATCCGATGATGGTGGTGCTGGTTCTTCAAAGGGCAATGGTTCCAATAAATTCACTTGCTTTATTTTATTGGTAGTCAATTGATTTCCTTGTGCTTTGATTCCTTTTACGGCAATAAATTTTTCAAAATTAATGGTTTGATTTTCAATATTTCTTTTGGAATACACAATTTCTGCCATCGGCCTGTAATCTGTTGCCACAATTTCTAATTGCGATTTTGGATGGTCTGCAAAAAGGGTTTCTTCTTTATCAGTAGCTTCTATTAGGAAACGTTTGACGTAGTAACGCTCCTTTTCTCCATCAAAATAAATCACAGAAATAGGTTTGTTTGGCTTCCATTTTTCCAAGACAATCATATCATTTTCAAAATGCATGGACAAATCTGGTTTTACCGCTTTTGCTTTTCCACTTTGCAAAATAATTAACAGCTTATCTTCTGCTTTAAATTCTCCTAAAAGATCTCCTCTATCGTCTACATTTAAACGTTGTACTGCTTCATCAAACCATATTTTACGTGGTTTTAAGGTAGAAACTCCTGCCGATTTAAATTCAATGGATTTAATGGTGTATTTGGTAATTGTATTTCCTCTTACTGCTCTGCCTTTTACACTCAAGTCTGAAAAATCGAGATCCCACTTGAGTTTTTTAACACTTCCAACTGCACGAAGATTTACGGTAACTACCTCTGCCTCTCCGTTTGGATTTGCCGTAAAATACAATACTTTAGATCCTTTGTTTCCATTGGTTAAATCGTACTCTTTGTCTCGCGTAACCGAAGTCACATTGAAACGTTTCATATAAGAAGGGCCTTTTGCCCCATCTCGATACATGAAATTATAAACCGTTCGTTTGTCTTTCTTTTTAAAGATAGCAACATGAATAATGTTTTTACCAACAAAGATTTTAGAATCCATTTTGGTTACCATCATTTTACCGTCTTTTCTAAATACAATCACATCATCGATGTCCGAACAATCAGTTACAAATTCGTCTCTTTTTAGTGAAGTACCAATAAAACCTTCCTCTCTATTCACATAAAGCTTGGCGTTGTTCATAGCTACCTTCGAGGCAACGATATCATCAAATATTCGAATGTCGGTCTTGCGTTCTTTTCCTTTTCCGTAAGTCTCTTTTAAACGCTTAAAGTAATCGATTGCAAATTCAATTAGGTTGGCTAAATGCCCTTTTACAGCGGCAATCTTATCTTCCAAACCTTGTATAAATTGCTTGGCTTTATCTATATCAAATTTTGATATTTTCTTAATTCTAATTTCTGTTAAACGAACAATATCTTCCTCGGTGATTGCACGCTTTAAATGTTTTATATGCGGCTTTAAACCAGCATCAATTGCTTGGATAACACCTTCCCAAGTTTCTTGGTCTTCAATATCTCGGTAGATTCTGTTTTCAATAAAAATACGTTCCAAAGAAGAAAAGTGCCATTGTTCCTCCAATTCATTCAATTGAATTTCCAATTCCTTTTTCAACAAGTTCACCGTTAAATCTGTGGAATGCTTTAACATTTCGCTAACGCCCACAAAAACGGGTTTATTATTTTCAATAGTACAACACAAAGGTGAAATCGAATTTTCACAATTTGTAAATGCATACAAGGCATCAATGGTTTTATCTGGAGAAACGTTGGGTGGCAAATGCACTACAATTTCTACTTCTGCAGCCGTATTGTCTTCTATTTTTTTAATTTTTATTTTCCCTTTTTCATTGGCTTTGATAATGCTATCAATTAAAGTAGTAGTGGTGGTTCCAAAAGGAATCTCATTGATGACCAATGTCTTTTTGTCTACTTGAGCAATTTTTGCTCGCACACGCACTTTCCCGCCTCGTTTTCCATCATTATAATTGGTAAAATCTGCAATTCCGCCCGTTAAAAAATCGGGAAAAATGGTAAAACTTCTTCCTTTTAAATACTTGATAGAAGCATCAATCAATTCAATAAAATTGTGTGGAAGAATCTTGGTCGATAAACCCACTGCAATTCCCTCAGCTCCTTGTGCTAAAAGTAGTGGAAACTTTACCGGCAGGTCTATGGGTTCTTTTCTTCTCCCATCATAGGACATTTTCCAATCAGTTGTTTTGGGATTGAAAACAACATCTAAAGCAAATTTTGACAAACGAGCTTCTATATAACGAGAGGCTGCTGCACGGTCTCCAGTAAGAATGTTCCCCCAGTTTCCTTGCATGTCAATCAGCAATTCTTTTTGACCAATTTGTACCATAGCATCTGCAATGGAAGCATCTCCATGCGGATGATATTGCATGGTGTGCCCAACAATATTCGCTACTTTGTTATAGCGTCCATCATCCAAATCTTTCATCGAATGCATAATTCTACGCTGCACGGGTTTTAGTCCATCTTCTAAGGACGGAACCGCTCTCTCTAAAATTACATAAGAAGCATAGTCTAAAAACCATTCTTTGTACATCCCTGTAACTTTGGTAATCGTTTCAACAGATTCGTTCTGATGATCGAGCGCTTCTGATTGATTCTTTAATGCTTCTTGGTGTTCGTTGTCGTTTATTTCTTCACTCATATGCTACACTTCGTCTTCTATGGTATCCAACTCTACTTTTAAATTCTCGATGATAAATTTCTGCCTATCTGGGGTGTTTTTCCCCATATAGAATTGCAACATTTCTTCGATTGACATTTCTTTGTCTAACATAACGGGATCCAAACGGATATCATCTCCAATAAAATGAACAAATTCATTCGGTGAAATCTCTCCCAATCCTTTAAATCGTGTTATCTCGGGCTTTCCTCTTAATTTTTCTATCGCTGTACGTTTTTCTTCATCAGAATAACAATAGCGCGTTTCTTTCTTATTTCGAACTCGAAACAAAGGAGTTTCTAAAATATACAAATGTCCTTCTTTGATTAATTCTGGAAAAAATTGCAGGAAAAAAGTAATCAATAACAATCGAATGTGCATCCCATCAACATCGGCATCCGTTGCAATAACAATATTATTATAGCGCAAACCCTCCAAACCATCTTCAATATTTAATGCTGCTTGTAATAAATTAAACTCTTCATTTTCATACACAATTTTTTTACTCAGTCCATAGGAGTTTAAGGGCTTCCCTTTTAAACTAAAAACGGCTTGGATATTTACATTTCTCGATTTGGTAATTGAACCAGAGGCAGAATCTCCCTCGGTAATAAATAAGGTAGATTCTAAATAATTTTGTTTCTTAACATCGCCTAAATGGATTCTACAGTCACGCAATTTCTTATTGTGTAAACTCGATTTCTTAGCTCTATCTCTTGCTAGTTTTCGAATTCCTGAAAGCTCTTTTCGTTCTTTTTCTGCTTGAATTATTTTCTTTTGAAGTTTATCGGCTACCTCCACGTTCTTATGAAGGTAATTGTCAAGCTGTGTTTTTACAAAATCATTGATATAGGTTCTAACTGTTGACAAGTCCCCGCCCATTTCTGTAGATCCTAACTTAGTTTTGGTCTGACTTTCAAAAACTGGCTCCATCACTTTAATGGCAATCGCAGAAATAATTGATTTTCGTACATCGGAAGCTTCAAAATTTTTCCCGTAAAACTCACGGATAGTTTTTACGATGGCTTCTCTAAATGCGGCTTGATGGGTTCCCCCTTGCGTGGTATGTTGTCCGTTTACAAACGAATGGTATTCTTCTGAATATTGGGTTTTACTATGTGTAATAGCAACTTCAATGTCATCTCCTTTTAAATGAATTATTGGATACAACATATCTGCTTGATTGTTGTTGTCTTCCAGTAAATCTTTCAATCCATTTTCTGAAAAGAATTTCTCACCGTTAAAAATGATGGTCAATCCAGGGTTTAAATACACATAATACTTCAGCATTTTTGCTACATACTCATTTCGGTATTTATAGTTTTTAAAAATAGCTTCATCTGGAACAAAAGAAACCTTAGTTCCTTTTCTACGAGAAGTTTCATCTAAAAACTCTTGGTCTTTAAGATTTCCTTGACTGAACTCTGCCGAAGCAGATTTTCCATCTCTGGAAGATTCTACTCTAAAAAAAGAGGACAATGCATTTACGGCTTTGGTACCAACACCATTTAAACCTACCGATTTTTTAAAGGCTTTCGAATCGTATTTTCCACCAGTATTCATTTTAGAAACCACGTCAACAACCTTTCCTAAAGGGATTCCTCGACCATAATCACGCACAGTAACTTTGCTCCCTTGAATAGAAATTTCAATCGTTTTTCCTGCACCCATAACATATTCATCGATAGAATTGTCTAGGACTTCTTTTACCAAAATATAGATCCCATCATCGGCAGAAGAGCCATCGCCCAACTTACCAATGTACATCCCAGGGCGCATTCTTATATGCTCTTTCCAATCTAATGATCGAATATTATCTTCTGTATATTTTGTTTCTTGACTCATAAAATAGCGTACTACAATTAACTGTGAAGTGATAGCTAAAATAGGATTTAACCTAGAAAAATAAAATGGCTTTCTTAATTAGTTATCAACAGGATTTCAACGAAGATGAACAGGTGTTTTTACTACTATTTTTACAGAAAATGAAACATTTCAGAAACAAAGAAAACACCAAATAAAAAACTCTTTTTTAATGTAAAAATCACAAAAAAAAACAATTTGTTATATTTTTTAACAAATACTGTCAGCCCTTGTAATTTGGCTAATTTTGCTGAATAATAAAAATATAGATTCGTGGAAAGAACACAACTTTTAGCATTGACAAAAAAATACGGGAGTCCCTTATATGTTTATGATACCGATAAAATCGAAGCCCAATACAACCGATTAACAAATGCGTTTAGTAGCGTAAAAAACTTAAAATTAAATTATGCTGTAAAGGCGCTTTCAAATATCAATATTTTAAAGTTTTTTAAAAATATTGGTGCCGGTTTGGATACGGTTTCAATACAAGAAGTGCAATTGGGATTGACCACTGGCATCGCTCCTAAAAAAATTATTTTTACGCCCAATGGAGTTTCCTTAAAAGAAATTGAAGAAGTTGCGAAATTAGGTGTTCAAATTAATATTGACAATCTATCTATTTTAGAATTGTTCGGGCAAAAACATCCAGAAATTCCTGTTTGTATTCGTATCAATCCACACATTATGGCGGGTGGAAATTCTAAAATTTCTGTGGGTCATATCGATTCTAAATTTGGAATTTCAATACACCAAGTTCCACACATTAAACGGGTTGTAGAAAACACAGGAATGAACATCAATGGAATTCACATGCATACAGGGTCTGATATTTTAGATATCGATACTTTTTTGCGTGCAACAGAAATTTTATTTGATGTTGCAAAACAGTTTGACAACATCGATTTTATTGATTTTGGTAGTGGTTTTAAAGTTCCATATAAGGAAGGAGATATTTCAACAGATATAGAACAATTAGGCTTGCAATTGTCAGAACGATTCAATGCGTTTTGTGTAGAATATGGGAAAGAAATTACCCTCATGTTCGAACCAGGTAAATTTTTAGTTTCCGAAGCAGGCGTATTTTTAGCAAAAGTAAATGTTGTCAAACAAACCACTTCCACTGTTTTTGCTCATGTAGATTCTGGTTTTAATCATTTGGTTCGACCAATGATGTATGACTCCTATCATCATATTACCAACATTTCAAATCCAGAAGGAAGAGATCGGTACTACTCTGTTGTAGGGTACATTTGTGAAACCGATACCTTTGGATCTAACAGGCGCATTGCAGAAATCTCTGAAGAAGATATCTTATGCTTCCATAATGCCGGTGCCTATTGTTTCTCTATGGCATCCAACTACAACTCTCGCTATTTGCCTGCTGAAGTAATGATACATCAAGGAAAAGATTATTTAATCAGAAAAAGACAAACCATCGAAGACATTTTAAACAATCAAGAAATCTTAGAATTGTCTTAGAAAAAGAACAATACAAGTAAATTTTATCCACTTTTAAATTGAAGGAACACTTCTCTTTTTTGGTGGATTTTTTATACATTTATACCTCCAAGAAAAACAACAGCATACCATGAAAGTTTTAGGCATTGGAAGTAATTATGCGCGCAAATGCAATGAAACAATTAATGGAAAATTGATGTTGGATTTTAAAATGATTTAATCTTTACTTTCATGAAAATTAAGCTTTCTACCCTTGAAAACATTCCTGAAATAATGACAATTATTAAGGATGCCAAAGAACTTTTAGCATCTCTTAAAATTGATCAATGGCAAAATGGATATCCAAATGCAGCACAAGTTGAACAGGATATTTTAAAAGGAGAAAGTTACGTGGTGCTTAGTGATGAAAATCAAGTAATTGCAACTTCAATGTTTACAACCAACAAAGAACCCACCTATCAAATAATTGAAGAAGGTTCATGGAAAGTTGACGAATCAAAAAACTATGGGGTTATCCACCGAATGGCCATAAAAAAAGAATACCGCAAACAGGGTTTAGCAACACTACTATTTGATGAATTTCATCAACAATTAAAAAGTAAAAACATTCAAAGCTTAAAAATTGACACCCACGAAGAAAATCTTGGAATGCAAGCACTCATTAAAAAAATAGGATATCAATATTGTGGGATTATATACACCAATTATGGTGCAAAAAGACTAGCTTTCGAAAAAGTAATTCAGTAATAATTCAATTTTAAATGCCAAAGTATTTTCTTGTAATCAATGTATCAAATCAATTATAGATCTAAAAACAGGTCAAATTGTACTTGAAATTATCAATAATATTCCCAATTATTTCACTATTTTCGAATTCCTAAACCCCATCACTATTGAAAGTCTGTATTGCCGAAAAGCCAAGTGTCGCCAGAGAAATCGCTAACATACTAGGTGCCAACACAAAACGTGATGGCTACTATGAAGGCAATGGCTATGCAGTAACTTATACCTTTGGGCATTTGTGTACACTTTTAGAACCGAAAGACTACAAACCGCATTGGAAAAGTTGGGACTTGAACAACTTACCCATGTTGCCAGAGCGATTTGACACGAAAGTTACCAGCAATGATGGTATCAAAAAACAATTCAATATTGTAAAGTCTTTGTTTGACAAAGCTACAGTTGTGATCAATTGTGGGGATGCGGGAACTGAAGGAGAACTCATTCAACGTTGGGTGATTAACCAAGCGAGGTATAAAGGAGAAGTACAACGTTTGTGGATTTCTTCATTGACCGAAGAAGCCATTAAAGAAGGGTTTAAAAACTTAAAACCTGCAGAACAATACGACAATTTATATTATGCAGGATTTTCGCGGGCTATTGGAGATTGGTTATTGGGCTTAAATGCAACCCGATTATACACCGTAAAATATGGCGGCTACAAACAAGTTTTATCCGTAGGAAGAGTACAAACCCCTACCCTTGCAATGCTGGTCAATCGTTTTAAAGAAATTCAATATTTTAAACCGCAACCGTATTGGGAATTGCAAACCACTTATAGAAATACACTTTTTAATTATGAAGACGGTCGTTTTCTAAAACAAGAAGATGGACAGGTTTTAGCCAATAAAGTAACCGCTTCCGATTTCGAAATTGTTACTGTTACCAAAAAGAAAGGAAAAGAATACGCCCCAAAACTATTTGATTTAACCGGTTTGCAAGTGTATTGCAATAATAAATTTGGTTTTTCTGCAGATGAAACCTTAAAAATGGTGCAGAAGTTATACGAAATGAAAGTAGTAACCTACCCCAGAGTGGATACTACATTTTTACCGAATGATGTTTACCCAAAAGTTGCAGGTATCTTATCTAAATTAACCAATTACAGTGCATTAACACAACCGCTTTTAGCTACCAAAATACCAAAATCAAAACGGGTTTTTGATGATAAAAAAGTAACCGATCACCACGCCATTATTCCGACAGGAATTCAAGGAAATTTGCAATACAATCAGCAACAAGTATACGACATCATTACCCGAAGATTTATCGGAGTCTTTTATCCAGATTCTGAGGTTTCAAACACTTCAGTAATTGGAAAAGCTGCAGAAGTTCCCTTTAAAACCACTGGTAAAGAAATTTTAACCAAAGGTTGGCGTGTTGCCTTTGAGACCGAAGAGAGCAAGATGAAAGCACTTCGACAAACTCAGAGTGACAAGAATGAAGAAACTAAAAATTTACCTGCCTTTGTAAAAGGAGAAAAAGGAGCTCATGAACCTTCTTTTTTAGAAAAGGAAACAAAACCTCCTCGGAATTTTACAGAAGCAAGTTTATTGCGCGCCATGGAAACTGCTGGAAAGCAAGTTGATGATGATAAAATGCGCGAATTAATGAAAGAAAATGGCATCGGAAGACCTTCTACCAGAGCAAGTATTATTGAAACTTTATTCCGAAGAAAATATATTGAACGTAAAAAGAAATTGGTCATCGCAACTCAAACAGGGATCGACCTAATTGATTTGATTGATAATGAATTGTTAAAATCGGCAGAGCTCACAGGGCGTTGGGAAAAGCGTTTAAAAGAAATTGAACGAGGAGAATTTAATGCGGGTACCTTCATTAATAATATGAAGAAAATGGTGGATGAGTTGGTGTATGAAGTTCGGGCAAACAAATCTGTAAAACGAATTTCATCTGTTATTGAAAAAGGAAATCAAACAAAAAATCCAAAACCGATTAAAACAAAAACAGTTAAATCGAAAAAAGAAGTTGTTGGAAAATCCTGTCCCAAATGTAAAAAAGGCACCTTAATAAAAGGGTCTACTGCTTTTGGCTGTTCGGAATACAAAAACAATTGTGATTTAAAAATTCCTTTTGAAATCTATGGGAAGAAAGTTTCTGAAAATCAAATTATCCGATTGATTGACAAAGGCTGTACCACCAATTTAAAAGGCTTTAAAATGACATCTGGAACTGTGGAGGGACTCCTTCGATTTGGTACTGATTTCAGCCTCCTTTTAGAGCCCAAAAAACAACCAATAAAAACAGCAACTGCATCGGACAAAATCAGTTGTCCAAAATGTAAAAAAGGGACACTCTTAAAAGGAAAAACGGCCTATGGGTGTTCGGATTATAAAGTGGGCTGTAATTTTATATTTACTTTTGATGCCATAAAAAAAATCGCCAATGGGAAACCATTGACGAAAGATTTGGTATTGGAAATTATCCGTAAATAAGATTACAAAATATAATCTGTACTTATAAAATTGGAAACTTTCTTATCTAATAAGTCTTGTAAAATTGCATTGTTGTATGGACTATCTTTAGACGCCAAGAAAGTTCTAATTGAAAAGGATCGCAATGCATCATGAACACTTAAAGTACCTGTTGCAGAATCTTTTCTTCCTGTAAAGGGATATACATCGGGACCTCTTTGGCAAGAACTATTCAAATTTACACGACAGACTAAATTCACCAAAGTATCAATTAATGGTGCTAAAGTGTTCGCATCACTTCCAAAAATACTAACTTGTTGTCCGTAATTTGAAGCAGCCATATCATCTAGAGGTTCATTAATATCAGAAAAGGAAACTACTGGAGTTACCGGTCCAAATTGCTCTTCGTGAAAAACACGCATGTCTTTATTTACAGGATATAAAACTGCTGGAAATATATAATTTTCAGAATGTTCGCCTCCTTTTTTATTCATGACTTTTGCACCTTTCTCCAATGCATCATCAATTAATTCTTGAATATAACTAGGTTTGTCTACTTCTGGTAATGGAGTTAATTTCACACCTTCTTCCCATGGGTTTCCAAATTTTAAGGCATCTACCTTCTCTGAAAAACGTTTGTTAAATTCATCTACAATTTCTTCATGAACATATAAAACCTTTAAAGCAGTGCAACGCTGCCCATTAAAGGACATTGCTCCTGCAATACATTCATTAATTGCCAAATCTAAATCGGCATCTTTTAAAACAATGGCTGGATTATTAGCTTCCAAGCCTAATATCTGTCGCAATCTATTTTTTCTAGGATGATGAGCTTGTAAAGCATTGGCCGATTTACTATTTCCTATTAAAGCCAAAACATCCACTTTACCCGTTTTCATGATGGGTGTTGCCAACGTTCTTCCTCGACCGTAGATAATATTTACAACACCTTTTGGAAAACTATTTTCAAAGGCTTCCAACAAGGGAGCTATTAGGAGTACTCCATATTTTGCAGGTTTGAAAACAACAGTATTCCCCATAATTAGTGCAGGAATTAACAGGGAAAAAGTTTCATTTAACGGATAGTTATAAGGTCCTAAACACAAAACAACTCCCAAAGGTCCTCGTCTTACGTGTGCATAAACTCCTGAGTTTTTTTCCAATTTTGCAGAATTTCGATCCATCTGCTTATAGTCTTCTATCGTATCGTAAATGTATTCGACTGTTCTATCAAATTCTTTTTCTGAATCGGGCAATGTTTTCCCGATCTCCCACATTAATAGCTTTACAATTTCATCGCGCTTGGTTTTCATTTGTGCTACAAATTTTTCCATGGCAGCAATTCTACCTTCAACTTTCATTGTTGGCCAAAGCCCTTTTCCTTCATCAAAGGCATTACAAGCAGCATCTAAAGCTTCTAGAGCTTGTGCTTCTCCTAATTGAGGAACACTCCCTAAAAGTGTAGGTTTGTAATCTTGAGTTGAAGAAATTGTAGAAAGGACATCAGCAGTTTCACCGGTCCATTTTTTTAATTCACCAGCTATTAAATAGTTTTTTTGATGTAATAGTGAGGTAATTTTATATTTTTCAGGTATGCCCATCGCTTAAATATAATTTTAAATTAGTTCTAAATTTACACTAAAAATTGAAATAAATCGGGTTTATCGTTCAGATAATCACCATAAAAATTATTTTTTTTCATTTTTGCAACCAAAGGAGCTAGGTCACTGGATGACTTTAATTGCAGGCCAACAACAGCTGCACCATTTTCTCTATTGGTTTTTTTGGTATATTCAAAATGAGTAATATCATCATTTGGTCCTAAAATATCGACCAAAAATTCTTTCAATGCACCCGCTCTTTGTGGAAACTTAATGATGAAATAATGCTTTAAATTAGCAAACAATAAAGCTCTTTCTTTAATTTCTGCAGTTCGAGTAATGTCATTATTGCTTCCACTCACTATACAAACAACATTCTTTCCACGAATTTCATCTGCATAGCTATCTAATGCAGCAATACTTAACGCTCCTGCTGGTTCAACAACAATGGCGTCTTTATTGTAGAGATCTAAAATGGTCTGACAGACTTTTCCTTCCGGAATTGTAATCATATCGGATAAGTTTTGCAAACAGATATCAAAGTTCAAATCGCCGACTCTTTTAACAGCAGCACCATCTATAAAAGCATCAATCTTATCTAAAGCGATCACTTTTTTATGAGTGATAGAAGTCTTCATTGATGGAGCTCCTTCTGGCTCTATTCCGATTATTTTTGTTTCTGGTGATAAGTGCTTGAAAACTGCAGATAAGCCTGATGACAAACCTCCACCTCCTACTGCTACAAAAACGTAATCAATTTTTACTGAAGCTTGATTCAGGATTTCTAATCCTACAGTTGCTTGCCCTTCAATCACCTTTTCATCATTAAAAGGATGAATGAATGTTTTGTCTTCTGCTTCACAAGCAACTATGGATGCATGATAAGCATCATCAAAAGTATCTCCTTCAATTACAACCTCAATAAAATCTTCACCGAACATTTTTACCTGTTCAATCTTCTGATTCGGAGTTGGTGAAGGCATGTAAATAGTACCTTTTATCTGTAATAACTTACAAGATAATGCAACACCTTGTGCATGATTTCCTGCACTGGCACAAACAATTCCTTTTTCTCTTTGCGCTGTTGACAAAGAAGACATTTTATTATAAGCACCTCTTATTTTATAAGATCGAACGACTTGTAAATCTTCTCTTTTAAATAGTATATTGGCTCCAAATTTCTTTGAATTTTGAACATTTTGGCTCAATGGCGTAATAGAAGCCACTCCTTTTAAATTTGAAGCGGCTGCTTTTACGTTTTCTAAACTTGGAAAATAGGTGTTTTTTGATTGCATTAATTATGCTTCTGATGTAATTACTTTCATTGCAGTCATTGAAGCTCTTAGTTGTGCACCAATGATTTCAACTGGATGATTTCGGATTGCGCTATTTACAGCAATTAACTCTTGGTTGTCTACACCATTTTCATTTGTAAACGATTTCCCAATAATGTTTGTTTTTACTGTTTTCATAAAATCTGTTAACAACGGCTTACAAGCATGATCAAATAAATAACACCCGTATTCTGCAGTATCAGAAATCACTCGATTCATTTCAAATAATTTTTTACGTGCAATGGTATTTGCAATTAATGGTGTTTCATGTAAGGATTCATAATACGCAGATTCCTCAATGATTCCCGCTGCAGTCATTGCTTCAAAAGCCAACTCTACACCTGCTCTAACAAAAGCTACTAATAAAGTACCGTGGTCAAAATATTCTTGTTCAGAAATCTCTTGATCTGTAAGGGCTTGTTTTTCAAAAGCAGTTTCTCCAGTGGCAGCTCTCCAAGACAATAAATTTTTGTCATTGTTTGCCCAATCTTCCATCATCGTTTTTGAAAAATGCCCAGAAATAATATCGTCCATATGCTTGTTGAATAGTGGACGCATAATCTCTTTTAATTCTTCTGAAATTCGAAATGCTTCAATTTTTGCTGGGTTTGACAAACGATCCATCATATTAGTAATTCCACCATGCTTTAACGCTTCTGTTGTAGTTTCCCAACCATATTGAATGAGTTTTGCAGCATATCCTGGATCAATACCTTCAGCAACCATTTTATCAAAAGATAAGATCGCTCCTGTTTGTAACAAACCACATAAAATAGTTTGTTCTCCCATTAAATCGGACTTTACTTCAGCGACGAAAGAGGATGCTAACACACCTGCTCTGTCTCCACCGGTTGCAACCGCATAAGCTTTTGCTTGCGCCCAACCTTTATTTTCTGGATCGTTTTCTGGATGAACTGCTATCAATGTAGGCACTCCAAAACCACGTTTATATTCTTCACGAACTTCACTTCCTGGACATTTTGGTGCAACCATAATTACAGTTAAGTCTTTACGAATCTGCATTCCTTCTTCTACAATATTAAATCCATGAGAATAGCTTAACGTTGCATTTTTCTTCATTAACGGCATAATCGTTGTTACAACGTTTGTATGCTGTTTGTCTGGCGTTAAATTCAATACTAAATCTGCTGAAGGAATCAATTCTTCATAGGTTCCCACCGTAAAACCATTGGAGGTTGCATTGAGGTATGAATCTCTTTTTTGATCAATTGCAGCTTGACGTAAAGTATATGAAATATCCAAACCTGAATCTCTCATATTCAATCCCTGGTTCAGTCCTTGTGCACCACAACCAACAATTACAATTTTCTTTCCTTTTAATGCTTGAACGCCATCTACAAATTCTGAGGAATCCATAAATCTACATTTCCCTAATTGTTCTAATTGATTTCTTAATGATAATGTGTTAAAATAATTTGACATGTTTACTTTTTTTAGTTGAATGCTGTCAGCATTTGTGAAATTTCCATGGGTTGTTTTGATACAGATACTCTTCCCGAACGCGTAAATTGCAATATTCCAAAAGGTTTTAATTCTTTATAAATTAAATCTACTTCTTCTTTTCTTCCTGATTTTTCAATCACAAAAAAGGATTTATTTACGGTAACAATTCTTGCATTGCTATCTTTAATAATATTCTGAATTTGTCTTTCTTCAAAAAGCAAATCAGATTGCATTTTAAAAATACACGATTCTTGATAAATAGTATCTTCGTCTTTGTGATAATAGGCCTTAATAACCTCTACTTGCTTTTCTATCTGACCAATGATCTTCTTCATGTTTTCATCTGTCATATTGACCACAATTGTAAATTTAGAGACCCCTTCTATTTCAGAAGGCGAGGTATTTAAACTTTCGATATTGATGTGTCTTCGCTGAAAAATTGCGGAGATTCGATTCAATAAACCAATATTGTTTTCAGTATACACTGAAATGGTAAATAATTGTTTTTCTGTACTCATATTTGTTAAAATATTTCTTCGATGTGCGTTCTATTATTTTATGACAAACGGATGTCTGAAACACTTGCTCCTGAAGGAACCATTGGAAATACATTTCCTTCTTTTTCTACACAAACTTCTAAAAAATAGGCTTCTTTGCTTTCCATCATTTCTTTTACTGCTGCTGCCAAATCTTCTCGTTTTGTTACTTTTCTTGCTTTTAAATAATAGCCTTCCGCAATGGCAACAAAATTTGGATTGATCATTTCTGTGGAAGCATAGCGTTTGTCAAAAAACAACTGCTGCCACTGACGTACCATTCCTAAAAAATCATTATTTAGAACCACCACTTTAACCGCTGCTTTTTGCTGAAAAATAGTCCCTAATTCTTGAATGGTCATTTGATAACCTCCATCTCCCGAAATGGAAACCACTTCTCTCTCTGGCGCGGCCATTTTAGCACCAATAGCTGCAGGCAGTCCAAACCCCATGGTTCCTAAACCACCCGAAGTAATGTTACTTTTTGTTTTATTGAATTCGGCATATCGACAGGCGATCATTTGATGTTGACCAACATCTGTAACAATGGCTGCGTCTCCATTACTATGCACATTTATCTGATGAATTACTTCACCCATTGTCAAACCCTCTTTTGTTGGATAAAGATCGTCTTTGATTATTTTTTCATATTCAATGGCATATAAATCTTTAAATTCTTGATGCCAAGCTGTATGTGTATTCTCATTTATAAGCGGTAAAATTGCAGTTAAAGTTGCTTTCGCATCCCCTAAAACAGCAACATCCGTTTTTACATTTTTATCAATTTCTGAAGGATCAATTTCAAAATGAATCACTTTTGCTTGTTTCGCATATTTGGTGAGATCTCCAGTAACTCGATCATCAAAACGCATTCCTATAGCAATCAACACATCACACTCATTGGTAAGTTTATTGGGTGCATAATTACCATGCATACCCAACATCCCCACATTTAAACGATGCGAAGTTGGCAATGCAGAAGCACCTAAAATGGTCCATGCAGCTGGAATTCCTGATTTTTCTACAAGGGCTTTAAAGGCTTCTTCTGCTTCACTTAAAACAACGCCTTGTCCCCAAATAATCATTGGTTTTTTAGCTCCGTTAATCAGTTTTGCTGCCGCTTCCAAAGTACCTGATACTGTTTTTGGAACAGGCACATAACTTCTTACTTTCGTACATTTTTGGTAAGAAAAATCAAACTCTTCAAACTGTGCATCTTTGGTAATATCAACCAAAACAGGCCCAGGTCTTCCGCTTTTTGCGATGAAAAATGCTTTGGCGATGGCTTCTGGGATTTGAGATGCTTTAGTTACTTGGCAATTCCATTTTGTCACAGGAGAAGAAATACCGACAATATCTGTTTCTTGAAAAGCATCACTTCCCAATAAATGAGAAGGTACTTGCCCTGTAATACAGATCATTGGAGTCGAATCTATTTGCGCATCTGCAATTCCAGTAATTAAATTGGTGGCTCCAGGACCAGAAGTTGCAATTGCTACACCTACTTCTCCTGAAATTCTTGCATATCCTTGTGCTGAATGGGTTGCCCCTTGCTCATGACGTGTTAACACATGGTGTATTTTGTCTTGGTATTTATACAATTCATCATAAACGGGCATAATTGCGCCGCCAGGGTACCCGTACAAAACCTTTACTCCTTCCGCGATTAAACTACGAACAATGGCTTCGCTACCTGAAATTCTTTCGGTAACTATTTGATCTGTTTCTTTATTTTTGATGGTTTGAGTTTCCATATGTTTATTTTTTTTGGCTTTCTGTTTTCACGGAAATGACCTATTGTATTTTAAGCATCAGTAATACATCCTTTTGAAGCGGACGCAACTACTTTTGCATATTTGTATAAGATTCCTTTTTTATGTTTTAATGCGGGTGCAATCCAATTTGCTTTTCTAGCGGCTAACTCTTCTTCTGAAAGCAACACGTTAATGGTGTTATTTTCTGCACTAATTCGAATCGTATCTCCTGTTTCTAGAAGTGCAATGGTTCCTCCTGACTGTGCTTCTGGTGTAATGTGTCCTACGACAAAACCATGGGTTCCTCCAGAAAAACGACCATCGGTAATTAATGCTACTGATTTTCCTAAACCGGCTCCCATAATTAAGGATGTTGGTTTTAACATTTCTGGCATTCCGGGTCCACCTTTGGGGCCTACATACCGAATAACCACCACATCGCCTCTAGAGACTTCTCCTTTTGATATTCCCGTATTGGCAGCTTGTTCTCCATCATACACCACTGCTTTTCCTTCAAAGAGTAAGCCTTCATTTCCAGAAATTTTTGCCACAGCGCCCTCGTTGGCAAGGTTTCCATATAATATTTGAATATTTCCTGAAGATTTAAGCGCCTTGTCTTTTGGATAAATGACATCTTGAGCGTCTTCCTCAAAAGTCAATGCTTCCACATGTGCTAAGTTCTCAGCCAATGTTTTTCCAGTAACGGTTAAGCATTCACCGTGTAAATATCCGTTGTCTAACAAATACTTCATGACTGCTGGCGTTCCACCTACTCCATGAACATCTTCCATCAAATATTTTCCCGATGGTTTTAAATCGGCAATTAATGGAGTTCGATCACTTACTTTTTGAAAATCTGACAAAGTAAAGTCGATATCTGCTGCATGTGCAATTGCTAAAAAATGTAAGACTGCATTTGTAGAACCTCCCAATGCATTTACAATTGCAATGGCATTTTCGATGGATTTCTTAGAAATAATGTCTAAAGGTTTTAAATCCAATGCCAGTAAGTTCTTAATGGCCAATGCTGTTCTTTCTGCTTCCGATAGTTTGTTTGGGTTTTCTGCAGGTATTGATGAGTTGTAAGGCAATGCAAACCCCATACACTCTATGGCAGAAGCCATTGTATTTGCAGTATACATACCTCCACACGCACCAGCTCCTGGAATGGCTCTTTTTATAATTTCTCGGTATTCTTCTTCTTCGATTTCTCCTGCTACTTTTTGACCTAAGGCTTCAAATGCAGAAACAATATTCAGTTTTTTTCCTTTATAATTTCCAGATGCGATAGTTCCTCCATACATCATAATAGAAGGTCTGTTCAATCGCAACATGGCGATTACGGCTCCTGGCATGTTTTTATCACAACCAACGACAGAAATTAATCCATCATAACTTTGTGCATTCATTACGGTCTCAATAGAGTCGGCAATGATATCTCTGGAGGCTAACGAATAATTCATTCCCGATGTTCCCATCGAAATACCATCTGAAACTCCTATCGTATTAAAACCTAAACCAACTAAACCTGCAATCTTAGATTCTACTTTTACTTCTGCTGCCAAATTGTTTAAGTGCATGTTACATGGATTCCCATCATAACCTGTACTTGCAATACCAACTTGCGCTTTGTTCATGTCTTCGTCAGACAACCCTACGGCATACAACATGGCTTGTGATGCAGGCTGAGATTCATCTTGTGTTAATCTTTTGCTATGTTTATTCAATTCCATTTATTAAATGCTTCAATTTGTTGACTAAATTACTATGTTTCTGTGTTTTTGTTGAATATTTCATAATTAAAAAAGCTAAATTCACGTACCATATAAACCAATTAAAACACTCATAAACAGCACTTTAAATGATTTTTTATATGACACCCAACTTTTGAATTATTTTCGTAAAAAACCTTCCGAAAATTGGGAAGGTTTTTTATAAAAATTATAAAGAGCACTTCAAGATCATGTCGTAGGAATTACGATGAGAATCATTGAAATAATATGGATCGTTTTTCTGTTCATATAAGTGTAACGAGTTCCTCTTTTATAATTTAGATAATGGTACTTTGCCCCATGTGAATGTTTTGAAAATTATGATTACTATCATCTGGATGTTCAATGTAATCTGCAATAAAATCTCCCACTTTAGAAGTCGAAAAAGATTTTTCAGGATTTAAATCTCCAGTAACAATTGACAATTCTAAGGATTTTTCAACGGCATTTTCGACAGCTTCAGCTTCATCATGCAAACCTAAATGCTCTAACAACATGGCTGCCGATAAGATAGACGCCAAAGGATTGGCAATATCCTTACCTGTTGCTTGTGGAAATGAACCGTGTATAGGCTCAAAAAGTGCGTTTTCATTTCCAATAGAGGACGATGCAAGCAACCCAATAGACCCCCCGATAACACTGGCTTCGTCAGAAATAATATCTCCAAAAAGGTTTTCGGTAAGAATGACATCAAATTGTTTTGGATTTAAAATCATTTGCATGGCAGCATTGTCTACAAATAGAAATTCTAGGGTAACATCTTTATACTCTTTGGCAATTTCTGTAACTATTTTTCTCCACAAACGAGATGTTTCTAATACATTTGCCTTGTCAACTAGAGTTACTTTTTTTCTCCTGTTTTGTGCTGATTTAAATGCGAAATGCGCAATTCTTGAAATTTCAGTTACTGAATAAGAGCAACCATCAAAAGCAACAGTCCCGTCTTCACTTAACTCCTTTATTCCAAAATAAATTCCGCCTGTTAATTCTCTAAAGATAGAAATGTCAGTACCGGAAATAATTTCTCTTTTTAAGGGAGAATTGTCGATGAGTTGTTCGTAAGCTTTTACTGGTCTTATGTTACAAAACAATCCTAATTCTTTTCGTAATTTTAATAATCCTTGCTCTGGTCTTACTTTTGCTGTTGGGTCATTATCATACTTTGGATCTCCGATAGCACCAAATAATATGGCATCTGAATCTTTACAAATCTTTAGTGTATTGTCTGGTAACGGATTTCCTGTTGCATCAATTGCACAAGCTCCCATCTGCGCTTCTTTATAAATAAAAACATGATTGAACGTGTTTGCTACTGCGTTGAGTGCTTTTTTTGCTTGATTGATTACCTCTGGCCCAATCCCGTCTCCAGGAATTACTGCAATATTAAATTTCATAACTTTTATCGTGTTGCCTCAAAGGCGTTAATTTTATCTTTTTTACTGATTAAAAAATCAATATCATCATATCCGTTGATCAAACAGACTTTTTTATATGCGTCTATTTCAAATGCTTCTTCTCCATTGACATAAGAAATAGATTGATTTTCTAAGTCTATATTGATTTCTAATGTAGGATCTACTTGAATTTTATCTAATAAGTCTTTCAAAAATACTTCGGAAACTTGTATTGGTAATACACCATTATTTAGTGCGTTTCCTTTAAAGATATCTGCAAAAAAACTACTTACAATCACTTTAAAACCATAGCCTGCCAATGCCCAGGCTGCATGTTCTCTACTAGAACCACAACCAAAATTGTTTCCAGCCACTAATATACTTCCACCATAGATAGACTGATTTAATGGAAAACTTTCATTAAGACTTCCATCTTTGTGGAAACGCCAATCTCTAAAAACATTGTCTCCAAATCCTAATTTATCCGTTGCTTTTAAAAAACGTGCTGGAATTATTTGATCTGTATCCACATTCTCCGTTTCTAAAGGAATCGCTGTCGATGTTAATTGTATAAATTTCTCCATTAGTTTATCTGTTTTGTAATATCTACAATTCTTCCTTCTATTGCGGTAACTGCAGCTACCAATGGACTTGCCAAAATAGTTCTGGCTCCTTGCCCTTGTCTCCCTTCAAAGTTTCTGTTTGAAGTAGAAACACAATATTCACCTTGTGGAATTTTATCATCATTCATTGCCAAACAGGCAGAACATCCGGGCTGCCTTAATGTAAAACCAGCAGCTTCAAAAATAGCTTTTAATCCTTCTGCTTCTATTTGCTTTGCTACTTTCTGTGAACCTGGAACCAACCAGGCATTTACATTATCAGCTTTCTTTTTTCCTTTCACAAAAGCGGCTGCAATTCTAAAATCTTCAATTCTAGAGTTGGTACAACTTCCAATAAAAACATAATTAATGGCCTTATTAATCAGCGATTCTCCTTTTTTGAAATTCATATATGCTAATGATTTCTCAAACGAGGCATCCTCTAGTTCTGGGATGTTTTCTGTAATCTTAATTCCCATTCCTGGATTGGTACCATAGGTAATCATGGGACCAATGTCTTCCGCATTTATTGAATATTCTTGGTCAAAAATGGCATCAGCATCCGTAGGAAGTGTTTTCCATGCAGCAACTTTCTGGTCAAATGCAGCTCCTTTCGGTGCAAACTCTCTTCCCTTTACATATTCAAAAGTGGTTTCGTCTGGAGCAATCATTCCTCCTCTTGCTCCCATTTCAATACTCATATTACAAACGGTCATTCTGCCTTCCATAGACATTTCTTCAAAAACATTCCCTGCATATTCACAGAAGTACCCTGTACCAGAATTGGTTCCCAGTTTAGAAATAATATACAGAATAACATCTTTTGGCAATACCCCTTTTGCTAATTTTCCGTTTACATTTACACGCAAACTTTTTGGTTTCTCTAACAATAAACATTGGCTTGCAAATACTTGCGCTACTTGACTGGTACCAATTCCAAAAGCAATGGTACCAAAAGCACCATGTGTTGATGTATGAGAATCTCCACAGACCATGGTCATACCAGGTTGAGTGAACCCTAATTCTGGGGCTATCACGTGAACAATTCCGTTATTCTCATGGCCTAAACCATATAAGGTAATCTTATTTTTAGCACAGTTTTTAGTAAGTTGTTCTAATTGATTTCTAGACAAAAAATCTTTTACAGGCAAATGCTGATTTAATGTTGGGGTATTGTGATCTGCTGTAGCCACAATTTTATCAGGTCTTGCTACCGGAATTCCTCGACTTTCTAACTCATTAAAAGCCTGGGGGCTTGTTACTTCATGAATCAAATGCTTATCGATATACAACACCTGTGGTCCATTTTCAATAACATCAACCACATGAGCATCCCAAACTTTATCAAATAATGTTTTTCCCATTATGTCATTGTTATTTTAGAAATTTTATTTACTTTTTTTAAAATCAAATGAAGATCTTCATTCATTACTTCTTTCTGTTTATCTGCATATTCAAGAAATGCTTCATAAGCATAATCTAGTTGCACCTTTGTCAATTCGTATCCAATCTTTTTTGCTCTGTAGGCCAATGCGGCTCTACCACTTCTTGCAGTTAAAATAATAGCACTTTCTGTAACCCCCACATCTTCAGGATCCATTATTTCGTATGTTTCTCTATTTTTAATTACACCATCTTGGTGAATTCCAGAACTGTGCGCAAAGGCATTTGCACCTACAATTGCCTTATTGGGTTGTACAGGCATTCCCATACTTTCACGAACCAAAATACTGGTATCGTATAATAATTTTGTATTGATATCAGTCACCAAATTCAAATACGGGTGTTGCTTTAAAACCATCACAACTTCTTCTAAGGCAGTATTTCCTGCGCGCTCACCAATTCCGTTGATCGTACATTCTATTTGACGTGCCCCGTTCATAACTCCTGCAATTGAATTTGCGGTTGCCATTCCTAGATCATTGTGACAATGACAGGAAAGAATTACATTTTCGATGCCTTTTACATTTTCTCTTAGGTATTTTATTTTTGCACCATATTCTTCTGGCAAGCAGTAACCTGTTGTGTCTGGAATATTCAATACCGTAGCTCCTGCTTTAATAACTGCTTCGCATACGCTTGCTAAATATTCATTCTCCGTTCTACCAGCATCTTCGGCGTAAAACTCAACATCTTCTACAAAGGATTTTGAATACGAAACGGCTTTTACAGCACGTTCAATTACTTTTTCTCTAGTAGTATTGAATTTAAATTTTATATGGGAATCGCTGGTACCAATCCCAGTATGAATTCTAGGAAATTTGGCATATTTCAAGGCTTCTGCGGCTACTTTTATATCATTTTCTACGGCTCTTGTCAATCCACAAACCGTTGCATTTTTTACTATTTTTGAAATTTCTGAAACAGAATTAAAATCTCCTGGACTGGAGACAGGAAACCCAGCTTCGATAACATTGACACCTAACAAATCTAAACGTTCCGCAATCACCAACTTTTGTTTCGTATCCAGTTTACATCCTGGCACTTGTTCTCCATCTCTTAGGGTAGTATCAAAAATTTGAACTTTATTATCCTGCATCTTTATATTTTGAATTTCATATATATAAATCAAATGTATATCTTGGGCTTCATTAAAAGGATGTTTTAAGAGTACTAAATACGATTGCTACTTCTTTTTTTTAATACCCAAGTTATTTATAATCAGTATTTTATGAGCAAAAGCATTACATCACTCAACCAACAAAAGGATTCCTTGTTTATTTTGGTAAAATCCTTATCAAAATCAGAAAAGAGGCAATTCAACCTTTATGTGAGTAGATTGGGTGGAAATGTAGACGCTAAATTCTTTTCTTTGTTTAAGTTTTTAGACAAAATGAAGGCCTACAATGAAAAGGAAATCATTAAAAGCAATATTGTCACCAAACAACAATTATCCAACCTAAAAGCTCATTTGTACAAACAAATTTTAATTAGTTTACGCCTAAATCCTTCCCACCAAAATATTCGCTTACAGATAAGAGAACAACTTGATTTTGCCACCATTCTATATCAAAAAGGGTTGTATAAGCAAAGTTTAAAATTATTAGAGAAAGCGAAGGGATTGGCTATTGATAACGAAGAAAAGAATGTAGCTTATGAAATTGTAGAGTTAGAAAAAGTAATTGAAACACAGTACATTACGCGAAGTATTAGTTCTCGCGCTGATTTTCTATCTGTGCAAGCAAAAAATTTAAGTCAACTCAATGTAACCACAAGCAAACTCTCTAATTTATCGCTGCAATTGTACAGTCATTTGTTACAAAATGGCTATGTAAAAAATAATGAGGAATTGCATTTTATCACGACTTATTTTAATAATAAATTGCCAAAATATGATTTTTCAGACTTTGGGTTTCGAGAAAAATTATGGTTATACAAATCACATTTATGGTTTAGTTTATTAACACAGAATTTCTTACAAAGCTATAAATATGCAAGTAAATGGGTCGACTTATTCAAAAGTCATAAGGAGTTAATTTCATTGCATCCTGTCTTTTATCTAAAAGGAAAAAACTACCTTTTGGAGGCCTCTTTTTTAGTAAAAAACAACCAAAAATTCAAAGAAGAACTCAGCTACTTCGAAAATGAAATTGAGAATAAAAGCATTCCATTTAATAGCAATACAGAGATTCTCATCTTTCTCTATTTTTATACCAATAAGTTGCATTTGCATTTTCTAGAAGCAACCTTTAGTGAAGGGGAATATTTAGTAGACATTATCAATACAAAAATAGAAACGTATCAATCTAGATTGGACAATCATCATATTGTGATTTTGTATTATAAAATTGCTTGTTTATATTTTGGAATGAATAAAAATAAAGAATGCATCTTCTATTTAAGTAAGATTATTAACACTAAAGATTTAAAAGTTGCTGAAGACTTGCAGTGTTTTGCGAGAGTCTTAAACTTAATAGCACACTATGAATGTGGGCTAGACTATGATTTGGAAAGACAGTTTGTAGATACCTATAAGTTTTTATTGAAAATGGAAAACTTACAAGAGGTACAAAAAGAGTTCATCACCTCCATCCGGGATTTAAGTGATGTGTATCCGCATGAAATTAAAAACGAATTTAAAAAAATACATGCCCGATTAAGTAGATATGAAGATCATCAATACGAAAAAAGAGCTTTTTTATATTTAGATATTTTATCATGGCTGGAAAGCAAAATTAAAAACAAACCCATTGCCATGATCATTAAGGAAAAGGCAAATAAATCCATAAAAAGAAACTAATTTAATATTTTATAGTAGCTATTTTTAATCATTTGATATAAATAAGGAGTTCACATAAAATAATCTTTAATAAAAGTTAATTTATTGATTATTAACAATATTTTTGCCTTGTGAATAACATAAATCTACATATTATTTCATTAACCATTTCAGCAATTCTATTTGATATGGCTACTATTGGTACCATTCGCATTTCTTCGATTATTACCCTTTAGGGGTTCTTATTTTTCATATCAAATTAGGTCATCATATTTTTCGAGAAAGATTCGAAAACAAATTCATAAAAATTATTTATCACTATTTTATTAAAAAAAATGAAAGTCTTAAAATTTGGAGGTTCCTCGGTAGCTAGTTCAGAAAACATAAAAAAAGTAATAAATATTATTATTGCTACGTCTAAAAAACAAAAAATAATCGTTGTGGTTTCTGCCTTTGGTAAAACAACAAATGCATTAATTGAAGGAGCACACTTGGCACAAAATAAAAATAGCGGCTATAAGGAGATCATTCAAAAGTTAGAAAAACATCATTTTAATGTCATTGAAGAGTTAATTCCTACAGAGCAGCAACCTACGATCGTTGCACATATCAAAGAATTATTCAACCAACTAGAAACAATTTACAAAGGATGTTATTTATTGGAAGAATTGAGTCCAAAAACATTGGCTACAATCTCTAGTTTTGGTGAATTATTATCAGCTTCTATCATTGCAGAAATTTCTAATTTAAAAATCGACACCATCTACAAAGACAGTCGAGATTTAATTGTTGCCTCTGAAATGTATTTAGATGCTGTAGTTGATTTTCCAGCAACGAACAAAAACATTACAGACTACTTTAAGGACGCTACTGCACATGTTACGTTAATGCCTGGTTTTGTTGCTCGGACAAACCTAGGACAAACAACGACATTGGGTCGGGGTGGTTCTGACTATTCAGCGGCAATTTATGCAGCGGCTTTAGATGCCAAAGAATTGCAAATATGGACAGACGTAAGCGGAATGTTCACTTCCAATCCAAGCATTGTAAAACAAGCATTTGCGATCCCTCATATTTCGTACCACGAAGCCATGGAATTATCACATTTTGGGGCAAAAGTGATTTACCCTCCAACAATTCAACCTGTTTTACAAAAAGAAATCCCAATTGTCATTAAAAACACATTTCAACCTGAAGATATCGGGACTCGAATTACCAAAGATACCCACACCAATAACCAACCCGTAAAAGGAATTAGTTATATAGAAAACATAACACTTATTACATTAGGTGGTACTGGTATGGTAGGGATGCCCGGGTTTTCAAAACGTTTATTCGAAATACTTTCTTTACACGAAATAAACATCACTTTAATTACCCAAGCATCTTCTGAATTGTCCATTTGTATCGGTGTTGAAAATAAAGACGCATATCGGGCTCAAAAATTAATTGATAGTACCTTTGAATATGAAATTCATCAGCAAAAAGTAAGACCTGTTATTTTAGAGCAAGATTTATGCATTATTGCTTTGGTTGGAGACAATATGAAAAACCACCAAGGATTGAGCGGAAAAATGTTTAGCTCTTTAGGGAAAAACAATGTCAATATTCGCGCAATTGCTCAAGGAGCCTCAGAAAAAAACATTTCGGCAGTCATTAATAAAAAAGATGCGAAAAAAGCATTAAACACTTTACATGAACAATTTTTTGAAGAAAAAATAAAACAACTGAACCTCTTTGTTACTGGTGTTGGAAATGTTGGAGAACGCTTTTTAGCTCAAATTCATCAGCAAAAAAAATACTTAAAAAAGCATTTAAAACTAAGTATTAAAGTTGTCGGAATTTCAAACTCTCGAAAAATGTTTTTTGATGAAAATGGTATTGACTTGGAAAACTGGAAAAAACCATTAGAAAACGGAACACCAACGAGTTTGATAGCCTTCTTTGAAAAAGTAAAAAGCAACAACTTAAGAAACAGTGTTTTTGTAGACAATACCGCCAATCAGCAGGTTTCAGAATTTTACGAAAACTACTTAAGCGAAAGTATTGGTGTCGTAACCTGTAATAAAATTGCCTGTGCCTCTACTTTAGAAAATTATAAAAAACTAAAAGAAACTTCAAGAAAGTACAATGCTCCTTTCTTATTTGAAACAAATGTGGGTGCAGGTTTACCCATCATTGACACTTTAAAAAACTTAATAGCTTCGGGCGATCGAGTTCATAAAATTCAAGCCGTTTTATCAGGAAGTTTAAACTTTGTATTTAACAACTACAACGAAAACACTACCTTTCATGATGTGGTAGCACAAGCACAAAAAGAAGGATATACAGAGCCAGATCCAAAAATTGATTTAAGTGGTATCGATGTCGCAAGAAAAATTCTAATTTTAGCCAGAGAAAGCGGCTACGATTTAGAGTTAGAAAATATAGAAAACAATGCTTTTTTACCCGAAAACAGCTTAAAAACATCAAATAATGATGCTTTTTATGAATCTTTAGTACAAAATGAAACACATTTCAAAAACTTATTCAACGAAGCGAACACTAAAAATTGTCGTTTAAAATATGTGGCAACATTTGAAAATGTAAATGCCAATGTTGGCTTGCAACAGATTGCTCCAGAACATCCTTTTTATAACCTGGAAGGGAGTGACAATATCGTGTTGTTTTTCACGGACAGATACCCAATAAACCCACTTATAATTAAAGGAGCAGGTGCAGGAGCAGATGTAACAGCTTCGGGTATTTTTGCAGATATTATTAGAATTGGTAATTTGTAAATTATATTAAAAAAAGAATACAAAGGTGAAAAATAGTAGTACTTTAGTTTCTAAAAAAATGCTATTTAATTTTCTCATTTTCAATCTTTATATACTATAAATCATGGATTATTTAAAAATATTTGCTCCAGCTACGGTCGCTAATGTTTCTTGCGGATTTGATTCTTTGGGTTTTGCAGTAGATGCAATTGGAGATGAAATGACTTTTATAAAAACGGTAGAAAAAGGAGTTAAAATAACCAACATTACAGGTGCAGTATTGCCATACAACGTTGATGAAAATGCAGCAAGTGCTGTAATTAAAAAAATATTATTAGAGGCAAAAGCCGATTTCGGTATTGCACTAACCATTCACAAAGGTTTTTCTCCAGGTAGTGGCCTAGGCAGTAGCGCAGCTAGTGCTGCGGGCGCAGCATTTGGAGTAAATCAATTTTTAACACATCAATATTCCAACTTAGAATTGACAAAATTTGCCATGTTTGGTGAAGAAGTTGCTTGCGGATCTGCAATTGCTGACAACGTGGCTGCCGCAATCTATGGAGGGTTTGTGTTAGTGAGGAGTTACGAACCGTTGGAAGTTATAAAACTTCCCGTACCTGAAGAACTAAGAGTGGTTGCAATTCATCCTCAGATTGCGATAAAAACAAAAGATGCACGAGAGGTACTGCCAAAAGAGATCGCCTTGCAAGATGCTGTTACACAATGGGCAAACGTAGGAGGTTTGGTAAGTGGCCTATTCACAAATAATTATGAATTGATTAGCAACTCATTGGTAGATGTTATTGTAGAACCTTTTCGAAAAGGCTTAATTCCTTTTTTCGACGAAGTAAAAACAAATGCAATAAAAGCAGGAGCTTTAGGCGCAGGAATTAGTGGGTCTGGTCCCACAATTTTCGCCCTATGTAAAGGAGATAAAAGTGCAAAAAACGTGTATAAAGCTATTGAAGCAGCCTATCAAGAAACAGGAATTGGTTTTGAAATGTTTATTTCGAAAATAAATCCACAAGGAATGAAAATTATTAAATAGTTTTTATATTCATTTTTCGCTTTATCAATACCTTAAATTAAAAAAAATCACAACAATGAACTATTACAGTTTACATCGAAAGTCACCAAACACAACGTTTAAGAATGCAGTAATAGAAGGGCTTGCAAAAGACAGGGGGATTTATTTTCCAGAAAATATTACGCCGCTATCGAAAGATTTTATCGAAAACATTGAACAATATAGTCATGAAGAAATTGCCTTTGAAGCCATCAAACAATTTGTAGGAGATGAAATTCCCGAAACCGTATTAAAAGAAATTATCAAGGAAACAGTTTCTTTTGATTTTCCTGTTGTAGAAATTGAAGAAAACATAGGTACGCTTGAATTATTTCATGGACCCACAATGGCTTTTAAAGACGTTGGTGCGCGTTTTATGAGCTCGTGCTTAGCGTATTTCAATCGCGACAATGACAAAGAAATTACGGTATTAGTAGCAACCTCTGGAGATACTGGGGGAGCCGTTGCAAATGGTTTTTTAAATGCGAAAGGAATAAAAGTAGTAATCTTATACCCAAGTGGAAAAGTAAGCGATATTCAAGAGCGACAATTGACTACTTTAGGAAACAACATTACTGCCTTGGAAGTAGATGGGGTTTTTGATGATTGCCAAGACATGGTAAAAACAGCCTTTTTGGATAAAACGATCCAACGAACACTGACCTCTGCAAATTCCATAAATGTGGCACGTTGGTTGCCACAAATGTTTTACTTTTTCTTTGCATACAAACAATTAAAGAAGCAAAACAAAGAATTGGTTTTCTCAGTACCAAGTGGAAATTTCGGAAATATTTGCGCAGGAATCATGGCTAATAAATTAGGATTACCCATAAAACACTTTATTGCAGCTACCAATATCAATGATACTGTTTCCAATTATTTAGAAAACGGAAACTACGTTCCAAAACCATCTAAAGCTACCATTTCAAATGCAATGGATGTTGGAAACCCTAGTAATTTTATTCGAATTCAAGAGTTATTTAATAATGATTTGATGGCCTTGAAAAATAAATTCTCATCGTATAGTTTTACAGATGAGATTACCAAAAAAGCGATGCAATCAATTTTCACAGAAACTGGATATATTGCAGATCCGCATGGAGCAGTAGGATATTTGGGATTACAGAAACATAATTTAGAAGAAAATGAGTACGGTGTATTCTTAGAAACAGCTCATCCTGTAAAGTTTTTAGATGTTGTAGAAACAACACTACCTGTCTCCATTGAAATTCCTGAACAAATCAAAAAAGTAATTGGCAAAGAAAAAGTATCTCTGAAGATTCGTACTTACGAAGAGTTAAAGAGTTATTTAAACGCAGAATAAATATAGAGGAATATTCTAAACGTTTTTCGGTTTTGCAAACGAGAAGCCTTTATTTATTTCAGCATGGTTTTCTCATAGAGTTTCTCTACTTTCTCTCTCGCCCATGGAGTCGTTCTTAAGAATTTTAAACTCGATTTGTAGGTTGGATTGTTCTGAAATGCTTTTATATTTAAGATATCTCCTAATTCCTCCCACCCATATTCTTTAAAAAGTTCTTCTAAAATGGTTGCTAACTTAATCCCATGCATGGGGTTATTCGGTTGTTCGTTGCTCATTATGTATCTAAATCAGGTAAAACAAAAATAATTATAAACAGCTGTATTTCGCTATTTTCCAAAATTAACACAATTTCCTGAACCAAGAACAACTAAAGTATACTTAAGTGTTCCTGGAACTTAAATTCATATGTGGAATTGTTTCGGGTTCTTATTTTAGAAAATTAACGAAAATTTAGTGATTGATTATTGTCTATTTTTCAATAATTTAGCGAAAAATTTAAGAAAACTACAAATGAAAAATATAGCACTACACGACACACATGTTTCATTAGGCGCAAAAATGGTTCCTTTCGCAGGGTATAATATGCCTGTACAGTATGAAGGAGTTACAGCAGAACATCTTACCGTAAGGGAATCTATTGGTGTTTTTGACGTGAGTCATATGGGTGAGTTTTTGGTAAGTGGTGAAAATGCATTGGCACTTCTACAACGAGTAACTTCAAACGACGTCTCTAAATTAGACATTGGTGATGCGCAATACAGTTGTTTTCCAAATGAAAACAATGGAATTGTAGATGACCTTATTTGTTATAAAATAAAACAAAACCAGTATTTACTTGTTGTAAATGCTTCAAATATTGAAAAGGACTGGAATTGGATTTCGAAACACAATGAAACCTTTGGCGCGGAGCTAAAAGACCTTTCAGAAGCCTACTCTTTATTGGCAATTCAAGGACCAAAAGCGGTAGTCGCAATGCAGTCGTTATCTTCCTTAGATTTGGCAGACATTCCTTTTTATACTTTCAAAGTGGGTGATTTTGCAGGCATCGAAAATGTGATCATTTCTGCAACGGGATATACGGGTGCTGGTGGATTTGAAATTTACTGTAAGAATGATGAAGTGGAACAAATTTGGAATAAAGTATTTGAAGCCGGAGAAGAATTTGGAATTAAACCCATCGGTTTAGCAGCAAGAGATACTTTACGTTTAGAAATGGGCTATTGTTTGTATGGCAATGACATTAACGACACTACATCTCCGATAGAAGCAGGTTTAGGTTGGATTACCAAATTCACAAAAGATTTTATAAATGCACCGACATTAGCAGCGCAAAAAGAAGCAAAACCAGTACGGAGACTTGTTGCTTTCGAATTGAACGAAAGAGGTATTCCAAGACATGGATATGATATCGTTGATACTGAAGGAAGTGTTATTGGAAATGTAACTTCTGGAACCATGAGTCCAAGTTTACAAAAGGGAATTGGAATGGGTTATGTCCCAAGAGCCTTTGCGAAATCAGGAACACAAATACACATTCAGATTCGTAAGAAAGCAATTCCAGCAACGGTCGTGAAATTGCCTTTTTATAAAGGATAATAAGGAGTAAAAAAAATAGAGCAGCGATTATTTCTGGAATTTATTTCGAGCAATAATCGCTTTTAATTTTCTTTTTAAATCGGTACCAGTATCATAAATCATTTGTTCATTACTCGGAAAAACAACAGATTTAGCCATTAATAAACTCAAGTAAGAACGTTCTAAAGCTCTTTTATCTCCATTGTGATCTGCATATTGGTGTTCAAAAACAAATTTGCTTTTTATTGGAAATACTTTAATCGTTTGTTTTGTTTTAAAATCTACATAGGTCACTTCCCCGGATACTGTGGCAGATTTAAACTGTGTAAATTGATATAATTCACAACGTACATTTACAAGTTTATCAACTTTAATCTTGTTGCCCAAACTGTCTTTGACTTGACTCCCGTCTGCATCTAACAAGTATTTATATCCGTCCTTTATTTGTTTTTCTTTTATGAGTTGCTTTTCTCTCACCTGTTCTGGAGAAACTGCTATTTTTCTTAAATTCAAAGACAATCCAAAATCATATCTAATTTCAGTATCTTTTTTACTGTGATACACCGTCCACAAATCATTCAAGCCATACGTATCAAAATTCAACAAATCTTTTTCTAATTTTTTTGGAACCACTTGCGATGTTTCGTTTTTCATTGAAACATAAACATAATCGATTCCCTTGGCATTCGCTTCTTGCATTAAAAAACGTGTATCTCTATAGTTTGGATTTATTTCTTCTATATATTTTAACTCCTCATATGCTTTTCGATAGTCGTATTTGTAATTCGAGGTAAATAATGCTTTTGCTTTTGTATACAGGTGATTTGATACCTCAGTTTTTGATGTGATAATCGCTTCATCATAATTCTCAAAGTCAAAACGTGCATTTGCATTCTTTTTTGAAATTTTAAGAGGCAACAGAGGTTTGATTTTTTGTTGTCTTTCTTTTAAACGAAGGTATATATTGTAAATTCTTTCTAAATTTTCAGGATTTGCATCTTTCTTTAAAAAAGCAATTTCTTCTTGGTCTCTCTGAGAAGCTTTGCCAAAGGCCTCTTCTAACATTAAAATATAAGGCTGGGTTTTCTTTTTCGATTTATTGCCTTTTAAATTCCGAACAGCCAAACTAATGGCTTTGTCATAATTTCCTTTATGTAACGCTTCTTGTGTTTTTTTGATACTATTACACGCAACAATGAAGAGAGTTAAAAATAAAATAAGTAGGTGTTTTTTCATATTGTATAGTTTTCTGTTTTTCTAAGCAATCAGAGACCAAATTACTTTTTTAATTTTAAATAAAAAAAAACTCTAATAGAGTTTTTTTTACTAGTATCTATTTAAGATAAGGCTTACACATTAAATCGAAAATGCATTACATCTCCGTCTTTAACAATGTATTCCTTCCCTTCTACTTTCATTTTCCCTGCTTCCTTAACTTTGGCTTCGCTTCCAAAAGTTATATAATCTTCATAGGCAATTGTTTCGGCACGGATAAATCCTTTTTCGAAATCAGTATGAATGACACCAGCTGCTTGAGGTGCTGTTGATCCAATTGGAATGGTCCAAGCTCTCACTTCTTTAACACCTGCCGTAAAATAAGTCTGTAAATTTAAAAGTTTGTATGCAGAACGCACTAAACGCGAAACACCAGCTTCTTCTAAACCAATATCTGCTAAAAACATTTGTCTTTCTTCGTAATCATCTAATTCTGTGATATCTGCTTCTGTGCCTACCGCTAAAACAATTACTTCTGCGTTTTCATCTTTCACCGCTTCTCGAATTCTTTCTACATAATCGTTTCCAGATACTGCTGAATTTTCATCAACATTACACACATACAATACTGGTTTTGAAGTTATGAATTGTAATGGTTGAACATATTCCATTTCTTTTTCTGAGAAATTCAATGCTCTTACAGAAACACCTTTTAAGAGTGTTTCTTGAATTTTTAATAAAACAACCAATTCGGCTTGTGCGTCTTTATTCCCAGTTTTAGCGGTTCTTTTTACACGTTCTAAGCGCTTCTCAACGGTTTCCAAATCTTTTAATTGCAATTCAATATCAATGGTTTCTTTATCTCTAACGGGATCTATAGAGTTGTCTACGTGAATAATATTGTCATTGTCAAAACAACGTACAACATGTAAAATAGCATCTGTTTCTCTAATATTGGCAAGGAATTGATTTCCTAAACCTTCGCCTTTACTTGCTCCTTTTACCAATCCAGCAATGTCTACAATCTCTACAGTTGCAGGCAATACTCTTTCTGGGTTTACCAATTCCTCTAATTTTTCTAAACGTGCATCTGGCACATTTACAACACCAATATTGGGTTCGATTGTACAAAAAGGAAAGTTGGCACTTTGCGCTTTTGCATTCGACAAACAATTAAACAACGTTGATTTTCCTACATTTGGTAATCCTACAATTCCGGCTTTCATCTCTATAAATTTTGCGTGAGCAAATATATAGGAAGTTTCATAAAATGAGGAATAAAATCAATAAAGAAAACAGGAACTCATATTTTTCTTTATATTAGTCATTATTTTAACATTTTTAATTCGCAAATGGAGAAACTGACTGATAAATATCTTTGGAAATCGCTAAAAGAAGGCGATCTGAAAGCCTTTGCAGTCCTTTTTGAAACTTATTATCCGTTGTTGCACAGTTATGGATTAAAAATTTCCAAAAATGAAGTACTTACAGAAGACACACTACAAGACTTTTTTTTATACATCTATGAAAAAAGAGAAAATCTCAGTGATTTAGACACCATTGCGCCCTATTTGTTTACTTCTTATAAACGTTTTATCATAAAAGTAATTACAAAGAATAAGAAAATGAAAACGACTGATTTCTCTGAAGAAATCATTACCGACATTCAATTCACTAAAGAAGAGTTGATTATGAATCAGGAAACAGCAATTTTTAAAAACAAAAAGATCGAAGTCCTTTTAAATAAATTGCCCAAAAGACAAAAAGAGGCTATTTATTTAAAATATTATAGCGAATTGAAAACAGCAGAAATTGCTGAAATCATGAACATCAATTACCAAAGTGTCGTAAATACTTTGCACAAAGCGATTAAAAGTCTGAAAGAAGATATTTCTATTTTAAAACTTTTTAAATCGCTTTAACATAAATTTAAGAGTATAAAAACAGATAACATACCTTACTTTAATTAGAATATGATTATAATAGAAAATGAAATACAAAGAGTACAACAAAATCAATGATTTTTTAGAAGACACTTCGTTTAAAAACTGGGTACTTCAAAAAAACGCTACCGATATTAATTTCTGGGAACACTGGATCTATAACAACCCTGATCAAAAAGAAATTTTAAATCAAGCAAAGGACCTTGTATTAGGAATCTCTTTTAAGAAAGAATTTGTAAGCAAAGAAAAAGTTGCTTTCGAATGGTCAAAATTAGAAGCAAAAATTCAAAAGAAACAAACAGCACCAAAAAGAAAGGTGCAATTTTTACAACCGCTTCGTATTGCGGCTTCTATTGCATTGCTTGTTTCTTTAGGGTTTTATTTTTTAAGTGGAAGCCCTAAAATTACCCACGAGACTCATTTTGGTGAAATTTTAAAAATAAAACTACAAGATGGTAGTAATGTTACCTTAAATTCAAACTCAAGTCTCTCCTACTACAAAAATGAAAGCAGAAAAGTATGGCTGTCGGGGGAAGCTTTTTTTCAGGTAGATAAAAAAGTAACTACAAACGCAAAATTCTGGGTACTTACAGATGATTTATCTGTTGAAGTCTATGGAACTTCATTTAATGTAAACACGAAAAAAGAAAAAACAGCGGTTTTCTTAGAAGAAGGGAATATTTGGTTAAAGCTTAAAAATGCAGGAGACAAAAAGATGCTTCCGGGCAACTACCTTTCCTACTCGGCTGACAAAAGAGAAATTTTAGAAGACATCAATATTTACAATCCAATTGTTGAAACTTCCTGGAAAGACGGTTCATTGCTCTTCGAAAATATTTCTCTAGAAAAAGTCATGGAGAAAATTAAAGAAACGTATGGATATTCCGTTGTTTTTAAAGACACAAAAAGTAAAGATATCCTAATTACTGGGGCAGTTCCAAATACAAATATCGATATTTGTATAAACGCAATTGAAAAATCTGCCAATGTTACCATATTAAAAAAGGACAATTCGCTTATAATTAGAAAGAAGTAAACACAATACTACCTCAACCAATGAAACAGAAACTAATATTCTTACAATTAGTATGGATGCTATGTCTCTTTTCAACTTGCCTTTCAACGAATGCTCAAATTAAAAAAAATACAGAGATTGAACTCTCTAAACTACTTGATAAAATAAGCAATACCCACAAAATATTCTTTACCTACGACACCAAATTAATTAAGAATCGGCTCGTACAAGAAAGTGGGTTCTTCAATTTATCCATAAAAGAATCCATCTCTTTATTACAAAAGTTAACCCCTTTTCTATATGATGATTTAGGGAACAGCTACTATGTTGTTTACTCAAAAGATGAGGCGTTAAATCGAAGAAACAAATCCAAAGCAGCCGTTTCAAATTATACGACAATTGATATAGACAGTTCGTATAGTTATAAAACCATTGTCGTTAGCGGTATTGTTCTAAGCTCCGATAACATTCCATTAAGCGGCGCTACTTTAAAAGACAGCAAATCGTTGTTTGGAACCACAACAAATACCGATGGAACTTTTCAATTTAACATTCAAAGAGACAACAATGTCGTGGTTGGTTTTTTGGGACATGAAACGAAAACACTTCAATTAACGCCAAAGAAATTTCATACCATTGTATTAACCTCTGGACAAGAATTGGATGAAGTTAAAATTGTAGGTTCTCGAAATAAAAATAGGGCTGCAAATGATACTCCCGTAGCTATTGATTTTATTGACATTGAAAATTCAGCAGCAAAAAGTAGTCAAGTAGAAATCAATCAATTTTTACAATATGCAATTCCCTCTTTTAACGCTTCAAAACAATCGGGTGCAGATGGTGCAGACCATATCGATCCAGCTACACTGAGAGGCTTGGGCCCTGATCAAACATTGGTATTGATTAATGGAAAAAGAAGGCATCAGGCCTCCTTAATAAATTTATATGGAACTCGAGGAAGAGGAAATTCTGGAACGGACTTGAATGCCATTCCAATTTCTGCCATCAAGAGAATTGAATTATTACGCGATGGAGCATCGGCACAGTATGGCTCTGATGCCATTGCAGGGGTCCTCAATATTATTTTAAAAGATGGAGATGACGATTTGAATGTAAGTTCTACTGTTGGATTTCACAATGCAAATAGCACAGGTACACTTCCCTCTAAAATAGATGGATTCACTTATAAGTTGGCATTGAATTATGGTGCTAAAATTGCTGAAAATGGATTTATAAATTTTTCAACAGAAGCATTATCTTCAGACAATACAATTCGACCTGGAACAATTAATCGACAAAAATTTGGACAGGCCTCCGTAAAAAATGTGAGTTTCTTTTTAAATGCTGAAATCCCCATAGGTGCTGCTACGAAGTTTTACGTGAATGGTGGATTTAACTATAAAGACACAGAGGCATTTGCTTTTACAAGAGCTATGGATAGTGAACGAAATATTTTAGATATCTACCCTGAAGGATTTAATCCACTAATTACCTCCAACATCACTGACAATTCATTTTCATTCGGATTCGTCGCAAATTTTAAAGATTGGAATGTAGATATTAATAATACGTTTGGTCGAAATAATTTTCATTACTTTATAAAAAATACATTGAATGCTACTTTAGAGGAAAACTCTCCTACAGAGTTTGATGCTGGTGGACATCAGTTAATTCAAAATACAACCAGTGTTGATTTTTCTAAATATTTTTATACCAAGTCGCTTGGATACAATATCGCTTTAGGACTCGAATACCGTCTCGATAAGTATGCGATTTTTGCTGGTGAAGAAGCTTCTTATGCATCCTATGATATTTATGATGAACTGGTTACATCTCAAACTCCCATTGCAAATTACAAAACATTCAATGGTATCATTCGCCCAGGAGGTGCACAAGGATTTCCTGGATATGCTCCGGAAAATGAAGTAGATCGGAATCGTTCTAATTTTAGTATTTATGCAGACACGGAAATTGATTTCACAAAAGAATTCATGATTGGTGCGGCATTGCGTTATGAATATTACAGTGATTTTGGGAGTACACTTAATATAAAATTGGCATCCAGATATCAAGTTACTCCAAAATTAAATATCCGAGGTTCCTATAGTACCGGTTTTAGAGCTCCGTCTTTGGCACAAACCTATTACAATCTAACCTTTACCAACTTTATTGGAAATGTACCCTCAGAATCACTATTAATTGCAAATAACAATCCGATAGCCCGTTCTTTTAATATTGATCAATTAAAGGAAGAAAAGGCAAGAAACTTTAGTGTTGGGTTTACTACCAAAATAAGCCCTAATTTTAGTGCTTCTGTTGATGCTTATTTTGTAGCCATAAAGGATCGAATTATTTTAAGTGGTAATTTTGATGCGTCATCGCTTGGCTTTGGATTAGACAACGTGCAGTTTTTCGCAAATGGTGTAGACACGGAAACCAAAGGACTCGATATGATTCTTAATTGGAAAAAAGTACTCGACAAAAGTAAAATTTCGATACACCTATCGGGAAACGTCAATTATATGAAACTGACCGAAATTAAAAATAACGAATTGGATGCAGACACTTTTTTTGATGCTAGAGACCAACAATTTTTATTAGGATCGGCTCCAAAGAGTAAGTTTAATTTGAGCTTTAACTACGAATTTAAAAAATTAGAAACCTCCATCAACTTTACCCGTTTTAGTCGTATAAAGTTAATTGATTGGCAAATACGAGAAGATGTTGCCAATTTCAATAATTCGGCTTCCGAACGACTCAACGCCGCAACAGATATTTACAAACCAAAAGTAACTACCGACTTGCATTTTAATTATCAATTAAACACTGCTACAAACCTACAACTAGGTGTTAATAATATCTTCAATATCTATCCTTCAAGACAGAATGGTTATACCGATAGTGGTGGTTTATGGGACGCTACACAAATGGGAACAAATGGTGCTTTTTATTACATAAAATTGACATTCAACCTATAATTTATTCCTTTTTTGATATCTAATTTGATTTTTCTTTAAAAAAAAGAAAAAATAAAGAGTATAAAAAATCCTTTACAGACTTATCTATGTAAATCACCTATCCATGTTTATCTGGAATTAGGTGATATCACACTTTTTATTAACTAACAAATTATTTATGAAACAAAAGTATTTATTAAAATTATGTACAATTGCTTTTCTTTTGATGCTTCCTTTAGGGGCGCTAGCACAAACTGTAAAAGGAAAAGTGACGGATTCAACTGGTGAAGGATTGCCATACATGAATATCGTAGAAAAAGGAACAGCTAACGGAGCGACTTCTGACGATTCAGGAGCATTTTCGATTACAGTAGCAAGCTTACCATCTACATTGGTAATCTCTTCTATGGGGTATGCTTCAAGAACAATTGAAGTTACAAGTACTTCATTCCTAACAATTGTTATGAAAGAAGACAATGCTTTAGACGAAATTATTTTAGTAGGATCTAGAACAGCTCCAAGAAGTAATGCAGATACTGCATTGCCAGTAGATGTTGTTGGTGTGAAAGAATTAATGTCTACAGGTCAAAACACTTTTGATAAGGCGTTACAATTTAGAATTCCATCTTTTAACACGGTACAAACACCTGTAAACGATGCAACTTCTTTATTAGATCCGTACGAAATCAGAAACATGGGACCAAGTAGAACATTGGTATTAATTAATGGAAAGCGTAAAAACGTAAGTGCATTATTATATACACAAGATTCTCCTGGACGTGGTGAAACAGGTACAGATATTTCTGCAATTCCTGTAGATGCTATAAAGAGTATTCAAGTATTAAGAGATGGGGCTTCTGCACAATATGGTTCAGATGCAATTGCAGGTGTAATCAACATTATCTTAAAAGACGATGTAAGTAGAGGATCTGCAACATTAAGATCAGGAGTTACTTCTGAAGGAGATGGTGAAATGTTTGGAATTAGCATTAACAATGGTTCTTCTATCGGAGACGATAAAGGTTTTGTAAACTATACAATCGATTTTTCTAAAGTTGGATTGGCAAACAGACCAGGTATGGTAAGTGCAAAAGGAGAAGCTTTTGGTGGAACTGGATTTGGTGCTGACTTAGCGGTTGTTGAAGAATTTTTAGCACGTAAACCAGATGCAGGAAACATTAACGGTTCTCCTGAAACAGTAGCAACAAAATTCTTAGTGAATGGTGCTTATGATTTATCTGAAGAGTCTAGATTGTACTTCAATGCAGCTTATGTATTTAAAAAAGTAAACTCGTATGCAAACTACAGAACTCCATATTGGAAAGTAGCAACAGGAGAATCTGCTTATTTACAAGATTTATTCCCTTCAAACCAAGCAGGTGGATTTGATGGATATGTTCCTACTTTTGAAGGAATCTTAAACGACTTCAATGCAACTTTTGGAATTACTCGTAAAGTAAATGACTGGAACATAGATTCAAGTGTTACTGTTGGTGGAAATGAACAAACGTACAAAGTGAACAATTCTCACAACGCAAGTGAAAACTATCAAGCATTAAGTCCTACTAGTTTTGATCCAGGAGGAACTGCTTTTAATCACATTGTTGGAAATTTAGATGTTTCTCGTTTATTGTCTGACAAAGTAAGTATTGGTATGGGTGCAGAGTTTAGAAATGAAAATTTTGAAATTATTGCAGGTAAACTTTCTTCTTATGAAGGTGGTGGATCAGATTCTTTTGCTGGAAATGACCCAGTAAACTCTGGAATCTTTAACAGATATAACTTAGGAGGATATTTTAGTTTAGATTATGATGTATCTGATGCTTTTTTAATAAGTGGTACAGTACGTGGTGAAAACTATTCTGATTTTGGAAATACATTCGTATACAAATTAAGTTCTCGTTACAAATTGTCTGACAAATTAACCATGAGAGGTTCTGTATCTTCAGGATTTAGAGCACCTAGTTTACATCAAATTTATACTGAAAAATCTCAGTATTCTTTTGCTGATGGTGGAGGAATTGAAGTTGTTGGATTGGTAAACAACGTATCTCCTAAAGCTAGAGAATTAGGAATTCCTAAATTAACACCAGAAAAGTCAACAAACCTTACTGTTGGTTTTGGTGGAAAATTAGCAAACAATGTAAGTTTTACAGTTGATTATTATAAAATTGACGTAGAAGACAGAGTAATTTACACAAACCAAATTGGTAGCAATCAATTCTTCCTTAATGGTTTCGATACTACTACATCTGGTATTGATTTTGTTTCAGGAATTTCAAATATTGAGATAGGTGAAGGAAAGTTAGGGTTAAACCTTTCTGGAAATTACACGATTGAAAACAAAAGAACAGAAGAGGTACCTACTATTAACGTAGAAGGAACTGATTATCCAGTACTTGATAGATCGAACTTAGCGTTAATGTTTACTTCTAGACCAAAAACAAAATGGATCTTAGGTGCAAACTATGATATCAATAAATGGGGTCTTGCTTTAAACAATACGTATTTCGGAAAAACAACCTTTAGACAAAAATTCATGAGCGAAGGCTTAAGAACTGAATTTACACCTAAAATTGTTACCGATTTAGCAATTAACTATCAAGCAACTGATAAATTATCAATTGCTTTAAATGTAAATAACTTGTTAAACGTATTACCAGAATGGGCGTTCAAAGCAGACAATGCTGCAGGACAAGCAATCATAGATGATACAAGTATCATTTCTATTGCAGATGGTGGTTCTGGATTAACGCAACTTGAGAATGAAGCTAATGCCATTACTTTTAATGGTCGTTACTCTCAAATGACGTATGATGGATCTCACTTTAGCCAATTAGGTACCATGTTTAACTTATCATTAAACTACCAATTTTAATCAGACATCCTAAGATGTAAGAATAAAATAAGTACTTTATAATGAAAACACCCAACACTTTATGTGTTGGGTGTTTTTTATTGGAAGAAGTTTCAGTTAATTATGAAAACAAAAAAATCCTGAATTTCTTCAGGATTTTTATAATGATATAAACAGTTCGTTTTAATTCGAATGCATAAATTTTTGTTTTTCCAACAATGCTTCTTTGGTTTCCACATGATCATCATCTGGCACACAACAATCAACAGGGCATACGGCAGCACATTGTGGCTCTTCATGAAAACCAACACATTCTGTACACTTGTCGGCTACAATATAATAGATCTCATCAGAAATAGGCTCCTGCGCCTCGTCTGCATTCATTGCTTTTCCATTGGGCAAAACAATGTTTCCTGTTAAATCTGTACCATCAGCATGTTTCCAGTCGTCGGCTCCTTCGTAAATTGCTGTATTCGGGCATTCTGGCTCACATGCTCCACAGTTAATACATTCGTCAGTAATTATAATTGCCATCGTTTTTTTCTTTGAGTTTATGTAACTTTGCAATTGCAAAAATAACGCCAATAAAACAGACAACCAAAATATAATGGATCGTATTGAAAATAGAATAAATGCTTTTGTAAAATTAGGTAGTTTTTTAAGTCAGTTTTCCAAGGATGGGATTCAAAAAAAAGAAGCCGTTCTTTTAAATGAGCTGTTTTTTGATGGCTTTAAACATCAAATTAAAATAGCCCAAGAGCACAATTCTTGGTTTACAAAAGATGCCATTTTAGAAGCAGTTTCTAACTGGTCTAATGCACTTACAGACAATAATCTACATACGTTTGCCAACACCTATAAACCTTCATCTTCACCCGATAAAAAAGTAGCGATTGTAATGGCAGGAAATATCCCCTTAGTCGGTTTTCATGATTTTTTGACAGTGTTGATTTCTGGACATGCTGTTTTAGTAAAACAATCCTCAAACGACAAACACTTATTGCCTTTCTTGGCAAAATATTTAGAACATATTGATCCATATTTTAAAGAAAAAATCACTTTTACAGAAGATAAATTAGCAGATTTTGATGCCGTAATAGCTACTGGAAGCAATAATACTGCACGATATTTTGAATATTATTTTAAAAACAAACCCAATATCATTCGAAAAAGCAGAAATTCTGTTGCTGTATTAACAGGAAAAGAATCTGATTTGGACTTAGAAAAGCTCTCTGAAGATATTTTTAATTACTTTGGATTGGGATGTAGAAGTGTTTCCAAATTGTATGTCCCAAAAGGATATAATTTCGATGCCTTTTTTAATGGGATGTATAACAAAAGAGAGATTATCAACAATGCCAAATACGCGAACAATTACGACTACAACAAGGCAGTCTATTTAATGAGTGAATTTGATTTATTAGAAAATGGTTTCTTGATGATTAAAGAAGATGAAAGCTACTCCTCTCCTATTGCCACTATTTTCTATGAATATTATGAAAATGAAGGCGCTTTGAAAAGTAAATTAGAAGAAGACAAAGATAAAATTCAATGTATTGTATCCAATGGTTTTATAGCAAATGAAATTGCTTTTGGAGAAACTCAGCAGCCACAATTATGGGATTATGCAGATGGAATTAATACCTTAGATTTTTTAGCTGGAATTTAAAAAAGTGACGCATTAACAATTCAAAAAATGAAAAAACATAATTTTAGCGCAGGACCATGTATTCTGCCACAAGAAGTATTGCAAAAAGCATCGGAAGCAATTCTCAATTTTAATGATGATGCTTTGTCTTTGATTGAAATTTCACACCGTAGTGCCTCTTTTGTAAGCGTTATGGAAAAAGGAAGACAATTGGCATTGGAATTATTAGGTCTTGAAAACAAAGGCTACAAAGCCTTGTTTTTACAGGGAGGTGCCAGTTTAGAATTTTTAATGGTTGCCTATAATTTACTAGAGAAAAAAGCAGCCTATTTAAATACCGGTACTTGGGCAGACAAAGCCATTAAAGAAGCCAAGGCTTTCGGAGAAGTGGTTGAAGTAGGTTCCTCTAAAGACTCTGGATTTTCCTACATTCCAAAAGGATATTCCCTACCAGAAGATATCGACTATTTTCACTGTACAAGTAACAATACCGTTGCAGGTACACAAATGAAAACATTTCCAAGCACCAATGCACCCTTAGTTTGCGACATGAGTTCAGATATTTTTTCACGTCAATTAGATTTCGAGAAATTCGATTTAATTTATGCGGGAGCACAGAAAAATATGGGACCTGCCGGAGCCACCTTGATCATTATTAAAGAAGAAATTCTGGGTAAAGTAACCCGACACATCCCGTCTATGCTCGATTACCAAACGCATATAGACAAAGACAGTATGTTCAACACACCGTCTGTTTTTGCCGTGTATGTTTCTACATTAACCATGCAATGGTTGAAAGATTTAGGAGGCATTCCGTTTATAGAAACCGTAAATAACAAAAAAGCAGCACTGCTGTATGCAGAGATAGACCGAAACCCCTTGTTTGAAGGTGTGGTTGCAAAAGAAGACCGAAGTACGATGAATGCTACTTTTGTCTTAACAGACCCTTCATTAAAAGAAACTTTCGATACTCTTTGGAAAGAAGCTGGAATCAATGGTTTAACAGGGCATCGAAGTGTTGGTGGCTACAGAGCAAGCATGTACAATGCGCTACCACTATACAGTGTGCAAGTATTGGTAGACACCATGCAAGCACTAGAAAAAAATAAATAATTAAGCAACTTAAAGAAATAATGCATCCATTATTTACTTTTAAAATGTTCACCTTAGAAAGAATTTTAGCATGAAAATATTAGCAAACGACGGAATTTCACAAAATGGAATTGACGCTTTAGAAGCTGCAGGCTTTGAAGTACTCAACATAAAAGTGGCACAAAATCAACTGGAAAGTTACATCAATGAAAACGGTATTGATGCTGTTTTGGTAAGAAGTGCAACCGAAATTCGTCAAGAATTATTGGAAGCCTGTCCAGGTATTAAATTAATTGGACGCGGTGGTGTTGGCATGGACAATATCGATGTGCAGTTTGCAGAAGATCAAGGGATACATGTAATCAACACCCCAGCTGCCTCTTCAAGTGCTGTGGCAGAATTGGTGTTTGCACACTTGTTTGGATTGGCGCGTTTTCTTCACCAAGCAAACAGAGAAATGCCTTTAGAAGGAGATACTCGTTTCAATGATTTGAAAAAAATGTATGCAGAAGGCATAGAGTTGCGAGGAAAAACACTTGGACTAATTGGTTTTGGACGTATTGGTCAAGAAACAGCAAAAATTGCTTTAGGAATTGGTATGAAAGTAATTGCTACCGATATTTATATTGAAAAAGCCACCATTACATTGGACTTTTTCAATGGACAGAAAGTCAATTTCAATATCGATACAGTCTCAAAAGAGGAAGTATTCAAAGAAGCCGACTTTATATCAATTCATACACCAAGCACAGAAAAGTATTTAATTGACGAAAAAGAAATTCAACAAATGAAGCCGGGTGTTGGAATCATAAATACTGCAAGAGGTGGTGTTATCAATGAAGTTGCCCTAGTTAATGCCATTGAAAATGGAAAAGTACTGTTTGCTGGATTGGATGTTTTTGAAAAAGAACCAACTCCAGAAATGCAACTATTAATGAATCCAGAACTTTCTTTAACTCCACATACTGGCGCAGCGACCAAAGAAGCGCAAGATCGAATTGGTACGGAGTTGGCGAGTCAGATTATAGCACTATTGCGTTAAGCAACAAAAGAAAATGATTAAAGACAATTTACAGAAGATAAAAGAATCCATCTCAGAAGAAGTAGCCTTAGTAGCTGTTTCAAAAACAAAACCCATTGCAGACTTACAGGAAGCCTATGATGCAGGGCAACGAATTTTTGGAGAGAATAAAATTCAAGAAATGGCAGAAAAGTTTGAAGCCTTACCCAAAGACATTGAATGGCATATGATTGGTCATTTACAGCGTAATAAGGTGAAATACATGGCACATTTTGTCGATTTAATTCATGGTGTAGATTCCTTTAAAACCTTAAAAGAGATTGACAAACAAGCAAAAAAACACAATCGTGTAATTCACTGTTTGTTACAAGCCAAAATAGCCAAAGAGGATTCTAAATTTGGATTGTCTTTTGATGCAATTGAAGAAATTATTACTTCAGAAGAATTGGCAACGCTAGAGAATATTTCCATTGTTGGATTTATGGGAATGGCCACATTTACAGACGATCAACAACAATTAGAAGAAGAATTTAACGCTTTAAAGCAATTCTTCGACATTCAAAAAACAACAACGGTTCGTGCCAATTGCGCATTAAAAATACTCTCTATGGGAATGAGTGGAGATTACCGTTTAGCAATTAAAAACGGAAGCAATATGATACGTGTTGGAAGTGCCATATTTGGTAGTCGCAATTACATTGCTTAAATTTATCATAAAAGAAAAAGAAATTTGTACGCAATTTTAGATATTGAAACTACCGGAGGAAAATTTAACGAAGAAGGCATTACAGAAATCGCCATTTATAAATTTGACGGTCAAAATACTGTAGACCAATTTATAAGTTTGGTAAATCCTGAAAAAGAAATTCAAGAATTTGTTGTAAAACTAACAGGTATTAACAATAAAATGTTGCGAAACGCGCCTAAGTTTTATGAGGTTGCAAAACGGATTGTAGAAATTACCAAGGACTGTATTTTGGTTGCACATAATACGTCTTTTGATTACCGCATTTTACGTACTGAATTTTCTAGATTGGGGTTTGAGTTTGACAGAAACACCTTATGTACGGTTGAGTTAAGTAAAAAACTTATTTTAGATGAACCCTCCTATAGTTTAGGAAAGTTGGTAAAATCACTCGGAATTCCTATTACAGATAGACATAGAGCAAATGGAGATGCATTGGCAACGGTACAGTTGTTTAAGCTATTACTTCAGAAAGATGTTCAGAAAGACATCTTACAAAATACCATCAAATATTTTGATAAAAGAACAGAAAAGGAGAAGTTTCAATTCATTTTACAAGGTTTGCCCACTGCACAAGGACTTTTTTATGTACACAATATAAGGGGAACAATCATCTATATTGGAAAAGGAAAAAACATAAAATCAGCGGTAAATCAGCTATTTACAAAAGAAACCAAAAGAGCGGTAAAAATTCAAGAAAGAACCGCCTCTATTACCTTCGAAAAAACTGGGAATGACTTATTTACAAAATTAAGATACCAGACAGAGTTGGCAGCATTGGTCCCAAAATTCAACTTCAAGAAAAAGATAAAAATCATCAACGACCATTTTAATAATAACAATTTTTTAATTATTGAAAAAGGGCGTGAGCTGGGCGAAAACGCCATTATTTTAGTGGAAGGAAATACCGTTTTTGGCTACGGATATACCAACTTAGCCTACCAAGAAAATAAAATTGATATCCTAAAAAAGGTGCTGACACCTTTTGAAAATAAAGAAATTTCTAAAACAATTATAAAAAACTACCTCAAAAAAAACAATGTTCAAAAAATAATACGCTTATCACCATAATCTTCATTCAAAATAAATTTTGATAAAAATAGCATAACTTCGTTAGTTCAAACACACAAATAGCACACTTGAAAGCAACAATAAAAAAAACAACTTGGAAACAGCGTCTTCATGAAATTATTTATGAAGCAGATACCAAAGAAGGAAAACTCTTCGATGTCATTCTTTTAATTGCCATTATTGCAAGTATCCTACTCGTAATGCTGGAGAGCATTGAAAGTTTCGATGCTAAATACCACAGCTTCCTAGACATTTCTGAGTGGATAATTACATTACTTTTTTCATTGGAATATATCTTACGTTTGATTTCAATAAAAAAACCTTTCAAATATATTTTCAGCTTTTATGGCATCATTGATTTGCTCTCGACCATCCCAAAATACCTCTCTTTTATTTTTGTAGGTTCGCATCACTTGGCCGCATTAAGGGCATTGCGGCTACTAAGAGTTTTTAGGATCTTAAAACTCACACGCTATGTAGGAGCTTCCAATACCTTGTTAGTTGCTTTAAGATCTAGCAGAGCCAAAATTGCAGTTTTTTTATTTTTCGTGGTCATCGTTTGTATTATTTTGGGAACCATTATGTACATGATTGAAGGAGAAGAAAACGGATTCACAAGCATCCCAAGAAGTGTCTATTGGGCAATTGTAACCCTTACAACAGTTGGTTTTGGAGACATTGCTCCACAAACACCGCTTGGGCAATTCATCGCAAGTATCATTATGATTTTAGGGTACGGAATTATTGCCATTCCCACCGGGATTGTAAGTTCTGAAATTTCTAAAAACACAAACAAAATCGACAGCAATACTCAGTCCTGTCCCAATTGCTTAAAAGATACTCATAAAGACAAAGCAAAATTTTGTGATCACTGCGGAAGTATTTTAAACGAATGAAAGACACACAAAATTTTTTAATTACCATTGTTGGTCCAACAGCCATTGGAAAAACAGCACTCAGTATTGTACTCGCAAAATATTTTAAAAGTGATATTATCTCCTGTGATTCTCGTCAATTTTTTAAAGAAATGAAAATCGGTACTGCAGTGCCTGAAGAAACTGAACTCGCCGCAGCAAAGCATCATTTCATTCAAAATAAAAGTATTTTTGACGATTACAATGTAGGGCAATTTGAAAGAGAAGCTCTTAAAAAACTGAAAGAATTATTTCAAGAAAATTCTGTGCAAATTATGGTGGGCGGAAGTGGCTTGTATGTAGATGCTGTATTAATAGGTTTGGATGCATTTCCAAAAGTAGCACCGTACATTCGGGAAAATTTGAATTTAGAATTGGAGTCCAAAGGCTTGGAATCACTTCAAAATCAACTAAAAGAGTTGGACATAGAAACCTATGAAAAAATTGCGCTAGACAATCCAAAACGCGTCATTAGAGCTCTAGAAGTATGTATTGGCAGTGGACTGCCTTACTCTACCTTTAAGAACAAACCCAAAGCACCAAGAAATTTTACTTCCATTAAAATTGGATTGGATGCAGAAAGACCCTTTATATATGATCGCATCAACTTGCGTGTAGACTGTATGTTAGAAAATGGTTTATTGGAAGAAGCAAAAACCCTCCATGCCCACAAAAAACTCAATGCATTGCAGACAGTAGGATATCGAGAATTGTTTTCTTTTTTTGAGGGGAAATTTACCCGAGAATTTGCGATATCAGAAATTAAAAAAAATACACGCCGTTTTGCAAAAAGACAGTTAACATGGTTCAAAAGAGACAAAGAAACCCTCTGGTTTGACTCTCAATCAAGCATTGATAAAATCATTAGCGATATTTCAGAAAAAATGAACACTTTTAAAGAACCGTAATTTTTTCTTAGTCAATCCCTTTTATATCTTTGCCAAACAAAAATAAAGAACATGAAATCAAAAATTAGTATCTTAATTGCTATCTTAATAAGTAGTATTGCGCTAGCACAATCTAAAGTAGGAACCGTAAACAGTGATTACTTACTAGGTGTAATGCCCGAAAGTAAAATTGTTGTCAAGCTAACCAAAGAATATGCAGAAAGATTGGATTCGGTTTTTGCCCTTAAAGTTTCAGCTTATCAGAATAGTTTGAACGAATTTAGAGATATCGCTGACAGCATTTCTCAAGATACAAAAACTTTAAAATTGATTGAAATTCAGAAATTTGAAGCTGAAGTAAATAAGGCAAAAGAAGCAGGAACACAATTAATGCGACAAAAAGAAAATGAGTTGATGAAGCCCCTATACAAAAAGTTGGGTGAAGCAATTAGAGCAGTCGCCAAAGAAAACAACTATACACAAATTTTAACCCTTCAGGGAAATGAGTTTGCATATGTTGATAGTGCCTTTGATATTACGGAATTGGTAATGGTGAAATTGAATATTGAAAAGCCAAAAGCTACCACTGAAGAATAATTATGAAACGAGTATCGTTTTAAAAGAGAAGCCAACGCTTCTCTTTTTTTGCTTTAAATGAGCCTTTTAGATTTAAATTCTAAATACTTATTAATCACATTCACAGACAACTGACTCGGTTTTGTGAAAAATTACCTGAATATTGAAACGGATTGGTTACTAGGATTTGAAGTATTGAAGTCTTAAAATTAGTGCATAAAAAAACTACGAAAATTGCTTTTCGTAGTTGAATAGGAATATCATTTTTTATCTCATTTCTGAAAAGAAATGAAAAATGCTTCTAAGGTTGAAGTTTACGCGTCGTATTGTCCAATTTCTTTGTCATAAAACATTCCTGCTTTGTCCATTAAATCCGCCAATTCGGTGGCAATATCTTCTTCATTTTCTCCGGTTAAATCTTCAAACCATTCGATTTGATCGTCTTTTAAATTGATTAAAAAACGAGGATACTCGGTATGAAGAATAAAAATATCTTCAGGATACTTGCTATTGTCTGCTAATAAAAATTTTGGAATCTCCATGAGTTGCTTTTTAGATCAGCTTGAACAATGTCGAAACTGAAGTGCTATAAATATCTTTTAGTACTACAAATGTAAGGTTAATTCTGTTGTTCTCTATTTAGTTTTAACGTTAAATAATTAAAACGCATGTACAGTAAAATTGCTGCGGTAGACAAGCCTGCTAACAAGCCTAGCCAAATACCAAAACTACCATACATGGATGCTTTTCCTAAAAAATAACTGATTGGAAAACCAATGACCCAATAAGAAATAAAAGTAATAATGGTAGGTATTTTAACATCTTGTAGACCACGTAATGCTCCTAAAACAACCACTTGTATCGTATCTGAAATTTGAAAGATAGCGGCTGCGAACAGGAGTTGTGAAGCAATGGATACTACTTCTAAATTGTCTGCGTAGTTGGTGGCATCTGTAAAATCTACATAAATTTTAGGCAAACTCTTGTGAAATAAGAAGAAAACAGTACCAAAGAAAATGGCTAATAAAATTCCTAATAAGAAAATAGAAAAAGCAATTCTTCTCAATTCTTTAAATTTTTGCAATCCTTTTTGATTCCCAACCCGAATCATAGAAGCTACACTTAAACCCATGGCCACCATAAAAGTCATTGAAGAAAGATTTAAGGCGATCTGATTTGCTGCTTGTGCATTTTTCCCCAACAAGCCACTCAACCAAATAGCAGCTGTAAAAATAGCCACTTCAAAAAGCATTTGCATTGCACTGGGCGCTCCTAAATTAATTAACTTCTGAAGCATTAATTTTTCTAAAACAAAAAACTTAATATTCGTAACCAATACTTTCGTGCGTTCTTTATTTGCCAAAAGCCACCAAAGATATGCAAGCATGATAAAACGAGAAATTACCGTACCATATGCAGCACCAACAATTCCTAATTCTGGAAGACCAAATTTTCCAAAAATTAACAAATAGTTTAAAATGACATTGACAATATTGGCGATTAATGTTGCATACATTGGATATCTAGTCATCGACATGCCATCACTAAATTGTTTTAATGCTTGAAAAACAATCAATGGAATTAAAGAAAAAGCAGCCAAATCTAAATATGGGATTGCCAATTCCACTACCTCTTCGGGTTGCTTCATCAAATACATCAATGGCTTTGCAAAAAAGACACCTAAGAACAAAACAATTCCTAAAACAGTACATAAAAAGAGACCATGTTTAAAAGTAGATTTTGCTTGATCAAAATTATCGGCACTGTCTGCTTCGGCGACTAAAGGGGTAATGGCGGTAGAAAAACCAATACCAACAGACATGGCAATGAATATAAAACTATTCCCTAAAGAAACTGCAGCCAATTCTGCAGTCCCAATTTGTCCAACCATGATGTTGTCAACAAAACTGACAAAAGTATGCCCTAACATACCGAGCATTACGGGAGCAGCGAGCTTCCAATTGTATTTAAATTCTGAAGTATATTGAGAAATATTCACGTTTAATTACTGATTTTAGGAGGACAAAGGTATTTATAATAACTGAAGAATATTAACAAAAGAGTAACAGTTTAAATTCAACAAAAAAATGTATTTTTGAAATTACTAAAATTCAGTAAAAATGGCAAACATTACATTAGGAGGGAATCCTATAACAACAATAGGTAGCTTACCAAAAACGGGCGAAAAAGCACCAGAATTCAACTTAACAGCAGTTGATTTAAGTCACAAAAGCCTCGTGGATTATGCTGGAAAAAACATTGTATTAAATATCTTCCCAAGCATCGATACTGGAACCTGTGCAACCTCTGTTAGAGAGTTCAACAAAAAAGCAGCCAGTTTAGAAAACACCGTAGTTGTTTGTATTTCGAGAGATTTACCTTTTGCACAAGCACGTTTTTGTGGCGCAGAAGGAATTGAAAACGTAGTAATGTTATCTGATTTTGCGATGGGTAGTTTTGGAAAACAATACCAATTAGAAATTACCAATGGTCCCTTAACAAATTTGCACTCGAGAGCCATTGTCGTTATAAATACTGAAGGAACCGTAGTTTATACAGAACAAGTCTCGGAAATTACTGAAGAGCCAAACTACGACGCTGCATTAAAGGCACTATAAATACATGAAAAACCCTAACGATAGTTTTTTAAAAGGAAGACTTCGAAGTTTAAAATTCGCTTTGAAAGGAATGTGGCTTTTAATAACGACGGAAGACAGTATCAAAGCACAATTATTTTTTGGAGCAGTCGCCGTTGGTTTTGGCTTGTATTTTAACATTTCAAACACAGAATGGATGATTCAATCCTTAATCATTGGAATGGTTTTGGTTGCAGAAGCATTGAATACTGCTATTGAAAAATTGGCCGATTTCGTCCACCCAGACTACCATGAAAAAATTGGTTTTATAAAAGACATTGCAGCTGGAGCGCCAAGTTTTGCTGCATTTTCTGCGCTCATTGTTGCAGGTTTTATTTACGGCCAAAGAATGATCGAATTATTTTAATAAAAGGTACCTTTACCGAACATCTATGAGCATTTTCAATGATTAAAAAAGCAACTAAAAACACCGCTACCAAGACGCCCAAAACGCCTGTTTTTGCATTTCTAAAAACAAGGCAGTCTCAAACCATTATTGCATCGTTTTTAATTTTATTTGCCTGCTTTCTAGCCATTGCTTTTGTATCCTTCTTTTTTAATTGGCAAGAAGATCAAAGTACGCTTACCCAACTTACCAATAAAAAAGTATTGAGTAAGAACCTTCTTGGCAAAATCGGCGCAAACCTGAGTCACTTTTTCATTTATAAAGGTTTTGGGATCGGCGCATTTATACTTGCTTTTCAATTAGGAATTTCGGGGTTGTATTTAATTTTTCAAAAGAAAATTAGTAAAATTATCATTTCCTGGAACTGGGGATTGTTAAGGATGCTTTGGATTTCCATTGCTTTTGGTTTTATGGACGCTTCCTCTGCCCTTCTCTCAGGAACCATTGGATATGAAGTAAATGATTATCTACAACGCTTTTTAGGAAAAACAGGTTTGGCCATCGTTTTAACCTTCTTTTTAATTACCTATTTGGCCATCCGTTACAAATTAACAGCAGATCGGTTTGTTGAAAAACTCAGAGAAAGAAATGCTAGAAAGACGGCGTTTAAAACTGCAACCGATGCAACCGCACCAATTCTTTCAGAAGAAACAGATGCTATCGCCAGTGATCTAGAAACTGAAGAAGACCCATTGAAATCTGAATTTGAATTGTCTTTAGAAAATCTACAACCCACCATTTCAAAACATTCTGAGCCTGTTACCAAAACGGAAGAAATCGTATTGAATGTGGAAGAGAAAAAAAGACCTTCCATTGAGGTGGAAGTACCTTCTTTAGAAATTGAAGTTGAAGAAATAGAAGAAGAAAAGAGCGTTGCAGAGAATTTATCCGATAAAATTGTAAAAGATTTTGGTGAATTTGATCCAACGCTAGAATTGTCAAATTTTAAATTCCCAACCTTCAACCTCTTAAAGCAATACAACGAAACCATTTCTATTGATCCCGAAGAATTAGAAGCGAATAAGAATCGGATTGTTGAAACATTAAAAAATTACAAGATTGGGATTGTCGAAATTAAAGCAACCGTAGGCCCTACGATTACCTTATATGAAATTGTACCCGATGCTGGAATTCGAATTTCAAAAATTAAAAACTTAGAAGATGATATTGCTTTGTCTTTATCTGCATTAGGAATTCGTATCATAGCACCCATCCCAGGGAAAGGAACCATTGGTATTGAAGTACCCAATAAAAAAGCAACCATTGTATCCATGCATTCTGTGATAGCATCTAAGAAGTTTCAAGAGTCAACCATGGAGTTGCCCATTGCATTGGGAAAAACAATTTCAAATGAAACCTTTGTTGTCGATTTGGCAAAAATGCCACACCTACTAATGGCTGGAGCTACCGGACAAGGAAAATCGGTAGGATTGAATGCCGTATTAACATCGCTGCTCTATAAAAAACACCCGGCAGAAGTAAAGTTTGTTTTGGTAGATCCAAAGAAAGTAGAACTGACTTTGTTCAATAAAATTGAACGCCACTATTTGGCAAAATTACCCGACGCAGAAGAAGCGATCATTACAGATACCACAAAAGTAGTTCACACCTTAAATTCGTTGTGTACCGAAATGGACAATCGTTATGATTTGCTAAAAAATGCTATGGTTCGGAATATCAAAGAATACAATGCAAAATTCAAAGCACGAAAATTAAACCCAAATGACGGACATCAATTTTTACCGTACATAGTTTTGGTGATTGATGAATTTGCTGATTTAATAATGACTGCCGGAAAAGAAGTAGAAACCCCCATTGCACGTCTGGCACAGTTGGCAAGGGCTATTGGAATTCATTTAATCGTTGCTACACAAAGACCGTCCGTAAATGTAATTACAGGAATTATTAAGGCGAATTTCCCCGCGAGAATTGCCTTTAGAGTAACTTCAAAAATAGATTCTAGAACGATCTTAGATGCTGGTGGTGCCGATCAATTGATTGGTCGTGGAGATTTATTATATACCAATGGAAATGATATTAATCGTATTCAGTGTGCCTTTGTAGATACACCAGAAGTTGAAAAAATTACGGATTTTATTGGTTCGCAAAGAGCCTATGCAGAAGCACATCTATTACCAGAATACATTGATGATGAAAGTGGCACTACTGTTGATATAGACATCGCAGACCGTGACAAACTCTTTAGAGAGGCTGCTGAAATTATTATAATTGCGCAACAAGGTTCCGCTTCTTTATTGCAAAGAAAATTAAAATTAGGATATAACAGGGCGGGTAGATTAATAGACCAATTGGAAGCTGCAGGCATTGTTGGTGGATTTGAAGGCAGCAAAGCTAGACAGGTGCTATTGACAGACTTATCGGCATTAGATCAACTCTTAGAAAACGAGAAGAATATATAACATGCTTTAAATAGAGCTATTAAATTTTATTAATGAAGAATTTTGGAATCGTAGTAATCAGTTTATTCATGACCTTACACGCTTTGGGGCAAAGCACCGAAGATGCAAAATTGCTTTTGGACGCTGTAGCATCAAAGATGGAAGGCTATGAAAATATGGAGATTAAATTTAGTCAAACATTAGTCAATGAAGATGCTGGCATTTATGATGGAGACGAAGCTCCTATTATTGGAAAAATTATCCTTCAACAAGAAAAATACAATTTGGAATACTTAGGAAACACATTTCTTTTTAACGGATTTACAATGTATGTAATTAACGAAGAAGAAAAAGAAATTACAGTTTCAAAGGGAGATATTGATGGAGAAGATGGTTTTATTTACCCATCAAAATTAGCTTCGTTTTACAAAGAAGGATATACCTATACAATGGGTAAAGTTATACTGAAAAACGGACGCAACCTTCAGTTTGTCAACCTATTTCCAATGGACAATACATCCAACATTATAAAAGTAGAATTGGTAATTGACCTGAAGACAAAACATATTTATCAGTTAATTCAAACTGGTGAAAACGGCTCTAAAACCACCTTTACCATTACCACGTTTATCCCCAATCAAAAATTACCAGAAAAAATATTTTCTTTCGATACCCAAAAGTATTCTGAAGAAAATGGATATACAATAGATTAATCCTCAATTAACAGAAAATTAGTAGCATCTTATCGTTTAAGAAACTACTTTTGCATGGATGAAAATTCTTGATAGATACATACTCAAAAGTTTTTTAGTACCTTTTTTCGCGACTTTTCTAATTGTCTTATTTGTCTTGGTCATGCAAGCATTGTGGCAAACGTTTGAAAACATTGCTGGCAAGGGCATCAGTTTGGCTTTCATCTTTAAATTTTTATACTATACTGCCTTAATGATCATTCCACAGGCATTGCCAATTGGAGTGCTCCTCTCTTCGATTATGGCATTGGGGAGTTTGGGTGAAAACTATGAGTTTGCCGCTGCAAAATCTGCAGGAGTCTCTCTTCAAAGACTCGTAAGGCCATTGGCGATTTTAGCGATCTTTTTGAGTGGAATTAACTTCTTGTTTTTAAATAACGTATATCCATATGCAGTATTTAAGCAATTAAACTTAAAACAGAATATCAAAAAGAAACAGCCAGCAATGGCATTAATACCCGGAAGTTTCAATACCGAAATCCCTAATTATCAAATAAAATTTGAAGAAAAATATGGGGAAGAAGAAAACTTGCTGAAGAAGGTTTTAATTTATGAGCTTAAAAGCAGAAAAGGAAATCAAAAGGTAATTACTGCAGAAAGAGGTAAAATTGTTTCAGAAGAAGGAAGTAAGTATATGACCTTCATTTTATACAATGGCAATTATTATGAAGAGCATATTAAATCAGGATCATCTCTGATAAAAAGGAAGCGAATGCCTTCATCGAATGCTACTTTTAAAGAATACGAAATGAATATTGATATCTCTTCATTGTCCCAAGAAGATTTAGATGATGAAAAGTACAAAGGACGTCATAACATGCTCAGCATTCAACAGATTAATGATACGCTGCCCGATTTAAAAAACAATTATGATGAATATGTGGGCTTAAGAACCAAAAGTTTGAATTCAATTCTGAAAGTTAAAAAGCTATACGCATATCAAGATTCACTAAAGACTAAAAAAATTGCATCCAATATATTAGAGAATTTTAATTTAAATAATAAAATTAACATTCTCAACAATGCAATTGCGGTTACAAGTAGAGCAGAAAACAATATAAAATCGAACACCAATAATTTCAAATTCAAAAGGAAGAATTTAAATCTCTACGATACCGAATTTTACAATCGAATTGCTTTTTCGTTGTCTTGCTTATTATTGTTTTTTATTGGAGCTCCTCTAGGATCTATAATAAGAAAAGGAGGCTTTGGATTGCCTATGATATTAGCAATATCTATCTATGTGACTTATTTTTTTAGCAATACATTTGGTAAAAATTTAGCGGAGGAAAGCACTGTTAGCTCGTTGTTAGGAGGTTGGATAGCCATCTTAATAATGCTACCAATAGCAATTTTACTAACAAGAAGAGCCACCAGAGACAAAGGACTCTTTAATATTGATGTTTTTACACAACCTATTATTCACTTTTTTAAGAAATTTACGTCCAAAAACACACAAAAAATATGACCCCTATCAAAACACAGAGTAACACACAATTAGATTCGATAGAAGCTGCTATTGAGGACATAAAAAATGGAAAAGTAATCATTGTCGTAGATGATGAGAACAGAGAGAATGAAGGTGATTTTTTGGCAGCAGCTGAAATGGCAACTTCAGAAATGGTGAACTTTATGGCAACGCATGGGCGTGGATTAATTTGCACACCACTGACCGAAAATCGATGTAAAGAATTAGGTTTGGGAATGATGGTACAAAACAATACGGACCCCATGGAAACCGCTTTTACCGTTTCGGTAGATCTCCGTGGAAAAGGAGTAACTACTGGTATTTCTGCAGCAGATAGAGCACTTACTATAAAAGCATTGGTTGACAAAGAAACAAAACCAACTGACCTCGCAAGACCAGGGCATATATTCCCCCTAAAAGCAAAAGAAGGAGGTGTATTACGAAGAACAGGACATACTGAAGCAGCTATAGATTTTGCACGCTTGGCTGGCTTAGAACCCGCTGGAGTGATTGTAGAAATCATGAATGAAGATGGAACCATGGCGCGCCTACCTCAACTGTTAAAAGTTGCCGAAAAATTTGATATTAAAATTGTTTCTATTGAAGATTTAGTCGCTTACAGAATGGAGCATGATTCTTTGATTGAAAAGAAAGAAGATTTTCTATTAGAAACTCGTTTTGGTGAATTTCGTGTAAGAGCCTATCAACAAACCACCAACAATCAAGTACATTTAGCCTTAACTAAAGGAACTTGGTCCAAAGAGGAGGCGATTTTAACACGCGTAAATTCGACCTTAGTAAATAATGATATTCTTGGTACGCTCACCAATAATGCCGATAAAAAGTTAGATCAAATGTTTCAAGTGATCAACGAAGAAGGCAGAGGAGCTATTCTATTTATCAACCAACAGAACCAATCACAGAACTTATTGGGAAGATTGAGTATATTAAAGGAAAATCAAGAAAACGGCCAATTAATGGCACCAGCCATAGGAATGGACAATAAGGATTTTGGAATTGGTGCGCAAATCTTACATGATATTCATATCAGCAAAATAAAACTTGTGACCAATACCAAACAAACAAAACGAGTAGGTATGATTGGATATGGCCTAGAAATTACAGACTATGTAACGTATTAAATAACACCTATAATTAATTTAATTTCGGTTTTTTAAAATACTTAAAAGGAACAAACAACATCCCAAAACATTGGCTTTCTGTTTTTCCCATATTTTTATGGTGCACCTTATGTGCTTTACGTAAGCCTCTTAAATACGAATTGTCAGTATTTTTAAACCATTTAAAACGTTGGTGAATTAGCACATCATGAATTAAAAAGTATGCCAATCCGTAGCACAAAATTCCCAAACCAATAAAAAATAAGTACGTGTGCGCAGAGTAGGTTCCAAAATAGAACAACGCAATACTTGGGATCGCAAATACAATGAAGAAAGCATCATTTTTCTCAAAACCATTGTATTTGGGTTGATGATGATCTTCATGTAAAAACCAGCCAAAACCATGCATTACATATTTATGAGTACACCATGTGACTCCTTCCATTGTTAAAAAAACACCTAAAGTAATTAATGCGTATATCATTAGATAATATTCAATTTATATTTTACGTAACTTCTTGCTAAAAGATTAATTTTCATTGGATCAGATATACGAACTCTTGAGTCCATAATCTTCTCTGATGGAATTTTATGTAATTTCTTCAGCAACCTTCGATAATATCTATAGGCCATATAGACTCCAAATTTTGCTTCAGTAGGAAGGTTTAAAATTCCGTTTGAAAAAGCATATTCAAAATCAGCTTCAATTTCATCAATGATTAAATCTTTTGACGCAGCATCTAACTTCCCTAAATCAATATTTGGAAAATAGGAGCGATTCAATACTTCATAATCATCTTTTAAATCTCTTAAGAAATTTACCTTTTGAAAGGCAGAACCTAAACGCATAGCAGCATCTTTAAGGTCTTCATACATTTTGTCATCCCCATTTACAAAAACCTTCAAACACATTAAACCAACAACATCTGCCGAGCCATAAATGTATTCATCATACTCTTCTTTGGTAGTATATTCTGTTTTGTGCAAATCTGCCTTCATACTTTTCAAAAATGCTTGTACCATTTCATCCGGGATATCATATCTAGACACCGTCTTTTGAAAAGAGTTTAGAATAGGATTTAAACTGATTCCTTGTGATTTTGCAGCATAGTAGTCTTTTTCAAAATGAGCCATTAGGTCCACTTTGTTATAATCATGAAAAGTATCTACGATCTCATCTGCAAAACGAACAAAACCATAGATGTTATAAATGTCAGCTCTTATCTTTGGAGACAACATGTTTACCGCCAAGGAAAATGAAGTACTATACTTTTGTGTCACTAATTTGCTACACCCGTCGGAAACATCATCAAATAAATCTTTCATATTACGACTGTTTATTTATAATTAATTCTGAAGCTAATTTTCCTGAAATTAATGCAGGTGGCACTCCTGGTCCCGGAACGGTTAATTGTCCCGTAAAATATAAATTCCCCACATTACTACTTTTAATATTGGGCCTTAAAAAGGCAGTTTGCAACAAAGTATTTGCCATACCATATGCATTTCCTTTGTAAGAATTGTATTCTTCTTTAAAGTCATTTACACAAAATGATCTTTTAAAGAGTACACTGCTTCTAACTTCTTGTTGCGTCAATTTTTCGAAACGGTCCATTATTTTCTCAAAATATTGTTCTCTTAAAGCTTCGGTATCCTCAATACCTGGTGCCAATGGGATTAAAAAGAAACCTGCTTCTTTTCCTTCTGGTGCTGAAGTAGTATCTGTCATCGATGTGAAATTTGCATAAAACAACGGATCTGTTGGCCATTTTGGATTGTCATAAATTTCTTCAGCATGTGCATCAAAATCGGTATCAAAAAAGAGCGTATGATGGCTCGCATTTTTTATTTTTTTGTCAAAACCAACATAGAAAAGTAATGACGAAGGTGCAAACGTTTTTTTGTCCCAGTATTTTTCTGAATACTGTCTCACATTTTTATCTAGCAAGGTTTCTGTATGATGATAATCAGCACCACTTAAAACTAAATCTGCTTCAATTTTTTCACCATTAAGCAACAAACCACTTACATTTTTGTTTGCATCAGTTAAAATTTTAGAAACAGTTGCATTGGTTTTAAATTGAACACCCAAAGTTTCAGCTAATGCAACCATACCTTCCACTACTTTATACATTCCACCTCTTGGATGCCAAGTTCCCAATCCAAAATCTGCATAATTCATGAAATTGTAAAATGCAGGGGTATTGTCAGGCTTTGCACCTAAGAACAAAACAGGAAATTCTAAAATCTGAATTAATTTTGAACTCTTTATATTTTTTCTTACTTGCTTTCTGATTGTTGAGAAAAACTGAGTAACTCTAGAAATTGTAGTGGTGTTTACCAACTCCAAAGGAGAAATCCCAGGTTTGTATACCAAATCTTTTATAGCCGTATCATAATTTGCTTTTGCAGAATCTAAAAATACTTTTAGATGCTTGGCACTTCCTTCTTCTTCTTTTTCAAATAAATCATAAATTTCATCCAATTTACTTGCTATTTTTACGGAAGAATTTTCACCGAAATACACTTCGTAACCTGGAGACAATTTGTCTAGGGTATAGTAATCTGATGGTTTTTTTCCGAAATCTGCAAAAAAGCGTTCAAATACATCTGGCATCCAATACCAAGAAGGGCCTAAATCGAAGGTAAATCCTTCTTTTTTATATTGTCTCGCACGACCACCTAAGGTGTCGTTTTTTTCTAAAACAGTAACGTTATAGCCTGCCTTGGCTAAATAACAAGAAGCAGATAGTGACGAGAATCCAGAGCCAATAATATAAACTTGTTTTTTCATTGATTGATTTGTACCACAAATAATAAATATTTGAAGAAGGGGGGTTAGTTGTTCAACAAATATAATGATATATTAAATATTTAAAGAAAGATTTACAACACTTTTAATAAATCTTTTATGGAGTCATATAAAGTAATCTTCGAATTGAAATCAGATGCTTGTACTACTTTTGTTTTTTGTCCAATAGCAATGAAATGATGCTTAGAATCTTTTAAAATAGTATCTATTTCATTGAAATAACCTGTGATATTATCATCATAGGGTCGTATGGTAAGTGAAGTAACAAAAGTAATTTCTCGATCACTTTTGAAAAAATAACTCAAATTATTTAAAGGCAGACTCTGTCCTAAATAAATTGTATGGTTTCCTCTTAAAACAAGTTCGTAGTTTAAATACAACAAGCCCAATTCGTGAATTTCGTTTTCTGGTAAAAACAACACATAGGTATTTTTAGAGTCTAAAGAAATTGACTGTAACTTTTCTGTATTTATTTGTATTTTTTGCGCAATTAAATTTGATATAAAATGCTCATGTGCAGGAAGCAACGTCTCTGTTTGCCACAGCAAACCGATTTGTTCTAAAAAAGGAATAAACACATCTTTAAAAACATCTCTGAAGGTTATTTTGTGAAGTAATTTATTATAGGTTTCATTAAATAAAATTTTATCAAATTGAAACATTGCCAATTTAAATGAATTAATTGCTTCATCATTGATGGCTATTTTAAATGCTAGATCTCTTGCATTTCGAATAATCTCAGCTTCGGACATCTCCGCAATTTTCGAAATTTTGAAGCTATTTTTATTCAGTAAAGAAATATTTAACAGCTTGGTTAAATTTTGATGTGAATAAGAACGAATATTTGTGTCTGACCTTTTAGGTTCCAATAAATTGTATCTTTTTTCCCAAATTCGTATCGTATGCGCTTTGATTCCAGAGATGTTTTGTAAATCTCTTATCGTAAAGTCTTGCTTAATATTATTCAAACTTATCTTATTGGTTCCTAGACAAAGATACTTGTTTTTAATAAAAAAAGAAGTTTTGTTTCAAAACTTGTAACTTTTTGTACATTTTTGTGACTTATATTAAAATCAATAATAAAAGTGCTGAAAGATTTAGAATCTAAATTTTTATCGGACTTTGAAAAAAATCAGAATATCGTTCATAAAATTTGTAGAATGTACACTACAAATAGAGATGCGCATAATGATTTGTTTCAAGAAGTGACTATTCAACTTTGGAGAAACTACGAAAAGTTTCGAAGCGAAGCTAAGTTTAGTACCTGGATGTATCGAGTTGCCCTAAATACTGCAATTTCCCTATATAGAAAATCGACTAGAAGTGTAAAAACACAGGATATTAGTGATTTTGAATATAAAATAAAAGCGATTGATTATGATGATACAGAAGAGCAACAATTAAAAGCTATATACAAAGCAATTCATCAATTGAGTGATATCGAAAAAGCGTTAATATTTTTATATTTAGAAGACAAACCTTACAAAGAAATATCCGAAACATTAGGAATTTCGAATGGAAATGCAAGAGTGAAAATGAATAGAGCAAAGGAAAAACTTAAAAACATATTAAACCCATAACCTATGGATTTATTGGACAATTATAAAAAAGCTTGGGAAAATCAACCCGAAGAAATAACGAGAATTTCTACATCAGAAATTTATAAAATGACACAGTCAAAATCATCATCAATTGTAAAATGGATTTTTGTTATTGGACTCTTAGAGTTTGCTTTTATGATCCTGTCTACTTTTGTTTTTGATATTTCTAACGACGAAAAAATCTTGGTTGAAATGGAGATTTACGAGTTTGTTCAAATATCGCAATATTTAACAATTCCCGTACTCTTTTATTTCCTCTTCCTGTTTTATAAAAATTATAAAAACATTTCAAGTATCGACAATACAAAAAAATTGATGACCAAAATCAAAAAAACAAGAAGAACAGTCAGAAATTATGTCATCTTTAATTTACTTTACATTGTCTACCTAGCTGCAATAATAACTTTTGGAATGGTCATGACTCCACAAGGAAACTTAGAGAATACTCCCGGATGGATTATTGTCTTGATTATGATGCTTGTCACCATAATTATGTTATTCCTCTTCTGGGGCTTCTATCAACTCCTCTATGGAATTTTATTGAACAAATTAAACAGAAACTATATCGAGTTGGCAAAATTGGATCAAGAAAATTGATCTTTTTTCAACTCTTTTAGGAGTATTTCATGCATTTCATCTGTATAATCTAAATGAGTAACAATTCGAATTCTCCCTTCTCCCATTGGTGTTAGAAGAATGTTTTTGTCCTTCATTTTCTCAATAAAATGGGTTGCACCGATCTTATCATCTACATAAAAAATAATGATATTAGTTTCTATTGGTTCCACTTTAGTAACATAGGCAGCCTCTTGTAAAACACGTCCTAATTCCTTTGCTTTTAAATGATCGTCTGCCAACCTTTCTACATGATGATCCAACGCGTAGATTGCCGCAGCAGCTAAAAAACCGGTTTGTCGCATGGCACCTCCAAATAATTTTCGAATTCTTAATGCTTTTGCAATATGTGCTTTTGAACCTAAGAGAATGGACCCGATTGGTGCACCTAATCCTTTTGACAAGCAAATAGAAATTGTATCAAACAAAGCACCATATTGAGCTGGGGTTTCCTTTTTTGCGACCAAAGCATTGAATAACCGGGCACCATCTAAATGAAACGCTAAATTATTGTTTTTTGCTACCTTTTGAACCCTTTCTAATTCTGAAAAGTCCCAACAGGCTCCTCCCCCTTTGTTAGTTGTGTTTTCTATACAAACTAACCGTGAAAACGGCACATGAATGTCTGCTCTACCTGCAATTGCTACAGCGAGTTGTTCTGCCGAAAACATCCCTCGATCTCCATCGATTAATTTACATGTAACTCCAGAGTTAAACGCAGCTCCTCCTCCTTCATAGTTATATACATGGGCATATTTATCGCAAATCAACTGATCTCCGGGTTGCGTATGCAGTTTTATAGCGGCTTGATTTGCCATGGTCCCCGAAGGAAAAAATAGTGCATCCTCCATGCCAAATAATTTGGCAGCTTTCTCTTGCAAAGCATTTACGGTTGGATCCATTTTAAAAACGTCATCTCCTACTTCCGCATGCATCATTACCTCCATCATTGCCGGAGTAGGTTTTGTTACCGTATCTGAAATTAAGTCTATTGTCATATTTTTATTTTAATCACTATTTTGACGAATGGCAAAAAAATTATATAATTCGTGAACTTCGTGTAATTGACGTTTAATGGTCACTCCCGATTGGAGAACCATCTGGAATTTTTGGTACAAATGTCTTTTTAAAAGAGGTTGGATTTTTAATAAATTGATCCATCTTTTGAATCATTGCTTCCTCGTATATTTTCTGAATTCCTTCCGATTTTTTTTGTTGGAGGTACCCCTTTATTTCATTCAACTTAAAATGGACAATAGCGGGCACTTGTGGATATTGATTTTCTACTGTTGAAAGCCTAAATAATTGTTCCAATACGTTATTATTAATCGTGTTTTGCAATTCTTGATAATAGGGGTCATTATGGGATTTTTTAATCGTTTTGGCAATTAATTCATCCAACAATTCCACCAAACCCAATTGTCTTTTGTTTAAACTTTTATGTGCAATTAAGCGCGAAACTCTTTGGGGATGCAATAGCAAACTTAAGGTCATTTCTGATGCCGTGGCTACTGCCGAAAAAGGGTCAAAAGCAACACCCAACTTACTACTAAAAGATTCTCTTGTTCGCCCATACCCCATTGCTCTTGGTGGGAACAAGGCTAATTTCTCTTTCGGAATTGCAATTTCTTCCACTTGTAATGTTTGTAAAACAGCTTGCAATGCAATATGTTCCGAAATTCCAGAAACACGTTTTACTACTTTTTGATTTCCTCCTGTAACTGCATAATTGTAGCTGAGCCCACCAATTAGTTTAACCGTTGCTGCTGTTTGGTATCTATGGAAAAAATACAAGGGTACAAAAACATCTTCTAAGACAGAATATGGGGTATTTATTTTGACATTGTCGGTTGAAAAGTTTTCAATCGCTGTTTTTCTAATTTTTAAGACATTGTACAATTCATCATGAATATTTCCTCCGTTATCCCATAAATGGGCAGCAGCACTAGCACTTCCTCCCGATCTCGCATCCGCATCTGATAAATATTTTAATCCACTAGAAAATGCATTTTCTAAAATCGAATTCAATGCAATTTCTTCATTTTCTTCAGCAGGAAAATCTTGATAAAAATAAGCTACGGTTACCTTATCCCATGCGCCAATTTTGGTATCATATGCAGCTGAAAAATCAATTTCATCATCTTCATTTAAAGTGAATTTTGGATGTGGATAATCCATTACAGAAGCTCTATTGTTGGTACTTGCTGCAAAATTATGTGCAAAGCCTAAAGTATGCCCAATTTCATGTGCAGACAGCTGACGAATTCTCGCAATTGCCATTTGCAATGCAAAAGAATCATCTATCGTATCATTCTTATAAGGCGCTTGTAATGCCTGCGCAATCAAAAAATCTTGACGAATTCGCAAGCTTCCTAAGCTCACATGTCCTTTGATAATTTCTCCCGTTCTTGGATCTGAAATACTCGCACCATAACTCCATCCTCGCGTAGAGCGATGCACCCATTGCACCATATTGTACCGAATGTCTAACGGATCGGCTCCTTCTGGTAATAACTTCATTTGAAAAGCATTTTTATAACCAATCGCTTCAAAAGCTTGGTTCCACCAACGTCCACCATCCAATAAAGCAGAACGCACTGGTTCTGGAGTTCCTCGATCTAAATAATAGACAATGGGTTCTTTTGCTTCTGAAACAGCGGCATTTGGATTTTTCTTTTCCAAACGGTGTCTATAAATAAAACGTTGCGTAATGGATTCATTTACAGGGGTTGCATAATCTAAATACGACATTGCATATCCGCCTGAACGGGTATCGAACTTTCTTGGTTTGTAGGCATTGTCTGGCAAAGCTACAAAAGAGTGATGTTGATGTACCGTAACCAAACTCGCATCGGGCGTAACACTTCGAAGCAATGCTCCTTTTGGCGACCCTTTAAAGGTTAGCATCACATCAAATTCTACATTTTTAGGAAATGCCTTTGTTCTTTGTGTATGAAAAGCACTCTTACTCGTATCTAAATTATAATTTCCTTGTTTATTTCTTGCCAATGTTTTGGCAACTCCATGAGCATCTCGCATGAAAAAAGAAGTCGCATCGACTAAAAACACACCGTTTTTTTCTTGTTTGATGACAAAACCGTGTAAAACTGATTTTGCAAAGGCTTCTTTTACGGATTGTTTTTCCTCCTTATTCGCTGTAATTGCTCTGTAATCTTGGTTTGGTTGAATTAGCATGATCTTATTCCCAAATCTTTTAAAAGAAACCACTACACCGTCGCCCAACTGTCCGCGATCTAAACCAATGTCATTGGAACCAATACCTTCGGAAAGAGAACGCACGTAAAGAAATTCTTTGTCTAACGTTTCAATTTGTAAAAAAAGCTTGTCTGTATTTTCATCATGATAAAAATCATAAAACCCTTCATATTTTGTAATTCCTTTCTGAAGCTTACTGCTTGATTTTTCAGTAAAAAACTGTGAAAATCCATTAAAAGAAATTGAGATAAAAAAAAGAATAAACACTGCTTTTTTCATGAGAAACATATTTTTGTTAAATCTATAAAATAAGGAGCAGTTTTAAAAGAAGATATCTTAAAAATTCATTTATTTTTGTGATGCATATGATTACACAAGAACAACTAAAAAATATTTCTACAAGAATCGAGAAATTAAAATCTTATTTAAAGATTGACAAAAAACGGATTGAAATTGCCAACGAGGAAGAAAAAACGGCAAATCCAGATTTTTGGAGCGATCCTAAAAAAGCAGAAGTAATCATGAAAGAACTTCGTTTTAAGAAAAAATGGGTTGAAGATTATGAAAAAGTAATTTCTTTAAACGAGGACATACAAGTCTTGTATGAATTCTTCAAAGAAGGGGAAGTAGAAGAAAATGAAGTAGCAGAACAATTTCAAAATGTAAGTACATTTTTAGAAGATATTGAGTTTAAAAACATGCTTTCTGAACCTGGAGATTCTTTATCTGCTACAATACAAATTACTGCTGGAGCGGGTGGAACAGAAAGTTGTGACTGGGTAGAAATGCTTTCTCGAATGTATACCATGTGGGCAGAAAAACAAGGATATAAATTAAAAACACTCAATTACCAAGCTGGAGATGTGGTTGGAATCAAAACCATTACCATAGAAATTGAAGGCGATTATGCCTTTGGTTGGTTGAAGGGTGAAAATGGTGTACATCGCTTGGTTCGCATCTCCCCTTTTGATAGTAATGGAAAACGACATACCACCTTTGGTTCTGTCTATGTATTTCCTGTTGCTGATGATTCTATTGAAATTGATATTAATCCAGCAGACATCGAAATTGTAACCGCAAGATCTAGCGGAGCGGGTGGGCAAAATGTAAATAAAGTAGAAACAAAAGTTCAACTGACACACAAACCAACGGGCATTCAAATTTCGTGTTCAAACTCTCGTTCTCAGCACGAAAATAGAGCTACAGCATTAAAAATGTTAAAATCTCAATTGTATGAAATTGAGCTCAAAAAACAACAAGCAGCAAGAGATGATATTGAAGCGAATAAGATGAAAAACGAATGGGGAAGTCAGATACGGAATTATGTAATGCATCCTTATAAATTAGTGAAAGACGTGAGAACGGGTCATGAAACTGGAAATGTAGACAATGTGATGGATGGGCAAATTAACCCGTTTTTAAAATCCTATTTAATGGTGAATGGACAAAAGAAAGAGGTTGATTTATAATAGAGATCAGGGTTCAGTAATCAGTAATCAGTAATCAGTAATCAAAACTTAAAAAATGATCAAAATATACCACAATCCACGATGTTCGAAATCAAGACAGGGTGTTGAACTTATAGAAAACACTGGAAAAGCTTTTGAAATCATCAAATATTTGGATACTAAGTTCACTGAGGCAACATTGATTGAAGTGCTTCATTTACTGAACATCGCTCCTATTGATTTGGTTCGAAAAAATGAAAAAATTTGGAAAGAAAATTTCAAAGGAACTCCAATGTCAGAGGATGAAATTGTAAGCGCCATGGTCAACAATCCAAAATTAATTGAACGGCCAATTGTTGTCAATAAAGACAAGGCTATAATTGGAAGACCTACTTCTGACATTTTATCAATTATTTAGACTTCAATTAAATAAATTCTTTAACGTTTCTTTAACAAAAAGAGCATTAAACTTTGTGTAATCTTTGCTGTATTAATGAAAAATAAATTAAGCTTTGATAAAAAAACTCCCCCTAGTACTCTTTAGCCTTTTTACTACCTCGCTATTATTCGCACAACAACCTACAAATACAAAAAACATCTCTCTAAAGGGAAAAGTTGTGGAAGCGAATAGCAACGCGCCTTTAGAATATGCAACCATTGTTATAAAGAACACAGTAACTCAAAATATTTCTGGCGGAATTACCAATGAAAAAGGATTTTTCGACATTAAAACTCCTACTGGAACCTATGAAATAAGTGTGGAATATATTTCTTTTAAAAGCATTCAATTGCCAACTCAAAAGCTAACAGCAGACAAAAATTTTGGAATCATCAAACTTTCTGAAGATGCAAACAGCTTGAATGAGGTGGTGATTATTGCCGAAAAATCGACGGTAGACATACGCCTAGACAAACGGATTTATAATGTAGGAAAAGACATGACCGTCAAAGGTGGAAACGCTTCTGATGTATTGGACAATGTGCCTTCTGTAAGTGTAGATGTCGAAGGTAATGTAAGCTTACGTGGCAATGAAAACGTTCGTATTTTAATTGATGGAAAACCATCTGCTTTGGTGGGTTTAAGTGGTGCAGATGCATTGAGACAATTGCCAGCCGATGCCATCGAGAAAGTAGAAGTCATTACGTCTCCTTCTGCTAGATATGACGCTGAAGGAACCGCAGGAATCCTAAACATCGTCTTACGAAAAGGAAAAGCGTTAGGCTTTAATGGTTCTGTAAATTCAACAGTTGGATCGCCAGATCAATTTCAATTAGCGACCAACTTAAATCAACGAGGGAAAAAGACCAATCTCTTTTCTAACTTTGGATATCGTTACAGTAAAGGACCTGGAAATTCTTTTACCGATTTAAGAAATTTCACGAATGGCATTGTTACAAGTTCAAGAATTGAAGACCGAATCTGGCAACGAAGAAGAAACAGTTTTAATGCCAATATTGGCTTGGAATATTTTCTAACCAAAAAAAGCAATCTTACTGGAACAGTCTTTTATCGAAATACCAAAGGCAGTAATTATTCAGAAAACACCATTGAGGAATTTGATGAAAATTTCAACAACACAGACAATGCGATTCGTATTCAAGATGAAGATGGAGACGATGAAACAGTACAATATTCTTTAAACTACACCAACAACTTTAATAAGGATGGCCACAAGTTAACAGTTGATTTTCAATACAGTGATAGTAAAGAAAACGAAGAAGCAATTAATACAGAGCCTGGTTTTATAGATGAAACCAATATTACCAATGAAGCTTCAATTAATACATTAGTACAAGCAGATTATGTGTTGCCTATTGGAGAAAACACCCAGTTTGAAGCGGGATATCGTGGCGATTTTCAGAATTTGACTTCTGACTTTATAGTGACTCCTGTATCTGACCCTGATTTTGATCCTTCCAACAACTTGGAATTTGGTCAGGACATTCACGCTTTTTATACTCAATATGGAAATAAGTTGAAGCAGTTTTCATTCTTATTGGGACTGCGTTTAGAAACCACCGATGTAAAAGTACGGTTGTTAGGCACCAATGAAAATAATGATTTTAGTTATACCGAATTATTTCCAACGGTCAATATTGGTTTTGAAGCCACCGAAAAGCAAAGTTATACCTTAGGATATAGCAGACGTTTGCGAAGACCTCGTTTTTGGTATTTGAATCCTTTTGAATCTCGAAATAGCCAAAACATTATCTTTAAAGGAAATCCAGCATTGATTCCTACGTTTACAAATTCATTCGATTTGGGGTATTTAAACAGAATAGGAAAGTTAACACTAAACGCTTCTGTCTATTATCAACATTCTACGAATAATATCAGTAGAGTTACGCGTCAAGAAATCAGAGAAATTAACGGGAATGATGAATCTGTTCTTATCAGAGAGCCAATTAATCTAGCTACAGAAGATCGGTATGGTTTTGAATTTACCTCCAATTACAACGCTTCTAAAAAAGTGCGTTTTGATGGTAGTTTCAACCTATTCAACTCTAGAACAGAAGGAATCTACACCTATAACTTTTTAGATCCAGGTACCAATGAAACTACAGTCATCACAGATGATTTAGGCAACAGCAATACCAGCTGGAGAGCTCGTTTTAATGCACGTGTGACGCTGCCATATGCAATAGAATGGCAAACAAGATTGTCTTACAGGGGCCCCAATGAAAGCGCACAAAGTGTGACGAAAGGAATTTTTTCTGCCAATTTAGCCTTCAGTAAAGAGATCTTAAAAGAAAAAGGTACCTTAGTATTGAATGTGAGTGATGTATTCAATTCAAGAAAGAGGAATTCTGTAAACTATACGCCCAACGGAGACAACCCAACGAATATTTCCGATCAAACTTTCCAATGGAGACAGCGTCAAATATCTTTAAACTTTAGTTACCGTTTCAATCAAAAAAAGAAAGAAGCGCAAAGAGGTGGTAGAAACGATGGCGATGGTGGAGAAGGTTTTGAAGGGTAATACACTTCAAAACATAAATTAAAAAAAACCTCGTTCTAAAAATAGAACGAGGTTTTTTTTAATAGGGTAAGGTGATTACTTCTTCTTCCGAAACATCAACCAAAGGCCTAATAAGACTAAAGGAATGCTTAACACTTGCCCAGTATTTAATGGGCTAAAGAACCATTCTTCGCCTCTTTTTTGTACTTGCGGTTCTTTTAAGAACTCAATCACAAAACGTAGCGACCATAAAACAGCGGTAAAAAGACCAAATAAGTAGCCTAATTTTTGTTTTTTGTCGGTTTTCCAATATAGGTGCCACATTACAAAGAATAATGCCAAATAACTAAAAGCTTCATAAAGTTGCGTTGGATGTCTTGGAAGTGTTTCTCCAGCAACTTCAAAAATAACTCCAAAACTAGAACCGGTTTCTTTTCCGTAAATTTCGGAGTTGAAAAAATTTCCAAAACGGATGAAAAACCCTGCCAAAGCGACCATAATCCCAAGTCTGTCTAAAATAAACAACCAAGGTTTTTGTAAGTGTTTCTTCGCATAAAAATACAATGCAATCGGGATTCCTATGGCTGCACCATGACTTGCAAATCCAGAAATTCCTGTAAACTTCCAGCCTTCAATCAAACCAAAAATCATGGCAGCGCCTTCTTGCCTCCTAAATGGCAATATAATTTGCCATAAGTTGTCTTGGTAATTGTCCCAACTGTAAAAGAAGACTTCTCCCAAACGCATTCCTACTAACATAGAAATGAAGACATACATAAACAATGGATCTAATTTTTCTAATGAAATTTTATCTTGGATGTATATTTTTTTCATCAACCGAAGGCCCAATAAAAAAGCGGTGATAAACATGACACTATACCAACGGATGCTAATTCCTCCGATGTTTATGATTTCGGGATTCCAATTCCAATTAATTGCTAAAAAACTCATAGGTTATCTATTTTATACTTCAATCTTTTAAGATTGCATTCTTCTTTTTTTCTGGCACTGGATCGTAGCCACTTCCACCCCAAGGATGGCAACTAAAAATTCTTTTTAAGGCCAACCAACCTCCTGCAAACAATCCTTGTTTTTGCAAAGCTTCTATGGTATAATGAGAACATGTAGGACTGTATCTACAAGTCGATGGCGTAAAAGGTGAGATGGCTGTTTGATAAAAACGAACCAACAAAATAAATGGATATGTGATTCTTTTTTTCAAATTATTGTATTGAAAATGTGGTTCCTTCTCTCCCATCTTTTAACTGAATGCCCAAGGCAATCAGTTCATCTCTAATTTGATCTGATAATGCCCAATCTTTATTTTCTCTTGCTTCTTTTCGCAATTTAATCAACAGCGCTACCACTCCGTTTATTTTATCTGAATTGTCCTGATTGGCTTCATTCATCAATCCTAAAACATCAAAAACAAATGCGTTTAAGGTGGTTTTAAGAGTTGCTAAATCAGCAGCAGTAATTGTTGCGTTCTGTTCTTTTATTTGGTTGATTGCTTTTACTGCTTCAAACAAATGTGCAATTAAAACTGGCGTATTAAAGTCATCATTCATAGCAGCATAACAATCCTTTTCCCATTTCTGAACATCAAAAGTAGAGGTTTTAGCTGCTGCAATACTATCTACAAAACGAACGGCATCCATCAATTTAGCATGCCCTTTTTCTGAGGCCTCTAAAGCTTCTCCAGAAAAGTCTAAAATGCTTCTATAATTGGCTTGTAAATTAAAGAAACGTACTACACTTGCCGAAAATGGTTTTGGTAAAATGTCATTTTCTCCTGATAAAATCTCATTGGGTAAAATAAAGTTCCCGGTAGATTTTGCCATTTTCTGACTGTTTAACAGCAACATGTTGGTGTGCATCCAGTAGTTTACGGGTTTTACACCGCTACAGGTTTGAGATTGTGCAATTTCACATTCATGATGTGGAAATTTCAAATCCATTCCCCCCCCATGGATGTCAAATTGTTCTCCTAAATATTTTGTACTCATTACTGAACATTCTAAGTGCCAGCCTGGAAATCCGTCTGACCAAGGAGAAGGCCAACGCATAATGTGTCTTTCGTCTGCTTTTTTCCAAAGGGCAAAATCTTGTGGATTTTTTTTATCTGATTGTCCGTCTAATGTTCTAGTATTGTGAATTAAGTCTTCTACTTTCCTACCTGATAAAATTCCGTAATGGCTGTCTTCATTGTAGGCCAAAACATCAAAATAAACAGATCCATTTACTTCGTATGCAAAACCTTTTTCAATGATTTCTTTAATCATTTCTATTTGTTCTACAATGTGTCCCGTTGCTGTAGGTTCTATGCTTGGTGGTAAAAAGTTGTAATTTTTTAATACATCGTGAAAGTCTACGGTATACTTTTGAACCACTTCCATCGGCTCTATTTTTTCTAACCGAGCTTTTTTAGAAATGCGGTCTTCGCCTTCATCTGCGTCATTTTCTAAATGTCCAGCATCGGTTATATTACGCACATAACGTACTTTATAGCCCAAATGCAATAGGTAACGATACACCACATCAAAGAACATAAAGGTTCTTACATTCCCCAAATGGGCATTGCTATATACGGTGGGTCCACAAACGTACATACCTACATATCCGTCTGTTATGGTTTTAAAATCCTCTTTCTTTTTAGAAAGCGAATTGTATACTTTCAATTGATTTTCTTTGTAACGTTCCATTAAAAAAGTGCCTATTTACAGTTGATAAATATAGGAACTTTATAAAGAATAGCGAAATAGAATTTAGGGGATATAGAATGTGTTTTTTCGACTCAATTCGGCTGTTTAGAATTCAGAGTATACCCTAATAAGTTCATATATTTTGTGAATTTTTAGAGAGAAACAAGGGAGCAAGTTCTCATTTTTATACTTAAATTTACATATTAACTTTTGCAATGGATAAAAAAATATCTGCATTGACTGAAAATGAAGGGGTTTCTCTACCGGAAACCACCAGCAATAGCGCTGCTCAAAAAATAAAATTGAGCAGAGCTAAACAGCATTCTGTGGAAGCGTTTGTAACGAACATTTTGGCAGGAGACATTCCTTTTTTAAGCCGTGCTATTACCTTGGTAGAAAGCACAACAGTAAAACATCAACAGAAAGCGAATGCTATTTTAGAGCGTTGTTTACCCTTTGCGAACAATTCAGTAAGAATTGGGATTACGGGGGTTCCTGGTGTTGGAAAAAGTACTTTTATTGAAGCTTTTGGTAAACATTTAACTTCACAAGGCAAAAAAGTTGCGGTGTTGGCTGTAGACCCAAGTAGCTCGCTAAACAAAGGAAGTATTTTAGGCGACAAAACTCGCATGGAAGAATTGGTTACTGATAAAAATGCATTTATCAGGCCCTCTCCTTCTGGGACTTCTTTGGGAGGGGTTGCTCAAAAAACACGGGAAAGTATCATCCTTTGTGAGGCTGCTGGTTTTGATACGATTATTATTGAAACAGTTGGTGTTGGACAGTCTGAAACGGTGGTGCACTCGATGGTCGATTTCTTTTTATTATTGAAACTTTCGGGAGCTGGTGATGAATTGCAGGGAATGAAACGAGGCATTATTGAAATGGCGGATGCGATTGTGATTCACAAAGCAGATGGAGATAATATTCAGCGAGCAAAGATGGCGAAAGTAGCGTTTACAAACGCCTTGCATTTATATCCTTTAAAGGAAAACAAGTGGCAACCAAAGGTGGTCACAGCAAGTGCTTTGGAAAAGCATGGAATTGCTGAAATAGAACTTTTAATTTCTGAATACATCCAACTAACAAAACAGAATGCTTCTTTTGAAAATAAAAGAAATGCGCAAAATAAATTTTGGCTTTTGTCTACAATAGAACAGCAACTAAAATCGAGTTTTTACCAAAATCCATTGATCAAAGCGGCATTGTCTGAAGAAATTCTTGCTTTAGAAAATGGAAAAACAACACCTTTTAATGCTGCTAAAAGACTTCTGAATCTTTAAATTATTATTTTTTTCTTCATAAAAAAATCGCCTACATTGCTGTAGGCGATTTTATCTTTTATGAAAGGAATGTTTGTTTATTCTTTAATAAACTTCATTGTTCCTACTGCATTGTTTATCGTATATTTTAAAATGTAAACACCCGTTTTCAATGAAGATACATCCAGTACATCTTCTTTTTTATTGAGGGTAGCATTTACTACTTTTTTACCCAACACATTGTAAATAGTTACATTTTCAATGATGTCTTGCGCACTAATTTTTAATGCATCGGTCGCTGGAACTGGAGACAAACTTACATTTAATAAGTTGTCTTTGTCAACGCTAGCGGTTGCAGGTCTGTACATATAAATATTATCTACATAAACAACATTTAAATCACTGGTTATTAAAAACTGAGCCAAGTCATTTCTTGAATCATTTCCAATTCCTGTCCAATCAGAAAAAGGAATGTCTAAAGAAATCCAAGTTCCTGGATTCGGATTTGGAATCGCTGGATTACTTGCATTTGTTACAGAAAACTCAATTGCATTTGCTTCTGAAGTACCACCATCCCAATTCGAAAATTTCAAATTAAAACTTCTGTCTAATGTTGCCTCTGTGACAAAAACATCTAAGTGAAAATGAGTAAATGGAGTTGCATCTATTTGATTACTATTTAGAAATTCAACACCTAAGAAATTTTCAAAAGTTATTTTCTTAGTATCATTTCCAACAATTTGAACATCTTCTATTGCAGCACTGTCCCAACTTGCAGACCAAGTGTCTATGGTAATGTTGTCATAGGCATTACTGAATAATGAAATCACATCCCAAGCATTTCTTGCTGGAGGTGTTGGTGCCGCCACTGTTGGTGCTTCAGGATCTGTTGGAGGTGCAACATTGGTACCACCCTGAATGTCGTCCACTAAATAGGTATCTGTAGCTCCACTTCCAGCATCTGTAAAGAGTACTAGTTTTGAATAACTTCCTAAACCTGCTGGAAAGTTTAAACTAATGGTTTCCCAATCGGTTCCCGTAGTATTGAATGCTAATTCTGTATTAGATCCTCCATTTGCTTCCCCTTCAAATTTTAACAAGTGATTTCCAGACCCAGAACCATTCATTGGTTTGATTCTAAAAGTAATGGTATTGTTATCATCGTCTGATAAGTTCACATTTAAATCTAAATAAGAAATAACATTGTCCCAATCTCCGGCACTTCCTACAATTTCTAGTACTTTATTTGAAGCATCTGTTGGGTCTTCGATTACCGTCCCAACATTTGGATTTGCTGTAAATGGGTTTTCTCCATCTTCAAAATCAAATGGCAAAGCAATTCCATTAAAGGCTGGTGCTTTATAAAAGTATACATTGTCAATATAGATTGTGGAAGGGTTTGAACCAGCTTGTCCATCAAATTTCATTTGAATTAAAGAATCCCATGTCATCCCTGTAAAATCAGCAATCGCAATATCAACACTACTCCATGCTCCAGTAACAACAGGAACATCCACTAAAATTTCACCAACACCTGAACCGTTATTTACAGGAGTAAACTTTACATTGGTCGCATCGGCTGTCCAAATATCGATATGTACAAACTCCATTGCTGAAGCATCTGTAGCGTCAAATTCTGTTCCTTGATAATTAAAGTTTGAATATTCTAAAACCGTGTTTACACCATTTCCAGTAGGGTCATAAGCGGCATCAACAGCTCCTGACTGTCCCCAACCTGGATTAAAGTTGGTCACATTTATATTGGTGTACGCATCACTATAAATCGAAATAACATCTGCTGCATCTCTTTCTGGTGGCGTTGGTGCATCAGTAGTTGGAGCCGTTGCAACTGGTATCTTGTACATGTAAATGTTATCTACAAATACTTGTCCTAAATTAGAGGTGATTATAAATTGTGCCAAATCACTTCTCGAAATACCGTTTACTCCTCCCCAACTTGAAAATGGAATGTCTAAAGAAATCCATGTTCCTGGATTTGGGTTTGGTAGCGCAGGTGTACTTACATTGGTTGTTGAAAATTCAATAGCATTTGCTTCAGCAGTACCTCCAGCCCAGTTAGAGAACTTCAAATTGAAACTTTTATCGAGTGTTTCAGTTTCCGTATAAATATCAATATGAAAGTGCGTAAATTCTGTTGCGTCTATTCTAGCATCTAGAAATTCTACACCAATAAAATTTACGAAATTTATTTTTTTGGTATCATTTCCTTGAATTTGAATGTCTTCAATCGAAGAATCATCCCATGTTGCAGACCAAGTATCAATTGGCATGTCTGTATAGGCATTACTAAATAGAGAAACTACATCTTCTGCATTCCTAGCTGGTGGTGTTGGAGCTGCTTCAGATGGACCTTCGACTACAAATGAAATTGTATACTCATTGGTTTGAGAACCATCTTGAGAAACTACGACAACGCTTGCATCTCCAGGAACTGAAGTCGCTTGTGTTATTGTAATGCTTGTAACATTGGCATCTGTTGCGGTTGCAGTAACTTCTGGAACAGCTCCACCAACTGCTACTCCAACAGTGTATGCAAAAGTTGTAGGGCTAAAACCTGATACGATTGCTCCATTGACGTTTAAGTTAGTTAAAGAAGCATCGGTTCCTTCAGCTACAGGTTCTTTCCAAAAATAAATATTGTCTATATAAATGTCTGTGGTAGAATCTCCACCATCAAATTTCAATTCTTTGATATCAGCAATCGACATTCCTTGGTCTGTAAAATCCGACAAAGGAATTTCTACACTCGACCATGAACCTGCGTTTGCAGGAACATTGACAGATTTTTCTCCTGTTGTTGCACTTATTAAAAATACATTCGGAGAAAGTCCGTTTGTCCAGATATCTACATGCATTGTTGTCATTCCTGAGATATTAATCTCAGAACCAATTACGATTCCTTGATAATTAAAAGCAGGGTATTTCAATACATTGTCACTGTTGAGTGTTTCTGTTGTAACATTTCCAGAGGTAGAACCCCAATTGGGATTGAAATTTGAAACTGTAATATCATCATACACTGTTGTTGTGGCATTGGTTGTTTGTGTAAATAAAGAAATTACATTCTCAGCATCTCTTGCTGTAGGTTCTGCTGCAGCACTTCCTGGTGCCTGTGCATACATCAATGATGATAAAATCATTGCAAAGTATAAAGTAATTTTTTTCATAAATAGTTGTTTTAATTTAACCTTATAATATTATCATATATTTTTGTCTAATAAACATTATAGACCTATATAAAACATATACGTTAAATATTAAATTTTATTAAAAATTATTAAACCTCAAAATCAATGATTTTAAAGGGATACATTGAAATTCTATAACTTTTATAATATAAGATTGAAATCATATGTATGGTTTTTGTATTGGTTAATACTATCACATTGAAGATTTCATCCGTTTTTATTAATTAAAAAACAGTGTGAGAACATTCTAAATCAATACCTTCAAAATAATTTCAATTCGTTGATAGCAAAAAAGGAGGTTATTTTCGCAATTATTAAATGCTACGAATAATAAAAAAATCGCTTGCAGTATATGCAAGCGATTTTATTTTTTATAAAATAAAGAATGTAACTTATTCCTTAATAAACTTCATCGTTCCTACTGCATTGTTTATCGTGTATTTTAAAATATAAACACCCGTTTTCAATGAAGATACATCAAGTACGTCTTCTTTTTTATTGATGGTAGCGTTTACGACTCTTTTTCCTAAGATATTATAAATGGTTACATTTTCAATAAGGTCTTGTGCGCTAATTCTTAATTCATTTTTTGCTGGAACTGGAGACAAGCTCACGTCTAACAAGTTGTTTAGGTCTACCCCTGCGGTTGCAGCTCTATATAAATAAATATTATCAAAATAAATATTGTCCGGTGTTGCTCCATCAGCTGCAGAATAGGTAAAGAGCAATTGTGCGATTCTTTCTCTATCATCTGTACCAATTTCCAAATCAACAGAAACCCATGTTTCATTTTCAGAACCATCTCCTGCTATCGCTTTGGGCAATACAATTCCATTCGTTTGCGTTCCAATAACTCCAGCATGATTAGAAAGCGTTGGATTTAAAGTTTGCCCTGTGATATAATCTCCTACGATCCAGAAATCTGCATGAAAGTGCGTCATATCTGTAGCATTTACGAAACCATCTGTATTTGCGATATCAAAACCTATAAACTGATCGGTACCGTTTGTAACTTTCAATACCTTATTGGAAGCAATTGTTAGTTCTTCTGAATCAGCACCATTATCCCAAGTAGTGTTCGCCAAACCAATTTCAGTTCCATAAGCCTCACCATAGAGCGAAATTACATCCCAAGCATTTCTAGTAGGTGGTGGATTTGGTGCATCAGTAGGTGCTGAAACTACAACAAATGATACCGTATACGTTTTTGTTTGGTTTGAGTTTTGAGATACAACTTGTATTGTAGTACTTCCAGGTATAGATGTAGCAGGTTGTATTGTTATCGCTGCATTTACATTTGAGGCAGTTGCTGTAACCGTTGGAACAGTGCCCCCAGCAATAGCTTCATAATTATAGCTTGTAACTTCGGAAGAAAAACCACTTATTGTTGTTGCGTCCACCTGTAAATCACTCAGTCTAGCATCGTCTTCAGTATCTAAAACTTGTAAAGAAACATTATCAATTCCAACAAACCCAATTGCTGCACCCATATCAAATATTACGCGACTATTTGCGTTTCCAAAATTTGCAGTAAGTGTTAACGTATAAGATTGTGAAGTTGAAGATAAAGTGATTGTTTCAACAACAGAAGACCAAGGATCTTGATTCAGACCAATTCCAGCTACAATTGTTCTACTTCTATCCGACCATGCATCAAATTTTAACGTATATGTTTCTCCATTTGTAATGGATACAACTTGACTTAAAGAAGCATCCCAAGCATTACCAGCTGTTTCAACATTTGCAGAATTATAACTGTTATTATTTTCAGTTACTACATTCGCAGCATTACCCATCCAACCAGTTTCATCATCAGTTTCAAAGTTTCCATTTGTTATTAATTCTTATGATAATCCTATTGATGTAATCAACAAAACAAGTAATAAAGTAATTTTTTTCATAATTTTAAATTTTTATATTATTAACCAATGTTAACATATTGTATTGATAAATGAAAAAAATGAAACTATACAAAA